>Ga0172379_10000016_pt1 | contig 431490 bp, 416 predicted proteins | sample GrowelOW334metaG_FD_119756 | JGI IMG/M metagenome (GOLD analysis project Ga0172379, IMG submission 119756) | Groundwater microbial communities from an aquifer near a municipal landfill in Southern Ontario, Canada - Groundwater well OW334 metaG | ecosystem: Environmental > Aquatic > Deep...
AAAAGACACGATAAAGTCATCTGCGTTTGCGTTACCGGCAGTATCCTGACATTTTACGTAATAGTTCTTGGGGCCAATTGATAATCCTGTTACTAATTTTGAGTGGGAAGTTCCTCCCGTGGTAGTGAAGGTGTTAGCCATGGAGGCATAAGAAATCCCAGAGGCCGTAGAATACTTGCAGGTGGCGCTCTCACTTGTGCTAAGAGACACGGTTGTCTGGGTGACCTCGGCAGACAAAGTCCCGGAAGGAGATCCGTTAGAACGGACTGGAGGAGTAGTATCACCCGTAGGACCGGCGCTAACTGAAAAAGATATTGTGTAGTCGTCAACGTTGGCATTGCCTGAAGCATCTTGGCACCTGATATAATAGATATAGGTAACACCGTTTGATAATCCTGAAACTATTTTCGAATGAGTGGTGCCCCCTGTGGTGCTAAAGGTGCCTGTGGCGGAGGAATATGCGACTCCGGGGAGCGTGGAATATTTACAGGTTGAACCTTCATTTGTCCCTAGAGATAAATTGACCTGAGTAGTGCCCGATACCAAGGTTCCAGATGGAAAACCGCTAGAACGGACAGGTGGGGTGGTGTCGGGCGGGACAGGAATAGTAAAAGAGATAACAAAGCTAGTAGTATTTTGATTCACCGCCTTATCCTGACATAATATATTATATGAATGCGTACCAGCTGCGAGTCCTATTAAAAGCCGAGAGTGGTAAGTTTTCCATCCTCCAAATGTTAAGTAAACGGGCGCATAACTATCTTGATACCAGCAAATCGCATCTTCGTTTGTGTTAAGAGAAATTGTAGCTTGAGTGGTTCCCGGAGCTAATGTCCCCGAGGGAGAACCGTTAGAACGAACAGGTGGGGTTATGTCGGGTTGTATTGTAAATGATATAGGATAATCGGTGGCATTAGTGTTCATGCCTGTATCAACACATCGCACATAAAAAGTGAAATCGCCCGGCGCCAATCCCGAGATAATCTGGGAGTGTGATGTCCCCCCTGTAGAAGAGAATGCGTTGGACATCGCAAAGAAATTAGTCTCCGGATAAAATGAATACCTACAGGCAGAAACTTCATTTGTTTTAAGAGAAATGGTAACTTGAGTAGTTCCATTAGGTAAATTTCCTGAAGGAGAACTGTTATAAATCCCGGGGGCGGTAAAATTTTGTGGTACGGCGCCGACTAAGAAAGATATCAGATAGTCATCTGTATTAGTATTGCCCCATGCATCTTGACATTTGATGTAAAAAGTAAAATTACCACCAACATAAAATCCAGTGTTAACGAACGCGTGCAAATTCGCCCCAGTAGTACTAAATGTGTTATTCATCGCAGAATATGTAACGCCTGGTGTAGACGAATATTTGCAAGTGGCATCCTCGTCGGTGCTGAGGGAAACCATGATACCCAACCGGGCAGTATCAGTATTTATCGAACCTGTCGGAAAACCGCTTGAGCGTAAGGGAGGAGCAGTTTCAGAGGCCAAGACTGAGGGTCCGGGTTGAAAAAGTAATAAAAACGATCCGCAAAATATTAAGCCTATTCTTCGAAAATTTATCATATTTTTTACATGTTTAAATTAATTTCTTTATTATACACCAAAAGCAACTAAAAATAGTACGGGTGTTGATAACTCCTAACCAAAAACCGCCCGAAGGCGGTTTTCAGATACTCAACTATTCTAATCGGTAGGCTTTATAAATTATCTGAAGAAGAGTTCTCTCCTGAGGCTGGACCCTTGCACGCCTTTCTCGCAGTAGAGTATTGGTTCCAAGCCGCTTTTCTTGAAACGCTATATGCGGTTTTGGCATCTTTCTTTGATTTGGTAAAAGCAGACCAAGCCGCTTTGACAGCTTTGTTTCTTTCAATTGTATTGGATATCGTCCATGCTGCTGTTAAGGCCGAGCTTCTTACTGTCAGTGCTGATGTTATCGCGCTTGAATAAGCCGAAAAAGCTGTTTGAATCGCAGCTTCCCGCACGGTTAAAGCAGCAGAAACGCATGGGAGTACAGTTGTGCTCAGGCAGCTATCGTTTGTAGTACACTCATTAGCACCAGGTCCTGGAACTAGTACGCACTTGTTATCAACATTACAAGCTTTCTTTGGACATGGACCCCATGCTCCGGCTGCAGTACAGGTTTGCTTACCTCCGGTAGAACAAGCTTTTACAGCTCCGGGAGTACAGGTGGTATTCTGGCATGCTCCCCATGTTCCGTCTGCGGCACAGGTTTGTGTACCACCATTAGAACAGGGCTGTACAGCTCCGGGAAGACAAGCGGTGGTATTCTGGCATGGACCCCAAGTTCCGGCTGCAGTACAGGTTTGCGTACCCCCGTTGGAACAAGGTTGTGTAGCTCCGGAGGTACAGTCATCCGCCGACGCAAAAAAAGATACGCCTAGCAAGGCGATACCTATAACAAAAAATCCTAAAAAGATATTAAATTTTTTCATTTTTTTGATTTTTAAATACTAATTAAGTCGACCATACGTAGATTACTATTAATTATATGCCCAAATAATTAAAAAACAAATGCTAGACGCTTTTAACGTCTAGCATTGGAGATTCATTATTACAGATTACCTCTTCGCCCACTGAGGCGCCCTTCTTGCTCTCTTGAGACCGAACTTCTTTCTTTCGCGCATTCGTGGATCGCGGGTTAAATATCCTGCTTTTCTTAATCGTTTCCTGAAGTTAGGATTAAAATTCACAAGAACTCTGGCAATGCCATGTCGTATTGCTTCCGCTTGGGCATGACTGCCTCCCCCGCTAACCACAGCTGTCACCCGGAACCTGTCTAGGCACTTCATTTTTTTCAAAGCTGAAATGGCAATTTCCCGGATATCTGGATGGGGAAAATATGTCTGGTATGATTTGTTATTTACCAAAAACTCTTTTTCTCCGCGAGTGTAGAATCTAACTCTTGCTACGGCAGTCTTCCTTCTGCCTGTGGCCTCGTAATATTTATCGGACTTGGCGTCTTTTTCGGAGATCAAAAAATCATCGGCAGTAATTCCGTCGTCTTCATCAAACTTCACTTCTACCGGTTTTCGGACCACAATTGGTGCAGCTACCTCAACTGGAGCGACTGCCTTTGCTACCTTCTCCGGTTTTTCTTTTTTAACGATTGGCTTTTTTGGCATAAATATCGATTATTGAAACTTTAATCTTTTAATTTGTTTTGGTCGCAATCTGTTTTTAGGAAGCATTCCGAAAACTGCCCTTCTCAAAACCTCGCCTGGGTTAGACGGGAAAAGAACTTTCAATGTTTCTGTCTTTAAATTTCCCAAGTATCCTGTGTGATGATGATATTTTTTCTGTTCAATCTTCTTTCCGGTTATTTTCATTTTCCCTGCGTTCTTGATTATAACAACATCGCCCATGTCTTGGTTCAAAACAAAATCGGGCTTTCCTTTGCCTCTGAGCAAAACCGCAATTTCTGTGGCTAATCTGCCTAAAACCTTGCCGTCTGCGTCAATGATATGCGTTTCCCGTTTGTATGAACTTGTGATTGAAACTTTCTTTACCATGTTATTTTACTAATTCAAAAATTACCATTTGGGCGCCGTCAGCAGTCCTTTGACCGAGCCGAATAATTCTAGTATATCCGCCCTTTCTCTCTGTGTATCTTGGCGCGATCTCGCCAACTAGCTTCTTGACTATCCTCGGCGATAAATCCTGGGCCAATAGTCTAGTGGAAGCTAATCCACCTTTTTTGGCTTTAGTTATTAACTTTTCAGCTATCATTCTTGCTTCTTTTGCCTTAGCCTCGGTAGTTTTTATTCTTTCGCGTAAAAAAAGGTTCTCAGCTAGCCCTCGTAGCAAGGCTGTGCGCTGATCCATTTTCCTTCCAAATTTTCTTCCCTGATTTCGCTTACGCATGATTACTTCTTTGCTTTTTTTACTTTTTTAACTTTTACTTCTTTCTTTGCTTTTTGGGGTTTTGCCGTATCTTCTCCGTCTTCTTTACGGAGAACCTTTTCTGCATCCATCGTGTGAGGTTCAACAAAAATATTAAAGTGTTTTATTAAAATCTGGCAAGAGTCGGCAAATGCTTCCTCTGGTGTTATTGTGCCGTCAGTTTCAATTCTAAGGTTCAATCTGTCATAGTCGGTTCTGTCCCCTACGCGCATATTTTCAATCTGGAAACTTACGGTCTTGATCGGCGTATAAATCGCATCTAATGCAATAACTCCGATTTCTGACTTCTTCTTTTTCCTTCGATCTTTAGGCTCATACCCCAATCCTCTTTCGATTAAAATCTCCATTTCAATTTCAGCTTTGGCGTTAGTCAAAGTGGCGATATGGCAATCGGGGTTAGCGAGCTTAACCTGCGAAGGAATTTTGAAATCAGAACCTTTTATTTTCCTTTCCCCCTTCACTTTTAGTTCAATTTTATGCGATTCTCCCTCGAATATCTTAAAACGTAAATTCTTTAAATTCTGGACAATCATTATTACGTCCTCTAAAGCGCCTGGTATGGTTGAAAATTCGTGTTGCACCCCTTTAATCTTCACTTCGGTTACGGCAACTCCAGGAAGAGAAGAAAGCAAAACCCTTCGCAAAGCGTTTGCAATTGTTACTCCATAACCTGGATATAGGCCTTCGATTTGAAATACGGCCTGATCCTTTTCTTTTTGAACTACTTTTGGCGAGAGGGGATAAGAAATCATATTAATTATTAAAATTAACGTGAATAAAACTCGAAAATTATTGAGATCTCGGCAGGAGGCATTACCTCGGCAAGTGATGGCTCCCCTTTAACTTTTCCTATTAATGTATCTTTATTGATTTCTAGCCAGGATGGTATTGTTCTCTTTTTAAGCTGTACTTCAATATCTTTAAAGGCTCCCTTTTTCTTTTTGCCTTCCCGGATAGCTATTAGGTCGCCCTTCTTCATTTTGAACGATGGTATATTCACGGTTTTGTTGTTCACCAAGAAATATCCGTGGGAAACCATCTGCCTTGCATTAGTTCTGGATTTAGCTAGGCCTAAGTTAAAAACTACGCTGTCTAATCTTTTTTCTAATCTTTTGATAAGCTCGTCGGCAATATCCTGAATTTTCCCTCGTTTTTCCAAAATATCTACAACATATTGCTTGAATTGGTATTCAGGCAAACCATACCAGCGTCTTAGTTTCTGTTTTTCGGTTAAAGCTTTTTTGTAGCCTGAAGCAGCGCCTGGCCTTCTCTTTTTCTCCGGACCAGGAGGAAAGGCCCTCTTAATCATAGCGCATTTCGCTGATGCGCATCTTTCACCCTTTAGAAACAACTTCTGGCCGACTCTCCTGCAAATTTTACATTTATTGCTGTTCATATTATACGCGCCTTACTTTCCTCGCCCTGCAGCCATTGTGAGGAATAGGTGTTACGTCTTTAATTGCTGCAATGTTTAAACCTTGGGCCATTAACGCTCTGATAGCTGAGTCTCTTCCCGGGCCGATGCCTTTGACATAAACGTGAATCCTTCTTATCCCTAATTTGATGATAATTCCGGCAATCATTTCTCCTACCTTAGAAGAAGCGAAAGCGGTTCCCTTTTTAGCTCCTTTAAAACCAACCGAGCCAGCGCTTTTCCAGGCCAAAGCCTTACCAGTAAAATCAGTAAGTGTAATCATTGTATTATTATATGAAGAAGAAATGAAAACCTTTCCGTCGGTCCCAGCTTGAGGCGCAGAAGTAATTCTAGCCTCTTTTTTAAATCCTGCCTCTATTTTATCGGTTTCTTTTATTATCTCTTCTTGAGATTTTTGTATAACGTGTTTTTTCCCCATTTCTTTAAATTATTATGTTGGAGCTGCTGCAGCTTTTCTGCCAGAACCCATTGTCTTCCTGGTGTTCCCTCGGACGGTTCGTGTATTAGTCTTTGTTCTTTGGCCTCTTACTGGCAAACCCTTAATGTGTCTGTATCCTCTCCAGCAGCCGATGTCTTTTAACCTTTTTACGTTCACCATTGTCTGACGTCGCAAATCTCCTTCAATTTTATAGTGTTTCTCGATAATCTCTCTTAAAGAATTAACTTCCTGTGCAGTTAAGTCTTGCGATTTCTTGGTTGGATCAACTTTAACTTCTTTGAGGATTTTTCTACTTAAATGATCCCCTATTCCGTAAATGTAGGTTAAAGCGACTACTATTATTTTATTGTCAGGGATTGTAACTCCCGCTATTCTTGGCATACTTATCCTTGTCTTTGTTTATGTTTTGGATTGCTGCAGATAACGCAAACGCGCCGTTTCCTTTTGACGATTTTACACTTGCTGCATATTTTTTTTACTGAAGGTCTTACTTTCATTTGCGTTAAAAATTAAAAAACAAACTTCTAAAGTTATTTTAGATTTAATTACGAAGTTTCACTTTTATCGTAATCTATATGTGATCCTTCCTTTCTCGTCATCATACGGGGTCATCTCAATCGAGACCCGATCTCCTGGCAAAATGGTGATTCGATTCATCCTCATCTTGCCGGATAGAACGGCCCTGATCTCCTTTCCGTCATCTAATTTTACCTTAAAAAAGGTATTTGGCAATGCCTCAGTAACCTGTCCCTCTTTCTTGATTATTTTTTTCGCTGGATTTTCGCTCATTTAGTGTAGCTTTGATAATAGCAAACTTATTCCAAACGGTCAACCCCTTTATTTGGACATACCATTCACCCACCCCCGCGTCCCAGGCCCGAAGTAACCGGTGGCAGAAATCGTGTAACCAGATAAATTGGATATTTCTGCTTTGTATTTATTCTGGAAGCACTGAACTGCCTTTAGAGTCAAAGGACCAAAGTAGGTGGTATTGGAAACTCCGGATATGCAATCTTCTGCAGCTAAGATTAATTTTAGCTGGATAACATCCTTATCGACTATCCCCAGGTATAGGTTCTTGTTAAATATATATTGCAACTCGGGATCAGTGACTTTCTCCTGATTGTAGACAATACTGTCTGATACCGCAGCGGAAGCCTGTCCATATTTAGTGAAGAACTTAGCGTAGATAGTCTTTGTTCCATTACCTTCGGGGAGCATCCATGTTGTTGTCGCAAGATATTGCGTTTGAACCGCATTAGTAAACTCAGGGTTGTCAGAGAGTGCCATTCTGAGAGTGTCAGAACCTGCGGCAAGGGCAAGAGTAACTATCCTTGAGTTAGTCGTTGAAGCATTGCTGTTGATAGAGACAGAAAAACCCCCTTGAGGAATGATTGGGGGTTGAAGGGCTCCAGCGGGCAAACCACCTCCACCGCAACTTAAAGTGGTGGCAGCAGAGATGTCTGTGTAGCTAGTCGACAGTCCATCCCCGTTTCTAGCTTTTACCTTAAAGGAGTAGCTTTTGCTACAAGTAAGGTCTGAGGACGCCCAAGAAGTATCGGTCGTCCAACCTGAATTAGTAGAAGCCGTGGTGTTTTCAATATAGTATTGGGTGCCGACTGGATTGGAATTGGCTGACCAGGAAGCAGTGATTTGAGAAGCTGAGTCAGCAACAAGCGTCAGTGAAGAAGGGACATTAGGAAGAACATTGACCGTAATCGAACCCGTACCGGTCCCAGGATAAGGCCAATCATCAGTTGCACTGACAACCAAAGTAAATTGTGAATTAATTTGAGAATCGAAAGCCGATGGATCATTTACTGTTATCGCACCAGTGGAAGAATTAATCGCAAAAGCACTGCCGGTATTACCGCTGACGAAGGCGTAAGAAAGTGAATCGCCGCCATGGGAATCAGTCGCGCTAACTGTGCCCACTGCGGTACCGGCGACTGAACCGGTGGTAATCGATAGGGTGGCAGCAGTGACTGCGGGCACGCTGTTAGGTACAAAAGCACTTAAGTCCAACGCGGTGACCTGATAACCGCCGCCATCACCGAGAGTAACGATAGCGTCATTAATCTCATCAATATACCTACCGATAAAAGGACCGCTGACCACCGTCTGATTGGTCAAAACGAGAACGGGCTGATCGTTAACGACAAAAAATCCGGCGTCGCCAGAGTCCCCAGCAATAATGTCTCCTCGAAAAGCATAGCGTTCAGAATCGGTTGGTGAAGGCGTTTCATGAATGATTGAGGCATCAGTAATTGTCCCAAGGCCGAACCCCACCATATCTTTTAGAATCGGACTATCAAGTTGGTTGAATAATACTAGAGGAACGCGGAGACTGGAAGAATAGTCTTTAAATTGCTCGTACGACATGATGGGATAGTAAGCAATCGTGGCGGGAACTGCTGCGTTAAGCACCAATAATTGTATATCAGAGTCGCCAATCTGCATCTGGTCAGACACTGTTCTGCTAACAATGGTATTGTCAGCTGTTACAAAGATAACCGTGGAATTGTTGTTTATAGGATAGTGGTTGGCAACCAAAACATGAAGCGGAGTAATTAAGGTACCAGCACGATAATAGCCATTGGAGTTCCATGGCGAAACACCGGTGAAGTCAAGGTCTGCCCCCCAAAAAGAACTGTTTCTGCTCCAGCCGCTAGCTCCGTTACCTCTGGTCGCCCAAATATCTTGGGTGGAGTCACTGGGAGTTAGACTGGTTAAACGATTCTCCACCTCGTAGGTCATTTCTTCACAGAGATCCGATGAATTCAAGGGGGAACAGCCCACCACCGATGAAGGCCAGGTCTCATCCTCTGTAATGCCGACGCTAACCGGAGAGGCGTCGTAATTGTTATAATCCGTATCGGTCGAAGTGATTGATTCGGTAATCTGCGCGATTCTATTGCCAGAATAAGCAGAATCATTTAAAGCTGAAACAGTAACAGTTTGGCCGATACTCCAATTGTCAGCAGTAAATGTAAGCGTGCTAGGAGATATGGAAATCGAAGAACCGTAACCGGGAGCAGTAACAGCTAACGAGATAACAACATTGGCAGTAGGTTCAGTTGAGAGACTGATGGAGAATGAATCGCTTGCGCCCTCCGTGACAGAGACTGTAGATGGTGAGGCTACTGGCCGAGGCGTAGTATCAGCTAACAGTGAGTACGAAAAAATAGTCCCAACGTTGGCATTGCCACCGATACTGGTCAACCCGTAGAGCGTGGAGCCGGAAAGGACTAAGGACCCATAGGGATTAGCACCGTCATCAACCCCGCCGGCGAAATTGTGAAGCACCGTGAAGCCCGAGCCGTCAACTCCGACTGAAAAGATATCTCCAACGAGGGAACTGCCGCCAGTACTGGTCATTCCGTAAAAAATGGAGTCAAAGATAATAAGTGATCCTAAAGGATTATTCCCAGCTGCATTTATAAAATCGTAAAGCACCGTGAAGCCCGAGCCGTCAACTCCTACAGAGAAAATTGTTCCGACGTTAGAATCGCCCCCGCTCTTAGTCATTCCATAAAGCGTGGAGCCGGAGAGGACCAGAGAATCATAACTAGGACTAGCGCCGTCATTAGGCTGGCCGGCAAACTCGTGAAGCAGAGTGAAGTTTAAACCATTAGTTCCGATTGAAAAAATAGTTCCGACGTTGGCGTCGCCACCAGTGTTGGTCATTCCATAAAGCGTGGAGCCCGAAAGTATCAAGGAGCTATATGGATCAGAACCGTCAGCAACTCCGCCGGCAAATCGATGAAGTAAAGTGAAGTTTGAACCGTCAACTCCGACTGAAAAGATTACTCCGACGTCGGCAAGACTACCACCATTTTTAGCCATTCCATAAAGCGTGGAGCCGGAGAGGACTAAAGCACCAAAAGGATAAGAGCCATCATTAATCCCGCCGGCGAACTCGTGGATTAGAGTGAAGGCTGAACCATCAACTCCCATAGAAAAAATAGTGCCGGCGCTATTATCGCCGCCAAGAAGGGTCATTCCATAGAGCGTAGTGCCGGAAACAAGCAAGGAACTGCCATAATAGGGCCAAGCGCCATCGTTGACCCCACCGGCAAACTCGTGAAGAATAGTGTAGGTGGTGAGATCATCCGGATCAACTGAAAAAATCGTTCCGGCGTCGTCATTACCTCCATTGGTGGTCATTCCATAAAGCGTGGAGCCGGAAAGAACCAAGGACCCTTGCGGAGTCTTGCCGTCAGCAACCCCGCCGGCAAACTCGTGCAGCATAACGGTACTGGTCGCGCTAGCCATCGCTGGGATAATGATAACGCTAAAACAAAATAGAGAAATTAGCGATATATATATTTTACGAGAGAACATTACCATATTTAAAAACGATCAACGACAACGTGCAATTTGTTATAGGCTCTTCGTCATTAACTCCCTCCCTCTATTCAAACTTCAATTCAATCTTAATCTTCTCTTGGTCATTAGGCGCCTTTTTCACCCAAAACGGCCAAAAATCCACTACAACGCTATTGATTTGCTCAGGAAATTCTCCGTTTATAACATTCGTGATCTCACTGACTTTCTTTCCCATAAAAGCCAAAGTCATGGCTTGTTCGTCAATCGTTGGGAAAACCTCTGTAACTATATTCAAGTTAAGCTCTATTTCTTTTGTTTTTAAATCCACTGTTTCTGAGCCGTAGTTTAAAACAAAACTTTTTTGCAGAATAGTTTTTTCTCCGGAATACTGATCAAGAATATATTTTACGGCTATATCTTTCAAATCCGCTTCCTTAATCACTAGCGCGCTAACCTTCACCTTTGCCTTATATGTGAACTTCTCCACCTCTGCGCCGGCTTTAACCGAGGAAGAGCTTTCAAGGACATCCTTGGCGAAAGAATCGTTAAACATGACTAAAGATTCCGATGATATTTTTCCCTTTAAAATATCTTCGGTATCGCTTAGAAGTTTCTGCGTTAAACTATTCTTTGCGTCTTCAATATCCTCAGCTGTAACTATTTTTAAAGCTGACTCATAACCACCGGTCATCTTTTCAGTTGTTTCTCCGTAAATGTTATAAAAGGAAGCTGTGCCGGCTAACCCGGGGAGCGAAAACTTTGAAGGATTGATATTATATGCTTCCCCCGACTCAACCGCAGTAACCTTAACATCAACCCAACCAGGAGTTACTTTACTGCCTTTAATTTCAGCTGCTGGAACAGTTACCTTATTAACTGATCTAAATAGTTTTCCTGTATCGGATAAAAACCTTGTCTTGGCCACAAAGGTAAAAGATTTTGCCGGATTCGCCTTGTTATATACCCGAATAGTTCCTCCAGCTATCCCCTCTTTTGAGCTTGAGCCGGTTGCAGGAAACTCTTGAAAAAGTTCGTTCTCTTCTTCGAGAAGTTGCGCAGGGACTTCATTATTCGCTAAATCAACTTCCAGCACATCAACGCCGGCTGTTATCGGCTTATCCAAAGCAACGGCTTCGGTTTTAGGCCAAATCTCGACCTTCGCTGAGGCTAAGGCAAAATATAAATAGCTGGCGAAAAGAACGATGACAATCCCGGCAAAACTGAAAATCACTTTCAATCTTGAAAACTCTTTCTTGCCTTTCTTAGACTTTTTTTTCTTACTTTTGATTCCCATTAAATCTTTTGCTTTATCTTCCACGTCGGATATTAAATGCGGCGGGATTATATCGAAAAACTTTTTAGCCATATAAGTAATGAATTGCTAATAACTTAGCTTTAATAATTAAAAATTATTCTAAAATTGCTTTAATTCTTCTAACGCCCGCGCTAGAAGACTCTTCTTTTTGGATTTTAAAATGGCCCAGTATTCCTGTCGTCTCAACGTGCGGGCCTCCGCATATTTCCCTACTTGTAGTTTCATTATAATCGCCGATAGTATAAACCTTAACCTTGTCCCCGTATTTTGATTCAAAAACTCCCATGGCGCCGGATTCGTGGGCTTGGTTCAAATCCATTTCTTCACAATTTACAGGAAGATTCGCCTCTATCGCCTTGTTAACGAAATCCTCAACAAGCTTAATTTGCTCGGGTGTCATTTTCTCTTTGTGGAAAAAATCAAACCTTAAACGTTCAGCATTTATGTTGCTTCCTTTTTGCGTAACATGGTCGCCCAAAACTTTTCTTAAGCCGGCGAGCATTAAATGCGCAGCCGTATGTAGCTTTGTTGTTTCTAAACTCGCATCTGCTAAACCGCCCTTAAATGCGCCCGCCGAAACAGTTCGAGATAATTCTTTGTGCTTCACAAATTCCTTCTGGAATTCCTCCATATCCACCTCCAATCCTTTCTCTTTTGCTAGTTCTTCGGTCATCTCAATCGGGAACCCGCATGTTTGGTAAAGATCAAAGGCATCTTTACCGGAAATCGTATTTTTCCGCCATATGATCTCACACTCCTTTAATCCCTTTTCTAGGGCCAAAACAAATTTTTCTTCTTCAGCATCTAAGCAAGCGGCGATAAAGCTGAGGTTCTTTTCTATCTCGGGGTAAACCAAAGCATAGTCCTTTGCTATTATCTTGGCTATTTCTTTTGTCCACGAGGCTTTGCAAATCCCCAATAGCTTTCCAAATCTTATTGCCCGTCGGATTAATCTTCTTGCAATGTATCCCTGACCTACATTGCTCGGGCTGATGCCGCTATCGTCCCCGATTATAAAGGTAACGGCCTTTAAATGGTCGGCTACGATTTCAAAAGCTTTTATATTGTCTTTATACCTTTTTCCGGACAGCTCCTCTATCTTAGATATGACGTTGACGAATAAATCTGTCTGAAAAATATTATCCAATCCTTCAGTCACCATAGTCATTCTCTCTAACCCTCCCCCAAAATCTACATTGAATTGTTTTAGTTTCTCAAATCCTTTTTCTGTTTTTTTATACTCCATAAAAACGCTGTTCCCTATTTCAATAAATCTTCCGCAGTCGCAGTTAACATGGCACGGCTGGTCAGCGAATACTGAGTTTTCATGTTTCTTTAAGTCAGCTCCCAGGTCATAGAATATTTCGCTGTCCGGACCCCCTATTTCCCCCACTGGCATTTTTTCTGGAGAGCCAGATCTTGACCACCAATTTTTGCTTCCCGGGTAGTAAAAAATCCTGGCATCCCCCATGCCTTTTTCTTCGGCGAAATCCAGATCTTTATTATCAAGGTCGCGCTCTTTTAATATCGCCTTCCAAATATTTACGGAATCTTCGTCCTTCTTCACCCCTATTTTTTCGTCTCCGCGGAAAACGGTGACGTATAGGCGACTGGGGTCGATCTTTAATTCGTCGACTAGGAAAGAAAATATCCAAGGTAATTGTTCTTTTTTGAAATAGTCCCCTAAGGACCAGTTACCAAGCATCTCAAAAAAAGTAGTATGACGTCCGTCGCCTACTTCCTCGATATCTTCTGCCCGAAAAGACTTCTGCGAATCAGTTAAACGAGTTCCCAAAGGATGTTTTTCTCCGAGTAAATAAAGAACAAGAGGCTGCATACCTGAGCCGATGAATAAAGTCGAAGAATCATTGACTGGGATTATTGAAGAACTGGGAATTATAGCGTGGTCTTTGGACTTAAAAAAGTCTAAAAATTTCTGCCTTACGTTAAAGGAATTCATTAGGTAATTGTAGCTTAATAAAAAAGGAAATTCAAATTTAATGTATAAAAAGAGGCCTCCGGAGGGTTGCCCCGGAGGCCCTTGGCATGCGATTCGCACGAACTTCCTGTCAGGAAGACACAGTGCGGCGCCGAAAAAGGGCTCGCATACCTATACTAGGGCCAGAGATGATCTCTGGCGAGAAAATGTGCTAAAAAGATGGACAGTTGACAGACGGCTTGAGCTGTCGGTTTGAGTGTCGGCGGCGGGCGTTTTGCCCTGAATCGGACTATGTCGCCGATAGGGTAGCAACGTTGCCCCCAGAATCTCGGAACCACAGCGTGGGACCGGCCCGCGTTCACGCGAAAGCGCTCCCCGGGCATCGTTGGGCCGTTGGTAACCGTTTTGTGCAACTCTAGAATTGCACAATCATTCGCCTCAGTGACAAACTGGTGGCTCTCCAAGAGAGTCAGTCTGAAACTACTCAGCTTACATCGCTTGGCACACGATGCATGCTTTCGGTCCGCATAAATAGCGGGTTAGGCGAATACTGTCAACTGTCCAGGAGATTACTTATCACCAAATATGATAAACAATCTACTGGACAGCTGATATTCTTAAATGAACAACCACTCTGGTATATTAGCAAATCAATACTGCTTGTCAATGCCTAAGAATACTTGTCAGCTATTGAAGAAGCGGCAAAGGATTCTGGTTTAATCTTTGCTTCGAATCCATTACTTTTGATTAAACCGACAATCTCCTTTACCATATCCCGAGTCTTACCCACTTCCCCGACATCAGCATGTATATACCGAAACTGGTAGTTAAGGAGATTTTCGTGGTTAATAGCTTCCTTCAAGATCGCTTCCTTTAGGAATAGTGCTAAGTCGCAGGATAATAAAACCTCTTCTAAAATCCTCTGGTGCCAATGCGAGAACTTCTTGCTTATATTATCCGGGTAGGTGATCTTTTTGATAAAGAATCTTCCACCTCCGCCAACGCGCCAGACAACTATTACAACCGGGAAAAAAACTTTATCCCCTGAAGATGAATCGCAACCTACGATAATATCATAAAAATTCTGGGGTTTTTCCTGGATGTATGCAAAGATTTCTTTGATTACATTATCAAAAGTTAAATTCCCTTTGCTGGGGTTATAGAAGTAACCTTCTTCAAATCGATGCATAAGTTAAATTGCTGCCTTTACTATTTTAATAAACTCGTCTGCATTTAAAGATGCGCCACCCACTAGCAAACCCTGCATTTTTGCTTCCTTCAAATATCCACCTGCATTCTGGCTATTAGCGCTTCCACCATAAATAATTCGGATGTCCTTCGTGCCCTCCTGACCATACATCGAAACCAATAGACCTTGAATATACAAAAATATCTTTTCAATTTTTTCTACAGTCGGCAACTCCTTTGTTGTATACGGATCTCCCGTGCTTATAGCCCAAATAGGCTCATAAGCAACGTTGAGATTCTTAACTTCGGTTACACCGTTGAGCGCAGCCGCTAGCTGCGATTTTAAGATATCCTTTGTTTCGTTCTTTTCCCTTTCTTCAAAGCTCTCGCCAATGCATAAAATCACTCTCAATCCAGCGTGGATAGCTTTTTTAACCTTCCGGTTAACATCTTCGTCAGTTTCCTGAAAGTGCTTTCTTCTTTCGGAATGGCCGATAATAACATATTCGGCTCCGATGTCTTTTAACATTAAAGCGGAGACTTCCCCCGTATAGGTGCCTTTTTCTTCCCAGGAGCAGTTCTGGCCGCCCAAGGGTAAGCCTTTAAATAAGGGTAAATAAAGGGAGGCCGGACAAATTACTGTTTCGACGTTCTTGATATTTTTTACTCCTTTTTTTATCAGCTCAAAAAGCATCTTGGCCTCTCTCTGGTTTGTTGGATTCATTTTCCAATTACCGACAATAAGTGGTTTCATATATTTTGTATTATGTTTCCATTCTAACACTTTAAAAAAAGAAAAAAAGAACCCCGATAATGGGGCGTTATTAATAGGCTACAACCGCCTCATCAGCCAACAGTGAGAACTTTGTATCCCTTCTTTGTTACCGCAATCATATGCTCAAAATGAGCAGACAAAGAACCGTCTTTTGTTTGGTACCCGTAGTTATCCCTGGCTTTTTTTATTCTCCAGTCTCCAACGGTTGTCATAGGCTCAATGCATATTACCATTCCCTCTTTAAGAGCTGTCCCTTTGCCCTTGTCGTTATAGTTCGGAACCTTCGGATCTTCGTGAACTGTTTTCCCTATTCCATGGCCGCAAAGTTCTCTCACTACACCGAATCCCTCTTTCTCAATATATTTTTCAATAGCTTCGCCAATATCATTGGTGGTCGCCCCGGGCTTTACTTTTTCAATCCCAACCTCCAGCGCTCTTTTGGTGACCTTTATTAATCTCTGATTTTCTTTTGAAATCTTTCCCACTCCTACGGTAACTGCCATATCACTATTAAAACCTTTGTATAAAACTCCGGAATCCAATGAGATAATATCCCCCTCTTTCAAAACTCTGCCGGACGGTATTACATGGACTAATTCCTCGTTGACTGAAGTACATAAAGAAGCAGGAAAATTATCGTATCCTTTAAATGCTGGTTTGGCGTTATATTTAAAAATAAGAGCCTCGGTGGCTCTATCTAATTCCTCAGTGGTAACCCCTGGTTTCACTATCGCAGAAACTTCCTTTATAATCGCAGCTAGAATCTTACCGCCCTCCGCCATTATTTGAATTTCCTCAGGGGTCTTTATGGAGATCATCTACTCGGATATTTTTTTTAAAATCTCTTTGTAAACATCGGGAACTAATTGTTCGCCGTTAACTCTCTTTACCTTCAGCCCGTCTTGTTCGAAATATTCAACTAAAGGAAAAGTTCTTTCTTTGTATTGCTCGATCCTAACTTTTATAGTTTCGGGATCGTCCAGCCCTACTCTCTTCATTAGTTTCGAGCCGTCCAATGGACAGACAGTCAATTTTTCTGTCTCTGGAGTGAATAGAATAGGATGGCGCATTAATTCGCAAATTCTACGGTTGGAGTTTCTATAAATTGTTTGTTCCGGGCTCAATTCAATTAAAACTATTTTAATATTCTCTCCCCCATAAAGCTCTTTTAGTAGTGGCATGACTTCCCTGCCTTCAACAAGAGTGCGTGGAGAACCAGCTAGTAACAAGTCCTTGCCTTCGTCAGCAAGCTTTTTTATCTTTTCTTTTACCAGATAGGCAACAAAAGGAGGGCTACATAGCAGTCCTTCGGTCCATATCTTTTTCTCGTTTAAAATATCGTACTTTTCACCGTTAACCTCAACAAACCTTTCTGGTGAATCTTCCGGAAGTCCGGCTGATTCTTCAAACTTATTCTCCAAAACTTTGCTCGTTTCAAAATAAAAAAGGTTCAGCTTATCTGACAATAATTCACCTTGCGTTCCTTTTCCTGCTCCTGGAGGTCCTAAAAGAATAACAACTTGTTTCATATGATTAAAATGTATCGTATTCGCGCATCTCTAGCTGAGAATTAATTTGCCTCATTGTATCTAGAACTACGCTAACCACAATTAATAAACTTGTACCACCGACCAAAAATGCAAAACTTTGCACCCCAGTTGTTCCGGCTATAATAGACGGTAAAACAGCGATTAATCCTAAAAATATAGCACCAGTGAATAGGACTCGGTTCAAAATGACATTCAAAAATGCAGCAGTTGACTCGCCAGGCCGAACGCCAGGAATAAATCCTCCCATCTTTTGAAGATTACTTGAAATGTTTTTAGGATCAAAGGTTACCATTGTATAAAAATACGTGAACAGTATAACCAGCAAAAAGTAGAAAATCCCGTTAACCCAGACATTGGCAAAAAAATTACCGACGCTCTGAGCTATGGCGCCCACTGAACCCCCGGCTGTACCTAGGAAGTTCGCTATCATTCCGGGAAACATCAAAACAGAAATAGCAAAGATGATAGGGATAACTCCTGCCGGGTTTACGTTCATGGGCAAATATGTTGAAGATCCGCCATAAATCTTGTTCCCCCTTACCCTCTTGGCATAAGATATTGGAATATTACGCCGCGCTTCAGTAATCAAAACTACGCCCCCGATTATGATCAAAGCTGAAACGAGGAATAAAAGATAAGACGGAATTTTAGAAGGATTCCACGTCACCAAGGTTTCATAAATCGACATTGGCAGGCTGGCGATAATACCGGCGAAAATTAAAAGGGAAATTCCATTCCCAAGTCCTTTTTCAGATATTAATTCTCCTAACCACATTAAAAATGTAGCTCCGGCTGCAATAGTTAAAAGCGCGCTGATCATAACAAATGGCGAAAGGTCGCCAATTAGGTTCTGCCTTTGAAAAATCGTTATCATCCCATAACCTTCGAACAAAGCCAGCGGAATACCGAGCAGCCTGCCATATTGATTAAATTTCTGCCTTCCCTGCTCCCCTTCTTCTTTATACAGCTTTTCAAGGGCCGGAAAAATCATAGTTAAAAGCTGCAAAATAATTGTGGCGGTGATATATGGGCCAAGACCCAACATAACAAGCGAAAAATTACTTAAAGCTCCGCCGGTAAAGACGTTCAAAAGACCGAAGACCTGATTTGTATCAAAGAATTGGCGCAAGTTTTCAATACCTACTCCCGGAATCGGAATATTAGCGGCTAATCTGAAAACAACAAAAACTCCTAGTATAAAAAGGACTTTGTTACGAAGTTCCTTGTTTTTAAAAAGAAAAGCTAATTTTTGATACCACATACCAAATTATTGAGCTGTTTATTTTTTCTTACCGGTTTTGGCCGGGGCTTCAAACGGTTTTACCTTACCGCCTGCTTTCTCAATCTTTATCTGCGCTCCTTTTGAAACTTTACAGCCTTCGATTGTTAAAGTTTTCTTCAGTTCACCTCGGCTCAAAATTTTAACCGTAGGCGCCTTTCCTTCTATATTACTAATAATTCCCTTTTCTAACAAACTTTTGACATTAACTATCTCTCCAGCTTCAAATCTTCTCTCGAGAACATCAACATTTACAGCAACTAAATTACTTGGGAGGCCGCCATATCTGTAGCCTCTTAATTTAGGGTACCTCTTAATGATCTCACGGATCATGGGCATCATCTTTCTTCCTGCCCGAGATGACTGACCCTTTACCCCACGGCCAGAATAAGTACCCCGCCTTCCTCCGCGGCCTATTCTCTGGCCCTTTCTTGATTTATGAGTTTGTTTTAATTCGTTTAACTGCATATTCGTTTATTTTTTAATCTGTTGAAGCGCCATAACAGTGGCTTTGGCATTATTAAGCTTATTCTTTGTCCTCGAAAGCATTTTTGAGGATATATCCTTAATCCCGGCTAAATCACAAATCGTCCTCACTACTCCGCCTGCTACCAAACCCCTTCCCTTCATTTGAGGCTTTAGAAGAATTACAGCAGGACCGTATTTAGCCTGTACTTCGTGCGCTATTGTATTGTCCTTTAGTACGATTGTAATTAAATTCTTCTTCGCCCGTCTTGTAGCCTTCTCGACAGCTTGTGAAACATCCTTTCCTTTATCTAGTCCTAATCCAATGCGACCCTTTCTATCGCCTACGGCAACAACAGCACGGAAACGTAAACGTTTTCCTCCTCCGGTTACCCTGGTAACTCTGGCTAAATCTAAAAGTTTTGAATCAAATTCGTCTTTTGGCGCAGAATCTCTTCTCCCTCTTCTTTTGTCGTTTGGATTAAACATATATTTATATTTTAAAATTTAAGTCCGCCCTCTCTTGCGCCTTCAGCCACTGCTTTTATTCTACCACAGAAGACAAACCCTCCACGGTCGAAAACCGCCTCTTCTATTTTTAATTTCTTAGCTTCTTCTGCAATCAATACGCCGACTTGATGGGCAACAGCTACTTTTCTATTTTTATCCTTCGGGACCTTTGACACTTTAGAATCGTTCACAGCGATTAATGTTTTGCTGTTTTCGTCGTCAATTAACTGAGCATATATATGGTTAGAAGATTTAAACACGCAAAGACGAGGGCGCTTCTTGGTGCCTGATATCTTTGCCCGGATTCTCGTGTGGCGTCGCTCTCTTTTTTGATATTTATTTACTAAACTCATTTTTTTATATTTTATTTCTTAGCCGATACGACTTTCTTACCTTCCTTTCTCCTTATCTTCTCACCGGCATATTTAATCCCTTTGCCCTTGTATGGTTCGGCTTTCTTTGCTGCCCTTATTATAGCTGCAATCTGTCCGACTTGCGCCTTATCAAAGCCTGAAACCGTCATAACGTTTTTTTCAACAGTAAACTTTACTCCTTCCGGACACTTTATCTTTACGGGGAGGGTAAAACCAACGTTTAAAGTAAGATCCTTTCCGTCCAACGCTACCCTGTAACCGACTCCCTCAAGCTCCAATTTCTTTTCAAATCCTTTTGTCACGCCCGTTATCATATTGGATATTAAAGAACGGTACAGACCCCATAAAGCACGGCTCTTGGTGGGTAAATAGTCTTTCTTTACCGGAGTAACTAAAATCTGTCCATCCTTTATTTCAAGACTTATTTGCCTGTCAATGCGTTGTGCCAAATTCCCCAAAGGTCCTGAAACCTTTATTTCTCCGTCCACTATATCAATTTTGACATTCTCTGGCACTATAATTGGTTTTTTACCTATTCTTGACATAATATTTGAATATTTATTTTACCATACTTCGCAGAGAACTTCTCCGCCCAACTTTACCTTCCAAGCCTGCTTATTGGTCATCAATCCTTTCGAAGTGGATATAATAGTGATTCCTTTTCCGCCCTTAACCGGCTTTATATCCGATACTTTTATGTAAATCCTTTGCCCGGGCTTGGATATTCTGTTCAATCCAGTAATCGCAGGTATATTCTCTTTATACTTTAAAGTAATCTTTAATGTATTGTCGTCTTTCTTAGTTGATTTCTTGGCGCTGTTGATAAATCCTTCCTCAACTAAAATCTGGCTAATCTCCTCTTTTAGCTGCGAAAACAAAACAGATACCTCCGGCTTTGCAACAGCCTGAGCATTCCTTATTTGATTTAACATATCGGTTATGGGATCTGTCATCTTTTTAAATTATTTGAATTACCAACTACTTTTTTTAATACCTGGAATCTGACCTTTATTGGCTAATTCGCGAAAACAAATCCTGCAAAGGCCGAATCTTCTCATGAATCCCCTTCTTCTTCCGCATCGGAAACAACGTCGCATGATTCTCACGCTGAACTTCGGTTTCTTTTTTGATTTTGCCATTTGGCCGGTTGTAGTCATTGTTTTATATTTTATTTCTTAAACGGAAATCCTAATGCTTTGAATAAATTTAATCCTTCTTCTGCTGTTTTAACATTAGTTACTATCGTAACTTCAAAGCCAAAAATCGTTCTTTCTTTTTCTGTAATAACCTCGGGAAAGGCAATGTGTTCCTTAAAACCTATATTCAAATTACCGGCTTTATCAATCGATTTGGAATCAATTCCTTTAAAATCTCTTAAACGGGGCAAAGTTAAAGAAACAAGCTTGTCCAGAAAGTCATACATCTTATCCTTCCTCAAAGTTACCATTGAAGCAATTTCAATTCCGCTTCTCAATTTAAATCCGGCAACTGATTTCTTTGACTTTACCAATTTAGGCTTCTGGCCAGAAATCGCCATTAAATCCTGGATAACATTCTTGGCGGTCTTTTCTCTCTCTTGGCCTGTTTTGTTCACAACATCTTTACCAAAGCAGGAATTCAAAACAACCTTCTTGATCCGAGGTACAGCCATTGCATTCTTGTAGCCAAACTTCTCCATCATCATCGGCACTACTTCTTTTTGATATTTATCTTTTAAATTCATTTTATTGGTATATTTAGTTTTCTTGGCCGCATTTCTTGCAAATACGGTATTTCTTATCTCCTTCCTTCTTATATCCGGTTCTTGAAGCTTTTCCGCATTTTGAACAAATCAATTTCACATTTGAAACATTCAAGGGCACTGGAACTTTGATTGTCTGGCCTTTTTCTCCTGATCTTTTCGGTCGGATGTGCTTGGTCCTTTGGTTAAGCCCCTCGACTACAACAGTTCCGGCGGCGTTAAAAACATTCAAAATTTTTCCGGTTTTATTACGGTCTTTGCCTGAAATTATTAATACTGTGTCGCCTTTCTTGATTTTCATATTTTTGTGTTTATACTAACTCCGTTGCCAGGGTGGCTACTTCGTCAAAACCTTTTTCTTTAATTTCTTTAGCCATGGGGCCCGATACTCTTCCGCCTCTTGGTTTCTTCTCAGCGTCTACAACCACCCCGGCGTTATCGTCAAAACGGATGTAGGAACCGTCGGCTCTTTTAATCTCCTTTCTTTGGCGGATAATAAGGACCTTTACAATTTCGTGTTTCTTAATCAATTTCCTTGGCTCGGCTTTCTTGACTGTGCCAACCACAATATCGCCTATTTGCGCATAGTGTTTTCTGGTTCCTCCTGGGATATTGATACATTGGACAATCTTCGCTCCAGTATTATCGGCAATTTTTATCATTGTTCTTGGTTGGATCATATTTTACAATATTATTTTTGTATCTTTTCAATAACTTTCCAGTTCTTATCCTTACTAATCGGGCTGCATTCTTGAATCACTACTTTATCTCCCATCTTGTATTCGCCCTTTTCGTCATGAGCTTTGTATTTCTTGTGGACCTTAAATCTCCTCTTGTACTTAGGATGTATCTTAATCCTTTCAACCTGGACCACCACGGTCTTTTGCATTTTATCTGAAACAATTATACCTATAAATTTCTTGGCCATTTTATTTTTGTTTCATTATTGTTAATATCCTCGCAATATCTTTTTTCGTATTCTTAATCGCTTTCACATCTTTCAGTTTGTTAGCGGCAACTTTGAAAAGCAAATCTCCCAAGTGTTCCTTCTTGTCGTGCAAGTTCTTCTTGAGTTCGTCAATATTCATTTTTTGAAGTTCTTGGGCTTTCATATTATTTCTTAATAAATTTAGTCCTAATCGGTAGTTTGTTTCCGGCTATGCGAAATGCCTCCTTAGCCATGTCCTCTTTTATCCCATCCAATTCAAAAATTATTCTGCCTGGCTTAACCGCGAACACATAATGGTCAACTGCTCCTTTACCACCCCCCAATGGTACTTCGCTTCCTTTAGAGGTTACGGGTTTATCCGGAAAAATACGGATCCACATCTTTCCTCCTTTCTTAAGATAACGGATAATAACCCGGCGGGCTGATTCAATCTGTCTGGCTGAAACCCATTTAGTATCCAATGACTTCATGCCGAAAACGCCGAAGTTAAGCTCTGTTGCGCGGGTTTCCACTCCTTTGGAGGTTCCCTTGTGCCATTTCCTGTGCTTTACTTTTTTGGGCATTAATATTGACATATTTTTATTCGAATTTTTCTCCTTTATATATCCAAACTTTTATTCCCACTACGCCGTAGGTGCAGTACGCCCTTGCGTCGGCGTAATCAATATCTGCTCTTATTGTCTGGCGCGGTAACCGGCCTAATCTTAACCATTCTCTTCTAGCTATCTCAACACCGTTTAACCTTCCTGAAACTTCGACTCTTACTCCCTTGGCTTCTTTATTCTCCATAACTCTTTCAATAGTCCTTTTCAAAACTTGTCGAAACGGAATTCGTTTCTCGATTTGCTGGGCCATTTGCTGCCCGACCAAAGCGGCAGACATCCATGGATTCTTAATCTCCCTAATTTCTATTTTAATTTCTCTTTTATCGTTTTTCTGCGCACCCATCATTTTCCTTATGGTTCCTTTCAATTTTTCTACGTCCTCGCCTCCGCGGCCGATAACAATGCCGGGACGGGCGGTGAATATGATAACGTTCATTTTATTCATTGAATGCTCTATTTCAACATCAGCAACTGACGCTTCAGCTAATTTCTTTATCAAAAACTCTCTTATTTTAAAATCATCCTCAAACTTTTTAGCGATTTTCTTGCCGTAAAATCCGCGGATTATCCAATCTTCCGAGCCTTTTATTCTAAATGATTTTGGGTGAACTTTATGTGCCATATTTTTTTATTTATATCGCCTTTCTTCTGAATATTCTATTCATTGTATCGCGGCCTTTTGAATTTCTTGAATCTCTTTTTTCAAATCTTGGCTTTGCTGCATTCCTCGCTGTTATCTCAGAAGTGGAATCCTTTTCGGTTGTTTCAACGGCTTCTACTGTTTCGGCGGTTTTCTTCTGCTCTTTCTTTATCTTTGCTATCTTGCTCTTGGCTGTCGGTTTTATCTCTCCTAAAGTTAAGGTAATATGCGATCCTCTTTTCCACAAAGGATGTCCGCTTCCCCTTGAAACCGGCTCCCATCGTTTTAATTTCGGGCCTTCATTAACGAAAATCTCGGAGATGTATAGATTATCAGAATCTAATTTATAGTCGTTCTTGGCCGCTGCCACTCCGCTTCTTAAAAGCTTAAGTATGCACTTTCCCGGCTTGTTAGCTAAAACATCAAGCATGGCATCAGCTTGTTCGGCCTTCTTTCCACGCACCAAATTTGCAGCTTGTCTGACTTTTCTTGGCGCGATTCGTAAATAATTTAATTTAACTGTAACTTCCATAAAATTATTTCTTCTTAGTGGTATCAACTGCAGTTACTTTTTCTGTCTCCTTTACAGCTGCTTTCTGCTCAATATCTCTTTGCATCTTTCCACCATGTCTTTGGAATTTAGTAGAAGGAGCAAATTCTCCCAACTTGTGGCCAACCATGTCTTCAGCAATATATACTGGGACGTGTTCTTTTCCATTGTGCACCCCAAAGGTAAACCCAACCATCTCAGGCGTGATACTGCAGGCTCTGGACCAGGTTTTGATGATTATGTTCTCATCTTTTCTGACCTTAGCCATCTTTTCCAATAATCTTGGGTCGACATATGGACCTTTTCTTGAACTTCTTGACATAGTTTTTATTTATTCTTTATTCTTCTTTGAATAATATATTTATTGGATAAATTCTTTCTCTTCCTGGTCTTTACTCCTAAGGCTATCTTTCCTCTATAGGTTTTAGGATGTTTCAAACCAATTGGTTGGCGTCCTTCACCTCCACCATGTGGATGGTCTACCGGGTTCATGGCTGATCCTCTTACTCCCGGTCGTATTCCCATTCTGCGGGCCCTTCCGGCTTTTCCAATATTCATAAACCTGTGCTCGGAATTAGAAACTGTTCCGATTGAAGCGAAACATTCGTTTTTTACTTTCCTAATTTCAGTCGAAGGCATTTTAAGCTGAGTGTAATTTCCTTCCTGGGCTAAAATCTGAGCTGCTGTACCTGCTCCTTTTACCATCACCCCGCCTCTGCCCGGCTCCATTTCAATATTATACACCATTGTTCCTACAGATAAGTTCTTCAGCATTGTTCTGTTTCCCAATTTTGATAATGGCTTTTCTGAACAAATTACTTCGTCGCCGACATTTAATCCTTGGGGAGCTAAAATGTATGCTTTCTTATTATCAGGGTACTGAATTAAAGCAATAAAAGCTGTCCGATTTGGATCATATTCTAAAGCAATAGTTTTGGCAGCTACATCTAAATTAGCTTGTCCGAATTCAACAATTCTATACATTTTTTTTACGCCACCGCCCTGATGGCGAGTGGTAATTCTTCCGTTCCACGCTCTGCCAGCCCTATTCTTCAACGGCCTCAAGAGAGCCTTTTCCGGCTCCTTCTTGGTAAGCATGGACTGGTCTGTCCTTGTCATCCCTCTTCGGCCTGCTGATGTTGGGTTATAGAATTTCATAATTACATTATCTCAATTGTTTGTCCCTCCTGTATTTTAACTATTGCCTTTCTGTATCCGCTTTTAAGTCCCATGACTCCGCCTAATCTTCGTTTTTTAGGAGAAATCGTAATCATATTAACGGATAAAACTTTGACTCCGTAAATCTTTTCAATGGCTTTCTTTGTTTGCTGTTTATTTACTCCAGGGAAAACTTTAAAAGTATACTGGTTTATCTTACCTAAATTCGTTGATTTTTCGGAAATATGCGGAACTTTAACAACGCCGTAAATTATCCCAGCCTTTTTCTGAGTTGCCACTTCCTTCGTAGGAGCTGCCTTCGCTTCCTTTATCTCTGATTTTACCGCAACAGCCTTTTTTTTCGGCTCCTTCTTTTTTTTAAAAATATTAAAGCTTGCCATTATTTTATTTTAACAAACGTGTCTTTAATCTTTTTTACCGCGTCTTTCGTTATTAATAAATTCTTGTAGGTCATTACTTCCAAAACATTCAAATTTCTGGCTTCAACTGTAGAATAACCCGGAAGGTTTCTTGCAGCTAAAATTATCTTTTTATCGTATTCTGGAAAAACTATTAAACAGTTCTCTTTACATTTTACGTTTTTTAAAATCTTTACCATCTCGGCGGTCTTCGGTTTTTCAAGATTCAAATCCTCTACAAAAGTTAAAAGATTCCTCTTGAATTTCTCGGTTAATACCATAAACAAAGCTTTTCTTCTTATCTTTTCCGGGATTTCTTTTTTAAATATCTTATCATTCCTCGGGCCAAATGTTACTCCGCCACCTTTCCAAATAGGAGATCTGTTTGAACCAACTCTTGCTCTGCCTGTTCCTTTTTGTCTCCAAGGCTTTCTTCCGCCGCCGCTTACTTCTGATCTGTCTTTGGTATGGGCGCTTCCCTGTCTTCTGTTAGACATTTGAGAAACAACAACTTGGTGCAGAAGATCGGAATTCATAGCTACGTCAAAAATCTCCTTCGGCAGCATTATGCTCCCCGCTTCCTTTCCTTCTTGATCATAAACAATAGCTTTCATGGTTTTAACCTCTGATTTCTAATAATGTTCCTTTTCTTCCCGGAACAGCGCCTCTTATGGCTAATATGTTATTCTCGACATCAATTTTCGCTATTCTCAAATTCTTGACTGAGGTTCTTTCCCCACCCATTCGTCCAGGCATCTTTTTCCCGGGCACTACTCGCTGAGGGAAACGTCCTCCGATAGAACCTATCACCCGATGCTCGTGTTTCACCCCGTGGGAAGCTCCCTTTCCGGAAAAATTCCATTTCTTCATTGAACCCTGGAAACCTTTTCCTTTAGAAATACCTGAAACCTTCACCTTTTCTCCTTCCTTAAAAATGGACAAATCAACCTTATCTCCCAGCTTAAGCTGGTTTTCCCCTTCGATTCTTTCTTCTTTAATATATCTGTACTCTTTGCCTTTTGCTGTCTTTTTAACTTTGTTTTTCTTTTCGATTTTGCTAAATCCGAACTGAAGGGCCTCATAGCCGTCTTTCTCAGTGCTTTTTATCTGTAAAACCTCGCATGGTCCGCATTCAAGCAAAGTTACCGGTACAAATTTACCTTCTGCGGTGAAGAACTGCGTCATTCCAATTTTTTGACCGATAATGAATTTCATTTCTTTAACTAAACACCGGGCATCAAGCCCGGTATTTTATTTAAAAAATATGGACTTAGAACGGTTAAAAATTATAACTAATTTTTACCATAATAGTATCCTCGAAAACTAAATTTTAGAGTAAGTGAATACTACTAAATTTTCACTGTAATGTCAACTCCCGAAGGAAGATTAATATCCCTCAGGGCTTCCAGTATGTCTGAGTTGGGATTTAAGATGTCAATTATGCGCTTATGGACCCTCATTTCAAATTGCTCCCTTGCGTTCTTGTGTATAAAGCTCGATCTGTTAACCGTGAACTTCAATACCTCTGTCGGCAAAGGAACCGGCCCGACCACTTCTGCGCCGTAACGAGTAGCAATATCAATAATCTGTCGAGCACTGTTATCGATAATTTTGTTATCGTAGGCTCGAAGCTTTATCCTCAATCGAGGTTTTGCCCCATTCTCTCCGTTGCTGTCTGCCTTATCAATATTCTTCTTTGCAGTGGTTTTTTTAATTGGCATTTCTTAAAGAGCTAATCGTTACTTTTCTATCTGATTATTTAATTATTTTAGTTACTACCCCTGCTCCTACGGTCTTTCCTCCTTCTCTAATAGCGAATCTGGATTTTTCTTCAAGGGCTACTGGAGCAATAAGTTTAACAGCTAAGTTGGCAGTATCTCCAGGCATAATCATTTCTGTTCCTTGAGGCAAAATTACCTCACCGGTGATATCAGTTGTTCGGATGTATAGCTGTGGTTTATAGCCGGCAAAGAACGGAGTGTGTCGTCCGCCCTCTTCTTTTGTCAAAACATAGATCTCAGCCTCGAATTCGGTATGAGGAGTGATAGATCCTGGTTTAGCCAATACCTGTCCTCTTTCAATATCTTCTTTCTTTACGCCCCTTAATAGGATACCGACGTTATCTCCAGCTCTTCCTTCGTCTAAGGATTTATTAAACATCTCAACGCTGACTACAACTGTCTTTTGAGTTGGTTTAATCCCAACTATTTCAACCTCTTCGTTAGAATGGACTATTCCCCTCTCAACTCTTCCGGTAGCAACTGTTCCTCGGCCCTCGATAGAGAAGACGTCTTCAATAGCCATAATGAATGGCTTGTCTAACTCACGAGTTGGCTCAACGATATAGTTGTCGACTGCGTCAAGCAATTCGGTAATGCACTTGATCTTTTCATCTTCCAGCGTAGTAGCTTCTAATGCTTTGGTAGCTGAACCTCGAATAATAGGAGTCTCGTCTCCTGGGTATTGGTATTTCTTTAAAAGCTCTCTTACTTCTGATTCAACCAATTCTAAAATCTCAGGATCGTCAACCTGGTCCACTTTATTTAAGAAAACTACCATGTTCGGCAATCCGACCTGCTTGGCCAGCAAGATGTGCTCTTTTGTTTGAGGCATAGGACCGTCCGGAGCGGAAACTAAAAGAATAGCTCCGTCCATTTGAGCGGCTCCTGTAACCATGTTCTTAATATAGTCAGCGTGGCCCGGGCAATCAATCAAGGCATAGTGGCGTTTTGGTGTCTCAAATTCCAAGTGGGAAATAGAGATCGTTACTCCTCTTGCTTTCTCTTCAGGGGCTGAATCAATCTGGTCAACTCCTTTGTCAGACGATTTCATACCTCTTAATTTAGAAGCATGCAAAATCGCGGCGGACAACGTAGTCTTACCGTGGTCAACGTGACCAATCGTACCTATATTAAGGTGGGGCTTAGATCTCTCAAATTTTTCTACTGCCATAGTTTTTTAAATTATTAATTTTTTAATTTTTGTTATACAAAGCTTATAATAATGCAAAATTAGAATAAGGTCAAGAGTTTCCCCCTTTATTTTCTCTTTCCCTCCATAATCTCTCTTGCTATATTCTCCGGAACCTTCTCATATCGGTCAAATTCCATAGTAAATGTCGCTCTTCCTTCAGTCAAAGAACGGATGGCAGTAGAATAGCCGAACATCTCAGCTAAAGGCACAGAAACATTAATTATTCTCATGCCTGCTCTTTCTTGCGTATTATCAATTTTACCTCGTCTTGAATTCAAATCAGAGATTACTTGTCCGAAGAAACTCTCAGGGCTTACAACTTCTGTTTTCATAACCGGTTCAAGCAAAACTGTCTTTCCTCGTCTAGCTGCTTCTTGGAAAGCCATGGAACCTGCAATCTTGAAGGCGAATTCAGAAGAGTCAACCTCGTGGAAGCTTCCGTCGTATAGGGCGACGGATACGTCAACAAATGGATACCCGGCTAAGACACCTTTATCCATAGCCTCTTTAATACCTTTCTGGGTGGCTGAAATAAACTCCTTCGGGATTACCCCGCCCTTGATTTCATCAAGGAATTCAAATCCTGCTCCTCTCTCTCGCGGGGTCATTCTAAGACGGACGTGACCGTATTGGCCCTTACCACCTGATTGACGAATATATTTTCCTTCGGCTTCTGCTTCCTGTAAAATAGTTTCCCGGTAGGCAACTTGAGGCCTGCCGTAATCAGCGTCAACCCTGAATTCTCTCTTTAACCTATCGGTAATAATATCTAAGTGCAACTCTCCCATTCCGGAAATAATAGTCTCGGAGGTTTCTTTATCTTCTTTAATCGTAAAGGTTGGATCCTCATCAGCTAATTTTCGTAAAGACATAATCAGTTTCTCCTGATCAGCTTTTGTCTTGGGCTCTACCTTAATAGAGATAACTGGTTCGGGGAAGACAATCTTTTCTAATATAATAGGATGTTCTTTGTCGCAAAGAGTGTTTCCTGTCCCGGTGTTCTTTAAACCGACGGTTGCACCAATTTCACCGGAATATAAAGCATCCATTTCTGCTCTTGAGTCAGCATTCATTCTTAAAATTCTGCTGATTCTCTCCTGTTCCCCGGTATTAGCGTTCAAAACATATGATCCTTTTGTTAGAACCCCGGAATATATTCTGAAGAAGGTTAAGGTTCCGACATAAGGATCGGTGGCAATTTTGAAAACCAAGCACGAAAAAGGTTCGGCATCATCTGCTTTTCTGGTTATAGCTTGGCCGGTTTGAGAATCAGTTCCTTCAATTGGCGGCAGATCTATCGGAGAAGGCAAGTAGTCGACAACCCCGTCAAGAACCGGTTGCACTCCTTTATTCTTTAAAGCTGAGCCGCAGAACACTGGGATAAGCTTGTAAGCTAAACATCCCTTTCTTAGAGCTGTTTTTAACTCTATAGTTGATATTTCCTTCTTTTCGATAAACTTTTCAACTAAATCATGGTCTTCAGCCACAATCTTTTCTATCATTTTCTCTCTATAGGCAGCTGCTTTTTCCTGAAACTCAGCTGGTATTTCTCCGATTACAACTTTCTCTCCCATATCTCCTTCAAAGTATATGGCCTTCATATCAAAAAGATCGATTACTCCTTTAAGATTACTTTCCTCTCCTACTGGAATCTGCAGGGGCACAGCGTTGGGAGTAAGCTTGTCGTAAATAGACTGGAGGCTCTTTTCAAAAGAAGCACCCGTTCTATCAAGTTTGTTGATAAAACAAATCCTTGGAATGTTATACTTATCAGCTTGGCGCCAGACAGTTTCTGATTGAGGCTCAACTCCGGCTACACCGTCGAAAACAACAACTGCTCCGTCCAAAACGCGCAAAGATCTTTGAACCTCTGCGGTAAAATCAATGTGACCCGGAGTATCGATAAGATTCATTTGGTGGCCGTTCCAAAAAAGAGTTGTTGCAGCTGAAGTGATAGTGATTCCTCTTTCTCTCTCTTGAACCATCCAATCCAAGGTTGTTGTTCCTTCGTCTATGTTTCCTATTTTATGGGAAACTCCGGTATAAAAAAGAAACCGTTCGCTTACGGTCGTTTTACCGGCATCGATATGCGCGATAATACCAATGTTTCTGTTTTTTTCTATAGGACAAACACGTGCCATTTTATTACAATTACTTATTAACGAGCGAAATGGGCAAAAGCCTTGTTGGCTTCAGCCATTCGATGAGTGTCATTTTTCTTTTTAATTGCTCCGCCGGCGTTATTAGCTGCGTCAATTATCTCCTGGCTTAATTTCTCAGCCATGGGTTTGCCTTTTTTCGTTCTGGCTCCCAAAAGTATCCATCTGATAGCTAAGGCCAATCTTCGGTTTCCTTTAACCTCTACCGGAACCTGATAGGTTGCTCCACCGATACGTTTCGGACGCACTTCCAAAATTGGGGAAGCGTTTTCAATAGCAGTTCTAAAAACCTCTAGAGGATCCTTTTTTGTTTTTTCCTTTACTATCTCGAAAGAATCGTAGAGTATTCTCTGGGCCGTTGTTTTCCTCCCGCTCTTCATTATCATGTTTACAAACTGAGAGACAACAACGTCGTTGTACATTCTGTCAGGTTCAATTATGTGCTTCTTGAATCTCTTCATAATTATTTCTTAGCTTTTTTAGTTCCATATTTGCTTCTTTCCTGCTTCCTTCCCTCTACCCCGGCGGTATCTAAAATACCCCGAACAATGTGATATCTTACTCCTGGTAAATCCTTTACCCTTCCGCCTCTTATCATAACAACAGAGTGTTCCTGCAAATTATGCCCTTCGCCCGGGATATATGCGGTAACCTCCATGCCATTTGAAAGTTTAACTCTAGCCACTTTTCTTAATGCAGAGTTTGGTTTCTTAGGCGTGGTTGTGAAAACTTTAACGCAAACTCCCCTCTTTAAAGGAGCGGGGTAATAGGTTGGTCTGTTCTTTAAAACATTGAATCCGAACTCAAGAGCCGGCATCTTTGTGCGGTTCTTTGCCTTTGATCTTCCCTTCTTAATTAGTTGATGTATTGTTGGCATTTAATAAATTGGAATACAAAAAATAGTTTAACAGATAATACTGCGAGAGTCAACGTTTACATAAGCGGACTCGCTCCTGCGACTAACCGAAACAAGGTTGTGGCTATGTCAGACAGGAATCCTATGCCGAAGAATATGAAAAAAATTAGGATAATGGTTCCGTACTGATAAAGAAAGTTTTTTATATCCATCCATTGCCGGTTCCTCGGAAAAAAAGAGAAAATAATATGTGAGCCGTCAAGCGGCGGAATCGGAAGCAGATTAAATAACGCCCAGAGAAAGTTATAGACCGTAATTATTGTAAAGGGAATCAAAAGTGCCTGCGGTAAATCAATGAACCTTATTACCAAACCGAAAAGTATAGCAACGGCAAAGTTCGCAGCAGGCCCGGCCAAAGAAACTTTGATCATCCCCCATTTCTGGTCTTTTAAGTTATACGCATTAACTGGCACCGGCTTTGCCCATCCGAAAATCGGCCCCTGCCCTCTGGTTGCTAAAAGTAAAAACAAGGGAAGAATAATCGAGCCGAACAGATCCAGATGTTTTAATGGATTTAAGGTAAGTCTGCCTTCCCGCTTGGCCGTACTGTCTCCTAAAAAAAGAGCGACACTGCCATGAGCAATTTCGTGTATGATAATCGAAAAAAGCAGAATAACTAAGGAAAATACGGTTATCGCAAACATGTTGTCATAATATCACACTTGAAAGAAAAGTGAAACTAAGATAGTATGAATTAATTAGAAAATATAAATTCCTATTTATGGCAAAAACCTGTACAATTTGCGACAAAACATCCACAATGGTTTGGAAATTGAAAAAACTTCGTGGTAAATACAATCCGACCGTAAAAAGAAGGAAATATCCAAACCTTCAATGGGTCCTTGTTCCAAAAGATATAAAATCTCCAAAGATGGCCATTCCTTTAAAAGGCAAGCGAGTTTTGGCTTGCACCAAATGCATAAAGGCAATGGCAAAGACTAAATAATCTTTACCCCGAGATTATTTACGGGGCATAGTGCAACGGTAGCACGAGTCCATGGGGTGGATTTAGTTCGAGTTCGAATCTCGATGCCCCGACATAGAATGAGTTCTTTCACAAACAAAGAAGGGAGACCTTATGTCTTCATCCAGCTCAATAGAAACTCTTACCGAAATTGAAGTTGACAACAATACCGGCATACGGGACGTTGTAGATTTTCTGACCGCACTGTCGCCCAGTCAAGGCCACGGAATCATAGTCGTAATTCAGAGAGTAATTCCAAGGACAGTACTGCTGGTCGAAGGCGGATTAAGCATCAAAAACGGCTCGAGAGAGCAAATTCCAGACAAACCAACCGCCGGTGATACTGGCGACGATTAACATAGGCTTCCCTCCGGATAGGTAGGCGTGATCAGGAACGCAAACCTTTCGCGACCTACCTATCTATTTATATAGAAACGGCTCGTTTACGAGCCGACGAACCCGGAGAGGGGGCATGCGCACATCCAGGCCACATGCCCTGGATGAAAATCTTTGTGGTAGAACCAACCCGAACCGAACCACGAGTTTTATTGCCCCCTCCCCTTTTTTACATTCAAAAACCAGCGAAGGATTCCCCCTCGCTGGTTTTGTTTTTTATTTATCAGTCAAATCCTCTATATCCTTAACTTCTTTTATAACAGCCTTTTCTGTGGCTTTGAGCGCTTCTTTCAAACTATCACTGATTTTCTTTTCTTTCGCAGTCAAACCAGGCTTGCCATCAAGCTTAGCTATCTCCTTCTCTATTTTTTCCCGCAAAATTTCAAAAGACTTACGGAAATTTTCCTCGATTTTTTTAGCTTCCTTCTTTATCTTCCGCCTTCTCATAATAAACCGACGGCATAGATATGCCAGCAATACTAAAATGCAGAGTATCAAAATTCCCAAGCCGATTAAAACACTGGGACAGCTAAGATTTAACTGGCCGAACTCAAAAATACTCTGTGCAGAAACAATTGAAGAATATCTTGAAGTCGGATTGCTTTTTGCACCGCGCTGGTCAATTGCCTCCAGCCAAAACTCGTAAGATCCCTTTCTTATTCGGTCTTGCCAAATAACCGTAAAGTTTCCCTTCTCGTCAGCGGTTACTTCTTTTGAAGAAATTTTTTCGCTGCCTTTAAGCTGGAGAAAAATCCGGACGGTTGATTGGGGATAGCTGGTTCCCTGGACAATAAAAGGATCATTCTCCATAATCTTTTCAGAATAATCGGTAACTACCGGCGCATCGATAGCTGCAACTTCAAATTCCGCAGATTCAGCCAAGAAATTGCCTGCTTCGTCCACAGCTTTTACAGAAATTGTGTGTTTTCCCGGATCCATGGCCTGGGTTTTATAGTTTCCGGCTGGTTCGATATTTTTTACTTCCTGTCCATCGATTTGGACTTCATAGTGATCAATACCGGAAGTTTCATCACTAGATTCAAGAGAAAATTCTGCCTGCGGATCCGTTAAATCAGAACGTTTAATTTCTTGTATCCGGAGATATTCTGGTTTCTCTGTATCAATCTGGAAAGCAAAATGCGAAACCTCTCCCCAGCCGCTACTCGTACGTGCTTGCATGTGAAAATACCACTTGCCTTCACCAATATTATCCAATTGTTTTTCTGCCACAGCAGGCTCATAAAGAACGTTTGGCGAGGAAGAAGCTCCTCTGCTGTAAAGAAGTCTTACGCCGGAAGCGCCGCTAGGCAATGTCCAATTGAATTTAGGGTTTGCATTTGCATACCACTTTGTAGAGTCAGGATGAGTAGTTGAATAGATGGTAGAAGTAACAGGCGGCTCAGGAGTTTCCGGAGTTTCTGCGCTGGTAGTTAATACATAACTGGCGCCTGTCATATTTCTCAATACATTCGTTCCTAAGCCGTCGTTCGACAACACCGACCCGCTGGAGAAAACTACGGATGCCGTGCCGCTGCTTTTAGCCCTGAAGGTAACTGTCATTATCTTCCCTTTATTCCCGGAAAACCCAGGGTTTAAAACAATTCCTTCAAAGTTAAACGTGCCGCTGCTATTTGAAAATATCGGCTCTTGAACCCATAAACTTATGATAGAGCCGCTCTTTGAGATAGAAACCGCTTCTACCTTATTTGAAGGGAAGGTTACCACTCCGGAAATAGCATTTATTGTTTCTGACGGTGCAGCGACATAAACGCTCATAGAAAAATTCTGGCCCACGGTGAATGACCCGGAAGCCGGGCTAATAGACAAGTCTGCGGCCTGCACCAGAGCTGGGGCAAAAGCCAAAAGACTTAAAAACAAGACTGACGACAAAATTATTTTTTTCTCCATAAAAATCTTGAGAGCGCAACAGCTACGACGCTGCTGACTATTATTAATATTATTATAAGATAAACTAAATAGTTTTCATACCACAATAAAGGATTCGGGGCCGGTAGGATTACAATTCTGGCGTTACCGGCCCGATCAACTGCTTTCAGATAAACAAAACTCCGCAGTTGCTGGTCTTTCAATAAATACGGGCTTTCTGCATTTTCCCATCCGGTTAAAAAAGATAATAAATCCTGTTTTACTTCGCGAACCTGGTAGTAATCAATGCCTGAGTTTTTGTCCTGAGTGTTAAAAGATAAAAACCATTGCCCGTCAAAAATATCCGGGTGCTGGCTAATTTCCGGAATAAAGGACTCAGGAAGTTCTGTGTCTGCCGGCTCTTCCGGTATTACTTCTTCGGGCGGTCCAGCTGCTATTACTTGGAAATTAAGAGCACTGGGATTTAAAGTAGCTTCCGTCCCCTGTCCGTCGTTCAATAAAATCTTAGCCTGGTTGATAGCAAAACTCTTTTCTCCTGTGTTTAAAGGGACTAAATAAATTTTCAGAAGCACGCCGGTCTTCCCCTGAAAACCGCCGGCCATGATTCCAGACAACGATATCTCTCCGCTATCCTTGGATAGAACTGGCTGTTCTATCCAAAAACTGATTACAGAACCTGCTTCATTTATCCTTTTAACAAGGAAGTCTTCTTTCGAATAATTTAATTTTAGATCTATCGCGTTAATATTCTGATCCTCCGTGTCTATGGATAAGATCACCTCAGCCGTCTGATTAACGACTAATTGCGGAGGGAACATAATAAATCGGGACGCTCTCGCCTCGCTCGCGTAAGATAGAAGTATTAAACTGATGAAAAATACAACGACCTTTTTCATTTATTTATCAAATTTATATAATACATATATTTCTAGCCGGTCCAGTAATACGCCATTATACTAAAATCAACTAAATCAATTTTGTTGTCGCTATTCAGCTTTTCCCGTTCCAAAGCTGCAAACGATTCACTAAGCTGGCGTTTGTACCAAAAGGCGGCTATTGAGAAATCCACAAGGTTGACTTTGCAATCTCCGTTAAGGTCCGCTTTTGCCGGACACTTTGTTGGAACTTTTGGTGTTGTTTTATTCCCAACCTTAAACCCAACCGAAGGGCTGAAGGAACTTATTAATCCAGCCACAGCGGTTTTAGATTTTGCTGCATGCTGGCCTAAATCTAAGGGCGAGGTATCAAAATATGAAAGGTAAACGCCGTCTTTATCAGATTTTGTTTTAACAAAGAACTCTTCCTCGGAATTAATACTGATAGTAACCTCGCCTTCTGGAACGCTTTGGCCCAAAACTACTATGTTGTCCCCTCTCTTAACTTCTGTTTTATCAACGTCGATAGTCGGAGAAAGAAAAATTCCGGTAATGTTAGCCACAGAACCCTGAGTAACTGCTACTTGGAAGTTAAAGGAAGAAGATTTTCTGTTCTGGCTATCTTCACTGAAAACTGAAAAAAGATAATTACCGGAAGAAAGGCTGTTCAGGCTAACGCTGAAATTCGCATCCAACCCGGCAATTGTAGTAATGCTAATTTGCCCATCCTTCAAAACCGTAACCTTACTCATAGGATAAGCCCTACCGGAGAAAACAACTTGGGTTACGGGGGGCGGAGGGGGCCCTCCGCCGCCGCCACCGCCACCGCCGCCACCGGGACATTGCCCGCAATCGGCAGAACAGGTATTACAAGCCTCTCCGTTGTTACAAATTCCGTCCCCGCAGTAAGGAGCAACTGTTCTGGTGCTCAACGGCCGCCAATCTGTTACAACCTTACAACTTAGGCAGGTTGAGGAATTAAAATTAATAACTCCTGTGATATCTCCGTTGGCCGTACCGGTAAATTCGCCCGAGGAATTTATAACAACACCAGCAAAGTTTATCCATCCGGTATTTTCTCCCCAAGCGTAGCCGGAAAGCGTACCTTCGTTATTATTCTTCACTCCGCTTTGCGTCGGGTTTAAATTGATCCAGCCGTAATTAGCTGACCAAATATAGCCCGTTAGCGCAGCATCAGTTACGTGAACGTTGCCCACTGTAGTCCCGAAATTTAACCAAGCGATATCTTCCGACCAAGCGTATTTATACGTCGAATTTATTGTGCCGTCAGAAGTCGATGCAAATACAATTGCAGATGAGCCGAGTGTTCCGACAATGATAAATAGAATTAGTAATAATTTATTTTTCACTGAATAATCGTTCTCTAATTTGATTGACTGTTATTTCGCTGCCGGCGCCTCCTCAACCGGTGCGGGTATTTCCTGCCCTATTCCTTCCAATGGTTTGTTCCCTGATTTAAGATTATTCAAAACTTTCTTTATGGTCTCATCGGCTGGATTCAGATCCACCACTTTTTGGATGCTGTCAATTGCTTTCGCATTTTGCCCAAGCTCGTAATAGGTTAAGCCCAAAAAGTATAGGGCATTGGAATAATTCGGCGATATTCCGACTGCCCTCTCGAATTCCCCTTGGGCGCCTTGATAGTCTTTGCTCTGGTAGTAAAGCAAGCCTAGCTGGAGAGCCAAGCCGACATCTTGCGGTGCATAATTTCTAGTATCTTCTAAGCGACTAATCGCTTCATCTGTCTTCCCAGCCGCCTGAGATACCATGGCCATTTGGAAACGCGCTGGCGCGTAATCAGACTTTAACAAAATAGCTTTGCTCAACTGTTCTTCAGCTTGTGAAAGCAAGCTGGCTTTCTCTCCTGCTTTATCCTGAGGCAAAGAAAGCGCTTGATTCAAAAATACTATTCCTTTTTGCGTTGGATAATATGGATTATTCGGTGCCAATTCCATAGCAGAATCATAGGCTTTTATTGCCCATGACTCTGAATCAGGAACTAAGCCGATTAAATTCTGATAAATCAATCCTCTCACCGCCCAATTAGAGTCGTTCTTTGAATTTATATCAGTTGCTATTTTCGAAGCGTTTATCGAGTTCGCTACCAGCATTTGAATATTTTTGCCTCTTTCCTCCTGAGAATTATCTGTTCTCTGAGCCTCCTGTTTAACCTTGGAAAGATACAACTGAGATAATTGCCTAAAGTAAAGATCAGAGGATGGATTCAAACTTGCTGCTTTTTCAATATTTTTAATTCCTTCGTCGCCATTGCCTTTCTGCAGCTGCGTTAATCCGGCGGTGTAATTAATTTCGGCAATATATTTTTGGCCCGTTAAAATCAAAAGCCCTAAGCCGAATATGAAACAAAGGGTGAAAATGAAAGTCACGCTCAAAGCCATCACAGAAGACGATTCCAATGGATATTGCTTTCTCTCCTTGGAGGTTAGGGCGATAAACACGGCAATCAGAAAGAAATACAGGAAATCTAAGACAAACGCGCTGTTGTAAAGGAAGTATCCGACGCTTAGAACCATAAAAGCAGCGATAACTCCAAGAGTTACATTCCAATGCTCATCATTGTTTTTCTTAGCTAAGAAGACTTTAATTCCTTGGAAAATAGTAATAAACATTAAGAATAAAAAAGAAAGCGCGCCTAGGATCCCCGTCGTTCCTAAAACAGTTAAAAACTTTGAGCCCGCCCCTCCAAATTTTACGTTCCAAAACATGCTGGCGTTAAAATCAGCTCCTATATACTTAGAAAAATCATAAACAAATGTTCCTGGACCGGAACCGAAGATCGGACTGGCTTTCAAAGTTTGTAAAACAATATCCAGACTTGCCTTCTGACTTAATGAAAATTCAGCAGGAGCCGAAGACAAAATATTTACTGCCGGCCTTAAAACAACAAAGAATAAGGAAAGGGCCAAAAAGAACATCGGCAAGATTAACCAGCGGCTATCAAAAGAACTCTTTTTCTGCATTCCGAAAATTATGATCAAGGCTGACCCTACTATCACCAGCCACCATAACACCAAAAAGTTAAGCGCCACGATCAAAACCAATGTGAATATCACAGCCCAAAAAAGAATCGCTGCCAATGCTTTCCTTTTCGTGAGCAAAGAAATAACGAGCGGTAAAAATACGACAGCTAGCAATCCCAATGCTCCGGCTGCGCCGATTGTATTGAACGCTGTAGCTTTCGTAAAAGCCAACGGGAGTAAGAATAAACCGAAAATTTGCAAACATCCGAATATCAGGGCCAGAAATCCCGAGAAGGCTAGGATTAAAACTAAATTATATATTTCTTTTTTGTTGAATATGTTGCTTACCAGGAAATAGAAAACAATCAGCCCTATCAGTCCTACTAGACTTTCAGAAACAACCTGCGGCCAACCCCAGAAACTCCCGTATCTCCATAAAGAAAATATAGTTGAAAGAAGGGAAAAAACAAAAAACACAACCACAGCGATATGTATTTTGCTCAAATTTATGCTTATTTGTTTGGAAATAACGGACTTAAGCATCCACGCAAAAAGAGACAAGGCAGAAAGCAATAAAAGCAATGTTTGTTTATTAAAATCAAGTATGTCAGACGTCCATGGAAGGAAAAAGATTGGAAGTAACGCAACCAGGACGTAAATGCTATACTTGGCGACATAATCACAAATTCTGGCTATGAGAGAGTTCTCTTTTGGCATGGTTTAATTATATTAATTTTAAAACTTAATTAATTTTCCAATTTCTTCTTTCAAATTGCTTATGATATTCAATACTCCTTGTAATAATCCCGACGTTGCCGAGCCGGCTGCTTCCTTTATCGTCGGAGTAGATTCTTTAATAAAACTCATAATCTTCGGAAACAGTCCTGCTGCTGCCGATTCCTTAACAAACTCCGCTGATTCTTCCACTGCTTTTAAGGCTTTGTCCAGCAAACCTGTGGGCTCTGCTTCTTCCACAGGTGGCTCCTCTGCGGGCACTTCTTCCTGCACTTGGATCTCCTCTAGCGGTGGCGTCTCTTCCAGGACCTCTGGTTCCGGCTCTACCGGCTGAGATAGTTCTTCAACCTGCACTTGTAAATCCTCAACATCTTCTTTAATGTTCTCAACTTTTTTATCAATTGATTTATTCAACTCGCTCTTTAATTCCTGTTTAACTTCTTGCTTTATCTCTTCGACTGAACCCTCTGGTAAAACCTCTGGTTGGACCTCTGGCGTAATTTCTATATCTGGTTCAGTCTCAATCTCTGGAGCCGGTTCCGGGGTTGGCTCAATCACAACCTCTTCTATCGCGTCGCAAGCCCCTTTAGTTTTTTGCCACTCGCCATTTTCAATCCATGTACAGTATGCGTCTCCATTAGCAGAGTCAATCATTTCCATTTTCTCAAGACGAGCAGTCCTGGCGGTAAACTTATCTGCAACCACCTCCTTTAATGTGGCCACCCCGTTAACAACTGCCATGCCTAAATCCATCAAAGACTGGCCTATCGCTTGACTTGAAACTCCTGAAACTTGTCCGCCGCCGACATAACCAGTGCCGCCTATTTGTATTGAACCTCCGCCTAAAATATTAATCTTCTGGTCCAGCTCTTTCACCGCTTCAAGCAACACCGCCGTAAATTGGGAATAATTTATTCCGAGATCACCGTTCGGATTTTCCACAACCAACTCTGGGAATTGCTGCTGCATCTCCTCGGCAATCATACCTATTTGAACTTGGCCGGGGGCGGTAATCGGGTTAGTCTCCAAATATTTATCGTCGTACGAATAATACACACCCCGCAAGGCCATAACCTTGTCGATAACCGAACCCAAGCCCGCTATATCTTTTTTATTCTTAATATCTGAGGTGGTGCAAGATATGACAATGCCTTTGCTGACATTCACAGAGGTGCAACCCGTTCCATCTACTCCGGCTGTCGAGCCGGCAAAATAATTGGTGATGTAAGCATTTTTATAAATATGAGTAGTGTCGCCTAAATCTATGTCGTTCGTAGTTGTGGGCGCTAACTTCCCGTCAACTAGCCCAATTTGAGATGTCCCGTTAAAGGCGAACTTTAATACACCTGTTTTATTATCTATCCAGCTATCCGTTCCGTTGTGATAAATAGATAAATCTGTGCCGGAGCCAAAATACATCTTTACGTTATCATTCATTATGTTGTCCGCATCCGAGATAAAACCGTAAGCGTTTACTGTTCCGGTAAGAGCACCTGTATCTACATTATACACCGCGGGAACAGTGAGATATAGTTGTGCGAGATTAAAATTACCTGCGTAATCGGTTGTCCTTTCGTTTTGGAGAGTATTTGTTAGTTGAAGATTATAAAATGATTGGGTAGTCGCATCCGCTGTCCACGTAGCTGCGTCTTTTATGGTATTAAGCGCTTGAATGTTTGTTCCTATGCCATTTATCACATAACCAGAGGGGTCTCCATCATATCCGCCTTGAACTTTCCAAGAGTTAGGGTAATAAACATCAGCTAGGCCATTAGTATAGTGATCTATCGCAACTAAAGAATTTATAAAAGTAGAGTTATCCTCATTAGGATTCCTATAGTCCACCTGTAAGTCTATTCCTTTACCAATAAAGCTATCGGTAGTTGAGTCCAACCTTACATAAAACGGTATGCCTGCCTGCCCATAGGCAGCAGAGCCAAGATTAAAAGTATTATATGCATTTACTGTCTGCGCTGTTGTGGAAGCCCACCTCTTAGCAGAGCTGCCGTTGCTATAGACATTGTCGCTGATTGGAGATATTGTACTCGGTGAAAAAATCCCGCCAACCGATATATCTCCGGCAGTAGTCAGGTTGCCGCCCCAAAGCTCGCTGGTGACAGTAATCTGAGTTTGTTTTACCCCTATGCGGGTATAATCATAATAGGCATAAATATCGCCGCCTCCGCTCACAACATTTCTGCTCATCAAATAGACCTTAAAATCATCTCCGATATAGTTTCCTACATTAGAGGTCATTGCCTCGTTAACATCTTGGAGCGTTGCTCCGCTTGCATTAGCGCCAATCTGCTCCCAGGAAACAGTATTGTAATTCCAGATGTAGAATGCGAAGGTTTTACTGCTTGCCCAATAAGCTATGACTTGAGCGTAAATAGCCGAGTAGTATGATTCTGGTACTCCTGTTGGTAGTTGAATTTTAGTTAAAAACCCATGCCAATTGACTGATTCAAACAAATATCCCGTCGCATTATCGATAACGATTCCGTCGTTGATTGAAAATTGAGTTAGCTGCCCAGCACCCGTTATTTGAGTCGCTCCGGTAATCCAGGTCGCTGGCGCTGCAGTAAGATCAGATTCTGTGGCGGAAGACTTAGCATACAAACTCGTGACGCTGGAACCTCTTAAGAAATCATAGTACGTATAAGAAGGCGCCGCTGCATCTATTTTATAGGTTGGCGCCTGAAAAGAACCTGTGGTAGTAAATCCTCCTGCGGTTAAAGTAGTACCGTCAAAAGTCAGATTGGCATTGTCGCCTATTGTATTAGCTGATGTTGAATAAAGAACTCTAGTTGAAGTCGTGGTCGCAGGATATACGACGGTACTGTTCACCCAGTTCGTTCCGTCTGATCTTAATAATGTGTTCAATGTTCCTCCGGTTGCAGGATAGGTTGCTGTGGACCAAGCCGGAGCACCCGTTCCTCCGCTCCGAAGAATCTGGCCTGACGATCCAGCTGCAAGGTGGCCGTAAGCGGTCGTGCTGGTGGAATAAAGCATCTCCCCGCCGCCGGCAGCCGTAATATTGGCGCCCAAACCGCCCCTTGAGGCAGCGAGATATTGTTCGGCAGCAACCGTATTAGTCCCTGACCAATAGGCTGCGTAGTTTTCTGTACCGGTTCCGGTAGCTACCGTTCCCGAGGTCGGCAAAGTTAAGGTTGTATCACCACTTGTTGAAAATGTAAGACTATTCGCCCCTATATTTAATGTTTTACTGTCTGCCCCTGCAGATAAAGAAATCGTATTATTAACTGTCAACGTTTTACCGTCGGCAATAGTAAGTGTTGCACCCGTAGCAGGAGCTGTAATAGCCACCTTGTTTATTGAGGTGGCAGTTGCAACTCCTAATACCGGTGTTATCAAAGTCGGTGAGGTACCGAATACCAGCAGCCCGGAACCTGTTTCGTCGAATATAACTGTACTTAGTCCTTCAGAAGTTGTTGAGGCAAACTCACTTAATCTATTAGCAGTGAGAGCAACAGTTCCTGAAACGCCGGGAAAGGTCCATACCTGTGAAGAGCCGACGAGCGAAGCCATTGTGATTGTTCCGGTATATGTTCCATCTGAATCTAAAACAATCTGATTTGTGCTGGCAGTAAACTTTCCCGTGCCGAATGTACCGCTACCCGTAGTAAGCAAATTTCCATCCTGAAAGTCAAAGTTTTGACTAGTGTCGATAGCTAGCGCTGTTGTGTTGTTTGTTATAAAATATAGTGCGTGATTCGTTTGTGTCCCAAAAATACCGATCGTATCCTGTGATTGTTGAATTACTGAAACGGTATTTGTATCATCTACGGTGGCAATCGTTGGATTGGCGGCATTTTCAACTAATATATTTTTACTAAAACTAAAACTTGTAACTCCGCTCGTTGATCCGATTATTACTGAGTTAAGGGTGCTTTCAAAATCAAAGGTTAAGTTCGCGTTATTTCCAGCGGTCTTAAGTCCTGTCAAAGTAAGGATTCCGTTCGTCGCGGTGGCAGAAACACCAGTCGAAGAACCAAAATCCACTATCCCTATCACTCCCGTTTGAGAAACATACATATTTCCGCTAAAATATCCCGCCCAATTGGTGGTAGCGTCCGAAGCATATGCAAAAATACCATAGTTTGTATCAGCCGTGCCACCCGCGTTAAACCATCCTCCGTAATGGCTAGTTTCTCCAGTTGTTCCAATATCTCCGCCAGAGGTTCCCCTTATCCCTATCGCTGATTCTTGAACAGTGGATAGGGTTGCAGGAGCACCTATAACGGTGAATGCTAAGCCATAAGGGTTGAATATAGTATCTCCGTCACCTGTAAAAGTTACGCCAGATGCGTCGACATTAGAATAATACCCTGATGGATAATAGGTGGTATCCGAACCGTCACCTACCGCGCCGACTACATTATCTAAATCTAATAAAACGTGGTATCCAAATGTATTATAGGCCTGAAGACTAGCGGCAATTGGAGCTGTCGAAGTATAACTTAACTTATATCCATAGTTATTTGATAATATCGAAGAAACCGACGAGGTTACGTTAACCGACGTTGAAGTAGTATTGTTTAATATACTTGCTAGGCCAAATGTACCAGTGCCCGTAGTGGTGAGGTCGAACGAGCCGGATTTATCACCGGTAAGCAAAGTTTGATCGTCGCCGTTGAGCCAAGCACCCGAAAGAGAGGTTAATAAAGTAAGGTCGCCGCTTGCTAAAATGGAGGAACCATTAATTGATTTTATATTCGTTCCCGAAACCAATGTCGGCTGGACGGCTATGTCTCCGCTCCCCAAAAGTGTGGTTGAATTAACTGTTTTAATATTAGTACCACTAACCAATGCCGCTTGTTTCGCAGTAAAGGTATTATAATCTGTCTTACTCAATAATCCCGCAGTGACGTCTGTCGCTGAAGCCATAGGAATATTAAGAGTATGGGTGGTAGTCGCCGAACCCCAGGCAGGTTCGGTGCCGCTAGTTCCAATAGCAAAAGTTTGCGAAGCACCAGTCAGACCGTTAAGACTCGTGATTGCCGCAGTAAGATAGGTCGAAGTGTCCCAACTCATTACGCCGGCATCACTTGATTTCATAAAACCACTCAATCCCGTACCCGGATATGCAGTAGGCAGCGTATAGGTCAAATCTATGGACTGATCCCCGCCCTGAAGAATTGAGTATTTTATTGGGGTATCGCCACTCTCTAAAATCCGTAAACCTATTGTGCTAATATTTTGCGAACCTAAGTTTAACCCTGCCGTAGCTCCGGTATATGGCACATAAGTTGACGATGCGTCTGCTGTTGCAAGGTAAGTACCCGTATCAAAACTTAGAACCCCGGCGTTAGAAGACTTTAAAAATCCGCTCGAAGCCGGGAAAGCGGAGGGCAAAGTAAAAATCGCGCTACTAGAAATTGCATCAGGTGACTTAAAACCGACGTAATTAGTACCGTCAGCTGCCAATTCTAGAAACCTTACCTCCCCTGTTTGACCGGTAGAAGTTCCGAATGGAGATAAAACTATTGCTGCTTGTAAATTTAATCCAGAAAGTGCGGTGATGTCGGTATTGACTCCAGAAATTGCCGGAGTTGTTACGGTACAATTACTAGAAAGCGGAGCACAACTTGGATTCAATGTTGCACCTGGAGCATATGGGCTATCCGGCGGCGTAGCGAAAGCATAAAGAGCGAAAGAAAAAACTCCGGCAATAACAAACCCGTTGAAGATGGAATTTAAAACGCCTCGGTTTATCGGAATCTTTCTATTTGCGTTTCTTTTTGATAGCCTTTTTACTGGCATTTTCTAGGGAATTTATTGGTGTATATAAAATGCTTTCGGGAACTTATTCTCTCCTTCCTTTGCATTCATATATTTTAACACAAATTTAATCCGTCAACTATCTGTGGATAACTCTTTTTCCATCTCTGTTTAGCTTAACCGAGAAATAAAAAGGCCTAAGATGCACTCAGGCCATAACAGACGAATGTTTTACTTTTTGCGGTGAAGAAGAAGGATCCCGCCAAAGGCAAGGATACATATGGTTGTGGGTTCAGGAATCGTATAGATAAAACCTTGCTCACTGCTGACAGCAGCAACATTAAAACCAAACGTTCTTGGTTGGAATGTACCGACAAGGGTATTGCCGGATATTCCATACACGACAGTAGCGCTTGCGTTTGGTGCGTCGATAGTGACCCACGTGGCGGCAGCGCTTGCGTTTGGTGGACCAGCAATAGCTTGGGCTGAACCTGTAATGTTGTAAATAAATCCGTGCATTATGTTGTCAGCGTCTACATAGCCACCGACAATATTATCGCCCTCGATGCTCCATGGAGTAGTACTGTGTAACATAGAATCGGGTATGCTGAAGTTAACCCAGGTTTCATCTGCGATATTGTAAATGAAGCCGTACTGCCGAGCAAGAGAATCAGTGTAACGACCGACGATTCGGTTTCCAGAGACTCCCCGGGGGTTTACCTTAGTCAACCCGACCATATTGAGGGGGGTAAATAGTGAAGTCGCCAAATTGTAGACAAAAGCACCATTGCCGCCTTGATAGCCACCGACAATATTATCGCCGTCGATAGCATTTATCCAGGTAGTCGTATCGTTCATATCAAGCGTGGTCCAAGTTGAGCTTCCAATATTGTAGAGAAGACCGTGGGAGATACCTTGATTATCTTGATAAGTACCGACAATTCGGTCGCCCGAAACGCCAGTTAAAATCGTGTCAATCGCGCCTGGCTTATCGAGCGTGAGCCAGGTCTCAGTAGTTGAGTTATACACAAAACCATGGTCATAAGGGTACGAAGCGGCCGTCATATAGAAACCGACGACATTGTCACCATCTACGCAACGCGGGTGCGTACTTGATGCCTCAGGCACACTTAGAGTGGTCCAATCGGCCACTGCATAATTCCCGCCAAAAAGTGCGACCACCGCACAAATTACAGCTACCTTCTTCATCGCTTTCTCCTTTTCAAAGGACTGGTTCGAACGAACTACACGATGTATTTAAGTATAATGGAACCCCCCTTGATGTCAAATATCTTTTTTCTAACGGAGCTAGATGAGAAAATCCCAAGCAGCAAAAAAGCCCAGTGTTACTGAGCGTCTCTGCGCCCCGCTATTCTTAAAATTTCAATAATAATCTAAGTGGGTGTCCTCACGTTTTGGCCAAGGCCAGAACAAATATTGGACTCCCTATAAAAAAGTTTGTTAGAAATTTTTAATTGGCAGGGCTGCCTCTATTTTAACTCCTTTAAAGATAAGGTCAAGACCCCTATAAACCTAGGGCTTGGACTAATTGTTTTATTAAAGAAACAACAACAGGAGGCGGCATCAAACTGTTCGAGGCAACTCCCTCGTCGTCTAAAACCTGCCAGGGTTTTTCTATCGTCTCCACTTTATTCTCAGCCTCGTTATACGTGTATTCATATCCTGGAGTAATCTCATAATCATCCGTAGCCTCCTGTACTTTCTCTACGGGTATAGAATTTCTCAGGAATATCTTCGGGATGCCCTGCAAAGAAAGCGCTTGTCGGATTAAAATTTCGTCCTTTTCTAATCTATCTTTTATGGGCGCGATTCCTAATTCATCCCCTTCTTTCGTAACCATCCTTGAACCGTTGCAGGCGGGATTATCGCAAAGAAGATAAAACTTATTGTCTTTCTTATCAAATTCAACTGTCTTTGTCGTTAAAAGCTTCAAGTTCCTAGATGTTTGGCAGACCGGGCAGATAACTCGGAACTTTACCCTTTCGTCAATTACTGAAGTGGGAACATCAATTGAAACAAAAACATCTGGATCCTGCCTGTAATTAATAAGATCCCGAAAGAATAAAGAATACGATATTTGGTCTAAATCCCTTGGGAAGCCGTCTATGAAGATGGCTTTCCTGCCCAATTTCGCTATTTCCCTTTTCGCTAACACTAAAATCAATTCGGTCGGCAGAAGAAACTTCGTACTTCGGTTCTCCAAAGATTTTAATATATCATCCAAGGGAATGAATCCGCGATAGTTATCCTTGAGGAAGGAAACTAATTCTTGTTTCTTGGCCTCATCTTTTTTAATATCGTCAAAAGACCTTATCATGTCTCCGATTGAAAAGTGCGCAATTCTGTCTGGAGCAACAACCTCTTTTAACATTTTAGAATAAGTTCCTTTGCCTGAAGATTTCTTCCCCAGAAGATAGGCGATGAAAGTATTTTCTTTCAAGTATTCCCGCAGTTTTTGTATTTCAGGCCCTGCTTTATATTCAAAATATGCCTGTCTTTGATTGAAATCAGTTAAATCAAACTTTTTACTAGAATCCTCTGATTTTGTTTTAAAAATTGGAAAATCAATTCCTTTCATATTAGTTATTTATTATTTTTATATTTTTACCGTCAGAGATAAATTTAATATCCCCGCTTAGGTCCGTTCTTAATGTTTCTATACCAAATTTATCCAGTCTTGCCAATAGCTCCTCGGCCGGATGGCCGTAAGTGTTCTTGCCGACGGATATAACGGCGACAGACGGAGAAACTATATTCAAGAATTCTTCGGAAGTGGAATATTTGCTGCCATGATGCGCTATTTTTAAAACATCTGCTCCAATCCTTTCTCCCAATAATTGCTCCCCTGAGCTGTTTATGTCTCCGGTGAGCAGAAACGTTCTGTCCCCTATTATCAAAGAAAGAACAATAGAAGTATTATTACTGTCTTCTAGCTTCTTACCCCTTAGGTTCTCCGGCGGGTTCAAAATATTAATTACTATGCGCGGAGATTCTTTTTGCAAAACTAGCTCTCCCCCGGCTTGCGCTATCCATATTCCTGCCCCTTCTTCTTCAATGAGGCTGTTCCACTCTCTCCATTCTGCAGTATCTCGAATCACCCCCGTCCATAAAACGTTCCTCACCTCGTATCTTTTCAAAACCTCTAAAAGCCCTGTCATGTGATCAGCTTCAGGGTGGGTTAGGATTATTAGGTCAATGGTTCTGTCCTGTGGAAGCATTTCCTGCCCTAGTTTCTCCAATATCGTTGAGTCCGGCCCGCCGTCAATTAGAATCTGCTGTTTGCTTGGCGTTTCTACGAACGTCGCGTCCCCCTGCCCAACGCTCAAAAAATCAACCTTTAAATACTGCTGGCTGGATAAATTAAAAACTATTTGCCAGGCAAAACCGTTCAGCAGAACCAATAGTCCTATCGCCCCAATAATTATTTTGTTTTTGGTAATTTCCATATCTTTTTCTATTATACCCCTATCAGAGTAAAAACTATTAGGGTATATCTAATACCCCTTGACAAAGTATTATGATATATGGTATAATGTATATGTGTTCGTTACCAACCGTTTTCCAGGGATGGCTATACAGCCAATTACGAAAGGGAAATGCCATGCAATTCAAAGTGGTTTTCAGCGCGTCGGATAGAGGTAGAGCCCAGGTAACCGATGAAGAGCGTCGGGCGAGCTTCGAGAAAGAGCTCAACACGCTCGGAGCCGAGGGGTGGGTGGTCGCTAAGGTTGAGTTCCCGAACGGACCCAACAGCAACTCCTACCACGCCCTCATGCAGAAGAGCTAATCCTGGCTCCCCGATCACCTCCCATTTTAGGAGAGTTACAATGACGGACAAGAAAAAGAGAGCCAAATGGCTCAAGAAAGCAAAGAAGGCGATGCTCAAGGGAACGATTTCCCTTCAGCAACTCAAGGCGAGCCAAACTGGTACCTGTGTGACCACGGTCAGACAGCTCCAGGAGGAGCTCCCAAAGGGGCTGATCGACTAGGTTCTCGCTTCGGCGAGAGCAACAAAGTCCTTGTACCAGCGCGTACGAGGACTTTTCATTTAAGCAAACACCCCTTTTCAAGGGGCGTTTGTTAAGAGTTCTTTTTCCTATTTCTTGTTTCCTAGGATTCGAAACATTTTAGTTCCGCAAACCGGGCAAGTGCCAGACATGGCGTTTCTTTTTTTGCCTCCCTTTGCGTTGAAACTAACTTCCTTCGGGTCTTTCATCTCTCTTTTGGCCTTGCATTTTACACAATAAGCTTCTGTCATTGTTTTTCTTCGCCACCGCTGGTTGAGGTCCGTTGTTTACCAACGGTTGAACTCAGCTAAATTTGCCAGAGGGCAATATTTAACTGGAGTAAAGGCGATTTGTTTATTAAACTCGACCTTGTTTTAAATTAAAGTGTTTTTTCCTCTGAGCCTATTCTATACCTATATATGAGGGCGGTCAACCTAAAATGCAGATTAGCCTGCTATCCATCCGCCGTCGACAACCATTACAGAGCCTGTCATGTATGAGGACTCGTCCGAGGCCAAGAATAGAACCGCATTGGATATTTCTTCAGGCTTGCCCATTCTTCTTAGAGGAACTCCAGCCAACATCGAATCCAAGGTTTTCATATCTTGCTTTACGGTGGCGACCATCGGAGTGTCGATCGCTCCTGGAGCTATTGTATTTACTCGTATACTCAACGGAGCCAGCTCCAAAGCCATTGCCTCAGCCATGGCAACTATCCCACCCTTTGAAGCACAGTAGTGGGTTAAACCTTGAAATCCTACGCCTACCTGGCCCATTGCGATGGAGGCAATGTTCACAATAGAACCATTCTTTTGCTTTGCCATTTCTTTAGCAGCGGCTTGGGCGCATAAGAAATACCCTTTTAGATTAACATCAATTGTTTTGCTGAATTCTTCCTGAGACATTTCTAAAAATGGCTTGAAGATGCAGATTCCTGCATTATTCACCAAAATATCTAGTTTGCTGAACTGTTCAACGGTTTTCTGAACCAAGGCATCAACTTCTACTTTATTGCTGACGTCACACTTTACCGCAATTGCCTTGCCTCCCAGCTTCTTTATCTCGTCAGCCACTTTCTGGCATTCTTCCTGGGAAATATCTGAAACAACTACTTTCGCACCGGCTTTAGCTAATACGATAGCATGAGTTCTTCCCATTCCCCTCCTAGCTCCAGTTACAATGGCGACTTTCCCCTTCAAATCGCAGAACGGCTTTGTTTTAGGTCTGAACATATTAATACCTTAGTTAATTATTACTCTTTGCAGCAATCAATTACTTTTTTTACCACCTCTCCTAATTTTCCAAGAAATCCTTTCTTATCTTTATCTTCTTTATTCAATTGGTCGTCATCAATCTTTTTCATATCTCCAACGTTAACCAGTTTCAGATTTATTCCCCAAAAAAGGGAATAGAGGTTATAGGCTTTTGAAAATAGGTCTTCGGCGTCTGATTTCTTGCCTTGCGAGAGATATTTGGTTCCTACCTCCATCAGCCTCATTGAAGCTGCTAAAAGATGCTTGGAGATGCACCAAACTTCTCCTTCATAGTCTTTTATTATTCTCTTGAGCAAATCCTTCCTCATCTCCCGCGTAGTCAGTAATAAATCATAATACTCGCTTTTCCCCGTCTTCGCTCCGGTAAAGAAAAAATGCTCTTCGATTGAGATTAAGTTCATTATGGCAATAGATAAATCCTCATCAGAAGACAAATCTAAGCCGCTCTTTTTGCTTTCTTCAACTTTCTTTATTAAGTTTTCTACTTCCTTATCTAACTCTACCATTTGAGTAAATAATATGTGATTAAACTAATGACAGCCAAAAAGGAAACTGGGAAGACTACCTTCTGATAAGGGAAATATGGCTTCCCGTTATTTTTTTTCTTAGAAAGTTTATACGCTAGAGCTCCCAATAAAAACGTAATCGTTCCTATGACAATTCCAAATAGTATTCTATCAATTCCCCATATTTTATTCAAAGGGTGTCCGATAATATTTGTGTAAAATAGCGGTAAAAGGGTTAATAAATAGAACGCTAACACTATAGTTAGATTGCGTAGATAGAAATTAAGCTTTTTTTGATCGAGATAATCCAAAAGCCACATTATCATTGATACTATCAAGCCACCTATCCAGATGCCGGATATGATGTCATCTATCCCAATCCACCGGGAAAAGCCAACTCCGGCACCAACCGCAACTGTGCAAAGGGGGCAAATCGCTTCAGTTCTTTGCCCGACAAGGAGGCCGAAGGACAATAGGCTTAGAAAAAAGTATAATTTCTTCATTGTACAAGGGCTCTCATTTTAAGATCAAAAAAATTGACGATCTCGGTTTCTCCCTGTATGCAATTGGTTCCATCCCATAAGAAAGGTATGGATATGTTGCTTGTGTCCAGATTACAGGCTTTGGCCTTCTCTATCAGAGAATTGATGGCTTCTTGATCATCCCCTATTTCTACCTTCTTAAAATTTATTTTCTTTTCTACTCCATTATCCTGGATATATTTGGCGACATTCTGGCAGTGAGGACAAACTGCGTTAGAAAACAAGACTATTCCAGATTCAGGAAGAGCAGCGCTTTGCTGATAAAGAAAAAACACAGCTATCGCTATAATTACAACGGCAACAACGGCGATTATTGCGATTAATATATTTTTATTCATATATATATTACCTTAATTTACTAATTATGCTTATTGTACCATAACTTTAATTTCTTTTGTAATACCAGCTACAATCTTTTTAATATTAAGCTTCTTTTCTAATTCTTTGACAACCTCTAATTTTCCATCAGCTGTCGAGTGTTTGGGCGTGAATAATGTACAGCAATCTTCATGGGGTTTGATAGAAATTTCGTAGGTTTTAATTTGTTCAGCCAATTTAATTATCTCTTCCTTATCCATGGCTATTAACGGCCTGAATACGGGCATCCTTATAGCATCTGAAACAATCGTTATATTCTGTAATGTCTGCGAACTTACTTGCCCCAAGCTTTCACCGGTTACCAGGGCTTTGCACCTTTCTTTTTTCGCGATGGCTTCAGCTATTCTGAACATTAACCGCCTATAAAGTAAAATCCTATACCCGGCAGGCGCTTTAGTTTTTATCTCCACTTGAGCCCTGGAGATGGGTACAAAGTATATTTTAAGATGCGCCTGATAGCTTGAGAATATCCTTGCTATCTCTTTTATCTTTTCAATGCTTTTATTAGAAACCAAGGGGAAACTATGGAAATGCAGCCAGACATTCTCGGCCCCTCTTTTAGATATTAAATGAGCCGCAACAGGAGAATCAATACCGCCGGACATCAAAACCAAGACCCTTCCGGAAGCGCCAAACGGCAGGCCTCCCTGCGCCCGCTGTTTTTTAAAATACAGAAACCAACCCTGCTTGCGTATTTCAATGGATAATTCCTTTTTAGGATTGTTCAAATTAACCTTGCGATCTATGCGGCGCGCAATTCTTTCGATTACTTCCTTAGTTGCCAAAGACGTACTCGAAGAAACGTCGCTCATTTTTAAGTTTATTGCGAATGTTTCCCGGCTTTTTATCCAATTATGATAGTTTTTATCCACGAAATCCCCAAACTCTTTTAAATCCGACTCAGGGAAATACAAGCATTCGGCAAACCAGGATATCCCGAATATATTCTTTAAAACCTTTATTACGGCTTTCGGCTGTTCAGTTTCAATAAAGATTCTTTCCCGAAGCAAAAACAGCTTGAAATCAACAGTGTTTTTTGCAAGAAAAAAACGCAGGTTATCAACTAACCGTTTTTGAAATAGCTTCTTTACGCCTTCGGATTTTAAAAATAGCTCTCCGAAGGCGATCATTACGCCGTTTTTAGGAGTTTTATCCATTGCCTTTAATTATGCCCCCTCCGATTAATTTTTTACCGCTGTAGAAAACTACTGACTGCCCCGGGGTTATAGCCCTCTGTGGTTTTAGAAAATCCAAGGAATAGAAATTTGAATTTACTTTCTTCACAATAGCAGATTGCCCCGGGGTTCGATAACGGATTTTGGCCGTCACTCTAATTGGGAACTTCGGGCTGACACCGGATATCCAATTGATATTTCCTGCAATTAATTTTCTAGAAACCAGATCTTTCTCGTTCTGGCTGATGACTAATTCATTTTTCTTAATATTTTTGCTTAAAACATAATATGGCTTTCCGGAAGCTATCCCTATACCCCTCCTTTGGCCGATCGTATAGAACCAAAGGCCATGATGAGAACCCAGGATATTTCCGCTGAGGTCAACAATATTCCCGGTCTTCTCTCGTAAATATTTCCTAAGAAAACTATTAATTTCTGCGTCGACAAAACATATTTCCTGGGATTCTAAGGTTTTTGCGTTTGGTAATTTAAACTTTTTCGCTAACTCCCGGACTTTGCTCTTTGTATAGTTGCCCACAGGAAACAAAATATGTTTTAGCTGTTTTTGATTAAGCTTCCATAAAAAATATGATTGATCTTTGTCCTTATCCTCCCCTTTCAGTAATACGCAGCTTTGAGTCTTGGGCTCTTTGTAGATTTGGACGTAATGCCCTGTCGCGACGTAAGCTGCGTCAAGCTTAAATGCTTTTTCTAATAACAAGCCAAACTTTATTTCCTTATTGCAAACCACGCAAGGGTTTGGCGTTCGTCCCGCTCTATTCTCTTTTAGAAAATAGTCGACAACTTTCTTTTTGAATTCCCTCTCTAAATTTAAAACGTAAAAAGGGATATCCAGCTTTTTTGCTACTAACCTAGCCATTCTCTCTGATTCTAGCGTGCAACATCTATTTTCGTTTGATTTCCCGAAAGATTTAGGCTTCCAGAATTTCATGAAAACACCTATGACATCATGACCCTGTTTCTTTAACAGGGCTGCAGCTACAGAACTATCAACTCCGCCGGACATTGCCACAATTATTCTATTCTTATTTTCTCTCTTCATTTATATTAAAAAAGCTAACACTAATCCTGAAACCGGCCAAAGACAATAAAAAATCGTTGATATCATGTGTTGCTTGGTGGATTTGCGGATAATAAAATATGGCAGAAAGGTAAGAAAACCCCAAAGCTGAATCAGAACTATTGATCCTGGGATAAATAAAAGAGGGCTGGATAGAAAGGGGTTTTTCCACAAAAGTTCAAAGCCGTACATGATTATTAACATTGCGATCAAAACCCTTCGATAGTTCCAATTTTTTACAAAAAGCAAAAACCAAAATATGAGAATGATAAAAAGATACTGCAGCAAAATCCAGGGCATGTATGACACCCATACTGACAAGTTTGTTCTCCAAGTCGTGATGTATTCGATAATTATCCAAAACACGAACGAAAGTATAATATAGGCCCTTGCTTTGCTTTTATCCATATTTTTAACTCTGCCATAATAAAACTCATTTTTCAACGAAAAAGGCCACGAGTGTGTGACCTATGCGGAATGAAGGAATAAATTGGAAAAGAGCAAACGCTGCTGGGCAGTCGACAGGGTTGGTGTAGGGTATGCGCCCAAGTAAGAGCATCTCATGCACACATTGGGTCCGGGATCCACCCTAGCTCTCCTTGGGAATAATCCCAAAACCTTGTTTCGGGAGTCGGCTCCCGAATCATCCCTATCCTACGCACCACCTGCGCGTGGAGGTTGTGCCATGGCTAGCACCAGCTTCTCTGTGATGCTTCGGCCCTGTCAACTGCCCAGCAAATTAGTAATTAATTGAATAACAACTAATTTGCCGAGCATTTAACAGTTTTACAACCAGAGTCATAATAGCAAATAAAAGCTTAATGTCAAGACAACCCTATGCCCACTTCTTGTACCTTTTTTCGATAATCTCTCTCTCGCGGCTAATTCTGCTGTGTCGTTCCTTTAATTCTTTGGATATTTCCTTTTTGTTTTTAGAAAGATAATCAAAAATTGCCTCCACTAGGGCGTCAACGGCTAAAACTGAACAATGAAATTTAATTTTAGGCAAACCGCCTAAAGATTCCACGACATTATCCTTCGTAATCTCCAGCGCCTCTTTTATTGTTTTGCCTTTTGCCAAATCAGTGATCATGCTACTCGTGCTGATTGCCGCGACGCAACCGAAGGTTTCAAATTTTATATCCTTAATCACTTCCCTCTTATCAACTTTTATATATAGCCACATAACGTCACCGCAGGTCGGATTGCCGACTTTGCCGACACCATCGGCGCTCTTTATCTTACCGTAGTTATGAGGTTTTTTAAAAAGATCCAGAACCTTTTTTGTGTAAACTCCTTTTTCTTGCATATTATTTAAACGGAGAAATCTCCCTTAATTGTTTAATAATTTTTGGAAGTAGAGTCAGTAAGCGATTAATTTCTTCCTTAGTCGTCCAACGGCCAAGCGAAATTCTCAACGAACCATGGGCCTCCTGAGGCCTCAGGCCAAGCGCCAACAGAACATGGCTTGGTTCTAGCTTTATTGAAGAGCATGCAGAGCCAGTGGAGGCTGCTATTCCTTCCAGATCTAATTGGATTATGAGTGCCTCCCCTTCAATAAAATCAAAGCGAAAATTAGCATTGTTCTGCAGCCTGTCTACTGGATGGCCGTTTAAATAACTTCCTTTTGTCTTCAAGACTTCTTTTATCAAATAATTTCTTAACTCCATTATCCTTTTATTCTCTGACACACCTTCTTTCTGGGTGATTTTAACGGCTTCTGCGAAACCGACAACAGCTGGAACATTTACAGTTGAAGAACGTAACCCTGATTCCTGCCCGCCACCGTGCAAAAAAGGCTCAATCCTTACTCCTTCCCTCACAAACAAACAACCTGCGCCTTTCGGACCGTATATTTTATGTGAACTGGCAGTTAATAAATCGATATTCATTTTATTAACATCAATCGGAATCCTGCCGAAACTTTGACTGGCGTCGGTATGGAAATATATATTATTCTGCCGGCATATTTTCCCAATCTCTTCTATGGGTTGGATAGTTCCGATTTCGTTCGAGGCATGTATTATGGAAACTAAAACCGTATTCTTCTTAATTGCTTTTTTTATATTATCAACGCCTACCTTCCCGTATTTATCAACTTTAACTTCTGTTATCTCGAACCCTTGTTTCTTCAGCCACTTCGCTGATTCGACAATACATGGGTGTTCAATGGCCGAAATAATAATGTGGTTGCCTCTCCCCTTATTTGCAAAAGCAACTCCCTTCAAAGCTAAATTGTTGCTTTCAGTAGCCGAACCAGTGAAAATTATTTCATTTGTTTTTGCAGACAATAAATCAGCGATTATTTGCCGGCTTTCTTCAAGGGCTACCTTTGCCTCCTGTCCGAAACTATGCAGCGACATTGTGTTGCCGAATTTACGGCTATAGTAAGGCTCCATCGCCTTTTTCACGCGCGGATCTATCGGAGTTGTTGCAGCGTAATCAAAATATATTTTCTTCATAACTACTTCTTTTTTATTAAATCCGCTAAAGTAACTGCATTCAATGTATTGTCAAACGAATCCTGAGCTTCGCTCCATATATCCTCACTTGTGCACTGTCCGGCCATAGCGCAGCCCGAACAATGGGAAGTAGCCATATCTTCCTCTAAAACCAGCACAATGTCCCAGGGGGTTATTTTGTTGCTCGGTCGTGCTAAAAAATATCCTCCTTGGCTGCCTTTCTTGGCTTTCACTAAATTTGCCTTTTCCAGCTCGCCGATGATCTTTTCTAAGTAATCAAAAGAAATATCTTCCTTCTTGGATATTTCTTTTAAGGAAATCACCTTTTTAGGGTTTTTCGCGAGATGGAGAATTGCCCTCAAGCCATATTCTGTTTTTTTAGATACCTTCATGTTTTTATGTTATCTCCGACTAATTTTGTCGGTATTGATTAAATATAGCGCGAGAGAAAATCTATGTCAAGAGCCCCACCACTCTCGTGATGGGGCTCTCTTGAAATTAACTAAATCTGACTTGTCGGTAAATTCTTATCCTTCCTTTTACTAAAATAGAAAAGATAGAGAATTTCTAAAATTCCCATTGTATTTACTACCAAAAGAACTATAAACCAAGTCTTTTGGAAGTTCCGGCTAGCCTTCCATAGGGCCAACCCTTTCCAGACCATGGACCAGATGGCTAAGATAATAATGAGAACAGCGGTTATAGGGTTCTCCATTAATTTGATAAGCTGCTCTGGCGAAGTAAGTGGTATCATATTTTTTATTTTTTATTAATCCGCAACCTCCGACCCAAAGGCTGCGCTTTATTTATTAACATTTTTAGCTAATTTCAGTTCTCTGAAAGAAAGACCCATAAAGATCGCCAGCATGATAGTAGTATTCAGCGGAGCCAGCCAGAAAGGGTAATGCCGGCCGAATGCCTCCAGAACCATAAGACCCCCCAACATGCCTATTGAATACATCGCTCCGTTTTTTAAATAGGCAAATTTAGAAATTACATTTATTCCCCGTACTGTGAATTCCCTGACAACTAAAGCGCCCAAACCGTTTCCAATAAATATAAGGGGGATGGATATCGTGAAGGCAAAGGCACCGATTACGCCATCGATAGAAAATGAGGCGTCAAGGATTTCCAAATATAATATCTTGCTCCAGGCGCTTATACTAGACGTGAGTAGTTCCCTTTCCTTTTCCTCAGCATTTCTTTTAAATCCGTCGGTAATGAAATACGCGGTGGCTCCTATTGAAGCTGCAAGCGCTAAAAATGGGTTAACCTTAAGCGCAAAGTATATTATTACAGTGAAAAATAAGGAAGAACTTGCATAAAACCAAATTGACTGGCGGTGTATGAACTTCTCGACTAAAAAAGCGTATTTCTTCTCTTCCATAAACAGCCATCCGAGAAACACCATGAAAAGATACATCCCGCCTCCAAGCAACAAAAGAGGCTTAGATTTTTCAACGTAACCCTCAATTTCGGGGGTTGGGCTAAAAACGAAGGAGACAACCTGGAATAATGATAATCCTGGATTAGCGATCCAAACGATAATAAACGGCAACACGCCGCGGACAACGAAAACCGCCAATATCAAACCCCAGAATAAAAAAATCTTCCTATACTTCTCTGGAAGAGTTTTCAGAACAGAGGCATTAATAATAGCGTTGTCGATACTACTAATAACCTCAAAAAGGCACAGACCGAATATAACGATTAGAAATTCTACTATCACGTTTTAGAGGAGGCGAAAATTATTAATTACTAAACCAAAACTATGGCCTAGATATTCCGCCGCCAATCTGCAAAAAACCATTCTGTCGGTAAAAATTTCAAAGTATTCCATTATTGGAACAAAGTTCGTATCGATTTTAAGCGTAAGAGTAATTCTTTTTTTTGTCTTATCCACCTTCAACTGACATTCTGTCGTAGCGTAATTAACCCTGTCATGAATATCTGTCTTTATATCCTCTATTTTCTTTGTAATCACGCGCGAGCGATGAACATCTGATTTATCGGCCAAAACAACTATGGCAGAAATAGGATTAGCGAAACTCATATCCTCCTGGCTTTTGTCATGGTTAGCTATGGCCTGCATCAGAACCCCGAGTTCATCGGAATCAAAATCCTTGTTGAATAGTTGGTAAAAAAGTATGGAAGTAAAATAATTATGATGGCTCCGGCTGATAAAATTACCCATGTCGTGGCAAAAGCTTGCTATTCCAGCCAGTTCCTGGGCTCTTGCGTCCAATCCGATGTCTTTGGCAATTCTTGTTGCTCTCTCGGCTGTTATATTAGCATGCCTTAAGCCGTGGTCGGTGAATGACAACGCAGACAAAGTTTTTTCTGTTTGGCCTATAAACTCCAATACGTGCTTATTTTGTTTAACCTGAGATAAGGTAATCATGTTTTTATTATAAAAGTATAACAAATTATTTCACCCCTTGCTAGGATGCCCTTCCCAATCGTGCTCCAACTTCCTTCCAATCCACAATATTCCAAAAACCTTCAATAAACTTTGCTCTATCATTTTTATAATCTAAATAATAGGCATGTTCCCAAACATCTAAAACCAATAAAAGACTGTAAGAGGGAAAAACATTCACATTATGTTTTTCGATTTGCATCATCAGCAGTTTTCGTCTTTCTGGATCAAACGTCAAAACTGCCCAGCCGGACCCTTCTACCGATAAAGCTGTCTGGCTAAATTCTTTTTTGAATCTTTCTATGCTGCCGAAGCTCTCGTCAATTAATTTCTTTAGCTCACCCTCCGGCTCAGATTTCGTCGGCGCTAAATTAGTCCAGAATAGATTATGGAGGGTATAGCCACCTGTGTGAAAGGATAATTCCTTGAGGGTTGCCTTAAAATCTAGCTCACTATCTTCCTTTCGCGACTTTTCCAATCTTTCGAAAATAGCATTCGCACCATTCACGTACGCCTGATGATGCTTCTGGTGATGAATTCTTAATTGTTCTTCCGAAATGTATGGCTCTAAATCTTTATATCCATATGGTAATTGCAAAAGAGTGTATAATTTATTTTCCATAGTTTTTTATTAGGGTTGTAAAATATCCTCAATTCGGCCGTCTATCGAGATAACGACATCGCTGATTGTAGGAAATTGCTTTAGCGTTTCTATAATTTGACGACGGATAGCGGTTACTAAGCAGGATCCTCCAATCTGGTATTCCAACTGTGCGTTAAAATCTACCTTAGCGATGCCGTCTTCTATTGTTAAACTCTGGATTGTAACGCCTGGATTTATACCAGTTGAGAACCCCTCGGCTTTTTCCGAATCCGTTGGACCCTTTAAAAGCTCTTCTAGGGCGGCCCTGGCAACTCCTTCGGTTTTAGGAATCTCCCGTTCAACGGAATAAACATTCTCGCAAAAAAGCTCGGGATCTTTCACGCTATTACTATAATACACTTTAACCTTCATCGTTTCACTGGCTGTCACCGCAATCCTTACGGGTAAATTAAACTCCCTACTATTCTCTGCAAGTCCACTCGGATTTTCATTCATAAACACCAATACGCCCTCTTGGCTATTCAAAGACTCAAACTCCAGTATAGTTGAAAAGTTAATTTTGTCGGTCATCCAATCGCTTGTAGCGGTAAGTATAGCTAGCGCTATTTCGTTTCCATTATTATCAAGCAGCCTGACACTCCCAACCTGTCCCTCAAAACCGCCCCAGCCGTTAGCATACACATAACCCGATATCTCTAAGGGAGAGCTTATTTCGTCACCTGCCTTCAAGGAATAAATCATGAGACCATTGGGAGCCTCGGGCGGAAGACCCTTGTTTTTTATATACCAAAATCCTGCGCCAACCGAGACAACAACAGCAATGATTATTATGCTAATGATTATTTTTTTCATATTGTATATTTAATGATTATACCTCATTATAGTTGTTTTAGCTGAGAAATAAAAGGCGAGACGATATATATAATTTGACTTGGAAAACACAAGACGTATAATAAACGTTAGACGCGCAAGTCGAAGTATCTTAACTGGTCAAACTAGTAATAAGGGGCCATATAAGTAGAGCGGCTTAGTAGTCAAAATAAAGGTCGCTTTTGTAATTTAATTATCAAAATATGGTCTTCAAAAAATTCAACGACAGGCCACAAGGTGATTTCGCCCCAAGGCCGATGATCAAAGGAGACTGGAAATGCAGTGAATGCGCATCAGCAATTACTGAACTTCCTTTTGAACCGGCCCCCGACAGACCCATCTACTGCCGAGAATGCTGGATGAAAAAAAGAGACGAACGAGGAAGCCGATTCAGTCGATAGTAACAGAAAACCGCCCAGACGCTTTCGCACCGGGCGGTTTTTGTTTCTTACAAATTATTGGGACGGATATTTAAAATTACCGCAATACGTTTTATACTGTGGCTTGAAACAAGAAACACAGGCGGATCTCGGAGAATTTTTCGCGTAATCCAGCGGAACACTGCTGTCCCCGATAAAATCTGTAGTCGGAATCGTTTGCACCTCGTCGGAAAGACGGATAGAAGCAATATCCGCTATTTTCGTTTTGTAGTCGTCATTAATCGTCATCTCGCAGCCGCTCCAGGATGAATCATTAAGATTTTTTACTGTTATCACCGGAGTGGCATACCCTTCCTTAAATAACCAGTAATTAACCTTGAGAGATAAGACTGAGCCTGAAGATGAACTTTGGGGCTCAGAAAAAAATCTTTGGATAACTGCGATAAGGAGAAAAATAACTAGCGCAGCGATAACTGCTATTATCGGAACTACTATTTTTCCCTTCCTAAAAAGTTCGCTGCTTGCTTTCATGCTTTAAGGATAATTCTATTTACCCCAAGAAACAATACATCCTAATACAGATATCCCCATGTTTGAAGCCTGTCAGAGTCTCCAAACCATTTAAGCCCGATGTCTGTCCGGTAGTACATGTTTTGGATAAGGATGTTTTTCAAACGGGCGTAAACTTGCTTTCGTGCCTCTTCAACTGTTACACCAGAGCCAGTTATCACCAAAACGTAACCTGAGTTACCGGCTATCACCCAAACATTGTTGATAAGCTTAACGTCCCCCAGGTGCACTCCTTCGGGATTTGTCTTTTTAAAAATAATGGAAAGATCTTTGTATATGAACGATTCCCCTGGATCGTCATAAGGAAAAGGAGGAACAACAACGACCACTCCTATTTGAAATCCTTTTTTTGTTTTAATTTCCGCGGTTTCTTTCCTAGCAATTTTATACAAAAAGTCTCCCCACGGTTGCGCCATGCCTTCCATCTGGATGCTTATTGTCGGATAACCGAATCGAGCCGTGAATTCTAAGGGATAAATTCCTTTTGCATTGGCTATGCAATTAATATCAATATATCCAACATATCCTGATTTCGCTAAGTCGTCCTTAATTCTTAGAAGAGTGTTTCTAAATATTTCGTTGGAGGGGGACCAGTACATTAAGGTACCCATCTCGCCCGTGTACGGGCCAATATCTCCAGGGAACAGCTTCTTGTGTTCAAAGTTTATATTTATGGGATAAACAAAATCTTCACCGTTAAAAAATGCTCCCACTGCCACCTCTACTCCGACTGCCATTTTTTGCAGTTGGAATCTTTTTATCTTTTTAGCCCACGCCTTTTTGTTCTGTTCAAGTATTTCGATTATATCTTTACCGTCTTCTTCCTGGCCCAGGAATAATACTCCTTTTTGGTCGGAGGATATATTGCCGGACGGCTTAAAGACGTATCTCCCGGGGTTATTTCTAATAAACTCAATTGCAGGATCGAATTCAGAGAAATCCCAATGGGGCAATATCGACATTCCTACCCTCTTCATTTCATTTTGCCCAAACTCCCTATCTTCTTCTAGTTTGTCAGTATACTTGCTTCCTCCGACAATCGCTTTCCCAGCCGCACGCAAGGAATCAGCGACATCTCCGAAACCAACATCATCAAATACGATTACATCGGCCCAATCAGAATGTTCTTTCCAATCACTAACCTTTTCCAAAAATCCGTCGTAAACATCCTTATCGCCTTCGTTTTTGATATATACCTTTACTTCGTTTCCCTCTTTTTTAACTTCCCACGCCAAATCTCCGCTTAAACTTTCGAGAGAAACAAACAAAAATTTCCTCGGCGTAATAAGCAAACTTCCTGCGCCTTTCCCATTATTTTTTTCTTCACCGTTTGCCATTTTATTTAGAAAGTAAATTACTTTTCATATTTCCAGTCATAGGTTCCATAAAAAACCGTAAGCTCTTCTCCTTTTTTTATCTTACGAAGAGTTAAAAAATTAGTTCCTTTATCTATTGTCTTAACATTCGGCTTCTTGGAGTTATTCAAGAAAAAAGAAATATCCATGCCGTTTAAACCAAACTCTGGTATCCAAATTTCTCCGTTCTTTTCAAAACCCCAAAATCCGTCGATCATTCCTATCAAATCTTTGCCAAAATCTTTAAAATCAGAAATTTTAAATTTGTACCACTTTAATTTTGCCACTCCTCGAAAAGGATTTTGGTTCTTAGGAATATCCTTTAGCGCGAAAACCCCGACGCCGTGTATTTGTGACGGCATAATGCAGCAATAGGTGGCTTTTAAATTATTGAGAATGTTCTTCTTTATTTTCGTATCTTTCATCGTCTGAATATATTTTTATTTTATCACAAATTAAAAATAAAAAAACGTCTTAGGGCAAAGACGTTTTGTAAAAAATCATTTCTGTTCCAAAAACTTTGTAATATTATCATCGAATTCATAGTCGTAAACTATTTCCTCTCCTTTTTTTATATCTTTTATGGCTTCTACAAATAAATGGTCTTTCGGATTGCTCGTGTCGTAATCAATATCCGCGTTCGGCTCAAAACTGTGGTTATACAAAGAACCATAGCCCAGCATGATACAGAATTTATTCGTTGCTGTCTGTATAAGGTAATAGAATTTAAGAACTCCGGATTCTTTTTCCAGAAAGGAAACCTCTTTTTCTGAAAGAAAAACAATCGGGCATACTTCTATAATCTCTCCGGATTTAATATCCTCAGTAGCCACAACTCCCCTTCCTTTCCCGGCGATGTTCACTACTTTAATTTTCTTTGGAGGAAAAATATCCATGTTTGATGCATATACTTAATTTTGTTTCTTATCATAACAGAAAATATTAATATTTAATAGAACAAAAATGCCATCCGTTGCTTAACGATGGCATTCTCGCTATCAAAAATGAATTTATTTCTTCCCAAGTTTAGGCAAAAGTAGAAGTGCTGATATTCCTACTAATACATAAATAACCCTGGAAATAGATGACATGCTACCGAAGACGTAGGCGACTAAATCGAATTGCAATAACCCGATCAGCCCCCAGTTGATTCCACCGATAATAACCAATAGAAGGGCTATTAGGCTTAATGTTTTGTCCATATTTTTATTTAAAACGATTAATTGTGACCTTTTATATCATTATATCACAGAGCGGGGCAGTCAAGCGGAATAATCCCCAGTCTACTTTACGAAAAGCAAGCAAAGGCAGTGCCCGTCAGCTTCCAGCTCCTGCCTGTGGTAAACGCAGGGACAAATATTTTTCGCGTCAGCTTCTTTGTCGCCGGTGATTCTCCTGCACGGGCAGTATTTCTGACCATGTTTTCTCTCGTTTTCTAATAGCCCCCGGGCAATTCTTTTGACTGTCTCTTGGTCGGGGTTTAACCGAAAACCGTTTTCCTTTGCATAACTATCATTCTGTTTATTGAGTTCTTCAATTTTTTTGTCGATATCTTCATCAATCATAATTTTTATTTTTTAATTATATTTTCTACCCATTCTTTAATAAAATCCTCGGTTCTTAAGCCGACCAATCCACTTACGGGCTTTCCGTCCTTAAAAAGGATGACCGCAGGAATTCTATCAATGCCGAACTTTTGAGCAGTAATGGGAATATTATCAAGCTCGGCCTTTATGAGAACAATTTTTCCCTTTAAATCCTCAGCTACTTTTTCTAATATGGGAGCGAAAACCGAACAAGGGCCGCACCAGGTAGCGAAAAAATCAACGAGGACGAACTGGCCAGAGCTTTGTATTTCTCGATCAAAATTTTCATCGGTTATGATAGTACTCATTTTATTTTAAATTTAATAATACATCTACTGTTTATAAAAATCTGTTAAAAGACGGCTACCAACCTCCTCCGCCGCCTCCTCCGCCGCCTCCACCTGCACCACCGCCGCCGCCTGCACCCGAAGAGCTTGATGTATTAGAGGATATACTATGTGATATGCTATCTAGCTGGCTGATGAAACTATCTGCACTAAAGTTAGAAATTCCTGAACCTACGAACCAGACCGGATGATAATTTTTGAAATACTCTTCTCCATATATTTGTTGCATTTTCTTTGACCAAAGACTCGCTATTCCAAAAATCATGGCGTAGGGCAGGAGCTTATCGAATATATTTTCCTTCTCGTAAAAGCGCTGCCGATATTTTTCAGCTGTTTCCATGTATCTCTTCAGGCCCTTCACTCGGAAAAGCATATCTACTCCCTTTTGAGTCCTCTTAGGCATAAAGATACCAAAAATTGTTAAAATCAGTGCGGAGAGGAAAATACACAATGGTACCTTCGGCATAAATTCAATTAAAAAAACTGATGACAAAATGGAGGCAAGAAACAAGATAAATGCGGCAAAGATAAATCCTAAAGAAAATAAATTGCTTTTTTTCACCACCCAATCATACTTGTCTCCGTCGTGTGCTGCCGCTATTTTTATTATAGGTATTTTTTTGTAAAACTTCTGCTTGAGGTCGGATAAATCTACCACATTATCTTTGCCATAACTGAATATACTATCAAGCAAAGCACTTTCAGCCTCTCCTAATTTATATGAATAGGAATTTTCTGCGTTTCGTATTATCCGGAATTCCTTTTGTTTGAATATGATGATTTTCTTCTGGAACTCTTCAATCGTAATAACCCTTTTAACTGCAAGATCAACAAGAGTCGCGGCGATAAAATTATCTCTCCAAGCCCCCCTAGTAATTAAAGCGCCCATTTGCATCGGAGTTATATTTTCCGGAATTTCAAATTCAGGAGGAACAGGTTTTTTCATATGAGGATCCTTGCCGTATTTTCTCCAGGCTCTAAAGGTAAAATAGAAAATCAGCAGGGGCACTAAAAAGAAAATGTTGCTCAGCTGGTCCGCGTATTTTTCCAAAAACGTTAATTCACGGGGAATAAAAATTCCTTTCGGGAAAGAGAGGGAAACTGTTATTCCCTGTCCAGCCATCAATGAAGAAGTTGACGCAAATGACAGAGTGTTGTCGCCTATCCAGCTGTAAGAAGCCAAATCTTTGCCCTTCTCCCCTAAAAAGCCTGTGTAATATTCTATCTGGACATCTGACTGCATTATCTCAGCCGGTAATATTATTTTGGCCGAGAAGTTATCTATTTCCAGTTCCCAAAAAGTTCCTAACAAGTTCCAATATAGCTCGTCGAGATCTGGACGGCCGAAACGGATAGCATCTTTGACTTTGTATGTTATTTTATAATAATTTTTGCCGGTCACCGTGACTTTCGGATCGCCTATTTTCCAAGTTACTGTGTGATCGGTCGAACTTTTTATAGTCTGGTATTTATACGGCTTGTTATCAAAATCCGTGATACTTACTAGCTCAATGGGCGTCTTGAAAGCACCCGCATCTGTATTTATTTGCGTCGGTAATACTCGAAATATTCCGTGTTTATCAGGTAAGTCACCGCAATCAGCCGTAATCTTTTCCGTTATTAGCAAAGATGAATCCTTGCTTACAACAATTTCGGAATTAAAATCCGCTATATACCAATCAGTAATATATTCTCGCGCAAAAACAGCCGTAGGCATTAAAAACGATACGGCCAAAACTCCGATAAAGAATTTAGCTCTGTTTGAAATCATAAATACTGCTAACTCTCTTTTGTTTTGTACTCACTTCTTTCTTGATACTCCTGTTTTTTCCCTTTATGCCATTGCTGAACCGGCCTTATGTATCCCACGACTCGCGAGTAAACTTCGCATGGTTGATAATTTTTTAACTCCTGGTTTTTCCCGAAGCACGTATTGCATTTAAAAACAGTGATTTTCTCAGCTCCGGTATCATAATTAAGCATTACCCCATTTTCAATCTCCTCTCCAACAACTATTATTTCCTCTTTGCAATCGTGGCAATTTAATTTTTTATTGATGTTCATAAATATATTTATTAATTAATAATAATATTCACCGAAGAAGGAAGTTTACTGCGTATATATTCAAGATCTTGCTGGGAGTACTGGTTTCCAGATATGTTAAAAGTTTTTAACTTTGTAAGGTTTCCGAGTTCGTTGGGCAACCCCGTAAGCTTGTTATTCGATAAATCAAGAATTTCTAGATTTTGCAGCTGGCCGATTTCGGCTGGCACCCCTGTCATCAAGTTATTGCTAGCATTAAGAACTTTCAAACTGCTTAAACGCCGTATTTCTGCTGAAATAGCGCCCGTTAAAAGGTTGTTAGAGATATTCAGCTCTTCAAGATTTGTCTGTGAGAAGACATATGAGGGAACGATTTCTAGCCCTTTATTACTCAAATCAAGGGTTTTTGTTGCCCCGCCGCCTCCGGGATCTATTGTGGGCTCAAAAGCGCCTTTGCCTTGAATCAGAAATATTACCACCAAAAGGACAATAATTACACCCGCGACTAATATTATTCTATTCATAGGTTTAAAAAATTAAAATTCTATATTAATAATATCAGAAAATCGCGCATAAGGCGACTACTTAACTGAACCAGCCCGACATCAAACTGTTTTAAGCGTTGTATTTTTTCTCCTGCCGAAAACCACCTCAGTGAAAAGGTGGTTTCGTCAACTCCTCATTTTAAAGGTTAAAGGAATTTATTTCTTATTGATATACTTCCATAAGGCAGCTATACAGAGCACAGCCAAAACCAATACCACTAGAGATGTCAGCCATCCAAAAACCATCATTCCTCCCCCATAACCACCAGCCATCATATTATTGTAATTTCCCATCATGTTATAATAAAAGTTCATATTTTTATTAAAATTATTATTTATTAATACCTTTTACTTATTGTATCAAAAAACCACCTTACTCAAAAGGTGTTTTCCACTTAGAATTGAAAAAACTTGATAGCTCCCCTTCAATAACGGCTCACTCAGTTTGACTCGAGATCTTTCGGGGTAGAGTTAGACACTTAGGTATCAACCCATGGCATTTCTCTGAAGTAATAATAAGTATTTTTATAGAACTGCCCGAATTTTTTCTTCGAGCTCTTCAAAATTTTTATACATCACATAATGATCGGAAACACCCTTAAGGGTATTCGACGTTTCTTCTGTGTCTTTAACTATGGTAATTATTTTCTTCCCTTTAGCAAAAGCATATCCCGCTTCAATACCAACCCCAAAGGAAAATCCAGACGACTCTAAGAGAACCACATCGGATTCTTCTATTTTTTCAAAAGCCATTTTCATCATTTCTTTTTCATTTTCTATATTTCCCGCATCTGTCGCAAAGCAATAAGATTCGTGTCCCAAAGATTTAATAATATCTTTAATTTGCGGAATCAAATCCATTGATTCTTTCTTATATTTTATGCCAATAAAAAATTTCATAGTTTTATCGTAACAAAAAATCGCCAAAATAGCGACTTTTATCTGCTCGCTAGGTGGGACGATTTCTGAATTTTAAAGAGGGTGGGATCTATTTGGAAACTCAGAAAAATTGCTGAGCGGCGCTAGAATCTATCCGAACTTATTAAATAAGCGGCGGTTTTGAGATGAGTGTTGTCGGATTATTTAAATATTTCGGTATTGTTGTTTATATCTATCGGCTCTACGGTTTTAAGAAATTCATTGAGGGTACCCAGTTGTTCGGTAAATAAATTTAGGGCTGCCTCATCAGAGCCGTCGACACAAATAGATTGAGGGCCCGAATAAGAAATGTAGAAATTATTGCTCTCATATAGACTTTGCTCACCCATAACTCCTAATTCGCTGGGCGATTTTTCCGATACTATAACTTCTCCAAGCGCACTCTCCCCAGGAACATTTAATTCACACGCTCCTTTACTAGCTCCTATCAACGACTCAGTGGATAATATAGCTTTTTTATACGGGTATCCGTACCTAGTCCCATCGCTTACCGCATAGACCAAATCCTTAATTTTATCATTCATTTTAAACTTGATATTTAATTCCGGGATACTAAAGTATTGGTTTCCTGCGATTTCGTTTGGACACGCTGCAAACTCACAATTTGGACCGACGCGGCCAACAGCAGACCCATCAGGGCAAACTTTCGCCTCCGCTGTGCAAGCAACCGGGCTTGGTTGCTTCGTTATGTAGTAATATGCTACACCGCCGCCGCTCAAAGCGATGACGGCAATTATTCCTATAGCTAACGGCGTTGAAATTCCTTTATTGGATTTATTCATAAAAAAATAAACTATTAATTATTAAATTATTATACCATTAAATAAAACCTGAGGGGAATATTTGGCTCCCCTTCAGGGACGCTCGATTGGCGGTCTTTAAGGGTAGAGTTAGACGATTTTGTAGCAATGTATAATATAGCTAATAAAACCCAGTTAAATTTTATTTCTTGCCGTAGGTTCCATCTTTAATCTGCTGAACGCCCCTTTTCTCCGCTTCCACCCTTTCCCCATATGAAGCTGACTTTCTTACTGTTTCTATAATTTTTGCATACCTAGGGTCCCTTAAGGGCAATACCTCCTCTGCTGATAATAAGCGAACATGTAGTTTTCTCCCCTTATCAAAGGCATCCCAAGCTTCAAAAAATTCTTTGTCCGATGGGCTAAACTTCTTCGCTAATTCCTCCAAGCTATCCAACATCGCCTGAACCCTTCCGGTGTGAGTCTCACCAGTAATTATTGATATGTTCCTCCACTCATTTTTTTTGACCTTTTTAACCATTTCAAACAATTCGGTCAATGTATTTGTGGATTCATCCTCTAATTCAATCTGTTTTTCCGATACTCCTAATTTTTTAAGCTCTTGCGCGTATGTTTCAGCGAGAGTTGGTTCGTCTTTTTTATCGTAACTAGTAGTGACAATTTTAACCTCGGGGAAATACTGTGCTATCTCTGCGGCTGCGATAACATTAGCGTGCCCACCGCCCATAAAACCGTGGTTGTCTAAATCACTATAAGAATCGGGCCGATATATTTTCCGACCACTTATTATTCCCTCTCTGGCACTCATAGACAAAACAAAAATAGCCTGCGAATCGCCTATCATTTCCTTATATCTTTCAATTTTTGATTCAGGCGCTTCGAGGCCCTCTTCTGGCATTGGTAATTTTTCAGATTTCATTCTTTTATATTACCAAAAACTACCCAATCCGCAAACGGCGGGAAAAGTACTTTGTTAGCTTCCCTCCAGGGACGCTCTTTCCCGGTTAAACTGTAAAACGTTCAGGGTAGAGCTAGCCGCTTTCATCTCAGTTTAGAATATATCTTTAAGTTAGCTTGCAACAAAAAAGTCCACGGTGTGCGCTCGTGGGCTATTATTTATAAAAAAGAACATTTGCTAACCGCATTAATCGAGTAATTACAGTAATTTACCCGCCACTACCACTATCGCTATTATCACTATCATGATTATTGTAATTCGCAAGTCAGAGGACATGGTACGGGGTTCCACACTTACTTCCAGCTCTGTGCATCCACATTCTGGACAGGTTACTGTTGCGACTTTATTGCCGCCTGTAGGATGGTGGAATGCGGTGTCTGCTGTAATCTTAAACTGACATCCGCAGTATTTACAATCAGCTACTACGCCATACCATGACGCTTTTTTATAAAAGAACGATTTACCGTGTCTCATCACCTCGGACATTGACGTTCTCCTCTGCTAAAATATATTTGCCCGCGCACCAATTCGCACAAGCGAATCTGGTAATGCCGGGTTGCTACATTTATTCTACGACTAGTTACAATTTTGTCAAATTAAAACCCGAGACGCATATCTCGGACTTCGTTAGCTAACTAATCAGAGCTTATTATAATTTTATAGGACAGAAAGTACATATTTGGACTTAACAGAAAGTTAAACGCGATTAAGAACACCATGCCCGAGAGGTTCTTTATTTATGAGGATTAATTTTATATACTGACATAATCTTATTATGGACAAGGAATCTGTCAAAAAATTTTACGAAACATTTGATTTTGAGAAGATGATAGACAATAAAGCTCCGGAGCTTATTCAGGAATTTTTGGATGGCGAAATTGACTTCATTTCCGCTCACATCAAGCCCAATTCCCTTATTCTTGAAATAGGCTGCGGTTACGGACGGTTGCTTAAAATCATGGCTGAAAAATCCAAACGGGTAATTGGTATTGATTTTAGCAATAGAATGGTTGAATTATCCAAAGAAAACCTTGGAGCAAAAAATAATGTCAATATTCAATTGATGGAAGCTGATAAGCTCACTTTTAGCGACGACTCTTTTGACTATGTAGTTTGTTTGGACAATAGTTTCGGGAATATGCCCGAGATAGAACTAGACGTTCTCAAAGAAATGAAAAGAGTATGCAAAAAGGACGGAGAAATCGTCATCAGTGTTTTTTCGGAGAATGCGGAAAGTATTCAGAGAGAAAATTATAAAAGAATCGGATTAACAACAATCCAAGACGACGGAACCGCTATATACACAGCGGAAGGATTTTACTCAAGAAGATTTACAAAAGAAGCGATCAAATCTTTATTCAATAATGTCGGGCTGGAGCCCGAGATTATGAAGGTTTGTCCTATAAATTATATCGCCTACGCACCTAAAACTCTCTAAATCTTACATTCGTTTTGTGCCCGAAGGTGTAAAGAAGTAATTCTTTGTGATAGCCAAAGTGTGATTTCAGAATACTAAATTTGTCCTTCAGTCCGACTTCTATTAAATCAATTAATTCAACGGAAACTTTTGAATCTGCGATATTATTTGAGAGATGCACAAAGGGCATGAGGACGATATTTTTCACCTTAGTATCGTCGGCAAATTTTATAATTTCCTTCTGTCCGTTTTCTGCCTTTGAGCCATCATCTTGAACCTCAATAGTAATCATTGCAACAATACAATTTTCCATCCGCTCGTTTCCAGCTCGCTGCTCTTCGGGTTGGATGGTTTTTGGTCTGTCTGAGACCCCAGTAATATTCACATCAAAAATTTTGCAATGCCACATCAAAATTTTCATAAAATCTCTTATGTCCGGAATTATTTTCTAATATTAACAAAAAATCGCCCGAAAGGCGACTTAATGAATTTTACCAGATATATCAATAAAATTATAGGGGCGCCCATAAGTTGAATAATAGCTCTGATCGCCAAATAATTCGTATGAATCCGCACGAAAATAGAAATCAAAGATTAATCTAAAAGTATTAACCGGAGTTATAGAGTTATATAAAGTATCTCCTCCACCATTGGGTAAATAATAAGCGTTAAATATTTTCATTCTCTCGTTAATCATCTCTTCAGTTGGATCGTCCCATCCTCCGCCATCGGAACTAGAGAAAAGAGATGCCGAGCCATGGTCTGCTTGCAAAATGATAATTGGAGGAATTTCTGAGCTCGACAGTATCTTTTCAACTAGTATTTTTACCTTTTTGTTGATAAAAGCTAGTTGGTCTAAATATTTATTTTTTTCTTCCCAAATATCTCCATCCATTTCAAGCGACGTTTCTGGCACTGGCTCACCGTTTGCCCCAAATAAATAGGGCGGGTGCGGAGAAATAATATGAGCGAAAACAAATATCGGTTCGTTAATCTTATGCACCTCAGCAAGTTTGGAAAAAGTACGCAGTATCTGATTTCGTGCATCGGCTTTAATAAAGCCAAATCTGCTTTCGAAAACTCTCAGTACCGTCATCTGAATCAACTGCATTCGAAATTCATTTTCGATACTAAAATCAAAGGACAGATTTGCAAGACTGTTATTTTGTGTCGGACCCCAACTAGAACCGAAATGCACAAACTTATATCCCCTCGACTTTAGAAAATCCGCCACCTTATTAAATTCAATCATTTGATAAGGTATACTTCGGTCGGTTGAACTTGTGCCCACGATATCAGCTAAATAATTAATATATTCCATATTTAAAGAGGATGCTAGCGATAGAAAAGTCGAACCATAATTACTTCGACTTTCGGGGGCGATATAAAACCCTTTTTCAGTTAAGTAATCAATAAATTCATGATTATCATATCCATAGACCTCTTTTAAAATACCCGAATTAGCATATCCATCCAAGATGATATAGTAGATGTCCCGAAGCTCATCTGTTTTTTCTAAGTCAATTGTAGCAGACTTATTAACTCCGATGCTTTTACTTTTCTGCCAAGTAGCACTTTTTTTTAACTCATAAATTCCTATATTAACTAAGGAAATTATAACCAAGAAAACTGCTATTATATTTAAAAAATCGGACAAATTGCGCAGCTTTCTGTAAGTCTTAATGGTAAAAAAGGCGCAAAAAAAGAAAATTACCACCCAAAATAACAATAAGTATCTATGGCGGATAAATTGTAAAAATTCTATTTTCTGAAGCTGTACTAAGACGGGTCCATATGAAAAAAAAAGAATTAAAAAAAAGGACACAATAATTCCGGACTTTTGGATGTCTCCGATTACCCACCTTAACAGAAATACCGAAAAGATTGTAAAACACATTACAATTATTGTCGGCATCAGAATCTCAGAAAATGCTAACTGCTCTATATTATGAGAAAAAAGAAATAATATAGGAAAAAACGCGAATAAAAATGGGTGGATAATAAACGGTTTCTTCATAATGTCTCAGCCTATTTTTTCTTCATTAAATACAAAGTTCTTTTTGAATCCATAAGTTGCTCAGAACTTTGGATGGTAAAGTATTTGCTAAATTCATTCTCGAAAACTTTTTGTGTATAATCAGGAAAAATATCTTTCCTGGTTGATAGAAGTCTTTCAACCTGAGAATCATCTTTAGGAATAAATTCAACGATAAGCGATCTGCGACAAATTTCATTAAGAAATTCCGCTATTTTATCCAACGGTAAATTATTTGATATTGCTAGGTGATGTATCAGCGCAAGAGCTAATATTGTGTCTGCTGGACCTCGTTGTATTAAAGACGACCTCTCCTTGCATTCCCAGCCTATGCTGGGGCTTGGATTAAACAAATCGATCCAAAGAGGGAGGCAATTTGTATCTTTCTCTTTTACACGCGAAAGATAGTTTTTCTCGATAGCCGCAGGATCAGAGTCTAAGGAAATCGTTAAAATCCCCTTTTTACTACTAATGTGGCTGAACAAACCCATGTTTGACCCGATATCCCAGACAACTTTCGGTTTGGTTTTATCTAAAAATTCTGCCACAAGTTTTTTTTGTGGTTCAACGATTCTTGAGAATAATTTGTATCTCGGTAATAATCGGCCCATTCTGTTTTATCGGGTTGCCAATTAAGTTTTTCTACAGCAGAATATAAATTGTCGATAAGGCCGTTCAAGGCTAATCGACTTATTTTGCGCTTGCTTATATCTAGGTTTTTATCAGCAAAGTGTGTTTGACCTTTGGCGTGAAGATGAATATGAGAAAAAAGAGGAAATCGAAAACATGTTTTAAGGGGAAGAAGTCTACTTGTTAAATCCAGAGGAATTCCATCAATATAAACTTGAGATAATTTATTGAGACGAATATCCGTATAGCTCATTAAGGCGAGAGGGCCAAGAAAGTGTTGGCAGAACTGTTTATACGCTGGCCATAGTTGCCCTTCTTGATATTTTTTAAAAGAAAGAGTATCGATAAACACTGCATTTGCACCTATAAATTGTATATTATAGGCGCTACAATCTCTTAACGACATTCCGAATTCAAGAGATTTTTTTTGAATCTCAAGCGTAACAAGGGCCGCTTTTTTTAATTGGCTAAAGCACCACTCATACGGGTAAGATATAAAATGCACCAGCCTAGGAGCAATTATTTTGTAAACTCCATCGGGAAGAGGATCTTCAGTTTTAGTTTCTTCATGAGGAATCAATAATTTGTTATTTACCAAATCAGAATAAAGACCAGAGCTCATCAAATAATCGTAGTTATCTTTATAAACCATGTTTATTTGACGGTAGACTAAACCCTCTCGCTGGAACAAAAATCCACTCGGGTCTCTAAACGAAGCTGCAATTCTTCTATTGCTTATCATTTTTTTCTGACCCCTCCTTTTTAGAGAATGATTTTTTTAAGAAAGTCTTAATATCTTTCCAAAATACCTTAACCGAGAATGATGTCCCGATTAAAGTAGCTATAATAATTTGAATAAAGTAGCTTCCGGTTCCAGGATCAAGATAGGCGCAAGCTTTTCGAGGGAACATCAGATACAAAAAAAGCAAAATAATAAATCTATTTTTTGATTTTAAAAATTTTCTAGTTTTTTCTTTCATTTTATTTTATCAAATCATTTTGATACTTTAATTATTCATTATATTGCCTTAATATATCAAAAAACTCTCCCTCCCACAAGATAGAGAACGCTCCTTTAAAACCCTCAGTTTTGAATAATCTCCTACATGGGAAGATATCCAATCTCCCCAACCCCTTAAGGTTCGAAATCCTCCCAGAAATAAAAAACGCCCACTTTCGGGCGTTTTGTTTACTAAGCTCCCCTTGGTGGACACGTTTAGAACCTTGGACTGGAAAATAATGGAAGAGGAAATGTGTAAACTGGGTTTGCTTAAACAAAAAGACCCTGAATGTATTTCTCAGACAGGGCCCTTATTCGGAGCTTAAAGTGTCTACTGTTTTCTTGTGTGCAATAATCGTGGAGGTGGCACTGTTTGCATCGCCGTCGCAAGCGATACTCTATGACTCTTCATATAATAGCGGACGTAAACCGCATCGGTGTTGCATAACGGTTCGCCGTTGGGCCCCCTGTGTTTGCATTTCCCAATACGGTTGCACCACGGCATTGAACATTGCTCTGGCCCAGGAGCCGGAATGATCCCTTTGATTGCTTCTTGTCCAAGCTCTTGCCAAGTGCGATGTCGATGCATGCCCCGTCGGCTTAAAACCTTAAGATATGTACGACATGTTCCGCAAGCGTGAAGACGTTCGCCGATTTCGCTGTCCCCTGACGGGGTCACCGTATCTTTACACCACGGCATACAGCATTTCACGGGATTGGGCTTTTCTGGCTTCCATCCCTTGGGCTTTAATCGGCTGTAAGCTTCCTGAAGCGAACACTCTTCTTTTTTGCTAAGTTCCCATGCAGCTTCGTAGCAGGTACGACAAACACGTAAAAGTCCGATACGACGTAACAAGTTTGTCGATACGTTCTTCAGCAATATTCTTGTGCAACCTTCACGGGCGCAAATTGTCTTAATCCGTGGCAAAGGACGTCTCGGAGCAGACACATTGTCTGTGAACATTTCCTTCATAGCCTTCCCGGCTTCCTTGGATCTTTGCCAAATATATTGGTAACAAGCTCTGCACAATTGGACATGGTTAATATGTCGCGGTTCTTTTCCTATCGATTTTGCAGTTGGCTTATTGCACCACGGAGCACCACAAATCTTGCTATCCATTGAGGTTACCTCCTTCGCTATTTGAGTGAATGAACTATACATAAGATACAACACAAAATAAATATTGTCAAACCAAAAGCCCGAGACTCATATCTCGGGCTTCGTTAGCTCCGGTGGTCCGATTCGAACGGACAACCCACTCCTTAACAGGGAGTTGCGCTACCATTGCGCCACACCGGAATGTGTTATGGTAATTTATACTGTAAGCTAATTCTCTCAATTTTTCAAGAAATCTTAGTAGTCTTTCACCTTTTTCAAATCCTGATGCTTTCGAAGCTTCTCCAAAGCCTTGGCTTGTATTTGACGTATCCTCTCCCTAGTTACAGCAAATTCCGCTCCTGTTTCTTCAAGAGTGTGCATCACTCCATCGTCCAAGCCAAACCTCATAGCCAATATCTTTAACTCTCGGGCAGTAAGCTCGCTAGATATTTCTTTTAATCTGCTTTTCAACAGTCTCCTGGCGGCTTCAGTATTCGGAGCTATACTCTTGTCGTCTTTGATAAACTCAGCTAAGACACTTTCCTGTTTATTCTTATCTTCTCCAACTGGAGTTTCCAAAGAAACTACCTTCTGGGCAATCTTCCTGATGTGATGGACTTTTTCAACTTCTAACTCCATTTCAGCGGCAATCTCCTCAGGTAAAGGTTCGCGGCCCAATTCTTGCAGAAGATTCTGCCTTACTTTAGTATATTTTGAAATCGTTTCAATCATGTGTACCGGAATCCTGATTGTCCTTGCCTGGTCAGCTAAAGCGCGGGTGACTGACTGCCTTATCCACCAAGTAGCATAGGTAGAAAACTTATACCCCTTTCTCCAATCAAATTTCTTTACAGCTTTAAACAAACCTAAATTACCTTCTTGAATCAAATCTAACAAACTAAGGTTGGGGGATCTCCCAACGTATTTTTTAGCGATAGAAACCACTAACCTGAGATTCGCTAAAGCTAACTTATTCTTAGCCTCTTCGTCCCCTTTTTCTATCCTCCTAGCCAATTCCTTTTCCTCTTTTGCGCTTAAAAAACTTACCTTTCCGATTTCCTTCAAATACATCTGGATAGGATCTATTTTCCCGGCGGCTAAGGGTTTTTTCTTTTTCTCTTTTTTCCCCGTCCTAACTTCAAGAAACTCCCTCGCCTCTTTTATCTCGATACCTCTTTCCTGCAAATTATCATAAATGCTTTCCAGCTGGCTAACATCTTTTTCAATATTAGGGAAGGCGTAAAGGATCTCTGAGGTAGTGACAAATCCGCGCTCCTGGCCTTTATGCAAAAAAGCCGCCATTTGCTCTGGAGAAATTATTGATCGCTTGCCTCTTTTTTTTACTTTCTTTGCTTTTTTCTTCCTTACAACTTTCCTAACCTTTTTTGTCTTTTTGCGTTTCTTGGCAACAATCTTTTTCTTTTTTAATATCTTTTTCTTTTTTTTCATAAACTATTGTTATAGTTCTTTTGTAAGCTTATCAAACTGCTGGACTAAATTATTAACTTTTTCGAAATCTTTTTCATTCTCTGCCTTCTTCATTTCCTCCGACATAGCTTTCAATTTGTCCTTGACCTCAATGGATTTTAACTCCGAGAGACAAAGCTGTATTTCCTCTTCCGCATCTTCATCATATTCAACTTCTGCCCTTAATGAAAGGGCTACCAGGAAATTCTTAAAATCCTGATCCGGCTCGCCTGCACTGTATTTGTCAGAAAAGTCAGATAAGGACTTCCTTAAATCTTCTTCATTACCTCCATGTTTTCCCTGCTCAATGGCAAATTGCTTAAAATCTTCTAAAAACTTTTTAACCTTACCGGAAAAAAGGGGAAGACAATTATCGTTAATTAAATCTAAATTGCTGCAATCTTTCAAAATCAAGGCCATAATCTTTTCTTCAATTATCTTCTTTCGTCCCTGGGGACCGACAAAACAGTTGTCAGCTTTTACCGGAACCGCGTTTTCTCTCGCAGCAGTAAACGTTGATTCCTTTTTTATCTTCTTTAACTCCTCTGAAAGAATATCTTCTTTCACTGAAAGCGTTGCAGATAATTTTTGGAGCCAGGAATATTGCTCGATAGCATTAGGTATCCTTTTAATAATCGGCAGTATTACCTTCCCGATAGCTTTCCTGCCCTCAGGCGCGCTTTTGTCGTAGCTGGCAAGAGCTGAATCAAAATAGTAGTCGAGTATGGAACGCGCGCCGGCTATGGCCTTGCCCCAATTAGCTGGATTTTCTGCGATAACATCCGCAGGGTCAGATCCGGCTGCCGACTGCTTAATGATTTTAATATTAAACCCTTGCTCCTGAGCCAAATCAATTCCTCTTTTGGTGGCGCTGTCCCCCGCAATATCCATATCGAAAGATAAAAGAAGGTTTTCAGAGTATCTTTTAAGAATCTCCAGATGCGGCGAAGTCAAAGCGGTTCCCGAAGCAGCTACCGTATTCTCAAAGCCGGCCTGATGCGACATTATTACGTCGGTGTATCCTTCGGTTAAAATTGTTTGGTTCTTTTTCCTGATTTCTACCTTGGCGTTATTCAAACCATAGAGAACTCTGCTTTTGTCATAAAGCGGAGTTTGGGGCGTGTTAATATATTTAGCTACCTCGTCTTTGCTTTTTTCCTCCGTTACTCTTCCCCCGAATCCGATAATTTGAGAATTTAAATCAAAAACCGGAAACATGATACGGGAACGAAAGCGGTCGTAATATGTATCGTTCTTTTCTGACTTTATGCACAACCCGGCTGTTTCTATTTCTTTTCTTTCATATCCCTTTCCGACCAGGAAGTCTGTTAATCCCTGCCAAGACTCGGGCGCGTATCCGAGCCGCCATTTTTTAATGCTGTCTTGGTTAATTCCCCTTTTCGATAAATACTCTTTGCTTTTCTGTCCGGTCACGCTCGCTTCTAGTTGCTTTTCAAAAAAAAGCGTCGCTAACTCGCATATTTCATAAAGCCGCTGTCTTGCTGTCCTCAGCTCCGGATTTTGATGTTTAAGCTCCACGCCGGCTCGCTGAGCTAAAATTCTCAAAGCGTCTCCGAACTCCACCCCCTCTATTTTCATTACAAAATCAAACACCGAATGTCCTAAACCGCATCCGAAACAGTGCCAGATTTGCCTGACAGGAGAAACAAAAAAAGAAGGGCTTTTTTCTGAGTGAAAGGGACAAACTCCCCTATAGTTAGCTCCTGCTTTTTTGAGTTTAATGTAGCTGCCGATAACGTCAACAATGTTGACCTTATTTTTGATTTCTTCAATCTGAGAATCAAACATTTTATACAAGTAATGGTACTTACATTGTATACCACATCTGCGCAAAAAAATCTATGGCATTATGCGTGGCGACTTGGGCAACGCTAAGATTACATTTTTAGTGATTACGGATAAATGCGCATACTAAGCTTTACGGTTTTATATGGTTTCGAATAAAAAAAGAGAGCGACCGATGCCGCTCCATGCTAATTGCAATCCATGATGATGGCCGTCAGACCTTAGCGAACTTGTTAACGACCAGTATTGTAGATCGTCGTTGCGATATGGAAATGAATTTAACAGCTAGAGCTACTCTATTTTCCGCATTTAGCGCTTCCCAGTAAAATCTAGCTACTGAATCTATATCAGCTCTAAGCGGCATAAGAAGCGGTTCGCCGGTGAAAGCCGGCAGAGGATTACCATCCCCCGAATATGTAGTGACGCAGAAACCGAATCCGTTGCTAATCTCTTCGTAACTGTAGAAGAGTCTATCACAAGTGTCGCTCCACAGCGACTTTCGGAGAACGGCCAATCGGAATGAAGGCTCATTTTCGATGAAAGAGCATATACCGCTAATTCTTGGCGTAAAGTTTGGGGCGTCTGGTTCGTATTGACAAATATTCATAGCACCCATGAAGTTCCCAACCGATATAACCAGATCGGTTTGTACACCATTGGTAACCACAAAAAGCTGATCGTTTTCTTTCATCGCGTTGTATATAATCAAACGCGGATCTTTCACCTTTGCAGGATCAGCCGCCTCCGTAAACAGCCTACCTCCGTCGGAACTGAAAACTCGATTGCGACTGTTTTCGCTCCTTCCCATGATCCAGTAAATCTGTACCATATTCTGGCCAGTTTTGTCCATTCCGATTACAATACCACGTCCTGGATAAGGATTCCTACTCAAAGCGAACATATTTCTTGCCGCTGTTTCGACATCGCCTACACTCATGTATAGTGCTCCTTTCTTTAGACTACATCCACGCTAGCTCTACAAATGAGGCCGCTTAAACTGTAGGTCGAAAAAACCTTTTCATTTCCATCCGTTGCTTCCCTCTACCGCATATGGTGACAGCCGACGGTAACGAAAAGCTCTTTTTTATAAAAGAGCAACTGCACACATTAAATTTACATTAAACTTAAAATATGCTTTGTCAACAAAAAAACGGTGGGGTGCGAAAAGAGAGAACAACTATTCTGACCCTCTTTCCGGGGCCAAGTATTATATCAAATTGCCTTCTTTATCTTCTCTGCTATCTTTTGCATTTCTTCTGCCGACGGCTTAGGATCAATAACTTTATTCGGAAAAGCCCCTAACCCGTCGTCTATATACCTTGGTATGACATGGATATGCGCATGGGGAACGTCCAGGCCGGCTATTCCCTCCACCGCCCACTCAGTATCGAATGCCTTTCTTATGGCTTTGGCAATCATCCTTACGGCTTTCAGCAAAACGCAGTATTCGTCTTCTTCTAAGTCCCAAACCCATGTAGCGTGTTTCTTAGGAATCACAAGCGTATGCCCCTTGGCAAAAGGATTTATATCCAAAAAAGCCAGTACATCGTTATCTTCGTATATCTTGTAGCTCGGTATCTCCCCTTTCACAATTTTGCAGAAGATACAATCATCCATATTTAACGGATTCTATAAGTTAAATAAATTGTCATATCCACTTCCTGCTGGCCGGGTTCGATTGTAGGGGCTGGCGCGGCATCAGGGGTTGCGCCGCCCTTAGCTAGGCTTTCGCCGTAACCATAGTATGGATAATATCCTTCAGAGATACTTACTAATTTCCCTAGTCTAAATCCAGCCTGCCTTGCCATGCTCTCGGCTTTTGTTCTTGCCTCTTCTATCGCCTTCCCCCTGGCTTCTTGCTGAACTGCCGCCGGGTTATCAATGCTAAATTGTAAATCCCCTACTAGGGTTGCCCCATCGTTAGTAGTTTTGTCTAAGATGCTTCCTATCTTAGCAAAATCCCTTACCTTAACTTCTATCTGCTGGCTCATAGTGTATCCTCGGAAGAACCTTCGGCCATTCTCATCATATTCATAGCGAGGAGTTAAGCTATACTGAGTAGTTTGGATATCCTTTGCGTCAATATTTAAATCCTTTATGTCTTGAATAATCGTATTCATCTTCGCGTTATTCTGTCCAACAATCGTCGGAACGTCGCTTCCCTCGGTAACTACCCCGAGAGAGATCAAGGCGATATCGGGTTTGATAAATACTTTTCCTTCCCCGGAAACCGTAATTTCTCGAGGATAGTTCCCTGGAATGCTTTGAAAATCCAAAACTGCCTTGGAAATATATGCACCGGATAAAGCGACGATGATTATGACAGCGAGAATGAATAGACGATTAGAAAATTCAAATTGTTTTGTTTCCATATTTTAAGCTTTAATTATTAATTAGTAGCTGAATTATATTAAATTTTATGTGAAATATCAAACTCCTCGTTTAATTGCGGCTGCATAGTTAAAGGCGTAAAAATAGTCGTGCATATTTTTGTCGGTAGAGCCGTAGATATTATCAAAACAGAAATAGTCAGCCAGAACTTCCCTCAAGCGGCAGATTTCCTTCAATCTTCTCTTATTTTTAGGGTCGATAATCGTCAAATCCAAAAGCTCTAACCCTCGCTCAAAAGCCATTTTGCTGAATTCTGAATTTTTCTCCCGCCAATTTATCGTTCGCTCAACCTCGCTCCCGATGTTGGCCATTTGTTCGATAAAAGGCATATTAAACCACCTTCCGCCTGCCAGGTCTTTATGAATATACTTCATTTATCAACTACTTTATTTACTATGGAGATTATTTTCTCACGTATTTCTTCCTTATCAATCCCTCGGGTTCTATTACCTAAGCTCGGCTTTAAATTAATCATAGAATCAAACTCAATAAATTTGTCTTTTCCAACCTCAGGGTAAATATTTATTCCCAAAAGATTATTCGGCTCAGAACCATTTTCGATTAAAAGTTGCTCCAAATCAACGTGTAATTCAGCATCAACTGCCACGATTTCTTTTTCAATATCAATCACCGCTTTTACAAAATTACCGAACATTCTTTCCGATAACTCTTTTAACTCAGCGATTGTTATTTTATCGTTGATAATTTTCATAGAATTGGCGGAAGGGGTGGGATTCGAACCCACGAGACCCGTAAGGGCCACGGCTTTCCAAGCCGTTCCATTAAACCGCTCTGGTACCCTTCCTTACTTCACTAATCTTTTGAGTAGTTTTTCTTTTACGCTTTCTAGCTCCCACTGGTCCAAACTATCCTTCTGGTTATACCGAAGACTATTTATCTTCTCCTTTATTTCAAATTCCGTCAATCCGTCGACGAGTTCGCTCCCAAAAACCTTATCCAAATACTGCCTTTCTTCAGTTGAAATATTAGGCATAAAACGCAAGATCCGATTAAACTCATCTTTGTATATCCTTTTGGGGTCAACCATATTTTACATTTTCATGCCCCGAAGCGCCCTTATTCTCTCTTCCACTGGCGGATGGGTCATGAACAGTTTTATTATCCAATTGCTTGTTTGTTTGCCCTTGAACGGGGAAGCAATGAAAAGGTGGCTGGTCGCGTTATTAGCAACGCGCATAGGCGTTGTATCGCTGGATATTTTCTCTAAAGCCCTGGCTAATCCATCGGGATACCGGGTCAAAAGCGCGCCGTCAGCATCAGCCAAAAACTCTCTCTTCCTGGAAATTGCCAGCTGGATTAAAGTTGCAGCTATCGGAGCTAAAATTGCAGCAACGATTCCTACAATCGCCAATATCCCGGCCATTTTACTATCTTCTGAATTACGCCTGCCACCGCCGAAATAGCTGATCCGTAAAAAGAAATCAGAGGACATGGCAATAATGCCTGCCAAAATCGTGACAACTGTCGCCAAAAGCATATCCCGATTGCCAATGTGAGACAATTCGTGGGCAATGACCCCTTCCAGCTCTATTTTCTCTAATCTATTCAGCAACCCCCTAGTGACAACAACCACTGCGTGTTTCTTATCTCTGCCCGTAGCAAAAGCATTCGGCTGGTTCTCCTCGATAATATATATCCTGGGCATGGGCAAGCCGGCTGTGATGCAAAGGTTCTCAACGACCAAATAAAGCTCGGGATTATCCTTCTTTTCAATCGGATTGGCCCTTGTCATTGCCAAAACAATCTTATCTGAATACCAATAGCTGCCAAAACTCATTAAAAAACTGAAGAATACGGCAAAGTACAGAATGCTCGGATTATTCAGCGAATAACTGAAAATCCATCCGATTAGAATTACGAAAACCAAAAACCCGGCTATTAATAGCCAAGTTTTGCGGATATTGGAATCAGCTTGAGTATATAGCGTTGCCATTTTAGAATTTCACCTTCACAGGCTCCTTCTCTTTTGCTTCTGCTATTTCAAACAAATCCATTTGTTTGAAAGCAAATATTGAGGCAATGATGTTCGATGGGAAAACTTCTATTTGAGTATTCAGTTCCATAACGTTTGAGTTATAGAAGCGTCTAGCTGCCTGGATCTTGTCTTCAGTGTCGGACAGCTCTCTTTGAAGTTCTAGAAAATTAACTGATGCCTTCAAATCCGGATAATTTTCTGATACTGCGAACAGACTCTTTAAAGTGTCTGAAAGAAAGTTTTCGGCTTTAGCTTTTTCCTGGGTTCCTTGCGCTCCCATAGCTGTTGCTCTTGCTTGGGTTACTTTTTCCAATAATTCCCTCTCGTGGGTAGCGTAACCTTTGACTGTCTCGACTAAATTAGGTATCAAGTCATACCTTCTTTTCAACTGGACATCAATGTCAGCCCATGCTTCCTTGGTCCTGTTGCGAAGCCTTATTAGGCCGTTGTAGCCTAGGATTACCCATCCAAGGACAATCACTACGATGGCTATAATTATATATGTGATACTCATTTTTTTTATATATATTATCTGTTGTTATACTGCAAGCAGTATAGCGAACAAATAATACAATATTTATTAAGGTATCGGCAGCATTCCTTTGATTACTATTGTTAAAAAAGGATGCTGAATAGAAAACTTGTGATGGAACAGTTTAAGAATCGTTGCAAAATCCAAAAGCTCTTCCCTCAAGCTTTCCGGGCCGGAAAACACTTCCCAAAACTCCTGATTAATATTTTTGGAAAGATTGTATAAAATTTCGTAGTCGGATTTCTCCTTCAAGTATTTTATTATCCCCTTAAATTCTGCTTTGTCCAGCCAAATTCCTTCGCATAAGTTGCACAGATCAACCGTGACCTGGGAATTATCATATCTCACTTCGTAAAGCGGCATCCTGCAGTGCGGACAAAGACGGCCGCTGCGTGAAAGAACAAACTTCTTTTGATCCTTCCATAAATCAATATCCAGCCAATTCAAATTCTTATCTCTTTCGTCTTTAGCTTGCCTTAATTCATCCTTATCAAACCAAAGCCCGAGACACTCTTTGCAATGGTCAACTTCGACATTTAACAAAATTACTTTTTCTAATGTTTCTTTTTCACAACTAGGACACTTCATAAAACTACCGCTTCTTAATATTTATACCTTATTCTAACCAAAAACCCTTCCCTATACAATAGAAAGAAGGGTTTTGGTCAAGAATATTTAGTAATCCTCTGGCATGTGCGGCATGTGAGGCATGCCGGGATTGTCGTTTTCCTTCTTAGGGAGGTCGGCAACCACGACTTCAGTAGTTAAAAGCGTAGCTGAAGCAGAAATTGCATTCTCCAATGCTGACCTGACAACTTTTGTGGGGTCAACAATACCTGATTCCATTAAATCCTCGTATTGCAACGTCTCGGCATTAAATCCAAGATTGCCGCTTTGTTTTTTAACAGTGTCAGCAACGATTGCACCGTCTATCCCGGCATTCTGGGCTATCTGACGGATTGGCTCCTCAAGGGCGCGTCTCAATATGTTAATGCCGATTTTCTCTTCGTCTTTTGCGTCAACGCTATCTAAAGCAATTATTGCGCGTAGCAAAGCTACTCCGCCGCCGGGAACAATTCCTTCTTCAACCGCAGCTCTTGTTGCGTTCAGAGCGTCTTCTGTTTTATGCTGTCTGCCTTTTTGTTCAACTTCCGTGGCTGCGCCAACTTTGATCACTCCTACTCCGCCTGCAAGCTTTGCCAATCTTTCCTGGAACTTTTCCTTGTCAAAGTCTGAAGTGGCTTCCTGGATTGATTTTTTAAGTTGAGAGATTCTGTGGTCAATCGTATCTTTGTCTCCTTTCCCCTCTACGATGGTCGTATTCTCTTTTGTGGATATTACCTTGCGGGCCTTACCCAGCATTTCAATTTCAACGTTCTCTATTTTCAGCCCTTTCTCTTCGGAAATCACTTCTCCTCCGGTAACGCAGGCGATATCTTCAAGAATTTCTTTTTTCCTGTCGCCGAACCCCGGGGCTTTTAAAGCCAGAGTGTTGAAGATGCCTCGAAGCTTATTCACTATCAAAGTAGTGAAGGCATCTCCGTCTACGTCATCGGCGATAATAACTAACTCCTTTTTACCGGTTTTGATAATCTTTTCTAAAATCGGCAGAATTTCCTGCAAAGAAGAAATTTTCTTATCGGTAATTAAAATGTAGGGCTCTTCATAGACCGCTTCCATTTTTTCGGGGTTTGTAATCATGTAGGGGGAAATATATCCGCGGTCAAATTGCAATCCTTTAACTATTTCCCGGCTCAAACCGAATGTTTTTGACTCCTCCACGGTAATTACTCCGTCTTTACCTACTTCCTCCATGGTTTCAGCAATCAAATTCCCTATTTCAGGATCTCCGGCAGAAATCGTGGCAACCTGAGCCTTCTCTTGTTTTGTAGTAATGGCCTTGGACATATTCTTCAAGGCAGAAACAATAGCCTCTCTTCCTTTTATAATCCCTCTTTTTATTGCCAGCGGATTAGCTCCTGCAGCAACATTCTTAAGCCCTTCTGTGGTTATTGCTTGGGTCAAAAGAACAGCGGTTGTTGTGCCGTCCCCGGCAACATCGTTAGCTTTTGTGGCCACTTCTTTTATAATCTCGGCTCCCAGGTTCTCTATTCTGTCCTCCAACTCTATATCCTTGGCAATGGTTACGCCGTCGTTAGTAATGGTTGGAACTCCGAATCCCGTATCTAAAACAACATACCTGCCCTTCGGGCCCAACGTTGTCTTAACAGCATTAGCTACCTTGTCGATTCCGGCTTTTAAGGCCTTACGCGCGTCTTCTTTGTATTTGATTTGTTTTGCCATATGTTTTATTCAATTACAGCGAGAATGTCTTCCTCCTTCGCTATTAAGTATTTTTTTCCTTCGACCTTAATTTCGCTGGGTCCGTATTTAGTGAAGATAACCTTGTCTCCGAGTTTTACTTCCAAGGGGATTACTTTCCCTGAAGCAATCTTGCGGCCGGGACCAACAGCAACAACTTTTCCCTGCTCAGGTTTTTCTTTCTCGACCGTGTCCGGGAGCAAAATGCCCGACTTAGTCTTTTCTTCCTCTTTTATCGGTTCTATTAACAGATGATCTGATAAAGGCGTGATTTTCATATGTTTTTATCACTTAAGTTATTTAATTGCTAATTTTACATTCTAGAAAAATATGGGGAAATGTCAATAGATTGGAAATAAAAACCACCCGGCAATACAGCATATAGGTGGTTAAATTATTTCTTAGTACCCCACCTTGTTGATAAGCATCTCTAGTAAATTCTTTACCTCCGCCTGCGCTTGTTCTTCAGTCGCAGAATCGATAAACCTCTGCCACTGGTCAAGCAACGCCTTATTATTTATTTCCCGTATAGCATTTTCTAACTGTAATCTATCCTCAAAAGAAACTTCCCCCTGCGCCTTTAAAACCTTTGTTACGAATAATCTTGTGAAGGTTAACACCTTCGCATTATACTGATAACTCTTGAGGCTCGCTTTCGCGGCCTGGAAATCGATACAAGACGTATAGTATTGCATCAGAACAAAAACCATGGAAATCACCAGCACAATAATGATTGAAAGATATACTTTTTCTTTTGTCGTAGAGCCTTTAAACATTTTATTTTGTCTTAGCCTGTATCCTTTCTCTTATCGTATCACGATAAAAGTTCAGGAGCAACAGAACTAAAATTAAGAGTAATAAAAGAACTTTCCAGTCAAAATATTTTGCAAACCAATCATTTCGCAAAAGCTCGATATTCTCGTGCATCTCTACGCCGTTTTTAATCTCGAACTCTCCGCTATAGTAGGCGACATATCCGGAAGCTTCAACTTTGATATAATAGCTGCCTTCAGGAACCAGAAAGGCATACCTGCCGGTAACGTCTGTTGTTTGCGGATTAGATTGCTGATATTGTTTCGCCGGCCATAGCTCGTACAGTTTCGTTTCAGGATTCAGCCAATACAGGGTAACCTTAGCGTTGTTAACTCGAATCTGGCCTTCCGAACTCTGAGCGTAAATATAACCTTCGGGGTCAACAACAGTGATAAGGCGGATTTCTTTTGACTCTACATTTATGTCTTTATAATTAATTGTAGTGACTATCTCATATTCGCCCATTGCCACAGGAGCAAATATTCCCGCGGTCCAAATTCCGTCCCTATCGTTATCCTGATAATTGAATTCCTGCAAAAGTAAAATATTATTTATATCTTCCTGCACCTGGCTTGATATTAAAGAGGCGGCTAAATACTGCGGAAACGGGTTAGAGGAGAATCCCGCTTGTTTTAAAGCAAGATATCCTTTTACTCCCTGAACTGGTTTATCGGGCTTAACAATTAATTGAAGAGATTTTCCAGAAAGCATCTTTATCTTTTGCTGCAATTCTCCCTGCGCGTTAACATAAAGGCTGACGTTTTGATCTACAAGGCCGTTGCTGGTTCGGGCGAAAATAACTTCGGTTGGTATTTTTGCTTTTGCCAATACTGTTAATTTATCCAAGGGAATCCCCTGCGGGAGAGCAAGCTTCCCTGTCCCTATATCAGCTATCGGCAAACTCGTTGTTTCAGCCAGTCCAGGCAACACTAGGTTCACCCCTACCAACTTACCCATATCTGATATCCTTAAAATATCTATTTCTTTAAAGGTTTTCCCTAATGAAGGTATTTTCTGAGCGAGGTCGCTGAACTCTTTCGGTATAGGACCTAAAACAAACTTTCCGAAAGACTTTGCAGGGAAGATGTTCCATTTATTTCGCATGGAACTTGGCGCTTCTTCCATAACGATTTCTTCAGCAGGCGGCAAATCTAATTTTGGTTCTTCTTTCGGCCCGATAATTTCTTCAATTATTGTTCCTACTCCATCAATAATCTCCCCGGGTATTTTCACCACCTCTTTAACCGCTTCTACCGGAGCTTCAACTATTTGCTGTACAACTTTTTTCCTCCCTAAATTAATCGTGTCAGAAACAACTCCTGACGGCTGGCCCCAAGAATTGAAAAACTTAACATAAACTGTTTTTACGCCTTCTCCGTCAGAAAGCTTCCAGATTTTAGCATCCTGGTAAGATTCTTGAACAGAATTTGTAAAGGCAGAATCGTTGGCGATAGCCATCCTCACGGTATCTGATCCAGCATTCAAGATCAGAGTGACTTCTTCATTTTCAGTACTGGAATCTCCGTTGTTGATTAAAACTGAGAATCCACCGGTTGGAGCAGACGGCGGGGCATAGGCGCCGCCTGGAAGTCCGCCGCCGCCACAAGAAGAGGTTGTCGCGCTTACAGTATCTGAAAAATCTGTATCTACCGCATCTCCATTTCTCGCTTTCACTCTGAAACTGTAGCTTGTACCGCAAGAAAGCCCGGAATTTATCCAGAAACTTGCTGTTGTCCAGCCAGAATTGGTGGAGTTGGTTGTATTCTCGACGTAATATTCCGTACCTGATGCATTGGAGTTTGCGCTCCATGAAACAGTAATCTGTGCAGCAGAGTCTACGGCTGCATCCGTGCTTGCCGGTGCATTGGCTAAAGTATATTTAGACGAAGTAGATGAATAGTCGGTAGTAACATCGTCTCCGTTTTTCGCATTGATCGATACAGTATATTGCGTATTGGGCACCAAACCACTGACTGTTAAAGGCGAAACCCAAACAGATTTAGTTTGGTAAACTGGAGAAACTCCCAGTGTACCATTAGCTTGAACATATTGAGAACCAACTTTAACTGAGAAAGTGGCGGCCGAGGAATTGCTGTTCTCATTGATAACCACACCTAGAGTTGTTGAGTTGCTTGCGGTAAGCGTGGGAGTTGAAGGCGTATTAGCCAAAGTATATTTTGAAGATATTGAGGAATAATCAGATACATTGCCGGCTGCGTCTCTAGCTCTTACCTCGTATGCGTACAGCGTACTCGGATTTAATCCAGTATCAGTAAAAGAGGTTGTAGCCTGCCATCCGCTGGAAGAAGCTCCGGGATTGCCCGTTGTTTCAGCCACGTAATATGGCGTATCATCCAAACCTGACCCAGTATCAGTAGCGGCAGAGAATACTACTAATTGCGTGCTTGAAGTGGCCGTGATAGAGGAAATATCTGCGCCGGCCGGGGCAGTGGCATCAACCACGAAAGGAGAATCACCCTGTGAAGAAGAAGAACACATAGACAAGGCGTTATAATCGCAAACAAATGCATACCACTCCTTACTCCCTTCATCTCCGGCAACGGTCGTATGATCGCAGAAAGCCACAGAGCCAGAATCAATCGAAGAGGATACGCACCAATTTCCACCGCCGCACGTTGGAGCGCCTAAATTATTCGCGGTGATTGAATTTGTTTTACATACCGCCAAATAGTAGTCATCGGATTCTCCGTCAATAGCCGTAGCCGTAAAAGATACGTCGTCCCCTACTTTTGTCTGGGAAGCAGCGGATGAACCGCCGTCGGACGGAGCCACAGAAATTGAAGGGGCGCTATTAAAACTCCAATTTAAATTATGACCGTCAGCACCAATAGTATTGGTGAAAGTAACCGCGTTCCCGCTGGAAGCATCAGAGTCTGTTACCTGCACATAGTTGATGGCAAAAGTGCCGTTGGCTGTCAGTGTCCAATAAGTGCCGGGTTCGTCAGAAACAAGATTAATGCGATCGTTATCATCAATACCGGCTAGAGTAAATAGTCCATTAATAGTTTGGGTACCGGTATGGTCGAAAGTTAATGTTAAATCCGTGGAATTATCATCAGCGTCTGTTTTACTGAAATTATGGAAAATGGTGGAGCCGGAGATTGACTGGTTTCCTCCGGCAAAAGTGACTGTCCCGGTTCTTGGATTGAATGTTCCGCTATTTATCCAGTTACCAGTCAGCGCAATGTTATATGAGTTTCCGCTCCCTATATCCAACGTAGCGCCAGTGTTGATTGTTAAATTCCCGTTCACGGCTAAGGCACCGGCAGCAGTATAGGTTGTAGCCCCAGCAGGCGTCAGAGTCAAATTGTTATACGTAGTTGCCGCAATATTCGCAGTCGTGCCGGTATATATGACAGTAGAGGAAGCAACCGTGAAAGTGTTGTTGTTGGTTAAAATAGTGCCGATTCCCGTTAAAGTCAATGTATCTCCTGTAATATCAAAAGTATCGTCTGCTCCTATCGTTAAAGCAGTCAGTTTTGTATTGGTAGAAGTAGAAACCGAAGTAGTGGTGGACGGTCCGATAGTGATGGTTCCTAGGTCCTGTCCCGAGGTGGAATCAGTTATTACCTGGGTAGTTCCGTCAAATGTTAATGTCCCGCCGGCGGTGAAAGTAGCATTGGAAGTTAATTCAAAATCTCCGGCAACATTTAAATTATTTGCATTTTGAGTGAATAAACCAGATTGCAGGTAGAACTTACCATCCACTTCTAAGGCGTTACCTAAAGAAAATGCGGCTTTGGTAGCGTTTTCGTCGTCAATAGTAAGATTAAAATAATCAGGAGAACTAAAATCCTTAATAGTTATAGGATCAGCAGCATTGTTGCCGTAATAAATAACTGTTCCGGCTGCGGTGCCTAAGTTGTTAACACTAGTCAGTGTTTCTGTGCCTTTCAGCTTAAAATTGCCGGAATTAGCCACAGCAGCAGCGGAGCTGAAAGTTAAGTTTTTCCCACCAAGATCAAAACTCGTTGAGGCGTCTATTGTCAGAGAAGTAGCGGTAAGTGCAGAACCTAATGTAACAGCTGTTGACGCAGTTGATATTTGTACTGCACCGAAATCATCTGAGCTTGGAGTGAAGGTTTGGGCAGAACCCTTACTGAATTTAATGGTTCCCGTTCCTTTTGTGAATGTGGCGCCAGTGAAATTAGCAGATCCATTGAAAGTAACACTTGCGGCTGACCCACCACCCGCAGCGCTCAGAAAGCCTTCAACAACCGCGTCTCCAGATACGACAGTGGCAGTGGCATTTGTTGAAGCATAAAATTCTCCGATATAAGAGTCTGCGCCTCCGGTCGGACCGATGTTAAAAGGGCCGGAGAATATATGCACGCCGCTGGGAATTGAAGAAGAAGCTCCGAACCCACCATTGCAAATAAAGGAACCGCCGATAGTAACTGGCCGAGCACCTGGAGAAAAATATGCACCAGAATCTATCGTCAGATTCCCGCTGGTGGCAAAACTACTTAACACAAATAAAGATACGGCGTTATAATTTGTTAGGGGCTTCATTATAACGTCATCGAAGACTACGGCCGGCGATGACACGACAAGTCTGCCGGTCTGGTTTATCACAACAGTAGATCCTACCGCGTCCACTACGCCTGTTGTATAACTAATAACAGCAGTAGTTGGTAGATTGGCGCCAACATTTATAATTTCGCGAAGATGTAAAGTGGTGTCGGCAGTTTTTGCAATTCTTATATACGGCAACAGACCCTGACCCTCTGTTCCGGCTGCGCCACCGGTAAGAGTTTGCTCACCGCTCCCATTTATATTCAAATAACCAGTTGGAAATCCAGAACCACCAGGCCACGCGTAAGTATTTGTTACTGTGATATCTCCCTGAGCGTTGAGGCCAGTAGTGGCGCCGACAATCTTTAACCAATTCGCCCCTCCGCTGAATAATAATAGTCCGCTAACGTTTTGCGTCGTGCCCGTTAGCGTATAGGTGGTAGGATCAGCAGTGGGATTAAACGTCAAATTGTTAAAAGTAGTATTGCCTGTAAAACTCATGGTTGTGGTCAGCACAACCGTTGAGGTTGCTGCAGTAAAAGTACCGCTGTTAGACCAAACACCATTAACCGTGAGCGTATGACTAGTTCCGTCTTCTGTCAAAATACCGCCTGAGTCAATGGTTACTGAGGCCACCGTGCTATCAACATCAAGGGTAATCGTATGGCCGTTCATAATTTCTACTGTGTCCGCTGTCTGAGGTATCGTACTATTACAGTTCGTCCAGGAACCGGCAGCGCTCCAGTTGCCCGTAACGGCGTTACTCTGGCAGGCGTAGGAAGGATCAACGATATAGTCGATATCAATATTTCCGATAATCTTTAAATCAAAAACATCTGTAGGCGTTTGCAGATTAGTAAGATATACCGTGTAAGTATTTTCTTGGTCGATACTTTCGAAAGTGGTGATAAGTTGGTCACTGTTTTCTGCGTATACTTCTATAATCGCAGCTTGACCCGGGATTGTTGCTTTAGCATACAAAGTGATATCCCTTGTGTTATCTAGTATATTTTCAAAGGTTACTCGTACGTACTGACTGTTCTCTAAAGCTACCCAGCTATTGTCCTGTGTTTGGACTTGTTCGTAAATATCTTCAAGAATATTTCTGTCTTGGTCCAGCCTGAAAGCCTTAGAGATGAAAATAATTTCGAATATTTGGTCTGACAGGTGAGGAACTGTCCACTCTACGTAATCAAGCTTTCCGTCATTATCTAAATCGTATGCATTAAATTGCACGTCTTGATTCCCATTGTTTTGCCATTTTATTTTTATCTTGCTCTCTTCTCCGACTTTAAATATTTCAGGTATTGTAGTAAAAGCCAAAACATTGGTGTATTGCTGTTCTTGCTCGGGAGACGAAACTGTTACCAACTTCCCCTCTTCTGTATCTTGTTCGGTAATTTCCGGCGCTGGAGTTTCATATTCAATTTGTACGTATTCGCTTTGCTCCTCTGGCGGAGTTACCACGGCTTGAGGGTCGGCAGGCTCTACATCTGGCAGGTCTACGACCTGCTGATCCGATGGAGATGCTGTTTCTAGAATATCGCCTTCTTCTACAATCGGCAGGATATCAGGCACATCTTCGATAATTTGTTCAGGAACTTGTTCTTCAACAACCTGCTCTTGAACTGGAACTGGCTGCTCAATAACTTGGTCTGACAAATCAACGAAACTTGCCTCGTCTGTCCGAATAATGTCCTCCTCTTCTGGCTCAGTCATAATCTCAGTTATCGCATCGGTGATTTGCTCTGCGGAGTCAAGAATATTAGCTAATAAATAAGAATAGGGATCATCTGGTAAAAAACTCTCGGCTGACCTAATGCCAACAAATTTCTTCCTCTCGTCATTTGATAAATATTGCACGGGTTTTAAGGATAATATCTGACGCACCTGGCTGTCATCAACAGATTTTACCTTTATATTCCCTGCTTCTTTGGGCAATTGAATCAAATACTTACCTTGGTCCAAGGAACTACGTTTAACCAAAACCACCCATTTGACTGATTGGCCCACAATTGTAGCCGAAACCTTCCTGGCAATCGTATCAGTTACTATCACAGAGTCAGTAATCTGTTTCGGAAATTTCGGCAAGATGTTTACGGAAAGATTGAAGAAAAAGAAAACAATAATTAATACAATCGCGCCTTGTACAAGGAAATATGGCCTAGCAGAAAAAGTGAGGTCTTTTCGGGAAAAGGTCAGTTCTTTGCCTGCGCAATTACGCAAAAAACCTTTACAACGCGCAATGTACTTTTTAAATAGCTTATTCCAGGAAAACATTTGGTACTCTAGCAAATAATAATTCTATTATTATATCATGCCAGAGTGAATACATCACTGTGGAAAACTAATTTATCAGATATCTCCCCGTATGGCTTTTTTTGTTTTTAGCGATATCTGATGGAGTGCCTTCAGCAATGATCCCGCCTCCCTTATCCCCGCCCTCAGGTCCCAAATCAATGATCCAATCAGCATTTTTGATGAGGTCTAAATTATGCTCGACAACTAAAACTGTATTTCCCTTCGCTACTAGTTCCTTCAAAACAAACAGTAGTTTCTTAATATCATCGGGATGTAATCCGGTTGTCGGCTCGTCTAATATATACAGAGTCCTGCCCGTAGCTTTTCTTGCCAGCTCATTGGCTAATTTAATTCTTTGAGCTTCTCCGCCAGACAAAGATGGGGCGGGCTGGCCTACCTCCATGTATGAAAGGCCTACATCCTTTAAAGTTTTAAATTTGGCAAAAAGGCCGGGGACGTTTCTGAAAAACTCCATTGCTTCTTCAATGGTCAGGCCCAGAACTTCGGCGATATTCTTTTCTTTGTATTCAATGGACAAAACTTCCTTACTGTATCTTTTCCCCCTGCACTCCTGGCATTCAACGTAAATATCAGGCAAGAAATACATTTCAACCTTGATCTGGCCTTGACCTTCACAAGCTTCGCATCTTCCGCCTTTCACATTGAAACTAAACCTCCCTGGGCCGTATCCTCTGACTCTTGCTTCTTTGGTTTTTGTAAAGATGTCCCGGATGTACGAAAAAGCACCAGTATAGGTTGCTGGGTTAGACCTTGGAGTCCGGCCTATGGCCGATTGGTCCACCAAAACAACCTTATTCAAATGTTCTATTCCTAAAATCTCCTTGAACTTCCCCGGCTCGTCTTTGGCGCGATAAAATCTTTGCAACAAATACCTCGCTAAGATATCTGACACCAAAGAACTCTTTCCCGAGCCGGATACTCCAGTCACGCAAACAAACTTTCCTAGCGGGAAATTAACATTAATGTTTTTTAAATTATGCTCCTCGGCACCGATTATAGTTAAATATTTTTGCGTTTCCGGTTCTTTAGATTTTTTTGGTTTTCCAGATATCACTTCTACCTGCTTGCGGCCGGAAAGATAATCTCCCGTAAGGGTGCGTGATTTTAGTAATTGCTGGGGATTGCCCTCAAACACTATTTTCCCACCGTGTTTGCCTGCCCCCGGGCCCACTTCAACTATCCAATCGGCAGCCATCATTGTTTGAGGATCGTGTTCCACTACTATAATCGTGTTCCCTAAGTCCCTTAATTTCTTTAAAGTTTCTATAAGCTTATGCTGATCTCGGGGGTGCAGGCCGATTGAAGGTTCGTCGAGGATATATAACACTCCCGACAGCCTTGAGCCGATTTGAGTCGCCAGCCTTATTCTTTGCTCCTCCCCTCCGGATAAAGTCGATGCTCTCCTATCGAGCGTTAAATATCCTAGTCCAACATCAGTCAAAAACTCTATCCGATTAATAATTTCTTTGATTATGGGCTGAGATATTTTTAAATCAGAGCTCTGGATTTTGAGCTTTGGGTCTTTATTCTCTACAATGCTCTCAAAGAATCCTTTTACTTTCTCAATACTCATCTCAACAATTTTATCAATTGCATATCCGCCGACAGTAACTGCTAATACCTCTGGCTTTAATCTCTTGCCCAGACACTTCGGACACTGCTTGATTACCATATACTGCTCAATTTCCTGTCGCGTCCAGTCAGAATCTGTTTCATGATATCTTCTCTCCAGGTTTTGTATCACGCCTTCGAACTGTCCGTCGCCAAAAAGAATAACGTCTACAATTTTTTTCGGTAAATTTTTGACTTCCTCGTCCAAGGAAAAGTTATACTTGTCAGCTAGCTCAGAAAGCTTAGCCCAAAAGTATCCCTGTCTTCCGACTTTGTGGGAGGCGCGCATCCAAGGCATGATGGCTCCTTCGCTAATCGTAAGGTTTTTATTAGGAATAACTAATTCTGGATCAACTTCTAACTTTTCCCCCAAGCCGGTACACTCGGGACACGCTCCAAAGGGGTTATTGAAAGAAAAAAGCCTCGGCTCTAATTCAGGCAAAGAGATTCCGCATTCTTCGCAGGCAAAATGCTCAGAAAAGACTAAATCGGTTTTGGATTTAGACGTGCTAATTAGTACCATCCCTTTTCCAAGCTTTAATCCTGTTTCAACTGAATCTGCCAATCTTGACCTGTCTAAATCTTTATCTAGAACTAATCGGTCAACTACGACTTCAATGTTATGTTTTTTATTCTTATCAATAGTCTGCCCTAAAACTTCTTCTATCCTATAGACAATCCCGTTTAACCTAACTCGTATAAACCCTCCTCTCTGGATTTCTTCCAAGGTTCCATAATGTTCGCCCTTCTTGCCGCGTATAACCGGACCCAGAATAGTAATTTCAGAGTTCTTGGGTAACTTTAGTATTTGATCAATAATCTGGTCCACTGTTTGCCGAGAAATGGATTTCCCGCATTTCGGACAATGGGGTTTTCCGATTCTTGCAAACAAAAGACGGAGATAGTCATATATCTCTGTGATTGTTCCTACAGTCGATCGGGGGTTATGCGAACCTTTCCGCTGATCAATGGAGATTGCGGGAGAGATACCCTCAATTTTATCAACGTCTGGTTTGTCCATCACGCCGAGGAACTGCCTGGCATAAGCAGACAGGCTTTCTACATATCTTCTTTGACCCTCGGCGTACAAGGTATCAAAAGCTAAGGAGGATTTGCCAGAGCCGGAAAGTCCAGTGATTACAACCAGTTTATTCTTAGGTATGTCTAAGTCCACATTTTTTAAGTTGTGGACTCTCGCGCCTCGAATTTTGATAAAATTCTCTGCCATAAAGTATGTTATTATACTCAAGATTCAAGAATTGTTCAAGGGTTTGGCATATCGCACTTTTCCTTATCCTGTAGTATTATATATCACTATGGAGAAATTCATTTTCCTGCAAAAAGAAAAACTGGGAGAGTTGCCGAGAAACACTGGTATATATGCGTTCAAGGGCGCTAATGACTTGATATATATAGGGAAGGCAGCGGATATACGAGAAAGAGTAAAGAATCATTTCCAGCAACCCACATACCGAGACGACCTATTTATCGACCAAATTAAAAATATCGGCTATATCCGCACAAACTCTGAGATCGAAGCTCTGCTTTTAGAAGCTCAACTGATTAAAAAATATCAGCCAAAATTCAATGTAATTTGGCGAGACGACAAAAACTATTTTTACATAGCAATCACCAAAGAAGCCCTCCCTAAAATTTTTATCACTCATCAGCCGAAGGCTGGAGCCGATCACGTCGGTCCTTTTGTCGACGGCAAGGCCGTGAAGGAAACTCTCAGGTTTCTAAGAAAAATATTCCCCTATTATACGAAGAAACACCCTGCAAAACTCTGCCCATGGTGTCACTTAGGATTATGTCCGGGGCCTGACCCCGATCCTAAGGAATACCAAAAAAGTATTCGGAACCTAATGGGCGTGCTGGAAGGTAAAAAAAGGAAGACTATATTATCCTTGCAAAAAGAAATCAAGCTGCTATCTAAAAACCAAAATTACGAAAAAGCAGCGAAGGTGCGCGACCAAATTTTTGCTTTGGAGAAAATAATATCAAACGCGAGAATATTTAAAAGATCCCAGCCATTAGAATATAACTGGGATGCGACTCAAAAATTGCTTCAAAAGATTATACTCTCTAACAAGAGCATAAAAAGAATCGAAGGATATGATATTTCCAACACCCAAGGCAAGCAAGCCACTGCCTCGATGGTGGTTTTTACAAACGGCCAGCCGGATAAAAATGAATACAAAAAATTCAAAATACGAATCACAGACGAACCAAATGATGTAGCTATGATAAAAGAAGCTTTAAAAAGAAGGCTTAATCATCCCGAGTGGCCGTACCCAGATTTGATATTAATCGACGGTGGAAAGCCACAGCTGAATGCCGCTAAATCAGTTGTGGACAAAGCAATTCCAATTATCGCATTAGCTAAACGACGCAATGAGCTATATATTGGAAGCAAGAAAACGCCTGTTTTACTAAAAAAGCTTCCGCGCGAGATATTCAACTTAATTCTGCAAATTCGGGACGAAAGCCACAGGTTTGCTATTGCTTACCACAAAAAACTGCGGGAAAAACATTTGCTATTTTCCTAAATATTTGCTATTATCAGAAAGATGATACGAAAGGTAATCTCTCATATAGTGGCTGGTATTTTGGGTTTATGGCTGGCTACTTTGTTTATCTCGGGGGTAAGTATAAAAGTTTTACCGGACTCTACCTTCTTCGGAATTCCCTTATCAACCACTTGGCATGTAATAATCCTGCTTGGCGTTATAATCGGCTTGCTGAATATATTCTTAAAACCAATTTTAAAAACAATCACTCTGCCCTTAAGAATCATAACGCTCGGTTTATTCAGCCTGGTGATAAATATGGTTCTAATCTGGGCCGTTGACTTAATATTCCGAGAATTAACCATTGTTTGGTTCCTTCCCCTGCTCTACACAACCTTAATAATCTGGGCCCTAAGTATTTTAATCCCGGCCCCATTCAGGAAAAAAGAAAAATAAATAAAACATGCAACAATATTTACTCATAGCTCAAATCGTAGTTTCCATATTAATAATAATTAGTATCGTTTTGCAGCAAAAGGGGGCAGCCCTTGGGTCTGCTTTTGGCGGAGGCGGAGCCGAATCTTATTCCAGCAAGCGCGGAATGGAGAAAAAACTTTACTACGCCACAATAATCCTAGCGGGTATTTTCATACTTCTGGGAATTTTCAATCTTTTAATCTAATGAAGCAAATTCGCTTTCCAAAGTTTTCTCAGTGGAAAAGAATTTTTAAGATACTCCACAAAAAAGAAAAAATAGCTTTTTCAACGCTTTTGGCTTTAGCCGGCATATCTTTCATTGTTCTCTTCACCAGCATATATATCAATAACACTATAGTTGTTCCCAAATCCGGGGGATCTTTTATTGAAGGCGCGGTGGGGCAGCCAAGGTTCCTAAATCCTATATATGGCGAAACGAGCGATATTGACCGTGATTTGACTGAACTTATCTTCTCGGGCCTAATGACGTACGACAATAATGGTCAGATCATTACCGACTTAGTTGAGGAATACAAAATTTCAGAGGACGGAAGAACTTATGAGTTTAAATTGAAGCCGAACATCCTTTGGCACGACGGAGAATCTCTTACATCAGATGATGTAATTTTCACAATCCAAACGATCCAAAATTCTGACTATAAAAGCCCTATTAGGGCGAACTGGCTGGATGTTGAAACAGAAAAAATCTCTGGCACATCCTTTAAATTAAGACTTAAAAGTCCTTACAACTCTTTCCTGGAAAACTGCACTTTGAAAATAATACCGAAGCATGTTTGGGAGAACATTCTACCTGAAAACTTTGCTCTTTCCTTCTATAACCTCCAACCAATCGGCTCCGGCCCCTATAAATTCAAGGGGTTAAAGCAAACAGACGCCGGATTTATCAAATCCATAGTATTAACATCTAACCAAAACTACTATAAACAGCCTGCTTTTATTTCAGAAATTTCTTTTAACTTTTACGAGAAAAAAGAAAATCTATTGAGCGCGGTCAATAGGAGAGAAATCCATAGCTTCTCATCCTCATACCTAAGCGACCAATCTTCTGCACCGAAAAGCTTTGTTCTTCATTCTATGGAAACGCCCAGATATTTTTCCGTTTTCTTAAACATTGCGAATTCTGATATTGTCTCCGATAAAAAAATCCGGGAGGCCCTGAACTATGCAACCGATAAAAAAGGAATAGTTGACGCTTTAAACGCCTCTTTCTCAAAGAAATACAATGCTGATCCGTTCCATACCATCGAATCCCCGATCCTCCCCGGATTCTTCGGATACGCAAGCCCCGAAAGCACCTATGCTTTTGACCTAGAAAAAGCTAAGGAAATATTTGATAAAGCAGGCTTTAAAGAAAACGAACAAGGTTTGAGAGAAAAAAGCATTAATAAAAAACCCGCCTTCCAATTTAAAAGTTCCCTATCCGTTGGATCGAAAGGAAGCGAAGTAGAGGAACTGCAAAAATGCTTAGCCAAAGATCCTGAAATATATACAGGAGACGCAACCGGCTATTTCGGAAACGCAACCAAGGAGGGAGTAACTAAATTCCAAAAAAAATATTTGCCTGACTTAGCAGCTAAGAGCATAGGATCTGTCGGAAAATCTACAATAACGAAATTAAATGAGCTTTGCACTCCTCCGGCCCAATCAACATTGCCGCTTAAAGTAGTAATAACTACTGTCAACCAACCCTCTTTAACCCAGGTGGCAGATATTTTAAAGTCACAATGGGCAAAGGTTGGCGTTACTGTCGAAGTGAATGTTTTAAGTATTTCTGATTTGAAATCAGTGATCAAAGATAGAAGCTATGAAAGCTTGCTTTATGGAGAAGCATTAGGAATGCTATTTGACCCATACCCATTTTGGCATTCAAGTCAGATAATTGATCCTGGATTGAACTTAACCGGATATGAAAACGCGGCGGCAGACAAACTACTGAAGGCGGGCAGAGAGACTCTGGACGAAGCTGAGAAAAAAGAAACCTACGAAAGTTTCCAGGAAATACTACTCAGCGACGCGCCAGCCGTGTTCCTGTATAGCTCTGACTACCTATATCTGGCGAATAAAAAGACAAAAGGAATCGATGCGATAAAAATAGTGGATCCGGCAAAAAGATTCTCTAATGTTGAGGATTGGTATATCAAAACAAAAAGAATATGGAGATAGACTTTAGCGACAAAAAACCGGATATCAGATACTTAGACGACATGAGAATGGTTCTTTCCGATAAAGAATGGGCAAAGACCGCACCGAACCTTGAACTATACAATATGTACCGCTCCTTAGAAACGAAAGACGGGGTAAGGTACGACATCACCGTGATCCCGCCTGCTATGTTGGGCGATGAATTTGTTAAAACTAAAGGCCACGAGCATCTCAACAACCGCGGAGAAATATATATAGTTCTCGAAGGACAAGCTATTTATCTTATGCAGAGAAGAACAGAAGACCACGTTGACGATGCTTATGCGGTAAAGGCAAAAAAGGGCGATGTAGTAATCATCCCTCCCCTATACGGACACACTACTATCAATCCTTCGAACGAAACCTTAAAAATGGGCAACTGGATTGCATCCGAGTGCAAAAATTATTTTGCTTTCTTTGAAAAGATGCAAGGCGCCTGCTACTATTACACAAAAAATGGCTGGGTCAAAAACGAAGCGTATAAAGATGCTCCTGCGCTTCGATACGAAGAACCCTCAAAATCTCTCCCAGAAGATTTAAACTTCTTAAAATAAACCTGCCGCGGTGGTGAAATTGGCAAACACGTACGGTTCAGAGCCGTATCCCGCAAGGGTTGTGGGTTCAACTCCCACCCGCGGCACCAAATCACACTCTTAACAATTAACTAAACAAATATGAACAGACAAAGAAATCTAGCACCTGCTAGAAAAGAAAACCCTATAGCCAAGCAGGCTTGGTTCGGGACAAACAGCTTAAAAATTATTCCTCTCGGAGGATGCGAAGAAGTTGGAAGGAACATGACGGTTTTTGAATATGGGAAAGATATTGTAATCATTGATATGGGTATTCAGTTTCCAGAAGAAGATATGCCTGGAATTGATTATGTAATCCCGAATATCGACTATTTAAAAGGAAAAGAAAAAAACATCCGGGGCGTTCTTTTCTCCCACGGTCACTTAGACCATATCGGAGCCGCCCATATACTTTTGGAGAAATTGGGCAATCCTTTAATTATCGGTCGGCCGCTTACAATAGAAATGATAAAAAGGAGATACGAGGATGCAAGGCGGGGAAGCTCGAAAAAACTGAATATAACTTACGTTAAAGATATTAACGACAAGATAAGCTTGGGAGTATTTAATATAAGCTTCTTCCAGGTAGACCATGCCATTATGGATGCTGTTGGAACCATACTGCAGACTCCGCCAGCGACAATAATACACCCCGGCGACTGGACAATTGAGAGACAACCGGTCGGGAGAAAGGAGATAAAATACTCAGAACTCGCAAAATTGAAAAGGCCAACCATTCTAATGCTCGAAAGCATAGGCGCAGTTAACAAAGAGATGCCGGTTACAGAAGAGGAGATGTTAAAAAACCTGCACGGTTTGATCAGTTCAGCGCCAGGCAGAATAATCGTCGCTACTTTTTCTTCACAACTGCAAAGGATAAAACAAATCCTTGAATATGCCCAAAAGGTCAACAAGAAGGTTGCTTTTGACGGCTACTCGATGAAGCTGAATGTTGAAATAGCAAAGGAGCTTGGATATATCAAGCCGATGAAAGACGTAATAATTCCCATTGACAGAATACATGAATATCCAGAGAATAAAATAGTGATAATATGCACTGGGGGTCAAGGGGAAGAAATGTCCGTGCTCCCAAGAATAACAACCGGGAATCATCGGTACATTAAGATAAAAAAGAGTGATACTGTTATCTTCTCCTCGTCTATAATCCCAGGCAACGAAAGAGCAATACAACGGTTAAAAGATAATCTTTACAGGCTTTCTGACAATGTAATTCACGGAGAGATAATGGACGTTCACATATCCGGACATAGCAATATATTCGATATTGAAAAAATAATCAAAGATATTAAGCCTGACTATTTCATACCTGTTTACGCCAACCACTACATGCTAAAGGAAGCTGCGAAGATAGCATATAACAGCGGTGTGCCCAAGGATAAAGTATTTATTCCGGATAATGGTTCGGTTATAGAAGTTACAGGCAGCGGAGTAAAAGTATTGAAAGAAAAAGTTCAAACCAGCTATGTGTTCGTCGACGGACTAGGCGTTGGGGATGTAGGAGAGATCGTTCTAAGGGACCGCCAGGTTCTTTCAAACGATGGCATGTTTGTTATCGTAGCTATCGTAGACAGACAAACAGGTAAAGTAAGAGGATCACCGGATATAATTTCCAGAGGATTTGTCTATCTCAAAGAGTCAAAAGACTTATTGGCGCAGACAAGAAGGAAAGTAATTGATATAGTAGATAAAGCAGCCGGATCTGGCGGAGCGATAAACTGGGTATATATCAAAGACGAAATAAGAAACAAGGTTGGAGACTTCCTACACTCCAAAACAGAACGTCGGCCAATGGTTCTGCCCGTAGTTATCGAGGTATAATTTAAAAAAACATTATGCGCATATTATCTGGCATACAACCAACCGGAGACATTCATATCGGAAACTACTTGGGAGCTTTAAAACAGTGGATAGAGCTTCAAAATAAAAACGAGTGTATCTTTTTTGTTGCTGACTTGCATTCTCTCACTGTTCCCTACGAACAAAAATCTTTACAAAAATCCATTATTGAGAAGGTAATCTCCTACGTCGCCGCCGGCTTAGACCCTGAAAAAAGCATCATCTTTGTCCAGTCGCAAATCAAAGAACACACAGAGCTTGCTTGGTTTTTAAATACTGTCTGCCCAGTTGGCGAATTGCAGAGAATGACCCAGTATAAAGAGAAATCGAAGAAATTCAAAGATAATATCAATGCTGCTCTTTTAGACTATCCTGTCTTGATGGCTGCAGATATTTTACTCTACCGGGCCGACGCAGTGCCAGTTGGCAAAGATCAGACGCAACACGTTGAGCTGACAAGGACTTTAGTTAGAAAGTTCAACCAGAAGTTTGGAAAAACTTTTACTGAACCCGAGACTATCATACCGAAATCCGGAGCAAAGATAATGAGCTTAGTCGACCCGAAAAAGAAGATGTCAAAGACTGATAACCCTCAAAGCTATATCTCTCTGTTCGATGAGCCTGAAGATATACAGAAAAAAATAATGTCAGCCACTACAGATTCAGGAAAACATGTGAAGTACGACCCGATTAAAAAGCCGGGTATTTCTAATCTTTTGACGATTTACAGCCTTTTAGATAACAAATCAATAAAGGAATTGGAAAAGAAGTTCAAAGACAAAGGCTACGGTGACTTTAAAAAATCCTTGACGAAACTGGTCATAGAGTTTCTCGATCCGTTCCGCAAGAAACAAAAAGAACTTTCGCAAAGAGAGGTGTATGTAAAAGAGATATTAAGCAGAGGGAAAAACAGGGCTCAGAGTATCGCTCAAATCACAATGCAGGAGGTAAAAGAAAAGATGGGATTAATATAATATGCAACTAAAAACCAGTACCATCTATTCTAGATACACTGGTTTTTTGATAAAATAGCTAATATTTAAAAATATGAAAAAAATACTTATTATAGTTATAGTTTTAGCTCTGATTATAATCATCGTTGGTATATTTAGCTCCAAGCCCGACAAACCATATGTAAGGAGCACGGCACGAACATTTCTTATGGGTTTCGTACCAATCCCAGCGCAGCCACTTACCACCGACAACTGGCTGTCGGCTTTCGATTTATTTAGCAAAAATTCTGATCTTGTGATGCACCACGTTCACTTTGATTCAGGTAATATCGAAGGCCTGAACTTTATTACCGGGATGGCTACAAAATATAACTTAAAAACTTTAATCGTCATCGACCCGCTTTCAGACGATCGAACAAAAATAGATCCGGGATTATTAGCCTTGGGTAAGGACTTCGCCGATCAAAAAGTTAGGGACTCCTATACTAATTTAGCCGTAAAAGTAGCGACAGAATATTCTCCCGAATTTCTAAGTTTGGGATCTGAAATAAATACTTATTTAGCCAATAACCCGTCAGACGCAACAGCCTTTATTTCCTTAATCGAGGAAACAAACGTACAAATCAAGCAAGCGGCACCTGGGATAACAACGACTCTCAGCCTCCAATATGAAGAACTTGCCGGTAAAACCGGCAAAGCCGAGTGGGAAATAGCGAAACAATTAAATGGCACAGTTGATGCTATCGCTTTTACTACCTACCCTAGCGCTTTCTTCAATAGCCCCGAGGAAATTCCCTCGGATTATTATTCCCAGATAAAGGATAATATAACTGCCCCATTGATAATAGCTGAATCCGGCTGGCCAAGCGCAGGCTCTCATGGATCTGCAACAAAACAGAAAGCATTCGTTGAAAAACTATCGCAGGTGTCAGACGACCTTAAGGTCAAGGCTTGGATTTGGTGGTTCCCGCATGATTGGGACGGCGCCGGCTACGCTGAAGTTTTCAAGACTATGGGATTGAGAAAAGCTAACGGGACGCCTAAGTCTGCTTGGGATAGTTGGGTCGCAATATATAGAGCTAATTAACAAACTACTTATTACAGAAAAATCCCGCTGGCGGCGGGATTTTTTTAAACTAAAAGTATAATCATTTACTCACTAACTCAGAAAGGTCCTTTATCTTTTCCTCTAATAGACTTTCGTTATCTGCTTCGATCGTTACTCTCAAAAGCGGCTCGGTGTTTGACGGCCTGACATTAAACCACCAATTCTCGTACTCAACAGTCACTCCGTCCAAATATTCCTGATTTCCGTCTGAATATTTTTCTTTTACTTTATTCAGAATCGAATCCTTGTCCTCAACTCTAAAGTTTATTTCCGGAGATTTAAAATATGGGGACAGATTGGCAACCAACTCAGAAACTTTTTTGTTAGACTCGGAAATAATCTGAAGAAGAATCAAAAAAGCTAAAAAGCCGGAATCGCCGTAATAATTGTCCTTAAAGCAGTAATGGCTAGATAGTTCCCCGCCCATCAATCCATTAGTTTCTATTAATTTATCTTGGACATTAACAAACCCAACTGGACATTTAAAGGCTATGCCTCCCAATTTTTTTATTGTTTCTGGAACCGACCTAGAGCATATCGCGTTGTAAACAATGCTCGCGCCGGGGTTCCGGTCTAAAAAATATTTAGCCAAGAGTAAAAGCGTAACATCTGCTTGCGCAGAATTTCCCCTTTCATCTATCAAGAAAATCCTATCGGCATCGCCATCAAAGATAAACCCAAAATCAGCCTTCTCCTTTTTAACTCTTCCCTTAACTTCGTCCATAACACCTTTTTCTAGCGGGTTAGACGGGTGCGCCGGGAAACTCCCGTCTAACTCAAAATTTAACGGAATTATTTCAACCGGTAATCGATCAGCTAATAGCGGAACGACTAACCCCGCCATACCGTTACCTGCATCAACCACTATTTTTTTAGCCTTCATTTTGCTCAAATCAACCAGAGAAAGAATATAGTCAAGGAAGGCTGGCGTAACATCTACTTTTTCTATCTTACCTTTATCTTTGCTAGCGAGCAGTCCGACATTCACCACGGTATCGTACAGATCCCTTCCGCGGATCATTCTGAAACCATCGCCTACTTTTTTGATAATCTTAAAGCCATTATATTCTTTCGGATTATGGCTCGCTGTAATCATAACTCCCGCGTCATATCCATATTTACCAATAGTAAAGTACAGGACCTCAGTTGCTATCTTCCCTAGGTCGCAGACATCGCTTCCAGCCTCAATAACGCCCCTGCAGAGCGCTTCAAATAGCTGGGGCGAGGAAATACGCATATCCCTGCCAATTGCCACCTTTTTAGCACCCGTATATTCAACAAGGCCCTGTCCTATGGAATAAGCGGCCTCTTCGTTCATTTCCTCAGGATAAGTCCCGCGGATATCATAAGATTTAAAAATGTTGGGAGAAATCATAATAGTTTATTATATCACTATTGGGCTTGATTATCTAATAGTTTACTGCTATAATACCGATATAAATATTGTTAATATTATATTACCATAATGAAATTATACGAGCTAACTTACCTTGTTTCTACTGAGCTAAAAAACGAGGAAGTAGAAAAAACCGCCTCAGAGATAGATACTTTCTTACAACAAGAGGGCGCTATTATCATGAAATCGGGCGTAGCTATGCCGAAAACCCTCGGATATCAGATAAAAAGACAGGGATCTGCCTTTATACTAAGCTTAGATTTTAACTCTGAGCCAGAAACCGCTAAAAAGCTGGAAGAGACGATGAGAAAGAATCCAAGGGTTATACGCTTCTTAGTCATTGCTAAACGACCAGCTAGGGTGAAAAAGATAAGGGAGAGGGAAGAAAAAAAGGTGATGAAAGAAGTAGAAATACCAGTAGGAGAAAAATTCAAGAAGAGCGAAAAGAAAGTAGAGTTAAAGGATATCGAAGAAAAACTCGAGGAAATATTAAGTGAATAAATTAGTAAAAAATTATGAATCTTAATAAAGCTTTCATCCTCGGCAATATAACTCGTAATCCGGAAACCAGAGCATTGCCATCTGGAAAGCCTGTAGCATCATTCGGTGTAGCAACAAATAGATTCTACACGGATAACACCGGGGTAAAGAAACAGGAAGCTGAGTTTCATAATGTAGTAGCCTTCGGAAAATTAGCCGATATTTGCTCCAGATACCTGCAAAAAGGATCCTTAATTCTTGTTGAGGGAAGATTAAAAACAAGCTCGTGGCAGAATGCCGCCGGTGCCAAACAATTCAAAACAGAAATAATTGCCGACAATATACAAATGGCCCCAAGATCAATGGGCGGAGGCACAGCTAATGCTCCCCGCGAACCAAGAAGCGAGGAAATCCCAGTGATTGAAGAAAGCTATAATCCACCATTAAGTGAGGAACCAGTTCCCACAGAAGACATATCAGGCCCCATGCCAGAAATTGGGCAGCAAGAAGATGAAATTGATATAAAAGACATTCCTTTCTAAAAATTAAAACACTATTACTATGTCATGTTATTTCTGCCAAAAAAATACTGATGAGATTGACTTCAAAAATACAGGCGTTCTGTCTAAGTTCATCTCCAGTTCATATAAGATAAAAAGCCGCACAAGAAACGGGCTTTGCGCCCGCCACCAAAGAGGGGTAAGCAATGCTATAAAAAGAGCGCGCCAGCTTGGGATCATGCCCTACACCCCGAAATAGCAAACAAAAACAGCCTCAGCGGGCTGTTTTTTAGTACATTATTAACCCTTCGGTTTCAGTATCTCCCCTTTTATTTCCTTTATTAACGCTTTATCTTCTTTCAGAGCGTTTTTTGCAGCTTCAAATCCAACTCCAATTTTCCTATTTCCAAACTGATAGGTATTGCCGACTTGCTTAATCACGTTGGCCGTTAGGCCGGCTCTCAACACATCAGCTGCCTGAGAAATACCTTCGTTATAGTAAATATCAAACTCGCAAACTTTAAAGGGGGCTGCAACTTTGTTCTTAACAATCTTAGCCCTGACTCTGTTGCCGATAATCTCATCCCCGCTTTTAATCTGCGCGGTTCTTGTTAGATTAATCCTTACTGAAGTGTAAAACTTTAAGGCTAATCCTCCCGGAGTAGTTTCTGGATTGCCAAAGACCATGCCGATTTTCATCCTTGTTTGGTTTATAAATATAACTATCGTATTAGTTTTCGAAACAATACTAGCAAGCTTACGACACGCTTGACTCATGAGACGCGCTTGAAGCCCCATATGCTGGTCTCCTATCTCCCCTTCGATTTCAACCTTGGGAGTTAAAGCAGCTACAGAATCAATAACAATTACGTCGACATTTCCAGAACGCACCAAGGCTTCTACTATCTGTAAAGCCTGTTCACCGGAATCCGGCTGGGATATTAGGAGATCGTCCACTTTTACTCCTATTCTCTGCGCATAATCAGGGTCTAGAGCATGTTCTGCGTCAACAAAAGCAACCGCTCCTCCCTTCTTTTGAGCTTCAGCTAAGATATGCAGAGACAGGGTTGTCTTGCCAGAACTTTCCGGCCCAAATATTTCGATAACCCTTCCGCGCGGTATTCCTCCCACGCCCAACGCTAGATCCAAAGAAAAGGAACCACTTGGGATGACGTCAACATCAACAGACCGTATCTCTTTTAAGGTCATGATGGTACCCTCCCCGAACCGTTCCTTTATTTCTTCTAAGGCTTCTACCAAGCCCTTTTTTTCTATTTTTTTATCTTGTGCTTTTTTTACCATATATATATTTTAAATTTTCTCCCATTCATTATCTCCTTCGCTTTCGTCAGGTCCGCTTACATCTTCTGACGGACCTGATTGAATAATGGGTGACTCTGCTCCGCCATAAACCTCCCTTGGCTTTGCTCCGTCAGCAGGACCTACGACTCCTCTTTGCTCTAATATATCAATCAACCGAGCTGCTCTGGCATAACCAACCTTTAATCTCCTCTGCAAATATGAAGCTGATGCCTTTTTGGTTTCTAAAACTATCTTTTTGCTTTCCTCATATAGCGAATCATTTTGGTCAGAAGAGAAGGTTTCTCCGCCGCCTTCTTTCTGGTCAGTAGAATCTAACTGTTCTTGCAAACTTTGGGTAAGGAAGGCGGAGGATCCGTCCATTCTGCCATTTTGTTTTCCTATAAAACTAGCTACTTTTCTAACGTCCTCTTCAGGAACATATGGAGCCTGTATTCTTCTTGGCCGTATGGATTTTGCGGAGATAAAAAGCATGTCCCCAGCGCCTAATAGTTTCTCAGCTCCGGCTGCATCTAAAACAGTTCTCGAATCAACCTGGGAAGCAACTTGGAATGTTGCCCTAGAGGTAACATTAGCTTTGATCAAACCGGTGATGACCTCTACTGACGGCCGTTGCGTCGCTAAAACCAAATGTATGCCGGTTGCTCTTGCCATTTGAGCTAATCTTACAACTCCTGCTTCTATATCTCTTCCACGAGCTGCCATTAGGTCGGCCAACTCATCAATGATTAAAACAATATATGGCAAGGTGGCACCGGCGGCAATAACTGATTTTGTTTTGTTGTAAGTATTAAGATTACGGGTTGGTATCTCAGAGAAAACCTCAAATCGCCTGCCCATCTCTTTGACCAACCAATTTAAGGCATTAATCGTTTTCTGCGGGTCGTAAATAACCGGGCAGAGAAGATGCGGGAGGGCGTTATAGTGTTGGAATTCTACCCGCTTCGGATCAATCAAGATTAATTTCATCGCGCTTGGAGAATTTCGATATAACAGGCTCAACACCAAATTGTTCAAGAATATAGTTTTCCCTGTTCCAGTAGATCCCGCTACCAAAAGATGAGGCATCTCTGCCATGTCAGCATATACCGGCTCTCCTGCGACATTGCGACCCAAAACGAACAGAAGTGAGGCGGGTGAGTTTTGATAAAGAGGACTAGCAACTAAATTACGCAAGGAAACAATACTTCTAGTCTGATTCGGAATTTCAATACCAACCAACGACTTTCCCGGTATAGGAGCCTCTATCCTGATTGGATGAGCGGCTAAAGCTAAAGAAAGATTATTAGAAAGAGTAGTAATTTTTGACAGCTTCACTCCTTCGGCTGGCTTAAATGCATACTGTGTGACAGTAGGACCTACATTAGCCTCTGCCATTTCGACAGGAATGCCAAAATTCTCCAAGGTCTTTTTTATTATTATAGAGTTCTGTTTAATATTTCCGCTAGTCGGGCTTCCCTCGTTGGCTGATAATAAATCAAGCGGCGGAAAGATATATTGTTCTTTCCCGCCAGACGTCTTCTTTCCGTTAACTTTAACTTCTTCTGCTCTGTTGTTTTTAAATAAAGATATCTTCGGCTGTATAGCCCGGCTGGGCTCATTCTTTGTTTCGGGTTCTTTTATTTTCAAAATTAAGGGTTTGTCCGGATGCATCATTTTCTGGAACAAAGACTTCTTTTCCTCTTCCTGCGGTTTGTGCTGCCAAATCGACTGCAGGAATATTATGAAACCGATTACAACAATTGCCCCGAATATTATATCTGCCACCTGAACCTCAAATAGATTGACAACCAAGTTAGCCATTAAATACCCGAGCCAACCACCCGCTTTCTGAGTCAAATCCTGAGCACCCAAAAGGCCAGCAAAGCCGAAAATTAAAATAAAAATACCCAAAAATATGGGCAAAAACTTTCCTCTCTGTTTTGGTTTCAAAAATATTAAGCCGCCGAGGATGAAAAGGAAGGGAACGCTAAAAACTGTCTGTCCAATCAAAAATTTTGCAACTTCTAAAAATAACTGCCCTCCTTTCCCGGATTTATTAAGAAAGCTCAAACTAACAATAACTGCCACTAAAAACATTAAGGTGGCTTTAATCCACCTTTTAGTCCTATTGGTTAGAAGGGGCGGTGTTTTATTTTCTTCTTTCCCGCTTTTCTGATTAACCTTCTTTTTTGGATTTTCGTCTTTAGCCATTGTTAGGTAAGTAAACTTTAAGAGAGGAACTGTATTCCTGCACCTTAATCTATTATACCCTAACTTTCTATTTCTTAAAACCAGTACCGACTGGAATTAACCTTCCGATAATTACGTTTTCTTTTAATCCCAAGAGAGGATCCTCCTTGCCCTCCAAAGATGCCTTTATCAGAACTCGAGAAGTCTGTTGGAAGGAAGCAGAAGATAAGAAGCTTTCTGAAGCTAATGCTACCTCGGAAATGCCGAATAATATTTGCTGTCCAATTGGTAATTTTTTGCCTTGCTTCTTAAGGCGCGCCATTGCTTCATGGTAGACTGTACTGTCGATTACTTCTCCTTTCATCCATTCTCCGTCCCCTTCATCTTTTATCTTTACTCTCGAAAACATTTTCTTGACTATTATTTCAATATGCTTGTCGTGTATATCCACGCCCTGTGAGGAATATATTTTCTGAACTTCTTTTATAACATATCGTTGAGTTTCATCTAAGCCGAGAGTTTTATACATTTTCTTTAAATCCAAACTGCCTCCGCATAAGGGCTGGCTTTCCTTAATCTCATCTCCCAGTTTTACTAAAATCGCAACCCTTCCAGGTATTTTATACTCAATAGGATCTCTTTTCGGAGAAGACTTCGTAACGCTAGGTTCAATTTTTACAATCCGCTCTTTTTCATCAAATTTAATAACCTTACCGTCAGTTAACGAAACCACTGCTTCTCCTTTTGGAGCCCTTGCTTCAAATATTTCTTCTACCCGAGGCAAACCCTGCGTAATATCCCCTGCACCGGCGACACCACCCAAATGATGAGTTCTTAATGTCAACTGAGTGCCTGGTTCACCAATTGCTTGGGCCGCCACTACTCCGACTGCTTGCCCTAAATCCACCGCTCTATTTCTTCCAAGGTCCCAACCATAACATTTTTGGCAGGTTCCTCTCAATGTTTTGCAGCTTAACGGAGTATGAGCAACAACTTTCTCAATTTTCTCTTTCGTAATTAAATCCGCTATCTTCCATGTTATCACCTCCCCTTTCTTAACCAATGTCTTCTTATCTTTAACCACGTCTTCGGCGCAGACTCTGCCGACTATTTTGAAGACAAAATCCTGTTCAATATCATCAGCGTCTTTCCGGGAAATTACAGAGCCGGCTTTATCCCCACAATCTTCTTCGGAAATTATGACGTCATGAGCGACATCAACAAGGCGTCGGGTAAGATATCCGGCTGAAGATGTTCTTAAGGCCGTATCAGCTGTTCCTTTTCTGGCTCCATGGGTGGAAATAAAATATTCCAAAACATTAAACCCTTCTGCAAACGAAGACTTAACTGGCAGTTCGATAATATCACCTGCCGGGTTATTCACTAAACCTTTCATACCTGCCATTTGTACGGGCTGTGCCCATGTACCCCTAGCCCCTGCGTTGATTATAGAAAATACGGAACCGCCTTTCGGTAGAATTTCCTTCAATAAAACTTCAAGCTTTGACTTGACAGTTTGCCAAACTAAAACTATTTGTGCGGTCTTTTCGTCTTTTGAAAGCAATCCTTTCTTGTAGTAGCTATTAATCTTATCGACTTCCTTTTCAGCTTCCTCTAATAACTTCTCTTTTTCCGGCGGGACAATTAAATCATCCATGCCCCAGCTTACTCCCGATAAAGTCGAATACTCAAATCCAAGGCTCTTTACTTTATCTAATATCGCAACAGCCTCTTCATTGGAGTATCGGCCGACTAAATCTCTGACTAGTGATTTCAATCCTTTAGCATCGACTATTTTATCCAAATACGGATAGTCAGCTGGCAAGCTGTTATTTAAGATTACCCTGCCGACAGTTGTTTCAATAATTTCATGCTCCGTTGTCTTGGGGTTAGGAACTTTTATTTTCTCCTGTAAATTAAGAAATCCAAGATCAAAGGCTGTGATTGCCTCAGCTTTGCTGGAAAACAATTTAGCTTCCTTTTTCTCTGCCCCAACGATTTCTTCATCTATTCGGGTAAGGTAGTAGCAACCGAGTGCTATGTCCCTGAAAGGACCGATAACAGGCATTCCCGTAGCTGGCCTTAAAAGGTTAAGGGTAGAAGCCATAATTTCTCTTGCTTCTTTCTGCGCCTCTTCTGATAAAGGCAGATAAACAGCCATTTGGTCGCCGTCAAAATCTGAGTTGAATGATTCGCAAACCAAAGGATGGACCCTTATTGTATCGCCTTCAATTAATACAGTTTGGAATGCTTGTATGCCTAATCTGTGAAGAGTTGGGGCTCTGTTAAGCAAAACCAATTTTCCCTGGACCACTTCTTCAAGAATTGCCCATACTTCCGGAGTCCTGTCTTCAATTAGTCTTGTTGCTCCACGGATGTTGTAAGACAACTCTTTGTCTAGAATTCTCTTGATGACAAACGGTTTGAAGATCTCAAGGGCCATATTCTTGGGCAAGCCACACTGACTGTATTTCAAGTCCGGACCAACAGTAATGACAGATCTTCCGGAATAATCTACTCTTTTCCCCAAAAGGTTCTGACGGAATCTTCCTTGCTTACCTGCTAATATGGCGGCCAAAGATTTTAAAAGCCGTTTGCCTCCGGTGGTGGCGGTTGTGGTCACTCCTTTACGCATTTCATTGTCGATCAAAGAGTCGACTGCTTCCTGCAACATTCGCTTTTCGTTTCTAACGATGACGGCCGGAGCTGAAATATCTAATAAATATTTCAAGCGGTTATTTCTATTTATTACCCTTCTGTAAAGATCGTTTAAATCAGAAGATGCATATCTTCCACCCTCCAGCTGAACCATAGGCCTCAAGTCTGGTGGCAAAATTGGTAAGATTGTCATAAACATCCATTCCGGACGAACGCCTGCTTTCAGCATGCCTTGGAAAAGCTTTAATCTTCTTAACACTCTTTTCCTATTAACTGGCAAGACTTCTTTGCTCTCCTTTTCCAATTCTGAAACAGTTTTTTTCAAATCAATCTTCTCGAAAATAGAGCGGATTGCTTCAGCCCCTGTCCCTGCCTCAAAAACCTCGCCGTATTTCAAGGATAGGTTATGGTACACGGCTTCAGATAACACCCTGAGGGTCTCTATCTCCAATACTTCCTCTCTCGCTCTATCTCTTGCTTGTTTTAACTCTAACTTTAAAGCGTTGGTTTTCTCCTTCCTGACCTTTCTTTTGTACTCTTGTTCAATATCTTCTAGAATCTTTTTCTTGGCGTCTAAATTTACGCTTGTAACTATGTATGAGGAGAAGTATATGACTTTTTCTAACTGCTGGGACGATTTGTTCAAAACAAGACCCATTCTGGATGGAACCCCTCTTAAAAACCAAATATGCGAAACCGGGGCATATAGCTTGATATGTCCCATTCTTTCTCTTCTCACTTGAGACTTAGTAACCTCAACACCGCAACGGTCGCACACCACTCCTTTGTATCTGATTCTTTTATATTTACCACACGCGCACTCATAGTCTTTTTCAGGACCGAATATTTGCTCGCCAAAAAGACCATCTTTCTCTGGTTTTTGAGTCCTATAGTTAATCGTTTCAGGCCTGGTGACCTCGCCATGTGACCAGGACAAAATCTCCTCAGGTGAAGCGACTTTTATTCTAATTGCCTCAATATCTATTACACGCATGGTTAATAGTTTTTAATTATCTAGATTTTACCTCTCTCTGAATTTTTTCTTTGACTTCGACAGCCAAGCCCAATGATTTCAATTCTGCAACTAATAAATTAAATGAAGCTGGTATGCTCGGACTTTTAATTGGCTCGCCCTTTAAAATTGCTTCATAGGTCGCTGCTCTTCCGACAACATCATCTGATTTTATCGTTAACATTTCCTGCAGGGTATGAGCAGAACCATAACCTTCCAAAGCCCATACTTCCATCTCACCAAATCTTTGTCCGCCGAATTGAGCCTTTCCGCCTAACGGCTGTTGGGTGATTAATGAATACGGACCGATCGAACGGGCATGAACTTTGTCGTCTACCATGTGGATTAATTTCATCGCATACATATATCCGACAGTCGTCGGCTTAGGAAACGCCAAGCCGGTTCTTCCGTCATACAGAATAGTTTGCCCAGACTCAGGCAGCCCGGCTGCCCTTAATTCACCTTTTATATCCTCTTTATCGGCGCCAAGTAAGGACGGAGAGATTACAATGTATCCCAGTTTCTTCGCTGCCCAGCCGAGATGGGTCTCTAAAATTTGTCCTAAATTCATCCTTGATGGAACCGAAAGAGGACTTAAGATAAGATCAATCGGCGTGCCGTCCGGTAAAAATGGCATTTCTTCCTCCGGTAATATTTTGGAAACCACACCTTTGTTACCGTGACGACCGACTAATTTGTCACCGACCTTGTTTTTCCTGGTTTCAGCAATTTCAACCTGAATTCGTTTAATAACTCCGGGCTCTAATTTGTGGCCCAAATCACGGGAGAAAATCTTAACATTAATTACTTTTCCCCTCTTGCCGTGTTCTGCCCGTAAAGACGTGTCTTTAACATCCTTTGCTTTATCACCGAAAATCGCCCTCAGTAATCTTTCTTCAGGGGTTAATTCTGCTTCTCCCTTTGGAGAAATCTTACCGACCAAAATATCATTCGGGCCAACTTCAGCTCCTACTCTGATTATTCCCTCTTCATCGAGGTCCTTTAATCGTTCTTCTCCGACATTAGGGATATCGCAGGTAGTGATTTCAGGTCCCAGTTTTGTGTCACGAACGTCGCACGTAAATTCTTCTATATGAATGGACGTAAAGGCGTCCTCTCGAACTAATTTTTCTGAAATAATAATCGAATCTTCGAATCCTCCTCCTCTCCAGCACATAAAGGCTACCAGAATATTTTTTCCTAAAGACAGTCTTCCTTTAGAAATAGCGGCGCCATCAACCAGAGGGTCTCCTTTCTTGAAAGTATCTCCTTTAACAACTGCTGGTTTTTGATGGAAACAGGTATATTGGTTGGTTCTGACAAAAGTCCTAAGTTCGTACGTTTCTTCAACCTTCTTGTTTTTCCCCCCCGAGGTAATATCAAATTCAACTTTAATATGGTCAGCATCTGCTTCCTTCACCCGACCCGCGGCTCTAGCGATTATTGCTTGAGCAGAATCTCGAGCTACGTTCCTTTCAACTCCTGTACCGACTAAAGGCGGCTCAGGATTGAGCAAAGGAACGGCCTGCCTTTGCATGTTCGAACCCATAAGAGCCCTTGAAGCATCATCGTTCTGCAAAAATGGGATGCAAGAAGCAGCAATACTGATAAATTGTTTCGAAGAAACGTCGATATAGTCTATTTTTGAAACTTCAACCTCATCTGGTTCCCCCTTTACTCTGGCTTCCACCTTGTTTGGAGGAATCTCAGGGAGTATTTTATTATTCTCGTCAATCGGGACAGAAGCAGGGGCGATATTAAATCTTTCTTCTTCTTGAGCTGCAAGATAATGGACTTCATCTGTAACGCGTCCGTTCTTTACCTTAAAATATGGGGTTTCAATAAATCCATAAGGATTTACTCGCGCAAAAGAAGCCAAGTGTCCAACCAACCCTACGTTTGGTCCTTCCGGTGTTTGTATAGGACAAATTCTGCCATAGTGGGATGGTTGTACATCGCGAACTTCAAAGCCGGCCCGCTCTCTTGTCAACCCGCCAGGACCGGTAGTGGTAAGACGTCTCTTGTGTTCGAGTTCGGCGAGCGGGTTTTCATTATCCATGAATTGGGAAAACTGCGAAGAGGTATAGAATTCCTTGATAATGGCCATGAATGGCCTTGGATTGATAAGCTGATTAGGGGTAATCGTAGAAGGATCTAACGTAGACATTTTATCCTTAATTATTCTTTCCATTCTCATTAAACCAACCCTCAACCGGTTTTGGAGAAGCTCGGCCATTGTTCTTACCCTTCTGTTACCTAAATGGTCAACCTGGTCAGGATGAGAATCAGGGTCGTTATTCAGTCGTATCACTTCCTTCATTACTTCAATTAAATCACCTATGCTTAAAACTCTTTCTTCTTTTGTAATTTCCTTGTCTCGGTTGCTCGGAGCAAGCTGAGGAAGCCTTTGCCAGGTCTTCCAGCGTCCCACTTTCGAAAGGTCATACCTTCCAAAGTTAAAGAACATATTGAAAATTAAATCCTGGGCAGTATCCGGGGCAACTAAGTCCCCTGGCCTTAGCCTTCTATATATCTCTACCAATGCTTCCTTTTGGTCAGTGGTTGTATCTCTTTTAAGTGTTTCTTTGATATATTTAATCGGCCCGTTATCAATATCCTTAAACGTTTTTTCTATCTTCTCAATCGTGTCTAACCCCAAAGCCAGAAGCAAGGTTGTGGCAGGAACCTTTCTTTTCCTATTTATCTTTACTCCGATAAACCCGGACTCTTCTGTTTCAAACTCAAGCCAAGCTCCGCGGTTAGGAATAATTTTTGCACCAAAATGGTTCTTTCCATGTATTGACCTTGCAGTGAAGAACGCACCAGGTGAACGTATAAGCTGGGAGACGACTACTCTTTCTACTCCGTTCAATACAAAAGTTCCGCCTTCTGTCATAAGGGGAAAATCAGCAAGGAAAACTTCCTGTTCTTTTATCTCTTTTGTTTTTAGGTTTACTAACTTAGCTTTTACCTTGAGCGGAGCTTCAAAAGAATCATTATTCTTTTTTGCAAGCAAACTATTTTTATGATTTGGTTTGTCAAGTTTGTAGTCCTCAAACCAGAGCTGAAATTCTTTTCCAGTGTAATCGGTGATAGGAGAAATTTCGTCAAAAAGTTCTTTGACTCTTACTTTCCAAAAATCTTCCCATGCCTGTTTTTGCAAATTAAGCAAATTAGGTAGAGGGAAAGAAATTTTAGATTTAGAGAAATTTTTTATTTTGAAAAATTCTTCTGGCATATTCCAAAAATATGATTATATGTGAGGAAAGCAGCTAAGCAACAAACTAATGGCACGAACTTTATTCGCGTCCATCGACTAACCTTTGCCCCTTGGCAAAGTATATTTTCCTATAGTAATCGTAAAAAACCCTAAATAGGTTAGGGGTAGATGCTCGGTCCTGTCTCCTGGGATAAATAGATAGAGTTTCAAAAATTCAGAAACAGGCACGAGTTAAGATAGGTTATAGTATTAAAAAAATAAAAACCACTTTTTTGATAGTATCTCCTCTTATTATATTCATATAACAAATAATGTCAAGGGCTAGTTAGCTTTTAGCCTTTATACTCTGCAAAATACCAAGGCCGACAAAGGTTCCTACGAGACCTGAGCCACCATAACTAATAAGCGGCAGATAAATTCCGATAACCGGCATAACCCCGACATTCATGCCGACATTAATAAAGAACTGAGCAATCAAAACTATTGTAAAGCCTGAGGCAAATAATCTGGGGAAATTAGAGCGAGAATGGATTGCGATTTTGATTATACGCCAGATTAATATGAAGTAACAGGCAAATACAGCAGAGACTCCGACCAAACCGAATTCTTCAGCGATGACTGAAAAAGCAAAATCTGTATGCGGCTCAGGCAAGAATCCATATTGGGTTTGCGACCCATTAGTGAATCCTCGACCGAATATTTCACCCGAGCCTATTGCTATAGCAGCCTGACTTTGGCTCCAAGATCCTCCAAAAGGATCACGAGGAAAAGCAAAATCAAGAACTCTCTGCCTTTGGTAATCTTTCAACAGAAATTGCCAAGAAAACATTAAAAGTAAAATAGCGCAAAGTGAGAGAATCAAAAGGTGCCTCATTTTTATCCCGGATATGAATAATATAGACACCCAGACAATTAATAAAATTAGGACTGCTCCTGCATCAGGTTGAAAAAAAATTAACAAAGCCGGGAGAAAAACATAAATGCCTGAAAAGATAATGTGCCGGGGTTTGTACATTTCAGCGTGGCGCATTGAAAAATATTTAGCCAATAAAATAATGAGAATTATTTTTAAGGGCTCGATAGGATCAAAAGAAAAAGCGCCAATTTTATACCACCCTCTTTTTCCCCTTATTTCTGGCGCCAGGATAAAAACTCCAGCTAACAACAGAAGGGCAAAAAAATAGAGGACAAGTATTAGATATGAGTTATTTTTCAAAATGCGGTAATCGAAAAAACTTATAAAAAGCATGAGTGCAAACCCAATCACAAAAAATATTATTTGTTTTTGAAAATTGAATAAATCTCCACCCCGCAAAGACGCACTGTAGACAGCAAGTAAGCCAAAGACAGTCAGCACTATTGCACTGCCTATTAGCCACCAATCCAATCTCTTCAAATGATTATTTATCGGCCCGACAGATAAACCCAAAAGCATCATAATTTATTTAAGAATCTTCAAGAATTCTTTTTCGTCAATAATCTTTACCCCAAGTTTCTGGGCAAGTTCGAATTTTGATCCGGTTCCGAAACCGGCAACAACAAAATTGGTTTTAACAGACACTGATTCAGACACATTGCCGCCCGCTTCTCGCACCATTTCCTTGGCTCGATCTCGTGATAGTGTTTCAAGTTCCCCCGTGAAAACGAAGGTAAGACCTTCTAATTTTCTGCTAGTATTCCTTTCAGTCTTTTTGATTATAATTAAAATTTTAAGCTTTTCCAACAACTTTTTGTTTCTTTGGTCAGAAAACCAATCACTAATTGATTCCGCGACGACCGGTCCTATATCCTCTACTTTCTGAAGCTCTCCAAAGTTTGTTTTTTCTAATCTTTCTATGATCTCCCAGCCCGATGCTATCCCGTCATAGCGAGAGAGGTAATTCACTAAATCTATCGCCGTTTCTTCACCGACGTTCCTTATACCCAAAGCGTAGATAAATCTCGCTGCCGTTATTTCCTTGCTATTTTCAATTGATTTAATCAGATTAGCGGCTGATTTTTCCGCGAATCTTTCCAAAGGAATCAAATCGCCTTCTTTTAACTCAAATATGTCGGCGGGATCTCTGACAAGGCCTTCGTCAAGCAATTTATCCAATATTTTTGGTCCAAGCCCATCAATATCAAAGGCGCCACGTGAAACAAAATGATGAAACGTTTTTTTCTGTCTGGCAAAGCATTTTGTATTTGGGCACCTCCATAAAACTTCTCCCTCCGCTTTCACAAGTTTTGAGTTACATGAAGGACAAAACTTCGGCATTTTGAATTCTTTCTCCTTTCCGGTTCTCAAATCCTTTAGAACCTTAACGACATCGGGAATAACATCTCCAGCCCGACCGATTATTATTGTGTCGCCGATTTTTAACCCTAGCCTTTTTATTTCATCCTCATTATGCAAAGTGGCCCGGGTAATTGTTACGCCCCCGATATTCACCGGCTTAAGATGAGCGACTGGCGTGATAGCGCCGGTTCTTCCAACTTGGACCGATATATCTTCTACTTGAGTAGTCGTCTGTTTTAAGGGAAATTTAAAAGCAATCGCTCCTCGCGGCGCTTTGCCTACGATGCCTAACTTTTCAAAAATCCTATTTTTATTTATAACGACCACAATTCCGTCTATCTCGCAAGGAAGCTTGGCCCGATTTTCTTGCCAGTGCTTATGGAATTTTATAACCTCATCAATCCCTGCGCAGTATTTATTATTTATATTTATTTTAAAACCGAGGACTTTCAAAATATTATGCTTCTCTTCGTGGGTGGCTAAGCCAAAGTCCGTAATCAAGTCGTAAATATTTGAGTCTAACTTTCGAGAGGCGGTAATTTTAGGATCAAGCTGCCGGACAGATCCTGCCGCTATATTCCTGGGGTTTGCATACAGAGGCAGTCCCTTTCCTACCTGGGCTTTATTTATTTTTTCAAATTCTTTCTTTGTTAAAAAAACTTCGCCCCTCACCACTATCTTGCGAGAAATATTTTTCTTTATCTCCCCAACAAATTTATCCAACCCCAGTTTTTTAAGTTCTGTAATAATTTCTTCTATCGGCCTCAGTTCAAGCGGAATTGCTTCGATTGTTTTAAGATTCTGCGTAATATCCTCTCCCATTGTACCGTCTCCGCGCGTAGATCCTGTTTTGAAGACCCCTTTTTCGTAAACCAATTCTATAGCTAGGCCGTCAAGCTTTAACTCGCAATAAAAATCTATTTCAGACTTTTCTTTCGGAGTTAAGAGTTTTGATATCCTTTCTTGCCAATCCGTAAAATCTTGAACAGTAAAAACATCATTTAACGAAAGCATTTTCCCCGAATGTCTAACCTTCTTAAACTCCTTTAACGGCTTGCCTCCGACTCTCTGAGTTGGTGAATCTGTAGTAATAAATTCCGGGTATTGCTGCTCTAAATCAAAAAGTTCTTTTTTTAAATTATCCAGAGCTTCATCGGAAATCTCCTGCCTGTCTAAAACATGATACAAATAGCGGTGGTGGTTTATGACACTCTTTAATTTTTCAATTCTTTTATGAGCTTCTTTTTTTGTCATAAAAGAGTTTATTTTATACCTGCGCTAGCATCAATCAGCATCAAGCCGAATGCCTTAGTTACAGTTTTGGTTTTAAAATCTAGAACTGTTATCAAGCCCCAATCCCCAGCGCTATTCATCAGATCAACTCGTAAATATCTGTTATCTTCTAACTCGAGGCCTTGATAAACCTCTTGAAAATTCTGACCATTCTGCCCAGCCGAAATACTATCTTTATTCAACAGTGTCTTCTCCCCGATCTTAAAATCGACGTACTTATTCATATACTCGGCACTATCAGTATTTGTTTTCAGCAGTTTAATAATTTCGGCATCGGTAGTTTTTAGAATATCTGCAGACATATTCTGTGATGGATTGTTGTAAACAAAAAAATAGGCCACGACGAACAAAAGAACAAAAAAGCTTATAACTATATTTCGTTTACTCATTTTTTAAAGATTTATGACACGACGAAAACAAAATCAAAATTTAAACTATTAAACTTGCAGGGGCAAACAACAGCATAATCTCCCCTTTCCCAACCGGTATTATATGTAGCATGATTTGTCTCGCATCGCCAACATTTACCCGCGTTACTGACTACGGGAAAGTCTCCACCTCCACCACCAAAATTCAGACAGCTAGCGACATTATTAGTGCCGCTGCAAGTAGTCCCTGTCTGGTTTTTTAATGCATCGGCATTCTCGTCCGAATGGTTAACCCCATAATCTTCGGGTATCAAACCGTGGGCCGAGCAAGCATCGGAGCAACTTTCTCCTAGCCCTTTAATCGCTCCTGGAGTGTGCCCTCCGCACCAGCATTGGTTAGCTCCACTCACGCTATTATAGCGTAAATAGCAAGGGCAAAGCGAGGCTTCTAACCTCACTTTATATTCATTCCCGATGGTAAGGCTAACTAAATTAGAAAAAATCTTGTGTTCGTCAAGGTCACCGTCGCCATCATTTTCGCAAACAGTCGAAGTAAGGGTAACACTGTTTAAAGGAACAGAACCTTCCATCACATACATTATAGTCCCGACAGGAAGACAAAAACTTGAACCATCAGAAATCTTTCGGGCGGTATCAAGCTGCAGACCGACAAAAACTGAAGTTGCCTCAACTTTCGTGATAGGGATAATAACCAAGACAGTAAAAAAGATAATGAAAGCGGATAAAGAATAAATGTTTTTTGACATCACAATTTTGGATTTAAAAAATTAAGGGTTCAATGGCTTAATAATAATTCTGTCTTCAGTAACAGCGTTGTTTTTATATAATATTTTCCCTTTTACCTCGACTGTTTGACCGTCCTTCCATCCGACGCTTAAATAATATTCTTTAGACATAACCGGCCAAACCCAATAAACTTTCCCTTCTTCTGTCCTGATGGTTACTTTAGTACCGGACATATCAACTATTCCCCTGACAACGTCGGGATATTTATCGTCCTCCACATTATTTACTGGTTCTTGAGGGTATTGGTTATTAAAAACCGGGGAAAAATAATAATATCCTAGTGCTCCTGATAAAATACCTATCGCCAATAACAGGACACAAATAATAATTACATTTTTTTTCGCCATATTTATTGATTTTAATTATACCAGACAACTTTTCCTGTTAAAATCCTATAGCCCGACGACAAACCCGAAGGGAAAATTAGGAATAATCCCATTGCAGGCACATATCGGGACGAAATAGAAATCATCGGCATCGTAACCAATGGAACAATCACGCCACATTGGAGACACAGCAGATGCGCACGCGTACCAGCCATAACCATACCAATACCCGGCAACAGGAGAACCATATTCCCCGGAGTCAAAGATGCACTCGTCACAAGCTATTCCGAAGTGCGCAATTGCACTGCAATTTAAATCTTCTTCACTGCAATCGGCTGTTTTATTTCCACCCTTATCAGAGCATACACCTGCACATGACTGTCCCCTGTTTCCCAAATACCAGCAATTGCCCCCAGAAGAGAATCCAGTACATTCAGTTGCAGTTGATATTTCCACAGTGTACAGATGGCCATAAGTTATCACCAACGAAGGCAAAAGACTTATCGTGCTGCTGGGAGCGCAAGTTGCAGCTGTTAAAGTTTTTTCCCTCAAGACCGTTGTTCCTTCTTTAAGAGTAATTTTTGTTCCGACTGGAAGACAATAGGGCGATCCGTTATCAGTTGCGCTGTCTACCTTTATCCGGAAAATGCTGTCAATACTCGCCCCAGGCGCTGGCGTGTTAGATATAGTGACAGTCGAACAAATAGTTTTTTGTCCCTGAGTTGCGCACTTGGAAGGTTTGGCTTTTATTGTCCCCGTTACTTCTGACGGAGCTATCCTTTGAGCGGGTTCCCCAGCAAAAACTGCTTTTAGCACAAGGTTGCCGAAGCTGGTATTAGTCAAACCATTTTCAATAAAACTACGGGTTTTCATGGTGTTGATATCGCTAGGAAGTTCAGCATATGTTGCAGCCATTGCTGAAGGCAGATTAGAAAGACGGAAAGTATTCCAGCCACCCCCCGGAGGCTGGAACCAAAGAAGTGCAACCGCATTACCGGCATCATGCTCGTGCCTTACTATTAATCTATGCGGGCCTTTGGCTAAATAAACGGTTCCGCTATGGCTGTAGCAAGAGCAATAAGTATTTTCCCCATAAATTCCTGCTAATACAGATCCGTCTATTTCGACCTCCATGGCATCTTCTCCATCAACCGCAAAACCCCATGTGCCTTGCCCTGCATCGGTAATGTCCAGGATAGTGGAGAAATATAAATTGGAGTTGGCTGGGAAAGTACCGAAGCTATTTTCGCCTATGTCGGTAATCAAACTCCTAGATATTAAATTTGAAGGGACATAATCATTAATCAATCCTGCGTGATCAGTGGGATGGCCAACCGTCCCGCCATACTCTGCAAAAAGCACCTTGTTGATATTATCTATCGCGAGATAATTCTTGGGAACGTATGTTACGTGGGCTTCACCTGCAGAGCTCGTAGTTGAGGAGCCGATATTAAAGATATCGCTTTGGTTAACGAAAGTCACGATTTTATTAACCATTGCAGCTCCTGCGCCGTCTTTGAGAACAGCCGAAAGTATGGATGATACCACACCATCTATATTAAGTGTGCTGGGAGTAACAGTGAACTGCTCGAGTATTGTCGGGGTCCCGCCTGATACCGCCACTGTTGCGGTCGAACTTTCGGCAGGTAGAAGCGGAATTGCAAAGCCTTCATCTCCCGCATAGGTTGCCTTTAATGAAACGTTCCCGATACTAGTATTCTCGATTCCCTTTTTTATAAAATTAAGATTCTTGATAACTGAATCGCCTAATAACTCTGCATATATTGAAGCCGCCCCGCTTCCCAAGCTAATACCACCAAAAACCTTCCACGAACCATCTGCCGGAGACTTATAATAAAGAACAGCTGCCTCGTTCCCCGTTACATTTTGATGGCGTACAGTCACCCGATGAATTCCCGCTGACAATGTAATGGTGTTCGAGTGACTAGTACACGAACAAGTGGAATGTTGATACCAGCCGACTACGATATTGTCATCTATCTGAAGCTCTACCGCATCGTCGCCATCAACTGCAAACTGCCAGGACCCGGGTATGTGAACATCCATGATAGTAGTGAAGAAATAATTAGTATTATCTTGTGGGGGCACTACGCCTTCAAAAAGATCTATGGCATCCCTCGTACCTTTATCCAATACAGTGGTATATGTATAGTCATTTATCAATGCGTTATGATCTGCAGGGTTCCCTGTATCGCCTGCATATTTCACATAGAGTATTTTCCCTCGGTTGGCATCTGATATGTAATGCTTGACTAAATAACTCAGACTGGCAACACCCGAGCCGTTAGTGACTGCCGAACCCATGTCGTTATTATCGGTAACATTAAAAAAAGACACAGGTTGGCCGCTTATCAGGTTCCCATTTTGATACTTAAGGGTAGCTGAAAGATTTATTGGGTCGTCGATATAGGTTTCAATCGGAACAGTAAATGGATTTATTAGCGGACGCTGTCCTATAATAATTTCTAAGGGGGCTGTTGTTTCAGAGGGTGATATCCGAAGACTACTATTTCCGGCATAACTTGCCTTCAAGGTATGCGCCCCGAGATTCAAGATTGAAGAGTCCAAACCAGAAGCTATAAAACCAGGGGCTGTCAATTCAGAATCCGGTAATAGTTTTGCATAGAGTTTCGCCTTTGTTCCTAGATTGGTACTAAAAAAATAAAATGAGGCATCTGTCGGGGATTTATAATAAAGGATCACGTCATTACCACCAGTATCATTTTCGTGCCTCACAACCAGTCTATGCAGGCCTGCTGTCAGGTTTACCGATCCTGTATGTGTAAAACATGCGCAGCGACCATGATAACCATACCAACCGACTACTACTGCCCCATCTATTTCTAACTCTACGCCATCATCGCCATCAATCGCGAAACTCCAAACACCAGCCTCCTTAACATCCATAATAGTCGTAAAATAATAGTTCTGATAGTTATTAGCTGTTGGACTTTCTATCCTTATTTCTGTCCTCAGCGCTTTTTCTATAAGAGAGGAATATTGATAATCTGCCAACAATCCGCTATGATTTGTGGGATTTCCGCTTGTACCGCCATACTTTACATAAAGTATTGAATCCCCTAGGGCGCCGCTAGGCACAAAACTTGCCGTGGCGACACCATCAGTAGTAGTAGCTGATGCGATATCGACTCCATCCGTTTCATTTCTAAAATTTACCGTATCGCCAGTTGTTGGAATTAAATTTCCATCACCATCCCTAATAGTAGCCGAAATAGTCATAACCTCTCTGAAATCGGCTTCAGCTTGAACATAAAATGGATTAATCTGAGATACTTGTCCCCCGCCAGAATTAATCGTAGCGCAAATCCTATAATCAGAAATCGTAACACATCCTCCGCCTCCGGTTATTAAAAACTCTCCAGCGTTTCCTAGGTCAGCCTCAGCCCGGCCATCATTGGTGTTGCCTAAATTATCGGAGGCAAAAACAAAAATCTTATACGCAGCCGGGGTAAAAGAGCTGACATCAACTCGGGCATTATATATACCGTCTCCTGCAACGTCATCATAGTTTCCTATTTGCCCGTCGTCATAAAGTATTGCACGCGCCATCTGGGCGCCGGTGCTCTTCCTTCTTATTACATAGCCGGCAGATGAAACGCCAGAAACATCGGTAATATTGGCAGTAACCTTTATTGTGCTATTTTGTGTTATAACCGTATTGGATGCAGCCGTGATGGTTGGCCAAGCATGTCCAGTGAGCCAGGGATATATTTCAAAACTGGGCTGTACGGCATATATCAAACCAGCTAAAGAAAGAGGGGCTAAAGGAATTAAAAAATATATATATTTATTCATCACCCTATTTTACGTCTATTTTATCATATTTTCAGCGCTTCGCTACATTTCCCAGCTAAATCGCAAGCCTTTATATCAACATCGTAAGCTCCTTCGGGGCCCTGCCAAAAATACTTGTATGTTATTGCATTAGGATCACCGGGGATTTCTTTGACCATGGTAAATGTCTGATCGAAAATTGCGCCGTTAGTAGCTGCGTCATATATCCTAGCCTGAGGATACCCGCCCACAATATCAATGTCATCCCTCGCATCAGAAATTTCAGCCCTAATTTCAATATCTACCCCAGAACTAGAACTTATAGGAATAACCTCAGGCCATTCAATTAAAGGCGGGTGATTGTCTGGTGAAACCGCAGAAGCAGCGAAATTTAACTCAATGGCTCTAGTTATCTTTTTATGCGCCCCATAGGACTTAATAGTCCCCGTTCCATCTTCATTAATATCAGTTACTACCCTGTATTGGTTATTGTTCACCACAAGGGAAGAATATGTAATTGTACAATCATTGCAGTCATCGTTCGCACAACGCGGGCCGACTTGTCCGCATACACCAGGGGTGGGATCGCAATCGAAATCCGTACAACTCGTGCAAATATCGCAAAGACCGCGCGTTATACCCGCACCCGCCGGTATAACCTTTCTATCAAGAAAAAGCGCTTGCTCGATACCGATATCAGCGACGTATAAAGCTTTAACTGATTCTCCCATTTCCCTCACCAATACAATTTCGCCCATTAGTATCACGCCGATCCCAAGAACCACAGCCAAGGATATGCCCATTATGAAAAAAGTAACCAGCATGGCAACGCCTTTTTCTCCGAATCCGTATGTTAAATTTAATTTTTGATTATTTCTTTTTTTCATCTATGAGCCGTCTAAGTTTCTTTGAGAAACTGTCGTCTGGATCTTTTTCTTTATTGAGTCTTCTGTGCCTATAGTGTAGAGTTCGGCGGAAATAACAACTCGGGGCTGAAGAAAATCAAGACTGCTTGCTCCGAAGGCCTTAAATTCAAAATAGGTTATTCCGATAGCGTTAGACATAAGCGGAATGGCTGAACCGCCATTCTTTATTTCCTTTAATTTTCCGTCTATATCTTTAAAAAACTCCTGGCAGGAATCGTTGTCTGAGTGATTGATAAACTTTACTCCCTTACCGTCGTGGGTAATTTCATAGTTGTCCCCTGCCGTAATGCAGTTGCCGCCATCGTCAACTTTGGCCATTCTTAAAGCTCTCCCCATATATTCAAAAACATAACTGGCCTGATTTAACAGTTCCTGCTGTTTTAATGTTCTTCTTTGTTGTTTTATTATGGAAACAAAAATATCGGTAGCGGTCATAAGAACTATCGAAAAGATAGCCGTAACTGCTATAAGCTCAATTAATGTAAATCCTTTTGATTCCATTGTTATTAACGCCAATTATATAAATCAGTTTCTGCGACAAAACTATACCCAGTACCTCTGTCGTCCCAAGATACCTCTACCTCTACATTCAAAACTTCATCTTCATGACCAGGAACTTCTGTAACAGTAATTTTTCTCGTGAACCCTGTCGGAGTGATGCCGTTATACCGATAAAAACCATCTTCATCGATATACAAAAATTCCCCAGGAATGATCCACGACTTTAGCGGGGTTGCCCCTCCCACGCCACTATTGGTGGTATAATCAGCTTCGCAACCAGAAGCACAGTTAATAATTCCATTATCCCATGCGACCGAACCGTCCAGCCAGTTTGTATCCCGGATGTTCCTTACTATTTCAATGCCCTCCTGAGCTAGATAAGCGGCAGTTAACTTTGCTGACGCAGTTGAAGTTACCATAGCCATTCGCGAGAAAATAGAATAGGTTCCAAGGATAGCAACGACTAAGATAAAAATGGCAACCACCATTTCCAGTATTGTAAATCCTTTGTTTTGTTCTTTTAAAAAAGATTTGCTCATCCTTTACCTTACCTCTATCATGCCCACCTTATTAACTGCGATGGTCATGGTTTTATTAAGATTTCTCTCCAAAGCTAGAACTATCTCGATCTCGGTGCTGCCAGGATCCATCCATTTTATCGTTGTATCTGGATTTGGCGGGGCAAAATTAATACTTACCTTCTGCGGAACCGAATTATTAATTTGCTTTATAACCACGCCTTTTTCTCCGATAGATATATTTTCAACAATACAATCGGCTGCTGTGTAATACCCATAACATAAGTCCGGCAGGGTCGTGCAGTCAGGCGATCCGTCACTCTCTGTATCGGCATATAAGATATAATTTTTATTGGTAAGCGTTGCAGGGTTGATATATATGCCGTAGCCATAAGCCAGTATAGCTGGCGGCTCAAGCTGCATTGGCTCGTACAGCGGATGTCCTCCTTGTGGCCCGCTAGGACCGCCGCTAACCACAACAGAACATTGTTTGGTTGCAATAATTGTTCCGCTTGATCTGCTTACGGTTAAAGTCGTCGAATAATTCCCGGCGCTTGCAAAAGAGGTCGAGCATGTAAGGCCGGTGCCGACGCAATCGCCTGACCAGGTGTATAAATAGTTTCCTTGTCCTCCTTCTGTTACAAAAGAAAATGTTGTTGACTCGTTGATTTGTACCGGATTAGGCGAAGACGTGCACGAAACAATAACAATCTGCGGAGGTGGAGGATCATCTTTTGCTATATGCCCCCCAAGCGCGAGATTACTCAAAGATGCAAAATGCAAAGGCGCATAAGACAGACAACTGTCCACTTGAGTTGAGGACATTGCCATTGCCTGCGCCTTCCTTATATCCAGCACCAACTTATGCCCCGCTCTTCTTAGGGCGAGCTGGTCCCTTATCTCGCTGAAGTTATTAATCACCATACTCGCAAATAGCGTGATGATGAAAATAACGGCCACCATTTCGAGCAGAGTGAAACCTTTGTTGTTATTCATGTTAATAAATTTAAATACCAGTTTATTAAATTTTGTCCAAAAAATATCGCTAAAAATGTTCCGGTAATTAAAAATGGACCGAAAGGTATTTCGCTTTTCATTCCTTTCTTTCCTGCGATAATTAATCCTATCCCTATTATACCACCAATAAAGAAGGCTAAGAATAAAGCAGCCAGTATGTTCGGGAAGCCGAGAATCAAACCCATCAAAAAAACGAGCTTTACGTCGCCAAAACCCAGCCATTTTCCTTTAGACACGAGAAAAATCAATAGGAACAATCCAGAAGCTATAATGGCGCTAGATAAAGTTGAAAACTGTCCAAGAACGAAAAACTGTAAATCAAAAATCAAGGCTAAAAAAATAGCCGGAAAAACGACCCTGTCCGGAATAATATAGTGCTTGAGGTCATAGACGAAAATAATAATGGAGAGGGTGGAAATTAGAATTAAAAATTCAAACTCTAAATCCACCTGAAAACCCGAATGCCAAAAAACTAATAAAAATAATGCTGCAGTGGCGAGCTCTACAATCGGATATTGTATTGATATCCCTTTCTTACAATAACGACACTTACCCGATAAAGAGATATAACTTAAAACCGGCACTAAATCGCGCCAGCTTAGCTGGTGATGGCACGCGGGGCAATAGGATCTGCCCCTTAAAAAGCTTTCCTTCTTTTCGAGGCGAAAAATAACACAGTTTAAAAAACTACCTACGATTAAGCCGAGAAGGAGAAGATAAATAAGAGTAAGCATTGACTAATTCTACCAGAAATTTATCTATTGGAGAATATATAACAAATGAATTAAAGACAACTCAAGGGGGGCATACACTGCCTAAAGTCATCCACTGCTGCCACGTTATCTGTTTTCTAACGCCGGTACTATCCAAACACCACGACCCTGCAGTAGGATAGACATACTGCACAGCAACAACGTACGTGTTCTCTGCGCTAGAACATTTACCGTTTTTCCCCGTAGCGGCTTTAGCTGCATTATATGCTTTTAGAACTTCTGTATCACCACAAACCCCAACGTAGGTAGAACCGCTGCTATAAAATATTTCGGCGGCAGCGGGGATTGCATTCATATTCCCTTTGGCAGCGGCGTTTTTAGCTTTATCACGAGCCGAACTTACGCTAGTGAATATAATGGAAGCCAAAATACCGATAATAGCGATTACGACCAATAACTCAATTAATGTAAAACCTTTGGACCTGTTCATTGTTTTTATTTTATCCCATTATCCCTTTGACGTAAACAAAAACCACCCACATCAATCGCGGGTGGTTTTTTAGCTTGAGAAGACGTTACGGCGCGACATTACCATCACAATCATAGTCTCCCGTTGTACAATCCGAACCGCAAGCTGTAGTTAGAGAAGTTTTGTGTGCCGCCGAATCAACGCAATAATATTGAGCAGGATTCGGGCCCATTAATTTCACACAAGCACACCATTTATCGGTTGTAGCAGCATTACTGTAGTCGGTACCGGCAGTACCAGAAGACTGTGCCCAGGCTGCGTTATACGCTTTTAGGGGATCTGTCCCAGCTGCGAAAATAGCGGCATAACTAAGGGGAGAGGCGCTGTCGTATATATTTTCTGCTGCAGCAGGAATCATGGAGAGGTTCGCCTTTATATTAGCGTCCCTTGCTTTAGCTCTAGCTGCATTAACATTTACAAACACGATGGAAGCTAAAATACCTATGATAGCGATTACGACTAATAACTCAATTAATGTAAAACCTCTTGATTTATTCATAATATTAAAATTTAAAATACTTTTTACCTTTTACTAAATAGGTTCGACCTTTAAGGTCAAGTTAAGACCATTGATTACTTAATTTTAAACTATTAAGGAACGCCGTCAAGTGGAAAAGTATTATTACTACACAGTATTCAACATTCCGTACATTGGAGACAACACCGAAATAGCTAATATGGCTACGCCTACTCCCAAGAAAACTATCAGAACCGGCTCAATCAAAGTCATAAAGTTATCTACTATCGCTTCAATCTCTTTTTTGTAAAAACCAACAATCTCCGCTAATGTTTTATCAAGCTTTCCTGTCTCCTCCCCAACTTTTATCATTTGAATGATAAACGGGGGAACCTGGTTCGGATATCTGACTAAAACAGAACTTATCTTCTCTCCCTCAGAAACCTCTTTTTCGGTTTCAGCAATAATTCCCTTGTACACATAATTATTGATGGTGTCCTTCGTTATCTCCAAAGCACGAACGATAGGCAGGCCGGCCATGATTAAAGTTGAAAGATTCTCGGCAAAGTTAACAATGTAGTTCTTCTGTAAAAATCCTCCGACAAGCGGAAGCTTGATTAATGTTACATCAAGAACCTTTTTACCTTCTTTGGTTTTGAAGTAGTAAATTAAGAAAACTATAAACCCTGCGGCGGCTATCAAGAGGAACAACCCGTAATGAGCAAACAGGTTGTAAAAACCTATAAGCATTTTTGTGGAAAAGGGAATATCACCGCCGGCATCCTCCAAAATTGTGATTAACTTGGGCATTACCATGGTCATAACCACAGCAATAACTATTACCAACGCAGATAAAACTACTGCCGGGTAAATCATCGCACCTTTTATCTTAGACTTAATATCGTGCTGTCTTTCCAAATACGTACTAAGATGGTAAAGGGATTCAGATATCTTTCCCGAAGCTTCCCCGGATTTAATCAGGCTGATATAGAAAAAGCCAAAGGTCTCGGGACAGGCAGCAAGCGCGTCAGAAAGTGTATTTCCCTCTTCAATGAGCTTTGAAACAATCATAATTTTCTCCCGAAAAACCTTTTTACTGGTTTGGGAAGCCAGACTGGATAAGCTTTCAATAATCGGCACCCGCGAATCAATCATAACCGCAAGTTGGCGGGAAAAGATAGAGAGATCTTTTTGAGATACCTTTTTCTTGAAAATTCCGCCCTTGAAAACATCAAACGGTGTTTTTTCCTCTTTTAACGAGGTGACGAAAATATTGTATTTCTGCAAAAGAGCAGCAGCTGCTTCTTGGGAAGATGCTTCAATGGTACCGGTTTCAATTTCACCTCTTTGGCTTCTGGCTTGATAAATAAACTTCATATGGGTTACCTCAGGAGATTCTTTATCTCAAACGGGTTCAAGGAATAATCAATGGCGTTTTTAAGGGTAATCTCTTTCTTTCTCACTAAATCAGCTAAATATCTATCCGAAGAAACCATCCCTTCGCGAGAAGAAGTATCAATAATTGCCGGTATTTCATGGGTCTTGTTTTCACGGATAAGGTTAGCGGTTGCTGTGTTGCTAACCATAACCTCACAGGCAGGAATAAAACCGCCTCTTATCCTGGGTATTAATCTTTGACTGACTATGCCCAAAAGCGAACCTGATAATTGATACCTTATCTGATTCTGCTGCTCAGCAGGGAAAACGTCGACAATACGGTGGATCGTCTGGGCGGCAGAATTAGTATGCAAGGTGGCGAAGATTAAATGGCCCGTTTCTGCCGCAGTAATAGCAGTAGAAATAGTTTCAAGGTCCCTCATCTCTCCCACCATGATTACGTCGAGATTTTGACGGAAAGCTGCCCGAAGCGCTGATGAAAAACTTATAGTATCTCGATAGACCTCCCTCTGATCAATAATTGCCCGGTCATCCTCGTAAACATATTCGATAGGATCTTCAATCGTGATTATGTGCACCGGCCTCGTATGGTTTATCTCGTCAACTAGAGCAGCTAAAGTAGTGGTCTTGCCTTGGCTTGAAGCGCCTGTAATCAAGACTAAACCCTGGGTTTTGGAGGTGAACTCGTGCAAAACAGGAGGAAGGATCAGCTCTTCAATCGTTTTAATCCTGGCAGGAATCATACGCAAATCCAAGCTTATGGTCTCCTGCTGAAAAAAACAGTTAATTCTGAACCGCGCCTTACCCTCGAAGTTATACGAAAAATCTATTTCTTTCTCTTCAAAGAATTTCTTGTATTGCATGGTGTTCATCAGCAGGCGGGCCAAGGCCTCTGAGTCAGCAGGTTCAACTACTTTTTCTTTAGCTAAGGGTATCAATTGCCCGGTTAGCCTAAGGGTGGGCTTGTGACCGACGGAAAGATGCAAATCAGAGGCTTCTTCCTCGACAATTGTGACCAATAGCTTCTTTAGATATGCGGGATAATCCATAATATTTTAATTAATAGTTTATTGCTCCTCAGTCGCTCGGGTAATTTCCTCCACAGTAGTTTCTCCTGCTAAAATCTTCAAAATTCCCTCCTGCTCCATTGTGAGCATACCTTGTTTCTTGGCTAGCTTAGAAATCGCATCTTCGGTAGCATCTTTTAATATGATCTTAGCTAGCTCATCAGTCATCGGCAATACCTCGAAGAGACCGATTCTTCCGGCATATCCTTTAAAGTTGCACTTATCGCATCCTTTCGGTTCGTATATAGAGAAGCCCTGTCCTATTTTCACCTCATTCTGGATGTTCAAAGGCATACTTTTTACTCTTTCTACAATATATTTTCTAATCGGTTCTGGCGGAGTAATCTTCTTTCTGCAGCTCGTACAAAGAGTCCTGACTAGCCTTTGAGAAATCGCTACGCCTAAAGTATATGGTATTAGGAACGGCCTTACGCCCATATCAATCAATCTCGGCACCACTCCGATGGCAGAATTGGTATGCAATGTTGAAAGAACGATATGTCCGGTAAGTGCAGCGTGCGTTACGAGGTTAGCTGTTTCTTCGTCACGGACCTCACCAACCATGATAACATTCGGATCTTGTCTAAGAATTTGTCTCAAGCCTTGGGCAAAAGTATAACCAATGTCCGGTTTTACCTGAGATTGGTTTACTCCGGGGATAGAATACTCGATAGGGTCTTCAATCGTTACGATATTAACGCTTTCGTTATTCATAAATCGCAGAAGCGCATAAAGCGTTGTAGACTTACCTGACCCGGTAGGGCCTGTGGCCAAAATCATTCCATACGGTTTTTTAATGGCGGCTTTTATCATTTCAAAGTTCCTTCCCCGCAGACCCATAGCCTCGTAATCTTTCAGCCCCTCGCCTGAATCAAGAACTCTGATTTCAATTTTTTCTCCGTTAAGACAAGGATAAGTAGCAACTCTAAAGTCGACGTTGTCTTCCCCTACTTTTGTTGAAAACCTCCCGTCTTGAGGAACGCGGTTCTCGTCAATCTTCAAATTAGCAAGAATTTTTATTCTTGTAACAATCGATTGATGAACACTGATGGGTAAAAACAAGGTGGGGTATAAAATACCGTCGATACGGAAGCGAATCTTTAATTTATCTTTTATTGGTTCAATATGTATATCTGAAGCGTTAGATTCTAAGGCGTGCCGGAGAATAGAAAAAACCATTTTGATGATAGGAGCTTCGTCGCCTATTGCCTTCTCTACCTCGGATTTTTCTTCTGCAAATTCCCTGATTTCTTTTTTAGATTTTTCAAACTCAACCAGCACTTTGCCTGCCTCGCTTTTTAAATTCCTATGTTGCTTTAAAAGTTTATTAAAATCACTGATGGTTATTAAAGAAATTAAATACTCAAATTTTCCCTGCCTGCTTGAAAATCTCAAAGCGTCCTGGGCTGAGGTATTCTCAGGATAGACCATTCCGATTTCCACAACATCTCCCTTTTTAGACAAAGGAATCATTTTATACGTCGCCGTTGACTCTTCCGGGATTAGCTCTAATACCTCTTTCGGTACGTCATCAATAGAAACCTTTTTAAATGGTATTTTAAAAATCTCAGCCTTTGCCTTGAATAAAACATCTTCTGGAATAATTCCCTTCTCGGTGATTATTTCCTCGGCGGTTTTACCCGTCTTCTTAACATCGTATTCTATCTCGGCCTGCTTTTTCTCTTCCAATACGCCTCTTTCAATTAACTTTTGAATAAAATTCATCGTAGAATATTATATTAATAATTTATCTCTTAGGGTCTTCTGGGAGGAGTAACCGGCGGAGGCGGTGCTGTTTCGTAATACGGGGTAAACGGATTGATCCTTCCTCCTGTTATTTCCTCCAGGGTAATCGACGACAATCCAAGCTCCGTTAATGTTTTCATAGCTTCTTCTTCTGAAATAGAAGATATCTTGCCAGCCTTTGCTTCCCCTTTTGAATTTTTACCGGTATAGCTGAATTCTTTTCTCAACTCCGGGAGGAAATCTAATTTTGTTATCTTATCTGATTTCAAAACATCAAAATTAATTCTTATTTCCGGCGCCTGAAAAACCTGCTCTATCGGAGTTTCTTTTGATTTTGACAGAAAAACACTAAGACTTATTAAGGTCAGGATAATGACAAAAAACCCGACTATGCTAACAATTAGCGTCTTCTGCCTTTCTTTTGGTGATATGAAAACTATTGCCATTTTCTTACCGGTTGCTAATAGGAATAAACTTTAATGCTTAATGAAATTGGATAAGTTAACTCCGTCATAAAAGATGTTGAAGACGGAGGAGTCACGCTAAAGGAAAAATTGTCTCCCTCGATTATACGTGAAGACTTCTCTAAAGATGCAAGGAACCGAACAAGCGCAGGGTATGATCCGAACAGTTCAATGTTCAAGCTAGCTTCTTTCACATTCGTATCAACTCCGACCGACGAAGATTTGCTTACACTTATTCTCCTCACGATTATCCCGCTTTCCAATCCTTTTTGGTATAGGAAATCGACTAAAGGGGCGATGGAAAGTTTATCGGGCAAGGCAGTATCAATTTTCTTTAAAGCATCCTGGTATAGCATCAACTCTCTGTAAGCACTAGTTACCTCTATAAAATACGCATTCTTGCCCTGAAACTCTGCCTCTTTTTTACCAATTTCCGTCAAAAGGCCCTGAAATTGTTGATACTTCGGCAAGACTACATAAAAAGCCAATACCAAAACAACAATTAGCAGAACTGCGGTAGAAATTGGTTTATTTATCCTTAAATTCATTCTAATTATCCTAGAAGATATAGTTATTAAAAGCAGCGCTGGTTGACGGACTAGTTGTGTCTATAATGCCGCCCGGCAGCACCTCCGGCGTAGCTTGGAAAAATATATCGGGATTGATTGCTAAGGTTAAACTAAATTTTATTCTGCCTGTCTCGGCTGTTTCAGAACTTAACCCTATAATTTCTTTAATAAATACGCTTCCATCGAATATTGAAACCTGTCGAGTAAGGGCTGTCGTGCTTTCAGCCTCTCCTGCAAGCTGAATCGACGCCGCCTGAGACGATAAAGAAAATGTATTGAACCAAACATTGGGCAAAGTTATTTCTTCAAAAAGTCTGAGTACGTTTGTGGGAATTTTATGGTTTGTTAAAAGGGTGGCGAAATTGTCAATTTTTCTTTGGTATACAGCCACCTGCTTCTCTAGCTCTTTTTGTTGCGCAGTTCCGATGCTGGCGATTTTTTCGTCCAGGTCCTTCATGGTTTTTTCTTGGAGAGAAATTTTAAAATAAAAAATAAGGAAACAAAAAATAGTCGCCAGCAAAAGAGCAATGAAAAAATAGAACACAGTATCTAACCACCAGACCTTTTTGTTTTTTAGTTGGTAAAGGATGCTTAAATCCATACCTTTAAATATATGATTTGATTACTTCATTATACAATATACAGCTTCCAATCAAAACTACTCTAATCCACCTAAGGCCACTCCAACAGCTGCAGAGTATCTTGGAGCCATTTCTTTTATGGTTTCGTTTAAAATTGGCGGATAAAGGAAATCTGAGAAACAGTTTGGAATCTCTACTTTTTTCTTAAGCACCTCCCCGAAATACTCCCTTAGTCCCGGAAGGTTAGCGGTTCCGCCCGTTAGATAAACCTCATCTATCTCTCTTTCTTCTTTCATAAAGAAATCATTAGATATCTTTTTTATCTCAGCCAGTAACGGATCAATCAAAAGATAGAGGATTTCGCTAATTCTTTTATCCTGAGCAATCAATCCTTCTTTGGACTTTATCTCTTCCGCCTCCGTGTATCCTTTATTAAAAGCAGACGCAACAGCGTGCGTAAGCTGGGTGCCGGCGAAGTCAAAACTAAAGCTTGTTTTTAAAATACCTTTATCAATAATATTAACAGTCGTACTTTGGACGCCAATATCAATCAAACAAATCACCTTCTTATTATCCTTTATTATCGACCGGACAACTGAAAACGCTTCAGCCTCAATCGCATACAGCTCCAAACCGGCTGCCTGAGCAATCCCCTGATATTCCTGAACAACTTGGTTGGCAACCGCAGCCACTAATACCTTGAGCCCGGAACGATTGTCGCCTGGCGTTCCGCTTATTAACCGCCAATCCAGAGTAGTTTCAGAAACAGGCAAAGGAATGTATTGAGGCGCGTTAAAACGTATAGCCTCGGGAATTTCTCCTTTCCCCATAGGCGGCAAATCAAAAGAAACAAAAAAAGTTGAAAAGTCAGGAATAGAGAACATCGCTGCTTTGGTTCTGATTCTGCCTTCGTCAATTATCGCCTTGATCGCTTTTAAAACGAAAGACCGGGAAAGCAAATAGTTTCCTTTTTTAGATTCTTTGTATGGTTCGCGAATAACTGAGGTGGTTTTAATCTCCCCGTAATTTTCTAAAGTCCTTCCTCCTCCCCATTTGGAAAGCTCAACTATTTTAACAGACGAGGTCCCTATATCCACCCCCAACATTTTTTTAGGGAAAATTAAACCAAAAGGATTGAACACCATATTAATATATTATACTCCAAACTTTTCAACTATGCTAACATTAATTCAATGCCAAAAGTGAAAAACTTCTTGCTGGATATTTTCTTCCCCCGTTTTTGTTTAGGTTGTGGCCGAGAAGCCACTTATTTATGCGAAGATTGCATGGCAACGTTGGAAATATCCGAGCATAGATACTGTCTTTGCGATAAAGCAAGGCTAACTTCGGGCGGAAAGTGCCCAAGATGTGACTACAAGAAACTATCCGGTTTATACTCCGCTCTTTCTTACAAAGAAAAACCTTTAACCAGAAAACTAATCCACGCTTTTAAATATCCTCCGTCTTATGTAAAAGAACTGGCGGTCCCACTCGCCTCCATAATCATCGACCATATATATTTATTAGGTGAAACCCCAAAATCATTATTCAAAGAGGGTTTGTTGGCTCCGATACCTTTGGATAAAAAGAAAATGAAACAACGGGGGTATAACCAATCGGAGGAATTGGCAAAAGAGATTTCGAAAGCAACTGGAGCCCCCGTTGCCACGAATATTTTGTTTAAGATAAAGGCGACGCCCGCGCAAATGGAACTGGGAGAAAAAGAAAGAAGAGAAAATTTGAAAGATAGTTTTAAGTGTGGAAATACTGAATGCGTACGGGGGAAGAATATCTTCCTAGTTGACGACGTTTACACGACTGGATCAACAATCGAGGAATGCGCCAGCCAGTTGCTTCTGGCCGGGGCTAAACAGGTTCAAGGAATTGTTGTGGCGAGGGACTAAAAAACCGCCCGAGGGCGGTTTGTTTTATCTTATTAACTGTATCGTTTCGCTTTCCCCTGTTATATCCCCCAATTGATCGAAAGGAATTTCAACAAACTGAGGACCGGCAACCCAAGGCCCTACCTGATATGGGTTGAAGGTGATTGTTAGCTTATCTGAAGTGAAATTAAAAACCTGGAAGTTCTCTAAGCTGGGCTCTGTGCCGGGATTTACAAAATCTTCGGAATAATAATCTGACTCTATTTGATTCTTCAGGACTTCTCTTGATATTGTCGATAAAACTGATAAATAGTCGCTTCCAGAGCTGAACAAATCAACTAAAATTATCTCTTTATTGTCCTTAAGGTTGTAGTTTAAGGTTTCATAATAAAAATTAGGGTGGGCCATGCCGGCGATATAGTATTCTGTCCCGAACCTTATGCTAGCAATTTTATCGTTAAACGCAAATGTTTCGTAATCGATTTGTATAGAGCTTAGAGCCCCTACTTCGGCTATAGAATTCTGTTCAGCGTCGGCTTTAAAACCGTCGATGGCACTTTGGATTTTTTCTCTTACTAAATTATTCAAATCAAAGAAAGCGGAAGATCCATTAAATTCAGGATACTTGGCCCGAACTTCATACTTGCCGGTTGTTTCATCTACATTAACGTTTTTAATCTCAGGCGCGACAGAACTTGACGTTGGATATTTTGTCAAAATATTTACTATTTTTTTAGGATAAAACCAACCAACGACCGCTAAAACAATCAGGATGGCAATAACAATCAGAATTATTTTCTTGCTCATTTGGTAAAATATTAAATACAGTTCAATTTTAGCAGATTTAAACAAGGAAGGGAAATCCAGATACATTTACGTTGGCGGTGTTACTTTGGTATTTTTTATAGTAAAATTAATAAATTATAAAAAACAAACTGAAATGGAACGGAAAGGTTTTACATTAATCGAGTTGCTGGTCGTAATCGCTATCATTGGTATTTTAGCTTCTATTGTTTTTGTGAATGTTAGCTCTGCGAGGAATAAAGCAAAGGACGCAGCAATTAAAGCTGACCTCAAGGCGATTGTTGCAGCAGCTGAATTAATTTATGAAGGCGCTGTTCCTAATAGCTATGCCACAGTTTTTGACGCTGGCACAGATTCGAGAAAATATTATGACGAAGCAAAAAAAATATCAAACCCCGGAAATAGTCCCTTCTATTCGGGAAAATCCGCCTCATCAGACGGATGGTGCGCCTGCGCTCGATTAGTATCTGATACAAATCTTTATTATTGTATTGATAGTGAATCTCATGTAGTTGTTGCAGGTTATTGGTGTAGAACTGTTTGCAGCGATACGGGGACGGAACCGACTAATGTAAGGTGCTTAGAGTTCTAGGATGAGAAGATCAGTAAATTAAAAACACCACTAAAAAGTGGTGTTTTCTGGCGGAGGGGGTGAGATTCGAACTCACAGGACAGCTTGCGCCGTCAAAGTTTAGCAAACTTTTGGAATAACCATTATCCGACCCCTCCTTGAAACCTTCTTGCATGTTTCGGGTTGCTTGTTCCTATAATCTCAAAATATTTTCTAATTTTTTCTTTCTTTTCTAACTGTACACATTCATCATTCCTTATTCTCGGAGACAAATCAAGCTTATTTAAAATATCGAAAACCGATTTTCTTAATTCGGGGGAAGCACTTTTAAAATTTACTCTTTTGTAACAATACTTTTTCCCTTTAATATTATGGCGCTCATCAAAAATACATCCGTCAGTATCTACCAAACCCCTGATGCACGCTTTTTCAAATCCAGGATTTTTCCTTATCCAACTCGGGATATCTATATTCTGTCTCAATTTATTCCCTATTTTCAAGCCTAATTTTTTATTGCAGAATTCAACTAATTTTACTCTCGACACTACAATGTCCATAGCTAGACTATCGTTTCTATAATATACAGAAGGATTCACTGCAAAGAGTTTTTTGATAAGCCTTTTAATAAAAAATGCATATTGCTTATCGTCTCGACTATTTGTAGTAATTTTTACCTGCGATCTGCTGATGCCACCGTCGCCCAAAACGATACCCGTAAATTCTGCTAGATCTTTCGAAAAATGAGGAATTCTTATCGGCAAGGGAGGCTTTATACATCCATTTTTTGCATATTGCCCTTCTTTATACCACCACTCGTACCATTTCTTTTTCTGGTATTCTTGGTTTCCGCCTACTCTGCCATATTTTTTAAAGGTAGCTAATGCCCCCAATCTAGCACCTTTGTGAGTGTACCAAAAAGGATCTTTCAGCCGAATATTTTCAGGAATTTTCGAACTAGAAAGTTTGCAAATTTTTCTTAACCCCTCCAGAGACATTAAGCATTTTTCTCTTTTCCAGTCGTTTAATGTTCTGTGGTGAACGCCTATACTATCGCCCAACTCATGCCACGTAATATTAAGTTTATTAATCTGCCCAACCAAAAATTTTGCTTGTCCGCCCTTAAAGAATACAACTCTTTTCTGATATACTCTGTCTGCCATGATTCCATTGTACCATTGGAAGAACGGCAGAACAATGCGGAGGGTACAGGACTCGAACCTGTAGACCCCTTACGGAGTCATAGTTTTCAAGACTATTGCCTTAGCCATTCGGCGCAACCCTCCCCTCTCGTTTATTATTCTATCATAAAAATCGCTAAAGTCAATTTGATTTTATCACTATTTTAGTATACCTTTAAAGAAAGTATCTTCGCCATTAAGAATGTAAAAAATGGGGTCTCCAGAAATACAAAACTTCGAAACGATCGAAGGCAACATAGATAACGAGCGGAAAGTAACGGACGAGAAATTACGCGAAGGAGCTGATAAACTTATCTCGCTATTTTGTAGCGAATTCCAGGTTGATGGGAAAGAATACTTGGTACACGTTCAAGAACAAACCCCCGACACTAAGTTCATTATCGCTTCATCGCATATTTCCAACCTGGATGCACCAGCTGCCATAAAAGCATTAGGAGACCGAGTCGATATTCAAGTCACGGCCGAATCAGTCCTTTTCAAATCTCTTCCACATAAAATTATGTTCGGTTTGGGCGGGAAAGACAATTTTACTCCGCTTGAATACAAGAAAGAAAAGGATGGCAAGCGCGGGATATTCAATCCGAAAGACTTCCAGAAGTTATCAGAAAAGGTGGAAGAAGGGAAAACTCCCTGGATGGCTATCCATCCCTTTACAAAAAAAGGGGAAATGCAGCCGTCTAAAATCGGCGCTGTCTTCCTAGCACAGAAAACCGGGGCTAAAATTATTCCAACTGCATTAGAATTTGAAAGCGAATCAATAAGCCTGGAGGGGGCTGGAGAAATAACAAAAGGATTATTAACTAGAGCCAACGGGGACGGAAAGGCAACTTACCATGTAGGCGAACCAATTGATTTGGCACCAATTGATACAGGAATCATCGAATTAGTTTTCGAAAAAAGGGCAGGCAAAGAAAGAGTTACTCGTGAAGAAATAGAAAAATTTAAGGAAGCACACCGTATGTTGCAAGAACAGGCTAATCAGGTAGCAGAAAAGATTGCTGCTATGCTACCAGAAAACCAACGAGGGAATTTGAGTAAAAAACAAGCGGCATAGAATCATGCGCCCGTGGCTCAATGGATAGAGCATTTGGTTGCGGACCAAAAGATTGCAGGTTCGACTCCTGCCGGGCGCACATGAAAAAAAACATCGCACGTTTGAACAAAACTAATATTGTATCTGGAAGGTTGTTTGATCTGGTCCCTGAGCTGTATGAACTGAAAGATGTTATTGAAAATTCCGCAGACGGCTGGCACGATCAAGAATCAGTATTCGACCATACCTTGTCTGTAATGAATGCCTTGGAAAAGGCTTTTTTGAATTTCCATGGGTATATAAAGGGAACCATCAACAAAGAAGTAACAACTAACACAAGAAAAATACTTTTGAAAGTAGCTACGGTCCTGCACGACATAGGGAAAAAAGAAACGATTGTAAAAGACCAGAATGGATTTACCATTTGCGAAGGCCATGAAAAGATAAGCGTTCAGAAAGCAAAAAAGATACTGAATCTTTTTGACGTATCTCGAGAGGAAGCAGAGTTCATCTTAAATATCATTGAGAATCACCACATATTCCACAGACTACTACGTACCGACAACCAAAACTTCCAGCAGGAATTCGTAACCTTAAAAAATAAGTTCTCCGGAACTATTTGGACTGAGCTTATCCTGCTTTCCTATGCTGATACAATAAATAGCCAGCTCAAGAGAGTAGACGCCAAAGAATTCAGGCGCAGAATAAACTTCTATAAACAGGAAATAGAAAAACTGTAAAAAGAACACAACAAATACCCTTGCCGGGTATTTTTTGTTAAGATAAAGGCGTAAAATATGGTAACCATTTATACTCCAATCGAAAACTTACCTGGAGTTGGAACAGTAATTCAACGGAGGCTTAAAAAGCTCGGAATAAAAACCGTCAGCGATCTTGTTTTTCACTTTCCCCACCGCTACGAAGACTTCTCGAATTTAATCCCGATCACTAAAGTAAAACCGGGTCAGACCTGCACCATCAAGGGCAGGGTGATGGATATAGAGAACACGACGGCTTGGAAAAGAAGGATGACAATAACTACTGCCCTGATCCAAGATGAAACAGCCTCGATAAAAGCAACTTGGTTTAACCAGCCGTATTTAATAAAAAGCTTCCGAGAAGGGGATGAAGTTTTCCTATCCGGGAAAATATCAGTCGGCAAACAGGGAATATATATTTCCAACCCGCTATACGAAAAGGACGACCCGGAAAAGACCTTGACCCACACGGGGGGGCTTGTTGCTGTATATCCTGAAACCCAAGGGATTTCTTCAAGGTGGCTGAGAATGAATGTGAAAAGAGTTTTGGAACAACTGGGCAATAGTATAACAGAGACCCTACCGGCCGATACCATAAAAGAAAATAATTTCTTGCCGATTAGCAAAGCCCTTTGGCAAGCCCACTTCCCCGACTCTCTGGAACTCGCTGAAAAAGCAAAAAAAAGATTTACTTTCGAAGAACTTTTATACATTGAACTGTTTGTCCTGCGAGAAAGACTGAAGCTTTCAAAAGAAAAATCAGTTCCCGTGCCTGTAAAGTTAGAGGTTGTTCAGGACTTTGTAAAATCCCTTCCTTTCACGCTTACAGACGACCAAAGAAAATCCGCCTGGCAGGTCTTAAAAGATATGGAAAAACCAAAGCCAATGAACAGACTGCTTCAGGGCGACGTCGGTTCCGGTAAAACAGTAGTAGCCGCAATAGCTGCTTTAAATGCGGCTAAAGCAGGGTATCAAACTGCTTTCATGGCCCCAACCGAGATATTGGCAAAACAACATTTCCAAACCGTATACAACGCGCTGAAAGGTTTTAAAGTAGGCATCGGACTCTTAACCGGCAAAGAAGACAAATTCTATTCCAAAAAACTGAAAAATGAGATTATTGAGATATCCAAGGCCCGGCTTTTGAAAATGATAAAAGGGGAAATAAACCCATATACGCAAAAACTAAATACAAAACTGGATATTTTAATTGGTACGCACGCCTTAATCCAAGACAAAGTAAAATTCGGCAAGCTGGCTTTAGTTGTCGTAGACGAACAGCACAGGTTCGGAGTAGAGCAACGGGCAAAGCTATGTTGCCAAAGCGATAAGAAAGACATCCCCCACTTGCTGTCTATGACCGCCACCCCTATTCCAAGGACTTTGGCTCTTACTGTTTACGGAGACCTAGATCTATCCTTAATTACCCAGATGCCCAAAGGAAGGAAAAAAATAGTTACAGAAATTATCGGACCTGAGAACAGAGAGAAAACCTACCAGTTCATCCGAAATGAAGTGAAAAGGGGCCGACAAGTTTTTGTTATCTGCCCGAAGATTGAGAAGAAACAGAAAACAGACGCGAAAGATATTAACGCATGGTCGGACGTGAAGGCTGTCCAAGAAGAATACGAAAAGCTATCAAAAGAAATATTCACTGATTTAAGGATAGATATGCTTCACGGTAAGATGACACCGAAAGAAAAAGAAAAGATAATGAAAAACTTTAAAGGTAAAAAAACTGATATTTTAGTATCAACGTCGGTCATTGAAGTGGGGATTGATGTACCCAACGCTACTGTGATGATGATAGAGGGCGCAGAAAGATTCGGCTTGGCTCAACTGCACCAATTCCGAGGAAGAGTTGGCAGAAGCGAACACCAATCTTATTGCTTTTTATTGACTACCTCCCCCGACCAGCTCAACCGTAGGAGACTAAAAGCCTTAGTCGAATCGGAAAGCGGTTTTGCGTTAGCTGAGAAAGATTTAGAAATCAGGGGCCCGGGAGATATAACTGGCACGAGACAATGGGGAATTCCTGATTTGATTATGGAATCGCTGAAGGATATAAGACTGATAGAGAAGACAAGGGAGATGGCAAAAAATATCTTGCAAAAAGATCCTGAGTTAAAAAAATATCCCGCACTGCGGGAAAAAGTAGGACAATTCAGAGAAAGAATACACTTAGAATAACTATTTCCTTACCTTCTCGGTCACCCAAAACCCCATATATTTTCCAATCATCAAACGGATTTGAGCGTCTAAAGCCGGAAAAGTACCGAAAACAATTAAGGTAATCGGCAAAAGCAGCCACTGCAAAAAAAGAGTAAGGCCCTTTAACCAACTAATATTCTTAGGCCTTCGTGGCAGCATTAAGGTGCTTAATATGGCGGATATAAACAGCCCCATCAGCGAAAGGGTCATAATTCTTCCCGTCAAAAATGGTAGGTTGTAAGAAAGTACTGTTCCGCTGAATGCTTTTCCTCCTAATGTTATTGGCAACCAACCGAGGGCGAATATCAATAACGCAGCTGTCGCCCAAGACCAAAATCCATCAATGACGGTATATAGATGGACGAACTTGTTCCATACAGGAATTTTTGTATTATTCCGAAAACCGTAGACAAGGTAAGGAATCTCGCTGCAACCCCAAGCCCATCTTCTCTGTTGTTTATATTGGTTAACAGCCGTCTTCCAAAAACTCTTCGCCATTACAGCATCCATTGAAACAGGATAGTAGATAGGGATGACCCGGTAGTTTCCGTTATAATGGAGATACGCCCGCCAGAATATCCTCGAATCGTCTGATACAATATTGGTTGGGTACCCGACTTCAACCCATGCCTGGAAGGGCATTGCATGCGTCGAATAGGTTGTAAGTTTTTCCATTCTTTCCTGCTGGACCATCTGCCAAAAAGTATTTGACGTAGCCACCACCCTCGAAAAAGAAGGAGCTGACCAAACATTATTGTTATATACAGGAACTGGCTGATAACTTGCTAAAAGAGGATCTTTTGTATTTAAATAATGCCACGTCAAACAAGCGAAATAGTAGGGATAGACTTTAGTATCGATATCAAAATTAGAAACAATGACATCTTTGTACGGAATCTTTAAAGGGTCTATAATTTCTGCTTTTGCAACCTTCACCGCCCAGGCAGAATTAGAGCCTTTCCCGGCTATCTCCCCTGTTATGCCCTTAGGATGTATGGTCACCTCGAATTTAAAAAACTTATCCCCATACCTTTTCTCTATTATTTTTGCAATTGATAACGCATTTTTCCCATCTCTTTCTTCGATTCCCAAAATTACTATCATTTTTTCCGGCGGATAGTACGAATTAAGCAAAGCTTCCAAACTTTCTTCGATCACTTCTATCTTGTCCTGGTAGGTGGGCAAAACAATAATGTGATAAATATTTTTCCATTTACCTATTTTTTTAAGCTTAGCCATCCAATCCGTATTTACCGCCCTCTTCATTTGAAAATAACTGCTTACTTGGTGGATAGCCAAAAAGATTATCTTCAAAAGGTAATAGAAGCAGAAAAGAATAATAAAAATCGAAATCAAAACTGGCTGCCACCAAGAAAAAAGAAGAACCCCAAACAAGGTCCCCAAACTTATTGCCCCAGGCAGCGCCTCCATAAAACGGTAGATTATCCTTTCTTTTTTATCTTTGATGTCGGCTGCCTTAGAAATATTTAAATAGTTTTCATCCATAAAACTTGTACCGCTACGGGGAATCGAACCCCGATTACCAGCTTGAAAAGCTGATGTCCTGGCCGTTAGACGATAGCGGCATATATATTCCAATTTATCTCAAAAATTGATAAAAAGCAAGATTTCGTATATAAAAGACTATATGAAAATCTTAGGAATTGAAACCTCTTGCGACGACACCGGAATCGCTGTTTTAAAAGTCAAAAGGACAAAAATCCCTGTTTTTGATATTCAAAGCAATATTATCTCCTCGCAAACCGAAATCCATAAAAAGTATGGAGGAGTTTATCCGATTATGGCTCGGCGAGAACATCAAAAAAACTTAGTACCTGTTTTGAATAAAGCATTGAAAGAAGCAGGGCTTCTTCGGACAAAAAGGGCTTTGATCAAAAATCTCCGTGGGATTGATAAAATTTTAGAGAGAGAAAAAGACTTGTCAAAAGATCTGATTATTTTTTTACAAAAATATGCGAAACCAGACATTGATTTAATAGCAGTTACGAACGGACCGGGGCTGGACCCTTGTTTATGGGTAGGAGTAAACTTCGCCAAAGCTTTATCGTGCTTCTGGGACATACCTATTATCCCCGTCAACCACATCGAGGCTCATACACTCGTTAATTTGATAAATTCTAAGCCGGGCAATCTATTCCCAGCCATCGCTTTGATCGTAAGCGGAGGCCATACTCAACTGATATTAGTTAAAAATATTGGGAAGTATAAAATCCTTGGTGAAACTCGCGACGATGCCGCGGGCGAATGTTTTGATAAAACTGCAAGGATCTTAGGATTAGACTATCCCGGCGGCCCGGCAATCGCTCAAAAAGCAAGTGGGCTTAAAGATACCTCAAAATTCGGAATAAAGCTGCCTCAGCCGATGATAAATAGCAAAGATTATGACTTTAGTTTCTCTGGTCTTAAAACAGCTGTGTTGTATGCCCACCTTAAAAAATCGGCGAAGATTAAAAAAGACAAGGAATATATATGTGAAATGGCAAAAGAAATCCAACAATCAATAATTGATGTTTTAATTAAAAAAACTATTACTGCGGCAAGAGACTACAAAACAAAAGCAATAATTCTTGGAGGCGGAGTAACTGCCAACAAAGAACTGCGCAAGCAATTTACGGAAAATATTAAAAAGAATTTACCTAATGTCCAACAGCTTGTACCAGACACCGAGTTATGTACGGACAACGGAGTAATGGCCGCAATCACCGGGTATTTCCATTCTGGAAAAACAAAAAATTGGAAAAGTATTAAAGCCGAACCGAATCTAAGAGTAGGAGAATAATCTTAAGTGCAATTTTTGTGCTAAAATAAAAGAACATGGAACTGGACAAACAATACGATCCAAAAATAACAGAGGGGAAGATATATAAACTCTGGGAAGAGTCGGGTTTTTTCAATCCGGACAATCTGCCCAAGACTAATAAAAAACCATACTGTATTACTATCCCGCCCCCAAACGTGACAGGCGAACTACACATGGGCCACGCTCTTAACTCTGTTATACAAGATACTTTAATCCGCTGGAAGCGAATGCAAGGATTTAAAACCTTATGGCTTGCCGGAACGGATCATGCGGGTATAGCTACTCAAAACGTAGTTGAGAAAAAATTAAGGAAGGATGGCAGCTCGCGTTTCGACCTTGGAAAAGAAAAATTCATAGAAGAAGTATGGGACTGGAAAAATAAATATGGGGACATCATTTTGGGCCAGTTTAAAAAACTTGGCTGTTCATGCGATTGGTCGCGAACTCGCTTCACTATGGACGAAGAATACAGTAAGGCAGTGAAGGAAGCTTTTTTGAATTACTATAAAAAAGGATGGATATATAAGGGCAAAAGAATTGTTAACTGGTGCCCGAGATGCCAGACCAGCTTGTCAGATTTGGAGCTAGAGCATGCAGAAGAAAAAGGCAGCCTTTGGTATATAAAGTATCCTTTAGTTGATAAATCCAAAGCTAATTACATTATGGTGGCCACAACAAGGCCGGAGACAATGCTTGGCGATACTGCCGTGGCAGTAAACCCCAAAGACGAGAGATATAAGAATTTAGTCGGCGAAAAAGTCCTGATTCCTTTAATTAATAAAGAGATACTGATAGTCTCTGACAGCTTGATTGATTTAGAATTCGGAACAGGAGCATTAAAATTAACTCCCGGGCACGACACGATTGACTACGAAATCGGGCAAAAGCACAACTTAGAGATAATACAGGTTATCGATGAAAGAGGAAAAATGACAAATGTTCCTGAGCAATATATGGGTCTGGGCGTCCTCGCAGCAAGGGAAAAAATAATCCAGGAATTAAAAGAAAAAGGATATTTGGAAAAAATTGAAGACCACATACACCAAGTTCCGAAATGCTATAGATGTCGCACCACCATTGAACTTATCCCCTCTTGGCAATGGTTCTTGAAAATGTCAGAACTGGCTAAGCTAGCTGAAGCACCGATTAGAACGGGGAAGATAAAATTCCATCCTGCCTCTTTCAAAAAACCTTACCTCGACTGGCTGGCTAATATTAAAGACTGGTGCATATCACGTCAGATTTGGTGGGGCCATAAAATACCAATTGACGGAGAGAATGACGTTTTAGATACTTGGTTCAGTTCTGCTCTCTGGCCTTTTGCCACTCTGGGCTGGCCTACAAAAACCAAAAAAGACCTAAAAACCTATTATCCTACGGATGTTCTGGTTACAGCCCGGGATATCTTAAACCTTTGGGTAGCTCGCATGATTTTCTCTGGCTTGGAGTTTACCGGGAAGATCCCCTTCAAGGATGTAATAGTCAACGCTACGGTTTTAACAAAGGAAGGCGAAAGAATGTCAAAGTCCCTTGGAACCGGGATTAATCCGCTTAACCTTATAGAAAAATACGGGGCCGATGCCACCAGATTCGGCATTGCCTACCAAATCACCGGGGGCCAAGATATGAAGTTCACAGAAGATAATATTCTAATGGGCAGAAAATTTTGCAATAAAATATGGAATGCAACCAGATTTATTCTCATGCAAATCCCCGATACTAAGATGACAATCCCGAATAAATCCTCAGAATTCAAATCTAAACTAAAGAACGAGGATAAAAGGATCTTAAAAATACTGGACCGAACAACGAAATTAGTAACAAGCGACCTCGAAACGTTCCAATTCGGCAGAGCCGCGCACAGGATGTATGACTTCTTTTGGCATGACTTCTGCGACAAGTACATAGAAGAGTTCAAGCTACAGGAAGAAAAGAATCCAAAGGTCATTCTTTTTGTTCTGCTTACTTCATTAAAAATGCTGCACCCCTTCATTCCTTTTATGACTGAAGAAATCTATCAGCAACTGCCGATAAAAAAGAAAAAATGTTTAATGATCGAGAATTGGCCGAACAAATAATATGAATCCAATACTCTATTTCTTAGCAGCAATAGCCGTCCCATTGTCTCGACTTTTCCTATACATCTTCTTCGGCCTTGTAGCCAGCATTACTTGGCTATTTGAATTTTTAAGAAAAGACAATCAGCCTGAGCCGGCTAGAATGGTTATAAAAATATTTATTTGGGGAGCAATAATCACCTTTCCGGTATTTATGATAGAATTTGGCATTGCCCAATCAATAGGCAAAATAAGCCTCCCCCCTATTTACATATCAATACTTTACTGGTTTGTAGCTATAGCTCTTGTCGAGGAAATCTTTAAATATTTGGTAGTGAAAGGAAAGGCGTTGAAAAGCTACGCGATGGATGAGCCTGTGGATATAATGATATATATGGTAATCGCCGCCTTAGGATTTGCTGCTTTAGAAAATATCTTGTATTTGCTTCCTCCTGCTGAAAAAATATTTTCTTTAAACGAAATACTAACCCGAACCGTACTTATTAGCTTTTTTAGATTTATTGGCGCTACTTTCTTACACGCCCTATGCTCGGGATTAGTTGGCTACTTTTCAGCCATATCTATTTGCAAAGGGAAAAAAGGCAGAGGTTTGGTGCTTTTGGGCCTATTAATCGCTATCTTCTTGCATGGGTTGTATAATTTATCTATAATGGAGATAGGAATGCCGTTAAAGTATATACTCCCGGTAGCTATATTGATTGGACTTAGTATATTTATTACTTTTGCGTTCCGTCACCTTAAGACAATGAAGAGTGTTTGCAAAATAACAAAAAAAGATTATGGCACCATTAAAAAAGATAAAAGTAAAAGAGGCCTCTGACAGCCAGCCTACTCCAGAGGTAGAGTTAAACGAAGAAAATAAAAAGCCGTTTCAAACTGACGGCCAACTAGCTGTTGATGTTTTTGAGAACGAGTCTGACTTTGTTGTTATGGCTGCAATAGCCGGCGTCTCTTCAAAAGATGTAGAAATTCAGATTGATAAAGACATGCTAGTGATAAAGGGCTGCCGCCCAAATCCAGAGAATAACGGAAGCAAAAACTATTTCTACCAGGAATGTTACTGGGGCGCTTTTTCAAGAAAAATCATACTGCCAGAAGACATTGATTCTTCATTATCAAAGGCTGAATTCAACAAAGGAGTTCTGATGATAAGATTCCCGAAGAACCCTAATCAAGACCGAAAGGGAATATCGATAAAAGAGAGTTGAGAATAAATAGAATCAGCAAAATCGCCTTCCGGCGATTTTTAGTTTACATTCCTCATCTATGATAATGCCGCGGGTGGGAGTCGAACCCACAAACCTTGCGGTATACGGTCCTAAGCCGTACGCGTATTCCAGTTCCGCCACCGCGGCAAATTTTTTAACTTTCCTGCTTGCGAAATATACCCATAATATTTCTCTCACTATCTAATATACTAAAGTTTCAGTTGATTGCCAATGGGAACTAAAACGGCCAGTTTAACCTGACCGCGCGTTTAGCCTTATCTCGTAAAAATCCGCCTTTCGCTAGTATCCCCTCTTCGGCACTTCCTGGCTTATCGGGAACATAAAAATATTTTATTAAACCTTTGGTTTAATTTATTTTTATAGAACGAGTAGAAAAATTTCAATCCAAGCTAGCCCACGTCTTAACTACCTAAACTATATACCCGCTTATTATATCGAAAGCCTGATCGGCTAATATAATCACCGCTGTTCCAATAACAGCTGCGATTACGGCTTTTTTTGCAGTTCCCGTTTTTTCTGGACTTCCAGCAGAAATCAAATACAGTATGCCCGCGATAACCCAACCGATAACTATTATATACAACCCAATTTGTTGAAATGAATCCGAAATCTTGCTAGCTATTTGCGAGGGATCTCCCTGCGCCAAAAGTACACCCGGCAAAACTACCAAGGTAAGCGCTGTCAATATTAAACTTAATGATTTTTTGTTCATTTTTTTGTGCTTTAACTTCTTAGGCTCCGCCAATCATGGTCGTCACCAATCCGACAGCAGAAGCGGCTAAGATTATAACAATAGTTCCAGCGATAGCTGCAAAAAGAGCTTTTTTTGCAATCGTAAGTTTTTCCGGGGCACCCAGTGCGGTTAAAAACAAAACACCGGTTACAATCCAAAATATGATTATAAGACCCCAAGCGATAGTCCAAGCTGTTGCCTGTAGCCCTGCCATGATACTTTCAACAGTGGCGGCCAAAGTTATCGTTGGCAAAACAAGAAGGCATCCAGAAACTAAAATAGACAAATATTTTTTCATTTTTATTGAATCCTAGACAACTCTGCCAAGTATAAAATTGCCCGACAGAGTTGCCTCGGTTTCTGTTTCTTTTTAAAGGAAGCCTTCTACGATTGCTATAATAGAGTAGGCCAAAATACCAACTACCACACCTGCTATTCCCCATAGGAAAGCGCTTCGAGCTGCAGAAACCTTTTCTGGATTTCCGCCCGATGATAAGAATAAAATACCGGCAATAACAAAACAAATGACTGCTATCAACCCAAATATCTGCCAGACGACATTCTGAATCCCTTCGATAACGTCACCGAGATCACTAACTGTTACGCTCGGTTGTGCAAAAGCTAAAATCGGGGTTAATAATACAACACTAATGATAGATAGGGCGATTAAACTTTTTTTCATTTTTGTGATATGTGAATTAAAATTTAGAATTCGACCTTTAATGTAAAACCTTGTCGATATAAATAGCTATGCCTTCAGCGGATATAATGATGGCCGTACCAACTATAGCGTAAACAATACATGTTTTAGCGCTTTTCATACGCTCTGGGTTTCCAGCGGAAGTAAGGTATAATATCCCAGCTACAATGAACATGATAACTACTAACGGCGCTATTACAGTTGCTACCCCCTGGGTAACCAACAAAATTAGTTCTTTAAAACTTCCAGCACCAATCGGGTCAGGAATCGTCTGGGCTTGGCTAAACTGCGCTACGAACAAAAGGACAACCGAAAAAGTGAATAGCGAACTAAGTGTTCTCTTGTTCATATTGTTAATCTATTATACAAAATACCAATATCTATATGCAAGCCCCGGAAGCGACTTTATCCCCATCCTCTAATCTCATGATCCTTATGCCTTGTGTAGCACGACCAAGTATTGATATGGAACTTATCATGGTTCGTATTACATTTCCGTGCTGAGAAATAACGATCAAGTCCTCTTCTTCGCCACTCAAAATCTTGGCGAATATCAATTCTCCGGTCTTAGCAGTTATCTGCGCTGTCTTAATTCCTGAACCACCCCTACCCTGAAGCCTGTATTGTTTTACATCAGTTCTCTTGCCGTAACCGTTATCCATGACTACCAATAAATACTCTTTCGTTGATTTGGGATCTAAGTCCTTTGGATTCGGAATAACATCCATGCCGATCACTTCGTCGCCCTTCTTTAGGCCGATGCCTTTAACTCCTGCAGCTGCTCTTCCCATGGGCCGGATATCCTTCTCCTTAAATCTAATGGAGATTCCTTTTTTAGTCGTGATGATTATTTCATCTTCTCCGGTTGACTTGCCAACCTTCCTTAAAAGATCTCCCTTCTCCAGGTTTATAGCTATAATCCCGGACTTCCTAACATTCTTGAAATCTTCTAGGCCCGTTTTCTTAATCCTGCCATTTTTAGTAACCATTACCAAATACTTAAACTTCCCTTCCTCTTCTTTTTTGACGGGCAGCAATTCTAAAACTTTTTCCTCTGTGGAAATATCTAAAAAGTTCAGCAAACCCCTTCCCCGAGCGACTCTCGTGCCTTCGGGAATTTCGTAAAGCTGGGTCTGGAAAATCTTCCCAGAATCAGTAAAGAAAAACAAATTATCGTGAGTAGAGGCTGAAAGGAAATGTTCTACAATATCATCTCCCATTGTTTTCATGCCGAGCATTCCCTTGCCCCCTCTTTTTTGAATTTTATAAGTAACGGGGTTTATCCTTTTAATATACCCGCCTCGAGTCAGAGTAACCACAGTTTCTTCAAGCGGTACTAAATCAATTTCAGTTATTTCTCCAAGCTTCTGCTTAACCACCTTGGTCCTTCGCTTGTCCCCGTATTTCTCTTTCAGCTCCTGCAGTTCTTTTTTGATTATCCCTTTTAACTTTTCCGGGCTTTTTAAGATTGCTGTGAGCTCTTTTATCTTTTCTAGTATCGCCTTTAACTCCTCCTCTATCTTCTTGCGTTCTAAACCAGCCAGAGTTTGGAGCTTCATTTCTAAGATGGCTACTGCCTGCCTCTCAGACAGCTTAAACTTCTTCATTAAGTTTATCTTGGCATTCTCCCTATCGGCTGATTTCTTAATTGTTTCTATCACCGCGTCAATTTTCTTCAGCGCAATAGACAGACCTTCAAGGATGTGACGCCTTTCTTCGGCCTTCCTTAGATCGTACTCGGTTCTCCGGACTATGACTTCTTTACGGTGTTCAATAAAACAAGCAAGCACTTCAGCTAACGAAAGAATCTTCGGCTGAATCCCGTCCACTAAAGCCAGCATGTTCAAATAAAAGGTTTTCTGCAGATTAGTAAATTTGTACAAGCGGTTAAGGATTCTTTGGGGCTGATAGCCTTTCTTAATATCTATAATAATCATCATTCCCTCTCTATCGGTTAAATCCTTTATGTCTTTTATCCCCTCAACTTTTTTCTCAGAGACCAAATCAGCCATTTGCATGACTAGGTCTGATTTTTGAACCTGGTAAGGAATCTCCGAAATTATAATCTGAGTGTTACCGTCTTTTTCCACGACATCGGCCTTGCCCCTTAAAACAATCGGGCCCTTACCTTGCGAGTAGGCAGAGATAATTTCTTTTTGGTCATAAATAATTCCTCCAGTCGGGAAATCAGGACCTTGAACAAATTCAAACAAATCAGCGGTTTCTGCTTTAGGATGATCAATTAAATGTATGGTGGCATCAATTAATTCGGTAGTATTGTGGGGCGGAATATTAGTAGCCATGCCAACGGCGATTCCCAAGGATCCGTTCAAAAGCAATTGGGGCAAGGGCGAAGGCAAGACCTTCGGTTCTTTTCTAGTTCCATCGTAGTTCTCGGTAAAATCAACGGTTTCCTTTTCAATGTCTTGCAACATCTCTTCTCCAATTGTTGAAAGACGACATTCAGTATAACGCATGGCAGCAGCACTATCCCCGTCAAGACTACCAAAATTTCCTTGCCCTTGAATGAGAGGGTATCTTAAAGAAAAATCCTGAGCCATTCTGACTAAGGAATCATAAACTGCCGTATCGCCATGGGGATGGTAGCGACCTAAGACCGAACCAACAGCTGTTGCTGATTTTCTGTATTTAGCGTCGTGACGCAGGCCGTCTTCTAACATTGCATACAAAATCCTCCGATGGACTGGCTTCAACCCGTCTCGGACGTCAGGTAAGGCTCGAGCTACGATAACTGACATCGCGTAATCAATATACGAGTCTTTCATCTCTGTAACTATCTCGCGGTCTTGAACCTGCCCTATCGCTGTATTTTTTTCTATTTTTTTCGCTGTCATTTTATTTTACATCTTTAGGGGTTACTGCTTCCTCCTCTCCTGATAAATTTTCCTGAATGCCCGGCGCGTCTAAGAAGGACGGGACATTAAGTTGCTCAGTAAAACCCTTGGTGTCAATTTGTTGTATCTTCTCCTTTGCGTTTTGAAACCAAAAATATATCCAGATTATTCCCACCAACGCTACTATTGTCCACAGGATAATCTTCTTACGGGGCATTGGTAAATCCTGCAGTTTCTTTATATTTTCCTTTATTTTTAAAACAAAAGCCATCAAAAGTAAAATTACTGTGTAAGCAGTACTATCTCCATTCCTTCTTTTGGTAAGGTGCTTTGCTTCACCTGCAGCTTATCCTGCGGAGTTACGGAATTCTTGCCCATAGCTTTTAAAAACTTATCGACTCCGTCTAGTTTCATTTTCAATCCCGGCAGGTGATAGTGCATCGGTAAAACAATCTTTGGTTCAATCTGAGAAATGATTTTCGAAGCGCCGTTGCCGTCGAGCGTAAACCCGCCGCCTCCGACTGGAATCATCAAAATGTCCACTTCGCCTATTTCCTCCAGCTGCTCGTTAGTCAGCTCGCTTTGCCCAAAATCGCTTAAATGGCAAAATCTCATATCCTCCCCTTCAAAGGTAAAAATCGTGACTCTGCCTTTCTCTTTTCCCTGAACATTATCATGAAAAGCCGAAATTCCTCTTATGGAAATCCCTTTAATGTCATATTCTCCAGGACCGTTAATCAAGAAATACTCACCCTTGATGTTTTTGGTGGAATTGTGGTCAGGATGGTCGTGAGTAATAACTAAAACATCCGCCTCAAGCTTAGGGACTTTTAATCCCCCGTTTTCGTTGAACGGATCGATAACAATTTGGGCTGAATTATCCTTTGAACTGGATATATTCAATTGGAAACAAGAATGTCCTGACCAGGTAATTTTCGCCATAACGCGTAGGTTTTGAATTTAGTATTTTTCTATTTTATCACAAATTATTGACTATTACAATTCTTTTGTGTATATTTAAAAACATTATGATTAAACAACTAGAAAAACCAACCCAAGAGGCAAACTCTTCTTTATCCATCGGTTCGATAGCCGAAGGCGTAGTAGTCGGCAGAGACCGATCGTCTCTTTTCCTTGACTTAGGCGTAAACGGAAACGGCATAATATATGGAAGAGAATTCTACGACGCCAAAGAGACTATTAAGAATTTAAACATTGGAGACAAGCTTTTTGTAAAGGTTGTTGATTTAGAAAATGAGGACGGCTATAAGGAGCTTTCTTTGAGGGAGGCAACGAAGCAAATGGGATGGCAGAACTTAATAGATATTAAGGAAAATGGAGAAATTATCAAAGTAAAAGTTACTGGAGTAAACAAAGGCGGCCTTTTGACCTCGGTTCAAGGTATTGCTGCTTTCCTGCCAGTATCCCAACTTTCTCCAGAGCACTACCCTAGGGTGGCCGAAGCGGACAAGCAAAAGATATTGAAGGAACTTCAGAAATTCGTCGGCCAAACATTAGAGGTTAAAATCCTTGACTTAGCTATTGATGAAAACAAGCTCATTCTTTCTGAAAAAGCCAAGAGCGAAGAGAAAACAAAAGAATTCCTGAAGAATTACAAAGCTGGAGATATAATAAATGGCGAAGTCTCAGGAATTGCCAACTTCGGCGTGTTTATAAAATTCCCGGCTGGCGAAAAAGAAGCTTCTTCGCAAATCGAAGGATTAATCCACATTTCCGAATTAGATTGGCAGTTGATAGAAAACCCGGCTGATTTAGTAAAAATCGGAGACGAAGTAAAAGCTCAAATTATTGAAATTAGGAATAGCCAGGTGTTCTTATCCTTGAAATCCTTAAAGAAAAACCCTTGGGAAGATATTGAGAAGAAGTACAAAAAGGGAGATACTATCAAGGGAAAAGTTACTAAATTGAATCCTTTCGGAGCCTTCATTCAGGTAGAGGATAAAATCCAAGGATTGTGCCATATATCTGAATTTGAATCACTGACAAAAATGGAGGAGTCTTTAAAGGTTGGAGAGACCTACGAATTCCAGGTTTCTTCAGTAGAACCGAAAGAATACAGGATGAGTTTAAAATTGGTGAAATAAAAGATAAACAGAAAGCACCGGGCATTACTGCTCGGTGTTTTTTTGTATTAAAAGAGGGCGCTCGTCGAGAACAAGCGCCCTTTGGGAATCGCCAAACGGGTAACGTTTCTTTGTTTACTGAGCCGGTTCTCGAAACCGGTTACTTTGCTTCCGGCCCGTCAGAGCTGGAAGCGGGGGCGGAGGCGGGGCGGGACTTGGGCGGATGTTTTTCCACCCACTCGGTCCGTTTCATCGTGACCAGGTCCATGGCCAGGGGGTCGTTGTTGAGCTCGTCGTTATGGACGAACCACATCTTTTGCAGCAACGAAATCTGGTCGTCGCTGAACCCCATGTCGCTGAAGTACCGGCGACTAGGGGGGTACGGCGAGAAAAGAGAGCCCGGCTTGAAGAACAAGCCGTTCTCCTTGAACGCCTCCATTCGACGAGCGAACTGACCGAACCCACGGGAGTCGTTTGCCCAGTCAACAACGACCGAGCAACCTCTCTCGTGATTGAGAAGGACGACACCGCCCTCGATGGTCGTCCCGTCTCTATCGGTTTTCTTCAGCGCCCGGAGAATGTAGAACCCATCCCGGCCTTCGAGAACCTCGGCGAGAGTCACAGTGGTGGCACGCAGCAGGTTTGCAGCGTGCTTATCCCACTCTTCCCTCTCGCAGGCCCAAATCTTCTGGTTGAGCTCTTGCCAGAGCCCTCGGAGAACTTTCACGTTCTCCGGAGAAATCTTGGCCCGCGCTACGAAGTTGTAACGCTTGCCACCGATGGTATTCCAACCATCGGTATCCCGGAATTTGCCACCGGGAAGATCCCCCTCGATGCTCGGCGAGACCACTTCCTCGAGCCGATGCTCCTTCACCAGTTCGGCGAACATGGCGTTCGCCTTCTTGAAGGAGGGCATCTCCCGCCTGAGGTGGTACTTGTAGAACCCGACCCAGGCAGCCTCGAGGTACATCGCGCCTTCCTCGCCGGCCAGATACCTGTCGAGCAGATCTTGCATCTGCCGCGCATCAACCGCGAAGGTGTTGTCAGTCTCGGGGTTCTTCATTTCCCGAGCTGGCGCCGGCATGGTGCGGAAGTCGTCCAACGACGGCATAGCCGTGTTAAGGACCCACTCCTCAACCTGTGCCGCGTACTCGATCACCTTCTGCGCCCGAATGATCCCGCTCTTGACATTCAGCGGTCTGAGCAGGTTCAGGGTCGGGACAATGGCCGGAATCACGCTGGCCGATGTTTCGGCCACAAACTGTGCGGCGACTCCGCCCTTGGTGACGCCGACCCCCTTTGGGTCGTGGTCAACATGAGCAGGAATCACTTCCTCGGCCACCGCCTCTTCGGTGGACTTTTGAGGGAGGGTCAGACTTTCGAGGCTGTCACCAGCCTCCAAACCGCCTTTTCGGGCGCCACGAGCGCCCTTTGTTTTCTTTTCCTTCAACTTCAGATCTCCTTGTAAAATACCCGTTCGGCGATTAAACGAACTGAGTATATTATAGCAAACTGTCCAAACATTGTCAAGCCCTAGAAAAAAACAGCGCAGGACGCTGTTTCTAGCCTTATCATTATCTTCCGAGCTGGAAGGTATAAAGCATTTGTTCTCCGTTGTCATTAAGGTCGGCGCATTCAGCTAAGGACGCTGATAGCTTTTTCGCGTGAGCGAAAATAATCACTTTTTTCCCTTGACGTTGTAGCCACCGACAAAACTTTGTGAAGTCGGCGTCTCCGCTAACCACGCAAACGTGCGTAAAGCTTGTTGTTTCGTTAACTAACTCTCTTCCGAATGTTATAAGCGCCTCGTCAACTATCCCATGCCAAACTGGATCGCGTTTTTGCATAACTACCATCGGGGAGACCACCGGATGAATGCCAAGTTTGTAAAAATCTTCTGAAAGACGCATGATGTCCCGAGTAGTTATGAACGTAACACTCATGGTTATCCTGCCGATTTCACCAAGCTTCTCGGTAATTTCGGCATAAAGCGACTTTAGGGAGAAAGCGCTGGGGCCAATAACAGCGAAGTTATCTATCGTGGAATTTTCCCAGTCGATTAGGACCAAAATTCTGTTCTCGTGTGGTTTCTGAGGAAAGAATCTCATGGCCACGCGGCGAAAAAAAGACATTGTATCCCTTTCCTTTCTGCGCTCCTTGCTTGAGACTAAGACTCGACCTCGCACGACCTCGGATGTATCTTGTAAATGTACAGGGTTATAATGATTTGATTAGTCTATACTAAATAGCTGACTCTGTCAACTATTATCACGGGTTGAATTTATATATTTTTTCTGTTATTCTGGAAAGTAAACTTCTATATTCTTAACTACAATAATATGAACGCCCTATTAAAAAACTTTATCCTGACAATTTTAATTCTTTTAGCTTTGGGTGGAATCTTCAGCGTCCTATATATCCCCACAGATAATATTCCTGTGATCTCAATAACGAAACTAGTGGAAGAAATCAACCAGGATAAGGTTCAGAAAATAACAGCAGCTGGAGACGACCTTTCGATTATATATAAAGACGGGGAAAAAGCAACATCAAAAAAAGAAGTTGGAGTAACTTTGTCACAGAATCTTACTGATTTAGGCGTAGACAAAGCAAAACTCAACGCGATTGAATTTGATGTGCAAAACCAAAAACAAGACACCTGGTCATGGTTAATGCCAATATTGGTATTTGGTATATTGCCACTGCTTGTTTTCGGAGTATTTTTCTGGATGATATTCCGCCAAGCAAAAAGCGGAGCAGTCCAAAGTTTTGACTTCACTAAGTCACGTGCTCGCCTCTTTGGGGCCGAGGGCCATTCAAAAGAAAAGATATCATTTAAAGATGTAGCAGGATTGAAAGAAGCGAAGGAAGAATTAGTAGAAATAGTTGATTTCTTAAAGTTCCCTAAAAAGTATTTACAAATGGGGGCAAAAATTCCTCGCGGTGTGTTGCTATTGGGATCTGCTGGAATTGGAAAAACTCTGCTTGCCAGAGCTGTCGCCGGAGAGGCCAATGTTCCCTTCTTTTCAATTTCTGGATCTGAATTTGTTGAAATGTTCGTCGGCGTGGGATCAGCGAGAGTAAGAGATCTTTTCTCAACGGCGAAAAAACATTCCCCGTCAATAATTTTTATTGATGAATTAGATGCCATCGGTAGGCACAGAGGAGCTGGGATTGGAGGAGGTCACGACGAAAGAGAACAAACCCTTAACCAGATACTGGTTGAAATGGATGGTTTTGATAGAGAAAACAATGTCATTGTAATGGCTGCAACTAATCGCGGAGATATTCTTGACCCCGCCCTATTGAGACCTGGCCGCTTCGACCGAAAAATTATCCTAGATCCGCCAGATGCTAACGATAGAGAAGAAGTTTTGGTTATCCACAGCAAAGGAAAGCCCATGGCGCCGGATGTAAAACTCCGGGAAATTGCCGAAAGAACGCCTGGATTTTCCGGAGCTGACTTGGCTAACGTCGCCAACGAAGCTGCTCTTTTATCTGCAAGAAGGAATGAAACTCAAATCCATCAAAAAGAGTTTTTGGAGGCAATCGAAAAAGTTTTGCTTGGCCCTGAAAGAAAAAGCCATATTTTGTCTAAAGATGAAAAAGAAATTGCTGCTTACCATGAAGCCGGACACGCTTTAGTTTCCGCTTCTTTACCTGGGACAGAACCTGTCAGAAAAATATCCATAATAGCTCGAGGAATGGCAGCCGGCTACACCTTGCAGATGCCGAGTGAAGCAAGGAAGATAAAAAGGAAAACAGAATTTTTATCGGAAATAGCGACGCTATTGGGAGGATATTGCGCCGAGAAAATAATCTTTAAAGAGATTACGACCGGAGCAAGCAATGATTTATCCAGAGCATCAGATTTAGCAAGAAAATTAGTTAAGGAATATGGCATGTCGCCCTTGGGTCCGATTTCATACGGTGAGAAGGAAGATTTGGTGTTTCTTGGCAAAGAGATTTCAGAGCAAAGAAACTATTCTGAAAAGATTGCTTCCTCAATTGACGACGAAGTTGAAAAGTTTATAAAAGCGGGAGAGAAACAGGCCAACGATGTTTTGAATAAAAGAAAGAAACTACTTGGAAAAATAGCTAAAACCCTAATTGAAAAGGAAACAATAGAGAGAGAGGAGTTTGAAAATTTAATGAAAAAAGGTTAACCTTCCATAGTACGATTATTGAAACAGATAATCGGGCCTGTAGCTCAGCGGTTAGAGCACTACTCTTATAAAGTAGGGGTCGATGGTTCGATCCCATCCAGGCCCATTGGGTTAGGGCGATTAGCTCACTTGGTTAGAGCGCATGCATGACACGCATGAGGTAAGAGGTTCGAATCCTCTATCGCCCACACCGTAAAGTTACCAAAATGCAAAACGAAACCTTAAAAGTTATCTACGAGGATAGCTATTTATTAATTATTGATAAACCCGCTGGTTTATCTGTTTATTCGGAAAACCCTACCGAAGAGAAAACCTTAATCGACTATATCCTTAAAGAATACCCGGGAATTAAGGACGTTGGCGAGGCGCCAAGATACGGAATTGCTCATCGTCTGGACAAAGAGACTTCAGGCATTATTTTAGTCGCCAAAACTAACGAGGCCTTGATTTTCCTTCAAAAACAGTTTAAAAATAGGACAATATCGAAAAAATACCTGGCCTTGGTAATAGGCGAGGTAAAAGACAACGTCGGTACGATAGAAACCTTAATCGGCAGATCTCCTAAAGACGGAAAGAAACAAAAGATTTTCTTGGCAGGAGATCCTGGATCTCAAGGGAAGCGGCAAGCAATAACAGAGTACAAGGTTATGGAAAGGTACGAAGGATATACACTTTTGGAGCTTACTCCTAAGACAGGACGTAAACACCAAATACGGTGCCACCTTGCATACATCCATCATCCTATCGTTGGAGATAAAGTATATGGCTTTAAAAACCAACCAACGCCAAAAGGACTCACCCGACACTTCCTTCATGCCACTTCCCTACAATTCGAACTGCCCAATAAAGAAGTGAAAGGAATAGAGGCGGAACTGCCGGAAGAATTAAAAAATATACTAAATAGTTTAATTTTAAAATAAAAAAATGACTACTAAATTAGAATCTTTCAACCAATCTCAGCTGAAGGAAGGATTATCCGATATCGCCCCAGGCGATACTATTAAAGTCCACCAAAAGATTAAGGAAGGTGGCAAAGAAAGGATACAGATATTCGAAGGAGTTGTCCTTGCCAGAAAACACGGCAAAGGTCTTTCTTCTACAATCACTGTAAGAAAAGTTATGTCCGGAGTTGGAGTGGAGAGAATCTTTCCTATCCATTCCCCTGCCATAGCTAAAATAGAGGTCGTTAGGAAAGGAAAGGTAAGAAGGGCAAAACTCTACTACCTCAGGACAGCCAAAGGAAAGAGGGCGAGATTAAAGGGGGCAGAGTTCAGTCAGGCAATTGCCCCTGAGCAAATTTCTGAAAAAACTACAGAAGAAATCCCTGCCGAGATTATAAAAACTACTGAACAAGAATAAATCGCCCCATAAAAACATGAAGTCCAATGCGCGGGTGGCGAAATTGGCAAACGCACTACCTTGAGGTGGTAGCGCCGCAAGGCTTGGAGGTTCGAGTCCTCTCCCGCGCACTAGTCGAAGGGCACTTGGCGCAGTGGCTAGCGCGGCTGCTTTACACGCAGTAGGTCGGGGGTTCGAATCCCTCAGTGCCCACTAGTTGTTGGTTATTAGAAAATACCTTAAACTAAATAATAGCCATTCAGCCGTGGTAGCTCAGGTAGCAGAGCGCTTCTCTGAAAAAGAAGAGGTGGTCGGCGCACATCCGACCCACGGCACATAATGCGGGAGTAGTTCAGCAGTAGAATGCTTCCTTGCCAAGGAAGAGATCGCGGGTGCGAATCCCGTCTCCCGCTCCAAAATCGCAGGCAAAAGGCCATTTTTTGGTCTTTTTTTATGTTTTCTTACTTACCCTCAAAACCTTGACATTAGGCCAAAAATCTGCTAGCATAGAAACATACCCCAAAAGGGGCTTTTTATTATGGAAAACATAACAAAAACCACTATTTTTAGGGCTAAAAACACAATAATTAAGGTGATGACATTGGGGGTTGTAATTGCCTGTATATTCGAGATATTGACCCCCAAGACTAGTGAGGCAGACTTTCTGCTTGATAACTACAGCTTTTTAGGCAACCTAGCGATAACCCAAGACAACACGCTATTATCAAAATCCAACTCAATAGAATCTGCTCAGGTGGAAAAAAAAGTAAAAATGGTAATTACGGCCTACTCCAGCACCGTTGAGCAAACAGATAGCACTCCGTTTGTTACTGCTTCGGGATCTACTGTCCGAGATGGAGTCGTTGCAAATAACATGCTTCCATTCGGAACTAAAATAAGAATCCCAGAGCTATACGAAGATAAGGTTTTCGTTGTCGAGGACAGGATGAACACTCGCAAAGGAGATTATCATCTTGATTTATGGTTTGCCAGTACCGAAGAAGCAAAAAACTTCGGAGCTGAAACAAGCTATATCGAAGTTCTAGGAAACTAAACAAAAAGCCCTCCCTCTTTTACGAGACGGGGGCTTTTTGTTTACTCAGGGAAATATATTTTAATGCTATAAATTATTAAAACACCTATCACGGCTATTGCGAACCCAGCTACGGATTTCTTGATGTTTCTTTCTTTTCTGCCTTCCGGAATTAAGTCGGAAGCAGCTATGTATATGAACCCTCCAGCTGCGAATGGAAGCAAAAAGTTAGCGGTCAACCCAACGTACGAAGAAAGGTAATAACCGACAGCCCCGCCTATAACCGCGGTAAGACCGGTAAGAAAATTAAACATCAAGGCTTTTTTCTTTTGGAAGCCAGCGTATATTAAAACCCCGAAGTTACCCATCTCATGAGGAATTTCATGCAGAACAACAGCGAAAACTGTGGCGAATCCCAAAGGAACACTGGCGACAAAAGCAGCGCCGATTATCAATCCGTCGGTCAGATTATGGACCGATTCTCCGAGAAGGTTGATATATGCAAAATTGTGCACTTCGCAATGCTCATCATGGCAGTGCCGCCAATGGAGCAACTTTTCAATTAAAAAGAATAAGAAAAACCCTGTTAGGAGGTATAAAAAAATATTTTCTGGACCAAACTTTTCTATAGCATCGGGCACTAAATCCAAAAGAGCAACTGCCATCAATACTCCGACAGACAAATCAACTAAAAAGTTAACTATCTTATTAAGAGTCTTCTCCTTTAATGCTAAAACAAAAGCCCCTATAAGCGACAACAGGCTAACTAGTAGTGTACTAGCTAATACGAGTAATAAAATTGGCATAGTGTTGGTGCCCGGGGTGGGAGTCGAACCCACAAGACCTTACGGCCAAGGGATTTTAAGTCCCTCGTGTATCCCATTCCACCACCCGGGCGAAATCGTCTGAGGCCGCGGCCGGAATTGCACCGGCGTATACTTCTTTTGCAGAGAAGCGCCTTAGCTACTTGGCTACGCGGCCGTTATTTACATATTATCAATTTTCCTTTATTTTTCAATCTATTATTTCGTCTTCTTTTATCTCCCTTAAAAGTCCCTCTATCTTAGCTGCTTCAAAAGTCTGTTTTTCTTCTACAAACATTATCTTAGGTATCGGCCGGATTCGGAGCCGTTTATTCAAAGTTTTTTGCAACGTATAAACCATTTTATTCAAAACTCCGACAGCCCACTTGGCCTTCTCTGGTGGTAGAACCGCGATATATACTTTTGCGTTAGCTAAATCAAAAGAAGTTTCGATGCGCGTGAGGGTTGCCAAAATATCTATAGGAAACTCAATTTCCTTGGCAATTATTTGAGCTAATTCCTTTTGGACCAAAGAATTCACTCGTTCGGTTCTTTTTGACATTTAAAAAATATTTAATTAAAGTTCTCCTTTTTTTCTCTCTTCTGTATAAAAAGCCAGAATATCTCCTTCCTGAATTTTACTGTTTCCTTCAAATAGTATTCCGCATTCATCTCCTTTAATCAGCCTGTCTACATCCTTCTTGTTTTTCTGAAGATTAATCATTTTTCCCGAACCAACCTTTTCTTCGTCTCTGAAGACTTCTATCTTGAGACCTTTCCTTAATTCGCCAGCAATAACTTTTCCTCCGACTATCTGTCGGTTCTTTTCTCCCCAGAAAACTATTAACGTCTTAACTTTTCCAACATCTTGCCTTATTACCTCCGGCTCAAGCGACCTTTCCATCGTTTGCCTGATGTCTTGAATCAAATCATAGATAACGTCAAAAGTTTTTATCTTAACTCGCTTTTCATTGTCTTTCTTCATCGCCTGTAAAACACCTGAATTGATCTTCACCCTGAAACCAATTATCTGGCATTTACACCTTTCAGCTACCTTTATATCCGCCTCGTTAATATCGCCTACCTCGCTCTTCAGGATTCGCAGGATAACCTTATCTTGGGGAAGGTTTTTAAGGACAGTGTCAATTGCTTCTAAAGAGCCGACAACATCAACCTTTAAAACAACATTCATTATCTTCTGCCCTTCTGTCGGAGGAATGAAAGTAACAGGCGCTTGATTCCTTTCTTCGGCTGTCTTCAATCCGGCCGTTGCCTCTTCGATAATTTTATACGTCTTAAACTTCTCTCCCACCCATGGCGCTTTCTCAAAGCCAAGAACAACAACAGGCTGGGAGGGTAACGCTTGGTCAATGTTACTGCCTTTAAAATCCTCCAGATTCTTAATTTTAGCTAAAGTAGAATGCGTTCCAATAATATCTTTCTTGCTGAGCACTCCATTCTTTACAATTAAAGTAGCAACTGGTCCTTTAAAACTGTCTAGATATGACTCAATAACTATACCTTCGGCCGGAACGTCAGTATCGGCTCTTAAGTTCTCCATTTCCGCAACTAACAGAATTAATTCTAACAGTTCGTTTATACCTTTTTTAGTTTTAGCTGAAACTTCCGCGGAAGGTATCGTGCCCCCCAAAGACTCGACAATTACGTCTATTTTTGCTAACTCTCTTTTTATCTTTTCAGGATCAGCAGTATCCTTGTCTATCTTATTAAGCGCTACAATCATCGGTATCTCAGACTTTTTAATAACATTTATAGCTTCTTTGGTCTGTGGTTGCACAGAATCTGCGGCGTCTACGACCAAAATAGCGATGTCGGCTACCTCGGCGCCACGTGAGCGCATAGCTGAAAAAGCCTCATGGCCGGGAGTATCAACGAATGTCATTTTTTTTCCTTTATATTCAGCTTCATAAGCTCCGACATGCTGGGTAATTCCACCCGACTCTTTCGCGGTAATTCTAAAATCCTTAATCGCTTCTAAAAGCGAAGATTTGCCGTGGTCAACGTGGCCCAATACCACCACTACCGGTGGCCTTATTAAGTTTTTCTTGTTTTCTTTTACCATATACTTAGGGCTTCGAGTTCATTGCCCTGTCAACTGCTTCGCATTCTTCATCTGATAAAGGATAGTCGGATTTTCCGCTCTTTATCGCTTTACTATAGACCCTATTGCCTTCTTTTATAAATAAACTGGAGATAACAAACCCATTGTTTTGATTATCCAAAAGGGCAATAACAAAACTCTGGTTGCCTCCCATATTCGTGAATGGGTTGAATCTTACCATGCCTATCTTCTGGAAGGTTTTTTCAGATATATCCTCCAATTTCTTAATCTTTGAGGATAACTCTGTAATATCTGCCTCTTGCTTCTTAGTTTTCTGCAATTGGCTTAATATGACGTCGTCGAGGTTTTTAACCTTTTTTCCTTCTAATAATAGGTTTAATTTCTTCCTGAATTTAAACAATAAAAAGCCCAAAACAAGATTAAAAACAACGAGCAGGCCAAATATTGCAGACGAAATAATTAGGATAAGTTGGTCCATAATAACTAAGATTAGAGTATAAAAATATCTTAACTTATATCCTGCTATAATTCAACGGCCCGTCCTGTCGGGCTGGGCTATAGTTATAGACGCGTACACTGCAGGCTAGTTCAAACCGAATACCTCCACGACAATTTTTATAATAAATCCGCCGACTAAATACGCAAATAGTAAAGCAAATATTGTTACGGGATATTTCCAACGAGAGTTACTCCGTGGTCTGTCACTTAAACAGCTTTGGATTCTAAGAAAGGGGGCCACGTTCATGGCGTGATAATTAAGCATAACATAGGGAACAACCAATAAGGCCAACGGTTGGACGATAAAAAAACTATTGCCATCTCCTAAGGCCTGGCTCAAAGCCATTAAAAAAACGTACTCCCATATAGAAAAATAAAACTTATTAATAAGGCGCCAAACTATCCAAAACAGCAAAAAGTAGAAAGGAATAGTGAGTAGTAAATCGATCGCGTAATTGTGAACGAACTGAATAAAAGTAAAGCTTTTATCTACCAGCAAAGAAGGCGCTATAGGATTAGTTATCATATATGCGCCCTCAACTAAAGCTGCTAATATAACACAAGAAAAGATAAAAAATAATTTGTTATTTTTCGGCTTGATAAGCCGGAAAATAGCGAGAGACGATATGAGGATAATTATTATTAAGATGTGGGTTATATCGTCGTTACTTAACCCATCCTTAACAAAAATAGCTGTTATTACAAAGACGGCCCATACAACGTAAACTTTAGAAAAAAAACCACTTTTCCTCATTATTGTTTACGGAAGACAAAATATGAATAGATCACCGGATATATAGCGGAAACGACCGCTGGAAAGAGTATGAATAAAATAACGTAATCTGGAAAAAACAATCCAAAAGCGGAAACTATCGCCCCGGCCTTGAAAAGAATCCCCCCCAATTTATGTGTTTTATCCCAGACAATATCACTGCTCAAGGTCCAGGGGGTTCTTATGCCAATAAACCAATTTCTTTTAGAATGCTCAATTAAAACGCCTACAAAATAGAATAAAATGACAAAAGCCGGCAGCAGGGCCATATTCATATCAACTCTTATATCCAATCCCCAAAGAATAATTATCAAATGGATGTATAAGAAAAAAAGTAAAAATAATAAAATGAACAAATCGTAATACTTCCTGAAAGATTCAATATTCTTCTTCAGGGGGTCTATCTTCGGAACCAATGAAAGCAACGAGAATAATGCCAAAGACATCACAGGGATTAGAAATAATCCAAATGCCTTTGAGGAATACCCGTCTACTTCGCCACGTGCATTCCAATGAGATGCTAGGCGCTCTGGTAGCTGCGGATAGAAGTAAAAACTGATAGCGAAGGTAGTAATCAGAACCAGTATAGAAATTATTGTAGATTTATTCATAAGTTATTGAGCTAGCCATTAGCAATTCTCGTCAATCAGCCCATCGCCATCATTATCCATAGAATCACCGCATATTTCAACTAATAGACCCGGATCGATTCCTACTACGAAACCTTTAATAAACGCCTCAGCTTGCTCCAAATAATCAGTCGTAGGATAATTTTCTCGGCCAAAGGGTCCAGGATATTCAAACATACCGCTAACGCCTTCTTGTTTTAACATGTAACCAACCTTTTGAGTGATTTTTGGATCCCACTTTTCTACCCCCCGGCCTGCTCCATACGCATCAACAAAATCAAGCCAAGGGTATGAACCAGAATAATCTCCTTTTGCAAGGTTTGTTTCAAACTTGCTTAAAACAGGGAACGATTCCCACGAAGGCGAAACAGCATCCCCAGAACCCTCAAGCATATAACTCCACAAATTCGGTTCTAAATTAAGATTTTCATTATAAAAATAAACTCTCGCGTTTGGGTTTCTTGTCTTTACTGTATCGCGCAAGTCATGTCCACGCGCCAACCAAAATTGGTCATACTGCGCATAACGCTCTGCCAAGGTTCCTGTGTATCTTCCAGCGCTGCTACCAATTGTTCCCTTATGCTCCCAGTCAACACCGACTTCAGGATAAGTCCAGACTTCATTATCAAATAAAACAATGTCATTGTTCTGCAAACTGGTAATATCAAGCAAAGTATTCAACAGAGCGAGTTCATCCTGCCAAATTTTTCCATCGTATGCGGGGTCAATAGCAAAATATGGTTGCAACGGTCCAGGGCAACTTGTAGCAGGACCGCCGGTTGGGCAGTATGCATTAAGCAACGGGTCAAATCCCGGTGAATCATAATATTTTAAATCTTGGCCATTGGAAGCATGATTCGTTCCGTCCAAATTCAGGGGATGATCTAGGATTAAATGGCCTGAAGAAATTCGGATTGCAAGCGGCAGGCCAATTGCCCTTATTTCAGAAATGCGCTGTTGAATGAGTGCTTTTTTCGTAGGATTATCAAAAACAGCTTGGATGGAATAAACAGCAACTCCGTTGTGAGTAAACCCTATGTCTTTCAAAGATTCCATTACAGCTAGAAAATCTTGCCAGACAGCTGGTGTAATAACGGAAGCGTCCAAGAAAGGGCCCCAATAGGTGATAATACTGCCAATTTGAGATGGGCACTGCCCACAATCTAGCGTACAACTCGAGCAATCTTCATTACCACTGCAGGAACCGTCTCCGCAGATAGGAGCACAAGCTCCGCAGTCTCCAGGGCAAGTAGAACAACTTTCTGATCCATTACAACTTCCGTCTCCGCAAACAGGAGCACAAGCTCCGCAATCTCCAGAGCAAGTAGAACAAATTTCTGATCCGTTACAACTTCCGTCTCCACAGATAGGAGGACAACTGCCACAGTCTTGTACGCATGAAGAGCAAGTCTCATTATTATCACAGGTTCCATCTCCACAGGTGACGGACTGGGATACATTGATGCCGACAGTGTCATATGCAGGAGCAGCCGTGCCCCTTTCAACCTTAACTTTGGCCGCATAAGTGCCGGGGGTAAGATACGAGCAACCATCAATAAATTCTTTTACAGGCGAGGCTATCCCTTTGTATAGAGCATTGTCAGGAGAATCCCAAACTCCGTCATTCTGACAATCGAAATAATAGCTTATGTTTCCAGTCGCAGTTCCCGTGACGTCTGCCTTAAGGTCTACTCCTGCCAAGGAATTAGTTCCAGATAAAATGTCTTGCCAATTCGAAGAATTGATTGATGCTGTTAAGCTAACGAAAAGGTCAGAAGGCGGTGGTTCGCTCAGAAGTGAATTCAACTTTACTCTCGTACCTCTTCCAACAAATCCAGTGGCCTGAATAGTGTAGCCTGCGGTTTGTGAGATTACAGTCTTGTATTTATTCTGGAATTTAATAACTGCTGCCTTGGTGAGCACGCCAAAATATGTTGTTTCTCTTCCTGCGGAGCCTTGCCCGCTTCCAGATAGAATAGTGTCGGGATCCTTATTCAACAGAGTCTTCAGACATTGAACGTCCTTATTCGACATTCCAAGATACAGATTTCGGCTAAAAGTAAAGTTAAGACAAGAGTCGCTAGGGCTGGATGGATTGCTGATGTCAGAAGGAGAAGAATCTAAAACTTTTTGGTAAATGATGGTATCTGAAAAAATTGTAGATGAACAGCCAGATTTGCCACAAAATTTAGCGTAGACGCTCTTCACTCCCTCTCCGCTTGATAGAGTCCATTGTTGGCTCGCCTTATACGGCCCAATGACTGAATAGTTAAAATTATACGTGTTAGACAAAATAACGGTTTCAGTGGTAGAACTGGCTCTAAAGGTTAAGGTTACTTGTCTGGAACTAGTGTATTGTTCGTTATTATTGATTACAATCTGGAAAGTTGCGGCTTGAGAAATAAAAGAATGTGAAAAGATAAGGGGGACGAATAATACAGAGCCGACAGCTAAAAAAACACCTCCTGCAATAATAACGGAGAAAAATTTTCGTTCTTTTCTTGGTTGTATCATCAAAGTATAGTATCTACTAACCGAAAAATAATCCTGTTCTTTACTATAACACTATGATAAAAAATTACCTACATGCGAGAACTCAGTCGACTGTATAGTATGCACTTGGCGGTGTGTCTAGGACTAGAACTAAAATTTTAAGGAGAATTTAGCAAGTTTTTAATGCTTTGCAAATAAGCGTCTCGGTCGATGACTATTCCTTTTCTTTTCCTACTTAGGAATTTTTATTTTTTTACAAAATCTTTGACTTTTTCTGCCCGTCTTAAACACGCATTTACTTCTTCGGGTGATAATAATTCAGACAATGAATTCCTAAGTGAACTCATTCTTTTCTCATCTGAAAAAAACCCTTTTATTTTCTCTCGTATCTCGGCTGCCGGAGGTTGTTTCCGAAAATCTTTATAGTCAAAATCTGTTTCAGTTTTTTCGAAAGACAGACCATTATCAATCGCTACGATTCTGCTATCTTTTACAAGAAAATTTTCGTCAGATGAGTCCGACTGATGAATAATATAATCAAAAACCCAAACCTTCATTAGTTCATCTTGTAATTCATGATTTTCTCTTTGTTCCGGTGGAAGCAAATTAAGGACTATTGCATCTTCAACAAATTTCTGTATGCTTCCCTCTTGTCCATTTATTGTTCTAATCTCGGTGGGGGGCACAAGGCCGAACCCAAAAGCCTTATCAACAAGATACGCAGCTCTCTCTCTTTTGAAGTAAGTGCCCACCGGAAAAACATCTTCCATTTTTGGTACGGGCTTTTCCCCAGCTTTTGGTTTGAATATCCCAGCGCCGCCACCCTTAAAAGAAACATACAGAGTTTCGTTGATTCCTTTTTCTGATATAGCGTGCGATTCTTCTATTTCTGCGGTTTTAAGCATAACCTCTTCTTGCTCCGCAGAGGTTTCTTTTTCAGTTTTCCCCGCATCTGGTTGTTGTATATTAAATTCTGGTTTTTCTACTGACATATTATTTTTTACTCTACCAAAAAACTACCTTAATTAAAAGGTGGTTTCTTAAAAATCGGGGATCCGCATCGTGAAGGTTGTTGAAACTATTATTCAGGAGAAAAAGGAATGTGTAATTATTCCTGACTTAATCTTTGATGGACGAAGTTAGAACCTATTTTGTATGAAAATTGTGCTGAATTAAAACCAATAGCGATAAGAATTCTTGGTTATGTTTTTTCTGAATCTTCCCTTCTAAGAGTTTCTGACTTTATAAGCGCTTCTACTTGCCTCCTTGCTATTTCTCTAAAGGTCCGATAATCTTCAGACAAAACCTGTCGCCTTTCCAATCCGAGTTTCCGTGTTTCTGGTTTTTCGCGGTCTTCTGTAAGTTTTTTGCAATCTTCTGCAATTAAATTTTTGATATTCTCCCCTTTCTCAACTCGTGGAGCAATAAGCTCGAGATAAGCCTTACCCGCGTAGGTAGCCATTAAGACAGTTTCTATTTCCAGTCTTTCATTTTCTTTAATGTCTCCCCCCAATCTTTCTTTAAAGCCAGCTACCGCGCTGTCGCATTCTCTTATATATTTTTCCAATGATTCTCTACCTCCGATTTCGCCAAAAACCTCTTTTTCGGCGGAAATACCCTCTGATTCTGATATTTGTGGTCCACTTTCTACATTTCTTGACATATTTTTATTTATTTTATTAGCTTTACAATAGCTACTTAACTCTGTATTTAGTTTATCCCACCACAATAATTTGTCAATCAAAAACCCGAGAATTTATCTCGGGAATTTTGCTCCAGCGCCAGAACCCGAACGGTCTCGATCGCTCAATCGCCTCGGCTGAGTCGGTCCTCGATAAAAAATGTTGTCTGCGGAGAGGGTGAGATTCGAACTCACGTGCCCGTGAGGGCTAGCCGCTTTCGAGGCGGTCCCGTTATGTCCACTTCGGTACCTCTCCAAGTCTATTATTATAATATTTATCCAACTTATACAAAATGGGCTTTATTCCCTAAAAATGCGACCCTAGAGCCGCATTCTTAAAATTGTGAAACCTTTATTCTCTCTCTTTGGCCAGAACTTGGTGCCAATCATTAAAATCATAAATATCATGAGCAATCATTCCGCACAGTACCCCCCAAAGGAATTTATGGAACTCGAATCTCCATCCACCTAAGAAAAAGAATATCAACAGTAAACAGCCGAAAATCCAATGATGCAAATGAAAATTCCAACCCTTAAATTTTATGTTAATAAACTTCAAAGGTCCGTTCTCTATATGCTTTTCGTAAAAATACTTTGTCACTAAGTAGCCTAAAATCAAACCTGAGGCAAACAAAACAGACGTATAGGCAGATGTAGCTAAAATTGCTGCTGAAACTACTTTCTTCTTTTTTGTTCTTTTATATTGCATAAATCCCTATAATTAGACTTTATGTTGTGCCCCCATGAGGAGTCGGACCTCAATCTAGAGCTTAGGAGTCTCTTGTTCTATCCGTTGAACTACGGGGGCAAATTCGCCCTTTTCCTATGGTTTTAGGGGCTTTTGTATATTTAGATATAGTACCATAAAATAACGGTCAAGACAATAATCACACATTTCTTGTTTGCCAACCAATTGCTTGGTATAATACGGCATATGGCAAAAAATTTATCGATTATCAAAATCGCAAAGCGGGTTTGCCCGGCAGTAATCACTATTGTTGTCTCAAAAGACCTTCCTAAGGTAGAAGGTTTTTACATGTATCCTTTCGGTGGCAAGGAATATGCTATGCCGAAAATAGATCACGGGGCAGGCAACGAGAAGACTCAGATAGGAGGCGGAAGCGGCTTCATAATCTCAAAAGACGGATATATTCTTACTTCAAATCATGTTGTAGCTGATACAACCGCTGATTATACAGTCATTGTCGAGCCAACTAAGAAATTCCAAGCAAAGGTCTTGGCCCGGAACCCGATTAACGACGTTGCTATAATCAAGGTAGATGCCAAAGACCTCCCCTATTTGGAATTAAGCGATTCAAACAAGCTGGAATTAGGCGAGGAAGTAGTGGCGATAGGAAACGCCTTAGGAGAATTCCACGACACCGTTAGCGCTGGGATTGTTTCCGGCCTCAGCCGATACATTACTGCTCTTAATGGTTTTAGCCAACAAGCTGAAAACTTGAGAGGATTGATACAGACTGACGCAGCGATTAATCCCGGCAACTCCGGTGGACCATTAGTTAACAGGCAAGCCAAGGTAATCGGCATTAACACAGCTATGGTAATGGGCGCCCAGAATATTGGTTTTGCTATTCCAATAAACTACGCCAAGAAAGATTTAGAAGAAATAAAGAAATTCGGGAAAATTATAGTTCCATTTTTGGGCGTAAAATATATTCTACTGTCTAAGGATATGGCCAAGGCGAACAAACTGTCGGTTGATGATGGGGCCCTAGTCGTCAGGGAAACATTAGGAGAATCTCCGGTTATAAAAGACTCACCTGCTGAAAAATCTGGAGTTAAGGAATTTGATATTATTCTGGAATGCGGGGGAGAAAAAATAAGTCTCGAAAATCCATTAGCTAACATCCTGCAAAAATGCAAAGTTGACCAAGAGATTGATCTAAAAATTCTGAGAGAGGGACAGGAAATAATGCTAAAAACAAAACTGGACGAAAAGAAATAGAATACTAAATATAAAACAGCCCGGAATCGGGCTGTTTTTTGAATGCGCAGCGTGGGTAGTAGTGCCTCACGATATCAAAAAAGTGGAGAGAAAAAACACACCAAGAAAAAATAGGGTACAAAGTATCGTAAGGAGAAGTGAAAAAAACTTCCTAACCAGAGTAACGCTAGATTGAGCGCTTATGGTCTCTGGCGAACTATCTAAGGCACTAGAAAAAATCCGCTGAGTCTTATCAAAATAATCCCCGTCCATTATTCTTCTTAAAACAAAAAAATAAATGAAGAAGGCCAGGTAAAAATTAAGAATTACAAAAAATAGCGGCGGATCTTGATTCGGTATTAAGCCTGACCCAACCATCAGGCCCGTCGCCACTAAGGAGAACCAAAAAGCCATAACCCACCTGAAGAAGTCAGTCATAAATGACCAGAAAGATGCCCCCGATTGAATAAGTTCGGGAACATTTTTAGAATTTGCGGATAGAAGAGTTCTAGCTCCGAGATAGAGAAAACGTAAAATAAAGAATAGAAACGGATAAAGAAAAAAATCTACAACAGACGTCGAACCGACCCCGATAACCAGAGATACTGCATGCACTGGGATCAACTCGTACAGAGCCAGACCTTGGGCGAACAAAATCAGAGCTACTAAAGAGAGAAACAGATCAAAAAGAAATTTTATCTTCAAATCCAAGATGTGTTAGATTACAAACGCTGGGTGGGCGAGGAGATTCGAACTCCCCCTAGAAACTCCACAGGTTTCTGTGCTATCCACTACACTACGCCCACCATGAAATAAATAACTTTCCTCTTGTGCCCTCAGGAGGAATCGAACCTCCATTTCAAGTTTAGAAAACTCGTGTTCTATCCGTTGAACTATAAGGGCGCTTTTATCTTCATTATTTCTATAAATCCTATTTTCCAACCAGTAATTCTTCTGAATAGGTCTTTATTACAGACTGTTACTGCGCAAGTTCCATTGTATAATTTGTTTCTCCTATACCCCAAAGAAGTCTTCTTAATCTGAGTTTTATAGAATTGTGACATGGGGACGCCCGTTATATCAGACCAATATTCCTCTATATCTTTACGACAATGAAGCGAGTGCATGTGTATACACAACCGAAACTTGTCTTCGGGAACGCCGCATGTTTTTCTGAACCATTCCATTATCAATTTTATCATTACAGGGTCTGAATTGCTAAATTTTACCACCTCTCTAGCCCCTTTGTCACCTTCTGCCCAATATAGCATCAAACCTGATAAAAATAAAGGGGTCTTCATCAAATCCTTAGGCTCTTTTTTAGCTTCTTCTATAACTTCTTTTGTTCTTTTTATTCTTTTTTCGCGATTGATCTTTCCCCCGCTTAGTCCCGACATTTGTCTACCCTTCAATCTTAAAATCTGGCTCGGAGTGAGCTCAATATCACGCAACCAACAGCCCAAGGTGCCTTTCGAAACCTTTAGCTTTTTCTTTATTTCATTATAGCTTTTCCCTTGTTCCCGTAAATTAATTGCCTCCAATCTCTCCTTTAACTTCATGACTTTATAGATGTATGATTCTTAATTATACAATAGTTGTCCATTTTTCTCAATATTTTGACTAGATTTACAAAAAATGATATTATCTTTTCTATAACGGGGTATTGTGTAACGGTAGCACGAATGCTTTGGGAGCATTTAGTTCCAGTTCGAATCTGGATACCCCGAATGCGGGTATCGCATAGTGGCCGTGCACCGGCTTTCCAAGCCGATTACAGGGGTTCGATTCCCCTTACCCGCTCCACAATAAGAGACCTCTTTAAATGAAAATAATTTACTGGATTATACTGATTCTAGCTATTGCAATAATATTAATTGGCTATTTTTTATTTCCCCCAAAAACAAAAACTCAAGTCTGTTTCGACAACAACTGTTTTAATGTCGAGACAGCTGATAACGTTGCAAAGCAGAAAAATGGACTGATGCTTAGAGAAGAATTAAAAAACGACCAAGGCATGTTGTTTATTTTCTCAAAAGAAGACATTTATCCTTTTTGGATGAAAAATACTTTAATCCCATTAGATATAATTTGGCTGAACGAGAATAAAGAAGTGGTTTTTATCAACGAAAATACACAACCCTGCTTAATCAGTCCCTGCCCGGATATTGTTCCGACAGAAAAAGCAAAATACGTTTTAGAGATAAACGCGGGATTAGTAAATGAGACGGGACTATCTGTCGGTAGCAAACTAGACTTCAAGTAACAAAAAACCGCCTTGATGGCGGTTTTTGTTTTCTTCTATTTCGCGTATTCTACCACTCTATTCTCCCTTATCACCACTACTCTTATCTCTCCGGGGTACTTTAATTCTTCTTCAATTCTATCTGCAATCTGGCGGGCTAATTTCTGGACACCCAGATCATCTACTTTATCTGATTGTACAAAAACTCTTATTTCTCTCCCGGCTTGGATAGCGTACACCCTGTCTATGCCATTAAACTTCATAGCTATATCCTCTAGTTCTTTTAACCTTTGCAAATAGTTCTCCAATGTATCCTTCCTGGCCCCTGGCCTTGCGCCTGAGATGGCATCAGCTACCTTAACTATAATAGCTTCGATAGATTCTACTGGGTGTTCCTCGTGATGCGATTGCATCGCATTGATTATATCTTGATTCTCTCCAAACTTCTGTAGAATCTTAATCCCAATATCAACGTGAGAGCCCTGGATCTGATGATCAACTGCTTTCCCTATGTCATGCAAAAGGCCCGCTCTCTTGGCTACTTGGCTGTTCGCCCCGATTTCGTCCGCGATGGCCTCTGCCAGAAATGCTACTTCCATCGAATGGATTAAAACATTTTGGCCATAACTCGTCCTATAATACAACCTGCCTAATAATTGTATAAGCTTGTCATCGACTCCGATGATTCCTGCTTCGTAAATTGCTTTTTCTCCTGCCTCTCTTACTTTCTTGGCAATCTCTATCTTCGCCTCCTCAACTTTTTCTTCAATCTTAGCTGGCTGGATTCTTCCGTCTTGGATTAATTTATCCAAAGCTAATTTGGCTATTTGCCTGCGAATAGGATTAAAACTTGAGATAACAACTGACTCTGGCGTTTCATCAACTATTAATTCGACACCGGTAAGCTTCTCAAAGGTTCTTATGTTTCTCCCTTCCTTCCCGATAATCCTTCCCTTAATGTCTTCGTTCTTAAGGACAATAGTGGTTGTAGTTAATTCTTGAACTTGGGGGACAGCACATTTTTGAATAGCTAGGGCTAAAATCTCTTTTGCTCTTCCTTCTATTCTTTCCGTGCCTTTTTCCTCAAGCTTCTTGATCTTTTCTAAAATCTCCTTTTGCGACTCTATCTCAACTAAAGAAAGCAATTCTTTCTTTGCATCTTCCCGAGAGATCTTAGCAATTTTTTCTAATTTTTCTTCGGCTTCCTGCCTTAATTTATCTAAACCTTCTTTCACCTCTCTCAACTTCTCTGTTTTTTGGCGCAGCTCTTCTTCTTTTTCGTCGAAAACAGATATTTTCTTGTCTAAAAGCTTCTCTCTATCCAGCAAAAGCTGCTGGCTCTTTAAGCTTTCGCGTCTTCGCTGGTCAACCTCTTCTCCGGCTTTAGCGATAATATCAGAGGCTCTATCTTTGGCGTCTTTTAGAGTATTGGCGCTTTCGAGTTTTACCTCCTCCATTCTCTTGTGCAGCCTCGCCTCTATCGTTCCCGCTCGCTTTTTGACAATAGATTGGCGTGCAAGATACCCGAGAATAACGCCGACACCTGCGGCGATTAAAGTGATTAAAACTATTGTGATTAAATCCATATGTTATCTATTCGTATCATCGGCATATCATTTGTAGATTACGAATGAGACCCTAATGCTCCGAATTTAAATATATTTTTTAAATAAAACAACTCGCCATAACGTGGTGAGCTGTTGTATTTACAAAATATTTGATTGCCTATCTATTTCGTTCCGATAACCTCGTCAATCAAGCCGTACTTTTTAGCTTCTTCGGCTGTCAGATAAAAATCCCTGTCAGTGTCCCTCTCTACTTTATCCAGCGGCTGGCCTGTGTGGGAAGACAAAATATTGTTTAGCCTTTCCCTTAGTTTAACAATCTGCTTGGCAGTAATCTCTATTTCAGTTGCTTGTCCTGTAACGCCGCCCGCCACTTGATGCAATAAAATTTCAGCTGAAGGCAGAGCAAACCTTTTACCTTTTGTGCCTGTCGCCAAAAGAATCGCAGCCATAGAGCCGGTCAAGCCGACTCCAATGGTAGAAACCGGGCATTTGACGTACTGCATTGTGTCGTAAATTGCTAACCCTGCTGTAACCGAACCTCCGGGACTGTTGATATATAGCTTGATATCACGCTTGGCGTCCTTGGAGGTCAAATACAGAATTTGAGCAATAATCAGATTTGCAGTCATGTCCGAGATGGGACCCGCAAGAAAAATAATCCGCTCTTCTAAAAGCCGAGAAAATATGTCGTAAACGCGCTCACCGCGTTGTGATTTTTCTACAATAGTTGGAACTATTGGCATTTATTTTAATTTTTAAACTTAACTTTCGAAAACTTTCTAGTTTTCATTTCTTGAAAAGCTTTCTAGCTTTTCAAATACTTTTTCGTTGTATACTACACCTCTAGCATACTCTTTAAGCTGGTTAATGTCAATTTTCTTTGCAGTCTCTGCCGGATACTTTTTTAGTATTCTATTGGCCTCTTCTTCCACCTCTTTTTCCTCAACTGATACGTTCTCCTTTTGTCCGATTTCCCTCAATACTAAAAAGTTTCTGACTTTTTTTTCTGCTTCTTTTTGGAAAGACTCTTTTATTGTTTTTTCGTCTTGTTTAATCGAGGATAAATACTCCTCGAAAGTCATCTTGAAATTTTGGCTTATCTTGTCCTGGAAATTATTGAACAGCCTGTCTTTTTCCATATCAATCAAAAAATCTGGTATCTCAAGTTTAGATCTTTCAGCAACCTTTTCTATAACCTCGTTTCTTTGCCGCTCCCTTTCCTGCCCTTCTTTTTCCATCTTCATTCCGTCTTTGATATTCTTTTCTAACGCAACGAGGTTTTCAAAATTTCCCAAGGACTTGGCGAAATTATCGTCAACTTCTGGAAGCTCGACTTGCTGGACCGAAAGCATTTTAACTTTAAAATTGACTTCCTTGCCGGCTAGATCTTTCCTGCTTGATTCCTTAGGAAAGATAATGAAGAAAGATTTCTCTTCATCGGCTGACATCCCGATAAGATTCTTTTCAAATCCTGGAACCATTCCTCCCTCTCCTAAAATAAACTCGTCTTTTATGGGTTTCTTGGCATCGGGGGTGGATATGGCTCCGGATAATTCCGGACTTTCGTATTCAATCATCACAAAATCTTTTTCTTGAGCTGGCCGGCTCAACTGGGAAAACTTTGCCCTGCTTTTTCTCAAATACGCAAAAGTGTCTGCCATATCCTCTTCTGTGATAGAAACTTCATTCTTTTTAATTTGCTGTGCAAACTTTTTGTAATCAGCCAACTCAACTTCAGGCATGACAAAAACCTTTAGTTTAAAAAGGAAGGGATTACCTGGCGCTAATTTTAATACTTCTATCTCAGGTGAAGAAATCGGCTCAAGTTTGTGCTCTTTTATTGCTTCGGTATAAGCATCTTTTGCAGCCAAGTCAGCTGCTTCCGCCAACAGAGTTTCCTTACCAGCCTTCTCCTCAACTACGTTCCTTGGGGCATTACCTTTTCTGAAACCGTCTATATGCAAATGCTCAGCAGCATGTGCGGTGGCTTTATCAAGACATTTAGCAAGATCCTCTGTCGGAACCTCAAATTCAATTTCTACTTGCGATTTAGGCAATTTTTTAAGAGTGTTTTTCATCCGTGATATATATTAATTTGTCTTACACTAAAAACCCTACGATGAGCAAAGCAACGATATTAATAACCTTAATCATTGGATTGATAGCAGGCCCCGCTGTGTCTTTATACGGGTCTCCAACGGTGTCTCCGGTTACCGCTGCTTGATGAGCAAAAGACCCTTTGCCCCCGAAATTTCCTTCTTCAATATATTTCTTGGCATTATCCCAGGCAGCACCGCCAGTAGTCATAGAAATGGCAACGAAAAGGCCGGTAACTATACATCCGATCAAAAGTCCGCCTAATGCCTCAACCCCCAAGGTTAATCCGACAATTATTGGAGCTACCACTGGAATTAAAGCAGGAAGGACCATTTCTTTAATAGCAGACTTTGTTACAATATCAACGCACTTGCCATACTCTGGTCTGGCTGTCCCCTCCATTAATCCTTTAATCTCTCTAAATTGCCTTCTTACCTCTTCTACAACTCCTGTGGCTGCTTTCCCTACTGCGCTCATGGCAAGGGAACCGAATAAATATGGCAGCAATCCGCCTATGAATAATCCGGCAATAACCTTTGGGTTGTCTAATAGGAATAAAACCTTTACGCCCAAGCCACTTAATTCATAAGAATAAGCGGCAAACAGAACCAAGGCAGCCAATCCTGCCGAAGCAATGGCATATCCTTTTGTTACTGCTTTTGTCGTGTTCCCGACTGAATCTAATTCGTCTGTTATTACCCTGACGCTTTCTGGCAACCCAGACATTTCAGCTATTCCTCCCGCGTTATCAGTGATGGGGCCGTAAGCATCGACTCCTACTACAACACCGGCTAGAGAAATCATTGTTAAAACGGCCAACGCTACTCCATAAATTCCGGCCAGCCAAAAACTTACAACCATGCCGATTGAAATTAGCAAAATTGGTAAAGCAGTTGATTGCATGCCGATAGCAATACCAGTGATGATATTGGTTGCGTGTCCGGTCTGTGAAGAAGCAGCAATGCTTTTTACCGGTCCGTGTGTCTTTGAGGTGTAGTATTCTGTGATTACAAAAACTCCGGCAGCAATAATTAAACCTATTAATGTTGAAAGAAAATAGTTTGTTGCCAGTTCTGCCCCAACCATCTTTTGTATAATTGGGTAAAAACTAATGGCAGTAAGCAAACCAGTTACTGCAATACCTTTGTACAGGGCACCCATGATATTCTTCTTCTTTCCTAGCCTCACAAAGAAGCTCCCTATAACCGAAGCAACCATTGCCGCAGAACTTAATACTAAAGGCAGCATAATAAACTGAGCTTTTCCCGAAAAAAGCAATCCCGCCAGAATCATTGTTGCTACAATTGTAACCACATAAGTTTCAAAAATATCTGCGGCCATGCCAGCACAATCGCCGACGTTGTCCCCGACTTGGTCAGCTATTACAGCCGGGTTTCTCGGGTCGTCCTCAGGAATACCTTTTTCTACTTTACCGACTAAGTCAGCTCCGACATCAGCAGCTTTTGTATAAATACCGCCTCCGATTCTGGCGAATACAGAAATCAAGCTTGCTCCGAATCCCAGGGCGATTAAAGCTTTCAAGTCGTTCGTTATTAAATAGAAGCCGGCAACTGCCAGCAAACCCAAACTTACCACCAATAGCCCCGTTATCAATCCTCCGGTGAAAGAGAGATTTAAAGCTGGTTTTAGCCCTTTTTTTGCGGCCTCTGCGACCTTAGAATTAACTTGCGTAGAAACCAACATACCTATAACTCCGGAAAAAGCGGAGAGAAGAGCGCCGATCAGAAATCCGATACCGGTGATCAAGCCGGCTTTAATATCATTTGTGCTGATGCTATAAACTACGACTAAAATTATAAAAAGAACGACTGCAACTATGGAAACTGTTTTGTATTGCCTCTTTAGATAAGAAACTGCACCTTCTCTTATAGCTTTTTGGATTTCAAGCATTTTTCCGCTGCCAGAGGGAGATTTCTTAACTTTCTGGAACAGAAAATACACGAATCCGATTGTTAAAATCGAAACGATTATAGGAAACATTATTGTTGCCATATAAATTTAAAAAGGCAGTAACGCTTTGCGCACTCGCCAGTTATTAATTATTAATCGACTTTTCCTTCCTCCTTTACAGGTTCGGAAGAAACTTCTTCGGCTTTCTTGACTTTTTTTGTTGTTTTGGGTTTCTTGGGTTTCTTCTCCTCTTCCGGCTTTTCTTCTGTTTCCTCCGCAACTTCTTCTACGCCAACCCCCTTAACATCAATCTTCCAGCCGGTAAGGTTAGCAGCTAACCTTACATTCCTACCGTCTTTTCCGATAGCCAATGATAACTGGTCTTCCGGGACTGAAACCAAGGCGGTATTCTTCTTATCGATCTTAACATCCACGGTTTTGGCAGGAGCCAAAGCATTAGCAATAAACTTAGCTGGGTCTTCCTTCCATTCGATAACATCTATTTTCTCACCTCCGAGTTCATTTATCACGGCCATAATTCTAGTGCCTCTCTGGCCTACACAACTGCCTATAGGATCGATTCCCTCTTCGGTTGAGGTCACTGCTATCTTTGTTCTGAATCCGGGCTCCCTGGCGATTGATTTTACAACGACAACACCAGTGGTGATTTCCGGTACTTCTAATTCGAAAAGCTTGGATATTAATTTGGGATAAGAACGTGATAAAAGAACAACCGGGCCTCTCGGCGTGTCATCTACCTTAAGTATGTAGAACTTTAGACGTTGCCCTGGCCTGTAAAACTCTCCTGGGGTCTGTTCTTCTCTATTCAAGGCGCCGAGAGTTTTTCCTATATCAACAAAAACAGTATTGCCCTCAATACGCTGTATAACGCCTGAGGTGATTTCTCCTTCCTTGGATTTGTACTCACTTAAAACGTTTTCCTTTTCTGCTTCTCTGATCTTTTGGAGAATAACCTGTTTGGCTGTTTGGGCGGCGATTCTGCCATAATCTGTTTTTGGCTCCAAAGGAATCTCTATCTCTTCTCCGGCCTTAATTTTAGAATTATCTTTTTTAGCATCCGCCAGCATTATGTGCTTTTCTTCGTTAAAAACCACCTTTTTTCCTTCTTCGTGCTCCGCGTTTTCCATGGGTAGTTCCTTCTTTTCTTTCAAGGCCTCCAGCTCTTCTTCTGTATAGAGCATGTCTTGGTCAACTACTAACTTTATTTGCCAGAACTTAACATCGCCAGATACTGGGTTGAAGCTGGCTTTGATTTTCTGTCCTTTCTTGCCGTAATCTTTCTTGTACGCAGTAGCAATCGCTGCTTCCAACGTTTCTATTATCTTTTCGGCCGATATGCCTCGGTCCTGAGCGACCTGGCTTAAGGCTCTTTGAAATCCTTTTATATCTATTTCCATAAAAATATGTTTATTATTTATCTCGAAATTTCTATAAAAAATGTCCGTGGTCAGACGGACGAATCTTCCAGAAATCCATTACTAATATCATCTTAACAAAGAATACCTTTGTGTCAAGTTTTTGTTCTGGAAGAACGAAGTAATCATCGCCTCACCAACTATTGTGGCAAAAAAAGAAGCGACTCCTTCAGAGTCGCCCTATACCCAAACAAATTACTTTCTCTTGTTTCTCAAAGAATCGACCAACCTTTCAATGTCATTTTTACTTCTGAGTTTATCGCCTTTATGCGATAAAAGTGCTCCGAGGAGGAACGATCCGTCGCTATCCTCAAGCGCATCTTTCGCTGCACCTGCAAAGCCCAGAACTTCTTTAAGAATCTCAGCTTCTCTCCTTTTGTCAACATCTGTAAACCTGCCAGGCAACCGATTAGGTAAATCAATTAAAAGCTGTGCTCTTTCTCTGAGCTTTTGGCTATAGGTTTTTGCGTCCCTCCCGGCGGTCAAAGCAGCTTCTGCCTCAACGCCGAGGATACGGAATCTTTCCGCTGTTTCTCTTAATATCTCAGTAGCCGAAAGCGTTTCCTCTCTACTTTCTGGCGAATTGTCCATCTCGTTCTCCTTTGGAGTTGGTTGTTCCGGTGGTTTCATAGTATAAAAGAACTCGTGATTAACAGCATTTATTAATCATACATAAGAATATCATAATATCAAGTTCGTGCGGCAATATACATATGAGTATTGACAAAGTCCAGCTAATTTTGCTATCCTGTAAACACCTTAACAATAACCAAAACCAATGAATCGGGTCCCTTAGCGCAAGCAAAGGGGTTGGGCCCGAGGAGGTGATTTCTGCTTTTAGTGGAGATCCGGATTCCCCCGTAACCATGGGATAATTGATGAATTCGCTTTAAGCGGAGGAGTCAACGAAGAGCTCAATTGAATCTTCTCAGTTGAGAAACAGGGTGGCACCGCGAGTTTAAGACTTCTCGTCCCTGCAGCATAATTTTAATTATGCTCTAGAGACGGGAAGTTTTTTGTTACTTCTAATAGTCCTTTGACAAGGAGAGTCGATATGCAGCAGACCGATCAAGTTAGCAATCCATTTTCAATCGGCGCATTATTGCCAGGCAACACAATCCGCCTTTTTCCCTCAATTGCACGCCAGATTCAACGCCAGCATCGAATGGAAGCAGGAACAGTGACAGACGTCCTGTGCCCGTTTTGCCAGAAAGGGCATTTGAAGGTAGAAGGAAAGGTTCCATCTACTGACAGTCCTCCAGGATGGGGGGCAAACGCCAAAAAAGAGACGGAATGCCGTCTCACATGCTCCGAAGATGGATGCAAAGGAAAATTCTTTTTTATCGAAGAGTAATATGCTGCAAATCTCAAGCCACTACGGTGGCTTTTTACTTATTAATTACTTTGACTATACCTTTGTAAGCATCTACTTCAACTACGTCTCCATCTTTTATAACTCTCGTCGCCCTTTCAGTTTGTATAACGCAAGGTATATTTAATTCTCGGCTTACTACCGCAGCGTGGGAAAGCATACCTCCTTGATCAGCTACAATAGCCGATGCTTTCTTGCAAAGAATCATTATGTCAGGACTTGTGGTCTCGGCTACCAGAATATCTCCTTTCTTCATCCTTCTGTTTATCTCTGCAATCAGCTTATAGTCATTGAGCATCGGTGCTATCACAGCCCTGCCTTGAGTTTTTCCCGGATTAGCTACAACTCCTTTGAGTACGCGTGACTGGCTGATAGAGTTAAATTTCCGATCAAATTTTAATGCCTCTTTGAGGCTGAACGTTATTGTCTTTCCATCTATACTGGCTGCTGCATAGCATTTTCCCCTACCTTTAATTATCTCAGGATCGACTATTTTTCCGCTGAACACATCCAATAGCTCATCCAGATACAGATATTTAGCTTTATAGTCCGTGAGAAAATCCCGGGAAATTGAAGTAAGAACATTTTGTGTGACGCCGTTTTTAAAGAAAAATGCATTCAGCACTTCTCTGGCCTTGAATTTGAAGGTACTTATTTCTTTTAATCTCTGCATCATTTTCTTGTCTCCATGAGCATTCGCCCATTCAAACGCTAGATCAAGATATGCGTATTCTACCATGCCGTAATAATACCAAAATTTCCCTAAGAACTTAGCAAGATCAGAGAATTCCTTTTTTGTCATCTTCTTAGGAACTACGGAGTATTTGGGTATGACTATAGTGTTAGCTTTTTTTACATGGGCTTTAAAATCTCTGTAGTACCTATCGTAAAGCTTCTTATTTTTATACAGTCTCAACCCGTACTGAAGGCAGATTTTCTCTTTTTTCCGGTTGATAAAAGTATTATATACGCCATCTTTGTATATCAAGAAAATATCCGCACGGTTCATCGATCCATTCAGTAAAAAACTGCTATGTAGGCATGAAACAAAGGTGTTGGCGGTGAAGAACTTCTTAAAGTCTTTTGAATTGATGCTTACCATATCCCTATTCTAATAGACGGGGAATACTTTCGCAACTATTGACATATATTATATATATGGTATAATCAATACAGTTGCTTCACAATCCGTTTGGGTGTGTCCTATACTACGAAAGGAGATTGTCGTGATCAAATCGATTCTGTCCTGCTGCAAGGGTAATACCTGCAGAAGTCCGATGCTTGAGGCGTTTCTCAAGGCATTGCTCCCAGAAGAGGTGGCGGTCGAAAGCGCTGGAACCTATGAAGGCTGCGATCCCGCTGTCTTGACGAACAGCCCCTCCGTCAACGCAATGCGCGAAGGTTACGGCCTTGACATCTCGGGCCACCGAAGCCGGTGGGTCAACGATGTCAACCTTGACCGGTTCGATCTCGTGGTCTGTATGTCGCGGGCCGAGGCGAGCTATATCATAGCTCAGAACTTCCCAGGCCTGGTCATGGTCGCGAATGCAAAGAACGGCGGCGTGCCGAACCCGTGGAAAATGGGGCCTGAGGTTTACGCTGAGTGCGCGAAAGTACTCGAGTCCGTCGCCCATGAAGTGGTCGAACTCTGGTTCGACTGATCCAATCGGCCACACCACCCACAGAAAAAAAGCCCGCGGAGGAAATCTTCCCGGGCTTTTCACATATATAAAGATTAAATCTTCTTAACTATACCACTATATGCATCCACCTCAACCAAGTCTCCGTCTTTTAGAACTCTGGTTGCATAGTGTGTCCCCACTACACAAGGAATGTGGAGTTCTCTCGAAATGATAGCTGCATGAGACAGCATCCCTCCTTCATCTGTAATTATAGCTGCGGCTTTGCTGGCTATATCCATGACATTAGGCTGCGTCATCTGTGTTACAAGAATTTCACCCTTTTGAAACGTTTTCCTAACCAGCCTTGTGTTCTCAACATCGTTAGCACGTAGGACACGCACGACACCAGTACTTTTTCCGGGATTCGCAGGCGTTCCTCGCAAAATCTTTGTGTCCGCCTCTTTATACAACGGCCCTAATTCTCTTTTTGCCACTTGCTCCGCTTTTATCCCGGAATAGTGGAAAAACTTCTTATTTTTAAGATGACCGGCAAAACATCGTTTCCTGTCTGATTTTTCTTTCGCGGACAATAGCTCACCTTTGTTAACAGCTTTTTTTAAATCCTCCAAGAGATAAAGTTTCCATAGATCGTTGACACGCTCGTGAGTCCGCTTAGATATTTCTTGATAAAACGGGATTAAATAAAAATCGCTACCTGCCCAGCAGGATTTTATGGCGATTCTGGTGACAGCGATTCTTTGTGCTAAATTGACAAGTGATTTGGCCTCCGGATGTTTAGATATTATTACTTCCTGTTTCTTTCTGAGAACCGCCTTTTCCTCTGCAATATTCTTCGGGGTAAGATTCAATTTATCGTAGGCATACCTTTGCTTTAATGTTTCTAAAACCTCTCCATAAGAATAATGGTTCATAACAATCCATGGATATCTCGCCGCGTGATTGATGATGATCTTCTCAGAAAACGAATTCTTTACAATTTTTTGCCAAGCTAAAAGCTCTAAATTCATATCATCAACTTCTGTCGGCAACATCAAAAGCGAGGCGTTTCTTGGAACAAAATATTTTTTGATCTCCTCCGTGAGATAGTGAGTGCCCGCTGCCTGACTATATCGAAAGTAGCTAATAATATATGACCACTCATCAATTATTTTTTCTAACCAAGCGATGATTTCTTTGTTGGATAGATTGCTGACATTTAGATCCCTGATTTCTTTAAACATTTGCCAATGCCGGGCATAATCGCGGCCCAGCGTTCTTAGAAATTTATTAATGAACTTTTTGTCAAAAAGCAATTTACCTCTTTCGGTATCTCTCTCAATATCCTTTTCCGAATGAAAACAGCGGATATCGTTATCCGCTGATACCTGAATAATTTCAGAGACATCGTTCCAGGGAGTAACGTCCCGGAACTTAATAAAAGAGTTTATGTTCGCTTCTATGAATATATTCGGTTCGTGATTACTCCAAAGAAAACGAAATTTTGTTCTTGGCATTGTTTTTATTCTTAAAACCCAGTCTTTTTCGTTTCAGTTCTTTTTTTATTACTCTCCTTTTCTTCTTCATCTTCTTCTTCCTCCTCTGCGTCTACCTCCGCATCCTTCAAAAATCCACCAGCCTGTAGGGACCAGAGATTTTTGTATAAGCTATTTTCTTTGTTTAACAGTTCGCTGTGGCTTCCTTGTTCTATAATCATCCCGTCATCAATAACAATAATCCTGTCCATTTTTTGTATCGTAGACAAACGATGGGCGATAACAATCGTAGTGCAACCGGACATTAAATTATTCAATGCGTCCTGGATTAACATCTCAGAATGAGAGTCTAAACTAGACGTTGCTTCGTCCAATACTAATATCGGCGCGTTCTTAAGTATTGCCCTGGCAATCGCCACTCGCTGACGTTCTCCTCCCGATAGCTTAACCCCCCTTTCCCCGACATATGTGTTGAGGCCTTCGGGTAAATCTTTGATGAACTCATTACAATGAGAAAGTTCTGCTGCTTTTTGTATTTCCTCTTCCGATGCACCGCGCTTCCCGTATCCGATGTTCTCGGCTAGTGTTCTATGAAATAGTATCGTATCCTGCGGAACTACAGAAATATTCCTCCTCAGGCTTTCTTGCGTCGCACAGCGTATATCCTGCCCATCAATTAAAACCTTACCGGCAGTTGGAGAATACAAGCGTAATAGTAATCTCACGAACGTTGTCTTGCCTGCGCCCGATGGACCAACAAGTGCTACTTTTTCCCCTGGCTTTATAACTAAATCTATATCTTCCAACACCTTTCTAGTTTGATTGAAGCTGAAACTAAGATCTTTAAATTCAATCTGTCCGTTCGTTACTAAGAGTTCTTTCGCGGAGGGAGAATCTTTAATTTCGTGAGGCAACAGCATAATTTCAACCATTTCTTTCGCATCGGCATATGCTTGGTATACGCTTCTCACAACGCGGGTAAAACCCCACAACTGATCAATCAAGCCGATTATATATACCTGCAATAAGACGAAGACGCCAACTGTCAATAAACCCTGGTTCCAGTATTTAATGGCGAAGTAAAAAAGTAAAAACTGTATTGCAAATCCTAAAAATGCCTGTCCGGCTTCCATTATAGAATCTAGGTTCCAACTCGTCTTTGTCGCTTTCGCCTGCTCATCCGTTACTGCCTTGTATCCCTTAGATTCGAAGGCCTTTCCGCCGAATAGTTGGATTGTATTTTGATTGGTTATCGTGTCAGAAAGATACCCAGTGGTTTTGGAATCAATTTCTGCAACCAAAATATCGTATTTTATCTTCCATTTGGAAAATATGATGTTGAATAGTAAAAATAATATTATCCAGACAAAAATAAGCAGAGCGATCCATTTGTTTATAAAAGCCACGACGACAATCACAGAAACGATTCTCACAAGCAGAGACAACACATCCCAAATTAAACGGTCGGCCAATGTTTCAAACGATCGAGCAAAACGATTGACCCGCTGCACAAGGGAGCCGGTAAAATTATTTGTGAAAAAACTATAAGAATGCTCTATCAAATAATCATATGCCTGCTGTTTTAAACGCGCGATAGTGCCGGTTTGGTATGAATTATTACAAAGAGTGGCTATACGGTAAAACAGCCAGATAAAACCATTCAAAATCGCTATTTCAATTATTATCGTCAACAGTCGAGAAGCAATTGCTGATTTATCCCCGTCAACCGAAACAACGTCAAAAAATTGCTTATACAAAATTGGTGTAACAATTGCTACAATGCTGGCTAACACGATAAAAACTATAAGAAAAAACAACGTCCATTTTTGGGGCCTTATTCCCTTCCAAAAAGTGGAAAGGATATCACTGACCCCTACTTTTGGATAATTAATATTTTTTGGCATAAATTAGCGAAGGAATTTGTTTGATCAGATTATCAACCAAATCGAGTGTTTCTGTTTTTGTAAATTCTAAATTGTTGCGATCCAAAATTCTAACATGCTCATGCTTGCCCTCTAATTTCCTGCACTCCTGCCCGATTCTCTGGGCTCTTTGTTGTATGAAATCTGACTGCTCACTGATTCTCCCCCGTCTTGTAATGTTTTCCTGAATCTTCTGCCCGGGTGCCGTGAGCACTATAACTTTATCAGCTCTCAGATGTGAGTTTGCTTTAATCCATTTCCGTAAAATCGGTGGCGATTGTTTCCCGATTTCGGCATTGAGCCATGCTTCTAAAAGCAGGATATCGCCATCTACATAGCTTGTGATACCAATACCAGCGATGGCATGCGCTCGTTCTAACATTAATCTAGTACGTTCAGCCAACCAATCATATCGTTGAGGAGTATCTATCTTATTATTTAAAACACTTAAAATAGTAGAAGTAAAAATACCCTCTTCTCCCTCTAAAAAACTGGGGTTACAGTTACGACAGGCCATTTGTCGAGTAAGGAATGAAGTGCCCACACCAGGTGCACCTATAAAAGCGACTACTTCACCTTTCATAATATTATTTAAGATCACAACTAAAACCTCGACTTGATAAATCAAATGTGGACCTGGGGAGAATCGAACTCCCGTCTCCGCAATGCGAATGCGGCGTATTGCCACTATACTACGGGCCCTAACTATGACAAATAGTACCATTTTTTATTCCGAAAAGAAAGATTCCTCTATTATATACCACACCTTGACAGACCCCCTCAGTTTGCTATAATACTCTTACACTTCAAAAGCTGAAACAATGTATATTTTTCATTCACATATACCAATACATTTAAGCTTAAAAATGTTTAGAAATAAAATAATAGTTTTAACTATTCTAGCCCTAGTTTTTGCTAACTTTTATTGCGTTGGCGCTGCGGCTGCCTCGACCACATTCCACCAAGAAATGGATGAGGGTGTTATTGAGTTGCTATCTGGTATGGATTCGGGTATAGCCGATAAACAATGCGTGCCGAGTCAAGAAAACGGTCAAAAACCAACGGAGAATAAACAACATGGTAATGGATATTCCCTGTGCTGCAAAGACAATAGCCCTTATCGAATTGGAACAATAAGCAAGACCGAAACCAGTAACGACAAAACTGTTTTTTCTACTGCTGCAATCATTCCCGACTCCCAGTCCATCCGTGGCTATTTCTCCGCTTACCTATATCAAATATCTTTTCTACCACCGCCCGAGGCCTCTAGTTTGCGTTCTGTAGTAAAGATCGAGTAAAACAAAAACCCATTAAGAATAAACCTAGCGCAAAATAAATGTGCTGGGTTCTTAATGGTTTTTTGTTTGAAAAAATATTAAAATAAGAACATTACTATGCCAAAAAAAATAATATTACCCATCCGCGGCATGCACTGCAAATCTTGCGAGATATTAATCGAAGATAATTTGAAAGAAATCTCCGGAGTGCAAAAGGCTGAAGCGGATCATCGCAAAGAACACGTTATAATTTACTGTGACGAAAAAAATGAACCAAACATAGGGCAGCTTTCGGAAGCAATTGGGAAAGCAGGATATAATATCGGCGACCCAGAAAAAAAAGATTCTTTCATCAGTAAAAGTAGCAAAGACTATAAGGAATTGGGCATTGCCTGCCTATTGCTCTTGGGTTTATACCTTATAGCAAGAGGATTAGGGATTACTAGTATGGGGGGCGTTAGTGCTTCAAGCGCACTAACCTTGCCAATAGTCCTGTTAATCGGTTTAACTGCGGGTGTTTCAACCTGCATGGCTCTTGTCGGTGGATTGGTATTGGGTATATCGGCGAGACATGCCGAAATGCACCCAGAGGCTAGCGCAGGACAAAAATTCCGTCCCCATGTATTCTTCAACTTCGGCAGACTCTTATCTTTCACCTTCCTGGGCGGCTTGCTCGGAATGGTAGGATCCATATTCCAATTATCTGGGACGCTATTGGGATTTGTAACAATCGCAATTGGTGCGTTGATGTTGGTCATGGGCTTACAATTGATCGAGATATTCCCGTGGGCTAGAAAACTAAAGCTAACCTTGCCGAAAGGAATCAGCCGAACCGTCGGAATAGAGAGCCATAAAAAAGAATACAGCCATGGAAATTCTACTTTGATTGGCGCTCTAACATTTTTCCTGCCTTGCGGTTTTACGCAAGCCATGCAAGTTTACGCGATAGGAACAGGGAGCTTTCTCGGAGGCGCTTTAATAATGGGCACTTTCGCACTGGGAACAATGCCTGGTTTACTTGGCATCGGAGGATTAACCTCTATTGTCAAGGGAAATGCCGCAAAGCAATTTTTCAAGCTAGCTGGCTTGGTGGTAATTATATTCGGTCTTATGAATATCTCAAATGGCTTCGGTCTCGCAGGACTTACTTTCGCTTCAGCTCGAAATAACAATATTGAGATAAACGACCCTAACGTTACGCTTGTAAACGGAGTTCAAATTGTAAAAATGAGGGAAACGGGGAGCGGATATCAACCGAACAAGTTTACTGTGATAAAAGGCATCCCTGTAAAATGGGTGATTCAAGCTGATGCGCCCTACTCCTGCGCAGCAAGCATTGTTATGTCGAAATATAACATCAGGAAAAACCTACAAGCCGGAGAGAATATTATTGAATTTACTCCGAAAGAGACCGGGGCTATAAAATTCTCTTGTTCTATGGGGATGTATACCGGAGTCTTTAATGTTGTTGATGCAAACAGCAACCAAGCTGCCTCTCAAGATAACGCCGATACCCAACCAGCGAATACTGGCGGATCTTGCGGCGGAGGCGGAGGCGGGTGTGGGTGCGGCGGAGGGGTGAAGAATCTTCCTGTCGAAGAAGGCGCTACTACCAATAATACTGGCTCTCAAATACAATTAATTAACAGTACATACACAATTGCTAAGGACATCCAGCCTAATGTTTTCCGAGTGAAAGTCGGCATGCCAGTAAAATATGTAATTGATCCGAAAGAAGACGGAATAGGTTGTATGTCAGCAATTATGGTACAAAATCTGTATACCAATCCCATACAATTGGAGGCAGGAAAACAAATCATAATGCAATTCACTCCTAAAACTAAAGGAGAGTATCTCATAACCTGCGCTATGGGAATGAAGCGCGGATCAATTGTCGTTGAATAATAATAAAATATGAAAAACACATTTAAAATTCGCGGGCTAACTTGCGACGCCTGTGTTAAATTGGCGACCAAACGAATTAACAGAATCCATGGAATTTCAGATTTGAAAATAAATAGAATCCAAGGTTTGATTAATTTAACGGCCGACCGCAAATTAAGCTTGCAGGAAATCCAAGAAACTTTAAAAGATACTGAGTATAAAATAGAATCAGCTATCGACTAAAGATTCTTAAAACATGAAAAAAATAATTCTAGTAAAAATTAAAGGGATGCATTGCGAGGCTTGCGAAAAGATTATTAAAGAGGACTTGATTGATTCCGGAATATCTCCGGAAGATATTGAGATCGATTTTAAAACTGGGCGAGCTTCAATAGGCACAGATCCCAGTGATGAAGAAGCCGGTCAAAAAATACTCACGATAATTGACAACGCAGGATACAGTGCAGAATTAGTTGAAGCGCCTGCTCTAGATCCAAAAAAGTCTGCCGTTCCAGCAGTACGCGACGCAGACGGCAAAGGGGTGGTTAGTTTAAGCATAGAAAACAGAATAGAGGCTGTCGGGAGAATTATCAATGACGAAAATGGCAAGCCATTCTTCCAAGGGGAGGTTAAAAGCGACAAAAAAGCGGAGATAGGAATTCCGGAGAATTTTCCAGAAGCCAAAGGATATCTGGAAAATTTAGCAAAAACTGTCAATTTTTGGAAGATGTTTGATCTATCGGGTATCGGACTAGGCACTCATCACGAGCAACCAAGCTTTATCTCGCAAGGTAGCAAACCCGACGGAGCAAACAGCCAAAAAGCTGTAGAGAAGGACGGGAATAGAAACGCCAGAGTTTCCCTCTCGCTCGACGGCATGCATTGTTCCTCCTGCGCCCAAATAATTGAGCGGGCCTTAAAAAAGGTTCCTGGCGTAAAAGACGCAAATGTTAATTTCGCTGCGGAAAAAGCATCGATTCTCTTCGATGACTCTTTATCTGATACGAACATGCTGATAAAAGCAGTAAAGGAGGCTGGCTACAGGGCGGAGATTGTTGACTCAAAGGACAAAGAATTTGAAGCCAAGAAAAGAACGCGGGATATCAAAAGCTATTTTAAGAAATTTATCATTGCCGCTGTTTTAAGCGCGCCAATGCTATATTTCATGTTTTTGGATTTCTTCAAATGGTTGCCGGGAGCTAACTCCCTTCCGCCATATTTTGGAATAGTCTCTCTGATATTATCGACAGCTGTACAATTCGGCATCGGCTACGGTTTTTACAAAGGCATGTGGTCAAGCCTTAAAATGAAGACCTTTAATATGGACAGCTTGATAGCAATAGGTACTTCCACAGCTTACCTCTACAGTCTGGCTTATTACCTAATTTACGTCTTCTCGAACAGTTCCCTTATCGGATTAAACGGATTCAAAATACCGGAACTATACTTTGAAACCGCATCGTTTCTAATTACCTTCGTTATTTTGGGAAAATGGCTTGAGATAAGGGCTAAGGGGAAAACCTCAGACTCTATACAGAAACTCATGGGTCTGCAGGCAAAGACTGCACGAGTAATAAGAAACGGCGTGACGCAGGACATCTCTATAGATGAGGTGGTGAAGGGCGATATCGTGATTGTCCGTCCCGGGGAGAAAATCCCAGTAGATGGAAAAATCACCAAGGGACTTTCTGCGGTTGACGAGTCAATGATCACGGGCGAAAGTATACCGACAGAGAAAAAAGTTGGAGATATGGTCGTCGGAGCTACCATTAATAAATCGGGCAGTTTTGAGTTTGAGGCTACAAGAGTCGGATCGGAAACGACCCTGGCTCAGATCATCCGGCTTATTGAAGAGGCCCAGGGGTCAAAAGCCCCAATTCAAGCATTCGCCGACAAGATTTCTTCCGTCTTCGTTCCGATGGTCATCGGCATCGCCGTGCTTACTTTCTTGATCTGGTTCTTTATTATAGGAGCGGGGTTTGCCTTCGCTTTGATGGCGTTTACTGCGGTAATTGTTATCGCCTGTCCTTGCGCTCTTGGTTTAGCTACCCCAACCGCAATCATGGTTGGAACGGGTAAAGGAGCTGAATACGGGATTCTGGTTAAGGGAGGAGAACCTCTGGAATCAGCATGTAAAATTGACGCGATAATTTTTGATAAGACAGGAACCCTGACAAAGGGGAAACCCGAAGTTACGGATATAGTTAGCTTCGCCAGTCAAGAGGAAGAGGAAATTATAGCGATTGCCGGGAGTTTAGAAAAATTATCTGAACATTCTTTGGCAGAGGCTATCTACGGCTACACCAAAGAAGAAGGGATTGACTTGTACGAAGTCAAAAATTTCTCAGCTGTACCGGGGCACGGAGTTGTTGGACAAATCAATGACGAAAAATATTTTCTTGGCAACCGCAAAATGATTATTGAGGTAGCCGAGTTAGGCGTTGAAAAGATAAGCCGAAAATTAAGAAAACTGGAGGAACAAGGAAAAACCGTGATGATTTTAGCCAACAAAAATGAGATCGTTGGCGCTATAGCCGTAGCTGATACCGTGAAGGGAACGTCACGATCAGCGGTTGAGAGACTGACAAAACTCGGCATTGAAGTATATATGATTACCGGAGACAATCGAGTAACGGCTATGGCAATTGCTCCTCAAGTCGGCATAACCAATGTTCTAGCCGAGGTCTTACCAGAAGATAAGGCAGAAGAAGTTAAGAAACTACAAGCTAGTGGGAAAAAAGTAGCAATGGTTGGGGACGGTATTAATGACGCCCCTGCGCTGGCGCAGGCTGATTTAGGCATAGCCATGGGCAATGGAACTGATGTTGCTATGGAAACCGGCGGTATTGTAATCATCAAAAATGATCTCAACGACGTCGTCACTGCTATCGAGCTTTCCAAGGAAACAATGGTTAAGATAAAACAGAATATGTTTTTTGCTTTATTCTATAATGTCATCGGCATTCCTGTTGCTGCCAGAGTTTTCGCTGGCTTCGGATTAGTTTTAAAACCCGAGCTCGCTGGGCTAGCCATGGCATTAAGTTCTATTTCTGTCGTCACAAACTCACTCCTATTGAGATATTTTAAACCTAATAGGAGGAACTGGGTATCGACCATAGCCCCTTTCGCGATGGTGATTGTTTTTACAATTATGTTCTTGTTGTTCACACAGTTGGGTCGCGCCATGGACTAGCGGGCTATGCAATAAAAATACCGCCTCACATTGTGGCGGTATTTTTATTGCTACTTTCAGGGCGCTGGGAATCGGACCCAGTCTACACCCTCCCGAAGGGTGCGTACTACCGGCATACTCCGCCCTGTATCTAAACTTATGTCACCCAATACTTCTGCTTTGTCATTTCATCTCTCTTGGTTTCAATCTTCTCTCTTTCTTTCTTAGCGTCTTCTGATATTTTCTCCAATTCTTTTTCAGACAACTTGCCTAATTTTTCTGCCTCTTTTTTCAACACTTCTTTTTTATTCTTCTTCGGATCCATCAAAACCTGGCCCAAAAGAATATTTAGAATGCTGCCAACCTTCGGACCTGGCTTAATATCTAACATCTTCATAATCTCGCTGCCGTTAATCTTTAACATCTTGGCTGAAATCGGATCCTGGGAAACCTTATCGACTATATACTTTAAATGGCGCAGTTTGTATGGCTCAGCCTTGGGAACGCCAGATCCTATTCTATCTGCCATCCGCACCTGTAATAATTCTTCCATGCTTTCCGGGCCAACGTTCTTGACTAGTCTTCTGACAGAAGAATCCTTTACCTCGCCTGCGTTATAGTAAAAAAGGTGGTACCGAACTAAGCCGACTATCTTTTCAATGTCTTTCTTGGAAAACTTTAAATTCTCTAAGATATCTCTCGTCATTCTTGCTCCTATTATCTCGTGGTTGTAAAAAGTAGAATCTTCTCCCTCGCCTCTTTTAGCTCTGGGTTTGCCTATATCATGGAACAAAGCAGCTAACCGGACGTTTTGGTTGAATTTCTTTTGAGCTGCATACTTTAAAGAGAGCAAAGAATGCTGCCAGCAGTCATAAATGTGATGTTTGTTCTGTCCGACCTCGTAACTTTCTTCCAACTCGGGGACAATAAACTTCAGGAGGTTAAGCTCCCTGAGCAATTCTATGCCATCAGCTGCCTTATCTGACATTATAATTTTTATAAACTCATCCCTAATCCTTTCTTTTGAAATTGCTTTTAGCCAAACGCTATTTTTTTTAATAGCCTGAGCGGTTTTATCCTCAATTTTAAAATCTAAGGTTGTGGCAAATCGTACTGCCCTTAGCATCCTCAACGCGTCTTCTGAGAACCTCTCTTCCGGAGAACCTACTGTTCTAATTATTTTATTCTTCAAATCCGCCTGGCCGTTGTAAATATCTATTAACTTAACTTTTTTAGCTTCTATTTCCAAAGCCATGGCGTTAACAGTAAAATCCCTCCTCGCTAAATCTTCCTGCAGTGTTTTGGCAAATCGAACTTCATCCGGATGTCTTTTATCGGAATACCCGGCCTCTAGTCTATAGGTGGTAATTTCGATTTCCTTTAGGTTCTCATTTTTACTCCCGGTTTGAGTTGTAACCGTCAAAAACTTATTCTCGTAAAAACTCTTAGGAAAAACTTTTTGTATTTCCTCTGGCTTGGCGTTGGTTGTGACGTCCCAATCCATGGGAGTGATGCCAAGCGAAAAATCGCGGACGCAACCGCCGACAATATATGCCTCAAATCCTGATTTCTTGAGGTCTGATATAACAGATTTTACTTCTTTCGGAATAGTCATAATAATTAGATAATAGCTTAAAGCCGCCTTTTCTTCAACTTGCCAAACCATATTTTTTGTTGTAAAATTTAGACAAATTCGCCCTCGTAATGAAATGGACATCATACGACGCTTCGAACGTCGGAGTCCAGGTTCGAGTCCTGGCGAGGGCACATACAATATGATATATTAAGAATAAGATTTAATTCTTATAACATGAAAAAAACATTTGTAGTTCTTCTAATATCGTTAGCCCTATTTCCAATTTTAGCTTCCGCTGCTATAGTTACTTGCGGTCCTAAGTGCGAACTTTCCGACGTATGCCCAACTATTGTGAATATTATAACTTTTATAAAGAATGAGCTTGTAGTTGCACTTGCTATTCTCTTTTTGACAATAGGCGGAATAGTCGTCTTAGCCTCCGGAGGAAGTCCTGAATTAAGGGGTTTAGGGAAAAAAATCGTAGTAACAACTATTATAGGAATGGCCCTAGCTTTTGCTGCTGGAACTATTATTGTCGAAATACTCAAAATATTGGGCTCAACGTATAATATTCAGTGTTAAAGGGTAAACGGCTTAAATTTTGCGCCCATAGCTCAACTGGCAGAGCAGATCCCTCTTAAGGATAAGGTTGCAGGTTCGATTCCTGCTGGGCGCACAAAGATTGACATTTCCACATTTATCATATATATTTAACTCTATACTCACACACCAATATATTAAAAACATGCTTAAAACAGAAGCTAAGTCAAAAATCATAAAGAAAAGCGGCGTTCACGATACCGACACTGGCTCTCCGGAGGTTCAGATTGCTTTGTTGTCCGAAGAAATAAATAAATTGTTGTCTCATTTCAAAAAGCACCCCAAGGACTTCCACTCCAAGCGTGGATTAATAAAAATGGTTGTAAAGAGAAAAAAACTATTATCATACTTAGAAAAGGTTTCTGACAAAAGGTACAAGGACATTGTTAAGAAGATAGGCCTGAAGAAATAACGAAATAATAAATTTTTACAATTATACGGATCTCAAATCCGTACATATAGGAGAATGGCAAAACCAAAAGAACAAAGAGTAGAGGTATTGATTGACGTGCAGAATCTTTATCATTCGGCAAGAAACATATATCACTCAAAAGTTAACTTCAAAGAAATCTTAAAACAGGCAGTCGCGGGAAGGAAATTTATCCGAGCGTTTGCCTACGTGGTAAGAACAAAAACCGGCACTGAAGAGCCGTTTTTTGAGGCACTAACGAAACTGGGCATTGAAACACGGATAAGAGACTTACAGGAATTTTACGACGGCCAGAAAAAAGCGGACTGGGACGTCGGCATAGTTATTGATGCCATAAGAACCTCCCCAGGATTAGATGTAATAATCCTGGTATCAGGAGACGGAGATTTCATTGCCCTAGTCGAATATCTTAAAAATCAGGGCAAGAGAGTCGAGGTAATGGCTTTTGGAAAAACTACCTCCTCTCACTTGAAAGAAATAGCCGACGAGTTTATAGACCTAGACAAAGGACCGGAAAAATTCTTGCTGGGATATACGAAAAATATAAAGGTATAAAAATGGAAAAAAATATTACAAAACAAATTGAAATCGGAGGGAAACAATTACAAGTGAAAATAACAAACTGGGCCGAGCAGGCTTCTGGCTCTTGTTTGGTTCAGCTGGGAGACACCGAGGTTCTAGCAACTGCAGTAATGTCTGCACAGGAGCCTGAAGGAGTTGATTTCTTCCCTTTAACAGTAGACTACGAAGAGAGATACTACGCTGCTGGCAGAATTTTCGGTTCTCGGTTTATCAGACGAGAGGGCCGGCCAGCTGATGACGCTATTTTAACAGGCAGAATGATCGATCGCGCCATAAGGCCGCGCTTTCCGAAAGCCTTTAAAAGACAAACTCAGGTAATTATTACTTGCCTTTCCTGGGATGGTGAAAATGACCCGGATGTCTTAGGATTAACTGCCGCTTCAGTGGCTTTATCTATTTCCGATATTCCATGGAATGGCCCAGTCGCAATTATTCGTGTCGCTAGAAACGATGGAAAATTAATTTTTAATCCAACCTACGATGAAAGAATAAAAGGCGACTTTGATTTAATCTTGACTGCAGTGGAGGCTGATAAAAAAATATTGATAAATATGGTAGAAATGGGCGGAAAAGAAATTCTAGAAAGCGACATAATGGAAGCTACAAAAGCTGCCGAACCAGAGCTTAAAAAGATTATTGCCTTTCAAAATGATATCAAAAACGAATTGGGGAAAGAAAAAATTGAAGTGCCCGACAGATCAGACCGAGAGCTGGAAAAAGAAGCAAGGGAGTTCACGAAAGACAAACTAGAGAAAGCTCTAGATAGAATGACGCCAAAAGAGAAAAATATTCCTGCCGTTGAAGAACTACGAGAGGAATTTATTACTTCTATAAAAGAGAAATATACCGACCCGGCTAAGATAAAGCAGGCCTTAGAATACTTTGAGGAAGAAGCAAAAAAAGCCATCTATAAAAGTATCATCGAAGACAACAAACGACCCGACGGAAGAAAAAGAGATGAACTCAGAAAAATATCTTGCGAAGTCGGTGTTCTGCCACGAACGCATGGCTCTGGAATATTTACCCGCGGACTGACCAGGGTTCTGTCCATTCTTACTTTAGGCGGCCCAAAAGACCAGCAATTGTTAGAAGGCATGGAATTCATCGGGAAAAAGAGATTTATGCACCACTACAACTTCCCACCCTACTCCTCTGGAGAGGTAAGCTCGATGCGCGGGCCGAAAAGGAGGGAAATTGGGCATGGTTGTTTAGCCGAGAAAGCATTACTGCCTCTCATTCCCGAGTTTGAACAGTTCCCTTATACTATCAGAATCGTTTCGGAAATATTATCCAGTAATGGCTCAACATCCATGGCTTCAGTTTGTGCTGCTTCCTTATCTTTGCTGGATGCCGGCGTACCGATAAAAGAAATAGCAGCTGGTATATCGATAGGATTGGCCGAGGATGAAGATCCAAACAAACAAAAACTCTTACTTGATATCCAAGGTCCTGAAGATCACTTAGGCGGTATGGATTTTAAGGTAGCTGGAACAAAAAATGGAGTGACTGCAATTCAAATGGATACCAAAACCGATGGCATCACAAAGGAGACCATGGGGGAAGCTTTGGAGATGGCAAAAAATGCAAGACTGGAAATTCTTAATACAATAAGTAAAACAATATCAAAACCCAAAGAGAGCCTTTCTCCTTGGGCTCCAAAGATAAAAACTGTTCAGATTAATCCTGCAAAAATAGGCGAGGTGATCGGACCAAGAGGGAGCGTAATTAACAAAATGACCGAGCAATACAAGGTGAGTATCGACATTGAAGATAACGGCCTTGTTTTCATAACTGGCCAGGACGACAAAGCAGTGCAAGAAGTAATACAGCAGATAAAAGGGATGACCAGAGAAGTCCAGGTCGGAGAGATATTCCAAGGGGAGGTAAAAAAGATTACAGACTTCGGAGCTTTCGTTGAAGTTCTCCCTGGGACAGACGGCCTCGTTCACATATCAAATTTTGTTTCTCATCATATAAAGAGCGTAGGGGAAGTCGTCAAGGAGGGAGACATCATACCTGTGAAGGTAATCTTAATTGATGAACTCGGCAGAATAAACCTCTCTGCAAAAGACGCAGGATTCAAACCAAAGAAATAAAAAGTCCTCAGAACTTTAAACAAAGTACATGGTTTTCATAAATCCGGGACCATATTGGTTTATAATTATTATTTGGATAGTTTACTTTCTTAATAACTTCTATTTAAATTACAAGACCAAACGTTTTTTTCATAAAAGCAAAGCTGAAACATTCTTATTGATCCCCTTTTATATTTTTGTTGCGGTCCTGGCATTCAAAATATCCTCATACATTTTAGGGCTGCCAGATAACGGGTGGCATGCCAACACAACCCTAACTCTGTTCTGTGGATCAATAGGCATGCTTCTCGGCTTAACCGCCACCTTTCTTTTCGCCTACCTTGTTTATTCCAAAGCAACCTTCCCAAGTTGTGTGTATATCACCAGAGGAGAAAACCCCAGGGGCATCTATAGCTACATCCGCCATCCTTCGTATATAGTTTTTTCTTTCCTTACCTTTGGAACATCCCTTTACCTTTTGGATACTTCTTTATTCATTATTTCCATCGTTATCTATATTTGTCTCTATTTTTGTTATATGATAGAAGAAAGACACTATTTAAAAACAATTCCCAGCTATAGGGAATACTTCGAAAGAACCAATAGATTCCTGCCAAATTTTCCCTTATTTTTTTCATTGATAAACAAAAAGATGAAAAACAAATCATAAAATTTCATGACAGCAGAAAAAGAAGAACAATTAAAGGACCTTCTCGACAGATCCGCAGTAAGGACTATGAGAAAAGATATCCAAGCACTGAGGGAGGGCGTGGCGTTGAAAGAAAAGGACCGAATAATAAACATGAAAACTCCGGAGGAAGAGCTTGCAGAAAAAGCGAAGATGGAAATGCTCAAGAGAGGAGAGGCACAAAAACAAAACATCGGGGAGGAAGCTCAGGCTAGAGCAGAGATACTCCAGAAAAAATCAACTGAAGAGACTCAGGCAATGGTACAACTGAAAAGCTTTGCTTCTGAAGAGGAAAAGCAGCAAATTTTCTATTTAGAAACAGAGAAAAACGACTTGGCAAAAAAAGTGCAGGCTATTCAAAGAGAAAAAGAACCACCGCTATTGCTACAAAAAAATAAACTGCTGTTAGAGAGAAACAACGCAGAAGTGAAATTAAGAACCTTTTCGGAAGAAGAAAAAAACGTTGAAGGCGAACAAAATTTCTTAAGCGAGACCGAGCAAACAACCAATGCGCCGAAAGACAAGCAAACGCTGGAGAAGAAGCGGTGGGAATCGGAAGAAAAACGAGAAAGCATGGAAAAGAGGAGATGGGCCATGGAAAAAGAAATAGAAGGGATAGAAAAGCGTATGCAAGACACTGATGACGAATACCAACGCGTTCTAGCCGAGGAAGACAGCCTAAAGCAAAAAATAGCAGAAATAAGCAACTCGCTTAGATTAATATATATAAGAATAACCAGCAGAGAGGAGGAAAGCAGAAAATCAAAAAAGGCGCAAACAGACCTTGAGGGGGAAAAAAGAGCGGAAATAGAAAGCAAAAGAAAGGAGGAAATCAGGCGGCAAGAGTACAAAAAAGTAGAGCACATCGAAGAAAAGCCATTCATTAAAAGCATCCCGGACAGCGGTAAAAAAGAGGAACTGATTAAAAAAATGCAGGAAACCAGCACCAAAGAAGAAGACGAAAGAAGAAAATTCCTGGAAAGCCTAGATAAATGGGCGGAGCAAGATACTAAAAAAAATGAAAATCCTCCAAACGTTACGACAAAATAATAATTAAAAACATGAACGAAAAATCAATAAAGGAGTTAAAAGAAAAGCTAGAAAGAGAGAAACAATCTCTTGAGGGAGAATTAAAAAAGTTTGCGAAAGAAGATAGCGACCCGAAAAGAGGTTGGAATACCCGCTACCCTAAATTCGACGGTGTAGACATGGAGGAAGAAGCTGACGAGATGCAAGAATACGAAAACCTTCTCCCAGTAGAACATAGCTTGGAATTAAGGTTGAGAGACGTTAATTCCGCCTTAGAAAAAATTGAAACGAACAAATATGGGAATTGTGAAAAATGCGGGGAGCAAATAGCCGAAGATAGATTACAGGCATGCCCCGAGGCAAAACTATGTGGAAAATGTAAATAATATGCGAGATACTAAAAAACAGGGGAACGCTCCCCTGTTTTTTAGTACATAACCTTAATTTATTCCTGTACGTATTTCATTTGATACCCGAGCGGATATTTCGAGAAAGGATTTTTTGTACCAATGGTAGCAAAGTGCACGTGGCAGCCGGTAGAAATTCCTGCTCCGTCCATACCGGGCTGACCGCCGATCAAGCCAATTTTCTGTCCAACGTCAACTATATCGCCGGAATTAACAGCGATGTTCAGGAGATGCCCATAATAACTTACTACTCCGTCTTTATGTAAAATTGTAACAATATTACCGCCGCCAAAATTCCATCCATATTTTGCTTTTTGTACTACTCCCGCTGCTGCCGCAAAGATAGGCGTTCCGCATTTATTTGCAATATCAACTCCATTATACCAATGCAGGGTTTGTGTTATTATCCCCTGAGCTGGAAAGATAAAATAGTTATCAGCCAAATATGTTTGAGGAAATACCGGTGCCTTCTTGGGCATTACTCCATTCGGAACGACTAAAATATCACCGATGTAGACATCTGATTCATCAGCTAAGTCGTTTACCTCTAATATCTCATCTGCGCTTGCTTTGTATAACTTAGCGATTTCTTCTATGGTGTCACCTGATTCTGCTATATGGACTAGACCAGAAACTGGCAGAATAATAAGGGTTTGTCCATTTTTTATCTTTGAAGAACTAGACAGATCGTTGGACAGTAATAAAGTATTCAAAGAAACATCAAACTTCTCCGCAATTAATTTAAAAGTATCTCCTGATTGCACTGTATACTCAACAATTTCCTTCCTTATCTGGGGACCCTGCCCGAAGATAGAACCCAAAACTTTCGAAGATAAAACCCTTGGCGGACAAAAGGCTGATAAACTGTCCCCTTGGATGATCTTTAACTCAGGCGGCTCTAGGCACAAAGTGCTGTTTTGATTCAAAAACAAAACCCCATCTCCAGAATCGACGGAGTCGTCGGAAACGGGGCTAATGAAGGCTTCGGCAGACTTTAAGGTTGTTTGCGGCCAGAGTATAGAATGAGGGAACCTGTTAATGCCGAAATACACTAAACCTAAAAGAATAATGGATAATAAGCTATAATAAAAACAAGGGGACTTAAAGAAACCCTTGAATACTGTCAACATGGATATTTTCTTCCACGCATAGTGACAGGCGACCAGTATCTTGCTTTTTAGTTTTTTGAAAGATAAAGGTGTAATATTTTAAAGCCCTCACTCCTTTTTTGATAGGAAATAAGGGTACTCTAAAAATAGCATTTAAAAGACCCCCAGTCAAGCGACTTGTTCACAGAACCCATTATACTAACCGAGTACAAAATCATAATAAACTTACTGTTTAAATATACTATTAATATACCTAGTTGCTCGTTCAGAATACTTTACTGATATAATAGAAAAATGAACCAAAATTCTATTAAAAATACCTTAAAGAATATTAGGATACACCCTTCCAAAGGACTGGGGCAGAACTTTTTAGTGGATAAGGCCACACTCAATAAGATTGTCAGTGCCGCAGGCATAAAACCAAGTGATAATATTTTAGAAATCGGCCCAGGAACCGGTATTTTGACTCAAGAGTTAGCAAAGAAGGCGAAAAAGGTAATCGCCATAGAGAAGGATGTAAAAATGGTGGAGCTATTAAGGGAAACATTAAAAGACTTCAAAAATGTGGAAATTGTCCCAAAAGATATTCTGAAGATTAAAGATGAGGATCTGTTCCGAGATTATAAACTAGTTGCCAACCTTCCCTACTATATTACTTCGCCGGTAATTAGAAAGTTTCTAGAGATAAAAAATCAACCGAAGGTAATGATACTAATGGTTCAGAAAGAAGTTGCTCAGAGGATCTGTGCTAAGCCACCTAGGATGAATCTGCTTGCAGTCTCGGTTCAATTCTATGGGACGCCAGAGATTATAAATTACGTTCCCAAAGAATCTTTTTGGCCCAAGCCTAAAGTCGATTCCGCAATAATCAAAATAGTCCCGAAAAAAAGTTTGGAATCTTTGAAACCAGAACTGTTTTTTAAAATAGTAAAAGCAGGATTTTCGCATCCAAGGAAACAAATATTAGGAAATTTTAAAAATATTTTAAAGATTGGGGGAGAAAACCTTTTGGCTTGGCTCAAGGCTAACAGCGTAAGTCCTGACCGGAGAGCCGAATCTCTGAGTGTCGGCGATTGGATAAATTTAGCAGAAACATTTGACTAAAAGTTATTGACATTGCTTGTTATTTTTCTTGCGTGGTATAATAAAAAATTGGTTCTAACAAATAGGGTGCATTGTAAATAATAAACACTTCATGTTTAAAACTATAATTGAAAAGTGTAAGTTTTATTTCGTTCTTATCAGCTGTCCAAAAAATCGCGAGAGCGGAGTCCTCGCCTCCTCCGTCGTATTCGGTCTAGCTACAGCGCTCGCCATAGGCCTTGGTATTTCATTCGCTTGGAGTTGGAAAGAAGAACTCGGAAAAATGACCCTAAGGGGAGTGATATGGTTGACGTTTTATCTTAGCCAGTGGGCTTTTGATTTTAGCGCCAGCCTGTTCAACTCAGTTGTTGTTTCTTCTGGAAACTCTATCACAGGGAACACTTTAGTTATACATGGCTGGACCATAGTTAGGGATTTTGCCAACATGTTTGTTGTTCTTGGTTTTGTAGTAGTCGGAATCGCGACAATATTGAGAATGCGAGAGTATGAAGCTCAAAAAACCTTAGGACCCTTAATAATAGCTGCGATTTTGATCAATTTTTCTATGGTAATCTGTGGTGTGGCTATCGATGTGACCAATGTGACAATGGAATATTTTCTTAGTGCATCTGGGCCTGGCGGGGTTGTAGAGCCGCTGAGGGCTGCCGTTTTGAATCCGATGCATGGGCCGGCGCTTCAGACACTTTCAGACACTGACAATTTCCCTGGGTTTTTAGTTTATGGCATGACTGTCTGCGCATTCGCGATCGTATCCACCATGATCTTTTTACTTTATGGCGCACTTCTCCTTTTCCGCCCCGCTGCATTAATGTGTTTGGTAATTTTGTCACCATTGGGTATTGTTTCGTGGGTTTTTGCTGCGACAAAACCTTTTTACACTAAATGGCGAGATCAATTAATTAGCTGGTCTATTCTCGGCATCCCGACAGCGTTCTTTCTTTATCTCGCGGGCCATTTAGCAAATCGGACAGTAGTCGGAGGATCACCAACCGAAAGCTTGTATTCCTTTTTGACCGTTATTGGATTCTTACTAATCGGCTATACCTTTGTTTTCCAAACCGGCGCCGTGGGTGCTTCCGCTATCACCGGCCTAGTCGCATCAGGCGGACGCTTTGCATCCGGGGCAGTAAGAAAAGGAGTAAAATATACAAAAGCTGGTGCCAAAGCTGGTGCAGGGGCAGCGGGCAGTCGACTTAAAGAGACAGAAGCTGGGCGGGCTGTAACCGGCGGATTCGGCAGAGCTATGGAGAGAATCGGCATTTACTCTGAGGGAAGCACGGCGCAAAAAGAGCAGAAGAAAACTAAAGATGCCATTGATAGAGCTAAGGCGAACTACAAGGACAATCCAGATAGAGTAGTAAGGAATGCACAGGGCGGAGGGAGAACAACTAGGTCAGAGGACATAGAGGCAAGCGCCATTGTGGCGGCCCAAGAAGGGGCATTAGATATGAACGATGCCCGCATGGTGGCCCATTATCAGACAGCTGCTCAAAGCGGCAGATATAGCGCAGAGGAGATAAGGAAAGCGGAAACGAGGATGCCTGAACTTGCTCGACACAACCGACCAGCGGTAGAAAGAATCCAGCGAAATAGTCCAACACCACTCACCGAAGCCGAAGCGGGAGACATGGCGGTCAGGAACACAATGGCTGGCCTGAGCGTTGGGGAAATAGGGAAACTATCTACAAATAGTATGAATATGCAATTCTTAGAAGCGACTAGAAGCAAAAAGTTAAATAAAGCTGATGCTGATGGAGTGCTGTCGCCACAGCAAGTAGCCCATTTGAAGCAATACACAACAGCCGGAACAGCGCAGGAGGCAGAGTTTACCAATAGAGTAAACCATTTGACCAGAGCTGGTGCCAGCCCAGAAGAACAAACCCAAGGTAGGGAATTAAAGAAAGTCGCCCTGGCCATCAATAATTTATAATCCACCTCAATAAATATGCCTAAAAATACTTCCATATATAGAGTATCTCTTCCTGACGACATTGACCTAATCGATACTATTGCCACAATTCTTCAAGAGAACGGCGTAAAAGAATCGGCTGAAGACGCTTATGATAAAATGAAGAGGGGTGAAAAATCTAGTATCGACTCGACTATAAAAATAATAAAACGGGCTGTATTGGGAGAAATTCCTCCAACTGATCTTGCAAAAAAAATAGAGGAGGAGTTAAAATTTTCAAACCCCATATCCGAAAAAATAGCGAATGGTCTAAAAGAGAAAATTATTTCTAGGGCAAAAAAGATTGAATTTAATAAACCGGCGGAGACAAAGATGGTAGAAACGGATTTACAAAAAGAAACAGGTATAAAGGAAGACCAAATCGAGGTTAATAAAGTAGTTGAACGACCTGTGGAAAATCCGTTCCCAAAAAGATTAAAAAAAACAGAAACGACAGAAAAAAATAAAACAGCGAAACCGTCTGCGTCCAGAGGTGCAAATTCTGATACCTACCGAGAGCCGATCGAATAGAAACTTATTATAAAAAAAGAAGGGGGAAGACCGTTGTCTTACCCCTTTTTGCTACACCGCAAATTATTGCTTCTTATTTCTCTTCTTCATTCTATCGTAAGCGGCATCTACTTCTGTCGGACCCATCTCCCACGGTTTCTTCTTGCTTTCCGAAGCACCGGAACCGGAACCGCCTCCACCCGACGTTCCCTTACCGCTGTCTTCCCTTGACCTCCCCAAGATTTCCTTGAGCATGCCGCCGAGACCGAGCAAGTCGTTGCCTACGTCGGTTTTTGCTCCGCTGACATCAATAATCGTCTTGCTAGCCTTCCCTCGTTCAACCTGAAGCGTCTTAAGCGCCTCCTCAGGGCCGATTCCGAGATCTGTCCTAAGTTTTTTCACACGGTCGCAAACATTGTCTATTTCCATCTTATCGGCGTCTCTTTCCCTCCTCTCTTTTTCTTCTAGCTCCGCCGCGTTAGCGACTTCGCCCTCCACCCTGACCTCGTTGACGGAAAACCTGAAAACCGTGATCCCAAGACTCTCTTCTCCGAAGTCTCCCTTGCCTTCACGCAGCCTTTTCACCTCTGATTTCCGCTGCCCTATCTCTCTTTTGAGATTCGACTGATCAGCGGGCGAGTAACCGTCGAAGATGGCTTTCAGTCCATCCCAGTTCCAGACCCCCGTGGTTTTGTCTTTAGACGCCCACCCATTTCGAGGAGTTGCGTCGTATTCGCTCGGTTCCGATTGAGGCTCTTCAAAGAACCTCATCCACGTGCCGGTGGGAATTGGACTATTAACTGAAGACAAGGCGCTGCCCAAGAGGGACTTCACAAGCACTGCATGGACGTCATCCCTCATTCCCTGCGCTTCCATCCACGTAGATGGCCCTTCTCTGTTAGACGTTGCCCACGTTTTCACACGGTCCTCAATCGTATCCCGAAGGATCTTTTCAACTCCTGCTTGTCCTCCGGAATTAAGGTAAGTGATGTAAGATTCCGGCTTCTCTTTTATGCCGGGCATCCACGTTAGACTTTCTGAGACGGAAACCTCCGCCCGGTCTGGCGTCCGCACTCGTTGTGCCGGAAAGTCAGTATTAATCTTCTCGACTTTTATCAGGGCAAAATCGAAAAGAAACGGACAGAGTGGAATCCAGTTCCATCCCTCATCCAGCACCACCCCCAGCCTCCGGCCCCAAAACATAAGAATAGCCTTGTGGGGCGGTTTGGCCGGTATCTTCTGCAGAGCGTTATAAACAAACACATAAGCCAACGCCAGAAACGACACAGGCCCTAGCCAGAAACTGACCAAAGACAGAAGCGCAGAAACCACTGTGATCAGAACCAAAACCACGATTGTGAAATCTCTTCTCATCGTGAAATCTATTCTCATCGCGTTCTCCTTTTGTTTTTCACTCGATATTGAGTTGTTAATGCACAGAATATCCAAAGACACATTGCCTTCAGAATTATCTATATTATATATTATATCTACCTCTTTGTCAAGTTTTCCCTTCCCCTCTCCACAGCTCGCTTTACTGCTTGACTTTCCTTTGTGGTATAATAGAAAAATATTAGTAATTTTTTCTTTTTATGGAACAATACCCGGTTCCTCAATTTATTGATGCCGAGGCAAGAATGGCTTTCTTTTTAACCGTCCGTCAATTCATATACGTCATTGTCGCCGGCGGCATAATCTTTATTCTCTTTTATGTTCTTCCTTTCTATCTTTTTGTTATTGCCGCCCTAATTGTAGGTGGATCCGCTATTGCGCTAGGGTTTATAAAAATCCAAGGAATTCCATTGCTGGAAATAATGTTAAACTCCTTTGGATTTGCTATGGGATCGAAAAGTTATACATGGAAGAAAAAGGAATCTCTTTATCCTTTTAAGGTGATAAAAAAAGCGGAAATTAGAAAAATTGAAACTGACAAAGCACTAAAGATCGGCGAGAAGAGTGGCTTAAAAAAATTAAGGACAAAAGTAGAGCTACAAATTAAAAACTAATAACCCATGCCTGAAATATCTACACAAGATTTTTTAGAAATAAAAGATATAAGAGAGGGGGTGTTAATTCTGAAAGACCGAAGCCTCAGATCTGTTTTAATGGTTTCTTCTTTAAATTTCGCCCTAAAGTCAGAGGAAGAACAGACTGCAATTGTCTACGCCTTCCAAACGTTTTTAAACAGTTTGGATTTTTCCTGCCAGATTGTTATTCAGTCGAGGAACATAAATATTACACCTTACCTTGACGAGCTAAAGGACTTAGAAGAGAGGCAGGTGAACGAACTACTTAAGGAACAAACTGCAGCTTACCGTGAGTTTATAAAACAGCTAGTGCAAGGAGAGACCATCATGACAAAAAACTTCTACGCGGTGGTGCCATACACATTGATGGAGGCTCTCGGCATAAGCGCAGTCACAAGGAAATTTAGTTTAAAAGAGTTATTTGGTAAAAAAACTGAACAAAAAGCAGCGGAGCTAGCTGATGCTGACTTTGAAAGATGCAAAACGCAGTTATGGCAGAGGATGGAATTCATGGCCATGGGATTAAGACGATGCGGATTAGAAAGTATTCCGCTGACAACACCGGAACTCATCGAACTTTTCTGGACAATTCATCACCCAGAACAGGCAGAAGTCGGCTACTATCCAGAAATATTACCGGAGCTTATAAAATAAACGCCATAATAATGAAATTCGAACTGCCGTTTTTCAAAAAGAAAGAAGAAGATCTCACGGGAGAAAAGATATTTGAGCAAGAAGCTCTTGACGTACGGGATATAATAGCTCCCCCGTATATTGGCGTAGAACAAGATCACTTAAAACTAGGGGAAAGATTAAGCAGTTCCTTCTTTATCTTTTCTTATCCGAGATATTTAAATACTGGATGGTTGTCGCCGGTGATTAATTTGAACACTCCGATGGATATTTCCTTCCATATTCACCCGGTTAGCACAGAAATGATTCTTAAAAAACTTAGGAAGAAAATCACTGAAGTTTCTTCTGAGATATTGGAGAGAGAAGACAAGGGTCTGGTCCGTGACCCAGCGCTCGAAGCAGCTTTCCAAAATATCGAGGCACTAAGAGACTCCCTACAAACAGCTCAAGAAAAAATGTTCCGCTTTGGGCTGTATATTACAATCTACGAAAGCACTAAAAAAGCGCTGAAGGATACTGAGATGACACTGAGATCTATCTTTGAATCACGCTTAATATATATTAAGCCTGCACTCTTTAAGCAGCGAGAGGGCTTCATCTCGTGTAATCCATACGGATTAGACCTTACAAACGTCCACATTCCGATGGATACTGCGCCCCTATCAACCGCCTTTCCTTTTATCTCTTTTGATTTAAGCTCTGCCGAAGGAATCCTTTATGGTGTTAATCGCCATAATAATTCCCTTGTCTTATTTGATAGGTTTAGTTTAGAAAATGCGAATTCCGTAGTCTTTGCAAAAGCAGGTTCCGGTAAATCTTATGCGATAAAATTGGAAATTCTCCGTTATCTAATGCAAGGGATAGATGTAATCGTTATTGACCCAGAAAACGAGTATGAGGCCCTTGCTGACGCCGTAGGAGGGTCGTTCTTTAAGATCTCTTTAACTTCTCCCCACCAACTAAATCCCTTCGACCTGCCGATACCAGGAGACGACGAAAGTAAGGAGGACATATTAAGATCTAATATCATTAACCTGGTGGGGTTGCTAAGGATCATGTTGGGCGGATTAACGCCAGAGGAGGATAGTATCATTGACCAGGCCTTAAGCGAAACATACGCAGTTCACGATATCACCCCAGAGTCAGACCCGAAAACATGGCAAGAGAATATTCCAGTGATGTCTGATTTTGAAGAAATATTAGAGAGTATGACAGGGACTGAGTCATTGGCAAAAAGAATAAAGAAATTTACAAAAGGAACTTATGCTGATTTCTTCAATCAGCGGTCTAACATAACCATGACAAAAAATATGGTTGTGTTCGGCATAAGAGATATGGAGGAAAGTTTAAGGGCCATGGCTTTGTATATTATTATGCGATACATCTGGAATATAATCAGGTCTAATTTAAAAAAGAGAATATTGATTATAGATGAGGCTTGGTGGATGATGCAAACGGCCGAAGGAGCTTCGTTCTTATTCGGTCTGGCCAAACGTGCCCGTAAATACTGGCTTGGCGTAACAACTATCACTCAAGACGTTGCTGATTTTATGAAGTCAGAGTATGGACAACCGATTATTACAAATTCGTCAATGACGCTATTGCTTAAACAATCGCCCGCCACTATTGATATCGTTAAACAAGTTTTCAATATGACAGACCAGGAAAAATATATTTTGCTGGAAGCCGCGGTCGGAGAAGGGATTTTCTTTGCCGGGAAAAAACATGTTGCCATATCTATTGTCGCTAGCTCCACCGAAAACAGAATCATTACAACAGCTCCCGAAGAGGTCTTAAGGATGAGAAAAGAAAAGAAAGAAGTCCAGCTGGGTGAGATAAAAGAAGTGATTTAAAAAATTTCTAACTACCTTCGTTACATGGGAATTTTTCCATCTCCAGGGACATTAACAAAAAAGGGCATGCTCATGATCTTATCAGTTCCTGAGGGGATCATAATGCTGATTACCGCGCTGATACTAGATGGATGTGGCTTAGTATTATTCGTACTAAGTCTTTTTGGCATTGGGATACCTTTTTCATTTCTGCTCGATTTAGCCGGAGCTACTAGCATCGGGATATTTACTCTCACCAGCGGAATTGTAAAAAACGCTGTAGGGAATATAGCTGGAAAAGCTGGAGAAGCTATGGCAGGCAGCAACGGAGGAGAGGAAGGAGCCGCGGGGAAAGCTGGAAATATGGCAACCGGAGTTGCTAAAAAAGGCGCGCGGGTAGGGCTAGGAATCACTCGTTTTATCATAACCTTTTTTATTGAGCTTATCCCCTTTATCGGCGACATATTCCCCACCTGGACACTTTGCGTTATTTTTACTTTAATTGAAGAGCAAGCATTGTCATGAAACTCAAAAAAAGATTACTATTTTTCTTTTGTGTAACTTTACTACTGAAAGCGGGCGCTGTTTTTGCTTCCGAAACTCCGGAACTCGGCGGGCTAGATTTGACCAACATGATAGTTTATTTCTTTAATTTTCTTTTGTCAGCAGCGATTGGATTATCTGTCCTGGCAGTGGCCCTGGGAGGAATCTATCATCTGATATCCCTAGGGTCCGGCAAGATGATCGGAGAGGGCAAGGCATGGGTAAAGGCAGGAATTTTAGGGTTATTAATTGTTATGTCTTCTTATTTAATAATCTGGACCATTAATCCCGACCTTGTCACAATAAAAATAGCTAAACTATGGGGTCTTATACCTGTACCGGTAATCACGATTCCACCCCCGGGTCCGTTTGGACCATCGGCTGGAGCATTTGAAGAAATTCCTATAGGGATGCTGACTGAAAGGCTTTTATCGCGAACTTCGTATTGTTACGATTTTGGGGAAAATGGCGATCCTATCGATGGCGATTTAGAAACAGATATCATGGAACCGACTTTTTTCCCAAATCATGACAGATTAGATTGTCTCTCAAAACTTGAAGAGGCTGCTGAGAGAAAAGCGAACATAGTCAAACAATTATCTAATGAAATAATAACATTGATGAGCGAGTGCAAATGTGGCGGACAGGAGGACATAAAGGAAGAGTGCTCGGCTCCGAGCGTAAATTCACTTGCGAATAGCGCGCCCATTAATGAACTAAAAAATAGAACATCATTCATTGCACGACTGGCTTTAGCAAAAAGCCAAAACACTCCCATAAGCCTAGCGGCGGAAGATCCTCCGTGTACCCCAGACGAAGTTAAGGCGTGCGACTCATGCTCTGCAAAGCAGTGCGATGCAGATGGGAAATGGGGCAGTTGCGTAGATTTTGATTTTTCCATGACTGTCGTAGAGATTCCGCCCGTGACCGTAGGCAAACCAGTAACTGCATATATAAATATAACTAAGGTATCTCCTTCTTGGGTTCCATCGGCATCCGTTTCCCTGACCTTCTCGGGCGCACCATCCGGAAGCTCTATAACACCGACGAAATGCTCTCCAAATTGTTCTGCAACAATGACTATTCCCACCGCAGGTATAAAACCGCAGGATAAATACAATGTCCTTATTAAAGGAAGCGCCTGCGGTCTTCACAGAAGCGTGAACGCGTATTTTAAAATATTACCGGGACCGCCGGTGGGATTAACCGCCACATCGATTTTAGGTGACCGCTATTTAATAACATGGAAAAAGGGAGAGGGCGCTGAAAAAACAAGGATTCTTAGATCCATAGATGGAACAAGCAAAGAAATATATTTCGGCACAGAAGAATATTTTATCGATTCCGGGCTTACTCCTAATAAACTGTACTGTTATGAAGCGGCGAGTTGGGCTCCGACAAATAATTGGTCTGAGAAAGTTACAACGAACTGCGTTTGTTCAGAAATTTTTAGACCCAGCCAGTGCCAGACAAATTTCAAAGACAAGTGTAAATATTGGCAGATAACTCAGGACCCAAGCACCTGCGACACTGGCGCCTGTGAAGGTAATGACGGACGCTGCGAGTGCAATATTAATCCATTATGCAACCCTCCGTGCCCGCCGGGAAACAAAGAAAAAGCAGCCCATGGTCCAATAACCTTTAATTCGTGCGAAGGCGCAGAGAAAGACCCTTCAAAGGAAAAAGTATACAAGGGGCTAGATGAGTTCAAGGTTGATTTGATTGAACTGATTGAAAAAGTTGGGAAAGAAAAAGTCTGTAAAGGTATATGCTCTACCTTGAAGTACGGCTTTGACGGATGCCAGGAATTCTGCGAGGGGCTAAGTCCCAAAGAAATTTCCGAACAATACGATGCGGACACTGTCGTTACGGCGCTCATCGAGAGTGATATATGGAAAACAACATTAGAGGGAAAAGAGGTGGACATACCTGTTATTAATAAAGAGATTTGGGACACCATACCCCTAGTAGCGCAAATAAAATATTTTAACGGGAAAATAAAGTCTCAGAAGGCCGGAATTGACACCGACCTAAACAATCTATACGAAGTCGAGAACAAACTCGCAGGCTGCTACGCACCAAAATCCTATCTAGGTTTATTAAGACTAATGCAACAAAATAGCAATATAACAGTCGGGGGTGCCTCCGGTGATATTTCTAAATATTGCAAAGGATTCGGACACAATGACGGGATATTCAATCTATGCCAAAAGATATGTCCGGCTATTAACAAAACTTCATTCGCATCGCTGAGATCCTGCGGCGGCGATGCTGATTGCGCAAAGACGGAATTCTATAAATGTCCGGAAGATAACGATCTCGGGGTTGAAACATTCAAGGAGTGTTTGACAACAGCAGCAGAGCAATGCAAAACATCCTGTCAAAATGAATATCCGAATTGTGAAGACGCGCTTAAGGGTTGTGAAGATGCTTGTGAGACCGACTCGGAATATCTTTTTGAAAGAGATGAAATTAATGTTAATTTCGGGCAAGTCGCGCAATGTGCAAAAGACCACGATATTTTTGAAGACTTTGTAAAATGCATGGAATCAACAATCCCCATGTACTGCACAAGCCAATATCCTGGATACCCGGATTGCCGAGTCGAACCACCTTTAAAAGAAGATGAACCGTCTACATCTTTGTATTTTTATCAAAACCCCGAACGACATAAAGACTACCTAAGTACTTTTGTCGTTCCGAATAAAGTTTCCCCCGTCTACCCTGAAAGCAAAAAATGCCCATTCTTTTCGATGTGCCCACAATGTCCATATAAAGACAAGGAATTTGACGAAAAAGGCCTTTTTTGTAACGCCGATTGTATGGACTTTTCATATAACGACGACCCGTTAACTTTTTATTGCAGGACATCGTGGGCCCCTGAGTTTCTCCCGGAAAACTATGGATGGACATGCTCGGCAAATAATGAAATCCCCGTCGGCCAAACAGTTGATGAGGCTGAAAAGTGGGGAAAGGATATGTCTGAAAAAACAGGCAAGTTCATCGAGACCCTATCTAAAATGATAAAAGACATGGATACTATAGGCGAACAAAAAGACTATTGTGAATGTAATAGTATTTGCAAAATAGAGAAAAAAGACGATCCTCCGATAACGGATCAAGAGAGGTGGGATCTCGAAAAAACATGTAACGCAAAATGCGAATACAATGAAAGGCACGTTCAGGGCACTGACCCTGACACGGGCATGAGTTACGACTACTGGGTATGCTATTGTGCCCAGAAACCCTGCGAAGGGAATCCGTGCCAAAAGATTATTAACATGCTAGCAGGAAAGGATGGAGCTGCTAAATGCCCGGAGGGGACAGAATATAAAGGAATGTTTTGGTTTCATGAAGAAATTAAAAAAACGCTGACGGAATCCGATGAATTAATAAAAAAGGGCAGATCTGAACCATTGAAAAGATTGGCTTACTCACGAGATAGGATGGATGAATGCGGCGCATTATCCACGGAATATGGCGCAAAAACAATGGAGCCATTAGATTGTACTACTTCCTACTTCAGCACACACACTATAAAGGAAAGGTGCTATGGCATATTAGAGGGCATCGTGCGCGACCCGAGCGAAAACCTTCTAGACAATTGGTTCTGTTGTTCTGCACCAGTCCAATAGATTAACCCGTAAATAAATATTTTAAAATTTAAAAAATAAAAAATGCAAAATTCAAAGTTAAAATACCTATTTCTAAGTATTCTGATCACCTTCGCTCTATTACAGGGCAGTTATTGCTCGGCAAGAGTTCTTGAAGTTCCTGGGTTACCGGGTATAACCGACCAATCAACCCTGCCACAATATGTTGTGGCTATCTTCAGCTATATAATGGGCATTGGAGTAACTCTGGCTTTTTTGTTTTTACTAATCGGCGTTGTCCAGTATATGACTTCAGCGGGAAGGACTGAAGCGATAAGCAACGCTAAAAGCAGAATAAAAAGTGCTATATTGGGATTATTCCTAATGCTTTCTTCTACTATTATTCTAGTCACTATCTCGCCTGAGTTAAAAAATATTAAAATTGAAACACTCAAACCAGTCCCTGGAACGATTAAATTAATAAAGGGGGAAGAAGTAAGAACATTCCCAACGATAATGGGCGACACAAGCAATATTGCAGACTACACAATATCTTGGCCATCAACGATTGATGGACAACCTAACTGCTTATTCGATGCTTCCGGCAAACAAATAAATGCTACTTATGTTATCTACCCATATGACGAAGTAGGGTTTAAAAAAATAAAAGCCGAGACAAAACGCATAAAGTGCGGTGAGAGTACCTCAATCTATTTCGCATCTTATACGAGCGCCATGGAGCAACCCGGAGTTTACTTTTTCCCTGGTGCTGATTGTGGCCTTATTGCGCCAGGCTCTTCGGAGGGCAGTTTACCACGGTTTTTCGGACAGATAACTATTGATAATTGGAACGGCGATCGCATGAACTCGATAAGAATAGTTAATGGAGATGACCCCAGCAAAGGACCGTTTTATGGCATGCTCATTTTTAAAGGAGTAAACCAAACTACTTCTGAAACGGGCGTGGAGGATTGGCAGAGCTTAGAACCTTGCGGAGATTTTAATTGTCTTGGTAGAACCAGGGAGTCGACTTGCCTGGGAATGGGAATACTTGAGGGATCTTCATTCACTATATACCCCTGGGTTGGCTATGATAGCTCTGGAAAAGTTGCAAGCGCTGGCAGCGGGATAGAAATGCGGACGAGACCCAGTTGGCTAGGCGGCAGATTTTTAATTTCTGATATTGATATCCGGGATAAAGGATATCTGCAGGTTGAGCCAGGAGATTATGAGCCAGACTATTCTGGCGCTGATGTCCCAGACGAAGAGCAAGACCTTTGCCCTGATTTTGGATACCAAACTTCCGGAGATAATCACCACTGTCTTAATTCTCTCCATATTTTGGGGAATTATATTGTATTATTTTCTGATAGCAAAGAAGCCGGTGTTGTAGATGCTGATGCACAACGCTTCCCGATCTCTAGGGCGCTATTAAAGGACACGCAAGGAGTATACAACGGCTATGACCCAGCCAACGGGCCAAGGGACCTAACCAAAGATTGGTATTACAATGACTGTACCCTTGGAAAATGTAATCACGAGGATTGGCTTACAATAATTCCTTTAGCGAACAAAATTCCGTAAAAAATCATAAAATCTCGTAACAGTGCCCGATGAGTATAAAAAAAATTTATCTTTTCCCGGTAATCACCCTTTTCCTCCTTTCCTTCGCTGGTTTTTGCACCGCGGCAACTCTTGAGGTTAATTACCCGTCAATTCCAGGGGGAAGTATATCTGGGAATGCAGGTCTCCCCGAATATGCTTTATATGTATACAAATTTGGCATGTTGTTTGGTTTTTTGGTGGCAGCCCTTTCGCTCGTCATCGCAGGTATCTACTATATCTTTTCAGCTGCAGTGCCATCGGCCAGGGCCTCAGCCAGAGATCGTTTAATGGGCACAATTACTGGAACAATCCTTTTGTCGTTAGTTTATCTAATTGTCGTAACGATTAATCCTGAATTAAGTATTTTCAGAGCTCCTAATCCTGTACCCATTAAAGTAACTACATTCAAGCCAATGTTTTCTGGTGTAAACCTTTATAAAGAAAAGGGCTGCGTCGAATCATCGGCATATTCCTCAATTCCAATAACTTCAAGTATTCAAGACCTTATTGATTTTAAAAGAACTTTGAGATCACTAAAAATTACCCCCGATACAAATCAAAATATTTTGTACTTTGCCCTTACCCATGGCTTAACCAATTTTAAAGGGGAATGCCAGTACTTTTGGAATAATGGTCCATGCGAGAATGTAGATCCATTTTCTTCAATAACTATTTATCAATTCGAAGAAAATCCCAAGGGGAATGGGGTTACTTTCTACAGAGAGCCATTTTTCGACGCAGCGGGCGGGTCCAAAACGATAACCAATGACGAAATAAAAAACGAAGGGGTTTATAACGGCGAACTTAAAAATTTGACATTTGCCGATAACGACGGAAAATGCACTGTTCCAGAAAGCAAACAAGATTGCAAGAAATGGGACAAAAAAGGGGAAAAATGTTTAGAACGGACTTGCCCGAACTTAGTTGGAAAAAATATAGGCTCCATAAGAATTCTGGGCGACTATATCGTGTCCCTCCTTTATTGGGACCCCATCATCACCGGAAGCAACGAGAAATGGATTGCCTGCCAAATGTTTCCCACAGTTGATGACGTAAACAAGAAAGGACCAATACAGTTAAAATGGGAGTATATTTTGACGCGCGATAATTTACCTAACTGGGTCGTAATATTCCCGATAAGAAAATAAACTCAAGCATAGAAAAAAGCCGCGACATCGCGGCTTTTGAAGTTCTGGGGATTATCGAGGTCTTATCACCACTCTCCTATTCGGCTCTATCCCATCGCTCTCGGCTATAACGTCAGATCTATCCGCTAATTCCATATGGACAATCCTTCTCTCATAGGCAGACATGGGCGAAAGTTCTTTATCTTTTTTATTGAAGGAAACCTCATCAGCTAAGCCACGGACTAAGTCTCTCAAATACTCTACTTTTTCTTTCTTATACCCGTTTATGTCGAAATCTAAATAGAAGTTCTTCCCAACCTTCCTATTAAGAAACACTCTTAATATTCTTTGAATTTCATCCAGCGTTTGTCCGCCCCGGCCAATTAAAATTTGAGGATCAAGAATATTCATGGCTATCGCTACCGTATCATACTTATTACTATCTTCTACGTTATCATCTTTTACCAATATATCGTCTACGTTGGAAACCTCTGCCTTAATATTAATATCAGCGCTAAGCGTCATTTTAGTGAAAAATTCCTCGGCACCCTCTTTAATTTTTTGGAAATCATCTGCACTAATCATTTTTTTGTGTTATCAATGGCAGTCTGCTTTTTACCAATTAAACGAAGTTCAACTATCATGAATATACTTCCGGCTATCCAGTAAAGACCGAGCGCGGAAGGCAAACTTAAAAGTATAATGACGGTCAAAAATGGAAAGAAATAGACCATTTGTTTCTGCATTGCTCTGCCGAAGTCAGAACTTTTATCTCCTCCCACCGTTGGTTTCGGTAAAGTGGTCTTTGTTTGGATAAATTGTAATATTCCTGCCAATATCGCTAAGATTATATTCGGCTTCGAGAGATCGATTATCCCGAGGAACGTCGCATTAATCACTCCTGGGTCAGGAATAAATGAGTATAAATTTTTAGCTAGTTCTTCAAGTTTAAGCCCATTCCAAAAAACCTGATAAAGAGCCAATAAAAGAGGAAGTTGAATTAAAGTAGACAAAAGACCGCCAAAGGGATTAATTTTGGCCTGTTTATAAAGATTTAGCGTCTCTTTCGCCTGTTTTTCTTTGTCGTTTTTGTGTTTCTTTTGGATTTCTTGGATTTGAGGCTGGATTTCGTTGAGCACCCTCTGAGTCTTCATGGCTTTTATAGAAGACGGACTGAGAATCAAACGGACAACTAATGTTAGAACAATTACCGCGACGCCGAAATCGTGCCCAGGCAAATAATTGTATAGTAAAACGAGGAAATTGAATAAGGGCTGGTATAGGATTACGTAAAATAACTTTATTAGAAGTTCAAACATTTTTATATATTTACTTAACTAATTTCGCTTTTAGAAGGAGTAACTCCAGGGCGTCTCGAATCTCCTGGGAATTCCCGATATTAAAACCGGGTAAAACGATTATAACGCACTCAACTCCTTTTCTGATTTCCTCCATTTTTGCCCTAATCACCTCTCTCAATTGCCTTTTTATTTTATTCCTAACGGTAGCATTTTTGGACACTTTCTTGCTGATAATGAAAGCAAAACGATTCGTTTCTTTCTTTGTCGGGATAACTTTCAATATCAGGAATTTTTCTTTGAAAGAAGCGCCGCCCTTAAAAATCCTATCAAAGTCCTTTTGCTTAGTAACCCTATTTGTTTTAGGTAACATAAAAACTTTGACAGTTAGTTTATACTGTCAACTTTTTCCTGTTTTTCGTCCGTCTTCTTTTGATGACCCTTTTGCCAGCAGTGGTCCTCATTCTTTTCAAAAAGCCGTGGACTCTCTTTCTTTTCCTCTTTTTAGGTTGATAGGTGGTGCTCATATTAATAATCTATTAATTATATTTACGTGAATAACTTATTATTTATGCAGTTAGTATAGTATAAAATGGCGTTGTAGTCAATTTTAACTATATCCGTGTTTTATCCGATTACGAGGCGGACAGATCATGAAAATGGGAAGAAAAGCAAATTTTACAAATTTGCGCACACACTATCCACAGTTTAATCACAGGTGTGATAATTTTACGCTTATTTCCCACATATTTTTACATTTGTTATAATACGGAGTAAGGAAACACTGGAAAAATCTACAGGCGATTGACTAAGACAGCCCCCTGTTATAGTGTTAATTATCATAATTTAATTTTCTCTTCATATTTAGGTTCGTAATCATGGATAATAAAGAACTCTGGCAGTTAGTTCTGTCCCAGATACAATTTAATATTTCTAGAGCTAACTTCGCTACTTGGTTCCAGAATACCGAAATTATCTCTAGAAGAGACGAAGCAATAATTGTCTCGGTCCCGAACGCTTTTTCGAAGGAATGGTTAAGCAATAAATACAATAGACTCATTTTGAAAATCCTCCATACCGCTGATGACAGGATCAGGGAGGTGGAATATGTTATAAAACCTCAAGCCACAAAAATACAACAGGAGAAAAGCGCCTCCGTTATCGACAAAGCCAACATTGAGCAACTGAATTTCGAAGAATTCAAAATAGATAAAGAGACAAACTTAAATCCTCGCTACACCTTTGATAGTTTCGTTATCGGATCCTTCAACGAGCTCGCCCACGCTGCTGCTTGGGCGGTATCTGAAAACCCGGGGTTAACATATAACCCTTTGTTTATTTATGGAGGGGTCGGATTGGGCAAAACCCACCTTCTGCAAGCCGTGGGCAACAAAATCCTCGATAATAATAAAAAGAAAAAGGTAAAATATATTTCCTCTGAAAAGTTTGTAACGGGTATCGTCACTGCTATCAGAAATCATAGTATTGATGCCTTTAAAAACAGTCTGGCATCTATAGATGTGCTTATTTTAGACGATGTACAATTCTTAGCAGGTAAAAATAAAACACAGGAAGAATTCTTCCATGCTTTTAATTCCCTATACGAGAAGAATAAACAGATTATCCTATCCTCTGACCGTCCGCCTAATGCCATCTCAGAGCTCGAGGAAAGGCTCAGGTCGCGTTTTGAGGGCGGAATGATAGCAGATGTAAGCCTTCCAGACTACGAAACCAGATTAGTGATTTTAAAAACCAAACTTCAAGAGAAAAGATTGGAGCTTCCGGAAGAAGTTTTGGACTACATAGCTAATAATGTCAAGAAAAACATCAGGGAACTAGAGGGGGCTTTAAACCGCCTATTAATCTACTGTAAAACTAGCAACAGCCAGCCGGATACCGAGGTAGCTAAAAAACTTTTAAAAAACTACATCTTCTCTCCGTTCGACATTACAAACTACAAAAAGATCGTCGAAACAGTGGCTCGCTTTTACAATTTAGAAGAAGGTAACCTTTTCGAAGACACACGAAAAAAGGAGATTGTCAGACCGAGACAAATAGCAATGTTTTTGTTAAGAAAAGAATTGAAATACTCCTTCCCTGCGATCGCTAGAAAATTCGGCGGGAAAGACCACACCACGGCTATTTACGCCTGCCAGAAAATCGGCAGAGAGTTTGAAGAGAACAACAAACTAACTGAGGAAATAAACTTAATAAAGCAGAGGATATACAGTGGATAAAGAAAGTATAAAATAATAGCAATTTTATTTTTCTTTTTTCTCCACCTTTCTGCACAAAAAAATTCCACACCTAATAGACAGTTAAAAATAAGGGGCCGAGTGATTAAATTATTTTACTTATCCACAGAAATATTTCCACTAACAGTAACAATAAATTTAATTAACTTATAAACTATTACTATGAAAGTAGAAGTTTTAAAAAATAATATAAAAACAGCGCTAAGCGTTGTAGAAAAAATAACTGGTAAAAATACCTCTTTGCCGATTTTAGATAATGTGTTGATAAACGGCGAAGGGAATTTCCTGTTATTGACCTCTACAAACCTAGAAACTGCTATAAATTATTGGGTCCTTTCTAAAATTTCCAAAAAGGGGAAGGTTGTTGTTCCTGTTAGGTTCCTATCAAATTTTATTGCTCTTTTGCCAGACGAAAAGATATCCTTGGAAGAAAAAAAGCAAAATTTATCTGTTGAGTGCAAGAGTTTTAAGACACAAATACAGGGCTTTAATCCAGAGGATTTTCCTATAATCCCAGAGATAAAAGATTATGATTCTTTGATTTTAAATAACAAAAACTTTTGTGCCGGCTTAGGCCAAATAATAGACGTTGTGTCTGCTTCCCAGACGAGGCCCGAAATATCCGGAGTTTATTTATCTTTTTCTAAGGATACTTTAAAGATGGTTGCTACAGATAGCTTTCGCTTGGCTGAAAAAACCATCTCTATAGAAAATAAAAATAAAAAAGATTATGCATTAATCCTTCCCCAGAAATCAGCTCGCGAGATTATTAATACTTTAGGGGAAAAGGAAGGAAACCTTAAAATTTGTTTTTCTGCCAACCAGTCTCTTTTCGAATTTCCCATGAGAGAAGCCGATCACCCTGAAGTTCAGATATTTACCCGGTTGATCGAAGGTGAATACCCGAACTATAAAGAAATAATACCGAATAAATTTAGAACCCATGTCATCGTGAAAAAAGACGACTTCTTAAGCCACATTAAAACAGCCGCCCTATTTAGCGGCAAAGTTAACGAAGTAAAATTTTCACTTGATTCTGTCAAAAAAACAATTGAGGTGTCAGCTAAAAATCAAGATATCGGCGAAAGCAAATCCGATTTGTCAGCGAAGATAGAGGGAGAATCAACGGAAGTGTCGTTTAATTACAAATTCCTGATAGATGGAATATTGAATATGAAGAGTGCGGAGATTGTATTCGACTTAAACGGAGAAGACGGACCCTGTATTTTGAAACCAGTAGGAGACTCAAGCTATATCTACGTAGTGATGCCGATAAAGTCTTCTTAAGCTACTCGGCCAATTCCCCCTCTCCAGATGAAGAGTGGGTGGTTAACCAATTCTCGACTCCCCTTTCCCACATAATGTATTGTGGGTCGGCGCTTGGGTCTATCGGAGCGGGGCCCAAGGGATTATTTCTGTCTACATAATATAAGATATCGTGGTTTTCTCCCGGGATGGACTCTCCTCTTAAAACGGGCTTATCGGGAAAAGTTGGTGCTGGCTTAGTAAAGTTTTCCGTTGGATTTTCTACTACTAATTTCTCCATAATTTTTCTCCAAATCGGGGCGGCCAATCCCATCCCCGTTTTTTTGTTTATTGGAGAACTATCGTTATTGCCCGCCCATACACCAACGACTGCGAATGGTGTATATCCGAGTGTCCAGACATCTACGTAATTAGAAGTTGTTCCTGTTTTTGCAGCCACTTGGTAATCTGTAAAGTGGAGTGGATTATTCCAAGAAAATATTGGGGTCCGAGCTGCGTTATCAGATAAAATATCATTTATTTGCCTGGCTACCTGGACGGTTAAAACCCTCTTGGATTCCTTTCTGTTCTCTTTTATTATATTCCCCTCCGCGTCTTCTATTTTTAAAATACTCACAGGCGAATTCCTTAGGCCCTCTGTTGCAAACGTACCGTAAGCAGATACCATTTCCAATAAATTGACCTCGCCCCCTCCTAAGACCAACGAGAGGCCGTAGCGATCGGGCTCTGTAAGGGTCGAGATCCCCATATCAAACGCAGTTTTCAAACTATTGGGGATACCGGCGAGATATAAAAGTTTTACTGATGGAAGGTTCAAAGATTGGGCCAACGCCTGGCGGATAGAAACCTTTCCACGGAAGTTTCCATCGTAGTTCCTAGGATTATAGCAATCTAAACCATACTGATCTCTTGATTGAGTGGCATTGGGGTCGCAATTCGGGTTGAATTCCGTTGGTGCATCCCAAAGAATAGTTTCTGGCGTATATCCTTCAGCCAAAGCGGTCGCATAAACAAAGGGCTTGAAAGAAGATCCCGGTTGTCGCAACCCGAGGGTGGCGACGTCGAATTTCGGGTCAAATAAACACTTCCCTTTCGTCGAGCTGCACCCTTCTGGATAAGATTCCCCGAAATAGTCTTTTGATCCAGCGAGGGCTAGAATCTCGCCGTTTTTGGGATTAATAACAACAGCAGCAGTGTTGTTAGCGTTAGACAATGCGTTATCTTTTGTCGCTTGAGTAATCACATCCTCTACGTGTTGTTGCAGCTCCCAATCTAAACTTGTGTAAACTTTTAGTCCTTTTTGTTCTAAATAGTCTTGGCCGTATTCGTTCTCCAGATAGTTGCGCACATAGAAAACAAAATGTGGAGCCCTTATGGGCCTCCGTATTTCTTGAAATGTTATTTCTTCAGCCAAAGCAGTTTGTAGTTGGTCTTGAGTGATATAGCCAAGCTTCGCCATTTGGTTCAAAATAGAATCTTTTCTGGCAAGTAGTTTATCAAGGTTTTGACCGTATGGTGAATAGTAACTAGGTGCAGCAATAACAGCTGCTAAAGTAGCCGACTCGGCAAAAGTTAGGTCAGAGGCAGATTTAGCGAAGAATGTTTTACCGGCTGCCTCTACTCCGTAGGCGTTCTCGCCAAAAGGAATTTGATTCAGATACCATTCAAATATCTGATCCTTAGAATATTTTGCCTCTACCTCAAATGCTAATATAACTTCTTTAACCTTTCGGTCTATAGATTTCTGCCTGGTTAAAAAAGATGAGCGGATAAGCTGCTGGGTAATAGTAGAGGCACCCTGGCTGCGGTTTCTAAGTCTTAGGTCGACTAAAATAGCCCTTACTATCCCCCTTAGGTCGACAGCGCCGTGCTGGTAAAACCTTGAATCTTCTGACGCCAGGATAGCTTTTTTTAGGTTTTCAGATACAGAACTGAGCGGTATGATCTCTCTTTTTTCTTCGCCATAAATATCATAAAGCAGAACCTTTCCAGTTCTATCGTATATCTTCGTTGATTGAGCAAACGAGCGTTCGGTGAATTTTTCTGGCCGAGGTAGATCCCGGCCGTAATAGATAAATAGGAAAGCAATAAAAAGTATAAAACCGCAAACCGCCAAAAATGCGTATTTTATGTAGCGGAAAATAATGCTCCTTTTCTCGCGAGGAGTTTTTTTGCGGTATTTTGCTGACTTTATTCTGATTTGGTCTATTAGCGACATGGTTTCTTTATTAAACAACGAATTTTCGAAAAAGGGAAGTGTTTAACTAAAAACCCCGCTAGTTTTACAAGCGGGGTTTTTGTAGTTTATTTAATTTTATTCTTCGTCGCCTAAGTCCAAATCGTCTGCTTCTTCGTCTTTATCTTTATCGTCTTTGTCCTCTTCGGCATCGTCATCGTCCCAAGCATCAATATCAAGGTCGTCATCTTCGTTGAAATTAACAAAACGAGTTAAATAGTCCTCTGCCATATTTACTTTTTCTTAGTGGCTCCAGCTCTTTAATATTAATATTTTGAGCCAGTTTAATAATTTTATTTTTAAACTAGTTCGACCTTTTTAATAGTTTTTTATAACGGATTTCTTTTATTATCATAATTGTATTTTTTTAGAAACTCTTGTCAAGGGGTTTTTACTCACACGCTAGGTTATATCCAGTTTCATCTTCAACGCGGCACAAATTGCGATGCCCAAAGCGTCAGTAGCGTCGTCTTTTCTTTTATTTTTATCCTTTGGTTTTTTTTCCAAACAGAGCAAGATTTCTATCATTTTCTGCACCTGTTTTTTTTCGGCTCTCCCATAGCCGGTTATAGCCATTTTCATTTGGAGGGGCGTGAAATCTAGAACAGGTATATTTTTTTCAGCGGCAGCGAGAAGAATAACTCCCCTGGCCTGGCTCACGGGCATCACGGTTTTTAAATTTTTAAAGAAGTATAGCGTTTCGACGGAAATGATATCTGGCTTATATTTTTTAATTAATTTTCCTAATTCGATGTGTATTTTTTGAAGTCTCTCCCCCGTAGAAAATTTGGGATTAGTAATAATGCAGCCATAGTCAATTAAACAAACCCTATGGCCCTTGCATCCGTTTATGACGCCGTATCCTGTCGTTGCCGTTCCAGGATCTATTCCTAATATGATCATGAGAATTTTAAATTAGTCGCGAAGATTTGAATATGTTTCCTGGACCGCGTCATTTTCTTCTAGCGCGTCAAAAAGTTTTTGGCAGTTTTGTTTTGCTTTATCATCTACCGCCACAGTGTCCTTTGGAATTAGTCCTGCAGTAGTCGAATCGATTTTTATTCCGCTTGTCTCGAGGTTTTTTTTAATCGTTTCCACACTGTCTGGTTTTGTGTAAATACCCAATATATCTCCTTGCCACGAGATGTCATCCGCTCCGCCTTCTATCGCCAGCAGCTCAAGCTCTTCGTTTTTTATATCTTTGCTTTGGTCTTTAGTATTAACAACTATTATTCCTTTTCGTTCGAACATCCACTGTACTGCCCCCTCGCCGGCAAGTTTCCCATTATTTTGGCTCAAGATTTGTTTTATTTCCCCGAGCGTCCTATTTTTGTTATCTGTAATTGCTTCGATTATAACAGCTATTCCTCCCGGGCCGAAACCCTCGAAAACTACTTCCTCCAACTTATCACCAGCGAGTTCTCCCGTACCGCGCAGAATGGCTCTTTCGATATTCTCTTTAGGCATGTTAACATTTCTTGCCTGCTCGATGGCTATTCTAAGCCTGGGATTAGTCGCGGGGTCTCCTCCGTTTTTTGCCGCTATACTCACAACTTTACCCATCTTAGAGAAGACTTTTCCGCGTTTTGCGTCAGCTACCTCTTTCTGGGCTTTGATTGTTTTGAAATGAGAATGACCGCTCATGATTCTTTGTGTTTAAATTTTGTTTTTAATAAAAGTAATATTAGTGCCGAGAAAACAGCTAAGATTAATGCTGCTAGAAAGATATATATGAAGGATTTACCTTTTAGACTGTTGTTAAGCGCCGCTGTTTGTTCTTCCCGGATGATCTTGGTTTTTATATCCTGGCCGCCATCTTCTTGAGTTGTACCATTTGAAGAGATATTTGGAAACCCCCCCGTCAACGTTGCGCTCCATGACCAGTCGTTCCCGGTTCTATTATATGATTGATTCGAGATTGCTTTCTCATATGCGGCTGTGTCAGCCGTTTCCTTATTCGGATTTTGTAGGATTAACTTATCTCCAGTGTTATTTAAAATAATTTTTGTTTCAGGTCTTGTCAATACTAGATAACCATTCGGTCCTATTTTTGTATTATCCGTGAAGATATATGTTACGGATTTTCCTACGGTGTCTTTTATGCGCCAACCAGAAAGGTCAACCTCGAAGTTATTAGTATTCTGGACTTCGATCCATTCTTCAGTTTCGTCGGATCCTTTAGGCGCAGGCAGAACTTCGCTTATTATAACACCCATGGGGTAGGAAATTGGGACAACAACATCTTGTGGCGGTGCCTCTGCTGGCAATAAATTAATAGGCTCGGCTGGAGCTTCAACGGGCGGCATCTCAGGAGGTGTCTGCGGAATAGGTTGGGCAGCTGGTACTTCAACGTAGGCTAATCCTTGGTCTTTTATCTTTTGCAGAGTTTTCTCTCCGATGCCTTTTACTTTCAATAGATCATCAATCGAGGAATACGGCCGACCATCGATTATTCTTTGGGCATATGCTGGCCCAATCCCGCTCAAAGTATCTAGCTGCTCCAAAGAAGCAGTGTTCAGTTCTACAGCGTCAGATGCAAAGATAAAAAGGGGGAAGAGAAGTATAAAAAAGAAGAGAAATATCTTTTTCATATTTATCTATTATACAATACAAATACACAATAAAAACCACTGGATTGAAGTGATTTACGGGAAGAACGCGCCCTACGGGTTGTGAACCATCCTTTCAGGAACAAATCTGGCGGTTTTGACGACTCCAGTCCCGAGGGCAACGGGTCGCCTCTCTTTCTGCCTGCCCCAAAGGATAAGCCAAAATGATGGATTTTAGGAACATCTGGGCCTTTTGTTTATACTGTTTTGTGACTAAAATGCGACAAATGCGACAGTGCATTACAAATAGGTCGACAAGTGTATAAAATTATTATTAATATATAAAATTTATGAGTATATCAAAAGAAAGAATCGACGATTTTAAGGAAATTTTTAAAAAGGAATACGGCAAGGAGTTAACTGATGCCGAAGCGTATGAGTCAGCACATAATCTACTGGGATTTGTACAAGTATTATATGATATCCACCGAAAAGAGGTTCAAAGGAAATACAGGCTCAGAAAAGAGCCTCAAGGATTCAATTTGACCGATGGAATATACGACTGCTCGATATGCAGACAACAGCAGCCCGAGGGCCAAATTTGGTATGACAAATGGGGCATAACTTGCTCAACTTGCCGAAAGGCCGTTCAAACTGGAGTTGTCCCCTCTTTTATATGCAACCAAAGACATAGCTGGTATCCGATGTGGCAAATAGAAAGTAACTTCGGAATCAAATGGCAACGCGCAAGAAAAATGGCAAGAGAAGGAACTCTCAAAGCTAAAATCGTTCCTGCAGAAAACGGTAATCCATATGAATATATTTTCTTAAAAAAAGAAAACCCTGAGCTTGTGGATCCGGACAGGAGTAACCCTTGCAGGAAATCCTGGGATAGGAATCAAAATAAGATTGCGAAGGCTAAAACAAAAGAGGCTAGGAAAAAGGCCTTTGCAGAATGGGAAGCCGAACAAAAAAGAATCAAAAAGCTCAAAAACAAAAATCGCTTTTAAAAGCGGTTTTTTATTGTTTCAGATATTTTTCAATTAAACGTTTTTTTGATTCTTCTTTTTCGGTATCTGTTAATAATTTTTCCCAGCCCCAAATTTTTCCGTTAGCATTAAAAGCTGCTAGATAATGCTCTAAATAAATTCTAGGATTTATAAAAGTATTTTCTCCTCTGATTTCCCAACCGAGACTCATCGTATAGTCATATCCCACTTCATGGCCAATCGACCCAATCCATTGATGAGCTAATACGTTTCTCCAGTTATGAATCAATTCTGCAATCGTAGAAAATTTAGTATCTGGCGTATCTCCGTCGACAAATCTTTCAAGAAATAATTTGTATCCTTCCAGGCCCTTTTTATCGAATAACCCCTCCGAAACAGTAAGAGCTACTGCGTGAACCCCGAGAAATAATAAAGACGTCTGAAAATTATTCGCCTGGGTTGTTAAGACAATTTCATTATTAAAAAAGTTTGCAATTGAATTTAGAAGAGTAGCAATTATCTCATATGGTGGGCCATCCTGAAATCTTTTCAGCCTTTTCTCTTTTGTTTCTCCTAGATGTGTATTATTTTCCATACTATTTTTTAGAATTTTTCCTGAATTTCTCTAGACACAAAATTAAGATTCATATCTCCGCGTGTCTTTCTACTGGTCCAATATTCTCCTTCTAAAATAAATTTGGGTTTTTGAATTATTTTTAAAATTGACGCCCCGTCATGAATCTGGCTTCTATCCCTTATGCTGGCCTTTGGTCGATTGGTGTAATTATAGGTTAAATAAAGGGTATCGCCATTCAAAAGGTTTATATCTGCTGTGGTGCTGTAACTCGTGGATTCCTTTGTCATTAGAATGCATGAGATAGAAGAAAAACTCTGCTTTATGGTTAAGACAACAGGAATCGGATCAAGCCCCTTGCTTGTTTCTGAATTAACCCAATCATTTTTTAAATTTCCTTTCCATGTTCCCTGAATGTCTGGTATTTTTATTAACCAACCCTTAAAAATATTCCAGCGCCAAATCCATTTTGTAAAAATAATACAAATAACTGCATAAACTGATATCGCTTGAGGCACTTGTTTTAATGCCTGCCAGATATCAAAGGAGGATATCGATCCAAATATTAAAACCACAATCGCCCAAATTATCAAAAAAGCAAAAATCTGAGCATGTATTCTTATATTGTTATTTACTTTTTCCATTTTATTTAAAACCTATATAATCCCATGCGGCATTGAAAAAACCATGTGCTTTTTCCCTATTCCATGGTTGGCTACTATGGAACAAATATTTTATATCATTAACTTCGCAAAAATCTTTACATGCCTCATCCTTAAGAGTGTAATTGAAGCAATTTGCCAAGACGGCCCGAACATCGTCATGATAATCATCTTTCCCGAAACTATTATCCGGCACGTTCCACACCATGCACTCAATAAGAAAAGATGCGACATCCTGTGATCCGACAATATTTTCTTCCTGCATTTTATTTCTAAGTTTTTTTAAAATTCTAACAACCTTTTTGTAACGTTGGCTGGTACCATCTTGTTTACTTATACCATTATTATGAACTTGGTGCGGCCAATTTTCAATTCTAACTCCTCGGTCAGTAAGAAATGCCATCCCCACTGGATCTATATAATCATTTTCACCATCCCCGTAATAATAACGATAAGCAAAAGCCGGGACGACGTCAGCATCGACCCTGTAAGAATTAGAGTGAACATCAAACGCCTTATTCCCTCGTGAAACATACTGCAATCCGAAATAATCATTCAGTGCTTCTTGGATTAAATTTTTATATTCGGCAAATTTTATACTCCCCTCAATATTACCGTAATTTTCTCTCGTTTTACCTTCGGGATATTTGCTGAAAAATGTTGAATTAAGACGGACACAAATATCAACATCACTATCCTGTTTAACGCTCGTATTCGTACGATAAGAACCTTGAGCAAAAATGCTTATATCCATTTCGGAAAGCTGCTTATGATTCGCAATTGCCTTTTTTACTGCAGCTTCGGCGTTTTCCATCTTAATTTTCTCTGTTTGTCCCGGAGGTGTAGCCCAGGATCTAAATGTGTCTTCCCAACTCATGTTTTCAAGTTTAATAATTATAATCTCTATAAGATCGCCTCTGCGCTTGTATCACTTTATATGTTAATCGCTAGAGTGTTTAGTTCTATCAACTAATATATAATGCTGGCCGGCTGCAGGTGTGGGTGGTAGCGGTTCGCCCCGAGTAACAGTGCGTTCGTCACCAGTCCTTCCTCCTCTTGGACCAATAATTTCGTATTGACCGGAGTTTTCAGCCTTTTGACCAGGATTAAAAGTTTTTGCCATATTAGCTTTTCTTTCAACCTTATTTACAGCGAGTCCGACGACTTCTCGCCTGCTGCGTAGACAGCAACTGCTAGAACTGTGCACAACAAGCAAGCTAGAGGCGACCTTATACAAATTGCAATTTTAGGAACAAAAAAGCCAAAACCTATTATTTGGGCTTCGGCTTTTTAAATACCCTTACTATAACTCCGTTAATCATATAATTAGGAAAATCATCTGGGTGGATATAGATCGGAGGGATTTCTGAAGTTGATTCTGAAACCAGCATCACGTGGTCCTCTTCTTTGTAGAACCTTTTTAAATTGGCGTGCTCGTCTATAACCGATAAAACATAATCCCCATTATTAAAATTCTTCTTTTTGGGATCAATTACAACATAATCCCCGTCTTCTATCGGCCCGCCCTTAATATCTTCTGCTTTATCCAATGAGTTGCCAGATGCCCTTACTATAAATAGTCCTTTTGTATTTATATCACCCAAAACGCTTGAGGAAATTTTTAAATACCCTTCTAAGCTTTCCTTGGCTACCATTTCCGCTGGTCCACAACTTGCAGCGCCAAAAATCGGCAACATAAGTAATTTAGAGCTTATAATCTTTATTGGTTCTAAAACCTTTATTGCACCTGTATCAGAATTCCACGAGATAAACCCGTTCTTCTTTAACTGTTCTAGATGGTGTTTAATCTGTTGCGGATGCTTTTTCTCCACAATCCGACCCAACTGGGAGAGACCAATATGTGTAACCTTGGCTTTTTGTAAAAAGTTTAAAATTTTCCTTTGTATTATATGCATATTTTTTACTTCAAGGGTATCCTATCATAAAACGGAAAATAAATCAAGACCCTTGAGGAACTTGACAAAGATTGGGGTACCGGAATATAATTAATCCATAAGAAGACAACCGCAGAGAAATACTCGTGGTGTCCCGAACAGGGCCACCATTTTTTTGCGTTTAAATTCTTAAAAATTATTATTAATCGGTAAAATATATGAATCAAAATATATCAATCGTGGAAGTTCCGATAAATGAACTTCGAGCATCAGAGTATAATCCGAGGAAACATTCCAAGGAGCAAGCAGATCAACTTAAAGAATCTATTAGAAGATTCGGACTAGTTGATCCCGTAATCTGTAATAGCGCCACGGATCGCAAGAACATAATCATTGGAGGTCACTTTCGCTTTGAGGTCGCCAAGGAGCTTAACATGGCAACTATACCAGTAGTTTACGTTAACATTCCAGACATAGCCAAAGAGAAAGAATTAAACATCAGACTTAATAAAAATACTGGCGAATTTTCGTTAGATCTGTTAGCCCAATTTGATGAAGCATTTCTTACTGACATCGGTTTTGATAGCCTTGACCTCGACGAGATATTCCCTACCAAAGAGAATCCCGAAATGTTTGATTTGCAAAAGGAATTAGAGAAGCTAAATATTAATGAAATATCTGTGCAGAAAGGAGATATTTATGAAATGGACGGAAGCCGGGTTATGTGTGGAGACAGCACAATCGAAGCTGATATTCTTAAGTTAATGAATGGCGAAAAAGCTGAAATGACATTCACTGACCCTCCTTATATCCTAGATTATCTAAAAGGGAAGACAAAGCAAAAAGATGGAGTTACAACCGGATTCGGTGCTAAGAAAAATAGACGGTATTTAGAAACGGACGTCTTGCCCGACAACTTCACAGAGTTGTGGATGGCAAATATAGCTAAAATTCAAAAACCCGATTTCTCTATAATCATCTTTGAAAACCCAAAAAATCTCAGGACCATTTGGGATGAGTTAGAAAAACGCTGGAAATACAGGAATACTATTGTTTGGCATCTGCCTAACCGCTGCCAAGGATTTTCGGCTAAATATAGGCTGTATAATAAGCACGACATTGCTCTCGTTGGGACTGATGGAAATATATCGCTTAATTTAGAACCAGAAGAGGAGCTACTGCAAAATGAATATGAGAATGCCCTATTCGCCACCTCGGGCAAACCACATTGGGAATCCTATGAGAAAGGCAAGAAGATTTGCCCTACGGATTTCATTGAATGTATTGCTGCCGACGAAAAATCATCAGGCCAGGGAATTGTTTTCGGTTGTAAGCCGCTTGAAATACTAATCCCCTATATTAAAGTTCTAACCAAACGAGGAGATTTGATAGTAGAACCATTCGGCGGATCAGGGTCGACATTAATTGCGTCCATTAAAATGAACCGCAGATGTTATCTGATGGAGAAATCTCCGGTTTACACTGAAGTAATATTAAGACGCTGGGAAATGGAAACCGGCAAAAAGGCAACAAAAATATGAGAACAAATAAAGATAGAAAAGAATTTCTAGAGATATTAAAGGAGTATCCTATAATATCAATCGCTTGTAGACGAGCAAAAATTGATAAAGCCACCATCTATCGTTGGCTTAAAAGAAATAGGAAATTCGCCAACCAGGTGGAGCATTCGCTTGGGTTAGGGCGAAATGCTGTTAGCGACCTTGCAGAAAGTCAATTAATAACCAGTATTCGTAACGGAGACCAAAAATCAATTAAATTTTGGCTGGAGAATAACTGTAAGCGGTATGTTAAGCCAAGACCAGTTAATATCTTCAACAACCTAGCACAAGGACCAGGAAACAAAATTACCTTTACTAATTTTTCGGGGAAGGTTGAGCAATCCTCGGGCGATAGGCGGGCCCAAAATACATCTGCTATTGAGACCGATGATATAAGAGACGAGAAGAATAAACAATCAGTGACACCCGAAAAAAATTAAGAGATTATTTACATCGATAAATTTATTGATAATAAAACTGGATAATAGCTTTCTGCCCAAATTGGTAATTTGTCATCTCTCTGCAATCCCCTTATCCATCTTATGTAACTTATAAATCCCACCCGTTTAACAAAATCACCAAATGGCGGTGGCGTTACTGCGGATTTATAGAAACCGCTCAATTCCGCCAATCCGTTTGATGTGACCAATGCCCACATTTTAAGCTCAGCATAACTTTTCCTAATTTTCTTTTTTTCTTCCGGTAAAAAGTTAAACATTTTAATACCGAAATCCAACAGTTCTCCGGAACTTATTTCGCTGACGCCCTGAGAGAAATACCCATCCGAAGATAATTCTCCATTATCTTTTGTGGCTTCTTGTATCTTCTTAATGATTTTTAAAGCATTCTCTGTAAGCCACACGTCTTTTTTATTATTGAGAGCGTCACCAAGTAATAATCCCCCGTCTACCAAGAAATCGGCGTACAAAAAAGCATCGTTTACCGATATCTTGAGATCTTCCCAAAATTCCTCTGGGAATATCCCAATTATCTTCTTGTTTCGTTTCGTCGCTGATAGTTCGGTATATTTTAGATACCGCTTGCACAATTTTTCCAGCTCTTTATTTTTTGCCATATATTTATTAATTTTATACTACCATCTCCTTCCATAAAAATGGAGGGCATCAATTGATAGCTTCAAACTCACATCTCTCACCATCGGATAGACCCAACATGGTGAAATGGAAAAAAAACATTCTCCACTCAACTCCTGTTGATTCCCAAACAAGCTTATCATTCACAAACTTCTGTCCTAGGTAACTTTTCTTTAGTGGGTTATATTCGATTAGGAGCCGACAATTGCCTCCATAGGCGTTGTGATAACCCATAGACACCTTATCGGGCTCTTGTTTGAATGATTCTATGTCTGGCTCATAAAGTGCCGTACCCATAATTATCTTTCCGTTCTTGCCTGTGTAACTGGCGAAAGCCACGTTAAGGGAAAAAACGTTCAACTCTGGTCGTTCTTTTATCTCTAATCTAGATGGCACGAACCCAGCGAGTCTGCCATTTTTTAAACCATCTTCCATACTCATATTTTTATTTATTAATTTAATAATAAAAAACCTCTCCCCACTAGAGAAAGGCTTTTTATAAATAAAAAATCGACCTTTATCTTTCCCTTAATGGGCTGGATTTAGCACCTTTATTGGGGAGTCGCCCCAAAAGGTTGCTGGACGGGTTAATGAGCCAGAGCTCTATCCGTCACTCTTGATAACTAACTTATTCAATTGTGACTTTAATATATCATAAAATTTGTAGAAAAAGAAGGGGCAAAGCCCCCTCCCTTACGTGTTCTATCTATCTATTCCTTAATTTTTTGCTCACATTCCATTGGATGCGCCACAGGTTATCTTTTGGTTATATTTATTTTAAACCTTTTGAAAAAGTAAAACGCTCCGTATCCCAAACCAATAATGATAGCTACGAGTAATAATAACCAAATATTGGTATTTTTTGTGGTGCCCATTAAACTAGCTAAGCCAAGATTATCGGGGGTTGATTCTTCTTGTCCTTGAGCGACCACTTGTCCATTGTTCGGTGCTACTTCTTCTTTTTGCTCAACTTTTTGAGTAACTACTTTTTGCGTAACGGGTTCTTTCTGTTCGGCAACGACTGGAGCAGTTATTGTATAATTGCCCACCGTTGAAGCTGAACCGACTGATGCTCCCTCACCTATTATATCAACACCCGTAACGCTGGTGGAGGATGGGCCAGCGCTACCTGCCCCAATCGATACTGTTAATAATGTTTTATCTAATGTAGTGCAGTTTGGTATACCAATTAAGAAATGAGGGTTTGAACAGGTTGGCGAAGATTGCGCCATAACATCACTTGCCACGGTTATGCTTTGGCAAGAAAGATTGTTAAAAACCAATGTTCCCTCAACCGCACAGACCTTGTTACCCGATGCACTGAACCCCACAGATACGGTAAATGTATCTCCAGCTGTTTTAGTAATGCTTGCTGGTGAAACATACAAAGAGGCTCCTGTAGCGTTTGCTATACCAACAAAACTAATAGCCGATAGAAAGATAATTGCTGATAATATAATTTTTGTTTTAATGTTTTTCATATTTGTATTTTAATTTTTATAATCCCCATTTTGACATTAATAAAGCAAAATCATATTTATCAACCCTCCCATCGTTATTGAAGTCACACACATTGGTTCCCGCTTTACCCCAGTTAGACATCATTAAAGCAAAATCATATTTATCAACTTTGCTATCTCCATTCGCATCACCTGCTTTTGCAATCGTGGGTGCCACAGGTGGCGTTGGTGGGTTTCCTCCACCTCCACCTCCCCCACCTCCTCCGCCACCTCCAGTTGAATCAGCGGCACAAGTATTTCCGCTTTGGTGATAGCCACTGTTGCAACTTACCCAAGTACAATCTCCCCAAACATTAGCGCTCCATATTTGATTACCAGTTCCATTAGAAATACTACAAGAACGACTGTTAGATATACAGTTATTGCTATCTTGATGATAATTAGTGTTACAACTTTTTACTGTGCAATCTCCCCAAGTGCTACCGTTCCAGGTCTGATTCCCTAACCCGTTAGTTATGTCACAGGATTTAATAGTTATAAAATCTAAACTTTTATTTACCGTTGTGCCTGCCACAAACCCATTGGTATATTTTATTTCGCTTCCGCCAGTCAACGCAGTTGCTGAACCTGATAGAAGGTACTTAAATAGGATATCACTATTACAAGTCGCCACCAATAACTTTATTTTAGTTGAATCGGCATATCCATAAGTTCCGTTTTCTGGCATTGCTACCTCACCAATTAATGAACTGCCACAAAAAGCTTGTATTTTTGTTCCGCTTGATAGTGGCTGTCCGTTTATTATTGCGGTACCCCAAAATGCCATCGGAAAAGATGGAAAAGAATCTTGTGCCAAAGAAACTGCTGGGAGTAACAGGATGGCACCGATAACTAAAAATTTAGTAAACAACTGTTTCATTATCATAAATTACGGTCTAGTAAATGTACCCGCATAGATATTACCCCTAAATATCTTTGTGCCAGCGGCAATAGTTGTCCCAGCGTTGACTGAGTAACTGCATTGGGCGTCAGAAGCATCACTTAAATATAGTTGGATTGAATCATATTGGGTTGTGTATTCGTGAGTATCGCCGTATATGTATAATTTCTTAGTTTCCCCAGGACCAACACGAAATTCGCTAGTTGCAAAGGTGAATGTTGCTTCAGTGTCAAAATCACCAACCGAGATTGTCGATAGTGTACTACCCGCTTCGTCCTTTAATACCCAATTTCCAGCTACGCCATCTGATGTGCCTTGATTTCTGCTAACTTGAACAGTAAATAAATTAGTCCGGCCCGAGCTAAAAGTGACGTCATCCGCACCCTGACCAGTTACGCTAAATATCGCCAATGATTCAGCGGTGCTTGGGAACAATGTTCCTGAAGGTGAGCCAGAAGCTAATGTAACGGTTGGCTTGGCCTTAACTATTGTCATGGTATTAGCTGCGGCTGTTTGTGTATTAGAATCAACCTCTTCCCCCGAAGATAGACCCGTAGCATTCACTGCGTCCTCAATTGTTATGCTAGTAGCAATTGTCGCACCGTTAGTTACAATTACATCATCAACTGGCGATAAAGCTACTTTAACGGTAACTCTTACATACCCATTTGCAGGGACAGTTAATGTACCGTCGGATAAAACTAATTTCGGAGCTATACTCCCAGCTGCTGAACCCAGTAACGTGGTTCCATTATAGAAATAGAAAGTGCCAGCATATGTTCCGCCAACTACAGTTAACGTAATGTCATCCACGTCTAAGCTTTCAGCACCAGTAGCAGCTAATCTGAATACACCCAAGGTAACCGTAGTATTACCAAGGACCAAATCAGCAACAGGAGAAGTTGAATCTTTAGTAATAGTTAAAGTACCCGGAATCCCTTGTACGGTCACTGTTCTTGTAGCTTGTGGTGCTGCGTTGCCAGAAGAATCTAAAACATTATAAGTAACAATATATGTTCCAGCTACATTAACGTTTACTGGGTTTACTGTCACAATGTTGGCAGTAATATCTCCATCAACATCGTCTAAAGCTGTTGCTCCTGCGTCATTATACGGACCGCCGAAAGAAACACTCACGGTTGCACTTCCTGAACGAGTGATGACTGGGGCGTTCTTATCTGGAACCACTAAATCCTGAGAGCCAATATAATTATTTGTTGCACTTGTTATAAATATTCCATATCCTTTTAATTCTCTAAAATCATTCAAGCTATTAGCGTCTGATGCTGTCTTTGATAACCAAGAATTAGTTACTTTCGGAGAATCTAAGTCTATATTGCCGTTAGTAAAATCAACCACCTGACCGATTGAGCTATTTATAGAGCTTAAAATATTGCTCGGATTATTTGTGTCGATATTGTTTGATCCCTTTGTTTTTGCATAGCTAGGAGAAGAAATACCTATAGCATTCCATCCTGGCTGAAGGGTTCTTTGGAATAAACGCTGGGCTGGGGTTAAATCAAAATTATAATTTAATTTTAGGGTTTGCGTTTGTCCTGTTTTATTATTCACAAAATATGCAAAAAGGGGCTGAAATTCTGTCTGGCCAGCTTCTTGCATTGTTTTCCAGCCCGATATGGCAGTGGGGTCTAATAGATATATATCAAAATTGTCGGATATTTCTGGAGCTGAAAACTCGTGGCTCAATAAAATTCTGGGCGTTGAAACTATATTCCAACCAATCTCTAGGGTTGTTGTTTGGTAGGTTGCTGTAGCCGCTTCTATGTTCTGGACAACGAAAAAAGCTCCAACGATTAAAAGTGAGGATAGAATTACGTAAAACTTAAAAAAGTTTTTCATATATTTATTAAATTTTGATTATTGAATTATACTTAATTATTTAAGAAAAGTCAAGCTTTTGCAACTCAAACTTCAGCATGTTGCTTCTCTATCTCCTCGGCAATAGAGAGAACTGTGTCCTTAAGCGTTTTCCTGTCTAACATTATAATTTCTTTCGTCCCATAAACTAGATTCAACTCTTTAACTAGATTTCTTATTTTCTCTCTCGACTGAGCAAATTTCTTATTTTCTCCTAAAAATTCTAGAATTGAAATCAGTATTCTATTTGATCTCCCCATTGCGCGCTCTAAAACCTGTTGGTATATGTCCTGCGTAAAAAGTAAAACTCGCGTAAAATAATAAGCGTCTTTTATTTTTAGGTCACTAAAAAATTCTGGATCCCGCTCCCATGGAGCATATGTAAGGTGAGCTGCCCACCATAATCGGGCCAATGCATTTCTTCTTAAATCCCTATCGTTCCCGCTAACGAACCAATGCTCTGTGATAAAAGTTATGGCTTTTTTAATCTCTTCCTCTTTTTTAAAATCTTTATAATGTCCAGATATGCCCCATCTTGTAAGGCAATACTTTCTAAAATCGACGTGAGTAAGATAAACCCAAAATCTAGAATCAGAGGCCTGCGTCTCATCTATATTTTTATAATACTCATAAAATTTTATTGCATTATCTAAGTCGCCCGAGGCAATATCTTTTTTATGGACTTTTAGGTTCGGCAACCTCCCTTGTATTTCTATTGTAGAAGCGAGCGTTTCTTTTTTATCAACCTTAAAAAAATCCTTAAAATAATCTTGCAACGAAACCGATGAGCGCAAATCAGCGTATAATCGGTCGGACACAGAACGTTTAAATATTTTTTGGTAATTTTTTTTATTCATATTCTTTGTCTAAATCAACATCCAGCATTGAATTTACACTTTGAAAATTTCTTGCAACAGGATTATCTAATATGCGCTGAGCTCCTTCAAAAGGCTCTTTTTCTCTTAACCCTTTTGCGTCCAAAATAGCTTCCAGCCTGCCGAACCAAGCGCTATCTTCATATTCGTTAGAACCGATCCGTACTTGAAATACTGCATCCACTAAAACAGGAAAAACGATGGAAGCGTGCAATGTGCCTATGGCAATTCCTTGTTTTTTTACTTCGAGATAGTTTTTCCAGTCTTCTTTAGAGAGCTCGATTATTATTTTATCCGTGTGGTAATCTATTTCCATAGGGCCTCCATGGCTCCTGCCCTCTCTTATGGACATAAGAGAGGAAACTGGTGGTCGCAAAGGATCAAAACTTTTTTCTGCTATAAAGGAACAACTTCCGCCGATCGCCACGACATCCCCTTTTTCTATGTCAAATTTAATATTTTGATAATCGGCATGAGCATCGCTAGGAGAATAATTTTTCATATCTTCACTGGCGCAAATATAAAAACTTACCCTAACCCTTTCCCTAAGTAAGCGCGCAGGGATAGAAAAACGCTCATTCCGATTTATTGTTGAAAAGCTTTTCCTAAAAAAAGTGCTCCTGCATTCAGTTTCAACCACAAAATCGGCTTTTTTCTGGCCAACAAGCTTCTCTATGTTTCCATTTTGCAAATTAAATTTAATATCTAAAACAACCGCCTCTCTGCCAAGCTCGTATTTAAAATCTATTGCGAAAGATCCTTTTGCATCGTCTGCATTTCCTAAAACTGGATGAGGATATGATTTAGAATTAACACTCATAATTTTCTATTCCTATCGCGTATTTCTTTTTTGAAGCAAGTCCTACGCCAAGCTTTATAGTTTGTCCTTTCGGGACAGACAAACCCTTAATCAAAGATTTATCTACTACATACGTTTCCTTCGTGTCTAAATTTCTAGCTGTTTTAATTTCTACCGGATAAGAACCGTCGTCTCCCACTGCTATCAACCGTACGGACCCTTGGCAATTTTCCCTGCCTGAAATAATAAGATGATATTCAATGCCATTCTTATTTTTTTCGACAAAACTCCTAAAGCTTATATCTGCTGTGCGTATGCGTTCCCCCTCCTCGCCCTCTTCATCACCCCCGTGATTTCCTAGTCCGGATCCCCCTCCTGATCCATTTTTACCGCCTGGACCAGGGCCAGTTCCCGAGCCAGGAATTTTAACTATTACCGATCTACGTAATGTTTTTTCCGCTTCCTCAACAGATGAATCTTTGATGGCCCCCACCTCAAGAGAAGATTCTTCATCCCCCGAGAGATTAGACCGCTCGGATGGTGAATTATTATTCTGTGTTTCATAATCTCTGAAATCACTATCAGGAAGATATTTATCGAGACCGGGTATGTCTTGCGGTTCTGTGTCTATTATTTCACTCAAACTGTGCAAAGAATCCTTTATAAATTTATCCATCTCTTTGATTATGGCCCTTCCTAACTCTTTTTTCTGCGCAAGATCCCTGTTCCATTCATTGTGTGCTGGCGGTTCTAAATCGCGAAGAGCTAAATTTCCCTTGTCATCTTCACAAATAAAAACCGCTGCGTAAGGATCTCTAAGGGCTTTATAGTGCTTAACTTGAACCATCATTTTAGGCTTACGGGCCAGCATGACTAGCGAAGGAAAATCATCACGCTTTTTTACGAAAAGTTGCACATTTCCAAGCGTATCTAAAGATTTTTGAAAGTAATTATCTCTATTAACTACTGCTAAATAAAAAGGCATCGCATCATTCGGGCTAAGTTTATCAAGCAACTCTTTTAGGTTTTCTTTAGTGATTAAAAATTCGCTTCCGTCTTTTATTTTAACTTCTAAATCCCCGCAATGTATTGCCAGCCAAAAATTATCGAGCACTGATTTTATCAAACCTTCCTGCCACGAGTTCTGTGTCGCGTAACCCATTATATAGATATCTGTACCTCGCTCCTTTCTTCTGAATAATGGTAAAATTAAGTTTATATCTCGCACCGATTGATACCCATTAATGCCATAAAACCCCACCCCTCTTCTTACGTCATCTTCTTTATTGTAATGACTCACTAGGCGAGCCTTACCTTGGAAAACAGGACTACCCAATTCGTCGACGGCCGAATAAAATACCGCCCTTATACCAGAAGCTGCAATGGGTGCACCCTTTCCAATACCGAACGACCCTCCGCTCACTCCTTTCGGAGAACTGGTCCCTACTGCTTTTACTAATCTATATAAACCGCCCTCTCTGTCTTTGTCACCACCAGAAAGCCCTAAAGTATTAAAATCACTAATCTTTAAAACCGGGATTTTTTTCTTTTCCATCATCTCTATCGCACTTCTAAAGAAATTCTCGGCCCTGTCTTGGTTTTGCTTTTTTACGAAATCAAAACATCTTTTTATCTTGTCTAAAATATCCTTATACCCTGGAATATCGTCCACCGCCATCTCAAAATGTTCGAACTCTACGCGGACGGGCTTTAAATAATCCACCCTTACGTCTATTGCATTTTGAATAGTTTCTCTTGCAATATATTTTTCGTGATCGCCCTGAAAATACTCCAAAAGTGGATCAGAAAATCCGTCTTCCTCACCACCATTAGTGCTTGGAAAATCCCAGCAAAGTGGACTAGATTTTTTTTTAATTTTTTCTGTTTTCGATAATTCCGCCATAATTTTAAAGCGTGAACCTTTTTTCTTTATCCGGAAAAGTAAACTTCCCTTTTATTTCTTTGGTCTTTTTATCTATTTCGGAAAAAATCTTATTTATTTCTTCTTCGGCATAGTCATAAGCACTTCTATTTGCACAATTACCAAGAACCTTAAGACGCCTTAAAACCTCGTTTGTTCTGTAAACGGCCAATTTTTTGAACCTATTTCTTTTTTCTTCTCGAGATGCCATATCTATTTAAATTTATTCATTATGCTTAGTAAATTTATACAACTAATGTAAGGATAGCAAATCCGTATGCCACTGTCAATGCCCTTACTTATTTAGACAACAAAAAACAACAGTAGTATTTTTAGAATGTGCACACATTATTTAATTACGGATTCCATCGCTATCCTGATATTCTCTGCTATCCGAGCTATTACAGGAACCGTAACAGAGTTTCCTATCTGTTTGTAAAGATGAGTGTCGGCCTGATTGACGGGTAAAATAAAGGACTCGGGAAATCCTTGCAATCGCGCACACTCTCTGGGGGTGATTTTTCTAATTCCCTTTGCATCTTTAATTATAGGGACGTTATGGCCCCCCACACCCATACTTGCGGTAAGAGTTGGGCATACCCCATTTTTATTTTCTCTTACGTAAACTCTTCTATATTGATAAACCCTATCTTTATTTTTTACAGCATCTTTTAATTTCGGGTATATAAACTTATCATCCTCTATGTAGTAATATTTTTCGTTAACTTTTTTTTGTAAAATATTAGAAATCTTTTTTGATAGAGGCGTTTGATCAGGCCAACGAAAATTCATAAGCGTGCGTGGCTTTCTAAACCCGACTATATAAATACGCTCTCTTGTTTGGGGGACATTGCCATAATGCATGCTATTCAAAACCTTAGCATCAATATAATATCCAGCCCCTTCTAACTCTTTTTTAATGCGCTTAAAAGTTTTCTCATCATCGTGGTGCTGTAAATTTTTTACATTTTCTAAAAATACGGCCTTTGGTTTTCTTTTTTGCAAAATATCTATTATTGCAAAAAGTAAATCTCCCCTTCCTTCATCTGCAAATCCTCTCATGCGGCCAGCGAGAGAAAAGGGTTGACACGGAAATCCCCCTAAAAGTATATCGAATTTTTTGGGAATCGGCTTCATCCCCCTTCTCTTTACAACGTCAAACAAATTAGAGGTATCTATTTCTCCAAAATTAAGCTCGTAAGTTTCTGCCGCATATTTATCGATGTCATTAGAATAAACTGATTCAAATCCAGCACACTCAAAACCCATGCGGATTCCTCCGATACCAGCAAATAGATCAATTGCCTTAAATTTATTTTTCATAATTACTTAAGTTTATAACTTAAAAAGACATAGGTAAAGCACTTTTGGCATTAAGTTGCCAACGGCTTATCAACTCATGGGGTCTGGACTAACGAGCACTATTGCGTCATTCCTTGTACTTGATATGAATACACAATCATCTGGGGATCCGGGGGTCTTGGCCCAACAAAATATACAGACCCCGATAAAAGTAAAATACGTGCTTTATGCGAGAAAAAGCACCGAATCAGAGGAAAGGCAGGTGCTTTCCATTGATTCGCAGATCCAGGAGATGTTAAGAATGGCTGAGCGAGAGGGGTTAGAGATCGTAGATATCAGGCGCGAATCACATTCCGCAAAGGATTCAGGACAACGCCCGGTGTTCAACGAGATACTAAATGACATAAAGACAGGAAAATTTAATGGAATCATGACTTGGGCGCCTGATCGCCTATCAAGGAATGCTGGCGACCTAGGTTCTTTAGTAGATTTAATGGACCAAAAAATACTGACAGAGATAAGAACCAATGGCCAAAGATTCGCTAACTCGCCTAACGAAAAATTCCTTCTAATGATTTTATGTAGCCAGGCGAAACTAGAGAATGACAACAAAAGCTTAAACGTGAAACGCGGGCTTCGAAGCAGGTGCGAGATGGGGTTAAGACCGGGATCAGCGCCAACGGGATATTTGAATGAAAAAAGAACAGATTTAAAATGCCACTCATCAATAGACCCAGATAGAGCTCCTATTGTTAAGCAAATCTTTGAAAAAGTAGCCAACGAGCAGTGGAGTGGTAGAAAACTATACCATTGGCTAAGATTCGAGCTAAATTATCGTACTATTTTTAACCATCACCTTTCCCTATCGACCATATATTTGTTATTACAAAATCCCTTCTACTATGGCAGATTTGAGTATCCCGTGAAAAGTGGAAACTGGTATACAGGGAAGCATGAACCGATTATCTCAAAAGAAATTTTCGACAAGGTTCAATTACAGCTGAAAAGAGACCACATAAGCCGAGAAACTAGAGAGTTTGCCTTTACCAAACTGCTAACCTGCGGATTGTGCGGATCGGGCATAACTGCAGCAGAAAAATTTAAGAAACTAAAAGACGGCACCACTGCGAGATACGTCTACTATGGTTGCACAAGGTCCAAAGACCTACATTGTCATAATAGATATGTGAGGGAAGAAATTTTGATAGAAAACCTTGTAGCACTTCTCGATAATATAGATATGAATGAATTCGGGCTAAAGGAACGATTGAAGGATGAGCTTGGGAGATTTAATAAGTTCCAATCAATGCTTGGAATGAAAAATGACCCTGGGGTAAAACCCAAAAAGATTCAAATAAAAACCTTCGTAAAATATATTCTCAAAGAAGGGAGCATGATTGAAAAACGAGAACTGCTATCAAACATGCGGAGCAAACTTCTGCTGACTAAAGAGGGGCTAACGCTACAAAACGATAAAAAATAATTGAGTGCTAAGTAGTTATTTTACAATTAAACTTTCGTCCCTTCTTTGAAATTCTTTTTCCATTTTTTGGAAATTTATTTTGTCTTTGAAAAAAGAATTTACACGGCCGATTTCTTTTGATCCTAAACGACCGCCTAGTCCTTTATATTTCACAAGCATTATATCTGGAAAGGAGAAACGAGCATTAATACCTTTCTCTTTATGAATAACATGGAAGTGCTTGTCGTGATCATTGCTGTAAATTCTAAATTCAAATCCATCCATTCTTCCAACTATCCCGCCACATATAGGCCCCGCCCACTCAAGCGCTTCCTTATATTTTTCTGCCAGCTTTTTCATTTCTATATCCTCAGATGTTTCAATAATTTCAAAAATACCATTTAAAAGTTCTTCGTCTACGACGGTTGCATAAAGACCTAATCTCTCATTTCTGATAAATTCAGCCTCGCGAATTTTTGTAATTTTGGCTATCCCTTTATTAAATTTAGCTAAATCTTTTTTATATTTTTTGATAGTCGCCTCAATCCTGCGATGCTTCCTAACGATTCCCGAGCTCACCCCCTCCTTAGATCCTACTACGTTTACTATTAGTGGGATAAAAACAAAATTCTTCTTTTCATTTTGGCCAGTTAATTTTATCGTCATCCTCCCTTGTGATTTTTCCACAAAGGAAACATTTGCCCAAGTAAATCCAAAATTAGCATAGAAATAAATCTTTTTACCGCAACGAAGGGTTTCTTCTAGCTTTATATTCAGCCCACCTACAGAAATAACTCGAGCATCTATGTCTATCAATTCAAATGAAAGATCGTAGTTTGTCCCAAGCCATTCCAAAGGAACGCATCCCGATATTTCGAATTTTGCTCCTACTCTTTGAAATGGTTTAGGGGTATGTAGAATAATCTTTTTATTCGTCTTTAGAAACATAAAAATATTTTAAATATAAAATAGGTACTCATTATTCTTTTGACAAGTCTGTCAAAAATTCTTTAATAAAGGATTTAAAAGCGACAAAACAATCTACGTGCCGAGGGCTAACATAAAAAGATTTACATTTAACCGGAGGATTAAACCCTTTGTTGTAAGGATTCAGTTGTGCAGGTGAAAAAAATGGTAATTCTCCACCTTCGCTTCTGACAAAATACACTACGGCACACTTCTGATCCCTAATATCCCTATAGGAAACGGTCATCCAATCGTGCAAGGCATATTGCTGGATGTGGGTCACGAAATTAGAACGAAATTCTCGCGCTTTCTGCAGATGTATAATAAAATTTTCATATTTTGGATAGTGTTGCTGGAGATAATCTAAGAATTTTTTAATAGTTCCGATCGGCACATTCCTCTTTTTACTATGTGGCATTAAAAAACTTAAAAGCATAGCAAACGCAGATAACGTAGTATAAACCCCTTCATAAAATGATTCGATGTCCCCGCAAAATCAAACTGTATCTCCGCTATCGGACGTTTTAATTTTTCTGTCTCTGTTATCTCTTTTTCGCTTTTTAACAACTGCGAAAACCTCTTGTTTAGTAGAGTAAACGATTCATTAAATCTTTGGACAGCTTGCATCTTCTTAATATCCTTTCCAGCCAATTCTTTATATACTCCCCCTAAGGAAGCCACCAAGTCATCTGTCAGCACTTCATCATCTATATATTTCATATTTAAAGTCTCGCTCTTATGTAAAGATGTGTCAATGTCAAAATAGTATCGGTGCAGTACAAAAAGATACGGCTTAAGCCGTATCTTTTATTTTTACCCTTTATGGAGGCCTTCGGGTCTCTCGATAAAAAGTGTGTTAAGCGCGGGTAACGAGATTTGAACCAAACAATAAATTTTGTCTTGCTGGGACGTTTAAACCAAGCGATTCTGTTTTGCAGAATATTTAATACCCAAATGCTGGTAGGCAGACTCTGTAATGACTCTGCCTCGTGGTGTTCTTTCGATAAATCCAAGTTGCATTAAATATGGTTCACGGATATCTAGGATACTATCCTCCTCCTCTGAGGAAGTGGCTGCTAATGCTTGAAGGCCAACGGGGCCTCCATTAAATTTATCAATGATTGCTTTTAGTATTCGTATATCCCCCGGCTCCAATCCCTTATCATCTACCTCTAAAAATGTTAAAGCCTTTTTAGTTATGTCCTCATCAATAACTCCATTCCCCTCTACCTCTGCAAAATCTCTCACGCGTTTTAAGAGGCGGTTGGCAACCCGCGGGGTGGACCGTGACCGTTGAGCTATAATCTGTATAGCTTCTTTGTTTATATTCAAATTCAAAAGATTACTCGATCTTTCTATTATCTTTTCTATATCATTTTGTTCGTAAAAGTTAAGCTGGAAGGTGGCGCCGAAACGGTTCCTTAGGGGCCCGGATATCAGGGCAGGCCGGGTAGTGGCTCCAATTAGGGTAAAGTGAGGGACCTTTAACTGCATGGTTCTGGCCATCGGACCCTTCCCTAAAATTAAGTTTAACTTGTAATCTTCCATTGCAGGATAAAGATATTCTTCTACGGTTTTGTTTAGGCGGTGGCATTCGTCTATGAATAAAACCTCTCCGTCAGAGAGGTTTGTTAAGATTGCTACTAAATCGCCAGCGCTTTCAAGCGCCGGACCGGAAGTGATACGTATTGAGTTCCCCATCTCTTTTGCGATAAGATGGGCCAGTGTTGTTTTGCCAAGTCCGGAGCTTCCGTATAAAAGGAGGTGGTCTGGAGCCTGCCCGCGGTTCTTCGCAGCTGTAATAATTATCTTTATATTCTGTTTTATCTTGTCTTGGCCGGAATATTCGTCCCAATTCTGGGGTCTTAGGGCAGAATCCAGAATTTCGTCTTCTGCGTCTTTGTTGTCTAAAACCCTTGACATAAGTTTTAAAGTTTGCTATAATTAGGTTTCTGTAAACTAAGGTATATTAATCAGAATATTGGACAAGCAGTTCTTTAGTTGGAGGCGTTTGCTATTGGATTTGTTCTAGTTACTGGGTAATCTGGCTCCGGCTCGATTATTCCTCGACCAAATTCGTCTTATATCACAGATATAAGGACGCCCCCAACTAAAGAACTGCTTTTTTAGTTCTCTTCGACTAATCTTTTAACCTCTTCCAGGGTTGTTTCACCTGCCACTACGTCAATTAATCCTGATTGATACATCGTTACCATGCCCTTTTTGACCGCTAATTCCCTCAAAGCTGATACTGGCGGATTAGTTAAGATGAACTTCTCTATTTCATTATCTATTTGGAAAGCCTCGAATAAACCTTTACGGCCTCGGTAACCAGTATTGTTACAATGTTCGCATCCTTTAGCTTTTGCTATCTTAAAGTTCTTATCAATAGAATTAACTTTCACGTTTTTAGGCAGATTGCTAAGCCCTTGTTCAATTTCTTTTAATTCCTCCGGAGTCGGCTTGGCCATAGTCGAGCATTTTGTACAGACTTTTCTCACCAATCGCTGGGCTACTGCCATTGTGACAGCAGAAGCAATTGAGGAGGCATCAGCGCCAAGGTCTATAAGCCTTGGTATGGTTCCTGCTGCGTCATTCGTGTGCAGGGTGCTCAGAACTAAATGGCCCGTAAGCGATGCTTGCAGGGCGATTTTAGCTGTTTCAAGGTCTCTTATCTCACCGATTAATATTACGTCCGGGTCTTGTCTGACGATAGAACGTAGCCCTTCCTTGAAGTCATATCCTTTCTCCGGCGCCACTTGGGTTTGGGAAACACCCTTTAAATGATACTCAATCGGATCTTCAATAGTTATTATTTTAATATCGGGACTTTGTATTTTCATCAAAAACGCATATAGCGTAGTTGTTTTACCCGAGCCCGTAGGACCAGTTACTATTATCATGCCATTCGGCTTAAGAATCTCCTTTTGAAATGTTTCAAGCAAGTCCTTTCTTAAGCCCAAAGCTTCTAGCCCGATCAAGCTTTTCGGGTTCAAAATTCTCATTACTATTGATTCACCGTATTCTGAGGGTAAGGTTGATGTTCTTATCTCAACAGGAATTTCTTCAACCAATATCGTGAACCTGCCGTCTTGGGGTTTGTCCGTTATATTCAGTTTAATCTTCGATAAGAGTTTTAGCCTGGAGATTAAAGATTGATATGTTTTTAATTCAATAGCCAGTACGTCTTGCAAAACTCCATCTAACCTCACCCTTAACCGTGCTTGTTCTTCCTGCGCCTCAAAGTGTATGTCTGAAGCGCCGATAATAATTGAGCCGGCCAATAATACATCGAGAAGGTCGGTGGTCTTTTGAGTTAAAAAAGCTTCTGTCTTTTTTTTAAAGTCAGAGATATTTTTTATCTCTTTTTTAACTTGTGCCGCAATCTCGTCGGAGATTGTGACAGATCCTAGTATTTTTTGTGATTCGCCGTACATAATATTTACTTCATTAAATCACAATTCGGAGAATAAAAAAACCTTTTATTCACCTCTATTGCGGTTATAGAGGTTTTCTACGATTTCTTCGCGCGAGGCACCCTTTTCTATCAAAAAAGCAGCGGCTCCCAGCGTATCTGCTTGCGTGTTTTTGTTCTGGAAGTTATCTGAATAGAGTATCAGCCCGCTTAATAGGGCGGTTACGACGTCCTTTTTGAATAAGTTTTCATTAATTGACTCTATTAAGCTAAAAACCAACCCGCTTAAGGATTGCTTTTGATTAAGCAGATTTACTTTTCCGAAGTTTTTATTCCCTTCATGATTATCTATGTTTAAAATCGGTATATCAATTAAAGTGCCTTTTTCTAAAAAGTTAGAATGGTTTGAAGGGTCGAATTCTTTTAATCCAGTTGTAATAAGGAGGTCAGCTTTTGGGTCGGCGAAATAAAAAGAAACATCATTTTTCTTGATGTTGCCCTTATCAATTGTTAAGTTAATTTTTAAGTTATTTTCGTCTTTTTCGTAGCGAACTTGAGATATTTTGGATAAGTCGTTCGGAACTGAGATAACAAAATTCCTCGGATAGGAAATGTGCGATAGCGACGGGATTAGGAATTTCAGCCTTTCGGGTATTTCGTCGATAATCAGGTTTACATTTTTGTTCAATTCTTTTAAAGTATAAAAAAGAGCTAAAGTGTTTATTATACTCTCTTCGCTCTCTTGCGAAGGCAGAACGTAAATATTCTCAGATTGGGCGATAAGATTTTTTGCTTCTTGAATTGGCTCCATGGGAATATTTTAAATTCAATCTAAGTTAAATTAAATTACATTATTTCTTTTAAGAAGTCAATTGAAATTGAAAATGGAAAAGAAAGGCAAAAAATATTTTACCAATAGTGCAAGACAAACGCAGGAATTGGGTCGGGATTTTGCAAAAAAGATTAAGGATAACCCCCTGGGAAAGGGAGCTTTTGTTTTTGGATTAAGCGGTGACTTGGGCAGCGGCAAGACAACATTTTTACAGGGGTTTGCTGAAGGATTGGGCGTTAAAGAAAAGATATTGAGTCCCACTTTCGTTATTTTTAAGAAGTTTAAAATAAATGGCAAGACAGTATTTAAGGATTTTTACCATATTGATTGTTATAGGCTCTCTAGCGGCAAAGATTTGTTGGAGTTAAGATTCAAAGATATGATTTCTGACCCCAAAAACATTATTGCCATTGAGTGGCCGGAAATAATAGAAAAGATATTGCCTAAGAAAACAGGCATAATTAAGTTTAAATTTGTCGGCGAGAAGAAAAGAGCGGTTGTTTTACTTGAAACTAGCTAAATGATATAATCAGAAAATGGAGAAGAAAAAACTGCTTGTTATTGATTCTAACGCTCTTTTACACCGCGCCTTCCATGCCTTGCCGCCGCTGACGACAAAGAACGGCGAACAAACAGGCGCTGTTTATGGTTTTCTCTTAGTGCTGTTTAAGGCAATAAAAGATTTAAATCCTGGGTATATAGTTGCATGCTTTGACGTCGGTGCGCCGACCTTCCGGCATGAGCAGTTTGCGGGGTACAAAGCCAAGAGAGTGAAAACTCCGGATGAGTTAATCTCGCAGATCCCGAAAATAAAAGAAGTTCTTACTGCATTTGAGGTACCAGTTTTCGGGAAGGCAGGATTTGAGGCAGATGACTTAATCGCTACAATTGTCCAAAAGGTTTCTAAAAACAAAGACATTGAAACATATATTCTGACCGGCGACCTAGATATGCTTCAATTAGTAAATAATAAGGTAAAAGTTTATACTTTAGGTAGAGGAGTGAAAGAAACCATTACCTATGACGAGGCAGCAGTTGCCAGTCGTTTCGGAATTACCCCGGAACAGGTAATTGACTTTAAATCATTGGCGGGAGATCCTTCTGACAATATCCCCGGAGCTCCGGGTATTGGTAAAAAAACAGCTGCCGAACTCCTGCAGAAATTTAAAACCTTGGATAACATTTATAAGCAGATGGATAAAGGTAGTGCCGATATAAAAGACCGAGTGAAAGAGATTTTATTAAACAATAAAGAACAGGTCCTTTTTTCTAAGTCATTGGTAGATGCGAAGAAAGACGTTGATATAGATTTTAAGCTGGGAGATTCTAAGTTTGGGTCATATAATAAAAAGAAAGCGGAGGGAGTCCTTTTGAAATTCCAGTTTAATACGCTTGTAAAAAAAATATCAGAAATAAATTCTGATACTCCAAAATTAATTCAAAAATCATTAATATTATAAAATCTTATGACAATCAAAAGCAGAATAGTATATAAAATAGCTGCTCCGATAATCATTGTCGGCATTTTCGTAATTTCTATTCTAGTAGCTTTAAACTATGAGAATTTGACAATCCAAGTTTACGCCATTTTCGGTCTTACTGCTATTTTCGTCTTTCTTTTCGGCTTTGCGACCGGTCAAAGTTTCTCCTCCCCTCTTAGGCAGCTGTTAGAAAGAGCTCAAAGGCTTAGCCAGGGTGATTTTACTCCAGGCAGCTATTTAGAAACAAAAGATGAATTCGAGGAATTGTCTAAGATTTTTAATAAAATAGCGGAAGAATTGAATAAGAGCCATGAAATGGCTGAAAAAGCCGGGGATGTTGCTGACGTGAAAATAAGGGCTAAGACCCAAGAGCTAGAAGAAGAAGTCAGCAGCTTAGAGCAAAAAGTGAAGATGAGGGCCCAAGAGCTTCAGAGAATGATAGGAGAATCAGAAAAACTCCAAGAACTAGCGAAGATGCGCGGCGCAGAAATAGTCCAGCTTAAAAAAGAGTTGCAGGGAATGGAAGAAAAGCCGGTGAAGAGGCCGGTGCAGAAAAAAGAATCCGCGCCAGAAGTTTAAATAAAAATATGCCAGAACTACCAGAAGTGGAAACAATGGTTAGAGATTTGAAAAAGAAAGTCCTGCAAAGGACTTTTCTTAACGTCTGGACAGATGCGCCGAAACTAATTAAGAAACCAAAAAGGTTCGCAGATTTTGAGAAAGGGATAAAAAGAAAGAGGATTTTAGAGATTTATCGCCGGGCAAAGAATATTATTTTTGAATTGTCCGGAGGGTGTTCCCTTCTCGTTCACCCGAAGATGACAGGCCATTTTTTAATTGGTAATTGGTCGTTAACAGATAATTCTTGGCATGCGGAGAAACGCGGACCCATGAAGGAAAAAGTTAACAGCTATATCCATATGATGTTCTGGCTGGATAAAGGACCGATGCTAGCTCTGTCTGACTTGAGAAAGTTTGCTAAAGTAGAGTTGTGGAGGACAGAAGAACTAAAGGAATCAGAGTATTTTAAAAGCTTGGGCCCGGAGCCGCTGGAGAAAGAATTCAGCTTTAAAATATTCAAAGATATCATAACGATGACCCGGGGCAAGATAAAGCCAGTTTTAATGAACCCAAAGGTTATTGCGGGAATCGGTAATATCTATTCAGACGAGATTCTATGGCGGGCAAGGTTGCATCCTTTAAGGGATACGAGGAGTATAAAAGAAAAAGAGCTTAAGGAAATATATAATAATATTAAGAAAGTTCTGGTTTCTGCGATTAAGTTGAGGGGCGAAAGTATTTCCGACTTTCGCGATCCTCAAGGAAAAAAAGGATTTTTCGATACCGAAAGACGAGTCTACCAAAGAGAGGGAGAAAAATGCAGGCGATGTGGTAGTATTATTAAACGTTTAAAAGTAGGTGGCCGTAGCGCGCATTTCTGTCCTCATTGCCAAAGTAACTAAATATCATGATTATTTTTCTTTACGGCGAGGATTCCTATAGGTCGCGCCAAAAACTAAATGAGATAGTCGAGGAGTATAAGAAGGTTCATAAGAGCGGGTTGAGTTTGAATTTTATCGACTGCGAAGAAGAGAGCACCACCGTAGGCGACCTTAGAAATAGTATGCGCCAGACCTCGATGTTCAAGGAAAAGAAAATGACAATAATTTCGAATATCTTTTCTGATGCAGATTTCAAGGAAAAGTTTTTAAAAGGTATAAAAGAATTTATAGACTCCGAAGACATATTGGTAATCTATGAAAATAAAGGCATTAAGAAAACAGATGCGTTACTAAAGTTCCTAGAAAAGAACGTCAAGTCTCAGGGGTTCAGCTATTTGGGCGGGCAGAAATTAAAGAATTGGGCGGAGAAGGAAATAAAGGATAACGGTGCCACAATTGACGACTCTGCTCTTCTTCTTCTTATTAACCATGTCGGAGAAGACTTATGGCAGATGTCCAACGAAATACAAAAATTGGTAAATTTTAAGAAGAAAAAACTTATTACTACAGCAGATATTAATCTTTTAATAAAACCGAAAATAGAGTCAGATATATTTAAAACAATTGACGCAATCGGCGAGAAGAATAAAAAACAAGCGCTTAACCTGTTGTATCGGCATCTAGAAAATGGCGATTCTCCAATATATCTTCTTTCGATGATAGGCTATCAGTTTCGTAATCTTCTGATGGTGAAAGATTTGATGGAAAAAAACAAACCATATGATGCGGTCGTCAAAAGAAGCGGGTTGCACCCGTTTGTTGCTAGAAAAAGTTATTATCAGGCCAGGCAGTTTTCTTTTGGCGAACTAAAAAAAATCTACCGGAGAATATTCGAGGTAGATTTAAATATCAAGACAGGAATTGTGGGGCCGGAAACGGCGTTGGAGATGTTGATATCGGGAGTATAGATTTTAAGCTTTTGGTTTGTTGATTAACTTTGCAATTCTGGATTTTTTTCGTGAAGCGGCATTTTTCTTAATCACGCTAACCTTTGCAGTTTTATCTAATATTTTATAAATCTGGGGTAGGAGCTTTTTCGCCTCTTCTATTTTATTCTTCGCAACTAAAGCCCGGACTTCTTTTACGATAGCCTTCATTTTATCTTTATAAACAAGATTGCTCTCTCGCCTCTTTGCATTTTGGCGTAGGGCTTTTTTAGCGGATTGTGTTATTGCCATATATAATCATTTATCATAGAAATTAAAAAAAGACAAGGGTTGGTTCAAATAATTCATTATGCTATGATATATAGTATAGGTAAAATATTTTAGTATTATGTCACCATTTGATCTAGAAAAAGGAAGAGATGCTTACCCTGAAGATGATGTGATGGGTCCGGATGATTGGCCGCTTCCGAAGAAAGACAAACTTCCATCCGCTCCTAACGCAGATGATTTTGAGAAACCCAAAATACTTCCCCAGAACTCTGTAAAACCTCTCGGCGAGGCCAAGCTTGGAGTAGAAAAAGGCGATAATAAGGTCGAAGACGACCCCCTGATTCAACAGGTAGAACGCGGTATAGCCGAAAGACTCTCCAAGTATACGGGCGATATTGCGAAAATGGCTGCTATAGAGGGAGAAGAAGCAAGCAAGCAGCGCGGAAAACGAATTAGCGACGCCATTACTGGGCAGGCCTGGGATAGGTTTGTAAAAGATAATCCAGAAAAAGCGCTTGCCCATCAAGATAAGCCAGGGATCAAAGCGGCTCTGGAACGTAAGGAGAAAAGAGACTCTGAAAGAATAGGCGGGAGAAAAGAAATAGCCGAAGCAGTCGTTGTTAAGGGAAAAAAAGAAGAAGAGGAAAACCCCATACAAGCGCAGGTCGAAGTAGTTATACCAGAAGTAGTTATACCAAAGGTGGCCGAGTTAAAAGTTGAGGTTCCTAAGAACGAGCCTTCTGCCCCCGAAATTATCAAAGAAGAGGTAGATCTCAATAAGGAAGAAGAACCCAAGGCCGGTGATATCAGCCCAGAAGAGTTATCAGAAAAGCTCGCTAGCTTGAAAAAGATTGAAAAGGATCCTTTAATCAAAGCTGAGCTAAGAGTTGGGGAAGCAAGGTCGGAAGCTGATATCAAAGAATTTAAAAGAGTTAGGAAAGAATCAGCAGCATATGTCGACCGACAAAGAAAGCTATCAAGAAGAGAAGATAGATTGAGGAAGAGAAAAGAAAAAGGAGGTTTGCTTTCGGCAAAGGAAATCGCTTTTTTACTTTCAAGGGAAAAGTCAGAAGTTGAAATAGATAGCAAAGAGGAGGAAATAAAAGGCGGTTCAAAGCAGGATAATGCTAATGTTGTTGAAGATGCTGAGAAAACCAAAGACGTACCAGTCACCAATGTGGGAATAGAAAATGTTCCATTGAGCGTTAAAGATGTTTCAGAGATTGAAGATAACCCAGAAAAAGGAGATGCTACAGAGGCCAGTGAACCACAGATGGAACGCGAGCCGATTCAGGAAGGCCATATTGACGAGCCACTTCTCAAGGATCAAGAAAGGGTTTCGTCTTTAAAAACTGGCGCGGTAGAGGCATTTGGGGCGATGATCACCTGTTTTGAAAAAGATGGTAACAATATTAACATAACGGATAAAGAAGCTTTGGACCGACGGTACGGGCAACTGCGAGGATTGCACAAAGAAATGACCGGAGGAGAAGATTTAAATAAAAGAATAAGAGAGGAGGCGAAAATCGGAGCTGAGAAACAAGGCAAGAAAATTGTCAGCCAGATAGAATATTTTAGCCCCGAGCATACGGCGAAAGTAGAAAAGCGGGTGCATGAAGGGAAGTTAACTGAAAATATAAGGGTGAGTTGGCAGGGTCTTTCTGAGAAAGAAAGAGCCTCATTCAATAATGAGCCAAGAACGTATACAAAACACTTAGAAGCCAAGAGGAAGGAATTAGCCGAGAAAGGATTTAATTTCTCTTTGGATGTCTTCTATGCTTTTGCGGGCGGCGGATATGATGACAAAATATATAAAATCCAAGACGCAAAAGTTAAGGGTTGGTTTAGAAAACGGGTTGTTATTCCTGGTGCTGACGGCAAGTCCTTAACATTAAAAAAAGGAGAATTCGATGCTTGGGCGAAAAATGAGCAGGATCGTTTCACTCAAGAGACGAAAGGTCTTGCAGAAGCAGCGCTTGTTAAAAGTTATGCGAAAGCTAAATCCGATTATTTAAGGAGAAAATTGTTTACGGCGAAAAATATATTAAGCGATACAGTGAGCGGGCCTAAGGAAGAAGTATCTACTTTTGATGACGTAGCCGCAGAAGGAGAATCGCGGGAAGTTGGCGGAAACCCTGAGAAATTTGACGAAATTGTCGCAGAAGAAGAAATTGAGTCAAAATGGAAAGGAAAAATGGTAGGGTTGTGGGATTTAGCAGAATCAGTCAAAACAGTATATGAACTTGGGACAGATGATACAGAAATGTTAAGAGAATTTGTTAAACATGGTAACTCTGATCTTCCCGGTAGGATAGAAAGCAAGGAGTTGAGAGAAGCGTTAATCGAGACGAGGGAGAAGATCATAAGAGAGCATGAGGCCGAGCTAAGGAATTTTCGCCTGGGTAAATTAAATCGCGCGGCACAGAAAAGGAAAATAGCTCTCGGTGCTATAAACGAGAAATTACTCAATGAGATAGGAGCATGAAAAAAAATAAAAAAGTCGTAAAAAAGATTACAAAAAAGATAGTTAGAAAAGCTAAGCCGAAAAACGATAGTAAGGGCGCAAAAAAGAAGAGACAGGAAATGGTTGATTATATAATAAAGAAACTGAGGGAGCTTTAGCTATTTTCTTCTTTTGATACTTTTTTAATTAAATCTCGTATCTCTGCCGCTCTCTCGAAATCTAAGTCCTGAGCGGCTTTTTTCATCTCTTTTTCAAGAAGTTTTTTGTCGTTAATAAGGGAAAATTCAGACTCTATCCCCTCTTCCTTCTTTCCGAAAACCCAGTTTTTTATCTCGCTCGTAATAAGCGTCGGTGTAATATCGTGTTTTTTATTATAGTCTTTTTGGATTTTTCTTCTTCTGTCGATTTCCGAAATCGCTGATTCCATGGAGCGGGTCACTTTGTCCGCATAGAGGATAATATGGCCCTCAAGATGCCTTGCCGCCCGGCCCATTGTTTGGATCAGCGTAGTGCCGTTTCTCAAAAATCCTTCTTTATCGGCATCCAATATCACGACCAAACTGACTTCGGGTAAATCAAGCCCTTCTCGTAAAAGATTAATTCCCACTAAAACGTCGTATTTGCCTAGACGGAAGTTTTTCAATATTTCAGGTCTTTCCAGTGTTTTTATCTCCGAATGAAGCCATTGAGTTTTTAGTCCTTCTTCCGTGAGGTGGTTAGAGACCGCTTCGGCCAGCCTTTTCGTTAGAGTCAAAACTAAAACCCTTTGGTTTTTGTTGACACGTTTTTTTATTTCCGAAATTAAATCCTTAATCTGGTCTTTGGTAGGACGGATTTCTATCGATGGCTCAAGCAACCCAGTCGGCCTTATCAGCTGTTCTACAATATATTGTTTTCCATTTGGCTGGCTTAGGGTTTTTTCCTTTTCGTATGTTGAGGGGGTTGCTGAAACATAGATAGTTTGTTTTTCCCTTTTCTGGAATTCGTCAAAAGTTAGCGGCCTATTATCGATGGCAGACGGAAGGCGGAAGCCGTAGTCTATCAAAACGTTTTTTCTTGCCCTATCTTGTACCGACATGGCTTTTACCTGCGGAAGAGTCATGTGCGATTCATCAACAAATAGAAGAAACCCGTCTGGGTAAAAATGATTGAAATAGTCGATTAAAGAAAATGGAGCCGAGCCGGGTCTTCTAAATTCTAAATGGCTAGAATAGTTTTCAACACCATAGCAATATCCAGTTTCCTCGAGCATTTCCAGGTCATAATTAGTTCTCTGTTCAAGGCGTTGGGCTTCGACCAGCTTGTTCTGTTTTTTCAGGATTTTTAGTCTGTCCTCCAACTCGAGGCGGATATTTTTGCAGGCAAGTTTTAGTTTAGTTTGCGGGGTAACCCAAAATTGAGATGGAAAGATCGTGCAGCTTTGAACTATATTTTTAGAACTCGGAGATAAGCTGTCATCCTTTTTAGATATTTCTAGGATATTGTTGTTGGAAAATTCAACTCCAATAATCTCTTTTCCTGTTGCCGAGAATATTTCTACTATGTCTGCCCTCGCTCTAAAGCACCCGGGTTTAAAGTCAATATCATTTCTTTGGTATTGCAACCCTGATAAGAGTTTCATGAAATCTCCCCTTTTTATTTTCTGTCCGGTTTTTATCTTTAAAGATACAGTTTTATAATCCTCGGGAGATCCGATGTTATATATGCAAGATACTGAAGCGCAGATTATTACGTCATTCCTATCTATCAAATCCTGAACTGCGCTGTGGCGCATTCTATCTATCGTCTCGTTTATCTTTGCGTCTTTCTCTATATATGTATCAGTTTGCGGAATATATGCTTCGGGCTGGTAGTAGTCGTAGTAGCTGACGAAATAGTGAGCTGCATTGTTCGGGAAGAAATCTTTAAATTCCTGGTAAAGCTGGGCGCATAGTGTTTTATTATGCGATATTATTAATACTGGTTTCTGTATTTTTTGGATTACCGAAGCCATAGTGAAGGTTTTGCCGCTTCCCGTTACACCCAAAAGCACCTGGCTCTTTACTCCAGTTTTTATATTCCTCGTCAGATTCTCAATCGCCCGGGGTTGGTCCCCCTTTGGCTCGAATTTGGATATTAATTTGAATTGCATTACAATGAATTAATAACCTATGATTTCATATTTAAACGGAAAATTAATCCTTAGGAAGGAAAAGAATATTGTTATTGATGTTAATGGCGTCGGATACAAGGTTTTTTTATCGAAGAAGTCTATTTTAAACCTACCAGAAATAGGGCAAAGCATCAAACTCTTCTGCTTTTTAGATGTTAAAGAGAACGGATTAGATTTATACGGGTTTTTTGATGAGAAAGAATTGGATTTTTTTGATATCCTTAATAGCATACGGGGCATAGGGCCGAAGGCCGCAATCGAGCTTTCTTCTTTGGGACCGCTCGACACGATAAAAGAGAGGATATTAAATCAAGACGAAAAATTATTCTCTTCTATCCCTGGCATCGGTGCAAAAAAAGCAATGACGATAATTTTAGAGCTCACGGGGAAAATTAGGAATATTTCTAAAGATAAAGTATCAGCCAGAGATGAAGCTGAAGATACTTTGTCCGGTCTTGGGTTCCCGAAACAGAAGATAAGGGAGGCCCTAGATCAACTTCCTGAAGACATCAAAGACAATCAAGAAAGGATAAAGCAGGCCCTGAAGGTTCTTGGGCGGAAATAAAACATTTTGTATTCTGCCTTGCTTGAGCAAGGCTTTTCTTTTATATTTCAACCATCTGTGTTAGATTTAAAAAAAAGATGGGAAGCTCAATTAGAAAATTTATTCCTCCATTTTTGATCAGTTCCTACCATTATTTACTGGCTTTAGCCGGCGCTTTTCGTTATGCGTTCCCTACGCAAAAAATCATTGTCATAGGCGTAACCGGAACAAAAGGTAAGTCAACTACGGTAATGCTCGCCGGGAAAATATTGGAAGAAACGGGCGTAAAAGTAGCTTGGCTTACCTCAGCTACTATAAAAGTAGACGAGAAAGAGGATCTTAATCCTTATCACATGACAATGCCCGGCCGTTTCGCTGTGCAGAAGTTTTTAAGACAGGCGGTGGACGCCGGGTGTAAGTATGCACTTTTGGAGGTTACTTCCGAGGGGGTTAAACAGCACCGTCATAGATTTATTAATTTTGATACCGCTGTTTTTACTAACCTAAAACCTGAACATATTGAAGCCCACGGCAGTTTCGAGAATTATAGATTCTGCAAAGGGAAGCTTTTTTCTGCTACGAAGAAAAACCATATTATTAATCTCGACGATAAAAATGTTGAATATTTTTTGCAGTTCTCCGCTGCTAATAAATGGGGCTATACGATAGGAAGTCCAAAATCGAAGAATCAGACATTAGATCCGAAATTCAAAACAGTATATATCGAGGATACAAATGCTCAATCGAATAACATCAAGTTTAGTATCAAAACGAAAGAGTTTAATTTAAAGCTGCTGGGAGAATTCAATATATATAATGCAGCGGCTGCGATTTGTATCGCTTCAATCTACGGAGTGAGCTTAGAGAAATGTAAACAGGCGCTGGAGGGGGTAAGTATTATTCCCGGCCGGATGGAGACGATAGCTAGCAAACCCTTCAAAGTAATCGTGGATTTGGCGCATACGCCAGAATCTTTTGAAGAGGTATTTAGGTTTATTAAAAAACAAGCACATAATAGAATAATTGCTGTATTCGGTGCGGCAGGCGGCGGTAGGGACAAATGGAAACGGCCAGTTTTGGGGAAAATCGCAGCAAGCTACGCTGATACTCTTATACTAACCAACGAAGATCCCTATTCGGAGGATCCAAACGAGATTTTATTAGAAATAGAATCTGGAGTGATGGGCGCCGGCTTTGAGAAAGCGAATTTATATAAAATCCTTGATCGCGAAGAAGCGATTAAAAAAAGTTTCGACATGGCGCAAGACGATGATATTATCCTGTTGCTTGGTAAGGGCACTGAGCAGTTAATGGTTTTTTCTGATAAGAAAATCCCGTGGGATGACAGAAAGATAGCCCGCCGACTTCTTTCAAAAAGATAGTAATTTGTTTGACATCATTACTCAATAGTTGTATCGGTAAATAATACGCTCTTTGACATTCCTATACTTTCGGGAAAGAAGAAGAGCGATGCCCGCCTTAATTGAATAATAAATTCCAAAAACTAAGATTACATCCCTGAAACGCACCGCGCACTATTACATAGCCTCCTCTCCTCCTTCTCGCAGGTGGCGGATATCTATCCGCCGTGATGCCCCAGGGCGCTGGCCCTGTTCTCGAGTCCCAGCGTCCTGGGCATCCATTTATCGCAAAGGCTTTGTTCTCGGACTTAGCCTCTTTTCTTACATTTGACTTTTAATGATTTTTAACTTAGAATATGGATACTATGACAAGTAATTTACCGAAATCAATTAGAAAGTTTATCTCAAGGGAGAAAGCCCGAATTCGTCGGGAGGTTTTAGATTCTGCAGAGCAAGACAGATTAATACTCGAAGTCTGCAAAAAATTTAAGCGCACTCCTACAGTATGAAGATAAAAGATATATATAACTTAGCCGTGAAGAATGGATTGGACGCGGATCTGCGGGGCAGAGAATATATCGAAAAGAAAATGTTGAGAAGAAAGGATAGATACGAAAAACTTTCTTCGCAGGAGAAAGAATCTTTTGATTTAGAAACCTTAGAAAATCCATATTCTGATTCTCGAGTTTTAAACATAGCCGAAGATAAAGAGATAAAAAAAGTGATGGTGGGGATTGATATCGGACCAGCTGAAATACTATTAGCAAAAGAAATAGGAGGGGTAGACCTGGTTATCTCTCATCACCCGCTAGGAAAAGGCTTAGCTAATTTAGCTGATGTAATGGATCTGCAGTGCGAGATTTTAAGCCTGTACGGCGTTCCTATTAATGTTGCCGAAGGATTAATGCATGAAAAGATAAGCGAAGTTGCTCGGGGAGTTAATTCTGCGAACCATCAAAGGACAGTAGATGCCGCAAAACTTCTGAAGTTCAACCTAATGTGCTTGCATACAGTTTGCGATAATCTCGCTGCAAGGTTTTTGAAGGATTTAGTAGAAAGCAAAGAGTTCACCCATTTGGAAGATTTGATGAAAGTATTGAAAGAAATACCAGAGTACAAAGAAGCAACAAAGATTGGAGCAGGTCCTAAGATTTATGTCGGCAGGCCGGAAAATTATTGCGGGAAGATCGCTGTAACAGAAATAACTGGGGGCACTGAGGGCTCGCCTAAGCTTTACGACAAGATGGCCCAAGCTGGAGTTGGGACTGTAATCGGAATGCATATTTCCGAAGAGCACAAAAAAGAAGCTGAGGCATCTAATGTAAATATAGTAATTGCAGGACACATATCTTCCGATTCTCTAGGAGTGAATTTGTTGCTCGATGAGTTGGAAAAACAAGGAATAGAGATTGTCCCCTGCTCAGGGCTGATAAGGGTAAAGAGAAGCTAAAAAATCCGCTGTTCAGCGGATTTTTTTTAGCATGTAAGTGTCTTTTAATTTGTATCCGAATTTTTTGTAGTATCCTCTTACTCCCACACCGGAAATGACGGTGATTTTTTTAAGCTTCGTTTCGTTCTTAGTAATCTTCTCGGCTTCTATAATTAATTTTTTCCCTAACCCTTTATGTTGGGGCGACAATTCAGATTCAGTTTCTAACAACGGATGGAGCTGTCCGTAGGTATGTAACTCCCGGATGATCGACGATCCTTTAATAACGGAAAGAGTAGCGTCCTCGGATGGTATGCGTAACCTTAGCAGGCTGTATAGCCGTTCGCGGTTTTTGCTTTCGTAGCTTAAGAATATTTCCCTTCCGCCTGAAGCGCTGTATTCTTCGCGGAAAAGATAGAGTTTTTCTTTTGTTTGGTAATCCCCCTTAATTTCCCGGCATCTTATGCAATGGCAACGCCAAGATTGTTTTTTCGAGATTTCCGCTAATATTTGTCTTAGGTTAGAAATCTTAGCTGGACCCTCAACAATGCTTTGCGAAGGGATGTCCCGTGTCAGCCGTTGTATGCGGCAATAATATGGGATTTGTTTTTTTACTTTTAGCAACAAATCAGTTAGTTGTTTCTCGGTGTATGGTTTGTATCCACCTTTCTGCCATAGCCTATACAGCGGCGCCTCTTTTAAGACCGCACAGGGATATATTTTTAATAGATCTGGCTGGAAGCCTTGGTTTTCAAATAGTTCTCTAAACATTGCCTCGTCTCGCTTTAAATCAGACTTCGGTAGATTCGGCATCATATGGTAGCAAATTTTAAACCCAGCGTCCTTCAACAGTTTCGTTGCGTTGATCGTGTCTTTTACTGAGTGACCCCGTTGGTTGAATTTTAGAACGTCGTCGTAAATACTTTGGACTCCCATTTCAACTCTAGTCACGCCCAGTTTCCTTAGATGAAGAATTTCTTTCTCGTTGATATAGTCCGGCCTTGTTTCTGCGGTTATTCCGATGATTCTGTGTTTTGCCACCTCGTTCTTCTTTTGTTCCCTTGATAGGTTTTGGATTTTATTTCTCGATTTGTTATTACAAGCAGCAAAGCAGCGGGTTACGAACCATTCCTGGTATTTTTTAGGCAAGTAAGACCATGTCCCCCCTATAATAATCAGCTCTACCTTGTCAGTCGGGTGTCCTTGAATTTCCAAGGATTCTATTCTAGCTTGGACTTGTCTGTAGGGATCAAACTTGTTAAGAATAGCTCGCATTACCGCAGGCTCGTTAGAAAGATAGGACTTGGGCATTCCTTTTTCTGTCGGGCAATAAAGACAATTCCCCGGGCAGGGATAAGGCTTAGTAAGAACAGAGACCACAGCAACGCCGGAAAGAGATCTCATAGCTCTCTTTCTCAGGGCCAGCTCAAGGTTTTTATCGGGTTTTTCCCTTCTTCTGGCGCAAAAAGCGTGGTATGATTTTAGTAGTTGTATATTGGAAATAACCGGGATTTTGAACTTTTTAGATATCTTTCTTTTGAAGTTATCCAAATCAGCAAAGGATTTTACTTTACTTTTTACTAAATCAATAATTATTAAGCTCTCTAAGGATTTATCCATAAAATGCGCCAAGAATACGCCAAGTACTTAATAGAGAAGACTAGGAGGGATTATAACGTGATTGCTAAGCACTTTTCAAGCACGAGAGAGTTTATGTGGAAGGATTTAATGCCTCTTATTGATTATACAGTTTCTGGCGACAAAGTCTTAGATTTAGGCTGTGGCAACGGTCGGTTATTTTCCGTGTTAAAAGAAAAAGGAATTGAATATGTCGGCATGGATAATTCAGAGGGATTAATAGAAGAAGCGAAAAGAAGGTTTCCAAAAGCAAGTTTTAAAGTCGGGGGTTTATTAACTTTGCCTTTTCCAGAAGATACTTTTGATAAAGTATACTGTATCGCCACCTTGCACCATATCCCCTCGAATGAATTGAGGGTGGTAGCTTTAAAAGAAATTAAAAGAGTTCTTAAGCCGAAAGGGATTTTAGTGTTAACTGTCTGGAATCTATGGCAAAGAAAAACCATTTGGAGAAAAGTTATTAGAAATAATTTATTGAAGGTAATTGGCTTTGCTAAAATGGATTTCAATGATATTTTAGTTCCGTGGAAGGACAAAGATGGGAAAGTTTTAATTCAGAGATACATTCATTTATTCACGAAAAGAGAGCTCAGAAATGTAGCTAAGAAGGCTGGGTTTACTGTTCAAGACGTTAAGGTTACTGAACGGCCGGAATTAAAAGATAATAATCTTTTTATCATTTGCCAGAAATAGGCCCTCGTAGTTCAATGGATAGGACATCTCCCTCCGAAGGAGAAGATGGCTGTTCGACTCAGCCCGAGGGCACATCCGTCATTTATATTTGAATAATTTAGTTGTTTGTGCTAATTTTCAGTTAGTTGTTTCCGAGTCGTTCCAGTACCTTAACAAGGGGGCAAGTCATGGCCGATACGCCGATGAGATCTCTATTGAGCAGAAATTGGATACTGCATCACCACGCAAGAGGTAATATATTTATACACCCTTTTAATCCGAGAAATCTTCAAACTACCAGCTACGATGTCAGGCTTGGCGAAAGCTTTTTTCAGGAGCAACTATTCGGCACATCTTTGAGAAGGCCGTTTAATCCTTTCTGCCCCGCAGACATTGAAAGGTATTGGGGCAAACCGCAGGTGGCAGTCAAAGCTAGCGATTGGGTAGTAGCAAACGGCCCGTTGGAGAATATCAAACCAGAAGACAGGATTATCATCCTGGGTCCGAGTGAAACTATTCTAGCGCACACAGATGAGTTTATCGGTGGGCGTAATTGTGTGACAACGGAAATGAGGGCTAGAAGCTCAATGGGTAGAATCGGAATCACTGTCTGTAAGTGCGCTGGTTGGGGTGACCTCGGATTCTGCAATCGTTGGACTATGGAGATGACTAATCACCTAAGAGACACTTCAGTTGTTTTAGTGGTCGGTATGCGAGTCGCCCAAATTGCGTTTTATCAAGTTGATCCGGTAGCATGCTCTTACGCGGATGCAGGTGGCCAGTACCAACCCACGGATGACACAGATAAGATGATGAGCGGATGGTCGCCATATTCGATGTTGCCGAGATTCCGTCGTGATAATTATTAAGACTAGTCATAATCGGTCCTGCTCTCAGCCGGACCTCTTTGTTTATATTAGTGGAAATACTGTGGATAATGTGTGATATAATTGTGGTATCTTTGGTTATTTAGGCGTATCAAGAAAACGGGTATTGACATTGAGCTATTTGGAATTAGAATATAGGGCGAGGGGGTGCGAGATTCATTCTCAAGGACAAAGTGGTTCTTAATGCAGTAGGTTGAAGTTATTTAACAATAATTCACGTGTCCGAATTATGCTTGAGCATAAACCGATCGCGTTGAGAGTTACACCCCCTCACTAAAAAATCCCGTAAAACGGGATTTTTTAGTTCACCGACTTGTGCTCCAAAATGTGTGCTAATATGTTAAAATAAGGTATATTAAGAAAGGTCGAACAATTATTTAAAATATATAAAAACATGGTAAAGAAGGAAGAGGGAAAAGTAATTGGTAAAATCACCCATTACTTTTCCAACATCGAGGTTTGTGTCATTGAGCTTACAGGTCCTTTGAAGGAAGGAGATGAGATCAGGGTTGTCGGCGGAGAAGAGACTGATTTTACTCAAACAGTTGGTTCAATGCAGATTGAACACGAGAAAGTAAAATCAGCGAAAAAGGGAGACGCAATCGGCATGAAGATAAAAGAAAAGGTAAGGGAAGGATATAAGGTGTATAAGGTGTAGGTCTTTTTTAAGCTTTAGTTTTAGGGATTTTGTTCAATCCTTAATTTTTAATTATCTATATAAATGAAAATAACTCGTACTCCAATAGAAATAAGAGAAAAAATAGAGAATAAGGTCATTGATTGGCTGGCTTTTGGCGCCGGAGGAAAGCTTACAGTTACAAAGCCGACAGATAGTTTCTCTCCCGCCGATATAGTTGTGAAAGCGAGAGGAGAGTATGATGAAGAAGTTTCTCTTTATTTTAAAATCCAAGAATGCACTAAATCAGGGGAGAAAAATACATATAAAACAGAAGTTAAGCTTGATGATTTCAAAACGATAGAGAATTATTTCTTGTTGTTTGTATATTTTGATATAGTTTTCCAGGATATCAACGAATATGCTTGGCTTATTCCCTTGAAGACTTTTTCTGAAATTTCAGAGCCGGCCACTTCCGGCAAGAAAAAGATATTGTTATTTGAGTCGCCGATAAACGTTGAAGCAGAAAATCAATATACAAAATATCTAGTTCGAAAGGATGAGCTTGCTAATGTTGTCGAGAGAATAATAAAGGCGGGCGGTAAATTCGAGGTGTCTGAAGGGGGATTATCCGATTTAATAAAGATTAAAATAGATGATTTGAAAGAATTTATCTCCGAGGCCCGTCGAAATACTTATGCAGGAGAGGGGGTCTTTGTTGATAATCCCCGTTTGCTCGGATCTAAAGAATTTGAATTCCAAAAAGGAGACTGGTTTTATCAAGATATCTATTTCAGTGGAGAAAAGAATCTTATCGGGCAGGAAATTGTTTACCATAATAATAAGCCAATTTGGAGCATGGGTTATTTCGGGGAGCAAGTATCGAACAAAACCGCTGAATTTTTAAGAATGGCTTTATTAAAACTATCAGATAAGTGCCGGCTTGGGGAGAAATGTGAAGTTGAAAAAAAGGAGTTTCGCTATGAGGATTCAGGCACTGGGACTATAGAAAAATTCTGGGGCGAAGAAAAGATATCTATGCTGGGCAAGAACATCTATAAGTTAAACTATCAAGGCGGTTTGATTTCAAAGTAAATGATTTTTATAGCGGACTTCCACATCCACTCCAAATATTCCAGGGCGACGTCGCCCCAGATGGATTTAATAAATCTGGATAAGTGGGCTAGAATAAAAGGCATAAAGGTCTTAGGCACGGGCGACTTTACCCATCCAGAATGGTTTAAATCTTTAAAAAAGGAGCTAGAGCCAGCTGAGCCGGGCTTGTTTAAATTGAAGACAAGCGATTCCCCTACTCGTTTTATTCTTACCTCGGAGATAAGCTGTATTTATAAAAAGAATGATCGAGTAAGAAAGGTGCATATTATAGTTTTTGCTCCGTCGCTTGAGGTTGTTGGGGAAATTAATGCTCAGCTTGGGCGCATCGGGAATATCAAGTCTGACGGAAGGCCGATATTAGGGTTAGATGCAAAAGAGTTAGCAAAGATTATATTGAACATCTCAAAAGACTGTTTGATAGTGCCGGCCCATCTTTGGACGCCGTGGTTTAGTATTTTTGGCTCAAAATCAGGATTCGATTCTATCGAGGAATGTTTTGACGAATATTCAAAATATATATATGCGGTTGAAACAGGATTAAGTTCAGACCCCGCCATGAATTGGAGGCTATCAGGATTAGATAAGGTCGCTTTAATCTCGAACAGCGATAGCCACTCCCCCAGGAAAATCGGCAGGGAAGCTAACGTTTTTAGCGCCGATTTGAGCTATGAAGGAATCGCCGAAGCGATAAAATCTAAGGATAATACGAGATTTCTTTATACCATCGAGTTTTTTCCAGAAGAGGGGAAATATCATTTCGATGGCCATAGAAGCTGCGATATTAGTTTGGCCCCGGAAAAATCAAAGAAATATAATAACATTTGCCCTCGTTGTGGGAAACCTTTAACCATCGGTGTGCTTAATAGGGTGGAGGAGTTGGCAGACCGGCCCGAAGGGTTTAAACCAAAAAACCTCATCCCCTTCCGCAGTTTGATTCCACTTGAAGAAATAATTGCAGAGGCAAAAAATGTCGGGCCTAATTCTAAAAAAGTAGCGCTAGAATACGATAAAGTGATAAAAAATATAGGAAACGAGTTTAGGATATTATTGGAATCTTCGAGGGAGGAGCTGAATGAAGCGACGAGTTCAGAAATCGCCGAAGGGATAATTAGAGTAAGGGAAGGAAATGTCAGTATCGAGCCGGGTTTTGACGGCATCTATGGCAAGGTGAAGATTTTCAGCGAAGCAGAGAAAAAAGATATATCAACCCAGAGCACTTTATTTTGAAGCCAGGGTTGACAAATTATTATGAGAATATAGTATAAACTATAACATGGTAGGGAAAGTTTTCTACATCACTAAAAAGAAACTTGAGGAGCTCCAAGCAGAGCATAAGACTTTGCTTGATTTAGAACTCCGTAAAACAAAGACCGATGCGCCTAAGATTTTTCAGTCCGAGGATGTTAATCCCGAATATATTAACTTTCAGGAAGATTTGGGTTTTTTAAGATCACGCATTAACGAGTTAGAGGATATTCTTAAGAACTTTGAGATTATTAAAAAACCGCAGAAAACCAAGCAGAGCGTTGTCGGGCTGGGATCAAAGATAACAGTATCGGTCGAAGGGGAAAAAGACGAGTTCACGATCGTTGGCACATTAGAGGCTAATCCTTCTTTAGGCAAAATAAGCAATGAGTCCCCGGTTGGCAGCGCTATGATGGATCACAAAGTTGGCGACGTAGTTATAGTTTCCTCTCCCATAAAAGTAGCATATAAAATTTTAAAGATTGATTACCACACCTCTTAAAACAAGTGTTTAGTTCGGTTTTTTGACGAATCAGGTTCAAACCTGATTTTAATTTCAAAATATTTTTATCATGAAGACTCTCTTAAGCTTTTTTATTGAAATCGGGAAGCTAAAGGGCAAACATCGGAAAGGGATGAAGCTTTACGGTATAAAAGATCCGGAAACAACTGCCGAGCACACTTTTCGCATGACAATTGTCGCGTGGTTTTTAGGTATAAAAAAAGACTTAGATATCGAGAAAGTCCTTAAAATGTCTTTGGTACACGATCTTTGCGAAGTATACGCTGGAGACATTACTCCTTACGACGGGTTGTTGCCGAAAGATAAGAAGGAAAGGTATAAGTTTGTTAGGAAATGGCCTCATCTTTCTGAAAACGAAAAGAAAAAAAGATATTCAGAAAAACTCGAAAAAGAAGAGAGTTCTTTAGAAAGGCTGGTTAAAAGATTGCCGGTAGAAGAAAAGATGGAAGTATTAACCCTTTGGTGGGATTACGAATTAGGAAAAACAAAAGAAGGAAGGTTTGTCCGCCAGGCTGACCGAGCTGAGAATTTAATAGAAGCTTTTGACTGCTGGAAGCGAGACGCCAGCTTCCCTACCAAGCCTTGGTGGCAGCATGCAGACGAAGTAATTGATGACCCAGTCGTGCTTAAATTCTTAACAGAGATAGAAATAGAAGAGCTTAGAAAGAAGAACGTTTCTAGCGATCCAGCGATGACAAATTTATTAGTCTTTTTTAGCGAGATTGGCAGGTTGAAAAGAATGTCTAGAAGGGGCTGGGTTCTACGGGATATTAAAAATCCAGAGAGCATTGCCGAGCACATATTCCGCGTAGCTGTTATGGCTTGGTTTTTGGGCAAGAAGAAGAACCTTAATATAGAAAAGCTTATAAAAATCGCTCTTATCCATGATATTTGCGAGGTTTATGCCGGAGATATCACTCCTTATGATACCATCTTGCCAAAGGACAAGAATAAACTCAAAGAACTAATGAAAACTTGGCCAAGGTTTTCAAAAGCCGAGAAGATAAAAATATCTAAAGATAAAAACAGAAAGGAGACGGAAGGGCTGGAGAAATTAATTTTACACCTGCCTAAGGGATTAAAAACCGAGATAAGAAATCTTTGGTTAGACTACGAAAAAGGGCTTACGCCAGAAGGCAGATTTTTCAAGCAAGCCGATAGAATAGAGAATTTTTTACAGGCGTTAGAATATTGGAAAAAATATGGTCAGCCGCCGCAAAAGCCCTGGTGGATGCAAGCAACTGAACTTTTTGATGATCCAGTTTTGCTCGAGATGATTAAAGAGATGAAGGTTAAATTTCACAGTAGGAAGAATCCGAAGGAATAAGCGCCTTCTCAAAAGAGTTCTGCAATGAGCTCTTTTTTTGTTCCGCCATAGTGTATAATGAGTTGTAGAATAAGGAATTTAAATTTATGGCCAAAATATTCAAACCCATCAACAAAGTTATTAAAGTAATAATCTATTGGGACATTGTTATAAACTCTGCCTTTGGATTACTGGCGCCAGTCTTTGCCATTTTCCTTACGCAAAAAATAGCAATGAACGATCTAACCCAAGGGGCCAAGATAGCCGGGTTCGCCTCTCTTTCTTATTGGATAACAAAATCTATTCTGCAAATACCCATCGGTCATTACCTTGATAAAAATCATGGAGAAAAGGATGATTTTTGGTTCAGTGTGATCGGCACTTTTATAGCCGGCCTGGCACCGTTCGGATATCTAATTTCGTCTGAACCTTGGCATATATATCTTTGTCAGGTTGTATTTGCACTGGGAATGTCTATGGTGGTGCCCTCAGCCTATGCTATTTTTACCCGCCATATTGACAAAGGCAAGGAATCATACGAATGGGGGCTAGATAGCACCCTTTTAGGCGCTGGGATGGGTATCACGGGTGCTACGGGAGGTATTTTAATGGCCTATTTGGGATTTCATACAATATTCATATTAACCGGTGTCTTTACTATTTGTTCTGCCTTTTTATTCTTTTTAATAAAAAAAGAGATGACGACGATTTCAATTCATATACATGAAATCCCGCCGTCAAGGCCATTCTAAAACATGGCAAATCAAGAAATAGCAAAAGTCCTGTATGATATTGCAAGATATTTGGGAATGGACGATGTTCCGTTCAAGCCATACGCCTACGAAAAGGTAGCAATGGCTTTGGAGGCGTTAGACGAGGATGTAGAGGAGATATATAAGAATGGGGGCGTGGATGCCATCAAAAAGATTCCTGGAGTTGGTGAAGGTATTGCCAAGGCTATTAAAGAATACATAGAAACAGGGACTATTAGAATCTATGAGGAGTATAAAAAGAAGCTGCCGATTGACTTAGATGCTTTAATACGAGTTGAGGGTTTGGGAGCTAAAAAAGCAAAGGTATTATATAAAGAGCTGGGAATTAAGAATGTAAAGGATTTAGAGAAGGCAGCCAAAAACCATAAAATAGCTCCCCTATTCGGGTTCGGAGAAAAAACCGAAAAGAATATTTTGGAAGGCATAGCCTTCTTAAAGCGGGATAAGGGAAGATTTCTATTGGGCGAGGTAATGCCTACGGCCAAAGAGATTATTTTGAAGTTGGAAAAGCTGAAAGAAGTTAAAAGAATAAGCACAGCAGGATCTTTGCGGCGGATGAAAGAGACCATTGGTGACGCAGATATTCTGGTTGCCTCAAATAATCCAAAGAAGATAATGGATTTTTTCGTTGCTTTGCCCAACATTGAAAAGGTTTGGGCTAAAGGTTCTACTAAAGCCTCAGTAAGAATGAAACAAGGATTTGATGTGGATTTAAGGATAGTTCCGGAGAAAAGTTATGGTTCGGCTTTACAGTATTTTACCGGGTCTAAGGAGCATAATATAACTACACGGCTTTCCGCTATGAATAAAGGATTGAAGCTTAATGAATACGGAGTTTTCAAAGGTTCGAAAATGATAGCTGGCAGAACTGAGGAGGAGGTGTATAGAGCAATCGGACTTTCATATATTGAGCCGGAGATGAGAGAAGACCAAGGAGAGGCGCAGGCTTCTCTTAAAAAGAAATTGCCGAAGGTAATTACCCTTAAAGATATTAAAGGAGATTTACATTGCCATTCCAGCTGGGACGGAGGCGATAACTCGATCGAAGATATGGCTAAGGAAGCCATAAATATCGGTTATGAATATATTGGAATTAGCGACCACACAAAGTTTTTAAAAATTGAGAATGGCTTGAATGAAAAACAGCTACTTTCCCAAAGGAAAGAAATAGATAAGATTAATACCAAGCTAAAATCCAAGATAAAGATTCTCCAGGGCTGTGAAACAAATATCATGGCCGACGGTTCGGTTGATATTAAAGATGAGGCGTTGGCAAAATTAGATTATGTTATTGCTGGAGTCCATTCTTTGATGAAAATGACAAAAGAGCAGATGACGGAGAGAATAATAAAAGCAATGAGAAATCCTAACATTGATATTATTTCCCATCCCACGGGCAGAATCCTGCAACAGCGTGACGAGTATCAGATTGATTTCGATAAAATTCTGAAAGCAGCAAAGGAAACGGGTACGATACTGGAGATTAACTCTTCTCCTGTAAGATTAGATTTAAAAGACATGAATATAAAGAAGGCTAAAGAAATGGGAGTGAAGATGATAATCAATACGGACTCGCACGAAAAAGATCAGTTGTATTTGATGGAGTTCGGAGTCGCTCAGGCCCGTCGTGGCTGGGCGGAGAAGGAGGATATAATAAACACACAGCCGTTAGAAAGACTGTTAAAGTTTTTCAAATAGTGCCTGCCTTTTTTAAAAGCGTGGTATTGTATATTAAAGATTAAAAATAATTAAAAAATATGAACAAGCAAAAAGGTATTTCAACTCCCTTAGTTGCGTCAATCCTCGCTGTCGTTGTTGTAGTTAGCGGCGGAGTAGCCTATTACTACTATGCTTCGACGAAGACACAATTAGTCGCTTGCACTGAAGAGGCAAAAATTTGCCCAGATGGTTCTGCTGTCGGCCGTATCGGCCCCAACTGCGAATTTGCACCATGCCCGGACGAAACTGCTGGCTGGGAAATATATAGAAATGACGAGTATGGGTTTGAGCTTAAGTATCCAGCCGATAAATACAATATAAGCAGCGAGACTTCGGGCTGGCCGAATGCCATTGTTTTATTCGGGGGACCAAGCGGCCAGTCTTATTATCTTGCGATAGAGGTTTGGGATGATGAATCAGGATTTAATGTAGCGAGGGGATATAATGTTCAACCTCCACCAGTTTTCAAAAAAGCTGGGAATAAATATCTAACTCTATGGAATATAAATAGGGACCAAGGAATTGATGAAGTTATATCTACATTTAAATTTACGACGGTTCAGCCAGATTTTTCGAAATTAAATAAAGATATCTTGCTGGGTAAATTATTTCCTAATCTATCCTTCAAAAATGGTGTGGCTGATCAAGGGTCAGCTACAGGTACTATTTACGGTGACTATCCCGGACTCAGTCTTTATTTGAAAGATTCGATCGCAGACTATTTTGTTGATAAGCAAAAGAAAAGTTTATTGCTTATTGCGCAGCTTGATGGCGTGGCTCACGCTGGGGGATTGTATCATGCTTATTTAGGTTTATTCGATGGAAATGGGAGTCTTCTCACTCCCTCTTCTGTTTTTCCGGAAGTGAATACTAACAATCCATACGGGGACGATTCTTACGAATTTGATAATGATAAAGTCCAATTTGGGGGAGATAACGGAAATTTCGGATTTTATGATTGCAAAGGAATAAAATATATTCTGTTCGTTTCGAGCGGATGTCCGAATGGGAGTTGTTGCGACGATGTGGCCAGCTTATTTAAAATAAGTAATGGTAATTTTGAAAATATTCAAACGATTAATAGTGGATCCTTAGCTGACCTAGAGTTAAAGCCGTTGTTGGCGATTATCCCTATCGCAAACGCAGCTAATCTCCCTCAGGATAGTTTGAAAATGTCATTGTCTGCCAATAAAATTTTGATAAAAAAAGTGCCATCGATGTCGATTGATGGCTGTGCCGAAACTGACTATAAAGAGCTGCAATGGGATACTGAGAGTTGCAGATTTAAATAAGCAGAAGGGATGCAAAACTTCGCTAGCCCTACTCCGATAGGGCTAGTTTTTTTTGCAAATCTAATATATTATTAGATATTAAATAATTTAAATATCTTAATGCCAACAGAAAAATCAGCTGGGGCCGTGGTCTTTCACAAGGGCCCAGCAGGTAAAATTGAATATTTACTTTTGAAGCATAGTGATAAGTATTGGAATTTTCCCAAGGGGCACATAGAAAAAGGCGAGACCGAAATGACAGCTGCTAAAAGGGAGATTACAGAAGAAACGGGTTTGAAGGATTTAACCGCCGTGCACAATTTTAAAACCGTTGAAAGGTATTTTTATCGAGCGTTTGATGATTTCCATGAGCGTAAAGGCAAGACCCACATAAAACCGAAAGGGAAAGGGAAGATAGTATCGAAGTTCGTTACTTTCTATTTAGTTAAGTCACGGGATAAGGACGTTAAAATATCTCATGAGCACCAGGATTACGAGTGGTTGAGCTTTGAAGAAGCAATGGAGAGATTGAAGAGGTACAAGGGAAGCAAGGAAGTCTTAAGAAGGGCGAACGCTTGTCTGACAAAGAAAAAATAAAGGGAAACTAAAAAGCCCCACTTGGGGCTTTTTGAGTAGTTTGATTATTTATTCACAGATTCTATTATCTTGTCGAATATCTCTGGTCTCTCTTGAACTAATTCGGATAATATCTTTCTGTCTATCTCAATTTTGTTTGTTTTTAGCGCGTTCATGAATTTGCTGTATGACATTCCTTGTTTGGCGCAGGCAGCATTGATATGGACCTGCCAGAGCTGTCTGAACACTCGCTTCTTATTCTTTCTGTCTCGGTAGCTCCATTTCCAGGCGTGCTTCATTGCATCCTTGGCCAGCTTGTATTTAGACTTCCTGCCCCAACGAAAACCCTTTGTGTATTTCAACACATTCTTCCTGCGTTTATTTGCTGTTACTCCTCTTTTTACTCGTACCATGATTCAATATTTATTATTTAGTTTTACCCACCATTCGTTTTACGAACTTTGTCTCCCATTTGGAAAGTGGGATCATTTTCCGGCTTTTCCTAATCCTTCCTCCGCTTTTTTTTGCACGAAAATGATTCTGACCGGTGGGCCTTCTTAAAATCTTACCATTCTTGGTAATCTTAAAACGTTTTAATATTGCTTGATTGGCTTTCATATTATTATTTCTTTGAGATAATCGCTGTGAATCCCCTTGGTTCTCTTTTTAATTCTCTTTCCAGTTTTATAGGTATTAAACTATCTAATATATCCAGGAATTGACTTACTTTCTCTTTGGCGAAGTTTCCTAGGGCTTTCTCTCTTCCTCTTAAGGGCATGGCCACTTTCACTTTATCGCCCTTCGATAAGAACTTTTCTGCCAGCTTGGCTTTCGTTTCTAAATCGTGGGGTGAAGTCTTAAATCCTATTTGCACCTCCTTTAATTCTCCGCCGACTTGTTTGATCTTCCTTTCCTTTTTTTGCTGTTGGTATAGATATTTCCCGAAATCGCCTATTCTGCAGACTGGCGGGATAACTTTTTCTGTAACCTGGATAAGTTCCAGATTTCGTTCTTTAGCTATACGCAGAGCTTCCTCAAGCGGGATAATCCCAAGTTGTTTGCCGGTCTCGTCAATTGCTCTCACCTCTTTAGCTCTTATGAAGTTGTTGATCGGTGTTCTATTATACATTTTTTCCGCCGGATGGCGGATATTATATTAGTGGAGGTGAAGGGATTGAACCCTTGTCTAAAAGTTTTTATAAAATAATTCTACAAACTTAGACTGTTTTAATGTCAGATATCAAATGAGAAGCAGTCAAAAATTTAATATCTTGGAGTCCCATATTTGTTCTTCAGGCTTCTGGGACAAAAGTCTGTATATCCTAATAATATGACACCCTTATCTGCCTATTAGAAATTAGCAGGAAGGATGAGCATTAAGCGTATGCTAATGCTGGTTTGTTAAATAAGTTGACACTTATTTGTTTTCTAGAAGTTTAATCAGATTCTAGAATACTGAGTTTGCTTATTTTATAAAAGGACTCTTATCGAAACAGGCACCCCCTCGTTATATTCGTCCCATTGTTCTCGCTATCTCCCTTTTTGCCTCCCTCTTTTTGAGGTCGTCTCTTTTGTCGAATTTTTTCTTTCCTTTTGCTACACCAAACTCGATTTTTATTTTGGCATTGTTACTATACACTCTCAAGGGCACTAAAGTCAAGCCTTTCTGAGAGACTTTTCCGATTAAATAACTGATTTCTTTCTTAGATAAGAGCAGTTTCCTGGACCTTTCCGGGTCATATCCTGCTGGGGCGTTTTTAGGCTGGTAGGCGGGTATTTTAGATCCGATTATGTAAGGCTCTGTTTCTTTGAAGACAACATAAGAAGCTTCGAGAATCATCCTTCCTAGGCGGATTGACTTAACTTCCTGCCCGAGCAAAACAAGACCAGCCTCGAATTTCTCCAGGATTTCATAGTTAAAATGGGCCTTTTTGTTTTCTGCGTAAATCTTGCTCATATTTGTATTCTACCAGATTTTTATAAAAAACATCATTATTTATGTGAAAGGACCGATGCTTGTGCGATCGGTCCTTTATTTGTAGCTTGCCGCACTAATTAATGCGGCCTGGGGGTGAGGGCCTTTCTGGCGTGCGAGATCATTCCCAGCAAACGCCTGCCGAGCTGGGTGTTGGCGCCGACGGCGACTGCCTGTCTGGCCAATTGGTCCACCACGACGTCTCGGTACAAGGTGCCGACATCCATCGGTATCACCCGATCCGTCTTCCTGCCAGGAAGCTGGGCCAACCGCGACAGGTCTTCCACCATCGCGACATCTTCCCCAATTTGAATTACTCTCATTGCCGTCATGATACGACTCCCTTCGCATTTTAGAGTGGGGTAAATTTCCCTCAACCACATTGGCCAAGGGTTATTATGAGCTGTATATATCATATCATATATCTATACACTTGTCAAGGGGTAAGGGTATTTCCTTCTTTCGGGGAATATTATAGAATACAAGAATGATAAAGGGGGAAATAAACAGAATAATAAGCGAAACAATAGGAAACCTTCAGACAAAAGAGGTCTTCCCTGCTTTTGATATCCCCCCAGTTGTAATCGACTGTCCTGCAGAGAAAACCCACGGCGATTATGCCACTAATATCTCTTTGCATATCGCACGTATTATAAAAGGAAAACCGATAGAAGCCGCTGAGAAGATTGTATCAGAAATTAAAGCGCAGAACTTAAGATTGTTTAAAGAGATCGAGGTGAAAGAGCCCGGCTTTATTAATTTCTTTATCTCACCCGCATATCTCCAAAATCAAATTAAGGAAATTTTATCTCAAAAAGAAAAGTTTGGCAGCTCGAAATTCGGCCAAGGCAAAAAGGTTAATGTTGAATTTATCTCAGCAAACCCGACCGGTCCTTTGACATTAGGCAACGGGCGAGGGGGTTTTTGCGGAGATGTTTTATCGAATGTTCTTGAAAAGGCAGGGTTTGACGTAACCCGCGAGTACTACATTAACGACCGGGGCGAGCAGATTAAGAAATTGGGGCATTCTGTGATTGGCGACGAACAGGCGGTATATAAAGGAAAGTATATTGAGGATTTGGCAAAAAAGGTGAAGGATAAAGACCCGGAAAAAGCAGGTGAAAAAGCCGCAAAGATAATTCTTGAAGACTATATCAAGCCGACAATAGAAGAAAAGATGGGCATAAAGTTTGATGTTTGGTTTTCAGAAAAGAAACTATACGACAAGGGAATGGTTGATAAAACGATAGAGGAAATTAAGAAAAACGGCTTTACCTACGAGAGCGAAGGGGCGCTATGGTTTAAATCAAAATCCCTAGGCGACGACAAAGATAGAGTTTTAATCAGAAAAGATGGTAACAAAACATATTTCGCCTCAGATATAGCTTACTTAAAAGACAAGTTCGAAAGAGGCTTTGGTAAAATAGTTATTTTCCTCGGAGCCGATCATCACGGGTACATCAATAGGCTGAGGGCTGCAACCCAAGCAATGTCTTTTGATAAAGACAGCATAAAGACAATAATAATGCAGCTGGTGGCAGTTTGGTCCGGAGAGGAAGGAGATAAGAAGCTGCTTAAGATGTCTAAAAGAGAAGGGACAGCTATCGATCTTGATGACTTGATTAAAGAGCTGAATATCGATACTGTTCGATTTTTCTTTTTGATGCGGGCTCCCAACACGCACCTTGGATTTGATATGGATTTAGCGAGAGAACAATCCTCAAAGAACCCGGTTTATTACGTTCAGTACGCTCATGCAAGGATAAATAGTCTTTTGAAGAAGGCGGAACTCAATGCTAAGGGGAAGAATCTCGAATTATTAAATCACTCGTCAGAACTGCAATTGATAAAGCACCTCGTTAAATTCCCGGAAGTTGTAGAAGACACGGCGGGCGATTTTCAGGTCCAGAGATTAGCTCAGTATGCAGCAGAGCTAGCCGATTGCTTCCATAAGTTTTACGAAGATTGCCGGGTAATTGATGAAGATAAGAATATTTCCGAGGCGCGGCTGAGCCTGGCTTTAGCTGCCAGGATTGTACTGAAGAACACCTTAGATATAATGGGAATTTCAGCACCAGAGAAAATGTAACTATATGAATTTAAACTTTCCAGAGTCAGAAAAGAAAATATTAAAGTTTTGGGAGGATAATAAGATTTTCGATAAGCTAAGGGAAAAGAACCAAGGAAAGGCCCGTTGGTCGTTTTTAGATGGACCCATTACTGCTAATAACCCCATGGGCGTGCATCACGCCTGGGGAAGAACGTATAAGGATGTGTTCCAAAGGTATAAGGCGATGCAAGGATTTGAACAGCGTTACCAGAATGGATTTGATTGCCAGGGTTTATGGGTCGAAGTAGAGGTTGAAAAAGAATTAGGGTTTAAGAATAAGAAAGATATTGAGAAATACGGCATCGATAAGTTTATTGAAAAGTGCAAAGAGAGAGTAATAAAATATTCAAAGATTCAAACCGAACAGTCAATTCGGCTTGGCCAATGGATGGATTGGGATAATTCCTACTATACGATGTCTGACGAGAACAACTATGCGATTTGGGGATTTCTGAAAAAATGCTGGACTGACGGTAATCTATACAAAGGCAGAGATTCTGTGCCCTGGTGCCCGAGATGTGGAACAGCTATTTCTCAACATGAGATATTGACCGAAGAGTACAAGGAGATCACCCATCAGGCAATATATTTTAAACTGCCGATACTAGATAAAAAGTTCAAGGGAACAAGTTTTCTGGTTTGGACAACTACTCCATGGACAATACCGGCCAACTCCGGATTAGTATTGAATCCGGAACTTGATTATGGAGTTTTTGAAAAAGACGGAGAAAAGCTCATTTTGTTAAAAGATTTAGCCGAGAAAATATTAGGCGCAGGTTCGGTTGCTGAAGAAATATTTAAAGGAAAAGATTTAACTGGGCTTAAATATGAAGGGCCGTTTGATAGCTTGGCAAGAGTAAAGGATACTGAGAAAGAAAATCCGAAGGCTTTCCACACGGTTGTTCTCGACAAAGACTTAGTCACGGCCCTAGAGGGTACGGGTATTGTCCATTGTGCCCCGGGAGCAGGCGAAGAAGATTTTAAAATTGGGCAAAGAGAAAAGCTCCCGGTAATTTCCGTGATTGACGAGAGTGCTGTCTATTTAGATGGAATGGATGACTTCACCGGCCAGAATGCAAAGGAAAAACCAGAGATAATTTTTAATTATCTTAAGGAACATAACGCAGGCAAGTTCTTTTTCAAGACTGAACAATATACTCACCGCTACCCTACGTGCTGGCGATGCAAGACAGAATTAGTTTGGAGGGTGGTTGACGAGTGGTACATTGCCATGGACAAACTGAGGGAGCCGTTGATGAAAATAGTTAAAGGCATTAACTGGATTCCCAGTTTTGGGTTAGAAAGAGAATTAGATTGGCTGAAGAACATGCATGATTGGCTAATCTCCAAAAAAAGATACTGGGGGTTAGCTTTACCAATTTTTGAATGTAGTTGTGGCAATTTCGAAGTGATTGGTTCGAAGGAAGAGCTTAAAGAGCGTGCAATAGAAGGATGGAAGGAAGTTGAAGATAAATCTCCCCATAGGCCATGGGTTGATAATGTAAAGATTAGGTGTTCCAAGTGCGGCGAAGTCGTTTCTCGGATTCCTGACGTTGGAAACCCTTGGCTAGATGCCGGCATAGTGCCGTTTTCCACCATGAAATATTATCCTGACCGAAAATACTGGGAGCAATGGTTTCCAGCAGAGTTGGTTTGCGAATCCTTTCCTGGCCAGTTTAAGAATTGGTTCTATTCGTTAATTGTTATGAGCACGGTTTTAGAAAATAGCGGTCCTGCTAAGACAATTTTTGGTTACGCCTCTGTCAAAGATGAGAAAGGAGAAGAAATGCACAAGTCGAAAGGTAATGCCATATGGTTTGATGACGCAGTTGAGAAGATTGGGGCTGACCCGATGCGGTGGCTTTACTCTCGCCAAAATCCGGCGAACAATTTGAATTTCGGCTACGGTGCTACCGAAGAAGTAAAAAAGAAATTCATGACTTTGTATAATGTTTTCAGCTTTTTTAAGACCTACACGGAAACAGAAGAGGCTCTTGAAGATATTGAACCTAAGGCAAAGAATATTTTAGATAAATGGATTATTTCTCGATTTAATAGTCTGGTACAAAAAACTACCAGCGGGCTGGATGAGTATGATGTAGCTGGCGCCACTATAGCAATTGAGGATTTTTTCACAGACGATTTGTCTCTCTGGTTCTTGAGGAGATCACGAAAGAGGTTCCATGAGGGAGCAAAGGGCAGGAAAGAGGCCGTAAGCACGCTCTACTATATACTTTTGAATCTGTTTAAATTAATAGCACCAGTAATGCCATTTTTTGCAGAAGAAATATATTTACAATTAAAGCCGAAGAACGGGCCTGAGTCCGTACATTTGTTTGATTGGCCAAGGGCCGACATTAAAAGTATAGATAAAGATTTGGAAGCTAAAATGGCAAAGACTCGGCAAATTGTCGGCCTTGTTTTAGCTGAAAGAGTTGAAAAAGGAATTAAAGTCAGGCAGCCTCTTCCCTCTTTGAAAATAAAGGGACAAGAGTTGAGCAAAGAAAAAGAGTTGTTGGGGCTCATAAAAGAAGAAGCTAATATTAGAAAGATTGTTTTTTCTGATAAAATTGAGAAAGAGGTTGAGTTGGATACCAAGATTACAAAAGAGTTGAGAGAAGAAGGGACAGTGAGGGAAGTTATTCGGCAGATTCAAGAAATGCGTAAGGCTCAAGGATTAAAACCTAAAGATAGGATTCACATTAAGTTTTCAGCCCTGGATGATTTGATTAAAATTCTTGAAAAGAGCAAGAAGCTAATTACCAAAGAAACAAAATCAAAAATTATTCAGGGCTCTGAGACGGGGTTCGACCTCGAGAAGGAAATAAAAGTTGACGAGCAAAAAGTATTGTTAAGTATTAAAAAGATTGACTGATATATATGTTCGATTTTTATAAATCAATACTCCCCGGAAAAAATAAAGGGCTCCCAAGGAAAAAGTTTAAAGAATTTTTACGTAGGACTCCCGACCTTTCTAAACGGCTTTCGCCGAAGGACAAAGTTGGGCTTGAAAAAGAAGTTTTCCCCTCATTTTTTGGTCGAGAAATTTCTAAAAAAGAAGTCGCTTCGGGCATCGAAAATTTACGAAGGCAAAGAGTGCAGACAAAGAACTGGGATCAGCGGGAAGAATTACAAAGCAAAATAAAGGTTCTTAAGAAGGTAAAGAAAAAGCCGTGGCACGTATAAAAAAAACAATTTAACATGACTGTTCACTATCGGACTCGTGGTTTTGTCATCAAGAAAAATAATATTGCGGAAGCCGATAGGGTTTATATTATTTTCACAAAAGACTTCGGCAGAATAAAGGTTTCCGGCAAGGCAATCAGGAAAATTAATTCCAAACTTAGGGGCGGGATAGATATACTTTCCTTGTCAGAAATTGAGTTTATACAAGGGAAAAACCATAAAACTTTGACGGATGCTGTATTTCTAGAAAGGTTTGAAAACATCAGAGAAGACTTGATAAGGACGAAAATTGCGTATAAGGTGGTAAGCGTTTTGGATGATTTGATAAAAGATGAAGACGAAGACGAAAGGATATGGGACCTTGTGACAGATACTTTCAATAAAATTAATGATTTATCCTTGTCTTCCCCGCGCTGTTTATTGGTATACTATTATTTCCTCTGGAATCTTTTCTCCATTTTAGGTTACAAACCAGAGCTGTCCAATTGTGTTATTTGCCAGAAGAAGCTAAGCTCTATTAATCTATATTTCTCTTCTAATGAGGGCGGAGCGGTTTGCCATTTTTGCGGGGGGAAAGAGACAGGCAAGTATCAAAGCGCAAGACCAGAGTCTTTAAAGATGCTGAGATTGATTTTAGAAAAAAATTGGCAGACTTTGTCCAGACTTAGAAATCCTAAATTGTCTCAGAATTTTTTAGAAGGGATTTCTGAGAATTACTGCTGTCATCTCTTATCTTCCCAAAGTCCGAGATAATGTTCAAAAAAGGCCATGAATTTGGTATTATATAAAATATTATGAGAAAAAAATTTATAATCATCTTAGCAGTAATAATTATCGGGCTGGCGCTATCTGGCTATTGGTATTACAAGAACCAAGTTTTTTCGAAAAGCATCCTGAAACTCGAGATTTTAGGTCCTGAATCAGCTCAAATCGGGGCAGAAATCGAGTATACGGTGAAATACAAGAACAATAGCGACTTTACTTTAGAAGACGCCAAAATTAATTTTGAATACCCGGAGTTTTCGGTTGGAGAAGAGGAAAAGAATATGGTCACCAAAACCCTGCAGGATATCTACCCCGGAGATGAGCAGACCACTAAATTTAAAGTTAGACTATTCGGCAAGGAGGACGATCTTAAGGTCGCTAAAGTTTATCTTTCCTATAGCCCCAGAAACCTTAGCGCCCACTATGAATCAAATACAACCTTCACAACTAAGATTGAGGAGGTTCCTATGACATTAGACTTTGATTTGCCCTCGAAACTAGAGACTGGAAAAGAAATTGAGTTTTCTTTAAATTATTTTTCGAACGTAGATTATCTCCTTTCGGGGTTAAAGCTGACCATCGAATATCCGGAAAAATTCGACCTTATTAGCTCTGATCCGAGAAATCTGGGAGGAAGCGAGTGGGAGATAGCGGATTTAAAGAAAGCAGAAGGCGGGCGTGTTAAAATTACCGGGAGGGTGACAGCTCAGTCTGGCGAACGGGCAACTTTCAAAGCCAAGCTTGGAATCTGGCAGAACGGTGACTTTATCTTGCTTAAAGAAACGACAAAAGATATCGATGTGGCCGATTCAATGTTATACATCTCTCAACAGATTAACGGGTCATCTAACTATATCGCTTCCCCGGGAGAAAGGCTCCATTTCGAAATCTATTTTAAAAATATTGGCAACAGTCAATTCGAAAACTTATATCTAATCAATAAACTCGACGGTTCAACTTTTGACTTGTCGACCATAGATGCACCCTTGGGCCAGACTAGGTCCGGTGATAATTTAATCGTTTGGGATTGGAAGCAAGTTCCGGACTTGCAGCGTTTGGATGTCCAACAGGAGGGGAAGGTTGAATTCTATGTAAATTTGAAAAATGAGTGGGCGCCCGGAAGCACACAATCAAATAATACTGTCGCTCAGAATACAGTAAATATTTCAGATATTAGCCAGAGCTTCCAGGTAAAAGTTAATTCCCGTTTAGTAGTTTTACCGAGGGTGATGTATGAAGACAACGGGATTTTTGGGAATTCTGGGCCCTACCCTCCAGCAGCCAACCAGCCCACCACCTATACAATTAATTGGAAAGTCCAGAACTTATATAATAATGTTAAAAACATTAAAGTACGGGCGACTTTGCCTGTGGGGGTTAGTTTAACTGGCAAGATTTCTCCGAGCAGCGAAGGGTCAAGGTTCTCCTTTGACAGCGTAAGCCGTGAGATAGTTTGGACTGTCGGCGATTTGTCGGCCGGCGATTCTAATGATTTGTATTTTCAGGTTTCTCTGTCCGGAGGAGGGACAATCGTAAATCACTCACAAATAACCGGCGAAGATCAGTGGACAAATATTAATATTGTTCGGGACGGCCAAGCGCTAGATACATCTATGGTAGATTCTTCAGTTCCCTCCGGGGGAGAAGAATAGCATCGTTGACTTCGTAGATATTTTTTGGTATTAAAGAAACGGCTCTTTGTTCGCACTTCGGCCCCGCCTCCCTACACCTTCTTCGTTAGGTTAACATAGCATTGCGAAAGCAATGAATCTTCGAAGACCTGCAAAGGCGGGGCTTTTTTTTATTCTTAATATCAGGTAAGATAAAAAAATCTAAGATATCCACAAATTTATGAAGAAAACCGAAAAAACGAGCAATCTTATGGATAAAATCATTTCTTTGACGAAAAGAAGAGGTTTTATCTTTCAGTCCTCCGAGATTTACGGCGGTTTTGGCTCGTGTTACGACTTTGGCCCATTGGGAGTGGAAATGAAAAATAATATTAAGAAGATTTGGTGGAAAGAGATGACAAGGCTGCACGAAAACATTGTTGGTTTAGACGCATCAATTCTAATGAGTCCAAAGGTTTGGCAAGCTTCTGGCCATTTAACCGCAGGGTTTGCTGACGAACTGGTGGAATGCAAGAAGTGCCATCATCGTTTTAGGAAGGATTTATTAGACAGTGAAAAATGCCCAGATTGCGGAGGCGAGTTAACAGCTCCTAAGAAATTTAACCTGATGATGAAAACATTTGTTGGGGCGCTAGAGGATGAAGCAGCTGTCACATATTTACGGGCAGAAACATGCCAGGGCATTTATCTTAATTTTAATAATGTAATGCAGTCTTTGAGGCTAAAGGTTCCTTTCGGTATAGCTCAGATTGGTAAAGCCTTCAGAAACGAAATTACGCCCAAAGATTTTATCTATAGAACAAGAGAGTTTGAACAAATGGAAATGCAATGGTTTTGTTCCCCTAAGGAAGCCGATAAGTTTTTTGATTATTGGTTGGAAGAAAGAATGAATTGGTATTTTAAACTTGGAATCAAAAAGGAGAATTTACGGGCGAAGGAAACCCCGAAAAAGGAATTAGCTCATTATGCCAAGAGAGCAGTAGATATTGAGTATAAATTTCCTTTCGGTTGGAAGGAGATTGAAGGGGTCCACCACAGGGGCGATTGGGACTTGTCTAATCATTCAAAAAATAGCGGACAAGACTTGTCCTATTGTGACGAAACGACAAAAGAAAAGTATTATCCCTACGTAATCGAAACATCAGTCGGAGCTGACAGAAGTTTGTTCGCTTTCTTATGTGACGCCTATAAAGAAATTGAAGGCGGGCGGACAGAAACGACGGAGTCGGCTAAAGAAATCGAGGTTATACTTAATTTGCATAAATCAATCAGCCCCGTAAAGGTTGCAGTTTTTCCCCTGATGAAAAACAAAGAGGATATTTCTGCAAAGGCCAAAGAGATTTATCAGATGTTAAAAGTTGATTTCGTCTGTAAATATGACGAATCTGGTTCAATCGGTAAAAGATATCGAAGGCAAGATGAAGTTGGGACACCACTCTGCGTAACTGTTGATTTTGATTCTTTGGAAAATAACGACGTGACTGTCCGCGATCGCGATACTATGAAACAGGAGAGGGTAAAGGTTAAGGATTTGAATCAAAAAGTTATGGAATTCCTTAATGGATAAAAATGGAAAAAGTTTCGATTATTATTCCAGCTTATAACGAGGAAGGAATTATCCAAAAGACTGTTGAGTCGTATAAATTGCAACAGTATCCCTTATTAGAGATAATTGTTGTAGTTAATAATTCTAACGATAAAACCTACGAAATAGCGGAAAGATATGCCGACAAGGTCCTTAATCTCGGAGCCATTGGTGTCTCGGTCGCCAGAAACGAAGGCGCGAAAGTAGCAGCTGGGAGTATTCTTATATTCTCAGATGCCGACAGCATAATATCGCCTGGCGGGGTTGAGAAGATTGCGAATGTCGTTAGGGAGGGAATGATAGGAACTATTCTCGGTAGAGGCGATGTTAAGGGGTTCAAGGGAAGATTATTTTTTTTCTATAAAAATACTGTTCATAAATTAAGAATTCACAAAGGCATTATAGACGGGGTTTTTTTCTGCCACAAGAAAATATTTTTAGAAACAGGCGGGTTCAATCCTGCTAAAAAAATTACTGAGTTTGACGACTTTATTTTTAGGGCACGGAAAATAGGCGCCAGATATAAGCTTATAACTAATTGTTATGCCATCACTTCCCTGCGCCGTTACGAGGAAAAAGGATATCTCAAAATGTGCATTTTTTGGATAAAATATAAATCCCTTTCCCTTGTCGGGAGGGAAGGGAAAATAGCGAGCGATTATTTTAAAAGATAAAAAATGTTTAAAAAAACTACACTCAATAATAAGCTGAGAATTATCACGATTCCCTTAAAGAACGTTAATACGGTCACATTTCTGGTTTTGGTAGGAACCGGTTCCAAATACGAGGGAAGAGAAATAAATGGAATTTCACATTTTTTAGAGCATATGTTTTTCAAGGGGACGGCAAAAAGACCCGATACTTTGGCAATCGCTGAAACCCTTGATAGAGTCGGAGGGGCATATAACGCCTTTACTTCCAAAGACGTTACTGGTTATTGGGCGAAAGTGGATAAAAAACATCAAGACGTCGCCCTGGATTGGATTTCCGACATATTTTTGAATTCTAAATTAGAGCAAAAAGAGCTGGAAAAAGAGAAAGGCGTAATAATCGAGGAATTTAATATGTACCTCGATACCCCCACTGCGTATATAGGAGATCTTTGGGAAAAGGTACTTTACGGAGACCAGCCTGCTGGCTGGCTGGTTATTGGTGAAAAGGAAAATATTTTGAATATGAGCAGAGAAAAGATTGTAGATTATTTCAGCAAACACTATTCTGCGAAGAATACATTAATCTGCGTAGCTGGGAATATTTCTCCGAAGGCCGCCGAAGCAAAGGTTAAAAAGTATTTTAAAGATATTAATACAACTCCTGTCTCTGATAAAAAGAGAGTTGTGGAAAGCCAGGGCAAGCCAGAAAGCCTAATATATTTTAAAGATACAGATCAAACGCATTTGTGCCTTGGCGTGAGAGCATATAATAGCTCTCACCCAGATCGTTTTGCTTTAGGGCTTTTAGCTACGATACTTGGAGGAAATATGAGTTCCCGCCTTTTCATTAAGGTTCGAGAAAAGAGAGGCCTAGCTTATTATGTTAGAACTTCTGCCGAAGAGAATAACGACACGGGCTGGCTATCTACCCAAGCTGGTGTTGATCATAAAAACATAGAAGAGGTGATAAAGCTAGTTCTTGAAGAATATAAATCCTTGAAAAATAATTTGATCACGAAAGAAGAGCTCCAGAAAGCCAAAGATTATGCGAAAGGAAGTATGACTTTATCTTTGGAGTCTTCTGATACGCAAGCATTCTTCTATGCTGAACAGGAATTATTAAGGAAGAAGATTATGACCCCGGAAGATATTTTTAAGAAAATTGACCAAGTTTCTATAAATGGTATAAATAAAGTAGCTAAGGATATTTTTAAACCCGAAAAACTAAATCTAGCTGTGATTGGACCGTTTAAAGATAAAGAGAAATTCGATAAGCTTTTAACGATATAAGCATGAATGATCAAAGACAAATATTAGATATATCATGGGAGACAATTTTAAAGGTTTGTTTGGCCGGCTCCATTTTTTATCTGTTGTATCTTATACGTGACGTTGTTATTTGGTTTCTTTTTGCATTGATAATTTCTGTCCTGTTTGAACCCGCAATAAACTTTTTGAGGCGCCTTCGGGTCCCCAAAGTTCTAGCGGTCGTTTTTATTTACTTGTTTGTTTTCGGAATATTAGGAATGATGATCTATCTGTCAGCTCCATTGTTTATTACAGAAATTCGGGATTTTGTCCGCATCGCCCCGGATTATTTCGATAAAGTCAGTCCAATATTTGATAGTTTAAAGATAGAGTCGCTTCAAAGTTTGAATAATTTTACTCAGGGAGTAACGGGCGGGCTAGAGAATGTTTCTTCTAATATCTTCAACGCGCTAGCTGCTTTTTTCGGCGGTCTTGCTTCAGCATTTTTTATTCTATCGCTATCCTTCTTTCTTTCTTTGGAAGACAGAAGCGTAGAAAAGTTTTTATTACTTATCGCTCCGAAGAAATACGAATCTTACGTCCTTACTATTTTTGAAAAAAGCCAAGCCAAGGTGAGCGGTTGGTTCGGCGCTCGGGTCATCGCATGCTTATTCGTTGCGATCGCTTCCTTCGCTGTATTTTATTTCTTCGGGATACAGTATTCCTTTATTCTGGCTTTTTTGGCCGGTGTTTTAAACTTTGTGCCATTTATCGGGGCACTGATTGTGGGCATACTATTAGTTGTTTTAATCGGCATATCCGATTCGTTAATGAAAGCATTAATAATACTTGGATTATTTGCCATCATACAGCAACTTGAGAATCAAATTATTTCCCCAGTTTTAACCAAAAAGTTTATAGGATTACCTCCAGTTTTAGTTTTATTGTCTTTGGTGGCTGGCGGAATGGTCTTCGGATTTTTGGGCGCAGTTTTTGCCGTCCCAGTTTTTGGTATTCTGTACGAGTTTATAAAAGAGTTTTTAGAGAAGAGAAAGGAGGATGAAGTAGATTTGAATATAATAAGCTAGGATGTTAAAATAGCAAAGCTTATCATTACGGTTAAAACCTGAGTCGCCACTCTCTCAAAGTGAGAGATTTTTTTTTCTTCTAAAAAATGTAGCCGTTTGTGGAATTTATAGTGGGTTTTTAATAATTTATTTTTTGGGAATATAATTCCAAGTACAGTAAGAATATCCGGTAGTATTCCGATGAACGCTCCGATAAATAGAATATAATGTGGGGTGGGCGTGAACTCTCCGATGAATAGAACTAGAAATGTTCCGATAGCTAAGTCTGCCGCCACCCGCCCAAAATCAGGAGTGGTTTTTTTCCAGTTTCCCTTTTTAATATTACTGATGGAGTATTCTGTATGCGGGATCATGTCCAAGAGATAGTGTCCGATAACGATTAAAATTACTGCTAACGGTAAAAAAGGTATTTTCGCCGCGATAACTGCGCTGAAGAATAAATGAGGTATTAATATCATGGAAATTTAGATACAAAAATGCTATCGTGAGATAATTATACTATGTTTAAAAGAAATAAGAAATTCTATATCACCACCAGTATCCCCTATACAAATGCGCTTCCGCACATTGGTTTTGCGCTAGAAGCTGTCCAGGCCGATGTTTTGGCGAGATATCACCGATTACAAAAAGACGACACTTTTTTTCTCACCGGGACTGACGAACACGGCATAAAAACAGCCAGGGCGGCTAAAGTGGCAGGAAAAGATCCGCAGGAATTCGCTGATGAAATTTCCGGGAGGTTTCTGGAGTTAACAAAGGCTTTGAATATCTCCAACGATGATTTTATAAGAACGACAGACGAGACTAGGCATCGGCCCGCAGTAGAAAAAGTTTGGAAGAAACTGCAAGAAAGTGGTGATATTTATAAAAAGAATTATAAAGGATTCTATTGCGCTGGATGCGAAGCTTTCATCCCAGAGAAAGATTTAGTTGAAGGCAAATGTTCTATACACCAAAAGGAGTTGGAGGTAGTCGAGGAAGAAAACTATTTTTTTAAACTTTCAAAGTATACTGAGAGGATTGAGAAATTGATAAAGGACGACAAGCTCAAAATTATTCCAGAAACAAGAAAAAATGAAACCCTCTCGATGCTTAAACAAGGAATGGAGGACGTTAGTTTTTCCAGAACGAAAGATAAGTATTGGGGTTTTCCAGTTCCAGGAGATTCTTCCCAGATTATTTATGTATGGTGCGACGCGCTCCCCAACTATATCTCCGCCATAGGGTATTATGAGGAGACTGAACAATTCAAAAAATATTGGCCTGCAGATGCTCATTGTATTGGTAAGGACATAATGAAATTTCATACTATATTCTGGCCAGCAATGCTTTTATCTTTAGGCCTCGAATTACCCAAAATAATATTTGTCCACGGTTTTGTTACCGTTGATAATCAGAAGATGTCAAAAAGCTTGGGCAATGTTATCGATCCGTTCAGTTTAATAGAGAAATATGGGGTTGACGCAGTAAGATATTATCTTTTGAAGGAAATCCTTCCGGGAGATGATGGAGACTTCACATACCAAAAGTTCGAGGAAAGATATAACGCAGATTTAGTTAGTGGCATCGGGAATTTAGTAGCCCGCGTGCTTGCTATAGCCGAAAACATAGAGATAAAAGGGCTGCATACTGATTCTGAATTTAAAAAAGAGATCGAAAAGACTGAAGAAGTTTTTAAAGAGCTCTTACTAAATTTTAGATTTAATGAGGCGGTAAAAGCAGTCTGGGATCTCATAAGCTTTTGCGATAAGTATATAGAGAAGAATAAGCCATGGGAAACAAAAGACCCGCAGGTTATATATAATCTGTTAGTTTGTTTGGCGCACATCGCGCAGTTGTTGAAGCCAATTTTACCCGAGACAGCCGAGAGGATTTCGCAGCAGCTTGGCGTCGGAGATTTAGAAAAGAAAACCGTAAGGTTCGAGGTTAAGAGGGGGGATATGCTATTTAAGAGGATATGTCTAAATAAATAGCCGGAAAATAGCTGGTTTAAAAGACGCGGCAACCCCGCGTTTTTTATTGGGGCGTCTGCTATTGACAAAATAGTGATTTTGTAATATAGTAATAATACTCGCCGATTTCAGAAAGGTCTATATGAACTGGAGAGCCGAAATCGAGTACTGGGTTGAACGGGAGAAAAGAATTGTCATTCTGACCATCATAGCGTATATGTCCTTGCTCTAACAGGCAATGGCAAGAGAGGTGGCAGATGGACGAGCCGACAGATGTTATCCCGCCAGATATAAGGTGGGGTAAAGTAGCCAGGGCGGAAGGGAGGATCGTAGTAAGGTTTTACGAAGAACATGACGCCGAAGTCAGGAAAGCCGTAGAGGACGGCCTTCTCGCTGAGCTTGACCGCTTAGCCGACGAAATGTTCTGATACCTGCTACGAGTTACTTCAAGGCGCTTCCAAGAGTCGCGGGAGCGCCCCTTTTTTTATAACGCCGCCTTTTTCTTTATCTTAAAAATTGATAGTATACAAATATGTTAATAGACAGTCACGCACACTTAAACTTTAATGCCTACGGCAAAGACTTGGAGGATGTGATAAGCCGGACCTTGAAGGAAGGTGTCTGGTCTCTTAATGTCGGTTCAAAATATGAAACCAGCCAGAAGGCAATTGAAATTGCAGAAAGATACGAAGAGGGCGTTTATGCTGTTATAGGGCTGCATCCTATTCATGCAACACCGGGATTGATGAAAATTAAGACTGATGTAGAAGAGGGCAATTTTAAAACAGAAGGAGAGGATTTTAACTTTGATAGATATGAAGAATTGGCTAAATCTAAGAAGGTCGTAGCGATAGGCGAAATCGGCCTGGATTACTATTATCGGCCTAAAACCAAAACAAAAGTTAGCTTGTTTAAAGAAAAGCAAAAAGAAGTTTTTATCAAACAACTCGAGCTAGCTAAGAAGCTAGATATGCCGGTCGCCATACACTGTAGGATGGCTCACGGGGATGTTATAGAAATACTGGGAAAATATGCGGGTTTGAAGGGAGTTATCCATTGCTTTACCGGAAGTTTGGAGGAAGCCCAAAAATACATAGCCATGGGGTTCCACATCGGCCTCAACGGAATCATTTTTAAACTCAACCTAGATGAAGTTATCCGGCAAATCCCATTAGGAAGAATTTTACTTGAAACCGATTGTCCGTATCTCACTCCGCCGCAAGCAGGCGCAGAAAGGAATGAGCCGATTTTCGTTAAATTTGTTGCCCAAAGAATAGCCGAATTAAGGGGCATTAACTATGAAGAGGTAGCGCAAGCAACTGCTCAGAATACAAGAAATTTATTCAAAATTTAGTTATTTCTAGCAGCTAGATTGGCTGCTTTTTTGTTTGCAAAACAATCTTTTTTTTAGCAAAAAGGTGTGGTAATATAAGGAATCGTCAAATACTATGGAAAAGTATAATCCGTCCAAAATTGAGAAGAAATGGCAGAATTTTTGGCTCAAAAAAGGCTTTTATCAAGCGAAGGATTTTTCGAAAAAACCAAAGTTTTACACTCTCATTGAATTCCCCTATCCGTCAGGCGACGGTCTTCATGTTGGCCACGCTCGTAGCTACTCTGCGTTAGATGCTGTTGTTCGTAAAAAGCGCATGCAGGGATTTAATGTTCTCTATCCCATCGGCTGGGATGCTTTTGGTCTGCCTGCTGAGAACTATGCTATTAAAACAGGAGTTCATCCCAGTATTACTGTAAAGAAGAATATAAATAACTTCAGGCGCCAAATGAGAAGCTTGGGATTGTCATTTGATTGGAAAAGGGAAGTAAATACCACAGACCCCAAATACTATAAATGGACGCAATGGATATTTTTAAAGCTATTCGAGAACGGTTTAGCCTACAAATCTAAGATGCCAATCAACTGGTGCCCCTCGTGTAAAATTGGATTGGCTAACGAAGAAGTAGTCGGCGGCAAGTGTGAAAGATGCGGAACAGTTACCGAACAGAAAGAGAAAGAGCAGTGGATGCTGAAAATCACGAAATATGCCGATAGGTTGATAGACGATCTCGGCAACGTCGATTACTTAGATAGGATTAAAACTCAGCAGATCAATTGGATAGGAAAAAGTTTTGGGACAGAGGTTGATTTTAAACTTGAGCAGCTGGATAAAAAAATAACGGTATTTACAACGAGAATCGATACAATTTTCGGCGTAACTGCTGTGGTTCTTGCACCAGAGCATGCTTTGGTCCGAGAGGTTACGACGGAAGAGAAAACAGCAGAAGTTCAGGAATATATAAAGATATCGAAGCAGAAAAGTGAGTTTGAAAGAACAAAATTGGAAAAAGAGAAAACAGGTGTTTTCACCGGTTCTTATTGTATAAACCCTTTGAATAACGAAAGAGTACAGATTTGGGTGGGAGACTATGTCGTGGCTACTTACGGTGGCGGAGCTGTGATGATGGTTCCTGCGCATGACGTCAGGGATTATGAGTTTGCCAAGAGGTACAACCTCGCAATTAAGGAAGTTGTTTCCGGCAACAGCGATATCGGAAAGCAAGCATTCGTCGAATGTGGCAAGCTGATAAACTCAGGGGAATTTACTGGTTTGCCTTCCAAAGAAGCGATAAATAAAATTACCCAATTGTTAGAGGAAAAAAAGTTGGGTAAAAAAACTATACAATACAAACTCCGCGATTGGGTTTTTTCTAGGCAGCACTATTGGGGCGAACCCATCCCGATAATTTACTGTTCTAAATGCGGTATAGTTCCCGTATCCGAGAAGGATTTACCTGTTAAACTTCCTTTTGTAAAGAAATATGAACCAACAGGTACGGGAGAGTCTCCTTTGGGGGCCATTTCAAAATGGGTGAATGTAAAATGTCCGAAGTGCAAGTCTCCAGCCAAAAGAGAAACAGACACAATGCCCAATTGGGCTGGATCATCCTGGTATTTTATCCGTTACATTGATCCAAAGAACAGCAAAAATTTAGCTGATTTGAGGAAATTAAAATACTGGATGCCAGTTGATTGGTATAACGGAGGGATGGAGCATACAACTCTGCATCTTTTGTATTCTCGTTTCTGGCATAAATTCCTTTATGATATTGGCGTTGTGCCGCAGCCAGAACCCTATGCTAAAAGAACTTCACACGGGATAGTTTTAGCTGAAGACGGGCGCAAGATGTCCAAGTCATGGGGGAACGTGATAAACCCTGACGACGTAGTCCGAGAGCATGGCGCAGACACCCTTCGAGTTTACGAAATGTTTATGGGTCCATTTGATCAAATGATTGCCTGGGATACCAAAGGAATGATAGGAGTTAGAAGATTTTTGGAAAGGATGTGGAATTTAACCTTGGCTTGTGTTAATAATAAAAAGTCAGATAAAGAGATGCTGTCTGCCTTTAATAAACTAGTGAAGAAGGTGAGTGAAGATTTAGACTCGGCAAAGTTCAACACAGCTATCGCTTCCTTTATGGAGTTTTCTAATTTAATGAGTGCGAATCAAGGTAAAGTCGGAAAGGATATTATAGAAAAGCTATTAATTTTATTTGCCCCGTTCGCTCCGCATATCACTGAAGAACTCTGGCGAAAGATCGGTAAGAAAACTAGCGTACATCTTCAGAAATGGGTGGGATATAGTGAAGAATTAATTCAAGGGGAAAAGATTACCTTATTGGTCCAGATTAATAGTAAATTACGTGATAAAATAGAGGTTGTGCCAGGCGTTGGCCAAAAGGAGATTGAGGCTATGGTATTAGGAAACGGCAAAATTAAAAAATGGCTGGAAGGCAAAGAAGTAAAAAAAATAATCTTTGTTCCGAACAAACTAATTAATATTGTACTATGAAACTCGACCAGAAAATTTTGTTAGGCAACGAAGCGATAGTCCAGGGCGCCTTAGAAGCAGGGGTTAATTTTGTTTCCACTTATCCTGGAACGCCAAGCTCTGAAATTGGGAACGTATTTTCAAGACTTGCCAAAAAGAATAACGTATACTTTGAATTTTCCACCAATGAAAAAGTCGCCCTAGAAGCATCAATCGGCGCGAGTTTTTCAGGATTGAAAACATTAGTAGCAATGAAAAATTTCGGAGTAAATGTCTGCTCTGACTCCCTTATACCACTTATGTATACAGGAACAGTCGGGCCAATGGTAATTATAGTCGGAGACGACCCCTCTTGCTGGAGTTCAGCGCAAAGTGAAGAAAACTCTCGTGGTTTTGCATATTTAGGGCACATTCCAATATTAGAACCGTCAGATCCTCAGGAATGCAAGGACTTTACCAAGCTAGCTTACGAAATATCCGAGAGATTCAAGTTGCCAGTTATATTACGGACTACGACAAGAGTCGCCCATCAAAGAATGCCGGTTGCGATAGAGCCATTAAATCCTAGGCCGCTATTGAAGGGCAGGTTTGTAAAGAATTCCCATCAGTTTATTACAATGCCTCCGAGGGTTTTAGAAATGAAAAAAGAGCTGTTAGAAAAGATTGAAAAAATTAGGCAGTTTTCCGATAAACCTTCGATTAACAAAATATATGGTAGTGTGAAATCCGCCAAGTTAGGAATTATCACCTCCGGTATTTCTTATCTTCACGCCAAAGAGGCTTTAACTGAATTAGGATTAGAATTGCCGATTCTAAAATTAGATTTCTTTTATCCTTTGTCAGAAAAGAAGATAAACGGATTCATTAGGAATCTTAAAAAAGTTTTAGTTGTAGAGGAATTAGAAGGATTTTTAGAAAAAGAAATAGCAGGTTTGGCCAAGAATAATAACCCAAAACTGGAAATTTTTGGAAAAAATGTTCTGTCAGAAATTGGCGAGCTCGGCCCGCAAAAAATCGCAACGGCATTAGCGAAAATTTTAGGTAAAAAGATAAAGGTCCAAAATATTAAGCCGGATATTCCGAAAAGATTCCCTAAGCCGTGTTTGGGCTGTCCGCATATTTTTACTTTTTCTATTCTAAAGAAAATGTCTTCAGAGAATATAGTTTTTGGGGGCGATATAGGCTGTTATATGCTCGCTGGCGTTCCGCCGTTTGAAGTTCAGGATTATCTTTTTTCAATGGGATCTTCAACTGGAGTTGCCCATGGTATTGGAAAATCCACAAATCAAAAGGTGATAACCCTAATGGGTGATTCTACTTTTTTCCATTCTGGGATACCTGCTTTAATCAATACGGTTTTTAATAAATCAGCGGTTTTAATGATCGTTTTAGACAATAGGACAACTGCGATGACCGGGCACCAGACAAACCCTGGAATTGGTAAGACTGGCATGGATGAAGCAACAACAGAATTAAAGCCCGAAGATATAGCTAGGGCCTGCGGGGTTAAAAATATTAAAGTGATTGATCCTGTCAATATCCAGGAATACGAAGCAGTTATTAAAGAGTTTCTAGCCAAAGATGAGCCGTCTCTAATCGTTGCTCGGCGAATCTGCGTTTTATTAGCTCAAAGACAGGTTAAATAAAATTATGAATAACGCATTCAATATTGTAATCGCAGGCGTTGGCGGGCAAGGACTAATAACCTTAACTCAAATTTTGGCTGAAGCCGCTTTAAGCGAAGGATATGATGTAAAAACCTCTGAATTGCACGGCATTGCTCAAAGAGGCGGTAGTATAGAGACATATATTAAATTTGGCAAAAAAGTGTATAGCCCCTTAGTTGATCCGGGCAAAGCAGATTTAATTATCAGCTTAGAGCTTCAGGAAGGATTGAGAAAGATAGGGTTTTCTAATCCCAAAACGATTTTTGTAGTTAATGATAGTTTCATCCCCTATCACGGCGGGCTGGAAGAAGAAGAGGTTAAAGGAAAGCTCAGTACGTTGTTAAAAAAGCGGTTGCATTTAGTTCCCGCCTCTCTGGTTTGTAAGAAAGAATTAGACAACGAGGTGGTAAGCGGAATTTATCTTTTGGGATTCTGCGTTTTCCGGAATCTCATTCCTTTAAAACCTGAATCTGTATTGAAAGCTATAGAGAAGAACGTCCCGGCTAAACATTTAGAAATAAACAGACAGTCGTGTCATTTAGCTAAAAATGGTTAAAAAAGTTGTGATTGCAGCTGCGGGGCAGGGAACCCGTATGCTTAATTTAACAAAGAATAAGTGTAAGCACTTAATCAAGGTTCAAAAGAAGCCTTTCTTAGAGTACGTCCTTGATAATCTTTTAAAGGCCGGATACCAGGAGTTTATTCTGGTGGTAGGATACTCTGACGAATTAATGGAGGAGTTTATAAAAAACCACGGCTATAAAGCGACTATAGTCAACCAGTTCAAAATTCTTGGCCCGAAAGAAAAGATGTATGGCACTGCTTGTCCCTTGATGTGCGTCAAGGATATTGTCAAAAAGGAGCCGTTCCTATTTATCTGTGGAGATAATCTTTATTCTGTTAAGGATTTGAAGGCGATGAAGATTAACGACGAATATTCTTATGTAGCGGGATTATGCCATGAAAACCCAGAGAAATATGGAGTTTTGGTTCCAGAAAATGGGTTTTTGAAGGAAATTATTGAGAAACCCCAGAAATACGTAAGCAACCTTATCAACGCTGGGATGTATAAGTTTACTTCTGAAATATTCGATAAGCTCCCGCAGATCAAGAAGTCTCCTAGGGGAGAGTATGAAATTACCGATGTCATTACTCTTCTAGCTAAAGATAGAAAAGTTAAAATTAAAAAGATTGAAGACTACTGGCTTGATTTCGGGAATCCGGGAGATATATTAAAACTTTCAAATTTCCTCAAGAATGGAAATAATTTCTGCAAAAAAAGAAAACCTTAGCATTATTTTAAAGGCTTTGAAAAATGGTAAGGTTTTGATCTTCCCTACGGATACTGTCTACGGGTTAATTTGCGATGCGACCGAAGAGAAAGCAGTTGAAAGGATATTTAAAATAAAAAAAAGAAAAAGAACGAATCCGTTAGCAGTTTTTGTGAAAGATGTAAAAGCTGCGAAGAGAATCTCGTATATTAATAAAGAGCAGGAAGATTTTTTGAAAAAGAATTGGCCGGGAGCCGTAACGGTTATTTTAAAATCCAGGAAGAGATTATCAAAGCTCGTTTATAAAAAAGGAACAATCGGGATAAGAGTCCCCGACTATAAATTACTTAATTTAGTTTTAGAAAAGTTTAGAAGACCGATAGCCCAGACTTCAGCTAACATTTCCGGACGAGGGGCTACAGGAGAGATAGACAAAGTTTTAAAACAATTTAGTGGTAAGGACCGGCCCGATTTAGCAATAAATGCAGGAAACTTAGCCGGTAGCGATCCTTCAAAGGTTTTTATTTTTATAGATAAACCGACAAGAATAAGGTAGCCAGAGCATCACCGTGCTTATGGGACCGCCGTTTTATCTCGCCTCGCTATTTTGCGGGTTTTGGTTCGTTAGCTACTGATCTGATTTTAAATAATTTGTAGTAAGGATAAAACTACTAAAATTACAGCTATTATGGCGAGTCCGAATATTATATGAACGCGCCTCATGTTCGTTTTATTTTCGCTGCCAGTAAATCCATTCATGATTTGATTATTTCTATATATAGGAGACTAAAAGCGACCTTTCGTCTATTATAGGAATAGTCTTTAATTTTTTCAACCTAGAATAGTGCATAACTCAATATTACAGCCGTTCATGTTCCCACGACCTCACGGGAACTTTTTGTTTTTAATAATTATGCTAAAATAGTGTATACAATAAATATATGAAATTAAAAAAAGCAGATCCGCAAATAGCCAAACTAATAGAATTGGAAACTGAACGGCAAAAAACTACTCTTGAGATGATACCTTCTGAGAATCATACAACTCCTGCTGTCAGAGAGGCTTTGGGCTCGATATTAACTGATAAATATGCTGAGGGCTATCCTGGGAAAAGATATTACGCAGGCCTTGAATACTACGATAAAATTGAAACGCTTTGCCAGGAAAGGGCTAAAAAGCTGTTTGGAGTGCCACACGCCAATGTCCAGCCATATTCTGGCTCCCCCGCTAATCAGGCTGTCTATATGGCTATATGCAACCCAGGCGACACTATAATGGGCCTTTCTCTTCCCCATGGAGGTCATTTGACCCACGGCTGGAAGGTGAACTTTTCTGCTAAATTTTTTAGGTCAGTTCAATATGGAGTTGATGAAAAAACCCATTTGTTTAATTACCGAGAGATTAAGGAATTAGTCGAAAAAGAGCGCCCAAAACTAATTTGGGTGGGAGCTACTGCCTTTCCTCGGATATTTGATTGGGAGAAATTTAAAACTATTGCAGATTCAGTCGACGCTTATCTTGCTGCTGATATCGCACATATAGCCGGTTTAGTAGCCGGCGGCGCGCATCCAAGCCCTGTGCCTTTCGTCCATGTCGTTACCACGACAAGTCACAAAACTTTAAGGGGGCCACGCGGTGGCATGATTATGGTTACCCAGGAAGGTCTTAAAAAAGATCCTAGTTTAGCTGATAAAATAGACAAAGCCGTATTTCCTGGCCTACAAGGTGGCCCGCATGAAAACAGAATCGCTGCCTTAGCTGTTTGTTTGAAGGAAGCAGCAACTCCTGCCTTCAGAAAATATGCAAAGCAAATCGTTAAGAACTGCAAAGTTTTAGGAGAAGAATTAAAAACGTATGGGTTTAAGCTGATTACTGACGGGACAGACAATCATTTGCTTTTGATTGATTTAAGGAATAAAGAAATATCCGGAAAAGATGCTCAACAGAGGTTAGAAGATGCCGGGATTACGGTTAACAAGAATTCTATACCATTTGATCCAAATCCCCCATTTAATCCTTCCGGTATTCGTATTGGAACCCCAGCTATAACAAGTCGGGGGATGAAAGAGAAGGAAATGAAGAAAGTAGCCTCGTGGATGAACGACGTGATATCAAGTTCAAAAAATATCTCCAGGGTCCGCAAGGAGATAAAAGCGTTTTGCAGTAAATTTCCCTTGCCCAAATGATTGTAGAATTTATCAAGAGTATAGATCTGGTATTGTTCAGGGCTATTAACCAGTTCGCCTTTAGATGGAATTGGCTCGATGAATTAGGCGTTTTTCTATCTGACTACCTAGTATACTTTATGGTTGCTATACTGGTTTTGTCTTTATTGAAATTTAGGAGTTATTGGAGGATGGTGTTAATCAGTTTGATTTCGGCTTTTGTCGCAAGATTCGTTATCACAGATTTTATCCGTTTTATTCATCACCGCGTAAGACCATTTCTATCTCTAAATGACAGTAATTTATTGATAAATCAGGTTAACCAATCATCTTTTCCTTCGGGCCACGCTGCATTTACGTTCGGGTTAGCAACTGTTGTCTATTTTTATAATAAAAAACTCGGGGTAGCCTTTTTAATCGCCGCTTTATTAGTTTCAATAGCAAGAGTTTTTGTCGGAGTTCATTGGCCGTCAGATATCCTAGCAGGAGCTATAGTCGGTGTTTTCTCGGGGTGGTTGGTTAATAGGTTGCTAAAGAAGAATTAAGGGAAATGTAAAAACCGAGCTCACATTAGGCCCGGTTTTTTCTTAGTGCCGAGGGAGGGACTTGAACCCTCAAGAGCTTGCGCTCGCAGGTTTTTGAAACCTGTATGTTTGCCAATTTCATCACCTCGGCATGTTTGTTATATTAGAATATTTTTTGTCTTTTTTCAACTATTCCCAGTGAGCCTCCATGACTTTTTCCGGGAACTTTTTTGCTAGTTTTTGGAACTCTTTGCACGATGGCTTATGCAAAACCGCTGCTCTATATTTTGAAATATATGCAACTACCTCGTCATCTGGAAGAGGAGAACAGCATTTTGCTTTGGTTACCATTATCCCCTTTTGCCCGGCGAGATAGATGCTTCTAGGGCCTTTTTGTTTTTCTGTAAGCAGGGGTTTTTTTTGCCCCTGTTTTCTTGCGATTCTTTCGGATATTTCAAAAACTTTTCTTTTTACATAATACGGGATTTGGCTCAAGGAAGTCACTTTGGACATCAAACTGCTTTTAGCCAGTTCCTTTTTGATTTGAGAGACAGCCAAACTTGTTTTTACAAATTTTAGCCAGTCCATTGAAGGCTTGTTCTTTTTGTTAACTATAATTTCTACAATGTCTCCGTTTTCTAGCAGATAAGAGAAATTAACAATTTTCCTGTTAACCTTCGCAGTCTCGCAGTGATTTCCGATTTCGCTGTGTACTGCGTAAGCAAAATCAATTGGCGTTGAGCCTTTTGGCAAAACGATTACATCGCCTCTTGGGGTGAAAACAAAAACTCTGTTCTCGTAAAAGTTAATTTTAAGCTTTTCCCAGGCCTCGGGAACTTCTTTAGATATTTCTAAATTTTCTTTATCCTTTGACAGGTCAACCTTCTCTTTGTATGCCCAATGGGCGCAAATACCGTATTCTGCTTCTCTGTGCATATCCGGAGTCCTGATCTGTATTTCTGTAATATGGCCTGTCTCAGATGAGATCGTAGTATGCAGGGAACGATATCCGTTGGGCTTTGGTTTAGCTATATAGTCATTAATCTCGTCTGATATAGGGGTCCATCTTTTATGAATAACTCCTAATGTTTTGTAGCAACTCTCAATAGTACTAACGATTATCCTTAGCGCTAAAAGATCGTGAACCTTCTCAATGTTGTTGTTATATTTTTGAAGTTTTTTGTAAATGCTCCAGTAAGATTTTGGCCGGAAGTCTATATTTATGACATTCACGCCGTTCTTCTTTAACAACTTTTTTAAGTGGATACTGAATGACTTTAGGTAGCTTTTCCTTTCATTGAATTTTTCTTTGACTTCCGAGCGGACCCATTGGGCTTTTTCTGGTAAAAAGTAAAGAAAGGCAAGGTCTTCCAGCCTATATTTCAATTCCCAGATGTTTAATTTACTGGCGATCGGCACAAAGATCTTCAATGTTTCTAGGGCATATATCTTTTGTTGTTCAATAGTGAGATTTCTCAAGTGCTCCAAATTATCGAGTCGAGAAACTAGTTCTACCAAAATTACCCGGATGTCTCCGGCTATCGCAAAAAATACCTTTTGGAGATTTTCGAATTTTTCTTTAGTAAATTTAGTTTTTTCTTTGGACTCGTTAATAAACGGGTATCTGACCTTGCCGAGGTTTGAAACTTTTTCGATTAGAACCGCTACTTCTCGCCCATAATTTTTTTCAACTTCGCGCAATTGTATTTTTTTTGCAGAATTCGGTACGTCGTCAATAATATCATGCAGAAGTCCGACAATGATTGTGGTTGTGTCCAGCCCCATCTCGCTTAGAGTAGACGCCACCCGGCTCGTGTGGTCAATATAGTTTTCACCGGATATTCTTTGCTTCCCTTCGTAGGATTTTTGGGCAAACAAAAAGGCGCTTTCAATCAGCTCAGGGTCTGATGATTTTTTAATGACGTCTTTTATCGCATCCATACTACTAGGGTTTCTTCTTAAAGTCGCACTCTTTATTTGAACACTTGACCATCTTTCCTTTTTCTATCAATAAAGAGTCACACGTGGGGCATTTTTCATTTATTGGCTTGTCCCAGAGAGCAAAATCGCACGTAGGAAATTTGTTGCATGCATAGAATATTTTTTTCCGCTTTGTTCGTTTCTCCACGAGCTCGCCGTCAGCGCACTTTGGACATTTAACGCCCAGGACATTCGCTGGAAGTGATTCGGTGTATTTGCACTCCGGGAATTTAGAGCATGCATAGAATTTACCGAATCTCCCCAATTTCTCTATCAAAGGAGCGCCACATTTCGGGCAATTTTTCCCGGTAGGCTTAGCCGCGAAATCCGTTCTTACGACCTCTTCGTATTTGTTTTCTAGGTTCTTTGCAAACGGTGTATAAAAGTCGTTACAGGTTTTTAGCAGGGTATCTTTTCCTTCTGCAATTTCATCAAGCTCTTCCTCCATCTTGGCGGTGAATTCAATATCAATAATTTCCGGGAAGTGTTTCACCAAGAGGTCGTTTACGATTATGCCGATTTCAGTTGGCTTAAACCTCCTTTCTTCATTTTTTTCAATGTAATTTCGATCTTGGACAGTTGACAGAGTTGGAGCGTAGGTGGATGGCCGGCCAATGCCGTCTTTTTCCAAAGCTTTAATCAAGCTAGCCTCGTTGTACCTGGCAGGGGGCTCTGTAAAGTGTTGTAAGGGTAAAAGCTCTTTTAAATCTAAAAGTTCGTTAGTGTCCATTTTCGGCAAGTCAGCCTCGACGAATTTTATCGGATAAACTTTCAAGAAACCATCAAATTTTAAAACCTGGCCGTTTGCGCGGAAAGTATATATTTTGGCTTTGATATCTACACTTGTTGCGTCAAATATTGCGGGCGCCATCTGGCAGGCAATAAACCTTTTCCAGATTAGTTCATAGACTTTGAATTGTTTGCTGTCTAACTTGTCTTTTAGTTTTTCTGGGGTGTTCTCTGCAGTTGTCGGCCTTATTGCTTCGTGAGCCTCTTGGGTTTTACCTTTTGATTTATATTGTCTAATATATCCTGCCCAATAGTTTGGGCCATAACTATCCTGAATAAACTTTTTGGCAGAAAAGACGGCTGATTGTGCGAGATTCACAGAGTCGGTTCTGTGGTAGGTTATATGTCCATTCTCATAGAGATTTTGAGCCATTCTCATTGTGAATTTAGCTGGATAATGCAGTTTTTTCCAAGATTCCTGCTGTAAGGTACTCGTGGTAAACGGCGGCAGCGGATTTCTTTTTGTTTCCTTTTCATCAATGTTAATTACCTTGTACTCAGATCCTTGCAAGTCTTGGATTATTTCCTTTGCCTCCTTCTCGGATTTGATATCCAATTTTTCTATTAACTGTTCGTTTCTTTTTACGAGCGTGGCTGCAAAGTTTTCATTGCCTACTTTCTTTGCGAGCGTGGCTTCAATCGTCCAATACTCTTGCTTTAAGAATTTCTCTATTTCTCTTTCTCGTTCGACAACCAGTCGTACTGCTACGGATTGCACTCGGCCGGCTGATAAGCCCCTGGAAATCTTTTTCCACAAGAATGGAGAAAGCTTGTACCCCACAATCCTATCTAAAATTCTCCTGGCTTGCTGAGAATTGACAAGATTCATGTCAATTTTTCTTGGGTTTTTCAACGCTTCTTCTATAGCTCCTTTTGTGATTTCATGAAAAACAATTCTCGGAGAATCTTTAAGGCCTAGAACCTCGCTTAGATGCCAGGCAATAGCTTCGCCTTCACGGTCCTCATCAGTTGCCAGAATAATCTCGTCGCTCTTTTTGGCCTCTTTTTTTAATGCAGTGACATTTTTTTTGGCTTTAGTCGGGATTATGTATTGTGGCGTAAAGTTGTTTTCAATATCGATTCCAAGATTACTCTTTGGTAAGTCTCTTACGTGGCCAAAAGAGGACAGCACTTTGTATTTGCTGCCTAAAAATTTTTGAATTGTTTTTGCTTTTGTCGGACTCTCAACGATTACTAAGTTCATGGTTTAAAATAGTTTTTTAATTCGCGGATCATTGCTCTCAAGAATAGATAAACTCAATTCTTCCAGAATATCGTTGAAGTTGTCAACTAGCTTTGCTCCCCTTTTGATTAATTTGTTCGTTCCTGCCGAGTTAGCTGAATAGATGTGTCCTGGAACTGCGAACAGTGCCCTGTCTTGGTTTAAAGCGTGTTTTGCTGTTATTAACGAGCCCGATTTATTTTTTGCCTCAATAACTAGAACGCCGTGGGATAATCCTGAGATAATGCGGTTTCTGGCCGGGAAGGAGAGGCGCGATCCCCGATTCCCTGGAGGCAGTTCGGATATTAAGCACCCCCCGTATTTTATAATCTCCCTCGTTAATCCAATATTAAGTCCGGGGTAAATACTTTTTTCGTCTAATCCTGTTCCGAGCACGGCAATAGTTCTTTTCTTTTTATTGACGCATACTTGATGGGCAAAAGTATCTATGCCGAGAGCCAACCCGCTTACAATTGTCAGTCCTGCGCTAGTCAATCTCCCGACGATTTCTGTTGCTACTTGCTTGCCATAATTAGAATAGTTTCTTGCGCCGACAACGCTAAGACAGAATTCGTCTCTTTTCATCTCTCCGCGGTAATACAAAACCTTGGGCGGGTTACTTATTCTCTTCAAAAGTGCAGGATAATGTTCGTCTTCAATCTTTAATATCTTAATTTCATCCATTTAAAAACTATATCATAATTCGAGGCTTAGTTGAAATTTTAGATATTTTGAGATAGTATAAATCGGGACATTTAAAAGAGAGGAGCCGGCCATGGTTGAGAATGAACCAGCAGATATTGGAGCCGATTTGAATGGGCCCAAGAAAAAACCTCCTCGTAAAGTTGTTCAGGGGGTAATGGATTTATTGAAACGAATTGTTAAACAAGGGCCAGAGCCCGAAGTTGAAGAGATTAATGAAAGAATCGTCAGTACAGAAGAGATTATGGCCATTTTGCCACATCGTGGGAGAATGTTGCTTCTTAACCGGGTAGTGATAAGGCCAGACAGGGTTATCGGCGAATTCAAAGTTACCGACGAAGTATGTGAGGGGCACGCCTTTGAGGGGCGCCTCGTCTTTAAAGGATCAGACTTCTCCGACATGGCAGCTCAGCTCTTAGGGGTGTGGGCAGCTCAATATCCTGATTTTGAAGGTAAAAAAGCTTACGCTCGTCAATATGGAGGATCAAAGTTCCAGGGGCTTGTTTCTCCTGGAGATCTGATATTAATGGAGATAAGCGCCGGACATTTAAGGGCGGAAATAACAATTCGTCCGAAATTCCGGAAGATTCTTGTCACCGGTACAGATTTCTCCGCTATGGTAGGCGGACAACAAATAGCAAAAATCTTTTCAGTAGAATTAGTTGCTACAGAAATAGAAAAGTAGGGCTTGGTTGCGACCAAGTCTTTTCATTTCCTTAATTTTTCAACCGCGTCTGAAATCATCTGGCAATAAAGGTTCAGCCCGACTTTATTTATGCTTCCGCTTTGCTCTTTGCCTAATATATTTCCAGCACCGCGCATTTCTAAATCCTTCATAGCAATTCTATAACCCGAACCTAATTCCTGCGCTTCCTCCAGCGCAGCTAATCTCATGGACCCTTTTTCCTGCAGATTCTTTTTGTGCAGGAAATACGCATAAGATTGGGTGCCGGAACGGCCGACTCGTCCGCGTATTTGGTATGCCTGCGACAGGCCAAGGCGTTCAGAGTTAGCTACAATTATGGTATTTACGTTTGGAAAATCTAAGCCGTTCTCAATAATAGTTGTTGCTAAAAGAATATCAATCTTCGGTTTTTTGTTGTCTTTAATAGAAAAATCGTCCATTATTCTGACCAATTCCCTTTCTTTCATCTTTCCATGAACAATGGCAATTTTAGCTGTCGGGACTAATTCTTGAATCGCCTTTTTAACCGCCTCGATAGTTTGCACCCGATTGTGTAAATAATAAATTTGGCCTCCCCTTTTCATCTCATCCTCAATTGCTTTTTTAATAACTTTCATTGATTGGGGTGTAACGATTGTTTTTATAGGCAGCCTCTGCTCTGGCGGCGTTTGGATAAAACTCACATCTTTTAAAGAAGAAAGCGACAAGTAAAGCGTGCGCGGAATGGGAGTTGCAGACAAAGATAATATATCAATCTTTGTTCGCATTTGTTTTAACTTTTCTTTCTGCCACACCCCAAACCTTTGTTCGTCGTCGATTATCAAAAGTCCTGTTTCATCTTTTTGGAATAGCAAAGGGACAATATCTTTCGATAATATCCTATGCGTCCCTATCACAATATCGATTTTATTTTTTTCTAATCTTTTAATTATCTCTTTTTGTTCTTTTTTAGTTTGGAGCCTGGTCAGAAGGGAAACCTCAATAGGGAGATTATCTAGTCTCTTTTTAAAATTGTGAAAATGCTGGCTGGCCAGAATTGTAGTGGGGGCGATCAGCACTACCTGGTACCCCGATTTCACAACTTTCACCGCAGCTCTTATTGCAATTTCTGTTTTTCCAAAACCAACATCGCCACAGATTAATCTGTCCATTGGTTTTGTTTTTTCAAGGTCTTTGTTTATTTCCTCAATGGCTTGCAGTTGATCTGGAGTTTCCTCGTATTTGAAGCTATCCGCTATCTCGGAATCAAACTCATCAGAGGGAAGATAAGGTGCTCTTTGCGCTTCTTCCCGTCCGGCATATATTTCCAGAAGTTCTTTGGCGAACTTTTCTGCCTCCTCCTTAATTTTCTTTTTAGTTTTTTGCCATAAGGAAGACCCGAGTCTGGCTATATTCGGTTCTACAAAGCCAGTGTATCTGGAAAGTTTTCTTTCTAAACCAACAGGCACATAAAGCTTGTCCCCGCCGCTATATTCTAAAAGATAATATTTGCCTTCGTTATGGGAAACAATGTCATTGAATTTGCCGATGCCGTGGTCGAGGTGGACTATGTAGCTGCCGGGTTTTAAACCTTTTAAGTCAGAAAAAAGCTTTTGAGATTTTAGCTTCTTTTTCAATACTTCTCGTGCTTTTTCCTCGTCTTCTATATATATATCGAGATTCTCAATATTATCAATTTTGTTTCCCAGGAAGTCGAAGCGCACTGCGTTTTTCATGTTAATAGAAAAGATATTTATTACCCCGCCGTGCTGCGAGAACTCTCCGGGGTCAGATACCTTAAGAACTTTCTCGTATCCCATTTCGTCTATCTTCCGTAGAAAAAGAGAAAAGTTGTATGTTTGGTCTTTTTCTAGAAATAAAATATTATCCTGGAAAAAGGTTTGAGACTTCTGAGCGCTAAGAACTTCTTTGAGATTTTCTTCGAACCAAATAACCCCCTTTTCTAGAAAGTAGGGGATGAGGCTTACTATTAAAACCTGATTTAGTTTACTAATGCCCATTTTTCATAATGCTTGACAGATATATTATTATATGTTATTATTTTTTTATCGTAAGTAGTTGTTCCTTTTACCAAGACCTTGCGCAACATAAGGAGAAAATTATGACTGCAAGGCAAACGATTTCGACGGAAAAGATGGAACGGGCAAAGAGGATGAGGGACCTTGGGTTTATTCATGTCACTGGTTTACCCACATGGAATCCGAATGGCACCATGGGTTACTTCATCCAACCTCGGCATGGTGAAATGAACTGCACTGGCCACAATAATGGGGTGACCGTTGTCATCATGCCTGACGGTGAAGTGTGGATTGGATTCATATCCGATCCGATCGTGATCTGCAGGATGGTCACATGGCTCAACATTGGTCAAACCGACGCCTTTGTGCCGTGCTCCAACGGGGAGCAGGTGTCCCAGAATCTGATTCTGGCAAGGAATGCCAACCCTTACACCGACTGCCATGGGCAATATTCACCCGTTCCGAGACCAAAGGGACCAAAATGATCGAATAATTCGGTCGACAACAAATCATGCCGCCCTGCGCAACAGCGTACGGGCGGCTTTCTTATTTATTAAATTCGTTCATTGCTTTCTCTGCGCCCTCGTTGATTAGCAGAGTTAAAGCCCTTGCCACTATCTCTACCGCTTTATCTTTCAATTCGTCTTCTTCTTTTTTAAAATTGCCGATTACAAACTTTTCTGGATTTTTTGGTTTCATACTACCCGGCAAGATGCCCATTCTTATTCTAATGAAGTTTTCTTTGCCTAGATTCGTAATAATTGACTCTACTCCTTTATGTCCGGCAGATCCTCTATTCTTGGATATTTTTATTGTTCCCAGCGCCAAATCAATATCGTCATGAATCACGATTATGTCTTCCGGCTGTTGCTCGGTATTAGAAATGATTTTCTTTGTTGCCTTTCCAGATTCATTCATAAAGGTCTGGGGTTTTGCCAAGAGTATCTTTTCTCCGGCCAAAATTCCTTCAGATATAAAGGAACTATATTTTTTTGATAACGCAAAATCGGGGAAATTATTCTTCTCCGCAAACGCATCTACGGCCATAAAACCGAAGTTATGTCGTGTGTTTTTGAACTTTTCTCCCGGATTTCCGAGGCCGATAATTATCTTCATATATTATAGAATATATCATAGAAAATCTGTTTGACAAAGGGTCGTCTAAAGTATACTATAAACTAATCGTTTTTGAGCACATTTAAATTATAACGAAAGGAGAGAAATGAACTGAAAAAAGCAGATTTTTGAGCCGCGGAGGTACACTAGGGAATGGAAGTGTACGTTCGGATGTTGGATCAAATCTGAAGGGATTCTCAATGTCTAGGTCTGGCGAGCCATCACGTCTGCAGATCATGTCCGTAGTCGGGGATCTTTCCGAGGTCGACATTAACGACCCGAAGCAGATGAAGAAGTTCGGGAGGCGTCTTGACGTCCCCGACCGAAAGATCCGGTGCTGCCTGACAAGCCTGATGAGAAAGGAGCGCAGGAATGGCAAAATGGTTTGTGCGAAAGGTCCGCCCCCGCCTTATCGAAACAGGCGTGGCAACACTCGCGTACAGGCTTTTGCTGTTTCTGCAAGAGGGTAAATACCATGGAAGGTACAATGACCCCAATTACTGCCCTTGCGGGCCTGCTTTCAAGGGTCGTTCAAGAAGAATGCCCCTCTGTCACTTTGCTGATAAGTGCCGTTGAGCGGCAAAAGATTAAGCAAGCATTTGAGGTGGCTCATCCATTAGCCGAGCAACTTAAACATAGAGCGAAGGATGTGTGCTGCTTTTCACTGTACCGAACAAGTCCGAATTCGTGGAAGCTTCTGACAACCCATGGAAATGTTGTTGTCAGCGAGAAAGACGGCGTATTCAAGACTACCGCTTGTTCTGATCAACGAGAGCCGAGAAAAGGTCATACAATCCGTAACAGACTGTTGGGACAGTGGAGTACCGCCTACAAGAAGATGGGCTTCCGCTACCCGACAGTGAAGGGTAACGTTCTTTTCTGCGGGGATTTCTCGCTTCTTCATCCGGCCGCATTGATAGGGCTGCAGATGCTGTTCACAATTAACGGTGCTGCCAAAGTGGCTTTTGCTACTCCGGTAATTGATGGTGAAAACCATCGAGTATTAGAGCAGCAGGGCTGCAAAATCATCATGCTTCGGCCCGTAGGCGAAGCATTCTCGCTTTCAGCGTAATTTCTCTCTAATAGCACAAAGCACAGGGCTGTCGCACGACAGCCTTTTTACTTGTTAAAATACAAAAAGAGTGATATTATTACTATTGTTATGAATCAAACTCTCACATATATCTGGGAATTTGCAAAGATTTTTTTGATCGCTTTAATAATAGTAGTTCCTATCCGCTATTTTTTATTCCAGCCATTCATCGTTCAAGGAGATTCAATGGTGCCGAATTTTCACTCTGGCGACTACTTGATTATTGATGAAATATCATATCGGTTTGGCTCGCCCCAAAGAGGAGATATTATTGTTTTTAAATATCCCAAAAACCCAATTCACAGATTCATTAAGAGAATTATCGGCTTGCCAGGAGAAACTGTCAGCGTCAAAGACGGGATAGTGACTATTTACGATAAAGACGGAAACCAGCAAATTTTGGACGAAACAGTATATCTGCCTGATGCAATATCAACTACTTATGGAGATATGCGGATTATTCTAAGCGATACGGAATACTTTGTGCTGGGAGATAACCGAGCGTATTCTTCAGACTCCAGAGCCTGGGGACCACTTCCGAGAGATAATATTATAGGGAAAGTATTTATCAGGGTTTTCCCATTCGCAGCTTTAAGCAAAATACCAACGCCAGCTTATCAATAAAATGCAAAAAAAGAACAAATTCCAATCCTTACCGGGGATGCACGATATATTACCTGACGACCAGGTATATTTCCAGAAGGTTTGCAAATCGGTGGAAAGCATCGCTAATTTTTATACCTTCAAAAGAATTGAGACTCCCCTTCTGGAAGATGCCGATATCTACTATAAAGGAACAGGAGAAGACACGGAGATTGTCGAAAAGCAAATGTATACCTTCCGAACCAAAGGCGGAGACCACGTTGCTTTAAGGCCTGAATGGACCCCTTCAATCGTCCGCAGCTATATCGAGCATGGCATGCAAAGTTTGCCTCAGCCAGTAAAGTTGTGGTACTATGGTCCATGTTTCCGTTATGAACGTCCGCAGGCTGGGAGATACAGGCAGTTTCACCAGTTTGGCTTTGAGGTGATAGGAGAAGCCAAGCCGGCAATTGACTGCCAGATTATCCAGATGAGCCACGACGTTCTGAAGGAAATGCGTTTTAAAAACTTAATAATCGAAGTAAACAGCATCGGGGACTCAGAATGTCGACCATACTTTAAGAAGAATTTAATGAACTATTTAAGGTCGAAACGGTCATCCCTGTGCCCTGATTGCCAGAGACGGCTTAAACAGAATCCGTTGAGGATACTGGACTGCAAAGAAGAGAAGTGCCAAAGAATAAAAGCCGGTGCTCCTCAGATAATTGATCACCTTTGCGAAAGCTGCCACAGCCATTTCAAGCAAGTTCTGGAGTTTCTTGATGAATCCGAAATACCGTACAATCTTAACCCGTACCTAGTAAGGGGATTAGATTATTACACGAAAACTGTTTTTGAGATTTTTGAAAATACTCCGCAAGGAAAAGAACAAGGCGCTTTAATGGGGGGTGGGAGATACGACAACTTAGTGAAGATTCTTGGAGGCAGGAACACGCCAGCTTGCGGAGCTGCAGGCGGAGTGGAAAGGATTATGAGTTTGTTGAAGAACAAAGAGACCAAGCCGGACACTTCGAAAGATGCAAAAGTATTTTTAGCCCAGCTCGGGAATTTATCAAAAAAGAAAAGCTTAAAAATACTTGAAGAATTCAGGAGAGCTAAAATTACGGTTGCCGAAACACTCTCCAAAGATTCTTTGAAAGCACAGTTCCGAACAGCGAATAAATTAGGCGTAAGATACGTTTTAATATTCGGCCAAAGGGAAGCCTTGAATGATGAGATTATTGTCCGGGACATGGATAAAGGATCTCAAGAAGTATTCAAGTTAGATGCAGTCGTTGCAGAAGTAAAAAAGAAACTTAAAAATCTTTAATTGTAAAAATATATGGCTTTAGAAGTTAGAAAAAAAGAAAGAGAAACATCTCAGAATCTAGTTCACCGCTTTACTAAAACCGTCCGGCGCGGAGGGGTTTTAATCGAGGCTAGGAAAAGACAATTTCATAAAAGAGTAAAAAGTGATTTAGCCAACAAGAAGTCAGCCATTCGCAGAGAGGAATCCAGGATAAAATACGAAAAAGAGAAAAAGTTTTCTAAGCCCACTGCTTAATATGTTAAAAGAAACAATCAAAGAGGAAGTGAATAGGGCGATGAAAGAAGGAAACGAAACTGTTTGTAGCGTCCTGAGAATGCTTTTGGCTGCTATTGTTTCTAGGGAGAAAGAAAAGAGATACAAACTATCAAAAGAAAAACCAGAACTGGACGAAGAGAGACTTGTTAAAGAATCTCAAATAACCGACGAAGGAGTAATTGAAGTTGTATCTACGGAAATAAAAAAAAGGAAGGATGCAGTCGTGCTATATGAGAAAGGCGGGCGGAAGGAGCTAGCTGACAAAGAGAAGAAGGAAATAGAAATTTTAATGAAATATTTGCCAGAACAGCTTTCTGCCGAAGAAGTAAAAAAAATAGTTGAAGAGGCAATGGGCAAAACTGGTGCCAAGGAAATCAAGGATATGGGCAGAGTAATGGCAGAGGTTATGGCAAAAGTGAAAGGGAAAGCAGACAGCGGAGAAGTAGGGAAATTAGTTAAAGATATATTAACTTCGAAATAACAGAAACCGCCTTGGGCGGTTTTTGCGTGAATCTATCCACAGGTCGTGCGTTTGCCATATATTGTTTTTTCTAATATCATTGATTAATGATTACGATTCACAATCTGACAAATTTTGTCGTAAGTGAGGTTTTTTTAAAGAGAGTTGCAAAAGTTGTTTTAAAAGGAGAAAATGTAATGAAGAAAGAGCTTTCTGTCGTGCTAGTAAAACCGGAGGAAATAAAAAAGGTGAATAATATTTACAGGAAGAAAAATAAACCAACGGATGTGCTCTCTTTCGAAGGAGCAGAAAATAATTTAGGCGAAGTATTAATTTGCCCTTCGGTAGTGAAAGGAAATTCCGAGAAAAACAAATTAAATTTTCAAGAAGAAATATCATTTGTTTTAATCCACGGTATTTTACATCTTCTAGGATATGATCACGAAGGAAGCAAGGCGCAGGAAAAAAAAATGGAACAAAAACAAGAATATTATTTAACTCGAATCTAAATTTTCATGGCCAAGGTTCACGTAATTACAGGATTAGATATCGGCACGTCTGCCATCAAGGCTTTGGTTGTACAGAAAAAAGGAAAAGAGTTGGAGGTATTGGCGCAATCTCAAATCCCCTCTTTCGGCGTGAGAAAAGGAGTGGTTATGAACGTTGAAGAAGTTTCAAAAAATATACAGGCGCTTTTGGCCGAGGTTGAAAAACTTTCCAACAAAAGAATAAATTCTGTTTTTGTTAATATCAACGGCAGCCATTTACACGTTACGCTCTCTGACGGAATAATTTCTGTTTCACGGGCTGACCAAAAGATTTCACAGGAGGATATCGAAAGAGTAATTCAGGCTGCCCGGGCAATTAATATTCCTTCTAACGAGGAGATATTAGACGACTTTCCTCGAGAGTTCATCATTGACGATCAAAAAGGAATAAAGGAGCCTTTAGGACTGACGGGGATAAGACTGGAAGTAAAAACACTTTTGCTTTGTGTTTTCTCTCCATATTTCATAAATCTAACGCAATCGGTCCTGGGTACTAAGGTCCAGATAGATGATATTATACCCTCTCCTTTAGCCGCTGCTGCGGCTGTTTTAACGCCACAGCAGAAAGAAATCGGGGTGGCTTTAGTAGATATTGGAGCCGCTACCACTAGCTTGGCAGTTTTTGAGGAAGGAGAACTGATGCATTTTGTTATCTTCCCGATCGGTTCGGCGAATATAACAAATGATATTGCTATCGGGCTGAGAACGGAAATTGGGATTGCAGAAAATATTAAAAAAGAATACGGCTCCTGCTTTGTCGGGAGAGGAAAGAAGGATAAGGTTTCTCACTCGAAAAAGAAAATAGAGATTTTTGATAAGAATTCCCCGCTTTCCTTCCCGCAGAAGTTTTTAATAAGTATTATAGAGCCGCGGGTATCTGAAATTTTAGAATTGGTTAATAAGGAATTGAAAAAGATCGGGCGCCAGCAATTGCTGCCAGGCGGTATAGTCCTAACCGGCGGTGGTTCAAAATTACCGAAGATAAAAGAGTTGGTTAAGCAGGAGTTGAAGTTACCATGTGAAATAGGAATTCCTACGGGTATAGTGGGGCTAGAGGAGGATCCTTCTTTGGCTACTGTTTGCGGGCTTGTTTTGGAAGGATCTAACTTTGGAGGGGGAAATATTCAAACAACGAGTGGATTTTGGCAGAAGGTTAAGAGAGTCTTCAGGAATTTCGTTCCGTAAACTTATCCTCGTCTGCTTTTATCATTCCGCCTATGGCGGATTTTTAATATGGACAAACCATATTTAATAAGGTAGATTTTAGTTGATGAAAGTCAGTCCTAAAATAAAGGTTATCGGAGTTGGAGGATCAGGATCCAACACAGTTTCCCGGATGTCAAAATGCCAAATGGAGGGAGTTGATTTGGTTGCTGTAAATACCGATGCGCAAGCATTACATTTTTGCAACGCAGAGAATAAAATTCTGATCGGAGAAAATATTACCAAAGGCCTTGGAACCGGGATGGATGTTTTTCTCGGCAAGAAGGCAGCTGAAGAAAACAGAGATAATATAGAGAAGTCTTTGGCAGGTGCGAATATGGTTTTTGTAACTTGCGGGCTTGGAGGCGGGACCGGCTCCGGCGCCTCTCCGGTTATTTCTGAAATATCAAAAGGCCTCGGCATACTTACAATAGCGGTTGTGACCAAACCTTTTTCTTTTGAAGGAGAAGAAAGAAGAAAGATCGCCTGTTCTGCAATTGAGAAACTTAAAGATAAAGTAGACGCTCTGCTGATTATCTCTAACGATAAATTACTGCAACTCGCTGATAATAAAACTACAGTGAGCAACGCGTTTTGGATTTGCGACGAAGTATTGAGGGAAGCAGTTCAAGGTATCACTGATTTAATACTATTGCCCGGAATAATCATCGTGGACATGGCTTCTGTCTTGGCAATTATGAAAAATGCAGGCCGCGCGCTCTTCGGAGTTGGAAGAGCACAGGGGGAGAATAGGGCAGTTGAAGCAGCCACTAAAGCTATTAACTCTCCACTGCTAGATTCTTCCATCTCGGGCGCAAAAGGAATACTATTTAACGTTTCCGGCCGGGACATCGGGCTTCACGAAGTTTCTGAAGCAGCAAAAATCATAACCGAGAAGGCTGATCCAAAAGCTCAGGTGATTTTTGGCGCAGTGACTGATCCGAAATTAAAGAAAGGAGAAATAAAGGTAACTGTTATTGCCACAGGTTTTTAAAAGTTATTCACAGGGCTTGTGCTCTTGTAACGTTATCTGGTAAAATTGAGTCACTCACAGGATTAGTTGCAAAAAATAATATATTTTTTTAAATAATTCTGGCAGGGCTTGACCTGCTTTCTTGCTAAGTTTAAAATGAGATAATTTCGACCTTAGTTATTTTTTTTTCGTCAGTATTGCGTCATCATGGAAAATAAAATTACAAAAATTCAAAAGAGAGACGGAACGATTGTAGATTTTGAGCAAGAAAAAATTACTAATGCGGTTTTTAAAGCAATTACTGCTGCGGGACAAGGCGACGGAAAGAAATCTAAAAAGGTTTCTGCTCGGGTCCTCCAACTTTTGAGCAGACGTTTTAAAAAAGACGAGATTCCGCAGGTTGAACAAGTGCAAGATATTGTTGAAGAAGCTCTAATCCTTGAGGGACTGGTTGAAACTGCCAAATCTTACATCCTCTACCGAGAGCAAAGAAGGAAGATAAGAGAAGCAACAAAGGTTACCGACGAATCAAGTGAAAAAATCAACAGCTATTTACAGGAGCTTGATTGGCAAGTAAATGAAAACGCCAATATGACGTTTTCACTACAGGGGTTGAACCAATACGTTGGTTCATATATTTCGAAAAAGTATTGGCTCAACAGAATCTATCCCACCGAGATACGCGAGGCTGCTGCCAGAGAAGATTTCCATATCCATAACCTCGAATTATTAGCTCCATACTGCATGGGTTGGGATTTGTACGATTTATTAATGAGGGGATTCGGCGGGGTAAAAGGAAAAATCGAATGCAGGCCCGCAAAACATCTGAGAACCGCTTTGGGCCAACTGGTTAATTTCCTATACACCGTTCAAGGTGAAACAGCTGGAGCCAATGCGGTCTCAAATTTTGATACATTGCTAGCTCCCTTCATCCGCTATGATGGATTGAACTATGCTCAGGTTAAGCAGGCAATGCAGGAATTTCTTTATAGCTGTATGGTGCCTACGAGAGTGGGATTTCAGACACCGTTTTTGAATGTGACGTTGGATATAAAAGCACCGTCGTTTTTAGCTAAACAGCCCGTTATGATAGCCGGCCAGCCACAGAAAGAGACCTACGGAGAATTCCAGCCTGAGATGGATATGTTTGTCCGTGCCTTTTATGAGGGTTTAATGGAAGGAGATGCCAGCGGAAGGCCGTTTACTTTCCCAATCCCGACTGTCTCTATTACAAAAGATTTTAATTGGGACAATCCAGTTTTGAAACCGTTATGGGAAGCAACTGCTAAATACGGAGTAAACTACTTTTCTAATTTTATTCAATCAGAGATGAGTCCTGAAGATGCACGATCTATGTGTTGCCGATTGAGGCTAGATAATAGGGAATTGTATAAAAGAGGCGGAGGGCTTTTCGGCTCAGCTCCCCTCACAGGTTCAGTCGGGGTTGTAACGATTAATTTACCCCGTATCGGATATTTATCGAAAACTAAAAAAGAATTCTTCGAGCGTTTAGAAAAATTGATGGATTTGGCAAAAGAAAGTTTGGAAATTAAAAGGAAAGCGATAGAGAACTTTATTGAAAAAGGACTTTACCCATATTCAAAGCACTACTTGTCCTCAGTTAAAAAGATCAGAAATTCATACTTTGGAAATCATTTTTCAACCATTGGGTTGATAGGGATGAATGAAGCCCTCCTTAATTTTATAGGGGAAGATATCGGATCTGTCCGCGGCCGGAAGTTTGCTGCTGAAGTCCTGGATTTTATGCGAGATGTATTGGTGAAATACCAGAAAGATACCGGCAATATGTATAACCTTGAAGCAACGCCTGGAGAAGGAACAAGCTATAGGCAAGCTGCCTCCGATAGAGAGTTGTATCCCGATATTATTACCGCTGGCACCAAACAAGTCCCGTATTATACTAATTCAACCCATTTGCCAGTTAACTACACCGATGATTCCTTTGAAGCTTTAAAGCTTCAAGACGGATTACAGACAAAATATACAGGAGGAACTGTCCTACACCTTTTCTTAGGTGAAAGGATAAATGACCCAGACATGGCAAAGAATATGGTTAGGAAAGTTTTTGAGAAATTCCACTTGCCATATATCACCCTTACTCCAACCTTCTCTATCTGTCCGACTCACGGCTATTTGGACGGGGAAAAATTTGAATGCCCGAAATGTATAGTTAAACAACCCTGCGAAGTTTATTCTCGCGTTGTGGGATATATACGGCCGGTTCAGCAGTGGCATAAGGGGAAAAAACAAGAGTACCAAGAGAGGAAGGAGTATAAAGTGTTAAAAAAGGTAGCAGCTTAAATTCAATGTATTTTTCGAAGGCCGCTTTAGTTGAAAGCGGTTTTTTGGTATAATGGTTGAATATTATTCGGCCTAATTTTATGGATAAAAAAATTTCTACCTCATTTGCTGTATTAGGTATTATTATTTTTTACATTTTGGTCGGTGGTGGCATTTTTTATTCGGTAAAAGACGTGATCAACGAGAGCGCAGAAGGTAGCTCGGCCACGCCAAATTTAGAAAAATTTTGCTCCGACGCGTCTTACGACGTTCCATATTTTGATTTTTGTCCTTTAATTAAAAGTTTTTTTGGCAAAGATTATAATTTTTGTGACGACTGTAAAGTTCCTGATTATTCAAAGGGTGAATATAGGCCGGGCCGTTGTAACAACGAAAAAGGAAATTGTATATCCATCATTTCCATCGTAAGAAACGATTTGGAGACCTGCGAAGGGCTGCCGTCCCCAACAGCGTGCCTTTCAGGTATCGCTTTCGTGAGGCAGGATGAAAAAATATGCCAAAAAATTGTAGATGATCAGATTGAATATAACCCGTCCGATCTTTCTGCTCGTGGAGGGTGCATTATGCATATAGCGGTATCTAAAAATGATTTGGAAATGTGCGATACGATTCATAGCTCGGGTGATAGGGAAGGCTGCTATGCATTTATTGCGGTCAAGAGAGGCGATCAATCAATCTGCGATAAAATAACTACTCACCAGTGGGATATTGATTATTGTTACACTAATCTAAGGAAAAATATCGTTTGGAGCGATAATTTTATATCGCCTAGTTCTTCTTGGATGAACTATAAAAACGAAAAGTATGGGTTTGAGATAAAGTATCCTAAGGAGTTAATGTTTACTGACAGGGGAACAGCGATAGCCTGGCAGGGAAATAACTCAATGTTTGATTTGAGTTTCCTTGATTTGGGGTTAGATATATATGTCATGAGGAAGATAGATTTCCAAGATTTATGTAAAAATAATCTTACAGTGTCTTCTGTTGGTAGCAATATAACCGCTCTGGAAACATCTGCCGGTAAAATGGGATGGCAAGAAACAGATTACTTTGTTTTGACTAACAAAGACTACGTTTTTTTAATAAGAAAGGATGAATCATATTCCGGAAATGGGAGATCCTTCATTCCTGATGATAAAAGAGCGGAATTATCAGGAGAGATGATCAAAACATTTAATTTAATCGGCGATACCGAAGCTATAAGCTGCAGCGAGGCCAGTTAATGTATGATAATCGGAGGCCTGCAGAAAAATACTCTTATCGACTATCCAGGTAAAATAGCCTGTGTTATTTTTACATCCGGCTGCAATTTCTATTGCCCTTGGTGTTATTCGTCAGAACTTGTTGTGCCAGAGAAAATAAAGAGGCACCCGAAGATTGAAGAAAAGGAAGTACTCAGCTTCTTAAAATCAAGAAAAGGATTATTAGAAGGCGTGGTAATCTGCGGAGGAGAGCCGACGCTTAATAAAGATTTACCCGAGTTTATCAAAAAGATAAAGAAATTAGGGTTTTCAGTAAAATTGGACACGAACGGCTCTAACCCCCGAATGTTAAAAAGTTTGATTGATAAAAAGTTGGTAAATTACGTGGCCATGGACATTAAAGGTTCATTCGGCCAAAAGTTCGGGGGAAAGGGTGACTGCAAAATAAATAAATTCGAGAAAGAGATAAAAGAAAGTATCAGGATATTAAAAAAATCAAAAATCAGTTTTCAATTCAGAATGACAGTGGTTCCTTCTATACATACGAAAGAGAACATCCTGGAAGCCGTTCAATTAATAAAGGGCCCGGATATTGTATTTTATCTTCAGAACTTCAGACCAGAAAAAACAATTGATCCGGAATTTGAGAAAATCAGACCGTATCCTGATGAGTGGCTTTTAGATATTAAAAAGGAGATTTCGCCCTTTTTTAAAATTTGCGAAATAAGGTGAGGGGTGTTTGCACCTGCGCTTGACACAAATGAACACATCTTATATAATATGCTAATACTAAACAGAGTGTTTAGTGGCCCAGTTGCGAGGCATTTCGCAACAGCACATTGTAAATCCGCGTTAAATGCGGAGAAAGGATGATGACGATGGCAACATCGATCACATCTGGACAGATTGACCAGGCGACGGATTTGGCACGGGCCAGGATTAGGAAGATGACGGGCGTCTCTTCCGAAGGGTTCCAGCTTTTTCTCGCAAGAGGCGGAGAGTTCCAGGACGACGTGGAAGCGTCAATCAGGAGGCTGATGCGACGCGATCAATTCGCCGACGAGCAGGTTCTCGCGACCTACGGCTACCCCGAGGAATACAAGGGTCCCAAACTCATCGAGGATCAGATCAAGGCATTGGCCTCAATCTGCGACAGCAAAGTCGATCCGAGCTGCGCACTCGCCTTCGCCAGGAACCTCCCTGACTTAAAGTCCTTCGTGCCGGAAGACGCCCTCGGGTACACTGGCTGGTTCGCCACCCTGTGGGATGAAGCGCTGGTCGCTCTCTTCCCCGAGGAAACAGACCGTGCTCGTCGTTACTGCCTCGGCGTCAATTTGATGGTCGAGAAGATCGCCTTGACCCGTCCGTTCACGAACTGGAGAAATAATCAGATCGACACAGCCCACCTCAGAATCCACCCCCGCACAATGCAGGCGATGGATCAGATCGCCCTGACACAGAGAGGCGGCATCCTTCTTCTCGCCTGCCAACTCGGGATTCGCCATGGTGGCCGCTCCGTTCGTCGGGCTCGCGAGTTATTCCTTGGCAACGAGTACGGCACAGGCAGCCTCATGGGGACTTCCATCGTCTACAACCATCCGGAACGCCTCATGCGTTACAAGGAACTGGACATGGATCTTCCCGGAGACGAGTTTTCCGGTGATGGTGACGTCCAGTTCGTCCACGCTCCGCTCCTCTCCTTCCACGACGGGGCCAGGTTCGACACGAACGCTGTCTCGTACGCTGATGGCGACTTTGGGTCGTCGTCGTTCTTCGTTCCGCAGTAGTGATTCTCGAAACTTGAACGATTGGTTCTTTTGAATCGTTTTCCCTTGAACTTTTCGTTCGCGACATATGGCGCTGCCTTGCTCCTTGCAGGCAGCGCCTCTTTTTTTACTTTTAGTATTATTTATGTATAATTAAATTGAGATTAGGTTAATGAATAACAGTTCACGGATTGTTATCACCGAACTCTCTTTTCAATGAACAACCAGAGTCTTTGCGTTCACGGATGCAAAGAGCGTGTTGCTTGAGGAGATACTGCTTGCCTTATCTATGGCGGGTTTTTTATTTCTAGAATAAAGATGCCGTCGAATAAAATTCAGGGGGTTGGAGGATATATGTTTCACTAAGGAACGGCAAACCTCTGCTCCTGGTGCAAGGGATGGATAAAGGCATGTTTCCGATGATGGTGACAGCCAGTTCGACCACGCTCCGATCCTCAACTTCAACGACAAGGCCAAGTTCGACACGAACGATGTCTCGAACGCTAATGACAACTATGGGTCGTCGTCGTTCTTCGTTCCGAAGTCTCTCCTCTCTAAATGCAAAAGGCATTCAAAAAATGAATGCCTTTTGTCTTATTGGATCACCGACTTATCTGTTAACGGTGGATCGCAACCACCCACCCAACATCCTCCCTATTTCATCTATAGATTCTTCCAGCAAGGAATACTTTTTAGTGTCGATTACTTTTGTATCTTTCATCAACCGGATAAGAATACGAAGGATGTTTAATTTTAAGCTGGTTTTTTCTAATATTGGTGTTTTCTCGAATTTCTGCTTGTAGCTAGCCGATAATATTCCTTCCAGTATTTCCAGAATTAGGCCATCAGATTTTTGCCAAATTGTATATTTATCTTGCTTCGGAACAGTTGTCCTGAATGCGTAAAACATTTTATACAAGTCATAGCTTTTTTTGAATATTGGTATATCAAATTCTTCGGTCATATTTTTGTATTTAGTTTATATTTTTATGAAAATTTATCGGAATCTATTTAACGATATTATTTCTCCAGAGAATTTATTTTCAGCTTGGGATAAATTCAAAAAAGGCAAAAGAGACAGGAAAGACGTTCAGCTGTTTGAGTGGAATCTGGAGACGAATATATTCAACCTGTACCGAGAGTTATCGGGTAAAACTTATAAACATGGGCTCTATCATTCGTTTAAGATTTCTGATCCGAAGCCAAGAAATGTACAAAAGGCGCAGGTCCGTGACAGGATAGTGCACCATGCGCTTTTCCAAGTAATAAATCCCTTATTTGAAGCTGGTTTTGTCCCCGCATCGTTCTCTTGCCGGGTGGGGCATGGCACGCACAAGGGCGTCCAATTTTTACAAAATACAATAAGGAAAGCCAGTAAAAATGGTAAGGTTCCATGCTTTGCCCTAAAATGCGATATTAAGAAGTTTTTCGATACCATTGACCATGATATTTTACTTTCTATTCTAAAAAAGAAAGTAAAAGACAATAGCACAATTTGTCTTTTAGGGGAAATTATATCGAGTTTCTCGTCTGGGTATCCTATTTTAGGAAAGGATAGAGGAGTGCCAATCGGTAATCTGACTTCTCAACTTTTTGCCAACGTTTATTTAAATGAACTAGACCAGTTCCTAAAGCAGGAACTTAAGGTAGGATATTATTTGAGATATACGGATGATTTTTTAATAATTTCGCAAGACAAGAGATATTTAGAGAGAATGATTCCTGAAATTGTTTCATTTTTACGAGTAAAGTTATTCCTAGAAATACATAAAGAAAAGACTAAAATACTAAAGATCAATCAAGGCATAGATTTTCTCGGTTATGTAGTTTTTTTGAGACACAAGCTGGTCAGAACTAGGACGAGGAAAAGAATTGTTAGAAAATTCCAGGGTAGGATCGCTGATTGCCGGAGGGGATTTATCTCTAAAAACTCTCTTTCACAATCGCTCCATTCCTACCTAGGGTTTTTCAGTCATGCTAGCAGCTTCAATATCAGCGAAAATTTAAAAAGGCAATTCTTTTCTTTTTGTGACGAATGGCTATGTTGATATTCTGTTGGTTGAAAATAGCGCATATTTCAATTATCATTTGATAATGACTTATTCGAAGGCATTTTTCTATTTTTGTTTAAGTTTTATCATAGGTATTTTTATCAGCTCAGTATCCCCTATCCCCACCCTGTATTCATTGGGGATTTTGTTTTTAGGAACAGGCATCTTTTTCATATTTTTTGGATACAAAAGAGCCACAATCTTTACTATTTGTCTCCTTTTCGCTTTCTTAGGAATTTTGCATTACCAAACAGCCAATTTTAATATTAGGAACAATGAGCTAAGGCAGTATAACGAGCAAAAGGTAATTATAGTCGGTAAAATTTTAACTGAACCGGATGTAAGGGAAAATTATGTCCAGCTGACGGTTAACAGCGAGAAAATAGTTGTTGGCGAGAAAATAGTGCCGATTTCCGGTAAATTTCTGATTACAACATCTAAATATCCCGCGTATAACTATGCTGATACTTTAATGTTCGAAGGGCTGCTGAAAACACCAGAACAATTCGAGGATTTCAACTATAAAGACTATTTAGCTAAGAAGGGGATTTCTTCGTTGATGGATCGGCCCAGCATTGAAGTAATTGTTCAGAGAAATTATTCGAGTTGGTGGCAGATGGGTTATGCGCAGATTTTAAGGCTTAAGAACAATATCAGAAAAAATATCAATCAATATTTCTCGTTCCCCGGGAATACGCTTCTTGCAGCTGCGCTTTTGGGAGATCAGTCTGCAATGCCGCAAGCTCTAAAAGAGAAGTTAAATATCACTGGGCTCCGCCATATTACAGCCATATCGGGAATGAATATATCAATATTATGCGGCATCTTGATGTCTTTATTGCTGGGAATTGGTTTTTGGCGCGGCCAAGCGTTTTGGATTTCCTTGCTATCAATCTTTATATTTGTCGTTATGATCGGCTTCCAAGCGTCAATTATTCGAGCGGGAATCATGGGTGCGATTTTTCTTTTGGGGCAGAAAGTGGGTAGAATGTCTGTAAGTTCTCGCGCCATAGTAATAACAGCAGCTATAATGTTAGCCTTAAACCCCCTGCTTCTGATGGGAGATGTTGGGTTCCAGCTTTCCTTTTTGGCTATGCTAGGGATAATTTATTTAACTCCTTTGTTCGAGGAATTATTTAAATTTATCCCGAAGGATAAATTCTTAGGTTTAAGGGGAATAATTGCTACAACGCTTGCAGCCCAGGTTTTTACTTTGCCCATTCTGATTTACAACTTTGGCAGGATCTCCTGGATTTCTCTTTTCACAAATATTCTAATTTTACCCATTATTTATTGGGTGATGATATTTGGGTTCCTTTTTGCAATATGTAGTGTTATTTACAGCGGATTAGGCTGGGTTTTCTTTTTACCCTGCTGGTTCTTAATATCTTACTCAATGAAGGTTATTAACATTTTTTCCCAGCCCTGGGCAGCGAAAACAGTGGAAAATATTCATTGGATTTGGCTGGTAATCTTCTATATCCTCCTCGGATTTTTTCTTGTTTGGTTGTGGAGAAGAAAGAGATTAAAGTTTTTAGAATTTTAATGTATAATAGAAGCATTATGGCTAAAGATAATAAAAACAAAGCATGGATAATAGATGTGAATATGGGCTACGGCCACCAGAGAACCGCTTTTCCATTAAAAGATTTGAGCGCCAACTCTATTATCAATGCTAATAGTTATGAGGGGATTCCGGAGAAGGATAAATTGATTTGGGAAAGCAGTAGAAGTTTTTATGAGTTTATCTCCAACACGAAGCGCGTTCCTTTAATCGGAAATTTCATTTTTTCCATTTTCGACAAATTCCAAAAAATTCTGCTTTACTATCCCAAAAGAGATTTGTCTCGTTCTAATTTCGGCTTGAAAAAAACCTTCTCTTTAATCAAAAGCGGGTGGGGGGAGAACTTAATCAATACTCTCAAGGGAAACCCTTTGCCAATTGTCAGCACCTTTTTTATCCCTGCCTTCATGGCAGAGCATTTTAATTACCCCAATTCTATTTACTGCGTTATTTGTGACGCAGATATTGCCCGGACCTGGGTTCCTGTGGACCCCCTGAAAAGCGATATTAAATATTTTGCGCCTTGCCACTGGGTTGTAGACAGATTGAAGCTTTACGGGGTGAAAAAAGAAGACGTGTTTTTAACCGGTTATCCCCTGCCTAAAGAGAACGTAGGTTCGGATGGGGAAATCGCGAGAAAGGATTTAGCTTATCGTCTTTTAAATCTTGATCCTAAAAAACAGTATTCTAAAATGTATTATCCTGTTATTGAAGACTATGTCGGCAAGCTGCCTGGCAGGCCGAACCATCCGCTGACAATAATGTTTTCGATAGGCGGGGCAGGCGCTCAGAAAGAAATAGCGATTAAAATAGCAGATGGGTTGAGAACGAAGATAAAAAGAGGAAAAGTAAAATTGATTATTTCCGCCGGCACTAAAGAAAACGTACGGGACTATGTAGTCGAAAATCTAAAAGAAAAAGGGTTTGGAAAAGATATTGATAAGAATATTGAAATAATCTTCGGAAAAAATATCAAAGACTATTTCACAAAATTCAATAAGAAATTGAGAAAAACGGATATTCTTTGGACAAAACCGTCCGAGCTTTCTTTCTATTCTGGCCTCGGCATCCCGGTTATTATCGCTCCGACAATCGGCTCTCAGGAAAATTTCAATAAAAAATGGCTTTTATCACGGGGATCCGGGTTTTTACAGGATGACTTAAGGTATGTTGACCAGTGGTTGTTTGATCTGCTGGACAACGGAATGCTGGCCGAGGCAGCCATGCAGGGATTTGTGGAAATAGATCGGATGGGAACGTATAACATAGAGAAAATAATTTTTTCTCAATAATGAAAATAGTAACTAAAATAATTGCAATGGTTATACTTTTTGTATTTCTTTTTTTGGTTTTGTGGTTTTTCCTTGGCAGCGCGCCTAAAGCTAAAAATATCCTATGGGGGGTTAACTTTTCCCAAAAACACACTGAGAATTTAAAACTTGATTGGAAGGAAACCTATCTTGCCATGATGGAAGACCTTGGGGCAAAAAACATTAAGTTAACGGTGGACTGGGACTGGGTGAATGGAGAAAGAGATGGCTATTTTTTTGACGATGTCGACTGGCAGATTAGAGAAGCGGAGGAGCATGATGTAAATATATTATTGTCGATTGGAATGAAAACAAGCAGATGGCCAGAATGCCATATCCCGTCGTGGGCAAAAGATTTATCGAAGGACGAACGGGAAGCTGAAGTGTTGAAATACCTTGAGAAAATGGTTTTAAGATATAGAGGATCCAGCGCAGTTACCTCTTGGCAGGTTGAGAATGAACCATTTTTCCCATTTGGCGAATGTCCGCCGACTGATGAAAAATTTCTGGCGCAGGAAGTCGAGTTAGTAAAATCGCTTGACTCAAAAAAACGGCCGATTATAATCTCAGATACCGGAGAATTTTCTTTATGGTTTAAGGCTGCAAAATACGGAGATATAGTTGGCAATACTTTGTACAAAAAGGTGTGGTCGAAGGAGGCCGGTAATTATTTCTATGCCCCCTTTCCCCCCTTATTCTATTATCTAAAAGCTCAACTTGTCAGAGCCGTATTTCATAAACCGGTGGAGTGCGGAGAACTTCAGGCAGAGCCTTGGGGTCCAGAGCTTTTGTATGATTTGCCATTGAGCGAGCAGGAAAAGACAATGGATTTGGAGCGCTTCAAGAAAAATGTTGAATTCGCCGAGAGAACAGGACTAGATACTTTTTACTTCTGGGGGAATGAGTGGTGGTATTGGCTGAAAGAAAAGCAAAACCAGCCGGAAATATGGAATGAAGCCAAAAAGCTGTTTAAATAAACTATGTTAAGCATTATCGTTCCGACATTAAATGAAGAGAAATATCTGCCCTTATTGTTAAAATCCATTAGAGGGCAGAATTTTAATGACTACGAGATAATAGTGGCTGATGCCGGGTCCAAGGATAAAACAGTTAAAATTGCCAAAGATAACGATTGCCGAGTCATCCCGGGCGGGTTGCCGGCTAAGGGCAGAAACGATGGGGCAAAAAAAGCAAAAGGTGATTTGCTGTTCTTTATTGATGCTGATTCCATCATTCCTGAAGAATTCTTTGGAAAAGCCTTGAAGGAGTTTAGAACAAAGAACCTGGATTTCGCTGTTTTTGGATTGACACCCATTGAAAGCAAGAAAATACAGAAAATAGCTTTTAATATTTTTTATAACTGGTATATTTTCCTTTCGGAGAGATTCTTGCCCCATGCTTCCATGGGAGTGTTAGTAAAGAAAGATATTTTTATGAAGCTTAACGGCTATGACGAAACAATAAAGTTGGCTGAGGATCACGATTTGGCCAGAAGAGCTAAGAGAATATCAAAATATGGTATTATAAAATCAACAAAGATCTTTATTTCCGATAGGAGACTTCGGAAAGAGGGCTGGTTCAATGTTGCCGTGAAATATTTCTTATGCGAATTGCATATGATATTTATAGGACCGGTCAGATCTGATATATTTAATTACAGGTTTGATCATTATGACGAAAAATAACAAGAGCATGTACGACATACAGCCAATTGATTTTACGAAGATACATGAAGCCATAGCAAAGGCCCGGCAGAAGGCAAACTTTTGGTTTATTGGCGCTGCTATTATCATTTTCGCCGTTTTTGGGTTTTCATTAGGCCTTTTCTTAAATGGATATTTTTATTCAGCCGTTGAAGGCTATCTAAAGGATATTGGTTCTGTCCCAATTTCCACAGAGCAAAGTCAATATGTTCCTCAAACTTCTCAAGAACAGGCAGTAATTGATGCTGTAAGGCAATATTCGCCGGCAGTAGTAAGTATTGTTGTCTCTAAAGATGTCCCCGTAATGGAAGAGTATTTCTACAACCCCTTCGAAGGATTCGATATCGGGCCGGAGATTCAGATACCTCAATACCGTCAGAATGGAACCGAAAGGCAGGAAATAGGAGGAGGCAGCGGGTTTATTGTTTCAGCAGATGGCTTGGTTTTGACTAATAAACACGTGGTTTTGGATGATGAAGCGGAATATACGGTTTTCACAAATGACGGCCAGAAATTTTCAGCCAAAGTTTTAGCCAAAGACCCGGTTCAGGATTTAGCAGTAATGAAAATTGAGCCTATTGATGCAAAGCCATTCCCCGTGGTTAAATTCGGCGATTCAGATAACTTACAAATCGGCCAGAGCGTAATTGCAATCGGAAATGCTTTGGGCGAGTTCCGTAATACAGTTTCAGTCGGTGTAATTTCCGGTCTTGGCCGAACCGTAAGCGCATCCGGCGCAGGGGATTTCACAGAAGTATTAGAAGATATTATCCAAACAGATGCTGCGATTAATAAAGGGAACTCCGGAGGGCCGTTGTTAAACCTAAAGGGGGAAGTCATTGGTATCAATACCGCGGTAGCCGAAGCTGCTCAAAGCATTGGTTTTGCTATTCCCATAACTCGGGCCAAAAAAGACATTGAACAGGTTTCAGCTAACGGGAAAATAGTCTATCCGTTTCTTGGCATAAGATATGTGCTGGTTACCGCCGACTTAAAAGAGAAGAATGAGCTGCCCGTAGATTACGGCGCTTGGATAAAAAAAGGAGAGAAAGGAGAGGTGGCTATAACTAAAGATTCTGCTGCCGACAAAGCCGGTATTAAAGCAGGAGATATTATCCTAGAGATTAACAGCCAGAAAATTACTCAAGATAATTCCCTTTCTAAAATGATAAGCAGGTATAATCCAGGGGATGCGGTAACTCTGAAAGTATTAAGGGACGGCCAGGAGTCGGATATACAGGTTACTTTAGGGGAAAGGCCTTAGCCTTGACAGATTATTCCTATTTGGTATAAAGGAGTTACAGAATATGATACAGATAATTACTCAAAATTTTTCATGTTTCTTTACCTTTTTTAAGAAGGGGGTTGGTTTGAATATAAAATAAAGAGTAATTCAAATCAGTCCCTTTCTCGGAAAGGGCTTTTTTATTGAGCCCAGTCGGACGAGGAAGTAGTTCTTTTCACAAAGAAAGAAGGGAGCAGAAAATGACAACAAGTAGGATTAAGGATCTCAGCATTTTTTCAGATGTGGACGGTTTGCCCCGTAACGAAGAAAACATCATGAATGCGCTTCAGTCGGCTATCGTCAGAAAGGTTATCTGCTTTTGCTTGGGTCCTGAGGGGACCAATATTTCTCAGGCCGCAAAGAAGTGGCTGCACCGCATGTGCATTACCGGGAAATCAGAGATTATTCTCGGTGATACTCCTGAGATTTGTCTGGCGAAAGCCCGAGAAATCAATGAGCCAGGCGTAGTTGCCGTGTTCTGGACTTGCGCCGTGTACTCGCAAGAAAGCCAGTTCTTTTTTGGAAATCCCGATGTTTTGCCGTTCGTTTTTCAAGAGGCAATGCCGCTTGATGAGATGCAACTTGCAACTAACAGCCTTGATTTCTATCGTCGATGTGCCCAATCCTTTTGCGATGCGGATATTCCCGCTGGTTGGCGCATAGCGTCTCATCCGTCGCCTCAGCACTTAGTGAAATGCCTGAATCGTAGGATAGTCCTCGTCAACAGCAACGCAGTTGCGGCTCGGGAATGTTCTCTCGGCAACGTTGAGCTTTGCATCACAACAGAGCAGGCGCGCGAGATTTACCATCTGCACAAACTGCACTCTTTCGGAAGTCCTATAATGATTTTCTTTGGCGGCCTCACCCAACATGGAGCCAAGGTAGTCCAAAGGGCTTTCCGAACGATACACGACTAATCCTTTTGTTCTCAAATTTATGATCAACGCAATTATAGGAGGAAAGGGAGAAATGGCCCAAAAGCTGCTTCTCCCTCTCCTCAAACAATTAGGACCGGTGAACTTAGCAGACAAGGACTCGTCTAACGACGAATGGTCCAAGGTCTGGAGTTCAGACGTAATCTGGTTGAGTGTCCCTCGGGACACAGTTCCAGGCATCCTTAAGGATGCTCATTTGGAGTCTAAATTGATCGTTGACATCTGCTCAATAAAACGGCGCCTGTCCGACGTAGTGAAAGCTACAGGCGCCGTTCACTTATCTTTACATCCTTTGCACGGCCCGTATGTTCCCTCAAACGGACAGAAATGGGCTATTATTGCGAGAAACAAGGAGACAGAAGAAAACGAGAAAGCAAAGGAAATTTTATCTTTTCTAAAAAAACAAGGAATCAGTTTTATTGAAGCTCAATCAGAAGACGAACACGATTTCATGATGGGAATTACTTTAAGCATGCCAGAGGTGCTTACTATTGTTATAGGATCTTTAATTTCACAATATTCAAAAGAATGCGGGCAGGAAAAGCCGGATATGAAACAAATAATGGAGTGGGCGGTTCCAGCATCCAACGCCTTATTCTCCGCTTACATCCATGCTATTAACAGCTCAGCCTCTTGGCTGAGGAATGATTTAATAATTAAAGCTCACGGAGATTTATTAAATGTAACCAAAAGAACATTTCAGGAATTAAGTACGATTTCTGCTCAGGAAGTAGAAGAAAGACTATCTAAACAAAAAGAGTTCGTCGAAAGTTTGCCCTTAGAAGAAAGGACGCGAGTCCGCCAGTGGATAGACAGGTGGTTTGTGGACTCAACGCAAAAGATATTCTCTTTTCATAAAAGAATACCCATGAAGCCGAAGCTGAAGATTCAATATGCTGCAGACCCTAAGGATATCTTCCCAACCGATAAAGGAAGGGTTTCTGTCGGTATCCACGGAATTGAAGGCTGCTTTACCCACGAATCAGTTTTACGACTCTGTGAAGACCTAGGAATTGATCCAAGCAAGCTGGATTTGAAATATTTAGTGGAAGCCAAGAGAGTAATTGAAGCAGTTGATAAAAAGGAAATAGACCGCGGAGTGTTTTGTATTGCCAACTCCGGCTCGGGCGCTTATGTTTCCAGCATTCAGACAATGGGAGAATATCATTTCGAAGTCATGGCACTCTACGGCATGGAGATTTTGCAATGTTTAATGGCTGATAAATCCTTAACCGATGTTTCTCAGGTGAAAGAGGTTTTTGGCCATCCGCAGGCTATTTCCCAGTGCGAGAGAACTTTTGCTGAGAAATATTCCAACATTGTACTGACTAAAGGCAGCGATGCCGACGATACGGCTTTATGCGCAAAGAGAATAGCTAATGGGGAATTTCCTAAAACAACCGCTACTTTAGCTTCACAAATTGCAGCCAAGCTTTATGGATTGAATATTTTAGAATACGGAATGCATCACGATCCGTTCAATACGACTACGATGCTGGTTATTAAAAAGAAGTAATAATTTAGGAACAATAAACCTGCTGTGCGGCAGGTTTTTTGTTGCGTTTGATATTTTCACATATTTGTGGCATAAATATATTAATTCACCGTACATTTAAAACTTCTTCACGGATGAAAGGAGTGAGCGATGATAGCGGCAACTTCCAAAACCGTATTAACTGTCGGAGAGCAAAAGGCGTACGATCAAATTCCTAAAATTGTGAAGTTTATCCCCCATTCCAGTTTTCGCCGTCCTTCAGCTATGGACAGCTATTTTGGTTCTGAAGCAAGAGAAATCAAGATTCCAAAACCAAGAGTAACAGCTGTGAACGTAGATGGGGTGAAAGAAAACCACGTTTTTTACACTACCCTAAGTGCTGAAGATGAATTGGAGTTGTTCTTCCGGTATAACTACGCAAAGTATGTATTGAGAAAGCTCATGGCTCAGCAAAAAAGGCGGGAGGCCATCTCGTGGTTCCAAAGGGCGCAGAGGATTCGCGCAATCATCATTCAAGCGAACTTAGGATTAGTGTTTGCAATGACCCGAAGATTCCGTATGAAAGGCGTTACATTCCATGAGCTTATTGCCGAGGGCAATTTTGCGCTCGTCAGATCTGTTGAAAAGTTCAATGCTGCACGAGGATTTAAGTTTTCAACCTATGCTTGCAACGTAATTGCTCGTTCGTTTATGAGGATTAAAAGGCCTTGGATGCAGTTGGAAATCGATTTAACATCAGATGTTGGAGAACTTGAAAGGCACAATGACGACGAAGCCATTTATCGCGAAATCGCTCAGCAAATTCTTGAAGGAGAGATAAACTGTCTCTCCGAGATAGAAGCGAGAGTCATAATCCTTCATTTCGGACTTCCTTTGAACGGCAATAAAGGCAAGAAAACATTCAGAGAAATATCTGCAGTAATCGGGTTAAGTCGTGAAAGAGCCCGGCAGATTGAGGAAGCAGGCCTCAAAAAGATGAGAACCGCTATGCTCGATTATCCGTGAAAATATCATATATCCTAACTATAGTGATGACCCCTCGGGGTCTCTTTTTTTATCACTCTTGACTCAAGAGTGCTATTGATTTACACTGGAAAATATGTTACAAATAAAACGTATATAATAATATGAACGGAGCAAATTTTACCAATAAAGCCCAAGACGCCATTCTAGGCGCACAACTTATCGCTCAAGAAAGAAACCAGCAACAGGTGGATGCCTTGCATCTGCTTTTGTCTTTGCTTTCGCAGGAAGAAAGCGTCGTTCTAACCGTACTGCAGAAGCTAGGCGCAGATGTCGAGAATTTGAAAAAGAAGGCTGACGCCGGTATTTTTAAAATATCTGCAACCGTAAACCCGACAGCAATGGGCCAATTTTATCTTACCCAGGACATGGCCAAGGTTTTAGAAAGAGCCAGACAGGAATCGATAAAAATGGGCGACGAATTCGTTTCAGTAGAACATTTATTCCTAGGACTGCTTGATACCCCGACTAATGCCAAAGAACTTTTGGAGAAAGTAACTCTTTTCCAATCCGCCGGACCGGACTCTACAGTTATTAAATCAAGCAAGCTGGATTACGAAACAGTTCTAAAGGTTTTATCCCAGGTTCGCGGGGGTACGAGGATTACTGACCCTGAACCAGAATCTAAATACCAGGTAATTGAAAAGTATACGAGAAACCTTACTAATTTAGCTGCTTCCGGGAAAATAGACCCTATTATCGGCAGAGAGAACGAAATCAGGAGATTGATGCAAATCATCTCCCGCAGGACAAAGAACAACCCAGTCTTGATCGGAGAGGCAGGGGTTGGAAAAACAGCTATTGTCGAGGGCTTTGCCCAGAAGATCTCCAAAGGCGATGTACCGGAGTTTTTAAAAAACAGAGAAGTTATTTCCCTAGACCTCGGCGCTTTAGTGGCTGGCACAAAATACCGCGGAGAATTTGAGACAAGAATCAAAGCTTTATTGAAGGAAATTAACAGAGCAGACGGCAAATATATTCTTTTCATCGACGAAATCCACACCCTAGTCGGAGCAGGAGCTGCTGAGGGCGCAATTGACGCTTCTAATTTATTAAAGCCTGCGTTATCCCGCGGTGAACTGCGTGCGGTTGGAGCGACGACCTTAAAGGAATACCAGAAATATATTGAAAGAGATCCGGCTTTAGAAAGAAGATTTCAGCCTATTTACGTACAAGAGCCGAGTCTAGATGACGCTGTCGCCATATTGCGAGGAATAAAGGAAAAATATGAGGTTCATCATGGAGTCCGTATACAAGATTCAGCTATTAAAGCAGCTGTTGAGCTAGCCAGCCGTTACATTGCCGACAGATTCCTGCCGGACAAGGCAGTAGATTTAATGGACGAGGCAGCTTCGGCTTTAAGGCTGGAAATCGAATCTTCTCCGGTTGATTTGGAAAAGTACGAAAAGGAAATTACAAAACTAGAAATTGAAAAACAAGCGCTCAAGAAAGAAAAGAACTCCGACAAAAGGCTAAAAGCCATTGCCAGGGCTTTAGCTGACTTAAAAGAGAAAGCAAAAGGAATCAGCGCCAAGTGGCAGGCAGAAAAAGAGCTGGTTGATAAGATAAAAGAGAATAGAAAGAAAATTGACGAGCTGTCCTCTCAAACAGAAATCGCCCAAAGAGATGCAAATTTAGAAAAGGTGGCTGAGATAAAATACGGAAAGATACCGCAGTTGTTAAAAGAATCGCGTGAAGTTGAAAAGAAGCTGATTAAACTACAAAGCAAGCACCACTATATCAAAGAAGAAGTAACGGAAGAAGAAATCGCCTACGTTGTTTCCCGTTGGACGGGAATTCCCGTGACTAAGTTAATAAGCGAAGAAGCGCAGAAGCTAGAGAAGATGGAAGATACCTTGAAACGAAGGGTCGTCGGCCAGGAAGAAGGAATTGAAGCCATCTCCCGCGCAATTAGAAGGGCTAGGGCTGGAATTTCGGAAGAAAACCGGCCAATGGGCTCGTTCCTGTTCTTGGGCCCGACGGGCGTAGGAAAAACAGAAACTGCCAGAGCTTTAGCTGAGTTTTTATTCAACGACGAAAAGGCTTTAATCCGTTTGGATATGTCCGAGTACATGGAAAGGCACACGGTGGCCAAGATAATCGGTTCTCCCCCAGGCTACGTCGGCTACGAAGAGGGAGGCCAGCTGACAGAAAAAGTCAGGCGCAGGCCGTATGCTGTAATATTATTAGATGAAGTGGAGAAAGCTCACCCTGAAGTGTTTAATATCCTGCTTCAGATTTTTGAAGACGGCCGTTTAACTGATTCTAAGGGCAGAACAGTGTCTTTCAAAAACACGATTATCATCATGACCTCGAACGTAGGCTCTGACTATATCAACAAAATGTCAGCTATTGGTTTTGATACCAAAGAGGAAATGGCTGAAAGAGACTCCATGAGGGACAAAGTGATGAATTCTTTGAAAGACCAATTCAGGCCGGAGTTTTTAAATAGGATTGACGAGATCATTATCTTCAACTACCTGCAAAAGGAGCAGATTAAGAGAATCGTTGACCTAGAATTAGTAAAGGTTGAAAAACGTTTAAAAGCCAAGAGTATCACTCTTCGAATTTCAGAAAAAGCCAAAGAGTTGTTGGCTGAAAAAGGTTTTGATTTAAGCCTAGGTGCCAGGCCTTTGAAAAGAGTTATCCAGCGGACAATTCTGGACCCCTTATCTTTAAAGCTTGTTAGCAATGAGATTAAAGACGGCGATAACGTTGTAATTGACGCTAAAGGTGGTAATATTGTTTTTGACATGCCGGCAATGCCTATGCCACGATTATTGCAAAAAACAAAGAGGGCGAAAGTCGGCTCTAAGAAATAATTTATGAAATTTATCGAAAGTAAAGGTAAGAAGTTCATTGCTTTGATTCTCGCAGTGTTTTTAGGCGGGCTTTTGAGCGGATTTATCTTCCAATTGTTTATCTTCCCTTCAATACTGGCTAATTCCTATTTTTCTCAATTCCAATTCATCAAGAACTTCAAGGAAGGCAAGATTATTATAAATACAAGGGAAGAATACTTGATAGGAGAGGAAACTGCCTTGGAGAAGGCCGTTGAAAGGGTAGAACAATCTGTAGTTGGCATCCAGTCTAAGACAAGCGCAGGGACAGTTTCCGGCTCAGGTCTTATTGTTACTTTCGACGGGATGATTCTCACTCTAGCTGACGTAGCCCCGAAAGGCGCTGTTGTTACTGTGTTTTTTGAAGGTGAGGAGATTAAAGCTACAATCACGAAGCGAGACGCTAAAAACAATTTAGCGTTGCTTAAAATAGAGAGAAACAATCTAAAAACCTGTGGATTTGCAGACCCTTTCAAGATGAAGCTCGGCCAGCGCGTATTTTTAGTCGGGATTATCCCTTCAACATTAGAAGAGATAGCGAACGATGGATTGATTAGGAGCTTTAACGAGAGCACTATAAAAACAAATATATCTGAGGTGGGATCGATGCGCGGAAGCCCGTTGTTCAACATATGGGGAGATGTGGTTGGTGTAAATACAATTGGGTCTGACGGTAAAGTAAGCACCATACCGGCTGAGGTTATCCATACTTTCGTTGGATTTTAAACAATTTTTAAGACTAAGACATGAAAAAAGAAATTATTGGTCAATTATCCATCTTGATTACTAGCGCCTTCGGTTTCGTAGCCGCATTGGCTTGGAACGAAGCCGTCCAAGCTATTTTCAAGAGATTATTCGGTGCGACCGAAGGATTATTACCAATGATAATCTACGCATTAATAGTTACGGTAGTCGCTGTTGTTGTGACAATATGGATTGGGAGGGTGGCTGATAAGCTGGACAAGTAGTGTTTCGAATACTTATCGAAAAGCCCCCTAGAAGGGGCTTTTTTGACAAATTAGTAGATATTTTGTACACTATCTGATGTCAGTTCCTAAACAATTCGCCTTTTTCACGGGTTTCCATCGCCCTAAGATGGAAGGAGAGTGCTATGTCGACGGTTAAAGAAATCAAGGCAAAAGCTATCACTATTAAACCTAGTATCCGTCCCGGATGTTTTATTCTCGATCCGCCCGTCGCCCTCAGGTGTACAACCGATCTCGGGGATATCACAAAGGGAGAAATCGTTCATGCTGTCTCAATCGATGAGTGTGGCTCTTACCCTGACGCAGTCCATCTGAAGGAAAAGGCATACTGGTGGTATGCCAGTTACTTCGAGATACAGTGAAACTATTCAAAGCACTTTTTCTATTTAATCCAATGCCTGGCGTAATGTCGGGCTTTTTTGTTTCATGGAAGTAGTTTAGTAATCGGCTCGCCTGATAGACGGAACGTTCCCCCAGTTTGACAATAATTATTATAGTCTTAAAATTAAAGTAGTATGGTCAAGAAAATCTGGATTTTATCTTTTTTCGCTATATTCCTGATCGGTTTTTTCGTAGGGTATATAACTATGACTTTTGATATTAAAAACGGTATCATGGGCGTAGAAGATGATCGAAGTTTTTGGCAAATACTTAATCCTTTGTAACTATGAGCATATTGTTGGCAATTCCCGCCGTTGTATGGTTAGTAATTTCTGTAGTGTTCTTCGCTTTTGGAGAATATTTCTCTAAAATTTGGGCGGCAAAGCCGAATATCGGCTTAGCTATTGTTGTAGTTTTTACTTCGGTCCTTTCGGCTTTTACATGGTTGCCGGCACTTTTGCATAGAAATGAAATCGCCATAATGGGAACAATCTGGCTTTTGCTCGCAACAGTGGCTGTTATTGTTGTCGGAGTTGTATTTTTCCAAGAGAAAATATCCCTTATTGAGTGGATCGGGATAGGCCTCGGCTTGCTAGCATTAGCCTTTTTAGGTTTTTATAATCCTAGGTAGCTGCAAAATATGAACAAGATAATACGAGTTATAGTTATTGCCATATTGGGCTTAGCCCTCTTTTATTTAGGTGGAGAGGCTGGATACCAGGTTAAATATCGGCTCGAGCAATGGAAAAACTATAGGGCAATGGAGAGGTTTAATCAATCGATCATTGATATGCTTAAGGGAGATACTTATGGAGGGGAAACTCCGGAAGCGACCTTTAATATGTTTGTAGAAGCTTTAAAAAACGAAGATGTTGATTTAGCAGTTAAGTATTTCGTTATGGATCCGGACAGAAGGGCAACGTATTGGAAGGAGTTTAACGATATTAAAAATGAAGGAAAGTTGAGGGAATACGGGGAATGGTTTCCACGGTGGGAAGATTGGAATCAAATAGCAAACGACGAAAACGACGCGAAAATTGAGTATAAATGGCATCTCGATAAAGAAGAAATCGTCATGTGGCCAGACGGTTCTGGAGGCTATGTAGAAACTACCCTACCCATCGGAGATTATATGCGCAGTATAATATTCACCAAAAACATTAATAATATTTGGAAAATAGAAAGCTTATGAAGAAAGTAAATATTTTAGTTATTTTTCTTGTTTCCTCTATCGTAATCTCCTCTATTTTTGTATTTGCTTCTCCAGCAGAAGCATATGGTAATAAAATCACACATCCGAACTTAACAAGAGCAATCGCAGAGCTATACAATGCCATTTATGATCCAGATTTAACGCAGAGCCAGATAGATTTGTTGGCGCGAGGAAGTGCCGATGAGGACACCCCGCCACGTTGGATAAATCATTTTTATGACCCGACTACCGGAAGAGAATGGCTGGGCAAAAGATTAGAAGGGGTATCCGAAGAAACTGTGAGAAATATAGCTAAAATAGCGTTTAATAAAGAACCAATCTCAGCTCTTGGCTGGGTCAATAATCAGAAGGTCCAAAATGACCAATACTCAGATTATCAAGGAAACCGCGCATTCGATAGCGCGGTTTTATATTATTCAAACAACGAAACAGACGAAGCTTACTATTCATTGGGTTATGTTCTACATGCCATCGAGGATATGGCCGTGCCTGCGCATACAAGGCAAGATACTCATTTCGACGTACCAGTGCCAGGAGTCTTTGAGCAATTAACTGGTGCCGAGTTTGATGAAGGCGAGCCATATGAAAAATGGGCCGAGCAATATGGGAATATATCGTCCGAGTTGATAGATAATTTACGGAAAGATTATCAACCAATATGCAGTTCCCTAGAAAGCTGTTTGATTTATCTAGCAAATTATTCGAATAATAGTTTTTTTAGTCAGGATTCAATACTGGATGGAGAATACCAAAATCCATTAATCGCTAGATATGTTGTTTTGGGCGATAGGGCTTTTGCGTATAGTCAGGAGGACAATTTACTATTCATTGCAGAAGTCGATCCTATAACCCATAAACAAACAGGTAGAATAGTGGACAATGGAAAATATTGGGACCAGCTACCCCCTAAAGCCATCCTAGCCGGTGTCGAAACACTAAAGTACTTCCACGACCAAGCTGAAAAGGCAAAAAACAATGAGATAACAGTTGAAAAACCAAACAAAATTAGCTTTTGGGTAAAGGTAAAAGGTATTTCCCCATACGGAGAAGCGGTAAAGGCATACAGGTTCTTCGCTCGTACCTTCAGCAACACGTTTTTACTCGCTTCAGCCAGTCGAGATATTGACTTCAATATCCAGGCAGGCGACAACACTTCTGGCGATGATTTTAAGATAACAATTAACGTGCGTGGGGTGGACGAGTGGATCAAAGAAGCATGGGATGACTTTATTGAAGCCTTGGACGCGATGGGATACGGCAAGCTAGCTTTTAATTATCCTGAGGACCCGCAGCAGAGTGAAGACGTAAATCCATTTGAACCACCTACATTAGAACTGCCGACGTTAGAAATCCCCGAATTGCCAGAGTTAGAAGTACCTCCGTTATTAGAACCTTTATTTCCTCGAGTTCAGCTAGCTTCCAATAACAATCCAAACAACGATAGCGGCGGTGGCGGTGTCAGCAGCGGAAACAATATAATATACCCTAAGCTCCTTATCTCCGAAGTCCAAATTGCAGGCACTGGAGACGATAAAGATGAGTTCTTAGAAATATATAATCCGAATAGCGAAGAGGTGGATTTAACGGGTTGGTATATCCAAAGGAGAACCGAAACCGGTGAAGGGTATTCTACGTATATTAGTCACAATGCTCTAGCCGGGGAGAAGATATCTGCCAAGGGTTACCTGCTTATAGGTCGTTTGAATTCAGTTTTTGAAGGCCTAGCTGATGTTAAAACCGGCTCTCCTCTCACGGAGGGTAATGCTTTAGTGCTAAAGAATCCCAACGGAGACGTTGTTGATAAAGTCGGTTGGGGGCAGGCGCAAGATTTCGAAACAACACCAACAGTAAATCCAGCGAAAGGTGCAAGTATCGGGAGGAGATGGGATGAATTAAACGAAACATATTTTGATACGGATAATAATGCCAGTGATTTCGAGGAACAGACGCCTACTCCGAAGGAGGGAAATGTATCACCGTCTACGCTCGTTGTTTCTTGTTCAGCTTTGCCAAACCCGGTTGAGATTAATAAAGATGTAACTTTTACGTCGCTAGTTTCAGGGGGTACCGTCCCATATGTTTATTCTTGGACTGGAAGTTGCATAGGCTCAGCTGCAAATTGTATTAATTCCTTTGCTGTTGCGGGAACTTATGAAACAACCATCAATGTTATCTCTGATACTCAAACCAGTTCGGCCAGTTGTTCGGTAGTAGTCAGCGAAACACCGCTGCCTGAGCCAACCGACACGAAGGCACCAACAGTTGTGTTCGATTTGCCTACTGAGCAACAGAACTTAAACTTTAATATTAATTTCGAAATCACAGATTTGTCCATCGAAAATGTTAGTCCTTCGGGTTTGTCTGTTTTCCAGTTTAGGTGGAAACAAGGCGAAGGGGATTGGCAGGAAGATCCTTTACAAAATATCGATGGTGCACCATTAACCTACGCAGGCGCTAGAGAATTTAGTGGTTTGGACGAAATAACCTACTATTTCCAAGTAAAAGCGAAAGATGCGAACGGCAACGAAAGCGAATGGCTTCCTGAGCCGTCTGCTTCTACGTTAGTTAGAACTCCTAAAACAATTTTAATAAACGAAATCCAAATAGACAGCATAAACGGCGAAGGCGGAACTGACGACGATTGGGTTGAGCTATATAATCCATATGAGACTCCGGTTTCTCTAACTGGCTGGTCTATTCAAAAACACAGTTCGTCAGACCCTTGCTCAATAGAAACAAGCTTTTATAAAAAGAACTTTGATAGCACTGCATCAATCCCTGCCAAAGGCTTTTTCGTCGTCGTGGGCACTCAAGCCAACAGTTCCCTCCAGGCCGTAGCTGACATGACAGTAGGCTGGTCTTTAACCGACGATAGTACCATATATTTAGTCCGCAACCAGGATGCAGTCGAGAGCGGAGAAGATTTAGATATTGTTGATAAAGTCGGATTTGGTGCTGCGTGTTTTCCTGAAACAGCGCCAGCCCTAAATCCCGATGACGCGGGAACCATAGTAAGAAAGTCTTTAGGCGTAGACACCAACGATAACAGTCAGGATTTCGTAAAATCTTCTGTTCCCACCCCCAAGTCAGATGTAACAATCTGGGATGCGACTGATTATGTCAATTGCGGGGCTAGCAGCAACCCTGGAACCGAATACTATAACCTATTAATAAAGTGGCAGAGCTCTAGCCAAGGCATATCTTCTTACGAGGTTCAGTACAAGAAGAATGATGGGAATTGGATGAATTGGTTTTCCGGGTCAGAAACAGAAAAGACCATTTTAGTCCCTCGTACCCTATTTAACGATAACATCTATTACTTCCGGGCACGGGCTATAGATTCAGGTGGAATTGTTGGGGAATGGGCAGAGATTGAAATTGACACGCGCGTTCCTGTTGTTATTAACGAAGTAGCGCTTTTCGGAACAAATTCCAGCGAGACTGACCAGTGGATAGAACTATACAACAAGAGCGACCAGGACGTTGACGTAACGGGCTGGAAAGTAATATCCGGATATGGGAGTACAAGATATTTGAACGCCGAATTAAGCGGAATAATACCGGCCAAAGGATATTTTATCTTTGAAGCAGCAGATGACCAGACAATTTCTGATATTGCCGCCGGCCATGTATTTTTAGGTTCTGTTGCACAGAGCGGCTATCTACATATAGCTGATGAGAACAATAGAAGCATGGATAGTTTTTATTATCCATGGTGGCCGAATTGGGCAGTAACTGACTTTACTAAAGACGGGAATTATTATTCCATGGAAAGAATAAGCCCCTATGCCTTTGGTTCTCCTTCAATAAATTGGAAAATTAATGACGGAGTGAAGATAAACGGGACAGACAGAAATGGAAATCCAATTTACGGTACGCCCGGACAGGAAAATAGCAACTACCAAATATATACGCCGATTGTTACTGATTTTGTGGAAGATACGGTTTTAACCAAAGACAGAAGCCCATATTTCTCGTATTACTATAACAGCTATACCACAGTTTTTCCGAATGTTACTTTAACAGTTGAGCCCGGAGTAGTCATGAACTGGAATGGCCACACCGGATTGCATGTTAGAGGCACGCTCAAAGCAATCGGTACGCCAGAGGAGCCAATATTCTTTAAATCGTCTAATGAACCTAGTATCCCGGATTCCTGGTGGGGAATCAGCTTTTCAGATACAAGTATTGGTTCTGAGATGGATAATATTATTGTTAAAGCAGCCGGCAGCCCTTATGGCGATATTTTCGGAGCTGGAATCAGAGCTACTGGTGCGAATATCTCTTTAAAGAATTCTATCATTTCCAACAACAGGAATTATGGGCTTTGGCTTCAAAATTCTTTTTCAATAATCGATAACGTACAATTCGACAACCACGAAAAGAATGATTATTCGCTTGGAGCAGGAGTTTTAATGGAGGGCGGTAGCCCGATTATACAGAATAGTTCGTTTACGAATAATTTCTTTGGCTTGTTCCTTTCTAGCTGGTGCGACAGCAGTGGCACCTGTTCTATGGCAGCCCCGATCTTAGAAAATCTTACCTTCGCAGACAACGACTACGATCAATGGCCGGTTCCGATCCTTCCGACCTTAGCCGCAGAAGAAATTATAGCGGAAGAGATACAAAGCGAGCAATAAAAAAGGTCGATAAACACAATTAAATATTTAAATTATGGAAAATAATATAATGGAGGGGTATCCGGTTAAATTTGAAGTAAGCTATCCAGAAAGAAGTTCCCGCCTTTTGGCAGTCTTGGGTATTTTATGGTTTTTCCCCAAAGCGATATTACTGATACCCCATGGTATAATATTATGGTTTCTCGGCATTGCATCATTCGTGGCAGTTTGGTTCAGTTATTGGGCAGTGCTTTTTACCGGCAGGTATCCGAAATCCTTCTTTGATTTCATAGTCGGAGTTATGAGATGGCAGAACAGGACAGGGTCGTGGATGTATGGATTAACAGATAAATATCCTCCGTTTAAATTAGAATAGTCGAAAACCTGTCACTCTTTACTTCTAGAATATCATTAGCAATGAAGTCACCTGCGCCTGCCGAAAGGGAGTGTGCAGGTTTTAAATATTTCATAGATGTTGTATAAAACTTATCCACATTCTCCCCAAGACATTTTGTTGTATTTATCCTTAATATGGTATACAATATAAATTGAGGTAAACCATATTAGGATACTTATTAAAAATATGAGCTATTTAGACCAAAAAATTAAGGCCAGGTTAGAAAATAAGTTAAAAATATTGCAATCATACCGCCCCTTGCCAGAACCAGCGGTAAGAAAGATAAGAGAGCAATTTGAGGTAGAAATGACATATAACTCTAATGCTATTGAAGGAAACAGCCTTACCTTGAAGGAAACATTTTTAGTTATCAATGAGGGAATTACCATTAAGGGCAAGCCGCTTAAAGATCATTTAGAAGCAAAAAACCATCAAGAAGCTTTAGATTATCTATACGATTTGGTATCAAAAGATAAAAGGAACACATTTTCCGAAAGTTTGATAAGGTCATTTAACCAAATGGTTATTCAAGACATCGACAAGGAGTGGGGCGGAAGATATAGGACCAGCGAAGTAATAATAATGGGCGCTGAGCACAAGCCTCCGCAAGCGGTAGAAATCCCTAAACTAATATTTGATTTAATCGGCTGGATCAAAAATAATAAAAACAAATTACATCCCATAGAGTTGGCCGCCATCATTCATTATAAGCTTGTTGCGATTCATCCATTTTTTGACGGAAATGGCAGGACCGCGCGTTTATTGATGAACGTTATCTTAATGGAAAACGGATATCCTTTAGCCATAATTCTGAAAAATGACAGGAAAAAGTATTATAATGTTTTGGCGAAGGCAGATAAAGGAGATTTAAGCTTCTTTATCCTTTTTGTTGCCCGGGCCGTTGAGAGATCATTGGACATATATCTTAAGGTGTTAACGCCTAAAAATATAAAGAAAGATAAATACGTATCTTTAGCAGAGTTGAGTAAAGAAACTAATTTTTCTTCAAAATACCTAAATCTTCTCGCTAGGGCCGGCAGCTTAGAGGCACACAAGGAGGGAAGAAATTGGCTTTCCTCAAAAGAGGCCTTAGATAGGTATTTGGATAGTAGAAAAAGAAAAAGGTAAAGATTGTTTAAATCACTTCGAAGACGAAGTGATTTTTCATTGGCGCACAAAACTTATCCCCATGCCTCTACTTGATAGAGGTTTATGGCAGGGGTATAATAGACAAAATGTTTAGTCGATTTTGAGTAAACATTTTTTCGTGTTCTTTAGAAAATTGTTCTTGACATTTTCTTTGTTTTTTGTTAAAGTATGGTATCTTTAATACCCTTTTATGTCAGATAAAAGATATACGGAAATAACAAACGCGGTGTACAGTCTTCTTGAATTTTTTCCAGAAGCTGAGCCGCTGAAGCAAAAAACTAAAGAAAAGGCGTTAGAAATACTTGAGAATTTATCTTTGGTGTTTTTGTTAGAAGAACCAAACCAAACCATTATTCAGAAAGTAAAGGCAGCCAGCCAAGTATTAAGGGATATTGAAGTTTTGAAAAACTATTTAGCTTTAGCTAAGGAAAGGGGCTGGATTAGCACTATGAATTTGATGATATTATACAAAGAATACCAAGGGATAAAGGAAGCAGTCAGGCCAATATCTGTATTGATCCCGCTAAAAGAAGAAATGCCTGAGAATAAGGTAAAATTGGTTGAAAATACCCCTGTGGATAAGAATGTGAATAAAATTGCAGAAAATGTCAAATTATCCCCGCGGCAGAACAGGATTTTAGAGATTTTGCAAGCCCAGGAAAAAGCCCAAGTTTCAGACCTTCAAAAAGCATTAAATAATGTCAGCAAAAGAACCCTTAGACGAGATTTGGACGAATTATTGAAGATCGGGAAAGTTGAAAGATCCGGGGAATGGAACCAAGTGATTTATAAGTTTTGCAAAAAGGTGTTACCAGTAGACAAATCTGACAAAAGTGTTGAAATTGTGCCTAGGACAAGTGATTTGTCCTAACAGTATAAACTTTTGTCCTATCGTGTCCTAGTTGTCCTATTGATTAAGTTAACAGGAGTTTCACTTCTGTCGGCTAATATACCAAATGGCAAATAAGTTAGAAAAAACATTTAGCAAGCTATATGATCAGAATATAGATAAGATCTATCGTTTTGTGTTCCTCAAGGTTAACTCCAAAGAGACGGCAGAAGATCTAACGTCCAAGGTGTTTATGAGGGGGTGGGACAGGTTCAGGCAGGGTGTGGATAACATTGACAACCCTAGGGCCTTCCTATACCAGATAGCTAGGAACACGGTTATTGATTATTATCGAGAAAAAGGCCGGGCTAATACGGTGTCCATAGATAACGCCCCTCAGATAGCCGACCCAAGAGTAAACTTACATGAAAGAGCAGCTATTAATGCCGACTTGGCCGGGGTGAAGCAAGCTTTGTCCGGATTGAGCGACGACTATCAAAACGTTGTCATATGGCACTATTTAGATGACCTACCAATCAAGGAGGTGGCCAAGCTTTTAGACAGGTCTGAAGAAGCAACTAGGGTGCTTCTTCACCGAGCTTTAGGCTCTTTAAGAGAAAGACTCACCAGTTAAATGAAAAGTATATTAATAATAGCTTTAATCGTTTTAGCAATAGCCATAGCCGGGCTATTTTTCGGCTATTATAGCAACAAGGGTACAAATACTGCCAACCCAGATCAAACTCCTGTAGGCGAGGCAATAAATACGTTAAGCGACGTTCCTGACGGCGACCCGCAACTGGCAAAACAAGTTAAAGTAGATTTATCAAAGCAGCGCGTTTTTTTATACGAAAACGGCCAATTTGTTAGGGAATTCACTATTTCCAGCGGGAGAATAGATACGCCTACCCCGACAGGAAGCTTTAACGTTGTATACAAACAAGAGAATCTTTTCTCTAAAATAGCTGGTTGCTGGCTGGCTTTCTGGGTTGGATTTACGAACGATGGAAAGTATGGATTCCACGAAACCCCGGTTTGTGAGGGAATAAGGGAGGGTGAGGATAAGATGGGAACTCCTGATTCTGCCGGCTGTTTAAGGTTAAAACTAGGAGATGCCGAACAATTCTACAATTGGGCCGAGATCGGCATGAAAGTAGAAGTCTATTAAAAGTGTAACAAATACCCTCTTTCTACGTCATACACTTTGAAGACTATTTATGAACGACAAAGACCTAATCAAAAAACTGCAAGGATTAAAAGAAATCAAACCCAGCCAAGACTGGGCCTCTTTGCTTAAAAGACAGATAGTCGGTGAACAATCAAAAACTTCAGTCTTTGAGGTTTTCCCAAGAATGTTTTTCCAGAGAAGATTGGCTTACGCAACTATATCTGTATTCGCAGTCGTTTTGGGAGTAGTCGGCTTTGCTCAATACACAGTTCCTGGTGATTTTCTTTTCTCAGTTAAGAAAGCTACTGAAAGATCCCAAGGCGCTTTGTTAGCTTCCGGGACTCCTTCAGAATACAACCTGGATATTGTGAACAGAAGAATGGAAGAATTAGCAGGGATTTTAAAGGATAACAAGACAGGCAATGTTGATTCAGCAGTCCAGGAAATTAAAGATGGCATTGCTCAGGCGATTAAAGACATACCGGCAAATGTAGACAACTTTGCAAGCATTGCTCCAAAAATCCAGAAGATCCAACGAACCAAAAGAGACGTGGAAGTATTAGGGGTAATCATGTTGCAAGAGAGCAACCAGTTGAATGACGCCTTGGCTCCATTGGTAGCAAACGAGATAAAGGCTTTGGACCAAGCAACGAATTTAGATCTGACCCAACAGAGAACACTAGATGAGATCAAAGCACATTACGAGAAAGGAGAGTATACGGCAGCTCTAGAGAAGATATTGCTAATAACGAATTCGAAGTAAGGGATTCGCATAGCAGAGTACATACTCTGCATTTAAATTAATATTGGAAAAGTCGTGTTTCGTGATTAATACGTAAAATCACGAGATAAGGTCGATGCGGCGAGAATTAAAAAGATATAAACATAAAATAAATAAAACACAAAATGAGTATACGAAATAAGATTTTAACGATGGTTCTTGGGTTGTCATTGGTTGTTGCGATGTTACCAGCCGGAGCTTCAGCTGCTTTAACAAGCAGCCAAGTTGCCGCAATAATCAGCTTACTGCAATCATTCGGTGCAGATGCTACAACTATTGCCAACGTGCAAGCTTCATTAACTGGTGGAACACCGGGCACAGGTGGCACAGGAAACTATCAAGGCATTCCTGCCGGCTTTACCTTTACGAGAAATATTACCGTAGGTACAGTTAGCCAAGATGTTGTATATTTGAAGGCTGTTTTGATCGGTGAAGGTTGTGGTAATGGAATTACCAACACAACCTACTACGGTCCAAAGACCGTAGCAAACGTTCAATGCTTCCAAAACAAATACAAAGCTGAAATATCAGCATTCGCAGGATACACAATCGCATCCACTGGTTTGGTAGGAACAGGAACAAGAGCACAATTAAATGCTCTTCTTAGTGGAGTAGTTCCTCCACCACCACCACCTCCTCCTCCAGCAACAGGCGGTTTATCAGTTGGTTTATCCGCTGACTCACCAGCCTCAGCTAGCGTTATTGATGCCACTAATACCAACTTTACAAAGTTTACTTTGACAGCTGGATCCGGTGCCGTAAGTATTTCAAAAATTTACGTCACCCGCGGTGGTTTATCTGCTAACGCTACTGTAGAAAACATAAAAATTATTGACGCTGAAACAGGAGGTTACAAAGGAAGTGTAGGTAGCTTGAACGTAGACAACCGCGCAATGATTACCTTCTCTCCTGCTTTAGTAATTCCTGCAGGCACAACAAAAACCTACTATATTCGAGCAGGTATTGTTGATAATCAAGGAAGCGGCTCTACCGTAACAATGGGTATCGTTGCCAACACTGATATCGTTTCAAACGCTACCTCTGTTACAGGTGCTCCTGTTATTGGGAATCCGATGACAGTAGTTCTATTGACAGTTGGTTCTTTAACTCTTGCAGAAGTTACAAGTATTACCGACACTACACCAGATGTTGGTGATACCAATGTTGCAATCAGTGAGTTCAGCCTTGCAGCTGGTTCTACAGAATCTATAACTGTCGAATCAATAACAGCATTGAAAGCGGGAACTGCTGATATAACTGATACTGCTAACATTGAACTGTATGATTTCACTCACAACAAGAGTTTAGGAACAGTAGCTTCTTGGGATTCAGAAGAAAAAGCTACTTGGGGTAATCTCGGTCTTGTCATCGAGAAGGGTACAACCCTTCGCTTAAGAATATTAATTGATATAGTCGGAGGTGTCGCTTCCACTGCCAAAACAGTTAACTGCGACATAGTTGATGGTTCTGATGAGTTAATCAGCGCCAAAGGTAATGTTTATGGTTCCTACATCACCCTCACAAACACCTGGGACGGTGTTGGAACACTCCAGACAATCAATTCTGGCGCTTTAAACATTGCTAAATCAGCTTCAACTCCAGCCACTGGCAAGATCACAGTCGGCTCAGATATTATTTTGGGCACATTTGATTTTGATGCCAAGGGTGAAGAAATGAGAATTACCTCTATAAAGATTGAGGCAGTTCACGATATGACTTATAGTCAAATCACCAACATCAAGATCTATGACGAGAACGGTACAATAGTTGCCGGTCCAAAAGATTTGACTGATGACACTACTGATTACGCCACTTTTACAGATACATTTATTGTTCCTATTGGCGTTCACAAATACACTGTAAAAGCAAAGATTGCTGATGCAGTTGCCAATGGAAAATATATCTATGTCAGAGTGGATGATCCATATGCAAGCGTTACTGCCAAGGGTATGACAAGTGGAGATACAATTCTCCCTACCCCAAATGGCACTGATCCTACTGCCAACACTATGACTGTTGCAGCCGGAGACTTAGATTTAGTGACTCTAACAACTCCAGTCACAGCCAGCGTTGCAAGAGGATCTTCCGACTATATCTGGGCAACCGGTTCATTGTCAGCTGCTGATTCTGGCGAAGACGTCCAGGTGTCAAGTATCACCGCTAATGATGATACTGATAGCAACAGCGGTACAAATGGTGATCCTGACGACATAGATAATGCAGAGATTTGGGCTGATTTGACTACAGCCAGCAGTTCAAGAGGCGATGCTTATGAAACAAAAATAAGCAACTCTGAGAATTTAACTGGTGACACCAATGATGCAACCAATGCTCAGGCATTTTCTTTGACCCAAACAATCACAGTAGCTAAGGGCAGTTTCGTAAAATTTGCCTTGATTGGGGACATTTCTGCATCTGCTAGCGTAACTGCTGATGTTCACACATTCACATTTACATTAGCAACCGTCACCGGCGCTACAAGCGGCCAAGACATTAGCGAAACTGCTTCTGGCGCAGGCCAGGCAATGACAGTTACTACAAGTGGTTCATTAACCATCACTAAGGCTTCTTCTTCTCCGGTTTCTGATCTAATAGTTTCAGATTCAACTGTAACCTTAGGCGCATTTAGATTGTCCGAAGGCGGAGTAGAGGCTTTGGATGTAGATGATCTAACCTTTGTTGTAACAGGCGGTGCCATGGTAGATACATATTATCTATATAACGGCACTACTTTGCTAGGCACAGCTTCAGGTGGGACTGGTCCTAAATTCACTTTAGCCGACGGAACAGTAACTGTTCCTAAGGGCAGTTCTAATGCTATTACTCTGACCCTAAAGGCTAAGATGGTTGATAAAACCAGCACTACCAACGCTACTGCTGTAACAGCTGGTCTTCTCGGATCACATGCTGCCGATGCAGTTAATACTACTGGTTTGTCATCTGGTGCAGCGGCTGACTCCGATGCTCAAGATGCAGCTGCCAATGCAATGACTCTATATGTGACCAAGCCAACCTTTGCAGCTGTTGCTTCAAGATCTGGCGCCCCAGCATTATCTGGCGACCTAGTTCCTTCTTCATCTGCTTTGGTAGCCATCTTTGATGTAACTGCTAATGCTAATGACGATGTGACATTTGAAGCATCTGGTACTACTGCCGCATCAGGTTATTTAATAGTTCACGTTGATAGAACTACAGGCGATAGCGATGGTTCTAACAACACATGGACATTAAAAGACCAAGATGGTACAACCCTTGATACAGACACAGCCGTTGCTGATAACGACACAACCGTGAACTTTGACTTTGCAAGTTCAGCATTTACTGTTCCTGCAGGTACTACAAGGAGTTTGTACATCTATGCCGATACAACTGAGCTTGAAGACAATGGAGACACCGTTCAAGTACACCTAGACGACGATAATTCCGGTGATAATATCATGTGGAGTATCAACAGCTCAGGTGATTACAATGATGGGAACATGATCTTCCGCGGAGATATTTACGCTGGAAGCTTCGTCAATCCTACCTAATAATCTTGAATTGAATCCGGCGTCCTGACTTTGTGGCAGGATAGAGCTAGAAGCAAAGAGCCCCGAAAGGGGCTCTTTGCTTGTATTGAAATAGAATTTTTAAAAGAGTAAGATAAAAAATATGGAAATACAGGGATTGATAAAATCAAATATCAGAGAGGTGCCGGATTGGCCGGAAAAAGGAGTAAGTTTTAAGGATATCACTCCTTTGCTTCAAAATAAGGAAGTGTTCGGCAGGTTAATTGATGAACTGGCTAGGCCGTATGTTGGCAAGAAAATAGATAAAGTAGTGGGAATTGATGCTCGCGGTTTTATTCTCGCCTCTGCTCTGGCATATAAGCTTAAAACAGGGTTAGCTATCGTCAGGAAAGAAGGTAAGTTGCCCTTTAAAACTATTTCAAAAAGCTATTCTCTTGAATATGCAAGCAATATTCTCGAAATGCACGAAGACGCCATTTTACCAGGGGAAAGAGTTATTATTGTTGACGACGTTCTAGCTACTGGCGGTACCATGGAAGCAACAGTAGACTTGGTAAAGAAACTCAAAGGAAAGATTATTAGTGTAGATTTTTTAATCGAATTAAACTATTTAAAAGGCAGGGAGAAACTTATAGGATGCAATATTCGGGCTTTGGTGGAGTATAAGAAAAGTACGAAAGTGGCTGCAGAAAAAGAGCTTGCTGACATAGGGATTATAGGCGGTTCTGGTTTTTATGAATTTTTTGACAGAGGCGCAAAAGAAATTACAGTAGAAACAAAATTTGGCAAGCCAAGTGATAAAATTACTGTCGGTAACTTGTTTGGCAAAAGAGTTGCCTTTTTGCCAAGACATGGGAGAAATCATCAAATACCGCCACATAAAATCCCCTATAAAGCTAATATAGCTGCCCTGAAGGAAATAGGGGTTAAGAATATAATCGCTCCATCGGCGGTGGGATCTTTGAGGACAAACATCAAGCCCGGCGACTTTGTTATCTGCGACCAATTTGTTGATAGAACTAAGCTTAGGGAAGATACTTTTTTTGACGGACCGAAAGTCGCCCATATCGAAGCTACGTATCCCTATTGCAAAGAATTGCGGGAGATAGCTGTTAGCCAGGCAAGGAAATTAAATCTTCGCGTCCACCCGAAGGGGACAGTAGTGGTGATTGAAGGCCCGAAATTTTCAACATTGGCCGAGAGCGTATGGTTTTCTAAGATGAAATGGGATGTGGTAAATATGACCCAATATCCAGAAGTAATTCTGGCCCTGGAACTGGGAATTTGCTATCTGAATATTTCTTTGGTCACTGATTATGACTCTGGGGTTTACGCTAAATCCAAAGTAGCGCCGGTTTCGATTGAACAAGTTTTAGCAAATTTTTCTAAAAATACAGATAAACTAAAAAATCTCATAAGAGAGATTATCAAAAAGATTCCCGATGACCGGAAGTGTGATTGCCAAATAAAATCAGCAAGAGCGGGACTATAGCTGTCCATTATTAGGAAGTTTTTTTAAAGCTTCCTCAGGAAAAGTTTTTATAAATTCCTCTACGTTTTGTTTGGATTCTGGAGATATCCTTACTACTACCAAAGCTTCTTCCCACGCTGTCCAGTATTTGCCCAAAGATTTAAAAATATAAGCCAGGGAAGCATGGTATTGGAAGTTTTTCGGTTCCAAGGTTGCTAATTTCGAGTAAATGAAAATTAAAGGCTGATAGTAATATTCGGGATCTTCTTCTTGCAAATCCTGAATCGCAACCAGATACTTTTTAAGAAATCTGGAAAGAGCAGATTGGGAATTTACATTAATATAATTCTGATTCGCCTTTTCCATATCTTCTATGGCCTGGGTTAATTCTCCTAGCTCAATATCAACATTAGCCTTTTGCACCCAACAGTCGCCCATGCTGGCATTCATCTCAATGCATTCCTCGACTATTTTTTTGGCTTCATCATACTTTCCCCATAATAGATAAGTATCTGCTCTTTCAAAAAATATTCTTTGGCTTTTCGGGTTTAACAGTAAAGCTTTTTCTAGATAGGAGTCTGCTCTCAAGAGGAGCTCTGTTTTTTCTTCGGATTTGAGGTTCGGATTACTTACGACAGAAAAGTTAAGATAGTTTCCAAGTAAAAGCCAAACCCTGGTATAAGTTGGTCTTAATTTTGCTGCATCCTCTAAAACGCGAATTGATTTTGAAGTTAATTCTTTTTCTCTTTCGGGATTTGTTTCCTGGCATTTGCTAAGGATATTTGAATAAGTCAATAGGACATAATGGTCAATAAAACTGTGAGAGGACGAAATTTTTTCTACTCTGTCGAGCGCTTTTTGACATTCCCCTTTTGTCGAATAATAGTCGGCCCAGTTTAATTCTTTATTGATAAAAAGAGGTTTCAGATTATATTGCCAGACGAAATAAATTAAAGAGAAAAATAGAAATCCAATTATAATTTTTCTATATTTAATTATGCCAACATAAATTCGTTCGGGTTTTATAAACCCGCGGTTTGTTGCGTTGTTTAAAGTAGAATGATTTTGGATTAAATGTAATGAATAGGCGACTACCAAAAAGAATAATAAATAAGTGTCAAAAGTGTCAAAACTGAAAAACACTCCTATAAAATAGGCGATAAGAGTAGCTTGAACTCCATGAACGACTATTGGATTATTCGTGTCGTCGGTATTTATTTGTGTATTGGTATCGCGCTTCTTTATTTTTTGGAGTTGCCAAAAAAGAACTCCGAACAATGAAAGAAAAGTCAGCAAAGCCGGGATGCCAGCAGTAACAGCTGTATCGAAAATAAAACCATGCGCTCTGTCTACTTGGCTTACGATCCCATAATTGACATAGGGCAAGGAAGGGTCGAAATATTTATCGTAGGCAATTGAGAAATTTTCAGGGCCGTATCCTAAAAGGGGTTTTTCTTCCAGGGAATTAATTGCAATCTTCCAGAAGCTGAACCTAGGATCCTCCAAAAACATTTTGATCTTAAGTCTAGAAAGTAGAACATTTATAGCTTGATTTTTGGCTACAATGGGATGGGAGAAAATCTTTGCTTCATTAGTGTTTAGATAATAAACACCGAGAATGCCAAAAATCAGGAAAATCAATGTAATAATTTTTATAATAGATATTCTTTTTGTATAGATTCGATTATAAATTTGCAATAAAAAAGACTTAAAACGGGTGATTATATTTATGGTATCCAGTGGAAATTTTTTATGATCTTGAGGGTTTTTAATTTGTATCGGTAAGATTTTATTAGGGTAGAAGAGAATAAAATATAAGAAAGCGGCTACTAACCCGATGAAGACTGCCCTTGCACCAGTGAGAAAAATAGCAAGTATGATTATTAACAAGGAAGCGAGGTAAAAGATTTTTTTCTTTTTGGTTTTTCCTGAAATCGCGAAGGATAAACTTAAGAATACGAAAAAAGAAAGATAAAGAGCCAAAAAAACTGGCGCTCCTAAAGTTGCCGGAGGCCTAGCGGCGTAAGACACAAGAAATTCCCCAAAAATTTTAAATTGTTCGAGGAAAGCAACAAAAGATATTACTAAAGCCGTTCCAAGAAAAAAATTCCAAATCAGTTTCCATTCGCGAGATTTTAAAATCGAAAAGACTAAAATCGCGAAAGCGATATAAAAAGCAAAATTTAAAAAGCCCCCCGCACGATACGGGTTTCCCCAGAAGCTGAAGGATCTTTCTGGGGAGAAAATAGTTGAAAGTAAAAAAAGAAAAAGAAGAAGCGCCAAAATATTTAAGACGAGCCGCGTTGTTTTCGCTTTTAATTTTTCAATAATAAGAGTATTTCTGCGGTAGATAATTTGGTAAATGACAAAGAAAATCAAGATAGAAAGTATAATTCTAAAGATGATAGTTTTTCCCCAGGCAGCAGGGTGAAGTAGGGGAGGGATAGCCCAAAAAGGGAGAGTTGAAATCAATAAAAAACCAACTATATAGACCCAATAGAATTTATCCCAGAGATTCTTGTTTTCCATAATAGTTTATGATACAAATTAAATATGAAAAAAGCAACGAAATCTAGAAAAATAATAATTACTTCGGGCTACTATAACCCCCTGCATATTGGCCACATAAACTGCCTGAAAGAAGCAAAAAAAGTGGGCGATTTTTTGATTGTTATAGTCAATAATGACGAGCAAGTAAAAATTAAGGGGAGCGTTCCATTTATGCCAGAGCAAGAGAGAATTGAGATAATAAAAGCATTGAAATACCCGGATGAAGTTATTTTATCTATAGATAAGGATTCAAGCGTTATCGAAAGCCTTAAAGCAGTAGCGCGAACACATCCAGGAGAGTTATTCTTTGCGAAGGGTGGCGACAGAAATTCTGGCAACATTCCAGAGAAGCAGACTTGTGACGAGTTAGGCATCAAGATCATCAATAATGTCGGAGGGGATAAGGTTCAAAGTTCCTCTTTACTGCTTAATAAATTGGTTAATCCAAAGTAAGTTATAAAATGGATGTTATCATCGTCTGTCATACAGAATTTGGCTTCGTCGACGGCAAAAAAACAATTTTTGACAAAAAAGCCATCCAAGGCGTAAAAGATGGAGTGGTTAATTTAATTAAGTTGGCAAAGCAATACGGAGCAAAAATAACTTTTGCTGTTTGTCCAGAAACCGTTGGTTTTTTCCCGAGAAATACAGGTCATGAAATCGGTCTTCATATCCACCCAGGATGGGAGGAATTTGAAAACTCTGGATATAAATGGCACGTAGGTGACCAATATCTTAAAGAGCACTGCAAACAATCTTCAGTTTCCAGCGCCCTACAAGATCATTCTTATCCAGAACAATTTGACATGATAAAGACAGGGAAAGAATGTTTGAAAAGAGCACTGGAATCTGAAGCGAAAGTTTTTGTTGCTGGCCGCGGTTCTTTGAATAACGATACGATAAAAGCTTTAATTCAAAATGGATTTACTCATGATTGTTCAGCGATAGCTAATAAGAAGTTGCCGTATTTTGATTGGTCGAAACTTCCCAGGATTTGTATGCCCTATCATCCTAGCCAGGAAGATTACCAGGAAAAAGGAGACTTACCGATATTAATTGTTCCCGCCTCTCAAACAATTTTCAGAATGGCGATCGCGCCGGAAAGTATTCCTATCTGCGGATTTTCTTGGTTCAAGGTTTGTTTTTCCGAATATTACAGGCAAAATGTCCCCGTGTTCCATATTTTCACGCATTCACCGGCAATGGTAGATTCTTATTGTCTGTCTGTAATGGATAATTTCCTTTCTTTTATTTCAGAATACGATAATATTAATTTTAAATTTGTTTCAGAAATTAATGAATACCCCGTCGGTAATTTCAAAACAGATTTTTTACCATATTTATTTGCTCCCAACAAAGAAATTGTAAAAACAATTCTTAGAAAATTATTTATCAAGTAATACTAAAAATCTTATTAAACAAAAATGAGCATAAATGATTTTTCAATCGGAGTGGATATCGAACTTATTAAAAGATTCAGAGGCTTAAACCGAAAAAAATCCAGGAATTTTTTAACCAAGATTTTTACAGACAAAGAAATGAATTACTGTTTTTCAAAAAAGGCACCCGCCCAACATTTAGCAGTAAGATTTGTTGCGAAAGAAGCGATTGTTAAGGCAATTAACTCCTTAAGTAAAAAAGTCCCTTCTTTAAATGAGATAGAAATAGTAAATAACACAAATGGAGTTCCCGTAGCTACTGCGAAAGGGTACAATGTTAAAATTAGTTTATCTCATTGCAACGATAAGGCAATCGCCTTCTGTTTCGTTGTTAAAAAATAATTTTGAGAGGAACCAATGAATACTATAAAACAAATAATCGATAAAGCTAAAACTGAAAGCGTCGGGGATTATTTTTGGCTTTTTAAGGAAATAGAAAAAATGGATAAAGACGCGATGAAAAAAGTAAAAATCGCCCTTCTTTCAAGCTTTACTACAAAAGGAATAAAGGAAGTTTTAACCGTTGAATGTCTTAAAAACGGGATTTTTCCTGAAGTTTACCTTGGGGGATACAATAATTATGCCCAAGAGATATTGAATGAAGATAGTTCTTTATATAATTTTAACCCCGATTTAGTTATAATTTTTGTTGATATACAAGCATTGTTTATGGATGCTTATTTCCTTATGCCCGGGTTTTCAGAAGAAAAAAGGAAAGAGCTTATTAGCGAGCAATTTAAGAAGATGAAATCTTTGATAGAAACTCTTTCTGAAAGGACATCAGCAAAGATACTTTTACATAACTTTGCAGTGCCAACTTATTCTCCCTTAGGGATTTTGGAAAATAAACAGAATTTTGGTTTTATAGAATCAATAAAATGGTTAAATAAAAGGTTAGAAGAGTTATCAGAAAAGTTAAAGGTTTTTATCTTTGATTATGAATTGTTTTGCAGTAAGATAGGAAAAAATAATCTATTTGACTCAAGAATGTATTATTTGGCTGACATGAAAATTGATTTAAAATATCTACCTGATTTAGTGGACGAATATTTGGCTTATATCAAGCCATTATTGTTTCTCACTAGAAAATGCCTTGTTTTGGATCTGGATAATACATTATGGGGTGGCATCGTAGGGGAGGATGGTTTTGAAAACATTAAATTAGGTCCAACGCCAGAAGGAAGGTCATTTTTAGAATTTCAATATTATATTTCAGGCCTGTCTGATAGTGGCGTAATTCTCGCTATAAATAGCAATAATAACCTAGAAGATGCGATGAGGGTTATTAATGAGCATCCAGATATGTTTCTTAAAGAAAAACGTTTTGCCAGCATTAAGATAAATTGGAATGATAAGGTTTCTAATATGAAAGAAATTGCTAGGGAGTTGAATATCGGGCTAGATAGCATGGTTTTTATAGACGATAATCAAGCAAACAGAGAAATTATTAAACAGGCACTCCCCGAAGTTTTGGTAGTTGATTTGCCCAACGATTCGGCTTTTTATGTCAAAACTTTAATCGAAATTAACGATTTTAATACTTTGGAAATCACTGAGGAAGATAAAAAAAGAGGAGAAACATACAGTACCCAGAGACAAAGAGAAGAATTTAAGAAGAAGGCCACCAATATAACCGAATATCTAAAAAACCTAGAAACAGTAGTGAAAATTGAAAAGATAAATGATTTTATCATTCCCCGGATTGCCCAACTCACACAAAAAACCAATCAATTTAATGCAACTACTCGCAGATACTTTGTAGACGACATTAATAATTTTTTAAAAAGCGGAAGATATTCAATCATTGCCACGAATGTAAAAGATAAATTTGGCGATAATGGAACTACCGGCCTGGTAATAATCGAGAAGCTTCCCGAATCGTGGAGAATTGATACTTTTTTATTGAGTTGTCGGGTTATCGGCCGGGCGATTGAGAAAATTATGTTGGCTCATATTATTGAAAAAGCTAAAGGAGCAGGAACTAAGAAGTTGGTTGGGGAATTTATTGCCACTGCTAAAAATACTCCGGCAAAAGATTTTTATAGAGATAATGGATTTAAACTAACCGAAGAAAAAGAAGGTTTTCAGAAATGGGAGTTTAATTTAGAAAACAGCGAACCTCAATATCCGGAATTTATAAAAATAATAGAAAATTAAGACGATGAAAAGAATTAAAAAAGTTTTATCAAAAGTGCTGGGAATTGAAGAAAGCTCAATTACGGAAAAAACCTCCCACGATAATGTCGCGACCTGGGATTCGTTCAACAGCTTAATGTTAGTTTCTGAATTAGAGAACAGTTTTAATATTAAACTTACAACGCAGGAAGTGGTAAGTATGGGGAGCGTGGAAGAGATAAAAGATATTTTAGAAAAACATGGTGTTATCTTGGGAAAATAAAATAATATTTAAAACAGAAGAAAAGGACTTTAAGTTTAAAGACATAGTCGATGTTTTAAAAAAGGCAGGAATAAAGAGAGGAGATGTTTTAATGATCCATGCGGATTTGGGCCGTTTTGGTAAATTGGGGAAAATCACCAACAAAGACGAATTTGCCGACATCTTTATAGAAGCATTCAGGCAGGTTGTCGGAGAAGAGGGAACCTTGATTGTTCCTACTTTTACTTATTCTTTTTGCAACAACGAAGTTTATGATCCTGACAATACTCCTTCAAAAGTAGGCTTATTTACCGAACATTTACGTAAAAAAGAAGGCGCCTTTAGAAGCATTCATCCTATATTTTCAGTTGCAGCCATTGGGAAAAGATCGAAAGAACTAACCACCAACCTTAGTAAAAGTAGTTTTGGGAAAAGTTCAATATATGATAAGCTTAGGGGCATAAAAAACAGCAAATATGTGATATTTGGAGTTGATTATTTCGCTAGCACCCAGATTCATTATATTGAAGAAAAACTGAAGGTGCCATATAGGTATGTAAAGAAATTTAAAGGAAAAATAAGGAAAAGAAATAAAGTGTATAGCGATGAATATGAATATTTTGTCAGGCGTTTGGACGAAGAAACAGTCCCCGATTTTTCCAAGATTGAAAAACACCTTTTCAGTGCCGGTTTTCTTAAAAAAGTTCCACTTGGCAATGCTTTTGTAGGCGTTGTCAAGATTAGCGATATTTGTCGTGAAAGTACGGTAATGTTTAGAAAAGACCCGAAATCCTTTCTTAAAAATACAAAAAATGCTTAGTTTTGAGAAACTCCCTTTTTATATTGGCGTTCTTGATTCACCTGATAATAAAAAGCTGCCTCTAGCTCTTCCCTTTGCATTAGAATTTGATAAAGGGCTTGGTTTGATTAGGCAGAGATATTCAGAAAAAAATGAAGCATTTCTTGATAGTGCATATAAAAAAGGTAGTTCCGTGTCTACGCCGTTAGGTCAAGGAAGTTTCGGCGTTTCAAGAGCAGAAGATGTATTAAAATATATAGTTAAAATATGCGGATCTAATTTTAAAAAATCTAGCTTTCTAGAAGTGGGATGTGGATATGGATATTTGCTTCATCGGCTTAAACTTTTGGAAGCAAAAAATGTGGTAGGGTGTGATCCGGGCACCGATGCAAAGCAGGGGAAGAAAGAGTTTGGCATAAATATAATAAATGATTTTTATAAACCCGATTTAATTAATGAGAAATTTGATGTAATTCTTAGTTTTGGATTTCTCGAGCATGTAAAAAAGCCATTGGAAATAGTAAGGTCATTTAAGAAAATTCTGAAAAGAAGAGGAAAAATATTTATAGCAGTACCCAACTGCGAAAATAAATTAAAGCTTGGTGATATTAGTATCTTGGGGCACGAGCATTGGAATTTTTTTACCGCAAAAACCTTAGAGGGTATCTTGATTAAGGGCGGTTTATCTAATATAAAGATTGCATTTGATTCAAGAAAGGCGATGATATATGGATGGGGAGAAGCATTGAACCATACAGAAAATAAAAACATAGACGATTCTGCCGAATTGCTTTTTAACAATTTTTCCGAAAAAGTAAAAAACATTTTATTATATTTGCAAACAAAAATAGATAAATTAGATCGAGAAAATAAAACATTAGGATTATATGCGGGAGGTTTGCAAATAATAGGTCTTTTGAAACACAAATTAGAGCCAAGATTTTTTAACGGGGATGTCGCTATCCATGGAAAATACTTTCCGGGATACATAAATTCTATAGAAAGTCCTGAAAACCTAATAACCAACAAAATAGATGAACTGTGGATAGCAGCAACAGATTATGATAAGGAAATAACAAATTATTTAAAATATAAACTTAAAATTCCGAAGGATACAAAGATTTTTTCATTTAAAAAATATTTAGAAGAACTCAAATAATATGATGAAATTAATTGAAGATCTGTGGTTTAAAAGAAGAGATATTATCTCTGACGGCTTTGATGAATCGTTGGAATATATTTCAACGATAATTCCTCTCAAAATCCATAAAATTCCATCAGGCATAAAATGCTGGACATGGGAAGTTCCTGAAAAATGGTGCGTTAGAGAAGCTTATATCGAAGACTTAGACGGCAATAGAATTCTTGATTTAAAAAACCATCCCTTGCACGTTGTTTCCTATTCTCTGCCAATTAGCAAAGTTGTTAGCAAAGAGGAATTATTGAAACACCTACACGCAAGTTCAGAAAGACCAGATGCCATTCCCTTTGAGTTTAAATATTACGAAAGAGATTGGGGATTTTGCATTCAAAAACGCAAATTAAAAGAGCTTACGAAGGACAAATATAAAGTTTTTATCGACTCTGATTTTGAAAAGGGAGATTTAAAAATAGGAGACTGTACAATAAAGGGTAAGACCGATAAAACCATCATTTTAGTTGCTCATCTTTGTCATCCTGCTCAAGCAAACGATGATTTAACTGGTGTCGCGGCATTAGTTGAAATTGCCAAAGAAATGAGTAAAAAGGATAATTATTATACGTATAAATTTTTGTTTGTCCCAGAAACAATCGGGTCCATTGCTTATTTGAGCCAAAATGAAGATATAATTTCGGAGTTAGAATACGGTATTTTCCTTGAAATGATAGGCAATGACAACGTTCATTTTTTGCAATTGACGAGACAGGGAAATACGCGGTTAGATAGGATTGCAAAATATGTGATGAAAAGGAAGTTAAAAAATTTCAAAGAAGGCCCATTCAGAGCGATTGTGGCGAATGACGAAATAGTGTTTAATGGCCCTGGTGTTAATATCCCGATGATTTCAATCAGCAGGTTCCCTTATCCCGAATATCATACAAGCGACGATAATTTGGATATTATTTCAGAGCAGAGAATAGAACAGTCTAAAAATTTAACTTTAGACATTTTAAATATTATTGATAGTGATTACACGCCTAAAAGGCAGTTTAAAGGACCGATATTTCTATCAAAATACGGTTTATGGGTTGATTGGAGAATTAATCAAGAACTTAGTCGAAATATTGAGAAGATAATGCTTAATCTTGAGGGCGATAAAACCGTATTTGATATAGCGGAGGAACTAGATATGGATTTTAATGATGCTTTAGAGTTTGTAAATAAACTTAAAGCATTTAAGCTTGTTTTAGAAAAGGGAAATTAAAAAAGAGGATAGTAAAAACTCCTAATAATCATTTAATAAATTAGTTAACCACTTGCTTGGTATTTCTTTATAAACTTCATCATTCCAATAAATGTCATCTACAGAGCTCTGTTTAACGAGCTTTGTGTTTTTAAGTTCATCATTCTCTTCAATTCTGCTGTAAATTTTTTCAATAAGATTAGCGAAACTTTTACCTGTTTTTTCTTTTACGTTAAAAAAATGTTTTCTCAGGGGAGAATTTAGAACTCTAAACAAAACAGCAGTTAATTTTGATAGATAGTTAATTTCTGAATCAGACATGCTATTTGTCGAGAACACTAAGTGTGGGGCTTCCCTCGAATATTTGATCCGATATTTTTCAACTAGTTCTTCTAGCTCAGATCCTGGGAGTAGTTGTAAACGATGAATATTTAAAATATGGTCTGTGCCCTTAAAGCAAGGGAGAAAGGATTCGAGTCCAGCAAGATATGAATTAACGGTCTCACATGGTAGTCCAAGAATCAAATCAATTTTTAAGGCAATATTATATTTTTTTGCAAGGCTCATGAATTCTCCTAATTTTTCTGATCCGATATGTATTCTCGAGACTGCTATTAAAGATTCTTTGCAGAAAGATTGGATTCCAATACAGTTTATGGCAGTATAATCCCTTAGCATACCAGAATAATGCTGAGGCATATCCAATGGATTAATTTCTTCGCTGTTGCAAATATTATCTCTATATCTTAAATCTCCAACTAATTTTATAAATTCCTCGTCGATATGGTACGGAGTGAATTCCCAATAAATCCATGGAAGTTTTATATTTTGTTTTTTTAATTCTGAAAGATATCGAACAATCTTTTTAGCTCTCTCTAAATCCGAGGGAAAGATTGCATCGAAGATTCTTAATGCCTTTATTTTCTTATTTATAATTAAGTTTTCAAGTTCAGAAAATACTCTTTCTAAGGAATAGTAAGAAATATTAGGTAGATTTTTATGATAAACGCAGTATTTGCATTTGAATTTACAACCCCTTTGGGTTTCTAAAAAAGCCTGTCGCCCTCCATAAAATTCTTCCTCAATAACATCGTTTAAATAAATTGAAGGGATCTCATCAAGTTCTTTAATTACTTCGGCTGAGCCAAAATATTTTAATTCACCATTTTCCCAATAAGCAATTCCTCCTGGAAGTTCGAAGCAGTTTTCTTTATTTTTTTTATTAAGATAATTAATTAATTCATAAAGTTTTTTCTCACCCTCTCCTAAAATATAGTAATTCGCAATTTTTTTGGGCATGGTTAAGATCCTTTTTTCAGATATTTCTGGACCGCCAAAAATGTGGATTATTGAACTCGTTCTTTCTTTAATTTTTTCAACAATTTTAATTATTTTTTCAATATTCCAGATATAGCAACTGTATCCAATATAATTTGGGTTTCTTGCAATTATCGTTTCCAAAATTTTCGTTTCCTCGGTATTATTACTAAAATTAATAATTTCTATATCTAGATCGTCTTCAGCGAAAAATTTTCTCAAGTAAGATTTTAAGACATATGAAGACAAAAGATATTTCGCTAGCGTCTCTGTTGAATAAATATTAATAAACACAAACTTCTTTTGCATCTTTTCGGTTTCTTTAATTTCGTCATTTATTGTCATAAATCTAATAGCATTCTTACTAGTATAGGGTTAGAGCTTTTTTATTATTTTATGTCTTTTGTGGATGTTTTTTATGATACAAATTAAATATGGAAAAAGCAACGAAATCTGCAAAAGAACAGCGGTTACGTCGAGTACTTTAGATTTCTGACGGGGCTTGACTCTCTTATAAAAAAAGATAGACTATATAAATAGATAGGAAACACCGGTGAGAATCCGGGGCTGTGCCGCAACTGTTATAGTCAGAACACTATCTATTGCTAAGATTATTTGGAGGGCTTAAAAATAAATAACCTAATTTTCTTCGAGCAAAGGAAAAGGTCAATCTAGATTTATTTAGATTAGATGAACTCTTTCCTCTCGAAAGGGATTTTTTTTATGAAAAAGAAAGTATTAATCATGGGTTTGGTCATTGTAATTTGTCTGGTCAGTTTATCCGAAGTTCGAGCAGAAAACCCATCGGAAATTGATAGCGCTACTAATTATCTTGCCTCTGAATCTGTTAATCCCTGGATAACCATGGCCTTGATTGCCGCCGGAAAACCAGCGGATTTAGATTACCTTAAAACAGCTAGTGGCAATTCCGCCACCGATTATGAAAACATTATTTTAGCCATCGCTGTTGGAGGAGAAAACCCTAAAAATTTTGGCAACGTTGACTTTGTCGCCCGGTTAAAAGATTTTTATAACAATAATCAAATTGGTTCTGTCGACTTACTTAATGATGACTTTTGGGGTATTTTAGCTTTAGTCTCAGCCGGGGAAGATTTAAATAACCAAATTATCCAAGACTCCAAGAATTTTATTTTAGCAAAACAAAATTCTGATGGTGGCTTCCCTTTTGGTATTGGTTGGGGAAGCGATATTGACGATACAGTAGCAGCTATCTCAGCTTTATTAGAAGCTGGAGTTGGGACAGATGACTCGGCAATTATCAAAGCTGTTGATTATTTAAAAGCAAACCAAAACGATGATGGCGGATTTCCTTACGACCCGGTAAGTCCATGGGGGACAGACTCGAATGCTTCTTCTGATTCTTGGGTAATCTCGGTGGTTAATAAACTCGGAGAAAACGCTGACGGACCATCTTGGAGTAAGAATGGCGCGAGTCCAGTGGATCATCTTTTATCTTTACAGACCGCTGGTGGGTACTTCGAATACCAAGAGGGTACGGGAGAGGATTCTTTTAGTCCTGTGACTACTTCTTATGCGGTAATCGCTCTGTCCCAGAAGTTTTATCCAGTAGGTAAATGGTCTGCTCCGATAAACAGTAGTGGAGGAAGTGGAGTGGAAACACATATTATCAATGCCTCAGCTGACAAGGGCGGCCTAATTTTCTTTTCCGGAGTAGTAATTGCAGGCGCTGGTTCAGATGAACTTTTTATCATTACTCCTGATGATGGGCATCATGTTTCAGATGTTTTAATAGATGGTATTTCAGTTGGTGCGATAACTAGTTATACCTTTACTAATATTAGTGGCAATCACACTATTGAAGCTAATTTTGCCGCTGATACTCCACAACCAACTCCAAAAAGCGGTGATATAAATGGTGATAATACCGTTAACGAAAACGACTTTAGCGCCCTAATAGAAGATTGGGATCAAGCTGGTTTTGGTGTGGCCGACCTAAATCACGACGGCTCGATTGATAAATATGATTTCGCCTTATTAATGCTGAATTGGAGTATCTAAAAATATGGAAGGCACTAAAATAATATTATCAGTAGTTATATTTTTATCGGTTGTTGGTTTCTCTGGGACAGTGAACGCTGCTGAAGCTTCTTTGTATATTTCTCCTGCAACACTTACCAAGACCGCTGGGGATACCTTTGACGCATCTGTAGGAGTTAGTATTGCGGGAAACAAGATTTGTGCAATTGAAGGCACGTTGGTTTTTGACAATATATCTTGTCAAAGTATAACCGTATCAAGTAATGTTATGACTCAATTTTCACCAACCTGTTCAAATCCCCGTTTCTTAATTGGCATACCAAGTTGCACAACATCAGATAAAATACTGGTAACAGTGTCAGTTAAGCCAGCAAGCGCTGGTACAGCCTCTATTAGCCTCACAGGCGTTGATATAATAGGCGAGGGAGCTTCTATATCTACTGAGTCAATAGGTGGAAATTACACAATAAATGCTCCTGTCGTTGAGCAAGAAGAGCCTGTTGTTGGAAAGGAAGTGACCGAACCGAAAGCCGAACAAGCGGAGGTAGCCCCAGCGAACGAAGAAGTTGTCGCTCAAGGACAAAAAGAAACAGCTCCCGCAAATCCATTCCTAGCTAGCCTTATAGCGGTTCAAAATGCTATTAGCATTTGGTTATTGCTGGCAGTAGTTGCAATTGCTGGCCTAGGCTGTGGAGTGTCTTATTTCTTTAAAAAATTTAAAATAGTTAAGAGATAAAAGTTTATCGTTAGAATATGGAAATAAAAAAAAGTATTTATATTATAATTGGAGTAGTAATAATTATTTTCATTAGTGGTTGGTTGATATTTTCCAGTGATTTATGGAAAGTTAATATTGCAGAACCTGATGTTGTTCAAAACGTCGAAGAACCAAATATTGTCCAGGATGTAGCGAGAAAGGAGGTCATATTAACAATTGATGACGGGGAAGGGGATCCAAATATTATTAATGCTGAATTCAGGGAAGGAATGACCGCCTTTGATTTATTAAAAGAAGGAGCCGAAAAATTACCCTTGGAACTAAAAACGAAGAATTATGACATAGGAATATTGATTGAAGCAATTGGAGACAAAGAAAATGGACAGGGTGGTAAGTATTGGCTATACTATATTAATGGACAGCTTCCGATGATTTCCGCTGATAAAAATAAGATCGAAGAAGGCGATAAAGTTGAATTCAAGTTTGGAAAACCATCTTTTTAATTATTAATAATTTTACATATTAAATAATATGCCAAAGTTCACCAAAAAAGAAAAAACATTAGGATTTACCATCGCTTTAGTTTTTATTTTGATAGGGGTTAGTTTGCGAATCATTCCTCACGCTCCTAATTTTGTACCAATAGCTGCCATAGCTTTGTTTGGTGGTGCATATTTTTCAAAGAAAATAGCATTGGTATTGCCGTTAGTAGCGATGATCGTCAGCGATTTATTTATTGGTTTTTATGATCTGAGATTGATGGCTTTTGTGTACAGTTCTTTCCTTTTATCTGTGATTTTAGGATTTTATTTAAAAAACAATAAGAAATGGTATATAATCGGAGGAAGCGCGATTCTGTCCTCTGTTTTATTCTTCTTTATTACTAATTTTGCAGTTTGGGCTTTTTCTCCATGGTATGCCAAAACTCTTTCTGGAGTGATTCAATGTTATGTAATGGCTTTACCATTTTTTAGGAATACATTATTCGCAGATATATTTTATACGGGCGTCTTCTTTGGGGGCTATGAGCTAGTGAGATACCTAGCTATGAGTAAACTTAGATCAAAGAATCTCCTAACCTGTGCAGAGTAGGTTTTAAAGGCATTTTTGGTACCTTTTGACCCTTCTTGACACCACGTCAAGAGGGGTCTAATATTATATTATGGTGGAAGAAATTGAACCAAATAAAATATATACGCCTAAGGAAGCTCGTGATTTCTTGAAAATTAGTGAAAGCACAATGAAAAGGATGTTGAGAAATGGCATTATCAAGGCATATAAAGTTTCGGGTCAATATAGGATTTGGGGAGATGAAATTTTAAAACTCATTTCTCCCACTTTTGAATCGAGAGTTTTTGGTGTTTATAAAAAAGTGAGAACTAAAACCAAAGAAGCTATCAAAAAATGGTAGTTTTTATTTTTTAAAATGGAAAAAGAATTAAAAAACAAAAAAGTATTAATAACCGGCGGAGCTGGATCGGTTGGCAACGCTCTGATAAAGGAATTGTTAAAATACGATATAAACGTTATTCGTGTTTTTGATTTATCAGAAAATGAAATAGCCAAAGTAAGATGTGCTTTCCCCAATGAAGAAAAGCTGCGTTACCTAATCGGGGATATCAAAGATATAAACAGATTGAAAATGGCGATGGACGATATCGATATAGTTATCCATTTAGCTGCGATGAAACACGTGTATGCCTGCGAGTATAATCCATTCGAGGCAATTAAAACAAATATAGAAGGCTTGCAAAATGTTATTGACTGCGCCAGGAATGAAAATGTTGAGAAAGTGATTTTTACCAGTACTGACAAAGCTGCTCATCCTTTAAGTGTGATGGGTATAACCAAACTTTTGGGAGAGAAGCTTGTTTCTTTGGCTGAGTATTACAAAGGAGACAAAAGAACCCTATTTGCTTCCGTCCGTTTTGGCAACGTCTTTGGTTCTAATGGTTCTGTCGTGCCCCTTTTCAAAGAACAGATTAAAAAAGGCGAGGTTTTAATCACCAATAGCAACATGACTCGTTTTGTGATCACGATGGATGAGGCGGTAAAACTGATTTTTAAAGCTATTAAGCTTGTAAGAGGAGGGGAGGTTTTTATCTGGAAAATGAAAGCGTTTAAAGTTGCTGATTTGGCGAAGGTAATGATAGAAAAATATGGGATAAGGCATGTGGGCGGAGGATCAAAAGTACAGATTATACCAATTGGTATACGCGAAGGTGAAAAAATGAACGAGGAAATAATGTCGGAGGAAGAACCTTCCAGAGCCGTAGAAATGGGAAATCTTTATGTTATTTTTCCGATAGTTGACCATGCCCGGGTTAGAAGTAAATATCAGAATACAAATAAAATTGAAAATGCGATTATTGCTTCAGATAAAGCTATACCTTTATCTGAAAAAGAAATAGGTGAACTATTAGAAACAGAAACCGATTTATGATAAACGTCTTGCTAATTGATCCGCCGTTTCCGGAAAGGCCATGGGACATAAAGTGGCTGACACAATTTCCTCCGAAAGGATTGATGTATATAGCGTCATATTTACGCAGCCTAGGGGTTAAAGTAAATGTTTTAGATACTAAACAAATGCAGTATGAAAGGCCCTCCCTCCTTTCGCGTTCGATAAATGAAATACAGCAAGTTGTAAAATATTATATAAAAGAGCACAAGCCGAATGTTGTTGGGATAACATCTACGACAATATCATATATTCCAGCAACAAAAATAGCTAAAGCGGTAAAAGAGGAAGATCCTAATGCGATAGTGGTTATCGGAGGAGTGCATGTTACATTTATGGCCCATGAAACCCTGAAAGAGTGTCCATGGATTGATGCTGTTATCAGGGGGGAAGGAGAGCGTCCGATATTCGAACTTGCGCAAGGCAAACCCTTCTCGCAAATACAGAATATCAGCTACCGCCAGGGAGAAGAGATAATTGACAATCAAATTGGCCCATTATTACAGCCCGATGAAATTCCCGTACCAGCATACGACATGCTTGATATGAGCAAATATGCCTATGTTGTTTTAATGTGTACGCGAGGATGTCCACATAACTGCACTTTTTGTGAACTGCCGTCAATACACGGAAGAGGAATTCGCTGCCGACCTTCTGATAAGATATCTCAGGAGTTAGAGCTTGCTCTTTCGTTGAACCCAAGGCTTGAGATAAGGTATGAAGACGAATTCATGGGTTTATACCCAGAACGCACAAAGCAAGTTTTAGACGTGATAAAAAGCAAGAATGTCGGACAGTTTCGGGCAGCAACAAGGCCGGATGGAATTACCGATGATATTCTTAAGAAATTAAAAGAGGCAGGCTGTACAAACCTATACATCGGAATGGAGTCCGGTTCAGACGATGTTCTGAAATTTAATAAAAGAGCTATTACTGTGTCTAAAATTTTAGAGATTGCGGAAATGTTTTTAAGGAATGAAATGCTTTTCCACGCAGGATTTATCTTGGGCCTTCCGGGAGAGACTAAGCAGACGCTTGAGCAGACTCTTGAAGTTGCTTTAAAATGCTGCGATGCGACATTCGCGACAGTAAGAAAAAACTTTAAAGAACTTCTTGAAATGATGTCGTTCAAATTAATTGTTGAGAATTCGAGGGCAGAATTTAATCTTTTGGCTCCGAACCCAGGTACGGAAATATTCCGGAATCCCGAAAAGTTAAGATATAAGATATTTCATAAAAACTGGGAGCTTTATGACTGCAACACAAGCGTTGGAGAACCATATGATGTCAGTGCCCCAGAAATTGAAGAATTTAAAAAGAAAGCTTTTAAGGCCGTCCAAGATAAAATGAAAGAGTATAATTTACCGGTAAATTGGTGGGATTATGGATATAAAGGGTAAAATCTTAATAACAGGAGGAGCGGGTTTTATGGGTCGTTGGACTGCGAAGAATTTAATTGACAAGGGGCATAAAGTTTGGATTTTAGATAATCTTTCGAACGGCTCTTTGGAAAACATCGAAGAGTTTAAGGATAAGCTACAAGACTTTTCCGTGGGCGATATCAAAGATAAGGCCCTACTTTCCAAACTGTTTAAAAATAATTTTGATATATGCATTCACTTTGCAGCAGCAATCGACGTTCAGGAAAGCATTGATAACCCAGAAAAGGTCTTTGACGATAATTGTTTGGGCACCTTTAATGTTCTTGATGAATGCAGAAAATATGGCACAAAGATAATTTTTGCAAGTTCTGCCTTGGTTTATAAAACAGCTGGGCTAGGGCAGAAAATAACAGAAGAGCATCCTCTTTTTGCCTCGTGTCCGTATGTCGCGAGTAAAATTAATGGCGAGAACCTTGTAATGTCTTATTACAAAACATACGGTCTGCCGGTTGTTATTTTAAGGCCATTCAGTATTTACGGCCCATTTCAAAGAAGCGATTCGGAGGGGGGAGTTATGAGTATATTTATAAACAAAAAATTAAAAGGAGCGCCATTAGAGGTTTTTGGAGACGGGAAACAGGGGAGAGACTTCTTTTATGTCGAAGATTGCGCTGAGTTTATCGCTAAAACTTGTTTTAATGATGAGGCAATCGGGCAGATTTTTAATGCTGGTTCCGGGACGGAAGTGAAAATAAAAGATCTAGCGAATAAAATAGCCGATGGAAAGGTGGAGGTAAAGTTTGTTGAGCACCACCATCCTCATGCCGAAGTAATGAATATGTGTGCAGATTCGAGCAAGGCCGAAAATATTTTAGGATGGAGGCCTGTAATTAATTTAGAGCAAGGAATTAATGAAACAACACAATGGCTAAAAAATCAATGATTCCATATGGTCATCAGTGGATAGATAACGAAGATATAAAAGCAGTCACTGAAGTTTTAAAGAGTGATTGGTTAACCCAAGGGCCTAAAATAGAGGAATTCGAAAAAGCGATTGCTAGGTATTGTGGGGCAAAGTACGGCGTGGCGGTTTCTTCGGGGACAGCCGCTCTCCATTTATCGTACATTGTTGCTGGAATAAAGCCCGGGGATGAGATAATAACTACTCCATTAACTTTTGCTGCGACCGCTAACATGATGATTTTTTGCGGAGCAAAACCAGTTTTTGCGGATATTGAGAGAGACACTCTTAATATCGACCCCAATCTTGTTGAGAATTTAATAACGCCAAAAACAAAAGCTATAGTCCCGGTAGATTTTGCCGGCCACCCTTGTGATTATGACCAGATTTTTAAAATTGCAAAAAAATACAATCTTTTAGTAATCGAAGACGCTTCCCACGCCTTAGGCGCTCAATATAAGGGCAAAAGAATCGGAAGTTTTGCAGACATGACAATTTTAAGTTTTCATCCCGTGAAGCATATTACAACAGGGGAGGGGGGAATGGTCCTGACAAACAATAAAGATTTTTATGAGAAACTTAAAACACTAAGGCACCACGGAATGATTAAAAAACCAGAAAATGGCGGATGGTATTGTGAAATGGAATATCCTGGTTTTAACTATAGGATTACTGATTTTCAGTGTGCTTTAGGATTAAGCCAACTTAAGAAAATAAATAAATTTATAAAAAAAAGAAAAGAAATCGTCGAAATATATAATGAGGCATTTGAGAATATTAAGGAAATTGTTGTTCCAGTCGAAAAAGATTATGCTAAATCGGCTTGGCATCTGTATCCCATTCAGGTTCAAGGAGTTGATAGAAGAAAAATGTTTGAGCAGCTAAAAAAAGATGGGATTGGAGCGCAGGTTCATTATCTTCCGCTTCATCTCCAGCCGTTTTATCAGGAAAGGTTCGAATATAAAAAAGGAGATTTTCCTATTGCAGAAAAATATTATAAAAAAGCAATAACCCTACCTCTTTTTCCCAAAATGACCAACAAAGACATTCAGTGTGTGGTCGAGTCGCTTAAAAAATATTAATTGCTTATAGAATATAAAAGATACATGAAAACTAAAAAAGAAAAAGAATATTCCAAAACGCTAAATCAACACTTGAATAAGTTAATTGTTCAAGAAAATAGACCCACGACAGAAATTATCGATGATTTTCCCAAATATGCTTCCCGGCAGGTTCTTTCTCGCTTTTTAGCGCAACACGAGCTATTTAAAATGGTTTCAGACATCAAGGGTTCTATTATAGAATGCGGAGTTTTTAGAGGATCAGGATTAATGACCTGGGCAAAGCTATCTGCAATATATGAACCAGCGAACTATCACCGAGAAATTATTGGATTCGATACCTTTTCTGGTTTTCCCGATGTTGATGTTAAGGATAAATCAGAAAATAAAAACGCTGATGCAAAAAAGGGCGGTGTATTTGCAGATTCGTATGCTGAACTTAAAAGGGTAATAGATTTATACGATTTAAATCGATTTCTTTCTCACGTCGAGAAAGTTAAGTTGGTTAAGGGAGATTTTTTGAAAACTGGTCCGGAATTTCTTAAGAAAAATAGGCATATCGTAGTATCTCTATTATATTTAGACTTCGATATCTACAAGCCAACAAAAGAAGCTTTAAAGATATTCCTACCAAGAATGCCCCATGGGTCGATTTTAGTTTTCGATGAAATAAATAATCCTAGTTGGCCGGGGGAAACAGCCGCTTTGATAGAAGAACTGGATATCAAAAAGTATACGTTCAAAAATTTTTATTACGAACCGAATATATCTTATATTGTTCTATAATCAAGCTCCATGGATAAAAAGTTTTGTTTCAAAATTGGCGATAAATGGATAGGGCGAGGGAAACCGGTTTTTGTTATTGCCGAAATATCAGCTAATCATAAACAGGATTTTAAACGAGCTGAATTAATGATTAAAACTGCGGCTAATTGCGGAGTAGATGCAGTCAAACTGCAGACATATACTCCCGATACTTTAACTATTGATTGTTCAAAAAAATGGTTTGTTGTAAAAAATGCTAATCCTAGTTGGGATGGGAAAACACTTTATGAATTATATAAAAAGGCCTATATGCCTTGGGAATGGCAACCGAAACTAAAGAAAATAGCCGAAGATTGCGGTATTATTCTTTTTTCCTCTGCTTATGACGAAACGTCGGTTGACTTTTTAGAAAAAATGCACGTCCCTGCCTATAAAATTGCTTCTTTCGAGATTAATAATATCAATCTTCTTAAGAAAATAGCTCGTACAAAAAAGCCAGTAATTATTTCGAAAGGAATGGCGAGTTTAGGAGCAATAAAATTAGCCATTTCAATCTTGAAGAAAAATGGCGCTAAAGATATTGCGCTTCTCCATTGCGTTAGCGCTTATCCGACGAAGCCAAAAGATATGAATTTAGCCACCATACCCGACATCAAAAAAAAATTTAAGGTAGTACCTGGGTTGTCAGATCATAGCCTGGGGATCTCTATTGCGATAGCTTCTGTCGCGGTTGGAGCCTGCGTGATTGAAAAACATTTTACATTAAAAAGGGGTGATGGGGGGCTAGATTCCTCTTTTTCTATCGAGCCGAAAGAATTAAAGCAGTTAGTCCAGTCAGTGCGAGAGGTGGAAAATTCAATCGGCGGTATCCGATACGGCTTACTTAAAAACGAAAAAGGGAATATCGCTGGATTGAGGTCTTTATTTGTCATTAAAAATATCAAAGCGGGGCAAGAGTTTACTCTGAGAAATGTTCACTGCATTCGCCCCGGATATGGTCTTAACCCTAGTGTTTTACCAAAAATTCTCGGCAGAAAAGCGGTAAAAAATATAGAATGTGGAACTCCGCTTTGTTGGGACTTAATCAATAAAAAATCCTAAAATATGGAAGTAAAAATTCCTCTGAATGAGCCGAGACTTACTAAAAAGGATATTGATTTTTTAAAAAAATCATTAACTCCTGACATTTTTCGTTTTCTTGCAAAAGGGACTATAAAACGATTCGAAGAGAAATGTGCAGATTATATAGGAAGAAAATATGCAATAACCTGCACTTCTGGAACAACTGCTCTGCATTTAGCATTAATGGCTTTAGGTGTTAAACAAGGAGAGGAAGTTATTTGTCCGTCTTATGTTAGCGTAGCCCTGCTTCACGCTATAAATTATGTAAAAGCCAAGCCTAAATTAACTGATTGTAATTTTGATGTTGAAAAGGAGGACTTTACCATGTCTTTCTCAGACACAAAAGATAAAATTAGCCCGAGAACTAAAGCAATTATTGTTCCTCATATGTTTGGCTATCCAGCTGAAATTGACAAGATGATGAATCTCGGCGTTCCAATAATCGAAGACGCCACGCTATCTCTAGGAGGTTCCTATAAGGGTAAAAAAATAGGGACTTTTGGAGAAATCTCTATTTTTTCCTTTCATTATTCAAAAATGATAACCACAGGAGAAGGAGGAATATTATTAACTGATTCTGAGGAATTATTTGAGAAAATAAGATTTTTGGCTGACAAAGAGGCCACGGTTATATCTCAACGTGTTGATCCTAACCCTAATTATCATGTTCAGTATAATTATAAAATGAATGGCATCGGCGCCCTTCTAGGAATAAGCCAGCTAAATCAGATTGACGAATTCGTGAATAAAAGGAAAAAAATAGCTCAAATTTACACAAAAAATTTGAAGGGATTAGCTGAAGTTCCAATATATTTTAAAGATAATATTTTTTGGCGATATATAATTAAAACTGAAAAAAGACCGCAAGAGCTGATAAAAGAAGGATTAAAATACGGTATAGAGTTGGGGCGCGGACTATATCCACCTCTTCATAGTTATTTGAAAATGACTGATGAATTATTTCCTAACACCAAAAAAGCTGTCTCATCCGTGATCGCTGTTCCTATTTATCCATCTTTAACATCAATGGAGATAAATTATTTGATAAAAACTCTTAAAAAAATATTATGAGTTTAGGAATAATCATTCAGGCAAGAATGGAATCAAAAAGATTACCAGGTAAGGTATATAAGAAAATATTAGGCAAGCATTTATTAGAATGGGTTATTTTGAGGACCCAAAAAAGTAAATTAATCCAAAAAATAGTAGTAGCTATTCCCGATACCGAGAAAAGTTCAGTCCTTTTGCCAGTTATAAAAAAAAGTAAGGTAGCTTTTTACCAAGGGAGCTCGGACGATGTTCTTGACAGATACATAAAAACCGCAGAGAAGTTTCAAATTGACCCGGTGGTAAGAATTACTGCCGACTGTCCCTTGATTGATTGGCGAATAATTGATGACGCTATAGGTATTTTTAAAAAAGGAAATTATGAGTATCTTGTTAACGATGTTTCGTTCGGAGGTTATTCTCCGGGTTTTGATTTAGATATATTATTTTTGGAAACTCTGAAAAAAATAGCAAAATTAACGGACGAAAAACGTCATAAGGAACATGTGATAACCTTTCCCTTAGAACATCCTGAGCTTTTTAAAATAAAGTATTATAAAGCGCCGAAAAACCTTTACCGGCAGAACTATAGACTTTGCGTAGACGAAAAACCTGATTTAACCTTGATGAGAAAGGTATTTGGACATTTTGAACCAAGCGAGGATTTTTCTGCTCAGGAAATAATCGAGTATCTTGATGAAAATCCTCAAGTAGCAGATATTAATACAGAAATTAAACACAATTATGCAGTTCCCTTAAAAAGGAAAAAGTCATAAGCCGGCTTATGTTAAATAGGAAAAATAGTATAAAATACGGTTTAAAAATCTGGTCCACCGACAAAGAGGAATTATTTAAGGAGGCCGCTCAGTTATTTTGCAACAAAGAAATCGATTTTGTGGAATTATATATAGTCCCCGATTCTTTATTGCCGGGGAAGGCAGATGTTTTGAGTTATTTAAGAAACGTCCCAACCACTATTCATGCCCCTCACTCAGCGCACGATTTCGATGTTTTTAAATTAGACGCTTCTAAAGTAAAGTTTTTTAAAAATCAGATTGTAAAAACTGCTGATCTGTTGGCTAGTAAGTTTATAGTTCTTCATGCTGAAGCTGGTGATTCCCAAGAATTATTTAGAAAAAATATTGAAAAAATTAAGGATAGCAGAATTTTGATTGAAAATATGACAAAAATTGGGATAAATAATGAGATTCATTTCGGGTATTCTTGCAGTCAACTCAAATTTATTAGAGATTGTGGGTTTAGTCTTTGTTTAGATTTTTCACATGCAATTAAGAGCGCTATAAGCCAAAATCTGAATTATAAAGAATTCGTTAAAGAATTAGTTTCTGAATTGGACCCGTCCTATTTTCATATTTGCAATGGGAAAATAGATAATGAGATAGATGAGCACAGAGATTTGTTTGATGGCGAATTCGATCTTAAATGGATAAAAGAAACATTGCTCCGGTCAGGAGAAAAAAAAGATATATATCTGGTATTTGAAACGCCTAAAGAAGAAAACGGTCTCGGAAACGACTTACAAAATATGAATTATTTTCGTTCAATATAGGGGTTATAAAAAAATGAAGAAGATATTATTGATCAGTCCATCATATAAAAGGTTAAAAACATCTAATGTGGTGCCAAGATTTAACCCTCCAGTAGGGTTGTTAAATTTAGCCTCTTTTCTTTTAGAAAAAGGTTATAAATGCGATATTGTTGACACGGCGTTTGAAGAAATAGATTGGGATAAAATTAAGGGAGGAGATTATTTATTAGTAGGGCTTACAATATTTATTGGAGAGTTTATGAAAAATGCTAAAGAGATAGCCGCTAAAATAAAAGAAATCAGTCCTTCCTTGCCAATATGTTTTGGAGGGGCAATGGCTTCATTGTTCCCTGAAAAGATATTAAAAGAATATACCGTTGACTTTATAATAAGACATGAAGGGGAATATACTTTATTTGAGTTAGTTCAATTTTTAAATGGAAAAGGCTCTGTGAAAGATATCAAAGGTTTATCCCATAAAGAAGGAGGTATCGTTGTTAATAATCCCCCAAGATTTCTGGAAAATAATTTAGATAATTTTCCGATTCCTAAATGGGATTTACTTGGGAAAAATTGCAACCGAGAGCAAATACCATATTATTTCAGGATCATGACCAGCAAAGGATGTCCTTTCAGCTGCAGTTTTTGTTATCATCGCTCTGTTGATGATGAAATCAGAGATAAATCTCCACGCTGGCGTTGTAGGACAGCGGAACATGTTATATCTGAGATTGAAGACATCCATCGTTTAACAAAAACCAGAGTTTACAGCTTTGGAGATGATAATTTTTTAGTCAATAAAGACAGGGCGCTGAAGATTTTCCGCTACATGAAAGCACATAACTTCTACGTTGAACAATGTATAGCCCATATGAATAATCTTACCGAAGAAGTAATAGATGCTATGGAAGGCGTTGTCCAGACGGTTATTTATGCTATTGAATCTGCTTCCCCCAGATTACTTAAATTAGTGAATAAAAATCTTGATCTAAGCAGGATCCCCGAAGTAAACAAAAAATTATTTGATAAAAGAATGACCACAAACCATAACCTTATAATAGGATTACCGACCGAGACAGACGAAGATTTAAGGCTTAATGTTGAACTCATGATGCAGTTAAAGAAAATCAATCCCTATGTTCGATGTCTCACATATTTATATTTCCCCCTGCCCTTTACTTCTTTAAACTCATACATAGAAAACGATATGGGATTAACTTTACCTCATGATTTGAAAGACTATGAAGACGCCAGCCTTGACAGTGGAACAGAAGAAGGAAGGAAATTCAGGGTATGGTTGAGCAAAGAGAGATACGATTTTCTGCATAGTTATTGTTTAATTTTTGATGATGTATTTCAGGTTAATAATATGAACCTGTCTCAACAATCGTTAAAACTTCTTAACAATAATCCTGAACTTAAACAGATGTTCAGGGGTATAGAGAAAGTAGATAGACCCAAAGTATTTTATAGACCCTATATTTTAGATAGGGTTTTGAATAACGAAAAAATTATATTAATGGATTTTAAAAAAATAGGGCAAGTATGAAAGGAACAATATTGCAACCAACTTATTTACCATGGTTAGGATACTTTGAGATGATTGGGCATTCAGATGTTTTCGTTGTTTTCGACCACGTCCAGTTCGAAAGAAAATCTTGGCAACAGAGAAATAGAATAAAAACAGCCAATGGAGTAGTTTCTTTGACTGTGCCTGTGGAAAAAATGCCGAGGGAAGCCAAAATATCTGAAATAAAAATATCGTATGAAAGATCTAATCCACTAGAAAGACACTGGAAAACAATAGAATTGGCATATAAAAAAGCGCCATATTTTAAAATATATAAACCGTTTTTTGAAGAAGTTTATTCCAAAAGACATGTTTTGTTAAGAGACCTGAATATTGAAATAATTATTTTAATCTGTAACATTTTGGGCATTGGACCAAAAATCGTTTTTTCATCGGATTTAGCGTTAAAAGATGACAATCTAGCGAAAACCGAGAAGGTGGTAAATTTATGTAAAAATCAGGGCATTACCCAGCTGTATGACGCAGGGGGCGCAGAGGAAATTTTAGATAAATCCTTATTCGAAAAGGAGAATATTGAAATTACCTTTCAAAACTTCCAGCATCCGGAATATCCTCAATTGTGGGGTGAGTTTGCACCTTACCTTTCAGTAATAGACTTGATTTTTAACCAAGGGGATAAATCCTTTTCTATTATTAAAAGCGGAATAAAAGATAATAAAATATATGGAAAACAATAATCAAAAAATCAAAACAATTATTCTTTGTGGAGGTATAGGTACTCGTCTGAAAGAAGAAACCGAATTTAAGCCAAAACCAATGGTAGAAATAGGTGGCAAGCCGATTTTGTGGCACATTATGAAGATATACGCCGCTCATGGCTTTAACAACTTTGTTTTAGCCCTTGGCTATAAGGGAGATTATATAAAAGATTATTTCCTTAGGCAAAAATATTATGCTTCCGATGTTGGCTTAAATACTGCTGTCGGAACCGAGATTTTTCATGATAATTTGGATTCTAAATCCAATGATAATTTTGATGTTATCCTTGCTGATACAGGATTGGAAACGCCACACGGTGAGAGGGTTCTAAGGCTTAAAAAGTATATCCAAGATGATGTGTTTATGGTTACTTACGGAGATGGGGTTGCGGATATAGACATCAACAAACTTGTAGAATTTCACAAGAGGCATGGTAGGATAGCGACCGTTACCGGCGTCCATCCAGTAGCAAAGTGGGGATTAATAAACGCTGATTCAAATAGTATGGTTAGTGAATTCGCCCAAAAGCCTCTGCTCTATGATTATATAAACGGTGGATTTATGGTTTTTAATAAGGATTTTTTTAATTTTTTGAAAGCGGGAGATATGATAGAAGACGCTTTGGCCAGATTGATACCTCAAAAGCAGTTGGTCCTTTATAAGCATGAAGGGTGTTGGCATTGCATGGATACTTATAGAGATTATTTATCTTTAAATGATCTTTGGATTAAAGACCCGAAATGGAAAATATGGAAGAGTTAAGTAATAAATAGTTCATTTTATAAAAAAAGCACACCATTTTAGTTTCGGCGTGCGACGAAGGTATAAGAGAAAGACTATCGGCGGGTAAAGGAGTTGTCGGCGACAAACGCGCCTAAGGCACAAGGAATGATTCTTGTACGGTGATGCTCCACGGTTTGTTCAGGAAGCTGGTCTGTTGAGAACCATTTACCTCGCAGCGCTTTTTTCTCTTCAAGAGTACAGAGATATACGATAGAAAGAAAATGCCCTCTGGCCTCTGGTTCTGATGCAGACGGGTTGATATTGGCAACGAACCTAGGTGAAACAAGATTTGCTCCGAACTCTCCTTCGGCTAAACGTCCCAGGACATCTTTAAAGCTTTCTCCGGGACGCATCACAGAGCCCGGGCAATGCCATTCGTGGGGATAGGCGGTATCATTTGGCGAACGTTGAATTAGGTACACCTCCACTTTTTTCTTTTCAGAGTTATAGCGAAGGCAAACTGCTTCTACTGCTACGCTCACAGTAATCCTAGCCAGGGCGTTAAAAAGTTCTGTACCTAATGGTTGCGTGGAATCAACAATTTTCAGAGCTTCAACAGCCCTACGGTAATCCGGCATTTTTCCACCATCCTTTCAGGGCGTGCCGATCAAAAAATATTTCAACGAACCAAAAATATAATAACAAAATGTCAGTAAAAAGTCAAGAAAAATATAAAAGAATTTTAATCACCGGCGGCGCTGGTTTTATAGGGGCAAACTTGGCTAGGAAACTAATTTCCCTGCCTGGTTTTAAGGTATTTATAATTGAAAAAAGGAATACTAACTTATGGAGATTAAAGGACATAATTAACAAAGTTAACATCAAATATGTTGATTTAGAAAATCAAAATGGATTATCTGAAGTAATTAACGATATCAATCCAAGCGTCGTTTTCCATTTGGCAAGCTATGGCGTTTATTCTTCTTCACAATCCGATTTAAGAAAAATGGTCAGGGTAAATATTGAAGGAACATTGAATTTGATCGATTCATTAAAAAGTCATCCCATATCGTCTTTTGTCTATACTGGTACTTGTTTCGAATACAAGGAAAAAAAATCTAAAATTAATGAAAATGATATTATTGAACCATTAAATTTTTACGCTATAACAAAATTCACCGCAGAATTGTTTTTAAAAAAGCTTGCCGAAGAAGAAAATATGCCAATTATCAATTTAAGATTGTTTACTCCCTATGGATACCATGAAGATGGTCAAAGAGTAATACCTCATATTATTTTAAGCGCTTTAAAAAACAAAAAAATAGAGTTAACCTCGCCGGACAATGCCAGGGACTTTATTTTTATAGAAGACGTAGTCAATCTTTTTTCGAAAATCGCGAGAAATAACAATAATTACCACGGTGAAATATTCAATATCGGCTCTGGGGGGCAGCAAAGCGTCAGGGATGTCGTAAGCACTATAGAAAAATTATTAGGTAAAAAATTAGATGTTAAATACGGTTCCCGGGCCAGTTATTATAGAAAAGACCGGAAGTTTTTTTCAGCCAATAATGCTAAAGCTAAGAGTATATTCAACTGGCAGATTGAACACGATTTTGAGTCGGGTATTGGTAAAACTATAGATTGGTTTAAAAAAAACAAGAAGTTATATTTGTAAAAGTTCAATAACATGAGAAAAGAAGAGCAAATCAGGAAAAAAATATTAGAAGATGTTAAAAGATTCTTTTTGGCAAAACAAAAAGAAAATAAATTTATCCCCGGCAAAACTCAAATTAAGTACGCTGGTAGAGTTTTTGATGAAAAGGAAATGGTGAATTTAGTTGATGCGTCCCTCGATTTCTGGTTAACTATGGGAAAATATGCCGAAGAATTTGAAAAACAATTAGCAAAGTTTTTAGGGTTAAAATATTGTCTTCTTACGAATTCCGGTTCTTCGGCCAATCTTTTGGCTATTTCTGCCTTAACTTCGCCAAAACTTGGCGAAAGGAGGTTAAAACCAGGTGATGAAGTGATAACTATCGCTTGCGGTTTTCCAACTACTTTAAACCCCATAATTCAAAATAATTTAATTCCAGTTTTTATTGATGTCGGTTTGGGAACCTATAATATTCAAACAGAAAAGGTCGAGGGGGCAATTTCTAAAAAAACTAAAGCAATTTTTATTGCTCACACTCTCGGTAATCCATTTAACGTTGATAAAATCTTAAAGATTGCAAAGAAATATAATCTTTGGCTCGTTGAAGATAACTGTGATGCTTTGGGCTCTGAGTACAAGGGAAAATATACCGGTACTTTTGGAGATATTTCAACTTGCAGTTTTTTTCCTGCCCATCATATTACTATGGGAGAGGGTGGCGCAGTCTTTACCAATAATTGGGAGTTAAAGAGGATAATTGCTTCTTTCCGCGATTGGGGAAGAGATTGCTGGTGTGGGCCGGGGCATGATGGTACATGCAAACAAAGATTTTCCTGGCAAATGGGGAAAATGCCGCTTAGTTATGACCACAAATATATCTATTCTCATATCGGCTATAATTTAAAGATTACTGATATGCAGGCGGCAATCGGAGTCGCCCAGCTTAAAAAATTACCTCAATTTATTAAAGCAAGAAGAAGGAATTTTAATCTGCTCTATAGATTTTTGAAAAAATACGATAAGTATTTAATTCTTCCTAAGGCAGAAGAAGATTCTAACCCTTGTTGGTTTGGTTTCCCCGTTTTGATAAAAGAGACAGCTCCTTTTACTAGAAATGATGTTGTCAATTATTTAGAAGATAATAAAGTTGCTACCCGCATGCTTTTCGGCGGTAATTTATTAAAACAGCCGGCTTATGAAAATATAAAATACAGAGTTTTGGGTTCTTTGAAAAATACTGATTTAGTAATGAATAATCTTTTTTGGATCGGCGTCTACCCAGGCATCACCAAAGATAAATTGAATTATATGATTAAGATCATTAATAGGTTTTTTAGAATTTATGAATAACAAAATTTTATTAAGTATTGCTATCCCGACTTATAATAGGGCTCATTTTTTAGAGAATCTTTTGAATAATATTCTACCCCAAGCCAGAAATTCAAGTGAGCGGATTGAAGTGTGTGTTTCTAATAATGGTTCTACCGATAACACTCGGGAGGTTGTGATTAAATTTAAAGAGAAATATCCAGATTTAATAAAGTACAATGAGAACAAAAAGAATTTGGGCATTGATGCAAACATACTTAAGGTGATTGAAATGTGCGAAGGAGATTTTATTTGGACCTTTGGGGACGATGATTCTATCGTAGATAATGGTTTAAATGTTGTTATTAATTTTATAAAAAATAATTGCAAAGAATCTATCGGATTAGTTGTCCTTAGGGTAAAATCGTATATGTTTGATAAGCAAACCGGGGGAAAAATAATTTTTACCGATAGTTTGGATAAAAACAAACCAGAGGTGTTCAAAATAGATAGGAAGGATATTATTGGATTAAGTTTTCCGACCATTGCATTCATATCGGTTTTGATTTTTAACAATAAACTGCTTAAAAAAATTCTGATGGAAGACAGAAATTTAATAGAGCGGGGAATTGGAACCAGTCATATGCATATATTTTTAATTCCTTTAATGTTTTTGAAATATCCCTATGTTGATGGAATTGTATTCAACAAAGAAATGGTTTGTCAGGAAGCAGCTCAATATAAATTTTTTATTGAAGATAAATTTATGTTGCATTATCAAATGCAAAAGCAGTTAAATAATTTATTGTTATCAAATAAATATATGAATGCCCGTTGCGCCCCTTTAATTGTTAGAAGGGATAAGGGATTAAGGAAAGAATTTCTTGTAGACATGTTGGCGATGAGGGCTTTTAAAGATTTTAATTATTTTTCTTATTTTTACTGCTTAAAATTATTTTTTAAAAATTCAATATTTATAGATACCCTGATATTTTCTTTGGTTTTTTCTGCGCTTTTTCTGATTCCATCAATAGTTTTGAGGGTTTTATACAAAGTTTTATTAATGGTTAGATATGGAAAAAAATGGAAATTAAAATGGAACTTTGCCAATAATTTATATTCTACAATATCTAGCGGCACCAGAAGACGAAACGAACAGCCAGAATAATTTTAAATACATGTCTACTTATCAAAAATTTACAAAATATGTTTTTTTCATGGGTCTAATCCATGTGATAGCGGCTCTAGAGGGGATGATCGTTTTACCTGTTATAACAAAATTTCTTGGCGTGGCAAGTTATGGCATCTGGACGCAGCTGAGAGGAATAGTAACCCTGATAGTCCCTTTTATTGTTTTGGCTTTACCCGCTGCTTTAATTAGATTTTTATCCGCCGAAAAGAATAAAAGAGAAATTCAAGAAGGCGTTTATTCTGTTTTAGTCCTCGTATTTATCATTGCTTTTATAATCGCATCGCTTTTTGTAATCTTTTCAGGATTTCTTGCCAGATTTTTTGAATGTAGCCCGGTTTTAATTAAAATCTTTTCTTTGGTAATTATCTTAGAATCTTTAAACGTAATCATTCTAGATGTGCTTATAGCTTTTCAAGAGATGGCGAAATATTGTTTTTTTTCAATTTTCGAAATGATTGGTCAAATCTTGTTAATTGTTGGAGCGGTTTTTATAGGGAGCGGATTATATGGGGTGGTTTTGTCTTTCTTGCTTATCCGGTTAATAACCTTTCTTATTTTATTTATCTATGTTTTAAAGAAAATTTGCATAATATTTCCAACTTTTTCTCCAATAAAAAAATATCTCTACTTCAGTTTGCCGTTATTGGGCAGCGGCCTCTCTTATTGGTTTGTTGCTTCTTCCGACAGATATTTAATAAACCTTTTTTGGGGCGTAATCGCCGTGGGTTTTTATGCTCCGGCTTATGCGATGGGGAGTTTACTGAATTTCTTTATTTATCCGGTAACCCTTATGTTAACCGCTGTTCTGCCCAAACTTTTCGATGAAAAAAAAATGGACGAGGTTAAAAACCATTTAAAGTATTCCTTAAAATACTTTTTAATAGTAGTTATTCCCTCAGTTTTTGGTTTATCGGTTCTTTCGCGGCAACTGCTTATAATTTTTTCCACAAAGGAAATTGCCGAGAATGCTTATTTTATTACTCCTTTCATAGCATTAAGTATTTTATTCTACGGGGTTTCCTGTTTTTTCTGCCAGATTTTAGTCTTGGCTAAAAAAACAAAGATTAATGCAATGATCTGGGCAGCGTCCGCTTTATTGAATTTTGGCTTAAACCTTATATTTATTCCTATTTTCGGAATTTTAGCCGCCGCTATCACTACTTTTTTATCTTATCTTTTTTCCTTTGGTTTGATTTGGTATTTTTCCTTTAAGGAGCTTAAATTTGAAATTGATTGGCAGTTTATCATTAAAAGCATCCTGGCGTCAGTTTTGATGAGTTTATTTATTATTCAATTTAGCTCGGTAGGTTTATTAAATGCTTTAATCGTAATAGTTTCAGCCGCCTTTATCTACGGGATTTTGATATTTTTATTCAAGGGGATTAGCAAAAAAGAGATATATTTTTTCAAAGATTTAATACTTAATCTTAAAAAGACAGTAATATGAAGTGGTGTTTTTTATTGAATGATGCCCAGTTTCTTCCTGAATTTTTTGGGAAATTAGCTTTCCAGACAATCAAGAAAGGAGACGAGTGCCTTGTCGTGATGAGCAGTAAAATAGCCGAATATAGGAAAAAGAAATTTTTTCCCAATGAGGCTAAGTTTATCTCTAAGATCGACTGGTCTATTAAAAACTATCAAAAAGGAAAAAAAGAATTTGGTAAGTTATCGTGGAAGGAATTATTTCCTGCTTTCGATAGGTATAAGTCGCTGAACTTTAATTATAATAATTCATTTAATATGGTATCCCAAACCTATCAATTCCTCGAGTTCATTTTTCAGGAGGAAAAACCAGATATAATAATTTCAGAGCCTCCGGCTGGCTTATTCCACGAGGTTACTTACTATTTCTGTAAGAAAAATAATATACCCTATATCGGGTTGAGTGGTTCCAGATTTAATGACAGAATAGATATTTATGATTCAGAATTCACCTTTTCAAAGTATGAAAAGACCTTTAGAGAGATTAAAAATGTCGATTTACCCAAAAAAGAAAAAAAATTTGCAGAAAATTTTATTGAAAAATTTATATCTCACAGATACAAACCTTTTTATATAGATTTGATTAAAATCTACTTTTCTCAAATCGGTATCATCAAACATTATGTTAAAAAATTTAAAGGATTAAAACCCCTGTTCAAATATTTTCTAAACAGAAAATATTTTAAGGATTTCGATTACGAGAATGAGGCGCATCTTAAACATGCTGTTGTCGCGCTTTGGAAGATTGAAAAACGCCAGTTCAGGATTTTATTCCAGAAAAACATTTTTTCCAAAATCAGCAACGATGACAAGGACTTTTTCTTTTTCCCCTTACAATATCAACCCGAAGCTTCGACTTCTGTATATGCAACTTATTATTGCGACCAGTTGAGCACGATTAGAAACATAGCTTTTGCCTTGCCCTTTCCCTACAGATTATATGTCAAAGAGCATCCAGCTTCTGTGGGATTAAGGCCGAGAAGTTTTTACAAAAAGATAAAAAAATTGCCCAATGTAGTTTTAATTTCTCCCCAAGAGGATACAGAGAGAATTGTAAAAAGTTCGTCAGGAGTTATTACTATAACCAGCACTATTGGAATGGAGGCGATTTTAGCCGGTAAACCAGCATATGTTTTGGGAAATATGTTTTATTCTTACCACCCTTTATGTAGGAGTCCCAAAAACTTCGAAGAACTAAAAGAGAAGATAGAGGAAGATCTGGTTAAAAAGCCTGACACGGAGAACATAGAAGACATTAATATCCGTTTTATCGCTTCTTATTTTAGGAATACAATCGAAGGGAATATAATCTCGGCATCGATGGGAGAAGATGAAAATAATTACGAATTAATTTACCGGGAAATTAAAAATTATTCTTGGGGTGAAAAATAAAACATGAATATATCTAACTACAATCATCCCAAAAGTTGCCCGGTTTGTTTAACGGGGGAAAAGTTCACTTTTATTAAAAGTTATAATTTAAAAGAAAATAACTTCGCGCTTTATCAGTGCCAAAAATGCAAAATTCAATTTTATTTGCCCTTTGAGGGCATTAGCGAGGAGAATTATCAAAAAATGGGTATCTATAAAATAAGTGAATTAATAAGGCCGCAAATTCGCAGAGGATACCATAAAAAGTTTTTAAAGAGAAATAAGATATTTATCAAAGAAACAAAGGTTTTGGATTTGGGATGCGGCACCGGAGAATTTTTAAATGAATTAGAAAAAAGAGGATGCGAAGTCTGGGGAGTGGATTTCGATAAAAATGCCATAGCGTTGGCCGAAAAGAATTTTGATTTTAAAAATATTTACAACTCTTCTTTCGAGGTTTTTTTCCAAAAAATAAATTTACCTAAATTTGATATCGTTACCTCGTTTCAGGTTCTGCAATATTTAGACAATCCCTTAGAGTTTATTAAAAACATTAAAAAAATATTAAAACCAAACGGGAAAATAGTTTTAAGCGTACAATCAAGGAAAAGAGTTATAGCCGACTTTAATAATTGGGAGTTTCCACCCGTTACTTTAACTAAGTGGGACGAGGAAGCGGTTGCAAATTTTTTCTCGGAAATTAATTTCAGAATATCTCACGTTTCTTATGTAGAGGAATTTAAGACCATCGTTGAAGCGCTTAATGACAAAATAAGGTTTAATTTGGTTAGTAAAACAATAGATATTTCAAAAAAAATTCAAGATAAGTCATTTTTTCTACCTCAGAGCGTTTATTTTTTAGGGCGCTTAAAAGCATACGTTGTTGCTTTTTTACCAGCATTTATTCTTTGGCTTTGGGGGAAAATTACCAAAAAGGAGAACGGTGTCATCTTTATTGAACTAGAAAATGCCCATGATTAAGAAAAAAATTATGTTTTTATTGCCTAATTTTTATCAAGCCGGAGGGCATAGGGTGGTTTCGGAGTTGTCTTTGAATTTGCCAGAGAATATAGGGCAAACGCTCGTTCTCTTCGAAAACAAAGTATCCTTTCCTTTCAAGGGAAATTTAATCAGTCTAGACATTCCGCTTTCAAATAACTTTATTTTTAGAGCGTTCTATTTCTTAGTGGCTTTGGCCCGTTTTAAAAAAATAGTCAAACGGGAAAAGCCGGATTATATTATGGGTTTCGGCGTTCCCGCCAATATTATCAATATTCTTTCAAATAAAAAAAGTATCCTTAGGGTGGATACGTTTCTTTCTTCTTCAAATGGAAATTTGTATAAAATTTTGGCAAGGAATCTTTTTCACCGAGCGCCGCAAGTAATTTGTGTTTCAAAGCGGGCGGCAAAAGATTTGGTTGAAAATTTTAATATTGAAGAAGGAAAAATTAAGGTTATATACAATCCTCTGGACATAAACAAAATAAGGGCTTTGGCCAAAGGGCCTCTAACCACAGACCAAGAGAAGATATTTGGAAAGCCGGTCATTATTAGTACCGGTAGACTGGTCGAAGGGAAAAACTTTGTACTTTTGATCAAAGTATTCAAAAAAGTAAAAGAAAAGATTAAAGACGCGCAATTAGTTATTTTAGGCGAAGGAGAAATGATGCCAGAATTGGAAAAAGTTATTTCTGACTTAAATCTGAAGGGCGAGGTTCATTTGTTGGGTTGGCAGGAAAACCCTTTTAAATTTTTATCTAAAGCCAAGTTATTCGTCCTTGCATCACTGCAAGAGGGATTGCCTTATTGTCTTTTAGAGGCTATGGCCTGTGGCATTCCTGTCATTTCTACAGACTGCAAATCAGGTCCGAGAGAAATTCTTGCTCCGCAAACGGATGTTGAAATGGAGGCTCAAGATATTGAATATGCTGAGTTTGGTATATTAACACCCGTTTCTAATGAAGGGGTACTAGGAAATGCCATAATCAGCGTTCTGACAGATGCAACATTAGAAAGAAATTTGGCAGAAAAATCTAGAGAAAGAGCAGAAGACTTTGATGTTAAAAAGATTATTAAAAAATGGGATTTTTTAGGATATTAATTGGTATGAACCGACAAAATGCTGCCTTGATAATATATATGATAATGCTATTATAGGAGGATACAATATGCTAGATAAGTATGGGCGTTGAGAGAGGGAAAAGCGAGCCGAAAATGAAAGAAAAATAAGGCCAAGGTGGCCTTAAATAGGCCATTTTGGGATATATTTTTAAAAACATTAATTTTATGAGAAGAAAATTTAACCTTGCGTTCTTTATTAAAATGGTCGTTTATTTAAAGTATTTTCCTTCCATTGTTTTTAAGATTAAAAATTGGTTCAGTTTTATATTAAATTATATCGGAATCAAGGACGAGGGTTGTACTTATATATTTAGAAACGGATTAAAAATAAAGACTAAAGATGGCATCAGTTCTGGAACCATAGCTGTGATTTTTATAAAAAAAGATTATGGGGATGATATTGAAGACAATTCGGTAATAATTGATATAGGGGCGAATATTGGAGTTTTTTCTCTCTTCGCCGGCCAATCGGAAAATACAACTATTTATGCCTACGAACCGATGTCCGATAATTATGATTTATTAAAAGAAAATATTGGTTTGAATAAATTAGAAACAAATATTCTGCCCTTTAACTTGGCGATAGGCGCCCGCTCAGAAAAAAGAAAATTTTATTTAGGAACGTCTGCTTCACATTCTTTTTCTCCGATAAGTGAATCGCCCTTTAATGCTTTATATGGAGACCGCGTCCAAGAACAAAAACAGAAGTTCATCGAAATAAACTGCGTTTCTCTAAAAAATGTTTTTGATAGAAATAATATACAGAAATGCGATATTTTGAAAATGGATTGTGAGGGAGCGGAGTTTGAAATTTTGTACAATCTCCCTGAAGAATATTTCAAAATGATTAAAAAAATTCGTTTAGAATACCATAATCATTTGTCTAGCAAAAAGAATAATGTTGATTATCTGATAAAATTTTTAAAGCGGATGAGATACAAAGTTGTAAAAATTAAAGAACCCTCTAATTATCAGGGAGATTTGTGGCTAGAAAGAGAATAATAGAAATATGAATATTCTTTTTATCTATTCATTGAATACCGTCGGGTCGTTAGCTAAACCATTAGAGTCGCCAGAACAAATACAGTTTGGTATATCTTATATATCGTCTTTTCTAAAGAAGCACGGTCATAAAACCAAGGTAGCAGTTTTATCCAGAAATTCGCCTGAAAATAATATAAATATTCTTAACGAATATCTAAAGATATTTTCCCCAAAATTAGTTTGTTTTACGGCCGTAAGTACCGAATATCCACTTGCCGCCGATTTGGCGAGATATTTAAAAGAAAAACATCCAGATATTTATTTGTTGATTGGAGGTCCGCACGTTTCTTTAAATCCAGACAGCGTTTTACCAGATAGTTTCGATGCTTTATGCTTGGGGGAAGGCGAAAATCCGGTTTTAGAATTGGTATCCCAACTAGAAAATGGTGTTGCGCCCTCTGGCATTCCGAACCTTTGGATTAAGCAAGGGTTTGAACTTGAAAAAAATCTACCGCGTCCATTTTTGGAAAATCTCGATAGCTTACCCTTCCCCGACAGGGAAATGTGGCAGGAATGGATAGGGGAACGGCCAGGCTCAAGATACGCAATTCTAGCGGGTCGTGGCTGTCCATTCCAGTGTTCTTATTGTTCTAATCACGCCCTTAAAAGACTGGCCCCTGGATCTTACGTTAGGTTCAGATCCCCTGAAAATATTGTAGCAGAGATAAAGGATATTATCGCGAAATTTCCGGTAAAGAAAAGAGAAATATATTTAGAGGTTGAGAGTTTTAACGCAAATAAAGAATGGGCGATTGGCTTATGTTCGGAGTTGGAGCATTTTAATAAAACCCTTGAGCAGCCATTTTCCTTTGGAGCAAACTTAAGAATTATGCCTAACGCAGACCTCGAAAGTTTTTTTGTTGCTTTGGAAAAAGCTAATTTCAAATTTATCAATATTGGACTGGAATCAGGAAGTGAAAGAGTCCGTCGAGAAATATTGAGAAGAAACTATTCGAACAAAGATGTAACCAATGCCGTTACTTTGGCGAGAGAACATGGTTTGAAGGTCGTCTTTTTTAATATGATTGGACTTCCTTGTGAAACTTTGGCTGATTTTAAGGAAACGGTAAAAATGAATCGAATATGTCTACCCAACCAGCATTTCACCAGCATTTTTTTCCCATACCCGGGGACTGATGTATACTCTTTATGTGAAAAGCAAGGACTGTTGAAGGAGTCTTCGGGGCCAGAGATGGAAAGAATGAAAGCCACCTTAGATCTCCCCGGGTTTAGTAAAAAACAAATACAAAGAAGCTATATCTTGTTTGACTACTATGTTTATAGGGGGCGCAAACCAATGTATAAAATATTGGGTCGGGTTGTCAGGGCTTACTTCACGTCTAAACCTCGCTTAATTATTTTTTGGAAAAGACTTTTGCGTTTGCCGTTTTTTAGAAGTTTGAGAGAAAAGTATGGAGAATATTAGAATAACTTTCAAAAAATGAAAATCATTTGTGAAAATAAATAGCCCAATAAATAAATTCCATGATTAATCCAGAAAAAAGTTTATCAAAAGATCAGGGAGAGATGGAAGAAGCGTATAATATAGATGTTACTCAATTTGCGAGTAGTAGCGAAAAAGAAAAGGCAACGGCATGGAGCAATTTCGCCCTAAAACACTTAAAAGAAATGCGAGTTTTGAAAGACGCCGGTCTTTTGGGAAAAGAAAACAAAGATTGGAGAAATGTGACAGAACACGTTTTGGTGACGAGTGCTTTGGCAGGTTTTTTAGCGAGACAATTAAGAGATAAAGGTTGTGATATTGATCCTCAAATAATTGAATCAGCAGCGGTTTTACACGATGCAAGTAAAAGATTAGATGTTGAGAAAAAAGTCAGATACGGGACAGAAAAAAAGGAGGGTGCACTTATAGATTTACTTAAGAAATTTGGTTATTCCAAAGAATTCATAGAGAACTGCTCTTATACGGCGAGAGTGCCAGGTATTTTTTTAGAAGATGAAAAACAGGATGAGGCGATTAGAGGGAAGAATTTAGAATATTTAGTTGTGGCATATTCTGACGCTAGAATAAGAAACGTAAACGTGGTTTCCTTAGAAGAAGCCAGAGATAAGAATAAACAGAAAGCGCCTAAAGACAGCGATTTTTATGATAAATGGTACATTTTTTATAAAAAAGTAGAGAGTCGTATTTTACGAGAAATTGGAGATATCAAACCAGAAGATATTAACAATGAAAGAGTTTTAGAATCACTTTCAAAAAATTAGAAAAATATGAATCCCAAAAACATTTGCATCATTGGAATGGGTTTTATCGGTACAACGTTAGCTGCTGTTTTGGCGGAGGCAGGGTTTATGGTTTTTGGCATAGAAAAAGATAAAGAAAAATTAGAACAACTAAAACAAGGAAAGCCGCATTTTTTTGAGAAAGGATTGTCGGAAATACTCTCAGAGCAGACCGGGAAAAAACTCCATATTTTTGGTGAAATTCCTAAAGATAAAAAAATTGATGTTTTTATAATTTCAGTCGCCACTCCCGTTGACAAGGATACAAAAAAACCAAATCTCGAATATGTTAAAAAAGCAATAAGTGATATCAAGCCCCACTTGAAAGAAAAGCAGCTCGTAGTTCTAAGGAGCACGGTTCCGATTGGTACTACTAGGGATATCGTTTTTCCCTTATTAGAAGAAAAATGTAGAAATGTATATTTAAGTTTTTGTCCGGAAAGAACAGTAGAAGGTAAAGCGCTAGAAGAGCTTAAATCGTTGCCCCAAATTATTGGAGCTTTAAATAAAGAAAGTATGGATCTTTCAGTCAAATTATTTTCTAGAATTACCCCCTTGATAGTCAAAGCCAGTTCTTTGGAAACAGCAGAGATAATAAAGTTGATTAATAACAGTTATAGGGATTTCGGTTTTGCTTATGCTAATCAAGTGGCACTGATCTGCAAAAATCTTAGCCTGGACGCTAAAGAGGTGATAGACCTGGCTAACTATGGTTATCCGAGGAGCAATATTCAACAGCCGGGTTTTGTTGGAGGATTCAAGCCGGGTTTTGTTGGAGGGGTTTGTTTAGAAAAAGATCCATATATTTTAATAAATTGTTCTGGAATAGATGGCGGTTTAATAAAAGCGGCTAGAGAACTAAATGAAGGGCTTATAAAACATGTCGCTGAAAGAGTTAAAGAATATATAAAGGAAAAAAAACTATCCTTCGCTGAAACGAAAGTCTTTATTTCCGGCCTCGCCTTTAAGGGCTATCCAGCAACGAACGATTTAAGGGGATCACCAGCTATACAATTATTAGATTTTTTAAAAAAAGCACAGATAAAAAGAATATACGGGCATGACTTTGTCGTTGAGAAAAAAGAAATTGAGAATTTAGGTATAAAGTCATGTTCGATGGAAGAAGGATTAAAAGACGCAGATGTTGCAATTTTTATGAATAATCATAAAAAGTATCAGGAACTTGATATAGGAAGGTTAGTAAAAACCATGAAGCCTGGCGCTCTTTTGTTTGACGGGTGGCAATTATTCGATAATAAATTGAAAAGTATAGAATGTATAAATTATGAATCAATCGGATATAAAAAGAAAAAAAATAGGTTGGCCTGAGATTTCTTTAAAAAGACGCGGCGGAGTTATTCATAGGGCCTATGTGAGAGAAGTCTTATCTAAAGATTTTGATTTGGAACTAATAAATCTAGAGGCAAAATATTTAAAACATTTCCGATATTTTAAATTTATCGAATCGTTTTTTTATTATTTGTTCCTGAAGGGAGAAAAAGATTTATGGGTAGGCGATTTTTATTCTACAGTTTTTTCTAATCCCAAGCGAATAAAAGGCAAGAACTTAGTTTGGATTCATCATCTTGATTTTTCCGGACACCCGCTTATTTCCCAACCATTTTTGAATTTATTAACTAAGCTTTTTTTCTTTCGTAATCTTAAAAAATCAGATGCTGTCGTTACGATTTGTGAGTATTGGAGAAAATATTTTTCAGATTTGGGTTATAAAAATGTTTATAAAATATATGGAGGTTTTGAACTAGATCGATATAACATTACAGATCAAGAAGTGGAGGATTTTAAGAAGGAAAATAATCTTCAAGGAAAGCCAATAATATATCTCGGAAATTGTCAAAAATGCAAGGGGGCAGTCGATTCTTATAAGGTACTTAAAGATTTAGATGTTTATCTGATTACTTCTGGAGAAAAGCAAGCTAATATCCCAGTGAAAAATCTTAATTTAAGTTACCGAGACTATCTGAAACTTCTTAAAGCATCTTCCATCGTTCTTACTATGTCGAAATTTAAAGAAGGCTGGTGCAGAACGGCCCATGAAGCGATGTTGGTCAAAGCTCCGGTAATAGGCTCCGGTTTTGGAGGAATGGAAGAGCCATTAACGGGCGGAAAACAAATAATTTGCAGTGATTTCAAAAACTTAAAAGAAAAGGTAAGATATTTGCTGGATAATCCGGAAATAAGGAAAGAAATGGGAGAAAATGGCTTCGACTATGCTAAAGATTTCCCGATAGAAAAAACACAGAAAAATTGGCTGGATTTAATTCATAAAATTTTAACAGAATAGTTTATATGTCGAACAATAAAGGGGAAAAACAAACCGGAATTGACCAAGTTAAGCTCGGCGAAATTTTCTATACTCATAAAAAAAGGTCCCCTTATTCCTACGAAGCATATTATTCCTTTTTTAAAACTTATATATTGCAACACCTGCCAACCGATAAAAAAATAAGAATTCTTGATGTCGGATGTGGTAATGGCCACTTGTTGTATTCCCTACAGAAGAAGGGATATGCCAACTGTTTTGGTATTGATTCGTGCAAAAAACAAATAGACAACGCGAGGAAAAAAATGGATTGTGTTGAGCTAGTAGATGTATTCCAATATCTATCGTGCCATGAGAAGGAATTTGATGTGATAATTCTTATTGATGTCGCCGAACATTTTGGCCAAGATGACCTTTTTAGATTATTGAAAACGATAAATAATTCTCTACGCCAAGGCGGAATTTTGATAATGCACACAATTAATGGTTTCTCTCCCTTTTTACAGCCTTACTATTACGGGGATCCAACGCACCAGCAAATTTATTCATCTAAAATAATAGGAGGGTACGCACTTTTGGCTGGATTCAAGGAATATCGTGAATTCCCTTCGACGCCCGAATATTTTCCTTGTCTAGAATCAATTAATTTAAGGTCCTTTATACGTCTTCTATTAAAAATCGGACAATGGTTTTTATGGCACTTAATATCGAGGATCTATGGTTTAATAGAGTATGTGGCTGTTGGAAAATATAAGCGGTTCTATACGCCCAATTTCATTATCGTATGTGAAAAATCTTAATTAAATAATTTATGAAACCTTTAGAATTTTTTTCAAAGTATCAAAAATTTATTATAGCTAGTTGCTTATTGCTGTTAGTATTTTCTTTTTTTGACAAGGTATTGAGCGTGGGGACTATCTTTGTTTTTTTCTTAGCATCGATTTCTATGTCGTTGATCGGCCAGTGTAAGGAGGAGAAACAGCGGAAAATTTTGGGCGCGTTATTTTTAATTATTTTATCTTTACACATTCTGGTCGTTCTATTTTTCTATTACACAAATTTCCAACCATTCAGCGGAGGATACGGTGATTACGTAGTTTACGACCAACAAGCTCAAGAAATAGTAGGAAGAGTTCAGCAAGGAAATTTTTCTTTGCAAAACCTAGACCTCCCTAACTATTATCCAGCCATCATTGGCTATATTTATGCTTTTACAATCCCAAGTATGCTTATGGGTCAGTTGTTTAATGCCTGGTTGGCTACTCTAATAGCTATCTTTGTTTATTTAATAGTACGCGAAGCAGGAAGGTCAGAAAAGGAAGGTTTTTTGGTGGGATTAATAGCGAGCGTTTACCCGAGTCTTGTTTTTTTCGGGAGTTTAATGTTGAAAGATTCTTTGGTAGTTTTATTATCTATAATCGGGTTGTTGTTAGTGTTAAAAATAATTAAAAGATTTTCCTGGAGTAAGTTTCTCGCTTTCTATATTATATTGACTGCTTTGATTCATTTCCGTTTTTATATTGGGTTTGCCCTCATGTTTAGTTTTATAATTTCTTGGTTTTTGGTATCAACCTTTAGCTTTAAAAAAAGAATTACCTATGGAGTAATCATTCTCTTTCTCTTAGGTTTCTCTCCTCAATTTTTAGGACTCGGTTATTACGGGTTTAAAAATTTTGGGGTTTTCCTCAATGTTGAAAAAATTACCTATTACAGGGAAAAAGTTTATGCGCCATCAGATAAACCTTCTCAAATTCAATCCCAACAAATCACCCCTGAATCAACCACCCCTGAATCAACCACCCCCCAACCAACTGTTTTCCGATCGGGCAGAGGTTCTTCTGTCGTGATAAAAACGGGTTTTGAAAATCCTCTAATATTTTTGAGAAATACAGCATTATCTTTCGCTTGTGCGTTTTTAGGCCCTTTTCCATGGCAAATAACGCGCCCTAAGCATCTTTTTGTTTTGCCTGAATTAATTGCCTGGTATTTTTTATTATTTTTTATAATCAAGGGAATAACGAAATCCATTAGAGAACAATATAGGGTTATCTTGCCGGTACTTATTTTCAGTCTTTTGGTCTTTGGGACATTAGCTCTTTTTATAACGAATTTCGGTATTATAACTAGAATCAGAATTCCAGCCTTTTTATCCCTTTTATGTTTGTTCCCATTCGGTTTCAAATGGTTAAAAGATGCTGAGATTCCGTTATTAAGTAAAATATTCAATATATAAATATGAAATGTTTAGTCACTGGCGGAGCTGGATTTATCGGTGGCCATCTCGTTGATAGATTGATAAAAAATGATCATATGGTGGTAATTATTGATGATCTCTCAATCGGGAAAAAGGAAAATTTAAATCCTAAAGCTGATTTTCATCAGCTGGATATTTGTGATTTCGAAAAAATTAAACCTCTTTTTAAAGAAGTAGATTATGTTTTCCATTTAGCCGCCATTCCAAGGGTGCCTCTTTCGATAGAAGATCCTATCGGGACATCGCGGGTAAATATTTCAGGCACAATTAATGTTCTCAAAGCAGGAATCGATAATAAGGCAAAAAGAATTATTTTCGCTTCGTCCTCAGCTATTTATGGAGATCAAGAAGCCACCCCTCTGAACGAAAATATGGTACCCCATCCTCTAAGTCCATATGGATTACAAAAATTAGTCGGGGAACAGTTCGCAAAACTTTTTGTTGATCTATACAAAATTCCAATAGTTTGTCTAAGGTATTTTAATGTTTATGGTCCAAGAATTGATTTTAATTCTGATTATAGTTTAGTCCTTGGGAAGTTTTTGAAACTTAAAGCCCAACATAAACCATTAACAGTTTTTGGCGATGGTAACCAAACTAGAGGTTTCTGCTATGTTGATGATGTGATAGGGGCTAATATCAAAGCGATGACAAGTGATAAACTTAAGGGTGGAGAAATCATTAATATCGGCCAGGAAAAATCTTATTCAATTAATTATTTAAGTAAATTGATTGGTGGGGAAGTTCGATATTTACCGCCAAGAGTTGGAGACCTTCTCCATAGTCAAGCAGATATCAGCTCCGCTAGAGTACTTTTGAATTGGCAACCAAGGGTAGATTTTGAAACCGGCGTTGAAATAACAAAAGAATGGTTCGGAAAAGCGAAGGAACAAATAATATAATATTATGTCTAGAAATAAAAATATCATCGCCATTATTCCCGCCCGTGGAGGCTCAAAAGGAATCCCCCGGAAAAATATTATTAATCTAGGCGGATATCCTCTCATCGCATATTCTATTATCGCGGCTAAAATGTCGAAAATCATTTCACGGGTTGTTGTTAGCACCGACAATAAAGAAATTGCTAAAATTGCAAAAAAATATGGGGCAGAAGTTCCGTTTTTACGACCAAAGCAATTTGCGAAAGATTCTTCTCCGGATATCGAATTTATTCAGCACGCACTAAAATGGTTTCAAGAGAAAGAGGGTTACCGGCCGGATTATTTAGTACATCTCCGTCCTACCACACCCCTTAGGGAGCCAGAATTGATAGATAAAGGAATAGAAAATATTATTAAAAATAAAGAAGCAACCTCGCTTCGTTCTGCTCATGCACTGAAAGAATCTCCGCATAAATTTTTTGAGATTAAAAACGGCTTTTTTGCAGGATTATTTCCCGACGACCATAGGCCAGATTATCATAATTTACCTCGGCAATCTTTTCCAACCACTTATCATCCCAATAGTTATGTAGATGTAATAAAAACAAAAACGGTTGAGGATCTGGGTATTATTCATGGGCCCAAGATACTTCCTCTTATCACACCATTTATAGTAGAAATAGATGAGGCTGAAGATATAGATTATGTAAGGTTTGATTTGTTTAGGAAAAAGTATAAAATATACGACTCATTAAAGACTAAATATGGAAAAATATAAAATATCATATACCCCGCGAGAGGTTCCATTAATTAAAACCAAGTTTAGAAAAATAGGGACGAAAATTCCTGTTCCTAAATCTCTTTCAATCTTTGAAGATTTAGAAAAATACGAGGCGAGATCTATGCATGGCCAACTGCCAATAGTTTGGGACCGGGCAGAAGAGTTTCAGGTTTTTGATAAATACGGAAATTGCTGGATTGATTTCACCTCCACTATTTTTTTAGCAAATTCCGGGCACGCTAATCCATGTGTTGCTTCGGCGATTAAAGAAGCGGTAGACAAAAAACTGCTTCATACCTATACCTTTGCCAACGAATATAGGGTTAAGTTTCTAAAGAAATTAATAGAGATGATTCCTCGCTATTTAGAGAAAGCTTTTTTAATGTCATCCGGGACAGAAGCGACAGAGTGTGCTTTGAAGCTTATGAGGATGTATGGGCAGACTATTAATCCTAAAAAAAATAAAGTCATTTCTTTCTTGGGGAATATGCACGGACGAACCATGGGGGCAGAAATGCTGAAGGGCGATCCTAACGGTTCGTCTTGGATTGGCTACAAAGATCCAAGTATCTGTCATCTAAATTTTCCTTACCCCTGGAATCCGCGAGAATTCAATAAAGAGATGGAAGAGCTTAAAAAAAAAGAAAAGTTTGATGCCGAAGAAATTTGCGGGTTTATAATCGAAGCTTATCAAGGATGGGGAGCTGTATTTTATCCAAAGGAATATATCAGAGAACTTTGTGCTTTTGCGAAAGAGCATAAGGCACTGGTGGCTTTCGATGAAATTCAAGGCGGATTTGGGAGAACTGGAAAATTATTTGTTTATCAACATTATGATGTCGAGCCAGATTTAGTTTGTTTGGGAAAAGCTATAAGCGGTTCTTTACCTCTTTCTGCCGTTGTGGGGAAATCTGAAATACTAGATCTGCCCGAGATTGGTTCAATGAGCAGCACGCATTCTGCCAATCCATTGTGTTGCGCCGCCGGGCTGGCTAACTTAGAGGAGATAGAAAAAAATAAATTGGTAGAAGAGTCCGCAAGGAAAGGTGAGATTCTCCACTATCTTTTGAATAAAATAAAAGAAAAATTTCCAAGTCACATCTCTCATATTTTAGGAAAGGGTTTATTGGCGGCTATTATAACGACTAATCCTAAAACCCACCAGCCCGATGGCTTAATCGCAAGTAAAGTGTGTGAGAGGGCGATGCAGAAGGGGTTACTGCTTGTCCATACCGGTCGAGAATCAATCAAAATTGGTCCGCCCCTAACAATAAAAGATGAAGCCCTTGTCGAAGGAATAGGGGTCATCGAGGATTGTTTCAGAGAAGTAATAAAAGAATAAAAAATATTATGAAAGCCATCCGTCATTTTGGGATAGTAGTAAGCGACATAAATAAGGCCTTGCATTTCTATAGAGATTTATTAGGCTTAAAAATACGAATAGATGCATTAGAAAAGGGAGAATTTATAGATAGTATTTTAGGTCTTAAAAATGTGGAAGTAAGAACGATAAAAATGTCAGCCGACGATAATAGCCTTATAGAGCTTTTATGTTATAAATCTCATCCGAAAAAAGTTATGAGAAAAAAAGAGATTTATGAAATAGGAGCTTCGCACCCCGCTTTTACTGTAAAAAATCTCGACTGCGAGTATAAAAAGTTGAAAGAAAGAAGGATTAAGTTCATCTGTCCACCCCAGATTTCACCGGATGGGAAAGCAAAGGTTTCATTTTGCTATGATCCTGACGGCGTTCCCGTTGAATTAGTCGAGCCATTAGATAAAAAATAATATTTTTTATGTTAAGTTATTTAGATGTTGTTTATAAAGAAGAAACAAAACCGATTACGGATTATCCCTTGAAGTTATGCAGCTATTTATCTGATAGGTTCAAAATGGAGAAAGGAGACAAACTCTTAGATATCGGGTGCGGGAGGGGGGATTTTTTGAAAGGTTTTAAGGATATTGGACTTGACGTTTTTGGGTTAGATATCGAGAAATCAAAATCTGATATAGTAAAGAATATTAAAATATATAATTGTAATTTCGAACTTAATAGCTTTCCTTTAGAGAATAACTCGGTCGATTTTATTTTTTCAAAATCAGTCATAGAGCACCTGAAAAATCCAGAGAATTTTATAAAGGAGATATATCGTGTATTAAAGCCTGGTGGAACGGCGATATTGATGACCCCCGATTGGCAGAGTCAGATGAAAATATTTTATGATGATTATACGCATGTGCGCCCGTATACTAGAATAGGACTGGAGGATTTTCTTAAAATGTCCGGGTTTAAAAACGTATCATCGGAGATATTTTACCAATTACCGATTTTGTGGAAGCTTCCCTGGTTAAAGATATTTTCTAAATCACTTCAAATTTTTGGTCCAGTTAAAAGAATCCATAGAAATAAATTTATTAGATGGTCAAAAGAACTTATGATTTTAGGCCACGGAGAAAAGTAAATGAAAATAACAAAATTAGTTCCCAAAATTATATATAGGGTAGGTGCTTTCAGTGGGTTAGAAGAAATTTTAAAAGAACTTTTTCCCGTAGGTAGCGGTTACTTAGTGTATATTATTGATTCTGTCCACCAAAGGACAGGCGTACGGGCTAAACTTCCAAAAAAAGAAAAAGACTTGATAATTGATGTAGATGTATCCGAACACGAACCGAGAACCAGCCAGATAGACGAGATAAGAGACAAAATTTTAACCGAAAAAAAGGGGGAAATGCCAATAGTTATAGTCGGTATCGGAGGAGGGTCAACCATGGACATTGCTAAAGCAGTTTCGGTTGTTCTTACTAATAAAGGTTCAGTGACAGATTATCAAGGATGGGATTTGGTGAAAGAAAAGTCATTGCCCAAAGTGGGCATTCCGACATTGTCTGGTACTGGGGCCGAAGCAACGAGAACAGCTGTTTTAACTAGTCCGGATAAAAAAATGGGGATAAACAGCGAGCAGAGCATGTTTGATGCGATAGTGATGGATCCCGAACTTTTAAAGACGGTAGATAGAAATCAGGAGTTTTTTTCAGCGATGGATTGTTTTATACACTGTGTCGAATCTTTGGGAGGTTCTTTCATAGATGACCTCGGACGATCGTTCGCTTCCGTCGCAAAAAAGATGACAGTAGATTTCTTTTTGAAAGAGAAAAACTACGGGGAATTAATGGTGGCCTCCTATTTAGGAGGGTGTTCTATCGCGAATTCAGAAGTGGGTGTTTGCCATGCTCTATCATATGGAATAAGTTTAGTTTTGGGTTATAGGCATGGAGTGGCAAATTGTGTTGTGTTCAACCAATTAGAAGAATTTTATGGACCCGATGTTAAAATATTCAAAAATATAGTTAGGAAACATCGAATTGAATTACCAAAAAATATAACCAAAGGCATAACGGAAGAAATGCTAAATAAGATGATAGAAATGACTTACAAAATGGATCGACCGTTAACTAGCGCCTTAGGCAAGGATTGGAAGAATATTCTGACTCGAGAGAAAATTACCAACCTATATGAAAAAATGTAATTTTATTTATAGAAATATGATAAATAAAAATCTTAAGAAAAAATTAAAAAAGATAAAAGCAGTTGCCTTCGACGGAGACGGGGTGTTATTTTCCGGAAGAGTTTTTATAGATCCTGTGAGGGGGGAGGTGTTGAAAGAGAGGAGTCATATTGACGGTCATGGTATTTCTTTATTAAGGGCTGCCGGCCTTAGGATAGCAATAGTTAGTGCAGAAAAAACGGGATTTCTTGAAATGGTTGGAGAAAAACTGAATTCTCTTCCCGCGGCTAAATCGAGAAAATGGCACGAAATAGATATCTTTACCGGTTTTCAATCCGAACAGAAGGTAAAAGTCATTGACGGGTGGCTTAAGAGAATAGAAGTAAAATGGGAAGAATGTGCGGCTATGGGAGATGATTTAACTGATTATCAGCTTCTTAAAGCGGCCGGATTTGCGGTTGCCCCGGCTCAAGCCGAGGTGGTTATAAAGGAAATTGTTCATTATGTCACACCGCGGGAGGGGGGGAACGGGGCCATAAGAGATTTTTGTAATTTAATATTAAAGGTTAAGGGATTCGATCCAATCACTAAAAAGTAGCGGAGGTATGATAAATTTTCGAGATTTAAAAAAACCATATTTGATAGCAGAAATCGGTATAAACCATAATGGTGATCTTCAGGTGGTAAAAAGATTGATTGACGCTGCCTTCGCCTGTCAATGGGATTGTGTAAAGTTCCAGAAAAGAGAACCGGATATTTCTGTTCCGGGAGAACAAAAAAATGTAATAAAAGATACTCCTTGGGGTCAGATGACTTATTTAGAATACAAAAAAAGAATTGAATTCGGCAAAGAGGATTATGATTATATAGACGAATATTGTAGGGAAAAACCAATAAGCTGGACCGCCTCTGTTTGGGATATTCCCAGCTTAGACTTTATTCTAAAATATAATACTCCTTTTATAAAAATTCCCTCAGCAAAAATTACCGATCAACAATTAGTAGAAGCCGTAGCGAAATCAGGCCGGCCGGTATTGGTATCAACTGGCATGAGTACATTGGAGGAGATAGATAAAGCAGTAGATGTATTAAAAGACAACAATACTAATTTTGTTTTAATGCATTGTAATTCTGCATATCCGGCTCCGCACCCAGAATTAAATTTAAATTGCATCAAAACTTTAAAGGAAAGATATAATTGTCCCGTTGGTTATAGCGGTCACGAGTACGACTTAGAACCCTCTGTTTACGCTGTGGTGTTGGGAGTCAAAATAATAGAGCGTCATATTACAACGGATCATAATATGTGGGGAACCGACCAGACAGCAAGCTTAGAGGTCGTAGCGATGGATAGACTTAAAAAGAGAATTATAGATATAGATGAAGTATTGGGTAGTGGAGAGAAGATTATTACCAAGAGCGAAGAAATCGTAAGGAAAAAATTACGTGGATAATTATTACGACAAATACGGTTTCTGCGGCGCGCAAACAATGACTTTTTGTTTTTCGTGTCTGTTAAAAGAATCTAGAATTTTTTTTAATTTATGAAATTAAAATCAGAATCAATAACAATAGAAACAACTAATTTATGCCCGGCACATTGTGTGATGTGTCCCAGAGAGTTTTATACCCGAAAACTTGGCATAATGGACATGGATTTATTTAAAAAGATTATCGACGAGGCCTCTAGGTTGGGGGTTAAAACGGTAGATACTTGCGCGTTTGGGGATCCATTTACAGATAATTTACTTTTCGAAAGATGCAGATATGTCAGAGAAAAAATGCCAGATGCCAAGATTTATACCAGCTCCAATTGTTTTTTATTGACTCCTGATAAGCACAATGATGTCATTAAATACATAGATATACTCAAGATTAGTTTTTACGGGATGACCAAAGAGATTTATGAGAAGATCCACAGAGGTTCTCTAAAATTTGAGAAAACTTTGAATAATGTTCTTAGTTTTTTAGATAAAACAAATAATTTAAAGAAAAAGCCCTATACAATTGGGTTGTTGACTTTGGTTGATGAGAATAAGAACGAGATGGAAGATTGGATTAATTTTTGGGAGCCGAAACTCGATGAAGTTTATGTTTGGATGCCTCACAATTTTGGAGGTACAAAAAAATACAGAGAAATCGACCGGAAAAATCAAAAAACTTGTGGAAGGCCACTTGTTGGTCCTCCGTATATTCATGTTGATGGAAAAGTCGGCGTCTGTTGTTTTGATTTCAACGCCCAATTGATTATTGGAGATATAAGAAAACAAACACTCGAAGAAATATTCCATTCAAAGCCATATTTAAGAATAAAAAAAGCCCATGAGACTGGAAATTTTGAAGGATATTTATGTAAAAATTGCGACCAAACGAATTACAATTCGTCGGTTTTAATTTATGCGTCCAACAAAACACGGGAAGTCGGGAAGATTAATTCCAACCTTCAAGACCTTAGAGAGATATGATTTTTTGGCACGAATAAAGATTTAAGAAATATGATTAATAAAAAAAAAGTATTATTTATAATTCATGATTTTTACCAGGATGATAATTATTTTCCATTAGGAATAGCTTATTTGTCCGCCGTTCTTAAAAAACAAGGGGTAGAGGTAAAAATATGTTGCCAAGATGTTTTTCATTATTCGAACGAGGAAGTGGCGAAGCTTTTTTTAAAAAATGAGAACTATGATCTTATTTGTATAGGATTTATGGCGGCAAGATTTAAAGAAACGGTTTTGGATTTGTGCGAGACAGTTAATAAATTCAAGAAAAATGCTTGGTTGGTTCTCGGCGGTTATGGCCCCACCCCCATACCAGAATATATTTTAGAAAAAACTCAAGCCGATATTATAGTATTGGGGGAGGGAGAAGAAACTCTTATTGAATTGTTAAAATGCAAAATTGAGGATGAAGATTTGTCGAAGTTGCAAGGAGTCGCATATCGTATCGGGGAGGATATTGAGGTTAACGAACGAAGAAATCCTATCTTTGAATTAGATTCGATTCCTTTTCCCGAGTGGTCGATATTTCCAATGGAAAAATATTCAACTTGTTTGCGACTTTGTGGCATGGATGAGAAGGACAAAATTATGGGCATATCAACAACAAGGGGCTGCGTAAACAAGTGTAATTTTTGCTACAGGATGGAAAAAGCAATCCGCCTTAGAAGTGTAGACAATATTATTAAAGAGATCAAAATCTTAAAAGAAAAATACGGAATAACCTATTTTACAACCCATGATGAACTTTTTATCTATTCCAAAGAAAGAGTTTTTGATTTTTACGAAGGACTTAAAAAAAATAATTTAAAAATAAAATTTGACTGCAACGCCAGAGTTAATATCTTTAACGAAGAGATTGCCGATTGCTTGAAAGAAAGCGGTTGTGTTTTTATAAATTTTGGCTTTGAGTCTTCTGACCAGAAGGTCTTGGATCTAATGAAAAAAAATACAACAGTTGAACAAAATATTAAAGCAGCCAAGATAACTAAAAATGCAGGGATTGGTCTCGGATTAAATTTTATTTGGGGTAATAAAGGCGACACAAAAGAGTCTTTGCGGGGGAATGTAGAGCTGATTAAAGAATATAATAATTATTACCAAATTAGAACTATAAGACCTGTAACTCCGTTTCCCGGATCCGAATTATATTATGAAGCTGTTAGAACAGGCCTATTAGCTGGTCCAGATGATTTCTTTAATAAATTTAAAAATTCAGATCTACTTACGGTTAATTTTACTGATATTCCGGATCAAACATTTTATGAACTGCTTTTTGAGGCAAATAAAGAATTGATCACTGATCACTTTGAGCATACAAGACAAAACGAAGAAGAAGCCGATATCCTAATTCAAAATTTTTATAATCTTTATTTTAAGGGGCAAACGAAATTCAGAGGGGCGAGACACTATGATAAAAAAAGAAATTATTAATTGTTGATTTAATATTTTAATGGTTACTTATAATCTGAAAACAGAAAAAAATCTGGAAGAATTTCTCCTTAAAAAAGAAAAAAGTGTTTTATTTGTTCATAATAAAGAATCTGCTGATTATCTTGTTCGGTTCAAGAGAAGTATTGAAAAGGGAGATTGCGTCGTCATCCCCACTTCAGTAGAAGTTTTATTTGTTTTGAACAAGGTAGGATTACCTTACCAAGTTCCAGAAAGCTATTATACTCTTGAGGAGCATTATAACTATATAAAAAATTTAGAGCCAAAGGTTATTAATTTAGCTGCAGAAATAGACCGAGAATTGGAAAATAATTATCCTGAAATTAAACAGTCGGGCTTGAAGTTAGCTTTTTACCATTTATATCCGTTTGTCAGGTCTTATTATCCGCTAGTAGACGCCTATTTTAAAATTAAAAAAATTATTCAAAAAGAGAAACCTGATAAAATCGGTATGCTCATAGGACAAAAAAAAGACTCTAAGATAGATAGCGAGATAGAGGGGTGGCTATTACAGAATCCCAAAGAAAATCTTTTCGAAAAAGTTTTTGGTGCTTATCAGATTAATTTGCCCATATATCTTTTTTCATCGAACGAGATCAATCGATCTCTTGAAGACACTTTTTCTAGAAAAAATTGGAAGAATAATATCGGGAGGAAGTTTTTCCGGAGTAAGCCATGGCTGTTTCGTTTTTTTAAGGTTTTTAAGAAAGATTGGCTCCTCGCTTTAAAATTGCTTTACTACCAGTCTAAATTAACTCCATTATTTTTATTTAATGGTGGATATAATTGGGACCTATGTGACAAGGAATTATATAGAAAAGGGTATTATATTTGGGGACAGTCAGACGATACCCTTCGGAGTTGGTATTTAAAAAGTGATAGATGTTTTAAATTATCAGGAAGTATTCTTCAGCGGCTTAACAATTTATTTTCTTTTAGAAAAAATTTTCAAGAAGAGAATATTGATTTTTACCCTCTTATCAAAAATAAGCTCGTTCTATTCTTAGAAAAAGTGGTTCCCGCTTCGTTAAACGCCTTTTTTAAGACTGCGGATTTAATTAAGAAAAAAAAGATAAAGGGGGTATTATTTTGTAGTAGCGCAACCGCTATATCTAAAAGCATCGCCCGTGCGGCTCAGAACAACAATATTCCGGTTATCGGCTGGCAGCATGGGGGAGATATAGATATCAAAAAATTGTCAGCTATAGTTTTAAATGATTTATTAGTTTGTGATCTTTTCTTGAATTGGGGCGAGGGATCCAATGAAAATATGCGTGAGGTATCAAAACAATTGAAACTAGATCGAAAACAAAAGAATATTGGCTCCGCTAGTTTAGACGAATTAATATCTATGTCAGCTCTAGATTCTCTTAAAGTTTTGAAAAAAATAGGTGTTAAAAGTATCACCCGTCCGATTATTGTCTATGCCACTAATATGTATTACCTTAGTAATAACTACAATGTATCCTATCCTTCTTGGTCGGATAATTATATCTATGATACTCAGAAAAAAATTATTGAAAGATTAGCATTACTCGCGGGAACTAAAATAATAAAACTTCACCCCAACTTATTTTATTCTGTGCCTTCATTAGATGAATATTGTAATTCTTTTAAAAGGCAAAATGTTTGGAGTACGAGAAATAAAGTTACAGCTTCTTTATTATTTTCCATTGCCGATGTAGTGGTTGTTGATTTCCCGAGCACAGTGCTTTTGCAATCTATGGCCTGCAAGAAACCCACTTTTTGTCTCACTAGGCATTTGAAAATTGAAGATAAGATAAGTGAATCATTGATAAAACGAGTAGTTTTGTCGGAAGATCCAGAACTTCTCATGAAAGAAGTTGAATGCTTTTTGAAATCTGGAAAATATAAAGCAGATTTGGAAAATACTGAATTTCTGGAAAAATTTGGAACTCTTATGGATTGCCGTTCGGCCGAAAGAGCGGTAGCCGCCGTTGACGAATTAGTTATAAGTTATAGATAACTATGTCCAGAAAACGAATTATTGGTAATAATATTAAATATAATGCGCTTAGCCAGGTGATTGTTTTTAGTGTGAACCTGGCTCTATTTCCTTTTATAGTTTTCCACGTCGGTAAAGAAATATACGGAATATATTTACTAGTAATGGCCCTAACTGGATATTTGGGCGTTCTTGAACTCGGGGTAACCGCTGCTGTAACTAAATACGTAGCCGAGCTAACAGCTAAGGGAGACCACGAAGGAGTGAAAAAAATTATCAGTGCCTCTTTTTCATTATTCTTTGCTATCGGACTATTTATTGCTATTATACTTTTTATTCTGTCTTTTTATTTTGACCATATTTTTACAGTTGATGTAGCCAATAGGATAGTTATGCGGCAACTTTTTTGGGTGGCAGCAGTAGCTTCGTTATTTATTTGGCCCGGTAAGATATTCACGAGAGTTTTAGACGGATTTCAAAGATATAATTGGTTGGCTGCTATTAAAATAGGAGAGATAGTTCTTATTGGAGCTTCTGCGTACTTAGTGTTCAGCCAGGGATGGGGGATAGTTTACTTTTTACTTTTGTCTTATCTATTTATTATATTGGAATACGTCGTGGCATACATTATTAGTCGATACCGTCTTATAAAATCAACAATTATATTCCCATATTTCAATAAAAAAGTTTTTAGAGTAATCTTCGGTTTTAGTTTTTATCTCTTTTTAAGCAATTTGGTCGGGATATTAATTTTCAACTTTGATAGTTTCGTAATCGGAGCGTTTGTTTCGATAGCAGCAATTACTATATACAGTGTTGGTTTTAATCTGCAGGGAGGATTTAGGGTGATTAACAGTTTATTGGGTAGCCCTCTTTTCCCTGCGGAGGCTGACATGGAAGGGAGGGGTGAAAACGATAAACAAAAGGAGTTATTATTTAAGGGAACAAAATATATAACTTTGATTTTTGTTCCCTCAGTTATTATTACAATTATATTCGCTGAGCTTTTTATAAATAACTGGATGGGTACGGGTTTTGCCGGAAGTGTTTTGCCGGCTCAAATTCTTATATCTTTTTGGATATTTAATAATACAATAGAGGTCGGCACAGGATTGCTAACGGTAAAAGGTCATGTCAGGGTGCTTTTTAAAATTAGCGTACTCAACGCTTTGTTAAATTTGTTTTTAAGCTTAATGCTAGTCAGGCCATTGGGTGTTTTGGGCGTTGTTTTAGGAACTACGATTCCTATGGTTTTGATCAATTTCCCCTTGGTTCTGTATCAAATATTAAAAGTGTTAAAAATCAACTTGCGAGAGTTCTTTAATTCAGCCGTTAAAAATAATCTCTGGGTTTATCTTTTCACCGTGATTCTATCGGGATTAGCTCTAAAGATTTTCCAACCAGCTAATATTTTTTTAACGATTGTTGAAATGGTCGCAGTATATATAATAGTCATTTTAGTCGGTTTCCGGTTTTTTTTATCTTCTGGAGAAAGGGAAGAAATGTTGTTTATGATTAAGTCCTAATTAAAATGAGTACTTATTTAGAAAATCTTGTTTGCCCTAAGTGTCGCTTAAAATTAAAAAAAGAAGCCGACTTTTTAGTTTGCTTATCATGCAACCAAAAGCATAAGATAGTTAATTGTGTCCCCGATCTTAGAGAAAAAGATGAATATTGGTGCAATGTCAGCCGAGTAAAAATGAAAGAATTAAATAAAATGGCGAAAGAAAGCGGCGATTGGCTCGAAGCAGCCAAGAAAGTGGTGCCCCAATATTCGGGTCATTTTGTGCCTTTCCATAGGGCGGATTGTCAATTTTTGTGGCCAACAACCAAAGAATCAGTAATCCTGGATGCTGGGAGTATGTGGGGCGGAATTACTATTCCAGCAGCTCAATATCATAAAGAGGTTTATGCAGTTGATAAAACTATCGAGACTTTGGAGTTTTTAAACATCCGGGCCGAACAGATGGGCTTCTCAAACATTTATCCTCTTGCAGCCTCTTTGGAAAATTTACCTTTTCCTGACAATTTTTTTGATTTAGTCGTTTTAAACGGGGTTTTAGAATGGGTCGGCCTTGATGAGGATGTAGTTTTAGAAAAGCAATGGCAAGGGACGGGACGAGGCCTTCGCCTCGGGAAAAGAAAAAAATATTCAGAAAATCCAGTTCAAATGCAACGTAAGGTTCTGCGCGAAATAAATCGGGTGCTAAAACCAGGAGGGAATTTATATTTGGCAATTGAAAATAGAATAGGTTATATCTATCTAGTTGGCTGGCCGGATGAGCATATGAATTTGCCATTTATCTGTTTTCTACCAAGGTTTTTAGCTAATTTTATTACTAAATTACTGCTTAACTCCGAATATCGAACCTATGTTTATACTATTTTTGGTTACCGCTCTTTATTAGAGGAAAGCGGTTTTTCAGGAACAAATATTTATGGAGCATTTAATCATTATATCGATGCGAATGAAGTAATACCGTTAGAACTGGTGACCTCTTTAAAGAAAAAAATACGCGAAAACAGCCGTTGGCAATTAAAACCACTTTTAGGACTTATCCCATCGGGATTATTAAAATATTTATCCCCGAGTTTAATTTGTTTAGCCCATAAAGGTTCTAAATTAAACCACGAGGCTAGGATAAAACAAATCTTTCGAAAGGTTGGAGTAATAAGTGGTATTTGCACAGATTTTAAGGCGGTAAAATGGGATAGTCGCCTCGGAAATGACCTGCCAGTTAATTATCTTGTATATACAGATGGCAGCAAAATCCCCACCTATTTTTGTAAAATATGCCGTGATAAACAATCGATAGATATTTTAAAGAAAGAAGCCGAAAACTTAAAGTCAGCGAATGCGCTTTTCAGGGATAAGGAAATAGAATTAAGGATTCCTAAATTAGTTTATTTCGGAACCATAGATGGGGTTACCATCCTTATCACAAATTATCTCTTGGGAGATAAAGTAAAGTTTTTTTTCTGGGATAAATTAAAAAATTTATCATTATTATCCGCCAGATACGCTACAAAAAAATGGTTGGAAAGAGTCAACCCTATTATGAAGCAGGCAATATTTTTTCTTAATGATTTTCAGAAAAATAGCACAACAGAGACGGTAAACGCAGTTTTGTACATTGATAATCAAATTGTCGAGCATTTAGAGAAGATTGGTAAGAATAATTTGTTAAATGACAGGGTCTTAAAATTGACCGAAGAAATACGCGAGAAAGTTAGATTATTTGGTAAGGAGGAATTGGCACTATGTTTAGGGCATGGAGATTACGACTTGTGTAATATCCTGACACTAGGAGATAAAATTAATATAGTTGATTTTGAACACATGGAAGAAAAAGGGTTACCATTTTTTGATTTAGGTAATCTTTTGTTCAGCCCGCTTGTGGCGCAATGGAAAAAAGTTGGGGGTGGGCTAAAACTGAAAGAATTCTCAGAAATTTATGGTTGGTCTGGAAAAATTTATAAATGGGTTAAATATTATAGTGAAATTTCCGGTATACCCATGGATATTTTAAAGTTTTTGCCACCTTTGGTCGCGTTGGAACAGAACGCAAAAGAATATCCCAAATATCGTGATCCTTATACGTATCCCATGTATGGGGAAAAAATCCTTGAAGAAATGCTACAATGGAATTTATGACATTGAATTTAAATATTTTCCCCCGTTTTTTTAGAGAGAAGGCAGGAAGGGTCTTGAAGGTTTTGCGTAGGACGAAAAGAAAGATAGCAGGAGATAGGTATAATATGGAGCGTCATCAGCATAAAATTATCCGATCGACTAGAAACTATGACATGTCTGCATCTCTTGATGAACATTATTATCAAGAACAGTATTGGCATTGGATCGAAAAATATTTGAATTCAGGAAAATTATCAAAGAACGGAAGATATTTAGACCTTGGATGCGGTCAGGGTCGCTTATCAATACTTTTAGCTAAATGGTGCACCACGGGAGGGAAGGTGATTGGAGTTGACTTTTCGAAGGAAGCCATTGGACGGGCTCGTCGATATACCGATGAAGCAAGTTTACACAATATAGATTACTATACAGCAGATATCCTTTCGTTTTTGAAGGAAAACGATGATAACTCTTTTGACGGCGTGCTCTTGCTCGAAGTCATATTTTATTTACCGAATTACCATTTAGTATTGGAAGAGGTAAAAAGAGTTCTTAAGCCAGGGGGATTATTATTCGCATCATTTAGGTCCCAATACTTCAATATTTTATATAACATAAACAAACGTAACTGGAATGATATCAACACAGTCTTTAAAAACCGTATTGGAAGGTTGGGGGACGGAGATGTATATTTTACTTGGCAGACAAGCGATGAGATAGCGTATATTATAGGAAAGGAATTGAAATTTAAGGTTTTGGATTTATGTGGAATCGGATGTTGCTCTGGTATAGAAGGCGATCCCCATGCTTGTATTGCCAAACCTGCTTGTTTAAATAAAGATAAGAGAGATGTATTAATGAAGTTAGAAATTGATTTAGCAAATGCTGTTCCGGACGCAGGCCGTTATATCTTGTGTACAGCACAAAAAAAATAATAGCTATGACCAGAAAAATCCGAGTTTCAAAATCAGTTTTAAATAATGAGGAGGCGAAAGCGGTTTCTCGAGTAATTTCGGGGGATGGTTATTTGGGTATGGGCAAAGAAGTACAGAAATTCGAAGAAGACCTTAAAAAGTTTTTAGGTGCCAAAAGAAAAGTAATTTGTGTGAATACTGGGACGGCTGCTTTACACTTGGCGGTTGCTTCTGTAACAAAACCCGGGGATGAGATTTTAGTCCAATCATTAACTTATGTGGCGAGTTTCCAAGCAATAAGTGGAGCTAGTGCAGTCCCGATAGCCTGTGAGGTGGATCCGACAACTATGACAATAGACCTTCAAGACGCTGAAAAGCGGATTACCGATAAGACGAAAGCGATTATGCCTATTCATTATGCTGGCGACCCGGGTAACTTGGATGAAATCTATAAATTTGCTAAAAAACATAATCTTAGAGTTATAGAAGATGCAGCTCATGCTTTTGGCACAATTTATAAAAGAAAATTGATCGGGAGTTTCGGAGATATTGTCTGTTTTAGTTTTGATGGCATAAAAAATATTACTTCTGGCGAAGGGGGAGCGATAGTAACCGCTGATTTAAAAGTCGCTCAATATGTTAAAGATGGTCGGCTTCTTGGTGTTCACAAAGATACGGAAAGGCGTTATAAAGGATTGAGGAGTTGGAAATTTGACGTAACCCATCAAGGATATCGCTATCACATGAGCAATCTTTGTGCGGCCATTGGGAGAGTACAGCTTCGAAAATTTTCTTCTTTCAAAAAAAATAGACAATATCTAGCTGAGAGATACGTTGAGTTTTTAAAAAATATTGATGGAGTAGAAATTTTTAAAAAAAATTATAATAATATCGTACCTCACATTTTTTCGATAAAAGTGATGAATGGTAGAAGAGATAAATTAATGCAATATCTCAACGATAGCCATGTTGAATGCGGGATCCATTATTATCCAAATCATTTGTTGAGTTATTATAAGTCGGGAATTTTACCAGTAACTGAAGATATTTATAATCAATTATTGACTCTACCACTGCATCCGAACCTAACTAGGGCCCAGCAAGATACAGTAATAAGTTCTATTAGAAAATTTTGTAAAAAATAATATGATAAGAAAGTTCAATCAAGCGTATAAAGGAAAACGAGTTCTAATCACCGGGAGTACGGGATTCAAAGGGTCTTGGCTATCTGTTTGGTTAAAAATGTTGGGCGCAGAAGTCGCCGGTTTATCCAATGACATCCCGACTAATCCCTCGAATTATTTAGTTTCCGGTCTCGATAAAAGAATAAAAGAATACTGGGTTGATGTTCGAGATTATAGGCCGGTATTTAATGCCGTGAAATCCTTCCGTCCGGATATTATATTTCATTTGGCAGCCCAAGCATTAGTCCGCGAATCTTTAAGCGAACCGAGGACGACTTTTAACATTAATGTTATGGGTACGGTTAATATCTTAGAGGCAATAAGGAATTATAAGGAAAGTATCCCAGGAGTTATAATTACCAGCGACAAGTGTTATCGCAACCGAGAGCAGGATCGTGGATATGTAGAGGGAGATGAGCTGGGAGGGAACGACCCATATAGCGCCTCCAAAGGAGCCGCTGAGTTAGTCTGTCGATCTTATGCCAATATTTATAATCTTAGAATTGCAACTACTCGAGCTGGGAATGTTATCGGAGGAGGAGATTGGGCTCAAGATAGAATAGTGCCGGATTGCGTAAGGTCTTGGAGCGCCGGTAAGGTTCCCTTAATCAGACAATCAAAAGCCACTCGTCCTTGGCAGCATGTATTAGAATCATTAAGTGGATACCTATGGTTGGGCGCTAAACTATTCGAAGACCATGGATTCAAGGGCAAATCCTATAACTTTGGACCAAACGCAAAGGATCATTTAGTAATAGACTTAGTGAAGTCCTTTAACAAATATTGGCCAGAAGTAGAATGGCAAGAAGATAGGGAAGGGAAACAGGCTATAGGGGAATGTAAATTGTTAAAACTTAATTGCGAAAAAGCGTATTCCGATTTAAAATGGCGGACAGTTTTGACTTTTGAAGAAATGATAAAAATGACAGCTGAATGGTATTTAAATTATTACCAAAAAAAGGAAGATATGTATGAGTTCTCAGTGAATCAGATTGAGGAATATGTTGAAGCCGCCCAGAAATTAAAATTGCCGTGGGCAAAATAATGAAAAGCAAAATACAAGGCATTAGTATAACCGATTTGAAGATTATTGGCGATAAAGGAGGAGCAGTATTACATATGTTGCGAAGTGATGATCCGGTTTTTTGTAAATTTGGCGAAATATATTTTTCAAAGATATTGCCAGGCGCTGTCAAAGCTTGGAAATTGCATAAAAAGATGACCTTAAATCTTGCCGTTCCGGTAGGAAAAGTAAAATTGGTTTTATACGATAACAGAATTAGGTCGAAGACGAAAGGAGTTGTTGAGGAAATTATTCTTTCTGAAGAAAATTACAAATTAGTGACTGTTCCGCCCTTAATTTGGTTCGGATTTAAGGCAGTTGGGGACGAGGTTGCTTTTTTAGCCGACTGCGCTACTATTCCCTATGATCCTGCAGAAATAGAAAGATTAGAGACATTTAGTGAGAAAATACCCTATGAGTGGGAAATTAAAAATGGAAAATAATCAGAAAAAACCCATTGTAAGCGTAATAATGAATTGTCTAAATTGCGCGGAATATTTAGGCGAGGCTCTGGATAGTGTTTTTTCTCAAACTTATAAGAATTGGGAAATTATACTTTGGGATAATGCTTCAATGGACAATAGTGCCGAAATTGCCAAAAGTTATGGCGAAAGAGTAAAATATTTTAGAAGCGATAAAACTTATCCTTTAGGCCGGGCTAGAAATTTAGCTATAGAAAAAGCAACTGGCAGATACGTCGCTTTTTTAGATTGTGACGATATCTGGTTGCCGGAAAAATTAGAGAAGCAAATATCGGCCTTGAGTAGTGATTCAGAAGTTGGGCTTGTCTTTTCTGACGCGATTTATTTTAATAAAAAAAGCAAATCCTTCCAACTCTATGGTAAAAATAAACCACCAGAAGGATATGTTTTTGGTTCGCTTCTTAAAAAATGGTTCTTATGTCTGTCTACTGTAGTTATCAAGAAAGAAACTCTTTCTGGGTTAAATGAGTGGTTTGATGCCAGGTTTAATTATATAGAAGATACAGATTTGTTTTTACGTATAGCATATGATTGGAAAATAGCATATGTTGATGATGTGTTGGCGAAATATAGAATGCACGAAGAAAGCTGGACCTATAAATATTACCTTTTTTTCCCCGAAGAAAAAGAAATTTTAGTTAAAAAGCTTTTAAATTTATACCCAAATCTTTCGAAAGAATACAGTTGTGAATTGAAGGCGATGCAAGCTCATATTAACTATGAGAAATTTGTCTTATATTGGAAGAAGAACGAAAGAAAAAGGGCTCGCCAGTACCTTAGGCCATTTATTATGTCTGATAAGAAATTATTACTAGCGTATATTTTTTCTTACTTTTTCTCGTTTCCATTTTTTATGTTTTTACTCCGCGCTTATCGAGAAAAAACTTACTCGCCTTAATTTGTTTAGTTAAATTTTCAATCTTGCGATGATAAAAAGGAAAATAAAAATATGTTACGTAACCAGCGTTGATCTGACGCTGAAATTTATATTGCTTAATCACCTTAAATTCCTAAAGAACGAAGGATATGATGTGTATACTGTTTGTTCTCCAGGAAAACTATTAAAAGATGTAATGGCAGAAGGTATTAAAATTAAAACCATTACATTCAAAAGGAAATTCAGTCCTATGTCGGATATCATTGCTTTTCTTAAGCTTTACTTTTTTTTCAAGCAAGAAAAGTTTGATATAGTTCATACCCATACATTGAAACCGGAATTCCTTGGACAAATTGCCGCAAAATTAGCTGGAGTACCGATTATTATTAATAGTCTTCACGGCTTTAATTTCGCCGAAGATACGCCCAAAATTAAGAAAAAAATATTTACTTTGATAGAAAAAATCGCTGCCCGATATTCCAGTTTAATTTTTTCTATAAGCAGGAAAATAGTTAAAAGCGTGGTGAACGAAAAAGTATGTAAAAGGGAGAAAATTAAATACTTAGGGGATGGCATCAGCGTTTTTCGTTTTGACCCTTCTAAATTTTCAAAAGAGTTTATTTTAAATAAAAAGAAAGAACTCGGTATTGATCCGGGCAAAAAAGTAATCGGAATTGTTGCTCGCCTTGTCGCCGAAAAGGGATATCTGGACTTATTCCAGGCCCTTAAAACTGTCTTAGTAAAGCATCCGGAGACGTTGCTATTAGTGATAGGTCAAGAAGAGCCCGAAAAGAGGGATAACATTGATTCTAAAATTGTAAAAAATTATCAAATAGAAAACAACGTATTATTCTTAGGTGAAAGGAACGATGTTGAAGAGTTGTATCCATTAATGGATATTTTTGCATTTCCTACGCACCGGGAGGGGTTAGGCGTGGCGCTTCTTGAAGCTTCTGCTATGATGATACCGGTCATCGCTACCAATACAGGCGGATGCCCCGAGGTAGTCGATGACGGTAAAACAGGTATTTTAATTCCTCTGAAAAACGTCGAAAAATTAACCGAAGCTATCTTATATCTGTTCAATAATCCAGAAAAAGCAAAAAAAATGGGTCAAAATGGTAGGCAAAAAATTTTAAGGGAATTTGATGAAAGGTTAGTTTTTAGTATTTTGGGAAAAGAATATCGCCGGCTTATAGATGAAAAATTAAAGGTATTTTAAAGCCTGAGATGTTTTAAAAAATTTGACGAAAGTTAAATTTTAGTTAGAATATATGACATATGCAATAGGCGCATCTGAGAGTAATCAAATGAGGGTTCAAATATTTCTAAAAAAAGCCTTTGATTTTGTAGGTGGTTTACTGGGCTTGATGATAACTACGCCATTATTACTGATAGTGGCTATTTTGATTAAATTAGACTCTCGGGGCCCTGTTTTTTTTAGGCAAAAAAGGGTCGGCAGGAAAGGAAGAATTTTCGAAATTTGGAAATTTAGAACAATGGTTGAAAATGCTGAATCGATTGGTGCGGGCTCGAAAATTTATAAAAACGATTCCCGGATAACAATGGTCGGTAAATTTATAAGGCGTTTTGGAGTTGACGAACTCCCTCAACTGATTAACGTTATTAAAGGAGATATGTCTTTTGTCGGGCCTCGTGCAGCCCTTCCTCACCAAGTTGAAAAATATAATAAATTTGAGCGGCAGAGATTACAAATAAAGCCAGGGATTACCAATATAAATGTAGCGATGAAAGGGTGGAATGCTCTTCCTTGGCGAGAAAGAATAAAATGGGACGTTTGGTATATTGATAATTGGTCTTTATGGCTCGATTTTAAAATTTTATTTAAAACACCCTTGGCCGTATTATCGGGAAGCGGCCAATATGGAGAAAAGGGAATAGTAGAAGATTATGAGTAAATATAAAGAAATAAAAAATAGTAAAGTTTTGGTAACAGGGGCTGCCGGCTTTATTGGTTCGCATCTTTGCGAAAGCTTACTTGAAAGGGGTTATAAAGTTATTGGTTTAATTTATGGCAACAATGATAATATTAAGCATTTGAAAAATAATAAAAATTTGAAAACAATAAGTTGTGACGTTACTAATTTTCAAGAAATCCTAGAGATTTTGAAAAAATATAAACCCGACGGTATTTTTCACGTCGCTTGCTCTATCCCAACAGGTACAGTAGAAGAAAGAAACCCATTTTTAGTTTCGGAGGTTAATGCAAAAGGGACTCTCAATCTGTTAGAAGCCTGTCGGATAACTAATGTAAAGAAATTTATCTATAGTTCGTCAATGAGTGTTTATAAGAAAAAGACAAAGAGATCTCCAATAAATGAGGAGGACCCTATTGAGCCCGTTGACTTTTATGGATTGAGCAAGTGGCAGGGCGAAGAATTTATTAGGATTTACGCAAAAAGATATAAATTTAATACCATTATTTTAAGATATGCAGGAGTTTACGGTCCGCGAAAAAAAGAGGGGGCAGTAGCTGTTTTTATAAAAAACGCGCTCCATAATCAACTTATTAGTATTTTAAATGATGCTCGCTGGGATATTGTTTATGTGGATGATGTTGTCTTGGCGAATATTTCAGCATTTGAGAAAATAGAGAGTTTAGCTCCCGTGGTAATCAATATAGGTAGTGGCAAAGAAATAAATATAAAGGATTTAGCGCAAAAAATAATAAATATCACAAAATCTAGTTCTAAGATTAAGATTAGCAACACACAAGATCCCCTTCGTTTTCACTTTAAAATAGACCGAGCTAAAAGGTTATTAGGATTTAATCCGACCCCTGTCCGAAAAGGGCTTCTTTTTACAGCGCAGTGGTTTGAAGAAAGAAAATGACGACTATTACTATACATCAGCCAGAATACTTACCCTACCTTGGTTTTTTTGACAGAATCATTAATGCTGACGCGTTCGTTATTTTAGACGACGTTAATTATCAGAAGAACGGTTTTATTAATAGAAATAAGATAAAAACCGCTGATAGTTGGCAATGGTTGACCGTTCCTATATCAAATAGGTCGCCTAATCAAAAGATATGTGAGGTTTTTATAGATAATCAGAAAGATTGGAAAAACGACCATTGGAAGGCTTTATGCTATAATTATTCAAAAGCGCCATTTTTTAAAAACTATGCTGATTTCTTCGAAGATGTTTTTAAAAGAGAGTGGACATTAATTTCTGATTTAGACGTTTATTTAATCGAGAACATTATTAGAATGTTAGGATTAAATAAACGAATAGGAAAAAGTTCGACATATAACATAAACGAGACAGCAACCTCGAGATTAGTGAATATTTGTAAAAAATTCGATGCGGACACTTATTTATCAGGAATCGGCGGTGGCAAATATATGGAATTAGAAAAATTTCAAAAAGAAAATATTAATTTAGTGTTTCAAGATTTCAAACATCCGGAGTATTCCCAAGGGTTTATGAGAAACGGGTTTTTAGCGAATCTTTCGATAATCGACTTATTATTCAATTGTGGACCTAAAAGTATCGATATAATATTAAGCGGAAGTAAATAAAATGATACCCCTTCTACGTCCAACTTTGCCGAAGATTGAATCTATCCAAAGCAAATTGGCAGACATTTTTAAAAGTGGAATGCTTACTAACGCTAAGTATGTCAAAGAATTTGAAGTAAGATGCGCTAAATCTTTAGGTGTTAAAGAGGTAGTCGCCCTAGCCAATGGCACATCAGCTATAATCCTTTCTCTCAAATGCTTAGGGATAAAAGGAGAAGTCATTCTACCTAGTTTCACATTTACCTCCGCTGCCCATTCTTTGCTTTGGTGCGGTATAAAACCAGTTTTCGTTGATATCGACAAGGAAACTTTCAATATTAGTCCCGCTTCGATAGAGAAAAAAATTACGTCGCGTACTACTGCTATTTTTCCCGTGCACGTCTTTGGCAACCCTTGTGATATCGAGAAAGTTCAAAAAATCGCTCAGAAGCATAATCTTAAGATTATTTATGATGGCGCGCATGCATTTGGATCAAAGTATAAAGGAAAATCGGTGGCTTGTTTCGGCGATGCGACGGTTTTCAGTTTGACTCCAACCAAGGTCTTAACAACAGCAGAGGGGGGCCTCATAGCTACCAGAGACTCAGATTTTGCGAGGGTTTTAAGACTAGGCAGGAATAATGGCGATAGTGTTGATAGAGGCGAAGAATTTCTTGGTATTACGGCTCGGATGACTGAGTTCAGCGCCATTTTGGGCATCGAAGGAATTAAAATTTTTCCGGAGAACCTTAAGCGACGATTAAAATTGGTCGATCTTTATAAGAAATTATTGAGTAGAATTCCTGGTGTATCTTTTCAAGAGGTTGGGTTGACGTCTTCTTCGGTTTTTAAAGATTTGACAATTATAATCGATAATAAAAAGTTTGGGTTTTCCAGAGATGAATTATTGAGAGCATTGCTCAAAAAAAATATCGAGACAAAAGTTTATTTCTATCCGCCGATTCATAGGAAAAAAGCTTATAAGGCATACGAGAATACATTTCTGCCAAATACCGATTTTATCAGTGAACATATATTAAATTTACCCCTCTATTCTCAAATGCCTATCAACCACGTAGAAACAGTTTGCGCGGTAATCAAAAATTTATATGAAAAAAGACAAAAGTAATATGAAAGTTTTAGTAGTAGCGCCTCATCCTGATGACGAAGTTTTAGGTTGTGGTGGTACAATCAAAAGATACGTAAACCAGAAAAATGAGGTGTATCTTTGTATTGTCACTTGTGGTTACACCCCTGATTGGTCAACGGAATTTATAAAGAATAGGAAAAAGGAAATAGAATGTGCCAATAAAACTCTGGGCATCAAAGAAACATTTTTCTTAGATTTGCCTACGGTAAAACTAGATACAGTCCCACAAAAAAAACTTAATGATCTGATTCTATCCTGTGTTGAAAAAATAGAACCAGATTGCGTCTATATTCCCCATAGGGGAGATTTAAACAAAGATCACCAATTAGTTTTTGAATCGGCGCTGGTGGTTTCTAGATCAAAGCCCGGTAGTTGCATTAAAAAGGTTTTTTCTTATGAGGTGCCCTCAGAAACAGAGTGGGGGCAACCGAAGATCAAAAAATTACACGATGTCTTTCTACCCAATGTTTATGTCGACATAAAAGATACTCTTGAGACTAAACTAAAAGCAATGAAGTGTTATAAAAGTGAATTAAGGGCGTTCCCTCATCCTAGGTCTTTAAAGGGTATTATTGTCCTGTCTGAGAAAAGAGGAATGGAAGCAGGTTTAGAAAATTCAGAGGCATTTGTTCTGATAAAAGAAATAGTAAATAATAAAAACGCATGAAAGAAAGGTTTAAAAACTGGGAACCCCCCGAGATAAAAGAGGGTAAGCTAACAAAATGGAATTGGTTAGTTCAGGGGGTCCAAAATCTGAAGCTCGGAACAAAAGTAGATATAGGCGCTTTCACCTATATCAATGCTCAAAACGGCGTACTCATAGAAGATGGTGTACAGATTGGTTCTCTCTGTTCTATATATTCTGTTTCGACGATTGATAACAAAAAGGGAAGAGTTATTTTAAGAAAAAATTGCAAAATTGGAAGCCATAGTATAGTTATGCCAAGCGTGACGATAGGAAAAAATTCTGTTATTGGCGCCTTCAGTTTCGTTAATAAGGATATACCAGCTAATGTTATTGCTTTCGGCATTCCCGTAAAGATTTATAAAAAAATAAAATGAAATCTTTGTTTAAAAGGACAAAAAATAAACGATTAGGATTTTTTATTACCGCAGATATAATTTTTGTAGCGGCTTCTGTCTGGTTAGCTTTTTTAGCGAGATTTGACGGGCAGATCCCAGATCAATATGGCGTCTTTATTCTAGAGATTATTTTTGTGGCAGTAATTATTGTCATCCCGGTTTTTTATTTTCATAAACTTTATGCTTTCTCTTGGTCTTATGTCGGAACCAGTGAATTAATTTCTTTACTACGCGCCGTGACTGTTTCTTTCGCATTTTTAGTAATCGCTATGTATGCGTTAAAATATTTTACTTTTTTTAATAATTTTCCAAGATCAGTGTTTTTTATAAGTTATCTCTTAGTTTTTATTCTATGCGGTGGACTCCGCTTCTCTAAGAGAGTTTATAGTCATTTTTCACGATACAATTTCGTTGGTAGTAAAGAAAGAACCCTCATTATCGGGGCAGGGGATGCCGGCGAGCAGATTTTGCGAAGTATTATTTCCTCAAAAAATAGTAATTATTTCCCCGTTGGATTTGCTGATGACAATCCTATTAAAAAAGGAGTATTAATCCATGGGCTAAAGGTCCTGGGTAAGACTTCTGATGTACCTAGATTAGTAAAAGATTATAGATTAGATGGGATTATTATTGCCATGCCATCGGCCGGTAGAAAACTGATAAAAAACGCCGTCGAGATTAGTAGGCGCGCTGGTATTAAAAAAATTAGAATCATTCCGCCAATGAGTGAAGTGATAACTGGCGTCTTTTCTACAGGAATCTTAAAAGATATTGATTCTGGAGATTTATTAGGTAGGGATGCGATAGATTTGAATACCGGGCAGATAGAAGACTTTATAAAAGGAAAAGTGATTTTAATCACTGGTGCCGCTGGTTCGATTGGATCTGAACTCTCAAGACAGGTTGCGAGATTCCATCCTTCGACTCTTTTACTTTTAGATCAGGACGAGACGGGTATTTTTAATATCTGCGAAGAGGTGCAAAATAAATTTTCAAATTTTAGAATAATCCCTATCGTCGGTGACGTTATAGATCAGGAAAAAATAAATAAAATATTTGTAGAGTTGAAGCCGGATGTTGTTTTTCATGCAGCCGCCTATAAGCACGTTCCACTAATGGAAAAACATCCCGATGAAGCAATAAAGAACAATGTTTTTGGTACTGAAAATGTCGCTCTAGCCGCCATAAATAATAGTACCGAAAAGTTCGTTTTTATTTCGACTGATAAAGCCGTGAACCCAGTATCTGTCATGGGGGCAACCAAAAGGGTGGGAGAAATGATTTGCCAGGGATTAAATCAGAGGAATAGCACAAAATTTATTTCGGTCCGGTTCGGTAATGTTTTGGACAGTCGTGGTAGCGTCATACCTACATTTAGAGAGCAAATAAGGAGAAAGGGGCCCGTAACAGTGACCCATCCCGATATGAAAAGGTATTTTATGCTCACGTCAGAGGCATGTCTTTTGGTTATGCAATCAGGGGCGATGGGGCAAGGTGGAGAGGTGTTTGTATTGGATATGGGAAAACCAATCAAAATTTTAAATTTAGCGAAAGAGATGATAAAGCTGGCTGGGCTTGAGCCCGACAAAGACATACCGATTGTTTTTAGCGGAGTACGACCTGGCGAGAAAATGTTCGAGGAAATTTTGACAGCTGAAGAAGGAATTGTTGCTACTAAAAATCAAAAAATATTTATGGCAAAAATTGTTAACATAAGTTTATCGGATTTGGAATTAAAACTAAAGGAATTAAAGCGCAGGTTATGTGAAAAAGAAGAAGTTATTAAAACCCTTGAAACACTGTTTCCTTTTTTTAAATCAAGAGTATAATTACTAATTAATGTTACTTTTATTTACGATAGAATAGACAAATGAAAAAGTTTATTTTCTTCATAATTGTTTTTTGGATTTTTTTACCTGGGTTAGTATCGGCAGATAGCTTAGATGAAAAGCGAACCTTTTTTATTGAACCTAGCTATGACCTGTCTGAGAGAAGCAGTGTTAACGCGATTTTACGAAAAATCACCCAGCGAGCGTACTTCTATGTGGATGAGAATTGGTGGAATTCTGCTAAACAGAACGAGGCTTACGCCGCACTCAGCTCTTTGGGAAACGAGTTTGATAATAAGATATATCCTGTGTTAATTGATAATTTTGGTTCCGAATGGAATCCGGGGATTGATAAAGACGTGCGAATTACTATCCTGATTCATCCTATGGCAGAGGGTGCTGGAGGGTATTTTCGTTCAAACGATGAATATCTAAAGATTCAGGTTCCGGGCTCGAACGAACGAGAAATGGTATATTTGAGTTCCGCAGTTTTAAGCAAGACAAACGCTCAAAGTTTTTTAGCGCATGAGTTCACTCATTTAATCACTTTTAATCAGAAGAATAAGATTCGTAACATTGACGAAGAAACATGGCTTACCGAAATGAGGGCCGAATACGCCCCAACTTTATTGGGTTATGATGACGTGTTTTTTGGTAGTTATCTTCAAAATCGAGTTCAAATATTATCCAATGAACCATTCAACGCAATAACCGAATGGAAGGGGACAGAAAGCGATTATGGCGTAGTTAATCTTTTTGCACAATATCTTGTCGACCACTATGGTAAGGGAATTTTGATTGAATCTCTACATAGTCCCAGTAATGGAATTGATAGTATAAATTATGCATTGAATAAGAATGGTATAACCAGAGACTTTTCCCAGATTTTTATAGATTGGACTATAGCCGCTTTTATAAACGATTGTAATTTTAATGGCATTTACTGTTATAAAAATGCGAATCTTGGAAGCTTGCACGTTTATCCTAGGATTAATTTTCTTCCATTGTCTGGCCAAAGTGTTTTGAGTGTAACCGATACAACAAAAGATTGGGCAGGTAACTGGTTTAAAATTATTGGCGGTAAAGGAAGTATAAAAGTTTCCTTCGTTAGTAATGGAGAGTTTCCCTTCATTATCCCCTATATAATACAAAAAAGTGACGGAAGTTACGTTATTAATTTCCTTGATTTAATAGAGTCAAAAGGGGAGATAAATATCTCGAATTTCGGGACCGAGAACATCGCTTTGATTATTGTTCCAGTAACTCAAGTTAAGACAGCGGATTTTAGCGATAATGAGCCAACGCGCTCTTTTACTTTTACTGTTTCTGCGTCTGGAATGAATAATCCCCCGCCAGACTCTAGCGAGAAAATTATTCCAATAAATTTCAGTTTCAAAAATAATTTATCTTTCGGCATCAGGAGTCAAGACGCTGTGTATCTTAAAATTATATTAGCAAAGGAAGGATGTGTTTCTAATTTAGCTAACACTAATTATTTTGGTCTTCAAACCTTGGCGGCAGTAAAGTGTTTCCAGAATAAATATCGGACGCAAGTTTCCATCGCCGCAGGCTACAATATAGCAGCCACTGGTTTTGTTGGGCCGGGAACTAGAGCCCAGTTGAATCTGTTGCTGACAAATTAAGCAATTCAAAATAGTTTTGGCAAACGAGCGATTACTCACCGCTTATTTTTATCAATTATTTCTCATTTGCAAATCCTCGATAGCCGATATAAAATAAGAAATTATTAATTAAATACAAACATGATAATAGATCCGAAAATATATACAGTAGAAAGCGTCACTTCCGGCCATCCGGATAAGGTTTGCGACCAAATTTCAGACGCTATCTTAGACGAATGCCTAAAGCAGGATCCTAGCTCAAGGGTGGCGGTAGAATCATTCGGGGGCCATGGATTCGTGGTCGTTGGCGGAGAGGTAACAACATTGGCCAAGGTTAATTACGAAGAGGTTGCCAAAAAGGTATATAAAGATATCGGGTATGATCAGGAATTAAAGTTTTTAATAAACATTGTCCAGCAATCGCCCGACATAGCAATGGGAGTAGACACGGGCGGAGCAGGAGACCAGGGGATTATGTACGGCTTTGCTTCAAAAGAAACACCGGAGTTCCTGCCTTGGGCAGTAGTAAAAGTTCATGCCTTGGCAAAAGGCTTGGAGGAATTACGAAGGCAAGGAGATATAAAATGGTTAAGGCCTGATGGAAAAACACAGATAACAATGGATAACGGCCGGGCCAAAACTATTTTAGTAAGCACTCAGCATAGCGCCGAAGTAACCCGCGAAGAAATAGAAAAAACCTTAACCGAAAAACTAATAAAGCCGATTATCGGCGATATCACGGGAGTAGAAATATTAGTTAATCCCACCGGCAGGTTCGTCCAAGGCGGATTTGAAGCAGATACCGGCTTAACCGGCCGCAAGATAATGGTGGATACTTATTGCGGATTAATCCCGCACGGAGGCGGATGCTTCTCAGGGAAAGATCCCAGCAAGGTTGATAGGTCAGCTGCATACATGGCAAGGTTTGTCGCCAAAAACCTTGTAGCCAACGGCTATGCAAAACAATGTTTGGTTTCGGTTGCCTATGCAATAGGCAAAGCAGAGCCATTAATGGTAGAAGCGCTGAACGAGAACGGAGAAAGTTTGAATGAGTTAGTAAAGGAAAAGTTTGATTTTCGGCCGAAGGCGATCATCGAACGTCTTAGCTTGCGTCGTCCAGTCTATCAGCGAACCGCAGCTTACGGCCACTTCGGAAAATCCGGCCTTCCTTGGGAGGAAGTAATCACAATATAGTGTTTTAAGGAATAAAGATATGGAAGGGGTCAAAATTTTCTCCGGGAAATCGCACCGAGAGCTAGCAGAAAAGGTTTGTGAAAAACTTGGAATTGCCCTTAGTGATTTAAAAATAGAAGAATTCAAAAATGGCTGCTTTGAGCCGATTCTAGGGGAAGATATTAAGGGCAAGATTGTTTTCCTGTTTCAAACTTCTCGGTCCGACAATAGAGATCTGCACAAAGATATTTGGGAACTCTTTCAAATAATAAACGCAGCCAAGAGCAGCGGGGCCAAGGAGGTGATAGTAATAATGCCATATGCCTCTTATGCCCGCTCCGATAAAGTTCACGCCCCAGGAATGGGTATTTGCGCTGAGCTTTTAATAAAACTTTTGGAGAGCAGCGGGATGACAGGATTTATTGGGATTGATTTCCATTCTGGCAAATTTGAGAAATTCTTCTCTACGGAAGTTTATCAATTATCAGCATTAGATCTATTAGCAGAAGCGTTAAAAGGGATAAATCCGAAAATCTCCTTTTTGCTGCCTGCCGATATGGGAGCCCTCAAGAATGGTTCAATCCTGGCGGAGAAATTAGGAATTACGGTTGGGCAAGTCGAAAAAGAAAGGATTAGCGACACGGAAGTACGGATAAAAAGGATAACGGGCGATTTCAGCGGTAAGGATGTAATAATTTTCGACGATGAAATCTCTACCGGAGCCACTCTAAAAACCTTAGCAAAGGAAATCGAGGATAAAGCCAAAAGCATATCTTTTGCGGTTACTCATGGAATTTTTGTCGGAGATTCAATCAAAAACTTTCAAGAGATTAAAAAACTAAAAGAGATCATATCCACAGATACAGTTCCTGCCTCAAAAGAACTAAGAGAGTCGTTACCCCTAAGGGTTATTACTGTCGCCGGTCTTTTAGCCCAAAAAATTAAAGAAGTTTGTAAAATTTGAAATTTTCCGAAACCATTTAGAAAATCTGTCTAAAATACAGGTTATTTGATTTGGGTTTGATTTTTAATCAAATCAACATTAAGATTAAGCGTATGGGGATTATTAAAAAAATATTGCCGGAGGTTAAGGAAAATGTTTCTTTAAACAGTCAGACGACTTTTAAAATTGGCGGGCCGGCCAAATATTTTTTTGTAGCAAAAGATAAGAAAGGAATAATTAAAGCAATCAAGGCAGCCAAAGAATTCAAATTGCCCTTTTTCATCTTAGGCAGCGGAAGCAATGTTCTTGTAAGCGATAAAGGATACGATGGGTTGGTGATAAAAATGCAGAACCCCGAGATTAAGGTTCAGGGCATTAATATCTGCGCAGATGCGGGTGCTTTAGTCAGAAAAGTTACCGACGTTGCCGTTGAAAACAATTTAACCGGATTTGAATGGGCCTCAGGTATTCCCGGAACAATTGGAGCTGCGATTTACGGAAACATTGGCGCTTTTGGCTCAACCATGGCAGGGAATATAAAAAGCGTGGAGTTTGTTGATATAAGAAACTGGAAGATTAAAAGATGTACGATCAAGGAATGTAAATTTGATAATAAGAATAGTATTTTCAAAGTTAATAAAAATTTAATCATATTGTCTGCTATTATAAAACTAGAGAAAGGGGAGAGAGAAGAAATATCGAGGGAGATAAAAAGATTTCTGGAGTACAGAAAAAACAATCACCCCTTGGAATTCCCCTCAGCGGGATGTGTTTTTAAAAACTACGATAAAAAGATAACAAACAAGAACCTGCTGAAGAAATATCCGGAGTTGATCGAGTTCAACAAAGGCAGCCGAATCCCCACGTCTTACCTGATAGACAAAGCAGGCCTGAAAGGCAAAACAATCGGCGGAGCAAAGATTTCCGAGAAGCACGCCAACTTCATTATCAACACAGGGGCCGCGAAAGCCGAAGATGTAGTAAAATTAATAAAGATAATGAAGAAGGGCGTAAAAAATAAATTCGGTATAGTGCTCCAAGAAGAAATACAGCATTTGCCGTCAAGATAAAACATATGATAATAATTATCCGGACAAAGAACTTCGACTTAAGCGACGATATAAGGGCATATATTAATAAGAAGTTTGTTGCCCTAGAAAAGTTTATCAAAACATGTCGCGTTGAGGAGAGTTCGGGAAAGATGAAGTCATCCTGCGAGCTTTTCATTGACGTCATCAAAGAAACAAAGCACCACCGCAAAGGATACATCTTTACAGCAAAAGCAAATATTCATTTGCCTCATATTAATATCACAGCTGACGCAGGAGCAGACAGCGTGCCAAACGTAATAGATAGACTCAAAGAAGAGTTTCTCGACGAGGCTAAAAAGTATAAGTCTAAGATAGTAGATGAGAGTCGAAAAGATCAAAGAAGGTTCAAAAACAAACTGAAGGGAATAAAGTAACTGCTTACGAAGGGGTTGACAAAACCCCTTTTGTATGTAGTATATAATTTACAATACAGAATAGGGCGAAAAGTGTTTTTGCCTTACTAGTATTCGTAGTGCTCGTTTACAAGAAGGAGATGTGTCATGCGGAAGAATTTTTGGGTTGCGACGGTGGTCGTCGCATTGGTCGTAGGGTGCGCGCCATACGTTGCGCCTCGAAGTCTTGTGGCTGAGTTTCCTCCGGGGGACATTGTGGTCCCGTCGGGGGAGGTGGTCACGGTTTATGCGGTTGTGTCCGGCGGGATCGGACCAATCACTTGTTTCTTCGACTGGAGTGGCCCTCCTGGAACGGGCTATGGGAAAGGGGCGGAATTCACATTCACGCCTCCCCCAGGGTTCACCGGACCGACTCAGTATATGGTTCGGGTTCGCGCAACCGATGGCTACCAGGTAGCTACGGCCGAAAAGCTGGTGACCATTGGGTCGCCACCAAATCAGTCGTCGCCCCCGAATCAGCCCAACCATCAGCCGGTCGCCAACAACCAGTCGGTGACGGCGGGATTCAACACATCAGTGGGCATCGTCCTTACCGGGTCTGACCCGGATGGCAACCCGCTGACTTACAGAGTCACGTCGAA